>Ga0255752_10000008_pt1 | contig 226265 bp, 191 predicted proteins | sample 011ome_25_FD_179952 | JGI IMG/M metagenome (GOLD analysis project Ga0255752, IMG submission 179952) | Coastal salt marsh microbial communities from the Groves Creek Marsh, Skidaway Island, Georgia - 011512CT metaG (version 2) | ecosystem: Environmental > Aquatic > Marine > Intertidal zone >...
CCTTTAGCGCAAGTTCACCTTCAAAAAGTTGGTCAATAGTTTCAAACCAAAGCCGCAACCAAACGCCAAAATGCTTGGACTCAACGGTGTAATTTTCAGTTTTATCAACATTGATGTGCTTTTTAGTAATTCGACTTTATCTGCAAGTCCTTTTAGTTGGCTATTTAATACCATATTTTAATTTTCTAAGGTTTATTTAATTTTTAAATACACATTTATATAAATGGTTTTGTATTGTTTTTCGTTTAAGGTTTTGATTTATTATATAAAAACAAATAAGTTTTTTGTGATAATATTAACCACCATTTCTATTCAAAACTAAATACGTCGACCATTTGCTTCAGATCAGTATAGTGTATTTAAAAAAAGGAAATAGTAGGGCATGAGTTTAGATTTATGGGTCTGTCTAAATAGGTTAAGCCTTTAAATTAGACAATTAATAAAAATCTGTACAGTAATTATAGACTAATTTATTTAACGCCCAATTGTCGCGGGATGTAGGAAGCTACTCATTCAATTGTAATGCCTCTTTTTGTAGGAATACGATGTAAAGTAGAAAGTAAAGATATGGCGTTACTGTACTCTCCTCTTTTACTTTGTAAAAAAAGAAAAAATACTGTTTCCATAGGCCCGTTTAAAATCAAAGCCCTCTAGGGCATCCAATTCTACTTTTTCAAAGTGCTCAACAATCAAAAGCCCTTCATTGTCTAATCGGTCTCTCCCAGCGGCTACAAGAGCATCGTATTGGGCGGTTTCAAAATCGTAAGGCGGGTCAGCAAAAATGATGTCGTAGGCTATTGTTGTTTTTTCTAAAAAGTTCAGGCATTCACTTTGTATCACTTCTACCGAAAGCGATAACGCAGCAGACGTTTTTTTGATAAACTGCACACAGTGAAAATTTTGATCAACCGCCTGTATTTTAGCACATTGGCGTGAAGCAAATTCATAGCTCATGTTTCCCGTTCCTGAAAATAGATCGAGTATTTGAGAGGAGGGAAGTTCCCTTCGGTGTTGCAATATATTAAAAAGCCCTTCTTTAGCTCGATCTGTAGTGGGCCGAACGGGTAGTTTTTTGGGTGCCTGAATGCGTCGTCCTTTATGCGTTCCTGAAATGATTCGCATTAGGAAGTCGGAATAAAAAAGGGCGCGGGGTGCTGGGTTAATTCAAAGTCTTCTGCCAGGGTGGACCCAACATGCTGAAGGGAAGAATGATAAGCAGCGGCGGCCTTATAAAAGGCCGAAAAGGGACTGTAGTTTCCTAAAAAAACAAGATCAAATTGGTCTTGTAGCTCAAACTGTTCGGCAATAAAAAACAAATAGTATAAAAACTCATCAGTATTTTTGATATTGAAGCGGTTTGAAAAAAGAAATTTGCTTTTCGAAAATAAAAAAACATCAAGGGTGTTTTTTTGTAAATGAACATAAACTTGATGTTCGTGTGCCGTTGAACATTCTAGTTTGCTAATCCATTCCAACAAGAGGGTGTTGTAATGCACCAGCGAAAACGCCAAAGACGATTTATCGAGAATGGTATGTAGGGCTGAAGAAAAAGGATATACATTGTTTAGGCTCAGCGCATTAAGCGAATCAAATTCAATACGAACTTCATCAGTTAACGATTGATATAAACCGTTGTATTTTCCCTTTTGTTTTTCATCAAACAAGGCATTGGGGACAAAGGTAGACGGGTATTCAAACTGAATGATCTGGATAGAAGCCTTAGCCTGTTCTTTGTGGTATGCAAAGAACTCATCAAAAGCGGGCTGAAAATCTTGAATCCCTTTAGGGGTGGGTATAAAGTCGATTTGGGAGGGGCTACAAAAAGAAAATCCATCCGCAAAAATGTGGATGGATAATGCTTCTTGTTGTATAATGCTATTCGCGTTTGGCATCAAAAATGGTGGGCCAATTACCGTTTGTACTTACGTTGGAAAGCGATCCTAAAATAATCTCTGACCCATTGACACCATCCACAGATACCGTTTCGTTTTCTTGACGAACCAAATCGGCATTTTGATCATACAGGATAACGTTTTTAGCCACTTTAACTTCAAAAACAGGTACGTTGTATCCGTTTTTGTTGATTACTTCAGACTTGATTGAGAAGGTGCTGTCTTTCACTCCTTCGATAGGAACGTAAGCCAAATTTTTGTAGCGCATGGAGGTTCCAAATAAAGAATCTTTTACAGGAACGGTACCTAACGTATCGATTACGATTACTTCACGTAACATGTCAATTCGATACGTTCTGTCGTACTCTAAATAGGAAGAATCTCTTTTTTCGATAAGGGTAAAAATACCTTCATCGATAAACTTTACTAAACTATCAAAATTATTAGCGTAAACTCCTTTTACATCTTTGTGAGCAATTTGCGCAATTCTAATGTCTTTCATTCGATCGATAACCGTAGCGTATCGTTCGTTTTTGACTTGGTTGAATTTGATGGGTCCATTAACAGCATCGTAAATTTTATAAGCGAAAAAAATCGATGCGACCCAGAGAACAACTTGTATACCTAATTTCATTGTCTAATTTAAATTGATAAAAACAAAACTACAATTTTTTTTGAATCACAAAAGTTTTTAAAATGAATTATCTTTAAGCTTTGATCCTGTCCATGAATCCCGAAAATTTTTGCTCCAAACTCGAGGCCCTTTTTCCTTTTGAACCTACTGAATCTCAACGGTTGTGGTTTCCAAAGGTGGCTGAATTTGTTGTAGAACAGGCAAAAAACACCGCTTTTGTTTTAACCGGTTACGCCGGTACAGGAAAAACCACCTTGATTGGTACGTTAGTAAAACAACTCAAACGATCGGACTTCAATGCTGTATTACTAGCTCCTACAGGACGTGCTGCCAAAGTTATGGCCACCTATTCGAATTACCCGGCCTTTACCATTCACAAAAAAATTTACTTTCCTAAATCGGAATCCGGAGGTGGAATTTCTTTTCAGCTTAAACAAAACAAACACAAAAACACCGTATTTATTGTAGATGAGGCTTCAATGATAGGTGACGATAGAAAGCAAGCTAAACTATTTGAAAATGGGGCTTTGCTCTTAGATTTGATCCACTATGTCAATGGAGGAAATCAGTGCAAATTAATTTTTGTAGGCGACCCCGCACAGCTGCCTCCTGTACACCTGAGTTTAAGTCCAGCTTTAGATGTAGATGAATTAAAACAATTTCATTTTGATAAGGTGTATTCTATTCAGTTAGAAGAAGTGGTGCGTCAGGCAACAGACTCAGGAATTTTAATGAATGCAACCCAATTGCGTGAACAACTGCAAATGGGGGTGTATGACCAGTTTCAATTTGATGTTACGGGCCAAAAGGATGTGTTGTATACCAATAATGGCCTAGACCTTACAGAAACTATTGAAGACGCCTATGCACAGTCTGGAATTAGTGAAACCGTATTTATTGTGCGTTCTAACAAAAGGGCAAATGCTTACAACAACAATATTAGAACTCGAATTTTAGGATTAGAAGAGGAGTTGGCTGTAGGAGACCAGCTTATGGTGGTTAAAAACAATTATTTTTGGCTTGATGCTGATTCAAAACCGGGGTTTATTGCCAATGGTGATGTTATCGAAGTATTGTCTATTCACAGCCGAAAGGAACTTTACGGTTTTTCGTTTGCAGAAGTAAGCGTTTCCATGATGGATTACCCTGATGAAGATCCGTTTGAAACCGTTTTGTTGTTAAATACTTTGAGTACAGATACGCCCTCTTTAAACTATGCATCTGCCAACGCACTATATCAGGCGGTTTTGGAAGATTATGCTCACGAAAAATCGAAATACAAACGATTTTTGAAGGTAAAAAACAACCCCTTTTTTAATGCCTTACAGGTGAAATATTCCTATGCAATTACCTGTCATAAATCACAAGGCGGACAATGGGATCATGTGTTTGTTGAAAAACCCTATCTTGCTGACGGTCCTAATGAAGCTTACTTACGCTGGTTATATACTGCAATAACGCGTGCAAAAAAACGATTGTATTTAATTGGTTTTCCAAACGAGGATTTAAAAGGAATAGAATAAAATGGGACAACTCCTTACGAAGTGGATTTATTTTAAGGTTATGGGTTGGAAAATGGAAGGACGGTTTCCCTCACTTCCCAAATACATAGTAGCTGTGGTTCCGCATACCAGCTGGTTTGACTTTTTAATCGGCTTAATGGTTCGGAGTATTTCTGGAGAGTCCATTAATTTTGTAGGAAAGAAGGAATTGTTTGGACCCTTGACCGGATGGTTTTTTAAGGCGTTAGGAGGTGCTCCTATCGATCGAACAGGGAATCGAGGAACAGTTGATGCTTTTGCTGCCGTTTTTGATTCTCAGGAAAAATTTCGATTGGCTATTGCCCCTGAGGGAACTAGAAAAAAAGTGACTCAACTTAAAACAGGATTTTACCATATTGCTAAGCGATTACACATTCCCATTGTTCCTGTCAGTTTTGATTATGGAAATAAAAGGGTAATCATTCATCCACTTTTTTCACCTACTCCAGACGAAAAAGGCGATATAGAGACCTTAACCTCATTTTTTAAAGGGGTTAGGGGCTATTCTTCAGAAAAAAGCTTTTGAGTTATTCCTGTACCTCCAGGTTGTGATACACTTGCTGAACGTCATCATCCTCTTCAATGCGTTCAATTAGTTTTAACACTTCTTCTTGCGCTTCATCGGTAAGCGCCTTGGTGGTTTGCGGTATGCGTTCAAACCCTGATGATAAAATTTCAAACCCTCTCTTTTCTAATTCTTTTTGCACCCCACCAAAACTTTCAAACGGAGCGTAGAGTAGGAGTCCGTCTTCATCTATAAAAACTTCTTCTACACCAAAATCAATAAATTCAAGTTCAATTTCTTCAGGATCTAGGTCTTGAGGATTAATTCTAAAATTGCAGGTGTGATCAAACATAAACTCAACAGAGCCTGCCGTTCCTAAGTTTCCGTTTGCTTTGTTGAAATAAGACCGAATGTTAGCAACTGTACGGTTGTTATTGTCAGTAGCTGTTTCTACCAAAACAGCGATTCCGTGAGGGGCATAGCCTTCAAAAAGGACTTCTTTGAAATTTTGGGTTTCTTTGTCAGAGGCTTTTTTTATGGCGCGCTCAACATTTTCCTTGGGCATGTTGGCAGCTTTGGCATTCTGAATAACCGCACGTAATCGGGAATTGTTTTCTGGATCGGGCCCGCCCTCTTTTACTGCCATTACAATATCCTTCCCAATACGGGTAAAGGTTTTGGCCATAGCTGACCAACGCTTTAATTTTCTGGCTTTTCTAAACTCAAAGGCTCTTCCCATAGTACGTAATTATGGACACGAAATTAAAAAATTAAAGTTTGTTTTTTAAGTTGTTAAGGGCTAAATCATTCAATACATCGGTATAAGAGGGTAGCAAATGAGCCGGTAGTTTATTTTCTCTAGGAAGTGTAGCCATGTAGCGCATGGTGTTTGAGGTAAATACTTGCTTAAAAATACCCGGGCTTTGATGTCGTTTTGCAATGAGCATTTTTACAAAGTCAAAATGGGAAATAAGATCAGTACTTCCCAAATGGAATATCCCCGTTTTTCGTTGATTGATGATGTAATGAATTTGTTGACAGAGCCGTACATCACTATTCACATTTAAAATGGTGTTGGGGAATACTTCGATGGGTTCATTTTGTTTAATGGCCTCATCTATGGCTAAAGTTCTGGGAGCATTAATACCGAAAACCATAGGCAAACGGGCTATAACATACTTACTAACGGGTAACCGCATCAATTGATTTTCAATTTTAATTTTGAATCGACCATATACACTTTCGGACAGTGTTTTGTCGTATTCATAGGATGGGAAATGCTCGAAAGCATCAAAAACATTAGCTGAGGATAAAAAAAGAAGCCTGCAATTTTTTGTTTTAATAAAGTCAATCAAAAAGTCGTGTGTATCCAGTAACGTATCAAAATTGCCGCGAAGTGCAGAAACGATTAGTTTGGGTTGTGTGGCTTTTAAAATGGATTCAAGGCCTTCGGTTTCGGCATTAAAAGAATGAAAATGATTATTGTCTTTAAATCCTTTGGCACTATTGAAAGTTGCGTAAGTGTCGTAATAAGGGGCCAATTCTTTATAAAGGGCATTGCCGATAAAACCACTTCCTCCTAAAATCAGTATTGATTTCAATTGTTTAGTTTTGAATAAAGGGAGGTTTTACTATTTGAGCGCTACACAACTTATCTCGAATGATGACGGCTATATGATTTCCGGTTTGGGCATAAGACGATTCAACATAGCCTAATCCAATTCCTTTAGATAAGATAGGAGATTGTGTTCCTGAGGTTACGGTTCCTATGGGTTTTCCTTCTGTATTGGCTAGGGTATATCCTGATCTAGGGATTCCTCGGTCAAGTAATTCAAAACCTACCAATTTATGTGATGTTCCCTCTTTCTTTTCTTTTTGAAATTGAGCAGCATTAATACAGCCCGCTTCGGGTTTGGTAATCCAACCTAGACCGGCAGAAATTGGAGAAGTAGTATCGTTGATCTCGTTGCCATAAAGGCAAAATCCCATTTCCAATCGAAGCGTATCACGGGCGGCTAGTCCGATAGGGGCAATGCCAAAAGAATGGCCTGCACTTAAAACAGCATCCCAAACCAAAGGCGCTTTGTCTGCAGGAATATAAATTTCTATTCCTCCCGCACCGGTATATCCTGTGGTAGCAATAACCACATTTTCAATTCCCGCAAAGTTACCCGAGGTATGGGCATAGTAGGGAATTTCGGCTAAGGCTACATTGGTTATTGATTGCATGGCTTCTATCGCTTTAGGACCTTGTATGGCCAATAGCGCCATTCGATCGGATACATTTACAATTGACGCACCAAAGGATTTATTATGCGACTCAACCCATTGCCAATCTTTATCAATATTTGACGCATTTACCACAAGTAAATAATGGGTATCGGCCACTCTGTACACAATTAAGTCGTCCACAATACCTCCTGTCAAATTTGGGAAACAATTGTATTGTGCTTTTCCCACGTCAATTTTTGAAATGTCATTACTACACAAGTGTTGTAAAAGTGCTAAGGCATGCGGTCCGTAGACATAAAACTCACCCATATGCGACACATCAAAAACACCTACACTTTCACGAACCGTGAGGTGCTCTTTGGTCACGCCCTCATATTGAACGGGCATTTCATACCCCCCAAAGGGTGTCATTTTTGCATTTAAGGCTAAGTGATTCGTGTAAAGTGTTGTTTTTTTCATAAGTTCATACTCTAAATGTAAGTGATGAAACAAGAACCTAAAATTACCCTCTCAAGACTCCTCATGCTAGTGCTCTTTTTTTGTTTTGTAACGCCCACTTCTTTTGGGCAAAAGTCGGAACTTTCTTCGGATTTTCATAAAAACAGAAGGAATCAATTACGTGAAAAGCTCCCTCCGAATAGTGTAGCTGTGTTTTTTTCTTCTCCAGTACGAAATCGAGCAAACGATGTTGATTATGAATACCACCCCGATCCTAATTTTTATTATTTAACAGGCTGGAATGAACCTCATGCGGTTTTATTGGTGTATTCTGTTCCTCAAAAAGACGAAAGAGGATTTTTTAATGAAAAACTCTACGTAAGAGAACGCAACCCCCAAAATGAAATGTGGAATGGAAGACAATTAGGGGTTGAAGGCGCAGAAAAAATGGATTTTGACCGTGTGGTTAGTAAAGAGCGGTTCAAAAACGAACAATTGGCCTTTGATCAATTTGATCAAGTTCTGCTTGTTGATTTTAAGAATGACGTTCGTGATGACCCTAGAGACGATAGTGATTTGTTTGATTTACAAAGCCATTTTAGAAATGCCATTGGCTATACCTCTGATTTTAATGCTGCACTTTACCGAGTCTATCAACGAATACGCACGGCAACCGAAGAAGAGACCCCTTACTTAAAAAGAGTAATTCGTTACCAAGCCTCTTCAGATTCAACATTGCTGAAAGACCCACTAATTAACGATTTTTTAAACCGGGATTCAGAGGCTCAAGTAACGGATTTGCAAACACGCAGTGCCTTTTTAGTACGCGACTATAATTTTGATATAGATCAACTCGAACAACTCATGGCGGGCCTTCGTGAACGAAAAACTCCTGAGGAAATTCGCTTATTGAAAAAAGCAGTTCGGATCTCCACCCAAGGTCAGGTAGAGGTAATGAAAGCCCTCCATCCAGAAATGACTGAACGCGAAGTTCAAGGAATTCATCAATTGGTATTTAAAAAATACGGTGCAGCCCATGAAGGCTATCCCTCTATTGTTGGTGCAGGAGATAATGCCTGCGTTTTACACTACATAACGAATGACAAAACGAACATTCAAAACCAATTAATTTTAATGGATTTGGGTGCTGAATACAATGGCTATACTGCTGATGTTACGCGTACCATTCCAGTTTCGGGAACTTTTACCCCTGAGCAACGTGCCTTGTATCAAATTGTTTATGACGCGCAAACTGCAGGTATCCAAGCTTCAATTGTAGGGGCATCCTTCAGTGATATCAGTAGGGCAACCAATGAAGTTGTTCAAAAGGGATTACTTGATTTGGGATTAATTAAATCGCCTGAAGAACACCGACGGTATTTGCCTCACGGAATATCACATCACATCGGATTGGATGTTCATGACCCAGGACTTTATGGCGCCCTTGAACCTGATATGGTGATAACCGTTGAACCGGGTATATATGTTCCCGAAGGAAGTCCGTGTGATCCGAAATGGTGGAACATTGGTATCCGCATCGAAGATGACATTTTAATTACAGCAGAAGGACCTGTTAATTTATCCGTTGACGCTCCTCGTGCTTGGGATGCCATTGAGGATATGATGCGCCAAAAAAGTGCTTTGGATGATTTTGTTTTACCTGAGTTAGCGATTGAATAAACTAACGGTTAAGTAAATACGATTTTAGTTCCTTGTAGTCTTTTATAGGGAGGCTTGTTTTTTCCCGTTCTAAAAGTGCTTTTAGCTTTTCGGGGACTTTCAATTGGGTTTTAATGGCTGATTCAACACTTTTTGAAAATTTTATGGGATGCGCTGTTTCTAAAAATAGCCCACTGTACTCCTCGGGATTGTTTTCTAAAAACTCTTTTAGTCCCAAGTAGCCTACAGCACCGTGAGGATCAGCGATATAACCGGTGTTTTTATAAATTGATTTTAAGGCTTTTAGTGTATCTGCATCAGTATAAGAATAACCGCTAACTGCCTTTTTAAGTTTAAAAAAGTCGTTATTATATAATTTTTGGATACGAATAAAATTACTCGGATCACCAACATCCATAGCATTTGAAAGGGTAGCTTCAGAGGGTTTGGGTTGGTATTCTCCTGTTGTCAAAAATTGAGGTACCGTATCATTAATGTTGGTTGCTGCTATGAAATGGTCGATGGGAAGCCCCATTTGTTTAGCCATTAGCCCAGCACAAAGGTTTCCAAAATTCCCACTTGGGACAGAAACCACTAACTTTTTGTCAGGATGTGGCCGGTTTTTAAACCCGATAAAATAATAAAACATTTGTGCTAACCAACGCGCAATATTGATTGAGTTTGCAGATGTTAAATTCACTTCACTATTGATTTCAGGATCAATAAAAGCCGATTTAACCATGTCTTGACAATCATCAAATACCCCTTCAACCTCAAGGGCTGTAATGTTTTTGCCAAGGGTAGTTAATTGTTTTTCTTGAAGTGAACTAACTTTTCCTTTGGGGTATAAAATCACGACTTTAATACCCTCAACACCATAAAAACCATCCGCCACAGCACCTCCAGTATCTCCAGAAGTAGCTACTAAAATGGTCAGTTCTTTTTTTGATTTTTGAGCGTTTGCATAGGCTAAACAGCGCGCCATAAAGCGTGCCCCAACATCTTTAAATGCTAGTGTTGGACCATGAAATAACTCTAAACTGGCAATTCGATTTGTAAGCGGAACGATAGGAAAATCAAAAGACAACGTATCGTGAACAATTTGTTGAAGTGAATTTTCAGGAATCGCATTCCCAACAAAAGGCAAAATACTTTCAAAGGCAATTTGAGCATTGTTTTTTTGATCTAATTCCTCAAAAAATGAGTTGGGCAGTTTAGGAATGTGTTTCGGGAAATACAGGCCCCGGTCAGGGGCTAGGCCTTTTTGAACAGCTTCTAAAAAGTTGACGTCTTTCGAATTGAAGTTTAAACTATAGAAGTTCATTGACTTTGTAAAATTTTAATTCCCTCAGTATTGATATTCGAAACATACACATCGTGTTCGATATTAATGGCTGAATAAATAGCGCTCATGGCTTTTGCAACTTTTTGTGCGGTTTCTTCTCCCTTTGACAAGGCAAAAATGGAAGGACCAGACCCTGAAATTCCACTTCCTAAGGCGCCTGCCGCTAGTGCTGCGGTTTTAATTGCTTCAAATTTGGGAATTAACATGGCACGATAGGGTTCGATTACTTTATCTTCTAAACTTCGTTTTATTAATTCATAATCTTCGGTGTATAACGCACTGACGAAGGCTCCAAGGTTACCCCACTGTTCAACCGCTTTTTTAAGCGGAATTTGGTCTTTTAAAATTGCGCGAGCATGTATGGTTTTTAATTCAATTTTGGGATGAATAACCGTAGCTACCAATTCTTTTGGTGAAGGAAGCGAAATAACATCTAAGCTAGCATTACTTCGAACCAACGTAAATCCACCTAACAGCACAGGGGCTAAATTATCAGCATGGGCGGCGCCGCTGGCCATGGCTTCCCCTGCCATTGCAAACTGAAGCAATTCATGTCTAGAGTAGGGTGCTCCTAACAATTCATTCACGGCAAATACGGCACCTGCTGCACTGGCAGCACTGCTTCCTATGCCACTACCGGGTTTAATTTTTTTATCAATATCTATTCGGAAACCAAAAGGGGAGGGATGCTTTTCTAATAAAGCAGCGACAGCTACACTGGCTACATTTTGCTTTGGATCTTTCGGTAAGTCATGCCCTTTTACAGTTCCAATTTCAACTCCTGGAGTATCCGTTTTTACTACACACATCAAATCTCCAATGGGCTCTAAACAAAATCCAAGCACATCAAATCCACAAGATACGTTGGCAACACTAGCAGGCGAAAAAATTTCTATTTCATTCATCGCTTAACGTTTTCCAATGCGTATAATGTCGCCAAAAATACCTCCAGCGGTTACTTCAGCTCCGGCTCCAGCGCCCTTTACGATTAGAGGTTGGTTTTTATATCGGTTCGTGTAGAATAAAATGATGTTGTCACTTCCTTCTAAATTGTAAAAATCGTGATCGCGACCAATTTCTTGAAGACCTACACTGGCTTTACCCTTTTCCAATTGAGCCACGTACTTTAGACGTGCTCCTTTTTTATGGGCACTTTCCCATAATTTTTGAAAATGACTTTCGTGTTTTTCAAGGGCATTAAAAAATTCACTTGTTTGTGTGGTAGCCAGCACTTCTTCTGGAAGAAAACTATTGTTTTGAATATCTTCTAATTCCAATTCCATTCCACTTTCGCGGGCAAGAATTAAAATTTTACGGGCCACATCTATACCGCTTAAATCTATTTTTGGATCGGGTTCTGTATACCCTTCTTTTTGAGCATTCTCAACTATTGTTTTGAATTGGGTTGCGGCACTGAAATGGTTAAATACATAATTTAGACTCCCTGATAAAATGGCTTGAATTTTATGTATTTCATCTCCAGAAGCAATTAAATTGTTAAGGGTATCTATTACGGGTAATCCTGCGCCAACATTGGTTTCAAACAAAAAAGGAGCACTGTACTTACGTGCCGTTTTTTTAAGATTGATATAGTTTGTTAATGAACTTGCACAAGCAATTTTGTTGCAGGTAACCACTCCAATATTATGGGAAAGATATTGGTTGTATTCCTCTGCAATATTCTCATTTGCCGTATTATCCACAAAAATACTGTTCCGTAGGTTTAAGGATGTAATGTGCTCAAAAAATTGAGTTCGGTTCGCTTTTTGATTACTATTATCCAGTTGTTTTTTCCATTGTGAAAGGTCAATAGGATCTTCACTCAGAATCATTTTCTTTGAATTGGACAGCGCAATAACACGTACTTTTAGTCTCAAATGCTCAAGCAAATAGGCTTGCTGCTGTTGGATTTGTTCCAATAGTTTACTTCCTACATTTCCAACACCGGTGATAAAGAGATTGAGTTCTTTTGTTTGTTCTTCAAAAAAGCTTTCGTGAATTGTATTCAATGCCTTTTGGGTATTCTTCTCATCAATTATAATCGAGATATTACGCTCAGAGGCTCCTTGGGCAATCGCTCTGATGTTGATGTTATTTGCTCCTAAACTGCTGAATAATTTTCCGCTAATGCCTTGGTGGTCTTTCATCCGTTCACCAACCACAGCAATATTTACCATGTTAAGTTCAACTTTGGCGGGGGCAACGCGTGATAGGCTTATTTCAAATTCGAACTCTTGGTCAATCGCCTTTTTTGCTGTACTAGCATCTTCTGCTTTTACTCCAAAACAAATGGAATGTTCAGAAGAGGCTTGGGTAATCATTATGATGTTTATGTGTTGGTTGGATAAGCACTCGAATAAGCGTTTAGAAAATCCAGGAATACCGACCATTCCGCTCCCTTCTAAATTCAATAACGCTACATTTTCTATATGACTTACTCCTTTTACTACATTGGTAATCCCTTCTTTTAAACTGCCGTTCTGGTCAATTAACGTGCCTGCTGCATTGGCATCAAAAGTATTTTTGATAAGGATAGGAATTCCTTTTTCAATTGTGGGTTGTAAAGTGGGTGGGTAAATCACTTTTGCGCCAAAATGGGAAAGTTCCATGGCCTCGTGGTAGGATAACCTAGGAATCGGTTGTGCTTGGGCTACCAATTTAGGGTGGGCGGTAAACATTCCGCTTACGTCGGTCCAAATTTCCAATTGATCTGCATTCATATATTGCGCTACTAATGCAGCAGAATAATCTGAGCCCCCTCTGCCAAGGGTTGTAGTGTTCCCTTCTTCGTCACTGGCAATAAATCCAGGGAGTAAAATAACATTGGCTTTCGCCTGGGTTAAAAGCGCCTGGGTTTGCTTTTCACTTTTTTGGTGATTAATCACCTCTCTTTGGTTGATGAAGTGAGTAAACAAAAGGGTTCGGGAATCAATCAATTCCGCATCAATCTGTTGATGCTTTAGGATATGAAAAATGATTGTACTAGATAAAAGTTCACCATAGCTTGAAATTTTAGACAAGCTTTTTGGAGTGAGTTCTTTAAGGGTATATAAGGATTCTAAAACCTCTTCTAAGGCGTTAAGTTCTGATTTTAAAAAACTGATTACCTCACTTTGATGCGTAACGGGAACAAAGTGTTCAATCGGGTTTAAATGCCGTTTTTCAAGCTCAGTTAAATGTTCTTTGTAATTGGATTGACCCTCACTGGCACGCTGTGCCATCTCAACCAACATATTTGTTACCCCGCCCAGCGCAGAGACTACAACAATTTGCTGTGTGGCTTGTGTAGATTTTACAATCTCAACCACGTGGGTTAAACTTGAAGCATCAGCAACAGAAGTACCGCCAAATTTTAAAACTTTTATCATTTAGTAATTCAATCCTTTTGCGAAAGGGCATTGGTTAAAACAAGCGCAAAAATAGCACTAAATGATAAGGCTTTAAAACAAATTCACAATAAAAAGAGATCGAATTTGTTTCCCTAAAGAAAAAATGAAAAACCCGAAAATAAAGAAGGGTTTATTCTTTTGATGAGGTTTCAATTTTTTGATCCACTTTTAACTCCAGTTTCCCTTCTTCTTTACCTGTATCAATAATAAGGGTGTCCCCTTCATTTATTGAACTGGTAACCACGTGTTCAGCAACTAAATCTTCAACGTATTTTTGAATGGCTCTGTTAAGTGGGCGAGCTCCATATTTACTATCGAATCCTTTTTCAGCTATAAATTCTTTTGCAGAATTGGTTACACTGATTTGGTATCCTAATTTTTCAATTCGCTCAACGAGACCCTTTAGTTCAATATCTACAATATTTCGGATGTCTTTTTGATCAAGGGAATTGAAAATAACAATATCATCAATTCGATTTAAAAATTCAGGTGAAAAGGTTTTCTTAAGTTCTTTTTCAATCACCCCTTTTTCAATGTCAGCACTTTGCGCTTTTTGGGAAGCCGTTTCAAATCCTAGGCCCCGACCAAAGTCTTTCACTTGACGGGCTCCTACATTCGAAGTCATAATGATAATGGTGTTTTGAAAATTTATTTTTCGTCCTAAACTGTCCGTCAAAAAGCCATCGTCAAGCACCTGCAACAACATGTTAAAAATATCAGGATGCGCTTTTTCAACCTCATCAAGGAGAATTACTGAATAGGGACGACGTCGAACTTTTTCACTCAATTGGCCTCCTTCTTCGTATCCTACATAGCCTGGAGGTGCACCGATAAGTCGTGAAATTGCGAACTTCTCCATGTATTCACTCATATCGATTCGTATGAGGTTTTCTTCTGAATCAAAAATTTCAGAGGCTAAAATTTTTGCAAGTTGTGTTTTTCCAACTCCAGTTTGACCTAAAAAGATAAAGGAACCTATGGGTTTGTCAGGCGCTTTTAAACCGGCTCGATTACGTTGAATGGCTTTGACCACTTTTTCAACGGCTTCGGTTTGTCCAATTAACTTTTTACCAATAGCTTCAGTGAGTTTTGCTAATTTATTTTTTTCTGATTTAACGATTTTATTAACCGGAATGTTGGTCATCATAGAGACCACATCAGCAATGTCGTTTTCACCGACAGTTACCCGATTGAGTTTCGCATTTTCTTGCCAGCGTTCTTGGGCTTCAATCAAAGCACGTTCTACTCGTTTTTCATCGTCTCGGAGTTTGGCGGCTTCTTCGTATTTCTGCTTTTTAACCACCGTGTTTTTAAGATCTCGTACCTTATCAAGTTCTTGTTCTAGGTCAATGATTTCTTGCGGTACACTCATGTTATTGATGTGCACTCTTGATCCCGCTTCATCTAAAGCATCAATAGCTTTATCCGGTAAAAACCGATCAGACATATAGCGGTGTGTGAGATCCACGCAGGCTTTTAAGGCATCGTCAGTATAATTTACATTGTGGTGGTTTTCGTACCGCTCTTTGATATTGACTAGAATTTCTAGCGTTTCTTCAGGATTGGTTTGTTCCACCAATACCTTTTGGAATCGTCGTTCTAATGCCCCGTCTTTTTCGATATGCTGTCGGTATTCATCAAGTGTTGTGGCACCAATACATTGAATTTCTCCTCGCGCTAACGCAGGTTTAAACATATTGGAAGCATCCAAACTGCCTGTTGCTCCTCCTGCACCCACTATGGTATGAATTTCATCAATAAATAAAATGATGTCATCGTTTTTTTCCAATTCATTCATTACGGCTTTCATCCGCTCTTCGAATTGTCCTCTGTATTTTGTTCCGGCGACCAAACTGGCAAGATCAAGGGTAACTACCCGTTTGTTGTAAAGTACTCTGGAAACCCTTTTTTGTATGATACGTAACGCTAATCCTTCGGCTATAGCTGATTTACCAACTCCTGGTTCACCAATGAGCAGGGGATTGTTTTTTTTACGACGGCTTAATATTTGAGACACTCGTTCAATTTCTTTTTCTCGACCAACAACAGGATCGAGTTTGTCTTGTTCTGCTAAGGCAGTAACATCGCGACCAAAATTATCGAGAACAGGCGTCTTCGTTTTCTTCGTTGTCTTTGATTCTGAGGTAGGAATGAAGGGATTTTCTTTGCCCTCTCCCTCACTTTCTTTTTCTTCTGGGAAGGAGGATGCACTCGGAAGGTCCTCATAACTATCGGCATCGTTGGCAATCATAAGTTTAAATTGTTCCTTAACCGTATCATAGTCAACATTGAGTTGGGCTAATAATTTGGTAGTAGGGTCGTTTTCATTTCTGAGTATGCACAATAAGAGATGCACGGTATTTATAAGTTCGCTTTGAAACAGTTTGGCTTCTAAAAAAGTAGTTTTTAGCGCCCGTTCTGCCTGCCGCGTTAAATGTAAGTTTCTTTTTTCGTTGTGGGCTTGTGGGTGCTCTAAGGAGGCCGGATTAAGTATTTCTACTTTTCTACGTAACTCCTCTAAGTTTACTTCAATAGCATTTAAAATAGCGATTGCTTTTCCTCCACCATCTCTCAATATCCCAAGCATTAAATGTTCTGTACCAATAAAAGAATGCCCTAATCGTAGCGCTTCTTCTTTGCTGTACGCAATAACATCTTTAACGCGAGGTGAAAAATTATCATCCATAGCTTTGCATTTAATCCCGTTAGTACAAAAAGCAGACCACGGCTTTCTGCACATTGCTAATAGACAAAAAAATATTAAGATTTCAAAAAATGGGTACTATTTATTTATGAAAAATTTAATTCATTTTTCTGTTAATAATTTTAAAAATTAGCCCTTTAAATTCCTTTAAAATTGGAGGTTGAATCCTTATTTTAGCCTTCTATAACGAAATATTATGAACGAAGGAGACAAACTGATTCCGATCAACATTGAGGATGAAATGAAATCGGCCTACATTGACTATTCAATGTCTGTCATTGTGTCACGTGCACTACCTGATGTACGCGATGGATTGAAGCCGGTGCACAGGCGCGTTTTATTTGGAATGCACGAATTAGGAATACGTTCTAATACTGCTTATAAAAAATCCGCTCGTATTGTTGGTGAAGTTTTGGGAAAATACCATCCGCATGGGGATAGTTCGGTTTACGATACTATGGTGCGTATGGCCCAAGAATGGAGTTTGCGGTATTTGCTTGTCGATGGACAAGGTAACTTCGGTTCAGTTGACGGAGATAGTCCTGCTGCGATGCGTTATACTGAAGCACGTATGCAGAAAATTTCGGAAGATTTATTAGCGGATATAGACAAAGAAACAGTTGATCATCAATTAAATTTTGACGATACTTTAAAAGAGCCCGTTGTTCTCCCCACACGCGTTCCCAATTTATTAATCAACGGCGCTTCAGGTATTGCCGTAGGGATGGCTACAAATATGCCACCCCATAACCTGACAGAAGTTATTGATGGCACCATTCAATTAATTGATAATCCAGAGATAGAAATTGATGAGTTAATTAAAACAATCAAAGCCCCCGATTTTCCTACGGGAGGAATCATCTATGGTTATGATGGCGTAAAAGAGGCTTTTCATACCGGTCGGGGTCGAATTGTAATTCGGGCTAAAGCTATTATTGAAGAGGTTGCCGGCAGAGAATGTATTATCGTGACTGAAATTCCATTTCAGGTAAACAAGGCCGAAATGATTCGCAAAACCGCAGAATTAGTCAATGATAAGAAAATAGAGGGAATTAGTACCATACGGGATGAATCGGACCGAAATGGAATGCGGATTGTTTACATTCTTAAGCGGGATGCCATTCCCAACATAGTACTAAATAAATTATATAAATACACTCAGCTTCAATCCTCGTTTAGTGTAAACAACATTGCTTTGGTAAAAGGGCGGCCTCAAATGCTCAATCTCAAAGACATGATTTTTCACTTTGTGGAACACCGCCATGAAGTTGTGGTGCGCAGAACACAATATGAATTGCGGAAAGCGGAAGAGCGCGCCCACATTCTACAAGGACTCATTATTGCCTCTGACAATATAGACGAAGTAATTGCTTTAATAAGAGCTTCAGAAAGTCCAGAAGCAGCAAGAGAAAACTTAATTAAGAAGTTTGAATTGACTGAAATTCAAGCCAAGGCCATTGTTGAAATGCGTTTGCGCCAGCTTACAGGCCTAGAGCAAGACAAGCTTCGATCAGAATATGACGAGTTACTCAAAACCATAGCCGACTTAAAAGACATTCTTGACAAGAAAGAACGTCGAATGGAAATTATCAAAGCAGAGTTGGTTGAGATCAAAGAAAAATACGGCGATAAACGACGGTCGGAAATTGAGTATGCCGGAGGGGATTTCAGTATTGAAGACATGATACCTGATGAAAAGGTGGTTATTACCATTTCACACGCTGGTTATATCAAACGTACCCCTTTAATAGAGTATCGAACACAAAATAGAGGAGGAGTAGGGCAAAAGGCCTCCACCACCCGTGACGAAGATTTTCTTGAAGATATTTTTGTGGGCACTAACCACCAATACATGCTCTTCTTCACTCAAAAAGGAAAATGTTTTTGGATGCGGGTATATGAAATTCCAGAAGGATCTAAAATATCTAAGGGTAGGGCTATCCAAAACTTAATCAACATTGAGCAAGACGATAAAGTAAAGGCCTCTATTTGTACTCAAGATTTGAAAGATGAAGAGTACATCAATAGCCATTATGTAATTATGGCAACCAAAAAAGGACAAGTAAAGAAAACAACCTTAGAACAATATTCACGACCACGTACAAATGGAATTAACGCCATTAGTGTTCGCGATGGCGATGAGTTGTTAGAGGCGAAATTAACCAATGGAAGCAGTCATGTATTGCTTGCAGTGCGCTCCGGAAAAGCCATTCGTTTTGAAGAAAGTAAAACACGCCCTATGGGAAGAGGAGCTTCTGGAGTTCGAGGAATTTCACTTGCCGATGCCAAAGATGAGGTTGTTGGAATGGTTACTGTAAATGATATGGATGCCAATATTTTAGTAGTTTCTGAAAACGGATACGGAAAACGGTCTGACCTAGAAGATTACCGGGTGACCAACAGAGGCGGAAAAGGGGTGAAAACCATTTCTATTACAGAAAAAACTGGTAAGTTAGTAGCCATAAAATCGGTAAACGATTCAGATGATTTGATGATTATTAATAAATCAGGAATTGCCATTCGTATGGAAATTACGAGTTTACGTGTAATGGGAAGAGCAACACAAGGAGTTAGATTGATAAATCTTAAGGGTGATGATACCATTGCGGCTGTAGCGAAAGTACTGAATGACGACGACGAAATTGAAGATCTTAATGAAATGAACGTCAACGGTGGCACTATTATTGAATAACTCTTAAGAAATTTTATTATATGAAAACAATGAAACACTATTTTCCCTTACTCTTGTTGTTAAGTATTGGTCTTGTATTTGGCCAAAAAAAGGAATTAAAAAAAGCTGAAAAATTATTTAGCGAAGGCGATGTAGCCGCTGCTGCAGCTACGCTGTCTGACAATACAGGTCTTTTTGATGCTGCAGATGACAAAGTGAAAGGTCAAAAACTCTTTTTAGAAGCACGAATTGATCAAGCCAACAAATCTTTTGCTGCTGCGTTCGAAAAATATGAGACCCTGAAAACGTTACAAGGAGAGAGTCCTGAATTAACCACTCAAATTCAGTCTCTTGCTTCTGATGTGGTAAATAGCGCTATTGAAGACAATGCAGAACAGCGGTACAGCGAAGCTGCAAAAAAATTGTATCTGGCCTACTTGATTAATCCAGAAACAAACAAAGACTATCTTTACTTTGCTGCTTCAAGTGCTGTTAATGGCTCAGATTTTCAAAATGCTCTTGAGTATTATGTCACCTTACGTGAAATAAAATACGAAGGAATCACAACGAAATATTTTGCTAAATCGGTGGAGACAGGAGAAGAAGTAGAGTTTTCTGAAATGGAATATAACCTGTATAAAAAAACTAAAGAATATTCAGATTTTAGAGAAGAAAAAACCGAATCACGTTTTCCCGAAATTGTTAAAAACATAGCTTTGATCTATGCCCAATTAGGAGATAACGATAAAGCTATGGAAGCCGTAATTGAGGCGCGAGCTAGCAACCCAAAAGATTTAAACTTAATCTTAACCGAGGCCAATCTGTATGTGCAACTAAAAGAAAACGATCGCTTTGAAGCATTAATGAAAGAAGCCATTGAGCAAGACCCCAACAATGCAACTTTGTATTTTAACTTAGGAGTTGTCAATGCTCAACGTGGTGAATCAGAACAAGCACGTGGGTATTATGAAAAATCAATTGAGTTAGACCCCACCTTTGAATCAGGCTATTTAAACCTAGTTTCTTTAATTTTAGAAGGGGAGGGTGCAATTGTTGAAGAAATGAATGGCTTAGGAAATACAAGAGCAGACAACGCAAGGTATGATGAGCTTAAAGCTCAACGAGAAGACCTGTTTAAAGAATGTGTGCCTATTTTGGAAAAACTTGTAGCCTTAAATCAAAACCTTGAAGCTACAAAAACCTTAATGAACATCTACGGAACCCTTGGTGACAACGATGGATATATGCGAATGAAAAATTTATTAGAGTAATCGATAGAATTCAATTCATAAAAAAACCTCCTTTTCGGGAGGTTTTTTTTATATAACCTTTTTTATCATCCGAAGTTTGTGGCTGTGTTGATTGGTGTCTAAATTATAAATCCCAGTTTGGTCAATCCGATCAATTCGAACTTTTCCGTGGGCGTGAAGAATGTAATGGTTTTCCATCAACAAACCTACGTGTATAATGTCCCCCTCTTCATTATCAAAAAAGGCCAAATCTCCAGCTTCACTCTCGTCAATAAAACTTAAGGTTTCCCCAATCTGTGCTTGTTGCGCTGCATCTCTAGGAAGTGCTATGCCATGAAGTCGATATGTCATTTGAGTTAATCCAGAACAATCAATTCCTAGCGGTGTTTTTCCTCCCCATAAATAAGGGGCATTTAAATACAGTGAAGCCGTTTGAATCAAATCTTTTTTAGCTCCTTTTTTGGTAATAAAGGACCCTTCAAATTGGTGTTTAAAATACGAAGCTGCAGCTACGTTACTCCCAAGTACGAGGGTTGATAAAAATTTATTTTCAGTTTCAATATAATCGATAAGTTGACTGCTGAATTTTGATGAAGTAAAAGTAATGTCTTTTGCCTGTTCGGGGGAAAGGGTTTGGTATTGCTTGTGGTCAATCCACCCTGTATATTCATCTGCAAGGGTAGTAATTTGGATCCACTCTTTTTTATGAGAAATTATGGTAAAACAATCGCCATACAGAAGTTGAGAAACAAGTTCACTTCGATGGTTATTTTCTTTTCGCATCGGAACGATGCTTAAATGACAAATGCCGTAGTTCAAAATTTAAGTTACGCGCTTTTAAGCGTTATAGTGTACCTAACAAAAATAGGTAATTTTACGCGGTGAAATTTGATCTAGTTTGAAAAATTGGAAAGAAGAAGAGATTGTGTAGTTTTGAATAAATCAATTAGGTGAAAAGACTTTTAACTAATTTCATGCAATACCGAAGTCAAATCTATAAAGCACTTTTAATTTTGAGTGCTTCATTAGTGATTTTGTATCTTTTTCCTAGAGGCGGTCAATTTAAATTTGAATTCAGTAAAGGAAAAGTATGGCAATACCCCGACTACTATGCTCCTTTTGATTTTTCAATTCAGAAAAGTCAAGCCGAAATAAATGAAGACCAAGAGGCGGTTTTAACTTCCGTATCACCCTATTTACGTATTGATTTATCGGTCAAGGACAGTGTGCAAGTTCGGTATGCAAAAGCTTTTGAAAACACCATTTCACTGCCTGAAGATCAAAGCCAACTCGATAGTCTATTCGAGTTTGGGGATCTTCTTTTGCAACGGATATATCGGTATGGTGTTTTACCTCCAAGCTACCTACATCAAGGGAATGATTTGGTGTTTTTAATTCAAGACCGAACAGAAACCCAAGTCCGTATTGATTCTTTATTTCGACCAGAATCGCTTTTTGATTTTATAGCCACACGAGTTAATCAAGCGGGTTATACCTCCTATTTAGAATCTTTTCAAGATATGTTTTTTGAATTAATTACACCCAATATCAGTCTAGATCAAGTTTTCACCGACTCCGCAGTCCAAGAGGCGATTCAGGGCATTTCTTTATCAAGAGGAGGGGTGAGTGCGGGTGAATTGATTATTGCCAAGGGGGATCGTGTAGATGAAGAACGATTTGAAAAATTACAATCCTTACGTTCCGAATATGCTTTACAGCAAAGTGATCAGCAATCGCTTTGGATTGTTTTTGGGTATTCCATTTTGATTATGCTCACCTTTTCGTTGTTGTTTATGTTTTTGTACAACTATAGATTATCTATTTATGAAAACAATAAAGAACTAACCTTTATCTTTTTAAATATCTTAATTGTAATTGCTGCTACAACTGTAGTATTAAATTACAATACCACCTATGTTTTAGCAGTCCCCATTTGTATTTTGCCTTTGCTAATCAAAACGTTTTTTGATGCTCGCTTGGGTTTGTTTACCCATGTACTTACAGTATTGCTATTAGGGTTTGTGGTTCCCAATAGTTTTGAATTTGTCTTTTTGCAAATTGTTGCCGGTATTGTAACATTGCAATCGGTAACCCAACTGCACAGGAGAGCACAACTTTTCTTATCGGTGGGTCGAATTGTAGGGGTTTATTTAATAGCCTATATCGCCTTTACAACAGTTCAAGAAGGCAGCTTATTTAAAGTTGACGTTATTCCAATTTTACTTTTTCTCTTGAACGGTTTGCTAATGCTTTTTGTACAACCCCTGATTTACATATATGAGAAGAGCTTTCAACTGGTCTCAGATGTTTCTTTATTAGAATTAACAGACACCCATTCGGCCTTGTTAAAAAGATTATCAGATGAAGCTCCTGGCACCTTTCATCATTCAATTCAAGTGGCTAATTTGGCTGAGGCGGCAGCCAGTGAAATTGGTGCAAATACGCTGCTGGTTCGTGTGGGTGCCTTGTATCACGATATTGGAAAATTATCGGCACCTAATTATTTTTCAGAAAATCAAACCGGGTCGTATTCTCCTCATGATGCTCTTTCTCCAAAGGAAAGTGTTCAAATTATTTTATCTCATATATCTGATGGAGTAGCCCTAGCTCAGAAGAACAATCTGCCCCAACGCATAATCGATTTTATTCAAACCCATCACGGTACGACCTTAGTCTATTATTTTTATAAAAAAGCATTAGAAGAAAATAAAGAAGCGGTTGCGGAAAACGATTTCCGTTATTCGGGACCAAAACCCTTTTCTAAGGAAATGGCAATTTTAATGATGGCCGATGCCGTAGAAGCCGGATCAAAGAGTTTAAAAAACCCAAATTCTAGTGAAATTGAATCTTTTGTCAATACAATTATTGAAGACAAAAAAGAAGCTAAGCAATTTCACGATGCGCACATTACATTAGCCGAAATTGAGACGGTAAAAAGGGTTTTATTTCAAAAACTCATCAATGTCTATCAATTAAGGGTAGAATACCCAAAATAATTTTCCGAAAAGTTGAAAAACTTATAGGGAAAAAGTTAATTTTGTCTTCCTTTTAGGAGAGGTGCCAGAGTGGTAATGGAGCAGATTGCTAATCTGTCGACGGGTAACCGTCGCCAGGGTTCGAATCCCTGTCTCTCCGCTTATCAAACCCCCTTTCTATTATTTAATAATAGATTAGGGGTTTTCTTTTTTGTACGATTAAAAATTGATACTCCTAAAGCACCTCTAACCCAATCACAAGGACATGGGATTTAGTAAACGGTTTTTCTATTGGAACAAGGGTTGAGATTTGATATGTAAACTAATCTTTATATATATTAGGAGTATTATTAATTATAAATAAATTTTAATGAAAAAACTCATTTTTCTAATTCCTCTTTTGAACTTGTTATTTGGATGTAAAACTGAAGTGACTAAAAAACAGGATCAAATCAGTCCTTCCAAAGAAGTTGTAGCTTTTTTTGAGACTTATAATAAACTATGGTCAGAAGGGAATTTTGAATACATAGCATCAGATATATATGACTTACCAATGACACTTTATTTACAAGACACTATTAATTATTTGAAAAGTCCTGATGAAGTAAAAAAATTTCTCATCAATACCTTCAATAATCTGGAAGCTAATCATTACGGATTTTCTAAAATTAATAAATGGGAAAACTACAGAGAAGATGGGAAATATATTATTACTGATATGAACTTTACAAGATTCTTAAAGGATAGTACAATAATGGGTAATCAATTCAGAAAGGCTACTTATATTTTAATCAAAAAAAATAAGGAACTCAAAATTGCTGCAATGATGCCGCATATAATTATAGATAAATAAAACAATTACTTCACTTTAATTTTCCTTTTCCAAGTGGAGGGTTTTTCTTTAATACCAATGGATATAATCCTAATCCTTTCTAATCTATTGATATCGTTGCCTTAATCCTAAGATCCTTTGTAGTGGTTGTAGGGGTCTGTGGGGATACGTGATGGGGAAAATCTAAAACTTCTTAGGCCCTCTTATCTTAACAAAAGGACATGGGTTTTAGAAAAGGTTTTATATGTTGGAACTGAGAGTTGGAATTTGCCATGTAACCAATTCTTTCTAAATTAGAAATACAATTCACCATAAATCATTTCAAATGAAAAAATACCTTTACTTCCTTATTTTTGGAGGAATCTTTTTTAGTTTACCCGCTCAAGAAAGGGCAAATGCGATAGCTTTGGAATACCAAACCAATGTCCCCTTTGACACTAATTTTAATTCAAAATACCATAATCTAGACGCCCACCTTCTTCTCAGTGCTTTGATTAAAAAAATCAATGATGCTCTTGGATCACAAGAGTTTAACGAGGAGCATATTTCGATCACTATCCATTTTAAAGGAACAGAAGGCGCACTTCTTACCCTACCCATGGTACTTCAAAAAAAAGATGTTATGGCCTTTCAGAGGGGTACAATTGAAAAAGACCAATTCAACAAGCGTATGTATGATTGGTTAAACCGTTCTTTTAGATCGAGTATTCCCTATCGATAGTTAATTTCTTAATCGAACGGTAACCCTAAACCGGTTTAGGGTGAGGGGCTTAGCGAAGTCCATCCTCCATCAATAATAAGGGTTTGGCCTGTGATGTGATGGGCTTCTTCGGTTAGTAAAAATAATGCGGCATGGGCAATGTCTTCTGGTGAAGCACAGCGTCCGTTGGGTGTGATTTTTTCCCACGTTTCTACATAATTTCCATCGACTAAGTCTGCCGTACGTTGCGTTTGGGTAGCTCCAGGGGCTATTGCATTTACAGTAATCTGATGTTTCGCCAAATCAACACCCAACGTTTTTGCTAAGAAAGCCAAAGCGGCTTTTGACATTCCATAAGCAGTTAAGTCAGGATGAAAAGTAAAGCCAGTTACTGATGACATGAATATAAGGCGACCCTTAATTTGGTTTTGAATCATGTTTTTTGCGGCTTCTTGGGCTAAGAAGAAAGAACCTTGAAGATTAAGGCGGAGCAGCGACTCAAACTCAGCTTGTGAATAATCTAAAAAATGACCAAAAGTGGTGATTCCCGCATTAGCAATTGCAAAATCGAGTCTGCCAAACGCCTCTATAGCTTTGGCAACCATGCTCTTTATGATTTTAATTTCACCTGCATCTCCTACTACAGATACGCATTTTCCTCCGAGGGATTGGATTTCTTGTTCAGCCTGTTGGGCTCTTTCAGCATCAATATCATTCAGCACTATAGACGCCCCAGCACGCACCAATTGAAGGGCAATTTCTAAGCCTATTCCTTGGCCTGATCCAGTTACTATAGCTACTTTAGAATGAAATGAATAGTGTGTCATAGATAAACAAACTTCAATAGGATGGAAAATAATTGCCCTCTTTAAAAGTAATCAAATTAAAAGAAAAATAGGCTTAAAAGTCTAAATCGAGTGTTTTAAAAGCAGCAGTATATACTTATTTGATTTCATAGAAATGAATGGAATTCTTTTCTTTAAAAAAGAAGAAGAAACCATTTTTAGCCCCTTTTGTTTTTTGTATCTTCATTTGAATTTAAATGCACCCTTATGCCAATACTCATTGTTTCAATTGGGATACTAATACTATTCGCCTTAATAATTTTACTTCGTTTAAACGCGTTTATTGCCTTTATACTGGTTACCCTTTTTATTGGAATTTCACAGGGCATGGAATTGTTATCTGTAGTACAGTCAATAGAAAAGGGAATTGGGAGTACCTTAGGTTTTCTCGTCATGATTTTGGGCTTAGGAGCAATGTTGGGCAAAATAGTAGCCGAAAGTGGTGCTGCTCAACGAATTACTGAAGGTATGATTGCCCTATTTGGAGTGAAGAACACAAAAACAGCCGTAATGATTACGGGATTTATTGTTGGTATTACCATGTTCTATTCGGTGGGCTTTGTTATTCTAGTTCCCTTGGTGTTTACTGTGGCTGCCACAACAGGGCTTCCCTTAATAGCAGTGGGCTTGCCTATGTTAGCCTCACTATCGGTAACCCATGGGTTTTTACCGCCCCATCCAGCGCCTTCTGCTCTGGCAGTATTGTTTGAGGCTGATATGGGTAAAACGTTACTCTACGGTTTTGTAGTGGCTGTACCCGCCATTTTAATTTCGGGACCATTACTAACAAAAGTGATACCTAAAGTTGAAGCCAAACCCCTAAAGGCTTTTATGGCTTCAAAAGTTTTTACAGCTGAAGAAATGCCCAGCTTGTCAAACAGCCTATTCACAGCGCTACTTCCCGTATTATTAATAGGTTTTTCTACAGTAATTGTAGAATTCATTGGAGTTGATTTTCCTGGTGCACAATGGATTTCATTTATAGGAAATCCTGTCATTGCTTTACTGCTTACCGTTCTACTAAGCACTTATACTTTGGGGTTGGCACGAGGATTAAAAATGGAGGCAGTAATGCAAATATACAGTGAAGCGGTTGCAGGCATTACAATGGTTTTATTGATTATTTCGGGTGCAGGTGCCTTAAAACAAATTTTAATAGACAGTGGGGTGAGTGATTATATCGGTAGTGTAATGGAAGTAACCGCGCTTTCTCCGTTAGTAATCGGATGGTTAATCGCCACAATAATTCGATTTTCTGTAGGGTCTGCAACAGTGGCTGGCTTAACCACAGCCGGAATCGTATTGCCATTAGTGCAATCTACGGGAGTTTCTCCTGAACTTATGGTTCTGGCCATTGGTTCGGGTAGCTTAATGCTATCTCATGTAAACGACAGTGGGTTTTGGCTTTTTAAAGAATATTTTAACTTATCTATTAAAGAAACACTGACTACTTGGACACTGATGGAAACCACTATTGGCATTACCGGTCTGTTAGGAGTTTTAGCATTAGATCAAATACTTTAATATGAACATTCAATTATCCTCCCGAATACAAGAGTTGGGATTAACCTTACCTAAGGCACCACAACCTATTGGGGTCTATCGGCCCTTATTAATAATTGATAATTTGTTGTATGTCTCCGGGCAGGGCCCTTTGCTCCCTTCTGGCGATTTGATAAAAGGAAAAGTGGGTAGTGATCTTGACCGTGATAGCGGTAAACAAGCCGCACGTCAAGTAGGTCTAACAATGCTTTCTACTTTAGTGACTCACACGCCAAAAGAAATTACCATTGATCGAGTGGTAAAGGTTTTAGGCATGGTAAATGCAACGCCAGAGTTTGAAGAGCACCCTTTTGTAATCAATGGGTTTAGTGAATTAATGGCAGAAGTGTGGGGTGCGGAACAGGGAATAGGAGCTCGCAGTGCCGTGGGTATGTCATTACCCCAAAATATTGCTGTTGAAATTGAAGCTATTTTTTTAATTCGTCGGCATGAGTAATCCCACCTCTTTACCATGGTATGCGATTGAAGAGGAATCCCAACCCCTCACACCCGGACTTTTAGTGTATCCAAAGCGGATTGAACATAATATTGAGGCTATGATTTCTTTAGCCGGGGATGTAAAGCGATTGATTCCCCATATAAAGACGCATAAAATGGCTGAAATTGTCAAAATGCAGATGTCTAAGGGAATTCGTCAATTTAAGTGCGCAACCCTTTCTGAAGTTCAATTATTGATCCGATGCGAAGTGGATGGCATTTTATTGGCTCATCAACCTACCGCCGAAAAGATTTCTCTTTTTTTGGAATGGCAAAAACAATATCCTAACCAACATTTCTCCACCTTAGTAGATAATGAAGCCTCTTTACTTCTTTTTTCTCGAATTGCTCAAGAACATAAAGTACAGGTACATTTATGGATTGACATTAACAACGGAATGAACCGTACGGGATGCAATCCTGAAAAAGCATTTTCACTGTACAAATCCTTAAAACAAACTCCCAACTGTACCTTTTCGGGATTGCATGTATACGATGGGCACATTCGTCCCCCTGATTTGAAGGAACGTACCCAAGCCTGTCAAAACGATTTTGTTGCGGTAGAAAAACTCATTCACAACATTGAGAAACAAGGGGAGGAATCACCACGCTGTATCGCTGGGGGTTCACCAAGTTTTTATCCACATGCTTTACATGATAAGGTCATGTTGAGTCCGGGAACCACGTTATTATGGGATGCAAACTATAGTGCTGTTTGGCCTGAATCGCCCTTTCAAAAGGCTGCTGTAATTATTACCCGATTAATTAGTAAACCTGCAAAAAATATATATTGTTTTGATTTAGGCCACAAGGCCGTAGCTTCAGAAATGCCCCTGCCCAGAGTTGATTTGATAGGTATGCAAGGCAGTATTCAAAAAGGACAAAGTGAGGAGCATTTAGTGGTAGAATACACAGGGGAAGATACCTTCGTGATTGGCCAATTATTTTATGCTATTCCCAAACACATTTGCCCTACAGTAGCAAAATACAATAAAGTATATGTGGTTCATCAGCATCAAATCGCATCTTCGTGGAATGTTGAAGCTCGTGATTATCAATGGGAGAAATGAAAAAATTTATTCTTGACACTCATTTGGACTTGGCTATGAATGCCATGGAATGGAACCGTGATTTGCGCTTGTCCTTAACGGAACTCAACCTTCGCGAATTTCAATTAGAAGATTTACCCGGGAGAGGAAATGCAACGGTGACCTTTGGTGAGCTAAGGAGGGGAAATATTGGGGTTTGTGTAGCTACACTTATAGCTCGCTATGTAAAAAAATCGAATCCCTTACCGGGTTGGAAATCACCCCAACAAGCTTGGGCCCATATTCAAGGCCAATGGGCTTGGTATAAGGCCATGGAAGAAGAAGGTTGCTTACAATCCATTAGCACTTCTCAAGAACTCGAAAATCATCTCGCTTTATGGAATTCAGCACAACCTGAAATCCCAATAGGATACATATTGAGTTTGGAAGGGGCTGACGCTATATATTCTCTTGACAAACTGCATGAGCTTTACACTCAGGGCTTACGTGCTGTTGGTCCTGCACATTATGGACCAGGAACCTATGCCTTTGGCACGAACTCAACTGGGGGAATAGGAGAAAAGGGTAAGGGACTGCTAAAAGAAATGCAAACGCTTAACCTTATACTGGATGCAACCCATTTGTGTGATCAAAGTTTTTGGGAAGCACTAGAGGTTTTCAAAGGTCCGGTTTGGGCTAGCCACAGTAACTGTAGAGCCCTTGTTCCTGATGAACGTCAATTTAGTGATGATCAAATCAGAGTCTTGTTAGAAAGAAAAGCAGTAATAGGAATGGCTTTTGATGCTTGGATGATGATACCAAATTGGGTGCGTGGAAAAACGCAACCAAAAACGATTGGATTGTCAATTGAAACTATAGTTGGTCATATTGATCATATTTGTCAACTTGCAGGGAACAGTTTACACGTTATGATTGGATCCGATTTGGATGGGGGATTTGGAAGAGAACAGAGTCCATACGATTTGGAATCCATTGCTGATTTACAACAACTCGAATCTCTTCTTCACACCAAAGGGTATTCAGAATCAGACATTGAAAATATTTTTTCTAAAAATGCAATTCGTTTTTTACTTACCCATTTACCCTAAAAACTTATTTCCCGCCCAGTAAATCAAATTGATGACTGTATTTGATTGTTATGCTTTGATTGTTTAATGCGTCAAAATAATCGGTGTCTTTAATGATATTTAAGACTACAAATAACCCTGTATTGGCATTGCGCAACCACCCAAAACGAGCATTTACAGAGGTAATATTAGACACGTTGTTGTATTGCACTAAGCTTTGTAAAAACATTCTTGGTGTAAAGGAATAAGCAAAACGCGCCCCACTAACCACTACTTTTGCTTCACCATTGGGGAGTGAGAGTTGATTGAAATTTAATACTCCTTCGGCATTGAACTTGTCGCCAACACGGTAGGTAATTTTATTGTTACTGGATACCCGATTTCCACCAAAATAGCCGCCAATCACAGTTCGGGTTTGGTAGAAAAATTTCCGATTCGCATTAGAGATTAACACAAACTGAAACTCTTGGTGATTGTATTCACCAAAATCAACAGTTACATTTGATATAGGGAAGGGGGCGAGCACTGTTTCACGAGTAAAATTAATACCCGTATGTATTTCAAAGCCGCTTTCCCATACCCAGTGGTTGTCTACGTGCAAAAATCCCGTTTCTTGTGTGTTTTGAAAATTCCAATACCCCCGATACGATACATGAGGCCTAAGCTCAAAAATTTTCCCCATATTTTGAGTACGAAACTGTTTGAATATTAAAAATTCAGGTTTTTTAAATGCGGAACGCAGTAAAAAGCCTACTTCGGGATTGAACCCTTCCCCAACTTCGGTATAGCCAGCGCGTAAATTCCAACCGTTCCAATTGTACACAGCTAAAAAATTTAAGGCATGATCCTTTTGATTTATTCCGGGTGTATTGCTTTTGGCTAGGTAACCCGAAAGCTGTGCTTTTTTTCCAAGTCCTAACTTTCCATCCACGGCAAATACACGATTATAGTCATCGTCAAGTCCTAATCCAGAACGGTTAACGACAATACCCCCTAATGATGAGCGTCGCGCAGCAAAGTCGTGATTCACCCGTGCAACAGTAAAATTGTTTTTCACTAAAGTGGCATTTGAATCCAGGGTTACCTCATCGGTATACATGCTTAATAATCCCACATTGGTTTGGCCAACTTTTCCTGAAATACGTGAACCCCCAATAATAGGGACGAGTTGCCCGCTATCTCCAATTCCAATTCTACGGCTAAAAAATAAATCAACTTCACCCGGACTACCCACCGTGAATTGACCTGCGTTTTCTAAGAAAAAAGGTCTTTTTTCAGGGAAGAACAAATTGAAACGATCCAGATTTACTTGTTGTTCATCAACCTCAACCTGGGCAAAGTCGGTATTGTAAGTCATATCCAAGGTAAGCCCCGGAGTTAAACTGTATTTAATATCTCCACCAAATGCAGCAGAGGAAGCAGTTGTTTTAGGAGGATGATTATTTCGAATACTTTGTCCTAAAGCATAAGGAATCACCTTTAAATTTTTAGGCGATTTTAAATTTAATCCATGCATTTTCCCTGCCAACGACAACCGTTTTATGTCGAATCCTAAAGGAAGATTGGCCCAAAAAGCGGTTTCACTACGTTTGCTGATATTACGTTGAAAATTAATTCCCCATGTTTTGTCTGATCCGCTTGCAAATCGAATCGAACGCAGGGGTATGGCAAACTCAGCACTCCAACCATAATCTCCTGTTTCCGTTTTAACTGTCCATGAGGCATCCCAATTTAGATTGGTACCGCCCACAACACCGCCTTGTTGTCTATTTACACTCATATTTCCTGAGCCCTCATTGTCAATCTGGGCATCGTATTCCATACCGTTGGCATTGGTGCCGAAAAGGAATCCGTTTTGTTGATCATTATAGGTGTCGATAATAAATAAAAAACTATCATCGTCGTTTAAGTCTGCGTCACGTCTTGAATCTGAGATTACAATTTTATCGGGTTCAGTATCATAACAAATTACCGCTACATAGAGTGTTTTTAAAGTATAGGCAATTCTAATTTCTGTTTTTTCAGATGCAGCCGCTCCGTATTTAGGTTTACTTTGTTTTAATTCAGTTATTGCGGGTACTTTTTGCCACAGCATTTCTTTTTGGATATTCCCGTCAATAACAGGTTCTTCTTCTAGAAATGTAATTTGAGTATGCTGGGTAGTGTACGGAGTACTTTGTTGTGCGGTAAGGGACAAGCAGAACAAGGCTAGGGGAAGGAGAAAGTGTTTCAATAGTTCTTGAGATAAAAGAGGGTAAAAGTAACAATAATTTTAATGACGGATGAAGCGGTCAATTTTGAATTTTTATCTTTGAGACAACACTAAGTTAACATTTATGAAAAACATTTTTTCTATTGTATGTTTTTGTTTTCTTACTCTCGGGTATGGTCAACGAAAATTTGAAACTGTAGCCGAAGCTATTGGTATTGAAAGTCTATCGCAGTTTAAAGCCTTTTTAGCACTGCCTAATGATGCGGCGAATGGAGATGAAATTCTTAAAAATATTGATTGGGCAACGGTGCAATTAGAACGTCTTGATTTTGAAGTAAAGTCGTTGAAAACACCAACACGTCCATTACTGGTAGCGAATCATCAATACAGAAAAAATGCACCTACAATAGCGTTTTACATGCATCTGGATGGTCAGGCAGTAGATCGATCCAAATGGTTTCAAGACGACCCTTATGATGCTGTACTCAAAAAAAAGCAAGGAAATGAATTTGTAACAGTAGGATGGGAAGCCCTTGAAGCACATTCCTATGACGATTTACGCATCTTTGCCCGCTCGGCATCTGATGATAAAGGACCTTTTGTAATGCTTTTAACCGCCTTGGCGTACTTGAAAGAACAAAAAGAGAAACCGGCCTTTAATATGAAATTAATTTTGGACTTTGAAGAAGAACAAAGTTCCGCAGGATTGCCCTATGCCGTGGCAAACTATAAGGACGACCTAAAAGCTGAATTACTTTTAATTTTGGACGGTCCTATGCATTCATCAGGATTGCCTACTTTGGTTTTTGGAAACCGCGGAATTGCTTCGCTAACCCTAACAACCTATGGCCCCATAACTCCACAACACAGTGGGCATTATGGAAATTATTTACCTAACCCAGCACTCGATTTGGCTAAAATACTGGCTTCGATGAAGGATGATGAGGGAAGGGTTGTTCTTCCAGATTTTTACAAAGGGATTGCGATTGATGCAGCAGCAAAAAAGGTGTTGAATGGGGTGCCTGAAGAAGAAAAAGCAATTAAGGCTAGAACGCAAACCCTACGTAATGATCAAGTGGGGGCAACTTACCAAGAATCATTGCAATATCCCTCATTAAATATTCGGGGTATGCAAAGTGGCTGGGTAGGAGACAAGGCTAGAACGATTATTCCTTCAACAGCGACTGCTGAGATGGACATTCGATTGGTGCTTGAAAGTAAGCCTGAAGAGTTAATACAAGCCGTGAAAAACCATATAGAAAAAATGGGATACACCGTACTGGATCATGTTCCCTCTTCATCAGAACGAATGAACTATTCACGAATCGTAACCCTTGAATCGAAAATTGCTTACCCCGCCTTTCGAACCTATACAGAATCCAAAGAAGGATTATGGATGGCCGATATGTTGAATCAATACTATGGTAAGGAACCTGTAATTATTCGGACAAGCGGTGGATCTGTACCCATTTCACCTTTTGTTTCCCAACTCGGAATACCGGCAATTGGTCTTCCTACAGTGAATCTAGACAACAATCAGCACAGTCCAAATGAGAATTTAAGTATACCCAATTATCTTAATGGAATTGAAACTTTTTTGGTGGTATTGACGTCCCGATTAAAATAATTTAGTTAGTTGCGTTTTCTTTTGATTTTTTTGATTTTTTTTTAACAAAAACTTAACTATTTTTGGAAAGTTTTAAACAAAAGAAAAAATGGATAAATTTCAAAAGAGAACTTTTTTTTCACTCTTATTATGCCTAGGAATTGCACAGTTTTCCTGGGGTCAAATATTAAGTGGAAATGTGACTGATGAGCAAGGTGTTCCTCTACCTGGAGCAAATGTTATCATTAAAGAGACCAACACTGGGGTTTCATCTGATTTTGATGGAAATTTTCAGATTACTGTTGAAGAAGGTCAGATCCTTCAAATTAGTTTTATTGGATACATTACTCAAGAAGTATTGTATACAGGTCAGGATCAGATAAACATTAAATTACTATCTGATAATCAGCTAGAAGAAGTAGTTGTTACCGCACTGGGTTTTAAAGAGTCCAGAGACAAACAAGGATCAACCTCTTCAATTATTAGTGCGCAAAAAGTGGTTAATGCGGGTGAAGCTACGTTGGCCAATTCATTGAGCGGTAAAGCTTCAGGTTTGCGGATTTCACGATCAAATGGTGATCCGGGTGCTGCGAGTACTATTCGAATTAGAGGGGCTAACACAATTGATGGTGATAGTGATCCTTTAATTATTGTTGATGGTGTTCCTCTAAATAGTGATGCTAATTATTCTGGAGGTAATGGAATTACAGGAGGAAGAACGGGTGGAGTTTCTCAAAACTCTCGTTTTGATGACATCAACCCTAATGATATTGAATCAATTCAGATTTTGAAAGGAGCTTCTGCTGCTGCCCTTTGGGGAAGTAGAGCAGCTAATGGAGTAATCGTTATAACTACAAAATCAGGTTCTAAAGGGCAAGCAAAAATTACATTCAAAAGTACCTATTCTTTTGATGAAGTTTCTGAACGCATTCCTATGCAATCTACATGGGGACAAGGAACTAATGGTAAATATAATCCTGCTGGGGTTGAGTCTTGGGGTGATTATATTCCTGATCGTTCTGGGGCTGCTGATGAAGTTAATACCTCGGGACAATATTTTGAATCATATTTAGGACAACGATTTTATCCTGTCACTCAAAAAAACTCAAGAGAAACTTTTGTTGACTCAAATTGGGATGCAGTGTTCCAAACAGGTACATTTTTTCAAAATGACTTTACTATAAGTGGAGGAGGAGAAAAGAACACTTACTTTTTTAGTTTATCGAATATTGGTCAAGAGGGTATTATTAGAAATACAGCTTATGACAGAACCAATGCAAGGTTAAATTATTCAGCCCAGTTAAATGAATATATTGACTTCTCTGCAAAATCGACCTATTCATATGTTTATTCTAATAGAGCACAACAAAACTCAAACACAACAGGAGTAATGTTAGGGTTATTAAGAACCGCTCCTGATTTTGATGCACGTCATTATATTGGAAATTATTACAGTAATTCAGGACAAGAATTCACCAGAAGACAACGCTCATATAGAAGATATTTAGGGAACAATGCCAATCCCACTTACAACAACCCACTTTGGGCTGTTTATGAACAAGTTTCGGATTCTAAAGTCAACCGTTACACTTTTACACCTCAATTGACTATTAGTCCAAGTGAATGGCTTCAGTTTATAGCAAGAGCAAATGTAGACACTAATGAAGACAAAAGAGTTTATTTCTTTCCCGTTGGAAGTGCTGGGGATAGAGTTAATGGAATTCTACAAGAAGACAATATTGGAAATAGAGATTTAAATCTTGATCTTATCGGAAAAGCCGATTTTTCATTGACTGATGACATTAATCTTTCCACTACTTTAGGTTGGAGTGTAAATGATCGTCAATACAAGAGAATATCGGGAAGAATCACAGGATTCCTTGTTAATTCAACAAAAGAAACCACTTCATTAAATACTGCTGCAGAAGCTTCATCTTATGAAAACTTCAGAACGTTCAGATCTTCAAACCGAGGGTATGGGATTTTAAATTTTGATTTTTTTGATGAATTGTTTTTAAACGTTTCTGGTGGGTTAGAAGCCTCATCAACAATTAAGGGCACTTTCTTTTATCCTGCAGGAGATTTAGCCTGGAACTTTATTAAAAAAGGAGAAAGTAATGTATTCTCATTTGCAAAAATGAGAGCGTCCTGGGGTAAGGTAGGTGTTCAACCTGGAGTTCATAAATTTGAAACTTTAGCAGAAGGTAGTTTTAATTACAGTACCTATAGTGACTTATTAAACGTTGACCTTTTTGGAGGCGGTTTTCGATTGGATAACAATTTAGGAAACCCAGATCTAAAACCCGAAATTAAAACAGAATGGGAAATAGGGGGTGATTTCAGATTTTTAAATGATGATCTTACTTTCGGATTTACCTATTACGATAATAAAATTGAAGGAATCTTGTTAGATGTTACCCTCTCTCCAAGTTCTGGTTTTGCAACTCAATACGGAAACTTTGGGTCAATGAAAAACAATGGATTTGAGATGGATTTGGGCTGGAATATAATTGATAAGCCTGATTTTTCTTTCAATACAAGCCTGAATTGGTCTACGAACGAAAACGAGGTAACTGATTTATACGGAACAGATTCAATTGACTTGACAGGGCTTTCTGTAAGCTCAAGAGCTATTGTAGGGAAACCTTTAGGTGTTCTTTACGGTACTGGAGCACAAACCAATGCAGACGGGAGTTATAAACTTAATGAAAATGGATTCCCACAAATTACTTCTAGTCCCATTGTATTAGGTGATCCTAATGCTGATTGGAGAGCGGGATTAAGTTTAGATGTAAGATGGAAAAAATTCTTTTTACGAACCGTTATAGAGCATTCACAAGGTGGAGATTTTGCTCCAAGAACGCTTTACGTATTAAGAAGATTCGGAACTACTGAAGAAACGGCTAACAGATTAACGCTTTCTCAAGATTTAGTCAATTATGCCGGTAAAGTTATTCCAGCAGGTACAACTGTACGAGGTAATATTGAAGATTTTGGTAATGGAAATGTATTACTTGATGAATCATGGTATCGAACGGGAATTGGCGGAGGATTAGGTGATAACCAATTATACAACCTTTCTATTTATGATGCCACATTTACTAAGGTCAGAGAATTGTCGCTTACCTATAACTTAGATTCCCCAAGGTTAAATACGGCAACAGGTCTATCCAATATCTTATTTACACTAAGTGGAAGAAACTTAATTAATATAAATAAGGTTCCCGGAATAGACCCCGAAACAAACATTACGGGTGTTGGAAATGGATTCGGTTTAGATTATTTTACAAATCCACAAACCAAGTCTTTTTTAGTTACAGTATCCTTTAATTATTAAAATATACTCATGAAAAATTTTAGATTTTTAATTTTAAGCTTTTTAATCCTTACCATTTCATGTGAAAAAATGGTTGAAGGAGTAAATGATAATCCAAACGACATTTCTGTAGCTGATGTTGAAACGAAACTGTTTTTAACGGGTGGACTTTTGGCTAACATACAAGTTCAGTTAGGGCACCTTAACAGAATTTCGGGAATGTACTCTGGTCAACTCATAGGTTTTTCGTCTTTGTATTCAAATATTTACGGTTTCAATTTGTCTACAGCGGAAGCGAATTCTACATGGAACGCTGTTTATGTTGGCGTAATTACCAATATGCGACACGTAGTGAATACGGCAACAAATCCGTTATTAAAAGGAATAGCAAAAGTGGTTGAAGCCCATGCTGTAGGTACCGCTGCTTCTTTGTTTGGAGATATTCCCTATTCTGAGGCAGGAAATCCAGAGATTTCAGATCCTAAGTTTGATAACCAAAAAGAGGTCTATACAAGTGTAATCGCTCTTTTAGATGAAGCTATCGGGATTTTACAAAGTGCTAATAGCGCTTCTATATCAGAGGATATTTATTTCGGAGGAAATAAAAATAAGTGGATTACCGCAGCGCATACCCTTAAGGCTAGATTCTATTTGCACCAAAAGGATTATTCAAATGCCTTTTCATCTGCTCAAAAGGGAATAAGTTCTCCTAGTGATGATATGAAATACATTCCTAGAGGAAGTTCAAATGTTGCCGAAGGAGACAAAAACTTGTTTTGGATGATTTTAGAAGGATCACGTGCTGGTGATATTGGGAATTCAAATGGAAACTTGACGAGCTACCATTTGCAACTACTAGATCAAGCAAATTCTTCATCACGTAATCACGCCAAGACAGATGAAACTGCACGATTTAATTATTTTAAAATTAATTCTGGTGGTGGGTCATTGAACAAAGGGGTAATTGAGCAATTTGAATCTCAAAACATGGTTACTTACTTTGAAACGCAATTAATTTTAGCCGAAACTGCCGGAAGAAGTGGCGGAGTAGCCGCAGGGCTTCCTTACCTTAACAATGTTCGTTCTTGGTTAAATTCAGGTGCTGGAGTAAATGATAATTTCCTCAATCAGAGTTTTAAGTACCTTCCTTTTGATGCCTCTGATTTTAATAGTGGAGGAATTGAAAACACGGATAATGTTGATAGTAAAACTGCATTTTTACGCGAGGTGATTGAAGAGCGATACGTAACAGGTTTTGGTACGCATATTCCCTTCAATGATGCTCGAAGACTTCGAAAAACAGATGCAAGTTTCGCTGTACCTTATGTTTTGGTTAACGGACAAAATCCACCCTACCCAGAACGAATGCCTTATGCTGACAATGAGTTAAACTCAAATGAAAATGCTCCCGCCGAAGATCCGGGGATATTTTTAAAAACAGTTGTTAACCAATAACCAAAAAGGTTTGTATTTTTAATACAAACCTTTTTTTTTCTCTTTCAATGAAACCGATTTTTACACTCCTATTAGGAATATTATGTATTTCCTGTCAATACACCCTAAATTCTCCTTACACCAATAATGTTATATCAAGCGCGCATCCGCTATCTTCAAAAGCGGGGAAACAAATGTATGCGTTAGGGGGAAATGCATTTGATGCAGCTGTAGCTGCAGGATTTACTTTGGCTGTTGTAGAACCCAGCATGAGTGGATTAGGCGGTAGACTTCAGGCCATTTATCATCTAAAAGAAGGGACTATTGGTGGAGTTGATGCCTCAACTCAGGTACCGAAAAATTACATCCCTAACAATGAAAAATACGCTCATGGCTATACCACAATTGGAATTCCGGGTGTGGTTGCAGGTTTACTAAAACTTCAACAGGAACATGGTTTACTTTCATTAGAGCAAGTACTGCAGCCTGCTATAGAGCATGCGGAAAAGGGTTTTGTTTTACTCCCAGGAGAAGCTTTTAGGCAGCAAAATGAACAAGAAATCCTTTCCAAATATGAAGGAACACGTCATTATTTTTTAACCTCAGAGAACAAAACCTACCCTGAAGGATCTTTGTTTATCCAAAAAGACCTCGCAAATACACTACGTAAAATTGCAAAAGAAGGAAAAGCAGGATTTTATGAAGGTGAAATTGCTGAAAAGATGGTTTTTGATATTCAACAAAACGGAGGCCTCCTCACACTAGAAGACCTTAAAGAGTATAAGGCATTAGATTCCAAAGTAGTAACAGGTAAATTTCAAAATGCTCAAGTCTACTCTTTATTTCTTCCTTCTTACGGTGCAATTACGATTCAAATCCTACAAATATTAGATCATTTTTCCTCGTTTAATTCTGAAGAAGAGTGGGCAACAACTTTGGGAAAGGTGACTGATTTTGCCTATTCTTATAGACAATACCAAAAAGACATCGATTCCTTAACAAACATAATCTCCTACGATAAAGCCAAAGAATGGGCAAATCAACTTCAAGAAGAAAACCTTCAAAAAGTAGCTTATAATGAAGAATTACCAGCGTCTTGGACTGCGGCAATGGGACATACTACGCATTTGACTACGGCAGATAAATTTGGAAATATTATTTCCTTAACTCAAACTATAGGACCCAATATGGGCTCAAAGGTAGCTACCAAAGGGTTAGGCTTTCTTTATGCCGTTACGTTGGGGGGATATTTAGGGGAATACAAACCCGGTGACCGATCGAATTCACACATAAGTCCTACTCTTTTTAAGAAAGAAGGACAAGTTGTTTTAGCCTTAGGAGCCGCCGGTGGAAGTAGAATAGTAACAGCAGTTACCCAAGTAGCTCATCGAATTTTAAATCAGAGAAAGGAACTCAATGAGGCATTAATGCTTCCGAGGGTATATTCTATCAATGACACAATTTGGATTGAGGATCATGAAGGAATTCAACATCTAAATGCTGATTTAAATCCAGATATGGAACCCGTGAAGTTGATAAATAGAAAAGCCAGTTTTGGAAGGGTTCATGCCATTAGTTATGACTCAATAAATAACAAATGGTTAGGCGCAGCAGATCCCGATTGGGAAGGTACGGTTGAAATTTTTAAAAATTGATGAAAATTAAAGTTCTCCTCCTTTTCCTTTGTTTCTTTTATTTACATTCTCAAGAGAAAGAGAAAATTCTTTTTATTGGAAACAGCTTTACCTTTTATTGGAACCTCCCAATACAAACAGAAAAAATGGGCCTGGAAAGAGGTTTGCTTTGGGAAATTCATCAATCAACCGCTGGCGGGGCAACGTTAAAAGATCATTGGATTGGAAACAAAGGGTTAAAGACTAAAAACATTATTTCCACCACTCAATTTGATCGTATCGTTTTTCAAGAACAAAGCACTATGCCAATCCATTTTATGGATTCTACCTACTCTTATTTTAAAGCCCTCAAAAACTTAATTTCTGAGAAAACCCAACTATACTTTTATGCAACATGGACTTATCCAAATGTACTATTTGAAAAATTTCCCTCTTCGTTAAATCCTATTCATTCCCAATTAGAGAAGTATTTGGCAACGGAACCAATTCAAATTGTACCTGTTGGCAAAGCCTTTGATTTGTTTAAAAAAAAGTATCCGGAAATACACCTTTTAACCGACGATTTTAAGCATCCCAATCCTGCGGGTAGTTATTTGGCGGCATGTGTATTTTATGTAACATTTTCTGGCCAATCCTCAAAAGGGTTGAGCAGAAGATATTCAGGGAAAGACGAAGAGGGTAAGTCTATCTATTACAGTATTGTTGAAGCCCATGTTGCAGCGGCTTGCCAACAAATTGCAGATGAAGTAGTGTTTGGTAATGCAAGTGATTAAACAAGACTAAAAAATGATTTTTTTAAATTTAATTTCTATTAAAGGACAAAGTAATTTTAAAAAGAAGAAATAGTATATTTGCCCCTCAAGATCCGGTCGCGTAGCTCAGCTGGATAGAGCATCTGCCTTCTAAGCAGACGGTCATAGGTTCGAATCCTATCGCGATCACATTCTACTTCAATATAATAACCCTAAACTAGTAAAAGCTAGTTTAGGGTTTTTTAATTTCCAATCGGATAAATTTATCTTTTTAAGAATTAAAATTTATAATTAAAAGATAAATTAAGAAGTGTTCCTAGTTGACTAAAGTGATAGCCATCATAGGTCATTTGAGAATAACGTTGGTTAAAAGTGATTAGATTGGTTTTTAGTTTGAGCAGAATCGGCAAGTAGTGAAGACCCTGTAGCATTTTCTGCTATAAATTTCCATCGCGGTAAAACATTAAAATATTATTAATATTTAAGCGAATATTGTTTTAGTTTTGCTTCAAAATAGCGTGATTTGAAAAGAAAATCTCGAGATAAAAAAGCTATAAAAATGAAAATAGGAGTTCCAAAAGAAATTAAGCGGCACGAGGCTAGGGTAGGGGTAACCCCAGCAGGAGCATTAGCTTTAGTAAACGCGGGTCATCAGGTCTGTATTCAAACCGAAGCCGGAGTATTGAGTGGATTTAATGATGATGAATTTATTTCAGTGGGCTGTAAAGTAGTTAATACCATAGCCGAAGTTTATGATTTTGCTGAAATGATAATCAAGGTAAAAGAGCCACTTCAAGAAGAATATACATTAATAAAAAAAGACCAGCTTTTATTCACTTATTTTCATTTTGCATCAAGTGAAATACTAACAAATGCCATGATTGATTCAGGGGCTATTTGTTTAGCCTACGAAACTGTTGAAGAAGAAGGGAAACTACCCCTTTTGATTCCTATGTCTGAAGTTGCTGGGCGAATGGCAACCCAAGAAGGGGCTAAATTTTTAGAAAAGCCACAAGGGGGATTTGGTATTTTATTGGGTGGCGTAACGGGAGTTCGTCCTGCAAATGTATTGGTAATCGGTGGGGGTGTAGCCGGAACGGAAGCCGCATTAATGGCGGCCGGTTTAGGCGCTAATGTAACGATTATGGATACAAACTTGAATCGATTGCGTGAACTTGAAAACAGTATGCCTGCCAACGTTACCCCTTTGTATTCTACTACCTTAGCCATTGAACAAGAAATAGAGCGTTCTCATTTAATTATAGGTACAGTGTTGATTCCAGGTTCAAAGGCACCGAAATTAATTACTAAAGAAATGCTCTCAAAAATGATGCCCGGTACTGTATTGGTAGACGTAGCAATAGATCAAGGCGGTTGTTTTGAAACCAGTGAACCTACCACTCATGATATGCCTGTAGTTATCAAGGAAGGAATTATTCATTATGCAGTAACCAACATGCCAGGGGCTGTACCCAATACTTCAACAGTGGCGTTAACCAATGCCACCATGAAATATGCATTGCAATTGGCCAACAAAGGGTGGAAAAAAGCATGTATTGAAAATCTCGCTTTAGCCAAAGGGCTGAATATAGTAAAGGGTAAAGTTGTTTACAAAGAAGTTGCAGAAGCCTTTGGTATAGAGTATATTGAACGATCATCCGTTCTTTAAACTATGCAACTCACACCCGCTCGACTTAATCGATATACATTTTTTAAACTTCCCGCCGCTTGGTGGTGTGGGGTTCGAGTGGTTTCTTTAGATGAACTTAAGTGTTCTACGGTTGTCCGTCTTCAATGGATGAATAAAAATCCCTTTCGGTCTATGTTTTGGGCTGTACAAGGAATGGCTGCTGAACTTAGTACAGGTGTATTGCTTATGAACATCGTTCAACAAGAGCAAAAAAACGTATCCATGCTTTTACTACAATCCAAAGCTACTTTTACCAAAAAAGCTAAAGGAAAAATTGAATTTAGTTGTGATGCTGGAGAATTAGTTTCTTCAACAATGAAGCGCCTTTTTGAAAACGACGGCCCTCAAACCCTGTGGTTACAGTCAAAGGGAATTGATGCACAGGGGGATTGTGTAGCTACTTTTGACTTTGAATGGACATTATTAGAAAAAAAATAAAATGACAACACCCCACTTTAACAATCAACTATCGCTTCCGGTCGTGGCCGCCCCAATGTTCCTAATTTCAGGACCGCAACTTGTCATATCATGTTGTAAAAATGGAATTGTAGGTACTTTTCCTTCACTCAATCAACGTACCTCTGAGGGCTTTGAAGCTTGGGTTATAGAAATTAAAGAAGCCTTAGCCGCATTTGAACACGAAACTGGGAAAAAGCCGGCTCCCTTTGGAGTAAATCTTATAGTACATCCTACAAACCCCAGAGTACAAGCGGATTTAGAAATATGTATAAAACACCAAGTGCCATTAATCATTACCTCTTTAGGAGCCGTTTCACAGCTTGTAGAAGCAGTTCATTCTTATGGTGGGTTAGTGTATCACGATATAATTAAGCGTCGCCATGCTGAAAAAGCAGCTGAGGCAGGTGTTGACGGATTAATTTTGGTAGCCTCAGGCGCTGGAGGGCATGCGGGAACACTTAATCCCTTAGCCTTAGTCAATGAAATTCGTTCATTTTTTGATAAAACCCTTTTACTTTCTGGCTGTATCAGTACAGGAAAAGACATTGCTACTGCGCTGCAAATGGGAGCAGATTTGGCTTATATGGGCACCCGCTTCATTACTGCTTCAGAAAGCCTTGCCGATTCGGCATACAAAGAAATGATTATACAGAGTAAAGCAGAAGATATTGTCTATACAGCGGCCATTTCAGGGGTTCATGCGAGTTTTTTACGACCGAGTTTAGAAGCTATGGGAATTACTGAAGCACAATGGCATCAATCCAAAAAAATTGATTTTGGCAAAGAACTTGATGCTGCTAAAGCTGAAGCCCAAGCCTGGAAAACCATTTGGTCTGCAGGGCAGGGGGTAACGTCCATTCACGATACTTTACCCACAGAGCGTTTGGTTGCCCAGTTGAAAAGTGAGTTTAAAAGTGCAATTGCGTCTCATCAAGAAAGGGTAAAGGGGTTTTTATAAAAAGAGAATCCTTTACCTAGTTAAACGGTAAATCAAAAGTGCAGTGCGTTGGATTAGGTCGTTTATCGTTTTAAGGTTCACGGTTTCCTGTGGTGTGTGAGCACCTCTCCCCATTGTTCCTAGACCATCAAGACCATCAACATAATCAGCTACAAACGAAATATCAGCAGCCCCTCTTCGACCAGGGTCATAGGCTGAAACACCGCCTTGTCCTAAGGCAAGACTAACCTTATTAAGTTCTTCTAATACCGCTTGATTTCCAGCTGTAGGCCCCATGGCGGGATAACTGTCTGTAAAAGAAATGGTCGCTTTGGTTTGAGGTAAATTTTCGGCTACAATGGCGCGCATTTTTGCACGTGCATTCTCTTTTTGTTCTTCAGAAATAAAGCGAAGGCCACCGTGAACTATTGCCTTCTGAGCAACTACATTTGTTTTGCCAAATACGGAACCGCCACTGGCTTTTGCATCATAGTCTACAAACGTACCCCCCATTAAGTTGCCGGGGTTAAAGGTCAAATATTCTTCACCTCTCACTTCATCATAAAAACGATGTAAAATTCGGCTCATTTCAAAAATGGCTCCTGCTCCCGTACGTTCGCTAAAAACTCCTGAAGAATGGGCTCGTACTCCTTCCACTTCAACTTTCCAGCCAGAGGCTCCTCTCCGAGCAATGGTTGCATTATTAAACCCTGTGGCTGTTTCAAAACCTAAAGCAATGTCTGATTTTTTTGCCGCTTCAATCAATTCTTTTCGGGAAATGGATAGTGGCTTTCCCGTACTTTCTTCATCGCCCGTAAAGGCTACGGTTATCGTTGATTTATTAAGTAAATTCAAGTTTGAAAGTGCTTTCAAAGCATACAAAACAACCACATCGCCTCCTTTCATGTCGTTAGCTCCAGGGCCATAGGCCATACTATCATTAATTTGCTCAAAGGCCTGAAAAGGACTGTTCTTTTCAAAAACAGTATCTAAATGGCCAATTAAAAGCAATCGTTTTCCTTTTGTTCCCTCTATGGATGCAAACAAGTGCCCGGCTCGGTTCATTTCTTCGGGCATGTCTATCCATCGGGTTTTAAATCCTATAGCATCAAATTCAGTCCGAAAAGCAGCACCGACAGCTTTAACTCCCTCTAGGTTTAATGAACCGCTGTTTATGTTGACTACCTTTTCTAAAAAATCAATACTTTCTTCATTGAGAAGGCGTACTTGATCCACAATTTTTTCTTCGGTTCTGGATAGTTTTTGAGCAAAAGAGAATTGAAGGAATAGCAAGGTGACACTTAAAATGGACCCGTAGAATTTCATATTAGAAATTTTTAGTTAATGATTTTACAATTTTATTTTCAGACAAAAATTCTTGCCCTATAACTTTTAATGTAGTGTAAAGGGGAATGGCAATAATCATTCCCATGGGCCCCATTAATGTTCCTGAGGCGAGTATTACAATGAAAATTTCAAGGGGATGCGATTTGACACTGTTGGAAAAGATAAAAGGCTGACTGAAAAAATTATCCACCAATTGGCCAAAAACAAATCCGAGTAAAACATAGATGGTTTTGGGTAAAATAATACTGCTAAATTCTTCGCCAATAAAACTACTCATCGTAAGTAGCATCATTAATATTCCACCTATTATCGGACCTAAATACGGGATTAAGTTTAATAGTGCACAAAGAAAAGCAATGATAAAAGCGTTTTCAACTTTAAAAATAGCGAGTACACTACTGTAAATGAGTAATAAAATGGTAATCTGCAGTAGAAGGCCTAAAAAGTATCGCGAGAGTAATCCTTTTGTTTTTTCAATTGACTTTTCAACACGATTTGAAATACGATCATTGACAAGCGCCAAGATGATGTTTTTTTGAAGAAAGCTGTCTTTTAAAAAAAAGAATAAAATAAAAACAACGGAAAACAAACCAATGGTAAAACCGCCTAATAGTTCCAATACTTGATTGAGTAATTCGGGTAGTGCTCCCAAATTAATTGAATGGAACAGATTGTCTATGGCAAGTTGTTGTTGCCAAAAGCTATTGTCTAGCTGAAAATAGAGACTAATTTCATTCAGCAGGGTAGCAACATTTTGTTTGAGTTGATCAACATCAAGGAGAGAAAGATTTTCCCCCTGACGGATTAATAAGGGAACAAAGAGTGATATTAAACTACTTAGGGCTCCTAGCAAGAATAGAAGGGTCAATGATGTTGCCAGAATCGAATTTAATCGCAAGCGAAACATTAAAAATTGATTGATTGGACGCCCAATAAGACTGGCTATACCGGCGATTAAAGCATAGAGTAAAAGCGTTTTAAGTTGCAGTATGAACCAAATAAGAAGGCAAATACCTGCCAATTGGAGTACGGCCAATACAATTCCTTTAGAAATTTCTTTTGCATTCATAGGTTAAAGATAGGGAAGTTAGAAATGAGTCATTTGTTGATGAGCAAGAAAAGCAGTATGGCAGGCAACAAAACCCGCCGTTTCGGTCCGAAAACGTTGTGTGCCCAAGGACACCGAGAGGGCTCCTTTTGAAAGGGCCACTTCAATTTCTTTAGGACTAAAATCACCCTCAGGGCCAATAAGAACGGTAACCTGGTTGTGCGCTAAAGCTTGCTGAAAGAGTGAAGATTTATTGCCCGCTTGACAATGGGCCATAAAGAGGGGAAGGGAACATTTAGTTAAAAACTCATCAAAGGAGACCATAGGATGAATTAGGGGTAAAAAAAACTGTTGGGATTGTTTTAATGCCGCAATGGCAATTTTCTCAAATCGCTCTCTTTTTATCTCTTTTCGCTCCGAGTGTGTGCATCGTAAAGGCGTAATGGAAGCAACTCCAAGTTCAGTAAGCTTCTCGATCAACCATTCCATCCGATTGTTGTTTTTGGTAGGTGCAATAGCCAAATGAATACGATGTAAGGGTTGGTCATGTTGGGTAAAGTCTACTTTTTCAGCTTTGCTTTTATTGGGTGACAATTCAATAATACGCCCCTTCCATTCGCCCCCCACACCGTTTGTGAACTGAACGGTATCTCCTTCCTTTTTGCGAAGTACTTTGGCTAAGTGTTTGCTTTCTTCCTTTTCAAATTGAAGAACTGTAGTGTTCGCCGTTACTGTTGAATCGTAAAAAAGTGACATATTAAAATTTTAATCGGGAATTTGACGTGTCTGATAAATTTCCTGTTTTGTTTTGTGCCAATTTAAAATAGGCTGAAATTCCAATCATTGCCGCATTATCCGTAGTGTATTTTAAGGGAGGTAAAAAAACTTCCCTTTGAATATTGTTTGCTTTTTGTGTTAATTGTTTACGTAATTCTGAATTTGCGGCAACTCCTCCTCCAATAACAATTTGATTGAGCCCTTCTGCTATTGCTGCTTGTTCTATTTTGATTAATATGATTTGGATTAAAGTGAATTGTAAGCTGGCACAAAGATCGTGTATATGCTCATTAATAAAATTGGAGTTTTGATTTAAATTGTTTTGTAGGAAGTTGGTAAACGCTGTTTTTACTCCACTATAACTCACCTGATAGCCTTCTAAATTTGGAATGGGAAATGAAAACGCGTGGGGATTGCCTTCTTGCGCTAAACGATCGATATGAGGACCGGCAGGGTAGGGTAATCCCATACGTTTCCCGCATTTGTCAAATGCTTCTCCTATGGCATCATCGAGTGTGGTTCCTAAGAGTTCCATATCAAAATAATCGTTGACTTTAACCAATTGCGTATGCCCTCCCGAAAGGGTAACTCCTAAAAAGGGAAACTTTGGAAAAGGGATTCCTTCTTGTTCTATAAAGTGAACCAACAAATGTCCTTGCATATGATGAACAGGGACCAGAGGCAAGTTTAGCGCTAGAGCAAGTGACTTGGCAAATGAGCCCCCAACCAAAAGAGAACCTAAAAGGCCTGGACCTTGTGTATAAGCAATCGCAGTTAGCTGTTTTTTGTCGATATTTGCTTCGGCTAAAGCACGTTGCACCACAGGAACTATTTTTGATTGATGCGCTCTTGATGCCAATTCAGGCACTACACCGCCATAGGCCTCATGTATAGCTTGGTTGGCAATGCAATTTGACAAAACCGTTTGGTTGTGTAAAACGGCTGCAGCTGTATCATCACAGGACGATTCAATAGCAAGAATATATTCTGATGTTGGCAACATAGTTCGGGTTAACGCGTTACAAAAATAAACGATTACCATAAAAAAGTGGCTTAAAATAGTAGGGATCCTTTTTAGTGTTGTATTAACACTGTTGATTGTATTGGGAATAGTATTGAGCTCTTCCGCGATGCAAACAAAAATAATTTCATCTTATACTAATGATTTCAAGACATTAACCAATCAAAATTTATCTGTAGATAAAATTGATGTGCATTGGAATGGGGCTGTAGAGCTGGTCAATTTCTTTTTAGAAGACCATCATGGAGATACCCTAATTTATATTTCGTCATTACAAACATCAATATTGGATTACCAAAAATGGAAGGATTTAGAATTTGATTTTTCTAAACTCGACATTAAAGAAGGTGCGCTTCATCTCACAAAATATAGAAACGACACTCTAAATTCGTTAAAAATACTGCTCAATAAATTAAAGCGAGAGCAAAACCCTTCAGCAACACTTTTTACTACCAAACAGATTGCACTTGCCAATATAGATGTTCACTATAAAAATGAAATAGATTCAACCCAAAACATTCATTTTAAAGAAGTGAATTTAATTGCGGATCAGGCACAATTTCAATACGAACTCTTTACCATTGTTATAGATACACTCTATGGAAAATCGCTTTACCCCGTTGCTCAATCAGTGGCCCTTAGCGGTCAATTTGAATATTCTCCAAATCGAATTGCTCTAGCGCAGGGAAAAATAGAATCAGAAAATCAATATGTGTCGGGTGATTTTGCCCTCACCGGTTTTCAAAATAATTTTTCTACAATCGTAAGCCAAGGAATAATAGATGTACAGATTCTGGAAAGCAAATTTAATTTGGCTGAATTTTTCCCAAATTCCAGGCTATTTACAAATGCTGAGACGGTAGACTTTAAGGGGCATTTTCAAGGGGCCTTGCAGCGTTTAAAAGTTACAGACTTAGAATTGATACATCCAATGGCTTCACTCCGTGGAGAATTGGATATTGAGGCCTTGTTTCCCTTTTCTGAAAGTCAATGGAAATTTACCATAAATCAAGCCAACATTAACCCCCAAAATCCGCAACTTAAATCGTATCTCTTCCAAGGGGGCAATTCTTTTTTTACGCCCAAATCAATAGAATTTTCAGGGGAAATAACTGCGGATAATTCGTTGATTCAGGCCAATATAGTGGCAAACAACACTTGGGGACAATTACATGTAAATGGACAAATTCCAAAAACAATAATATCTGCACCCTCCTCTTTAGTTGAAGCCACATTGAATTTAAAAATAGACGACTTTTCACCAGAGTTAAAAGCGGTACAAGGAGACCTGTTTACGGGGGGAAATATTGATGTAAACACTACGCTTCAAAATCAAAAAATAACATCTTTAGCGTGGGCTATTTCTGACGCCTACATTCGTTATAAAAAAACGCTTCTTTCACAATTGACGAGTAATGGCCGGTTTGAAAACCAACAGATCGGAAGTACAATATCCATTAATTCGCCTCAACTTCGGGTTAAAAGTGATTTGCGGTATAGCTTTTTGACTGACCTGCCTCGCTTAACCTTAGCCGCCAATATTGAACAATTGGATTTAAACAGTTTTGGGATTAAAATTGGTTCCATTCGAAAAGATTTCAAAGGGATTCTTTTGGCGGATATTGAGGGAAAATCATTGGACGATTTTAATGGCGACATTAAAATTTCAGGCGCTAGCCTTACTAATGATGTAAAAGAAGTTTTACTGAACCCGATTACCCTATCACAAAAAACCAATAAAGGGGAAACACAAATTGAAATTAGCAACACCGATTGTATTGAAGGATTTGCCTCGGGTCGGTTTAAAACAAGTCAATTGGGGGTTTTATTACAAAATGCAATACAACATGCCTATCCCTTTTTAGCTGAAGTAAATCCAGAGGAAAATCAGCAGCTAACTTTTAATTTTAAAGTATATCAAAAATTATTAGCGGCCTTATATCCTGAGTTAAACATTTCTGAAAACATCACTTTAAAAGGAAGAATTGCAGACGATTTAAAACGTTCGTTGGTTACCCTTGACGCACCTTTTTTACAATGGCAAAAAGCACAGATGCAAAATGTTCACCTACAGATTGACACTAATAACCCTTTGTATAGTACTTTTTTGAGTGTGGGTAAAGTAGCCTATCAGAAGTATAAAGGAGAGGAAATCCATTTAATTAGTACGCAATTAAAAGACACCTTATTTTTTAGATCGGAATTTAATGTAGCCGGTTCAAATTCTCCTTACGAATTGAATTTTTACCATACCCTAGAGAAAAATGGAAATTCGAATATTGGAGTAAAACGATCGGAACTTTTATTGGGTAAGGCCAAATGGATAGTAAACCCTAACAATGCACCAGAACAAAAGATTTCGTATTCAAAAAACAGAAAACAGTGGAAAGTCGATCAATTTTTGGCTATTTCTGATGCACAATCCATACAATTTAACGGATACTACACCGATCCCACTCTGTTTAAAATTAATGCCGAAGTCAATGAAGTTATATTAGAAAACCTTCTGCCCGAGGTTCCGACCTTTAAACAAAGGGGTGTGGCCACATTAAAAACAAACATCGTACGTTCGGTAGAAGAAAATAGCTTAACCGTTGAGGCTCAGATTAAAGATTGGATCGTCAATGAGGAAGAAATGGGTGATTTTACCTTTTCTGCTAATGGCAACACTCAAGTTAATACCTATGTCGTTCAGTTGGATCTTCTCAACAGTCTCAACAGGGGTTTAACCGGAAAGGGCGTTTGGCAGGGCAGAGAATCTCCTTCTGTGAATATCGACTTGGATTTTACTTCGTTTGAAACTCGATTTTTATCTGCTTTGGGAAAAGAAAATATTCAAAATATAAGAGGTAAACTCGACGGCTCAGTAAATCTTTGGGGGCCCATTTCCGATTTACGTCATACAGGCGCTCTGCAAGTAAGCCAGGGAGGATTTAGAATTCCTTATTTAAACGTGGAATACCAATTAGAAGACACAAATGTTTCGTTACTAAATCAAGAATTTAAGTTTCGAAATGTGCTCTTATTTGAAGAGGATCAAGGGACTCAGGCAAGGTTAGAAGGCCAATTTTCCCATTCGAATTTTAGAGATTGGGCTACCGATTTAAGCATTTCATCCGATCGGATGCTTTTGTTAAATACAATTCAAAAACCGGAATCTTTGTTTTTTGGTACTGGATTTTTAAATGGAGCCGTTCATTTAATTGGTCCCATGAAAAATCTTAAAATTGATGTTGTTGGGGCCACAGACAACAACACCTCGATCAAAATTCCCTGGGCTGAAGATTACGGATTAACTGATACCTCGTTTATAACCTATATCGATAAAAACAACAGGAACTCTCAAAAAGGTGGAAACGATAAACTTGAACTTAAGGAGATCAGAGGACTGGAAATGGGCTTCGAATTGGATGTGACACCTGAAGCACAAATTGAAATTGTGATTGATCAAGAAACGGGCAGTTACCTCAGTGGAAGAGGAGCAGGAAACCTTTTTATGGAAATCAATACCAATGGAAAATTTAACATGTGGGGTGATTTTATTACATATGATGGGATTTATAATTTCAAAAATTTGGGTGTAATTGATAAAAAGTTTAACGTAAAATCAGGAGGAACAATAGTGTGGGAAGGAAATCCATTAGAAGCTCAAATGAATTTAGAAGCCGTTTATGATGTGCCAGGAGGAGCCAATCCCGCCTTGTTGCTAGACAACCCAAACTTTAACCGAAATATACCCACAGAAGTATTGATACGATTGCAAGGAAATTTATTAAAACCAGATGATCCTATTTTCGAAATAGATTTTCCAAATACGAGCGGTACGGTAGCTTCAGAAATCAATTATCGATTGGCCGACCCTCAACGCAGTCAATTGCAAGCCATTTCACTTCTTTCACAGGGTATTTTTATTAATGAGGTAAGCGTTTCAATGCAGGGAATAACAAATAATTTATACCAAAAAGCATCTGATATTGTAAGCAATTTGATTGGTGAAGAAAACGATAAATTAAAAGTAGGTATAGATTATTTGCAGGGTGACAAAAGTGCATTGTTAGATATTGCTACTGAAGACCGATTAGGGTTTACACTTTCCACCCAGATAAGCGATCGGATTTTACTCAACGGAAAAATTGGAGTGCCTGTAGGGGGAGTAGAACAAACCTTGATTGTAGGGAATGTGCAAATTGACTTTATCTTAAATGACGAGGGATCGCTAAGAGCTAAAGTGTTTAATAAAGAAAATGAGTTTCGTTACATCGGCGATGAATTGGGGTACACTCAAGGAGTCGGATTAAGTTATCAAGTCGACTTTAATACTTTTAAAGAACTCATCCAAAAAATCATGTACCAAGCTAAAGAAAATACTGACGAGTTTTTGACATTAAAAAGCATAGCTCCGCCCGCTGATTTAATTCAATTTGTGAATAAAAACGAGTAAAACGAGAGTATTACAAAAAGTGGGTATCCATTCGTCATCTGTAAATATATTGTTTAAATTTGCAGCGAAATCAAATACATGAATAGTTCAATAAAGCGAATAGGGGTTTTAACCTCAGGTGGGGATGCCCCAGGAATGAATGCTGCAGTTCGTGCCGTAGTTCGTTCTGCTTCCTACTTCAATGTAGAGTGTATTGCCATCTATCAAGGATATCAAGGCTTAATTGATAATAAAACAAAAGTGATGAACGCCAGAAGCGTTAATAACATCATTAATAAAGGGGGTACCGTATTAAAATCAGCTCGTTGTCTAGAATTTAGAACGAAAGAAGGTCGCAAACAGGCTTTTGAAACGATACAGAAAAATGAAATTGAGGGCTTGGTTGTAATAGGAGGTGATGGCTCATTTACAGGCGCAATGATTTTTCATTCTGAATTTAATATCCCCGTCATTGGCATTCCCGGAACAATTGATAACGATATTTTTGGCACTACCCATACCATTGGTTATGATACTGCGCTAAATACGGTTATTGATGCCATCGATAAAATTCGAGATACTGCCATTTCGCATAACCGTCTCTTTTTTGTTGAGGTTATGGGAAGAGATGCTGGTCACATTGCCTTAAATGCAGGAATTGGAGCAGGGGCTGAAGAAGTTCTTATTCCTGAAGAAAATTTAGGACTAGAGCGTCTTTTAGAATCCCTTAAGCGAAGTAAGAAATCAGGAAAATCCTCAAGTATTGTGGTCATTGCTGAAGGTGATAAAAGCGGTAAAAACGTATTTCAAATTGCAGAGCATATTGAAAAGAATTTACCCTATTACGAAGTACGGGTTTCTGTTTTAGGTCATATACAACGGGGCGGAAGTCCAAGTTGTTTTGATCGTGTATTGGCCTCAAGGATGGGCGTATTTGCCGTAGAGTCGCTTCTCAATGGATCCTCAAACGTTATGGTGGGTCTTGATAATGGTGAAATGATACTTACCCCTTTAGAAAAGGCAATCAAAACAAAATCTGAAATCAATAAAAATTTAATACGAGTATCAGATATACTCTCTGTTTAATACTAAAATCAAAAATAAAATGGCATTACGATTAGGAATCAATGGATTTGGACGCATAGGACGCTTAGTTTTTCGTTCCGCAATGAAACAAGAAGATGTAGAAATAGTAGGGATCAATGATCTCTTGGAGATAGATCATTTGGCCTACCTTTTACAATACGATTCTGTGCACGGAAAATACGACGGTACGGTAGAAGTAAAAGGTTCAAATTTAATCGTTGATGGTAAAACCATTCGAATTTCAGCAGAACGTGATCCGGCAACCATCGGATGGGGTGCGTTAAATACAGACGTAGTTGCGGAATGCACGGGGATATTTACTACCCTAGAAAAAGCCCAATTGCATATCGATGGGGGAGCAAAAAAAGTAGTGATTTCTGCACCTTCAGCTGATGCACCCATGTTTGTGATGGGTGTAAATCACAATTCTGCCACAGCAGAGCAAACCATAGTGTCAAACGCCTCGTGTACCACAAACTGTTTGGCTCCTATCGCTAAAGTATTACAGGATCATTTTGGTATTGAAGAAGGATTAATGACTACCGTTCACGCCACTACAGCCACACAGTTTACAGTTGATGGTCCTTCACGAAAAGACTTTAGAGGCGGAAGAAGTGCCTTATTAAATATTATCCCCGCTTCAACAGGTGCTGCAAAAGCAGTAACTAAAGTAATTCCTTCTTTAGTTGGTAAACTAACAGGAATGGCTTTTCGTGTACCTACAGCTAACGTGTCTGTTGTCGATTTAACAGTTCGCTTAGCAAAAGACACGTCTTACGATGAAATTAAAAAAGTAATGCGTGAGCATTCTGAAGGAGACATGAAAAATATTCTGGGTTATACCGATGAACTTGTTGTTTCTCAAGACTTTGTTGGCGATATTCGCACGTCTATTTTTGATGCTGATGCTGGAATGGAACTCAATTCTCGTTTCTTTAAAGTGGTTTCCTGGTACGATAATGAATGTGGTTATTCAAATAAGCTAATCGATTTAGCGAAACACATTAATCAACTTTAATTCATTTTTTTGAATGATACTCGTTGTTGATAGCGGTTCTACTAAAACCGATTGGATCGCAGTAGATACAGAAGGGAATACCTTGTTTTCCACACAAACATTGGGTTTGAACCCTCAGGTTTTATCCAGTGCGATTCTTAAGGAAAGAATAATAAACAATTACGACTTGTATCAAAATCGTAAAAAAGTAACTCATTTGTTCTTCTACGGTGCAGGATGTGGGGTTAAATCCCCACAAGAGCGTATAGTTAAAGTATTCGAAGAAATTTTTATTGAGGCTAAACTGATAGTTAAGGAAGATACCTATGCGGCAGTTTATGCAGCTTCAAAACCAAATGAAAAATCGATTGTTTGCATATTAGGTACAGGTTCAAATTGCACCTATTTTGATGGGCAAAACATCGAGCAACGAGTAACATCACTAGGCTATATTTTGATGGATGAGGCCAGTGGAAATTTCTTTGGAAAACAGCTGATTCGCAGTTATTATTTTAATACCATGCCCAAAGAGTTGGCACTCGTATTCGAAAAAGAATACGATCTAAGTCCGGATACAATTAAAGAGAATATTTACCGCAGAGAAAATCCAAATACCTATTTAGCCACCTTTTCAAAATTTTTAATTCAACACAAAAATGATCCTGTTTTTCAAGACATCATTGCAAAAGGGCTAGAGCGGTTTATTAACCACCAGATTCTTCAATTCGATAATGCTAAAGAAGTTCCTGTTCATTTTATTGGATCAATTTCGTTTTATCTAAAAGATGAAATTGAAAACGCATTAAAACGAAAAGGGTTAAAAATGGGTAAAATTGTACAACGGCCCATTGAAGAGTTGGTAAAATACCATAAAAATAAAATTGAAATAGGCGCTTAAAGCAACTATTTTACTGCAATCATCGATATTTCTATTCGAACTGATTTAGGTAGCGTTTTTACAGCAACAGTTTCTCGTGCAGGGGCAGTATCGTTGTCAAAATAGCTTCCGTAAACTTCATTCACTGCGCCAAAATTCGACATGTTGTCTAAAAAAATAGAAGTTTTGACCACATGTGAAAAATTCATTTGTGCTGCTTCTAAAATGGCAGCAAGATGTTCCATCACCAATTGAGTTTCTTCTTGAATGGTTCCTTTAAAAAGCGCCATAGTTTTAGCTACTATTGGAATTTGACCCGAAATGTAAAGGGTGTTTCCTGCTTTAACGGCTTGATTGTATGGACCTAGTGGAGCGGGGGCATTTAGGGTAGTAATAATTTCTTTTTTCATCAGAGGCTTCTGCTTTTTGTTAAAGATATAAATCTATCTTTAATTATAGGAGCGGTTGGGTTCGCTTTGTTTTTCGTATTTGATATCACTCAGCAGTCCCGATTTGATTCCAATAAAAAAGTTCCAAGACGCTCGATCACTAAACGGAACCCAGCTAAAGTTTAAACGCCAACTGTTTAAATCACGATCAAAACGAAGTTGAGTATAGGTAAATCCCTCCCCCTTAAAATCGTAACCCGAAGAAAGGCCTACTTTCCATTTGGGCGTTAAATCTACATTCCCTGAAAACATCAAAGAATTATTGCTTAAATCTTTTTGTCCCCTTGAGTTGTTATAGGTTAAAGAATAGGCGAGTTTCAAATTCCAAGGGATTTTAGAGGCATAGCTGGGGTATTGGGGTGTCTCTTCATTATTTTCAGAATCGTTCATACGTCGATCCGTAAAATCTTCCGCTACGCCAAAAAGATCATCTTCGCGCCCTCCACTAGAGGTGGTTTCCCTTTGGTTTCGTGAATCCAAATCATTTTCCCCTTCAAATTGAGTGCTGGAAAAGGAATAATTCATATTGACATTAGCACTCGTCATTCGTAATAATGCTCCTCCATTCACAATATTGTAGGTATTGATTCTGACTTTGTTTTCGTCTAGGGCATAAGGATCGAAAGTAGCCCCCATGTTAACACTCATTTTCCCTTGTAATAAAGACAGCCCGGTAGACATTCGAACAGGGCTCCAGCGGAGCGAATCAGCCGCAAAGTTATGACTTGCCGAAATGTTTAAGTTGTTTAATAACACCACTTTTTTCGGTCCAGTGGCGGTAGAATCTTTATCTGTCACCTTGGCTTCAAAGTTATTTCCAATATTAATTCCCATATTGTTGGCAAGGGATCTAGAGGGAATCCCAAACAAACTGTTTTGGTATCGGGTGTATTCAGCCGTATTTCCATCCGCATCAACAATATACGTATCGTAATACTGTTCAAAACTAGGTTGATTGGTATAGCTTATTGCTGGTCGAATGGTATGACGAATGGATTGAATTTTTTTATCGTCACCAAAATTAAAAGTACCGTAAATAGTTGTCCCTAATGAAGCACTTAAGTTGTATTGTCTAAACGTTCCTATTTTGCTTATGGTGTCTTTTACCGCCCCTTGATTTACTTCATTGTAATCAGAAAAACGGACCGTATTTTGAGTCCAAACTTCTTCATAGTTTGCACTGGTCGACAAGCTTAAATATTTAAATAATTTAAAGTTGGTACTTAAGGGGATAGTATGCTTCATCCCCGACTTTGCATTGTCAAACATTGTAGGGCCGAATAGCGCATCTTCAGTGGTAATGATTCGGTTTTCAGCCCGTCCGGCGTATTGAAAATTGATGTTTTGAAAAAACCCCTTTTTGGCACCCACTTTTGGAGCAAAAGGGTAAATCCGTTCCATTGTGGCTTGAAAAGTGGGAAGTGTCAAGTTGACCGATTTGGATTGTGAATTTTGCGAAAGCGCCGTGGTTAGTGATATATTAACCCTTGGGTATTCAGGAAATGCTTTGGAATAGGAAATGGAAGAACTCAAATTATTATTCAAAAAATTCGGAGAATTGAGTTGGTTTACGGACTGTCGGTAATAATCACTACTACCAAAGTTTACAGAAGCTGAAAAAGTTGAATTTGGACTGGATTTGGGATCTTTACTGTGCGACCAGCGTACATTAAAAACTGTAGACTTTGAGTAATCAGGTAATCCTTTCGACTCGTTGATTAGGTTTTCATAGCGCAAACTAAAATTTCCTCGAAACTTGTATCGCTTATTGTATTGGGAGTCTGCTCGCAAACCATAGCTCCCATTAGTGTAGTAATCAACGATCATTGAAGCATCTATATATTCTGAAATCGCGAAATAATACCCCCCATTTTGAACATAATACCCCCTTAAGTTACTTTCACCAATCGAAGGAATAATAAATCCTGATTCTTGGGTTTGTGAAGAGGGGAAAAAAGCAAAGGGAACGGCCACAGGAGTTGGAACATCGGCAATAAACATATTGGAAAATCCAGAAATGATTTTTCCACCGGGAATAATTTTAGCTTTCCTGATTTTAAAGTAATAATCAATTCCTTCAGACTCATCCCCAATAAGTTGGCCGGCGGTAGTTACTCGAGCGTCTTTAATATAAAAAACAGAATCGTTTTCTTTTTTGGTCAATCGCGCAAAAATATCCATTCCATTTTGCCCTGATTTTGAATTCCAAATCAACGCTTTTTGGGTATCAAAATTATACCGAATCGAATCGGGGTTAACCTCATTTGATCCCTGTTTAAAAAAGGGATATTGAACCAATACGGAATCTTTTTCAATTCGTCCAGCATTGACTTCATTTGTTTCATAGTCTAAAATGATAATACCTGCTCGTAATTCGATGTCTTGATAATACAACTCGGCTTCATCGTAAAGAATTAATTTATTGGTTTTTCGATCAATACGCACACAATCTTTAGCGGTATATTTAACTTTTGCAAGAAGCAATTCTTTTTTGGGTTTAGGGGCTATACTGTCCCTTAGGGCTTTATCTTGAGCTGCGGAGGGTTCGTTTTGGGCCAAAGCAGAAAACCAACTAAAAAGAAGCGGTAGAAATGCTATGTGGATTAACTTTGATTGCAAGGCGATAAACCCTAAATTTGTTGGGTGTTTTTTAAACTCCCAAAATTAATGATAATTTTAAGGATGCTTCAAGATTTTTGGTTGAAATCACGTGACAACTTTTCTTTACAAAACACCAGTGCCTTTGTCATCGTATTTCTTTTTACAATCGGTTTCCCTTCTTTTTCCCCATCTTCTTTACTTTATGCCCAAGAAAAACCCTTTGTAGTTGTTTTAGACGCTGGTCATGGCGGATTTGATTCAGGCAACAGGGGGAGTGGATACATTGAAAAAGACATTGCCCTAAAAATTGTATTAAAAATTGGAACGGAATTAGAGAAGATCCCTAATATAAAGGTTATTTACACCCGTAAAACCGATGTTTTTATAGAGTTAATACAACGCGCTACCATAGCCAACAAGGCAGATGCCGACTTGTTTATTTCTGTTCATTGTGACGCATTTACCAAACCAACTGCCTATGGTGCGGGAACTTTTGTTTTAGGATTACACGCTAACGAACGAAACTTTCAGGTGGCCCAAAAAGAAAACGCGGTAATCTTTTTGGAAGATGAATACGAAAAAAACTATGACGGTTTTGATCCCAATGACCCCGAGTCGGTCATCAGTTTATTATTAATGCAAGAAACCTATTTGGATCAAAGTATTGAAGCAGCAAATTCAATCCAGCGTAGTTTTGTTACCAACTTAAAACGCAAAGACAGGACAGTAAAACAGGCCGGTTTTATTGTTTTAAAATACACCTATATGCCCAGTGTTTTAGTAGAAACTGGGTTTTTGACAAATCCAAATGAAGGGGCGTATTTAAATTCATCAAAAGGGCAAACTCAAATGGCAAGTACCATTGCAAAAGCCATCAAAAATTACATTCGAGAAGTTAAAGCCAATGTTGAAGCTGAAGTAGTAACCGCATCAGAAAGTCCAAATCCTCCTCAAAAACAAGATTTGATTTTTAAAGTCCAAATAGCTGCAGGCAAAAATAAATTGGATGTACAGCCGTATAATTTTAAAGGATTGAAGTCAGTATCACGGCAAGAAGCACAAGGTTTGTATCGGTATTATTACGAAGCTACCCCTGATCATGAACGTGCGCAACGTCTTTTAAAAGAAGCCCAAAGCAAGGGGTATAAAAATGCCTTTATTGTGGCTTTTTTAAATGGAAATAAAATCACAATGAGTGAGGCACTGCGCCTTATTAATTGACTCCTTGTCTTAAAATATTTCGTAATTTTGTACCACTAACATAAACGTCAACTCTTGAACTTTTCTAAAGAAATAAAAACAGCACTTCTCATTTTAAGTGGAATCGTGATTTTTATCTTCGGATTCAATTATCTAAAAGGATCCTCTCTATTAGATAATGAAATCAATGTACATACACTTTACGCTGATGTAGAAGGTTTAGTTGTGGGAGCCAATGTAACCATTAATGGGTTAAATGTAGGTAAGGTTAAAAAAATAGACTTTGACGAAAATTTCGAAAAAATCAAAGTGAGCTTTAGTCTGCGAAGTGATTTAACCTTCTCAAACCAAAGTATAGCTCAATTGTATGAAGCCGGATTGATTGGAGGCAAAGCCATTGCCATTTTACCTGATTATTCTGCTGCCCGTCCTGTTCAAGATGACGATGTATTGCCCTCTACTATAAAACCCGGCCTTACGGAATTGGTCAATCAGCAAATTGCCCCCCTTCAAAACAAACTAGAAGGATTGTTAACGTCAGCCGATTCACTTTTTGCAGGAGTGAGCAATGTACTAAACTACAATACGCAAAACAATTTAAAATTAGCCCTAGAAGGCGTCACGCAAAGTATTGATAATGTAAATAAACTTTCAAATTCATTATCACGTGTGGTAAATTCAAATGAAAAAGTTTTCAATTCTACTCTTTCCCATTTGGAACACACCACTAATAATTTAGCCATACTTTCAGATTCCTTGAAGCAAATGCCCTTGGCATCTACAGTACAACACCTTGAAAAAACGACTGCCCAAATCCAACAGCTTGTTGAGAAAATGGAAAAGGGGGAAGGTTCTCTAGGTAAACTCTTAAATGAAGAGACGCTTTACAATAAATTGTTGTATTCTGCAGAAGCTTTAGAGGCCCTATTGGTCGATTTAAAATCACATCCTAAACGGTATGTCCATTTTTCAATCTTTGGAAAAAAAGAGACTACCCCAACGAAAGACTAACGATGATGGCCTATTTGCCAAATGTGATCTTTTTACTCTTGCTTGGCTTTTGTGTAGGTCTGTTTGTGCGAAATTGCAAACGTATTCTTCATTCAATTCGACTGGGAAAACCCATTGACCGTTCTACCGATTCCAAACAAAGATGGAAAAATATGTTGCGTGTTGCCTTTGGACAACAAAAAATGGCTGCTCGCCCTGTAGCCGCTATTTTACACGGTATTGTTTATGTTGGTTTTGTATTAATCAACATCGAGTTATTGGAAATTTGCATTGACGGAATTACGGGAAGTCATCGGAGTTTTGCCCCTTATCTAGGATCGTTTTATTCATTTCTCATTGGCAGCTTTGAAGTTTTGGCATTTTTAGTTCTTTTGGCTGTTATTCTATTTTGGATACGAAGAAACATTATCCGAATTCAGCGTTTTTGGAGTGCTGAAATGAAAGGATGGCCCAAGCGTGATGCCGATTTGATTTTGTATTTTGAAATGGTACTAATGCTGCTTTTTTTGAGCATGAACGCTACGGATAGTTTGTTACAAGCGCAAGGTTATCCCGGATATATTCAAGCGGGTTTTTTTCCTATTTCCAATTATTTACACCCTTTGTATGCTGGTTTTGAAGTTGAACAATTGGTGATGCTTGAACGGAGTTTTTGGTGGCTGCATAGTATTGGAATCGGTGTTTTTCTAAATTATTTATACTATTCCAAACATTTGCATATCATATTAGCGTTTCCAAATACCTATTTTGCTAATCTCGAAGCTAAAGGTAAATTTGGGGTGAATCCACAGATTAAAAACGAAGTACAACAGATGCTATTTCCAGAAACCCATTCTAATACTTCCTCAGCGGTGCCTGAAAAATTTGGCGCAAGTGATGTTTTCGATTTAAATTGGGTGCAATTAATGAATGCCTATAGTTGTTCTGAATGTGGACGTTGCACCAGTGTATGTCCAGCACATATAACAGGTAAAAAATTATCTCCTCGTAAAATAATGATGGATACTCGTGATCGATTGGAAGAAGTAGGGCGAAACATACGAAAACACAACGGGGAATTTAAATCAGATCAAAAAGAACTTTTACATCACTATATTAGCACTGAAGAAATATGGGCATGTACAACCTGCAATGCATGCGTTGACGCTTGTCCAATTGAAATTGATCCGTTAAGCATAATTATGGAGATGCGTCAATACCTAACAATGGAAAAATCAGAAGCTCCAAATGAACTCAATGCTATGATGAGTAATTTAGAAAACAATGGCGCCCCATGGCCCTTTAGTAATCAAGACCGCTTAGAATGGATCAAAAATTAATCAATAAATAATAAAATAACACTATGCAACGCGAAGAAGCAGAAAACTATTTACACAAAAAAGTTGAATCCGGAATAACAATTAGTCCAGTATTGCCTGAGGGAATAAAAAATTACCTTGTAGATATTGACGGTACGATTTGTGACGACATACCCAATGAAGAGCCCGAACGTATGGCTACTGCAAAAATGTATCCCGACGCTTTGGAAACCTTAAACAAATGGTACGATGAAGGTCATTTAATCTGCTTTTTTACCTCTCGCGTAGAATCACATAGAACCGTTACTGAAAAGTGGTTAAATGACAATGGGTTTAAATACCACAGTTTACTCATGGGAAAACCCAGAGGAGGAAACTACCATTGGATAGATAACCACCTAGTAAAAGCAACACGCTATAACGGAAAGTTTACCGATCTTATTGAAAAAGAGGTAACCATAGAAGTATTTGATGATGGCCACAATACCGATTCTTAAATTATGATAATGAACGTACCTACACTTGCTCAACTTCAATCGGAGGGAAAATCTCCAGAAGTTGTATTTTGGGTAGGATGTGCCGGAAGCTTTGATGATAGGGCCAAACGCATTACACGTGCTTTTGTGGAAATATTGCAACGGGCTTCAATTTCATTTGCTGTTTTAGGACAAGAAGAGCAATGCTCTGGTGATCCGGCGAAAAGGGCAGGAAATGAATTTTTATTTCAAATGCAAGCCCTTCAAAACATAGCTACCTTGCATGCGTATAAAGTAACGCAAATTGTTACTGCATGTCCGCATTGCTTTAATACCCTGAAAAATGAATACCCTGAATTGGGAGGCCATTTTCAGGTTATGCACCACACCCAATTTATAAAAACCTTGTTAAAAGAAGGTAAAATTACGGTTCGTGGAGGGGCATTTAAGGGTAAGCGAATTACTTTTCATGACCCCTGTTATTTAGGCCGTGCCAATCAAATTTATGAAGCCCCTCGTGAGGTTCTTCAAAAACTAGATGCCGATTTGGTTGAAATTAAGTCTTGTAAATCAAAAGGGCTTTGCTGTGGGGCAGGAGGGGCACAAATGTTTAAAGAATCCGAAAAGGGAACTCACGAAATTAATGAGGCCCGAACTTTGCAAATTGAAGAAGTAAAACCTGATATTGTAGCAGCAGGATGTCCTTTTTGTAATACCATGCTAACCGACGGAATTAAGGCCAAACAAAAAGAAGAACAAATACAGGTTCTTGATGTTGCCGAATTAATCGCTAAAGATTTAGATTAAAATAATGATAGTCCCCTTTGCTGAATTGCCCTCTTCCTCACGTGTTTGGATATATCCATCACATCGAAAGTTTACCCCTGAAGAACTTACTCAGATTACAGAGGCAATAACAGCTTTTATTGAACGTTGGACCGCCCACAATGAAGCCCTTGAAGCCTCTTTTGAGATTCGATACGATCGTTTCATTGTCATCGGTTTGAATCAAGAAAAAGTAGCTGCAAGCGGATGTTCAATCGATGCTTCGGTTCATTTTATTCAGCAATTGGAAAAAGAATTTGATTTGATGTTGTTGGACAAACTAAATGTCGACTTTTGGCAAGGGACAGTATTACAACACAAATCAATACCCGATTTTAAAGCGATGGTTAAAGCCCGATCTGTGGCCTCATCAACCATAGTGTTCAATCATTTGGTAGCGTCTAAGGGTGAATATATAGACTCCTGGGAAATTGAAGCCCATTCGAGTTGGCAACGTCGTTTTTTTTAATCACGCTTTCTATGAAAAATTGGTTTCTTCCTCTATTGTTGTGTAGTTTTCTAGTAAATGCACAAAATTTTGCAAACGATCCTCTTCGGGTACACCCTGAACACCAAGAAGCGCAAATAAAATGGGTAGACAGTGTATATCAAAGTTTATCCTTAAAAGAAAAAGTAGCCCAACTTTTTATGCCCATGGTTTTCACTGAACGCGATAGTACTCATTTTTATGAAACTCTTGCTTTAATTGAAAAACACAAAATAGGGGGACTTATTTTTTCTTTAGGCGATCCCGTGGGGCAATCAGGATGGTTGAATGCATTTCAGTCGAAATCAAAAACCCCTCTTTTAATCGCTATGGATGCGGAATGGGGTGTGGCTATGCGATTAGATTCAGTGTCGCCGTTCCCATGGCCCATGACTTTGGGCGCTATTCAAGACAGTAGCCTTATTCGAAAATTAGGCAAACGTATGGGAGAGCAAGAAAAGCGTTTGGGTATTCATTACAGTTTTGGTCCTGTGTTGGACATCAATACGAATGCGGATAATCCGATCATTGGCAATCGATCATTCGGTTCATCCAAAGCGCGTGTTTCAAAACAGGCACTGGCCTATATGCAAGGCCATCATGAGGCGGGGATTTTGACCTCTGGGAAACATTTTCCGGGTCATGGCGATACTGCTCAAGATTCCCATAAAACACTACCAACCATCCAATTTTCAGCTGATCGTATTCGAAATACGGAATTAGCACCTTACCGCGAGTTAATTGCAGCAGGATTGTCTTCAGTGATGGTAGCCCATTTAAGTGTGCCCAGTCTTGCTGAAAAGGGCTTGCCAAGCTCACTTTCCAAAGACATTATTCAAGGAATTCTAAAAAATGAATTAGGATTTACTGGGTTGATAGTGACCGATGCCCTAAACATGAAAGGGGTTTCAGAATATCAAAAAGTTGAAAATATCGATCTTACCGCCTTTCTAGCAGGTCATGATATGCTTTTAATATCAAATGATATTCCAAAGGGGATAGCGGCTATTGCTTCAGCCTACCAAAAGGGAAAGGTTACCGAAGAACGGTTGGCTCATTCTGTAAAAAAGGTGTTAAAAGCAAAATTTAAAGCGGGTTTAGCTGCATATGTGCCTGTAAAAATTGACTCTCTTTTGTCAGATCTCAACACCGTTGAAGATCAACAACTGATTTTTGAAAGTATGAGTAAAGCCATTACACTACTTAAAAATGAAAAGGGATTATTACCCTTAACCACAAAAACAAAAAGTACACATATCGTTTTAGGTGATGACGATGCTTCTTTTTTTGAAGCTCAACTCAAAAAATACGCCTCAATTCGAACGGTAAAAGAAGTTACGCCTGCTACAGTTTTAGAGCAAACCAAAGAGTCAGATACTGTAATTGTGAGTTTTCATCGTTCGAATGCTACCCCTTGGAAAGCCTATCAATTAAATGACAAAGAAATTGAAATCATTAAAAAATTGGCTTCTTCTAAAACGTTGATTTTAGACGTGTTTGTAAAGCCCTATGTGTTAAAAGCGCTAGAAGGTATACAGGGGATTGATGCTCTTATTGTGAGTTATCAAAATAGTAAAATTGCTCAGGAATTAAGTGTGGACGCTCTTTTTGGGGCCCAATCCCTTTCCGGACGATTGCCCGTAAATGTATCTCCATCCTTTCAAGAAGGTGACGGGTTGGATTATGCGGGAGGGTTTCGACTTGGATTTTCAGCTCCTGAATTTTTAGGATTCGATCCAACAAAACTGCAGGCTGTTGATGATTTAGCTCAAACGGCTATCGATTCAATGATGACCCCAGGGATGCAAATCGTAGTGGCAAGAAAAGGCAAAATAGTGTACGACAAAAATTTTGGTTTTCATACCTATGAAAAGAAAAGAGCCGTTCAAAGTGATGATCATTACGATTTAGCTTCGTTAACCAAAATTATGGCCACTTTACCCTTAGTAATGCAATCTGTGGCTGAAAACGAACTGAGTTTAGACACAACTGTGGCCGAACTACTTCCGAAATGGAAAACGTCAAATAAAGCCTCATTAACCTTAAGGGATATGTTGTCCCACTATGCCCGTTTATGGCCTTGGATTCCCTTTTATAAGGAAACCCTTGACAAGAATGGTTTTCCCAAGAAAACACTTTATCAAGAGGAATTTTCCCCTAAATTTTCAATGCCTGTTGCTGAAAACTTATTTCTACGTTCCGGTTTTGAAACCGAATTGTACCAACAAATTCAAACCAGTGAATTGATTGACTCTCTTGAGTATAAGTATTCTGATTTACCCTACTATCTTCTTAAAAAGTATTACGAAAACAAAACAGGGATTCCTTATGACCAATGGGTAGATAAAAAAGTATTCCACCCTTTAGGGCTAAACGATATTGGATATGTCCCTTTGCAACGTGTGGAAAAAGCAAAGATTGTACCCTCTGAAATAGACACCTATTTTAGACACCGAACATTACAAGGGTATGTGCATGATATGGGTGCAGCAATGCAAAACGGGGTAGGAGGCCATGCTGGAGTTTTTGGAACTTCTAAAGCCGTGGCAGCGATGATGCAAATGTATCTTCAAAAAGGAAGGTATAATGGAATTCAGCTCATCCCTTCACATGTTTTTGATCAGTTTAATTTTTGTACCTATTGTAATGAAGGGAACCGAAGAGGGGTTGGCTTTGACAAACCTCAAATCGAAGGGCTTCATCAATCCACCTGTGGATGTGTTTCCCCTTCTAGTTTTGGGCATTCGGGATACACCGGAACCTACGCTTGGGCCGATCCTGAAAAAGAAATTATTGTTGTAATTTTAGCAAACAGAACCTTTCCAAACAATGATTTTACCTTCAGCCGAAATAATGTTCGAACGCGTTTGCAAGAAAAGGTTTATAATGCATTAATGAATTAATCCAACGTGAATATAGCCATTGTTTGTTATCCCACATTTGGGGGAAGTGGAGTGGTAGCTACCGAATTGGGAATTGAACTCTCAAAGCGTGGTCATACTATTCATTTTATTACCTACCGCCAACCCGTTCGCTTAGAAACCCTTCAATATCCTCATATTCACTTTCATGAAGTGAATGTTCCCGATTATCCTCTTTTTAAATATCAACCTTACGAATTAGCGCTTTCTAGTCGTTTATTGAACGTAATAAAATCTTTTGAAATTGATGTATTGCATGTTCATTATGCAATTCCACACGCCTACGCGGCTTATATGGCCAAAAAGATGCTTAATGATGAAGGAATAGACATTCCTATAGTTACCACATTACACGGTACCGACATTACTTTGGTTGGAAGCCATCCTTTTTACAAACCCGCAGTTGCTTTTAGTATCAACCATTCTGATCGGGTCACCGCTGTTTCTGAAAGTTTAAAAGAGGATACTTTACGTTTGTTTGATATAAAAAAGAAAATCGAAGTTATCCCCAACTTTATTGATACGACCAAAATAAACTCAAAAGAAAAACCGTGTAAAAGGAGTTTACTTGCAAGCAAAGAAGAAAAAATACTCACCCACATCAGTAATTTTAGACCCTTAAAGCGCATTATGGATGTGATTGGTATTTTTGAGCGTGTAGCCCCTCATGTTAAATCTAAACTCATGATGGTAGGGGAAGGACCCGAGAAAGCAGCAGCCATTGAATATGTTGAAAGTAAGGGCCTAATAGAACAGGTTTTATTTTTAGGGAATAGCGACGAAATTGATAAGATTTTATGTTATTCAGACGTTTTTTTATTGCCCTCAGAAAAAGAAAGTTTTGGGCTTTCTGCACTTGAAGCGATGGCACATGGTGTTCCCGTAATCTCTTCAAATGCTGGTGGTATTTCCGAAGTGAATAAAGAGGGTTTTTCAGGTTATTTGTCTTCTATTGGAGATGTAGATCAAATGGCTAAAAACGTACTTTCTCTGCTTCAGGATGAAAAAAAGCATAAGCTATTTAAATCTCAAGCCAAGGAGCAAGCCAAACTCTTTTCTGCCGAAAAAATAGTGGTTAAATACGAATCAATTTATTCCGATGTGGTTTCTTCAATTCGCTTTTGAACAGTTTTATTTTGGGTGGTATCGTTTGACGGCATTTGCTAAAACAATTTCTTTATCCAGAGTCATTTTTTTTGTTTTGAAATTGGCATAAAGCTCCATTTGGTCACCAAAATGGGGAGAATCACTATGATCTGAACTGCCGTATGAAATAACACTTTCTATTTCAGGCCCCTCTGATGTAAACCGAACCAATTCAATATAAGATTCACCGCTTACTACTTTTACTTTTCCCTCTCGATGGGGAATAGAGGCCATGGCAGTAACCACATCAGGCAAACCAAAAATGGGAATTTCTTTTGATCCACGGACCAATTTTTGATAATCACCCAGGGGTACCTCCAGGGTTTTAAAATGCTTGAGCATGTATTTTTTTGTTCGAACTAAGGCCTCATGTATGGTTGCGGGAGGAATGATTTTAGGACTAGGTAGCGCCCGATATAGGGGTGTAAGTTGATGATAAAAAATTGCAAATGTACCCGCACCAACAGATGCTGGATTTGCTTTCCGATCCCATGCTTGTAGTCTTTGCAGAAGAGGGGTGACATCTGGATATCGCTCGGGATTCATTTGATCCAAAGGATTGAGATCCATCCAACTAAAAACATAGGGTTTGGGGTATTCGTGATCGTATTTTATCGATTTAAAATCCTCGTAATCAATTTTATCATAAGAATCGATTCTCGTTTTTAATCGAGTAGAGCGGTTATTATCATAGGTTTCAAATCCCATGTCTTTAGAAAATTGATTTTGATTTGGATTATCCTTTTCGTCGCTAGACCGAAACGGGGTATGGTTGGCATTGTATACGTAGCCTGATTGGGGCTGAATCACTTGTGGAAGTTCCTCTATATCATAGGTAGTGTCCCACAGTGTTTTCATTGTGTTTCCGGGTACTACATTTTCCCAATCATAGCCTGCAGCTCGTTTGGGAATAAGACCATTTGAAATATAAAAAATAGTGTCATTTTTATCGGCATATCCAATGTTGTATCCCGGTAAGGCTTTCATTTTTAGGGCATTGTAAAATTCAGTAAATGAATTGGCTTTATTCATTCGCCACCATTGTTCCAGGGCTCTGATTTCAAAAAGGGCTGGAGTTCTAACGGCATAAAATCCCGATTTGTTTTTTAGCGTAGGTCCATAAATACTTTCATAGTATTTCTTTTTGATGGGAAAAGTTAGGCCCAAAATCTTGAGTTCAAGAGCTGCTTTTTTAGGGACTAATGCCAAATATCGATCATCAACACGGTATTTCAATTTTTCTTTAGGATGCATTTCCAGGGCAAATACATCGGTTTTATCGGGTTGATTTACAGTATGTGCCCACCCTAAATGTTCATTAACCCCAATCAAAATATTAGGACTTCCTGCAAAAAGAGCACCTAAAATATTGGTGCCTTCTTCACTACACAAATGAGCTTCATACCATGAAACGGGGCCATCCAAGGGCTGGTGAGTATTTATTGCCAAATAAGTTGACCCGTCTTTCGTTTTGCTGCTATTAAAGGCTAGTGTATTCGACCCTCTAGGTGTTTCATTTACCTCAAAACTGAATTTTAATTGGTTATTGACAATTCGCTGAACCCATTGGTCGCCTTTGGAAGAAATAAACAATTGAAGTTGCGCATAGCGCATCATTTTTTCTGGGGTAATGGGAAATAATTCGGGGACGAGAACTTCATTGGAATGGGTTTCTGCATACCGATTAATTCCTTGAGCGTATCCTTCGATAATTGCCTTGTACTCTTCACTTATGTCATTTTCATACGATGCAGCATACAACTCCTTCGAACCAATAAATTGAGCTAAAAAATCGGCACCTAGTCCGGAATTACCCAAATGTTTGGCCAGCAAGTTATTTCCGGCTAAATAGGCTATTTGAATGGTATTGAAGTCATCTTCAGAATGCGCCCAAGCAAGACCATAGGCCACCTCAGCATCTGTTTTGGCAAATATATGGGGAACACCAAATGAATCTCTTGCAATTTCAATATGTTCCGGATTGATTTGTGAAGAGGCCAAAATGGGCACAAATAACAGTAAAGTAAAATAGTATTTCAAACGATTTTTTTTTCGAATATATTATTTAAAATTGATTTCTATTGATGAGGTACAAGAGAATTATTTTATTTATATTCGACTTTAAATAAAAGCTCAAGTCGAGTTATTTGATTTTCAAAATGTGTAAATAAAAAATACCGTTCTAATCTTTAAAATTTCAGTATCATGATTCGTTTTTTCTTTCCTTTAGTGTTTAGTGTCGCCTTTGGTTTTTCTCAAGTATCTTTATTTAACGGCAAAGATTTAGAGGGTTGGAATATTCACGGTACTGAATTATGGTATGTTGAAGAGGGCCTCTTGGTATGTGAAAGTGGTCCTGATAAAGCCTACGGTTATTTATCAACTTCAGAATATTATGATGATTTTGAGCTTACTCTAGAATTCAAGCAAGAAGCTAATGGAAACAGTGGTGTGTTTATTAGATCTACCGTTGAAGGTACGAAAGTGAGTGGATGGCAAGTTGAAGTAGCCCCTCCTGGGAATGATACTGGAGGAGTGTATGAATCTTACGGTAGAGGATGGTTGATTAAGCCGGAAAAAGAAAAAGATAAAGCCCTTAAGATGGGAGACTGGAATCATATGCGTATTCGCGTAATTGGTGACGAGGTAACCAGTTGGCTAAACGGAACACAAATGATTTTCTTGCGTGATGAAAAAATAGGCCAAGGAAAAGGGTCGATAGCGCTACAAATACACGATGGAGGTGGAATTAAAGTGCGCTGGCGAAATTTAATTGTGACCCGTTTGTAATACTAATTTGGGCATTCCCCCATTTCAAAACGCAAAACTCCATTGCTTTCGGCAACACATTCATTAGAATAGGTTTGGCCATCGCAGCCACATACAGGGGCATATATGAGAATACACGCAGCCATTTCATTAATTTTTTCTGGATCTATACAGTCGTATTTGGAATCTTCATCTGAATTTTTATCGCATGAAAAAGTGATCAGAAGAAATAGAAATGCAGTAAAATGAATAATTTTCATAAGATTTTGGGGATTTAATTTAGGCAGTAGCAAGGGTTTTCATTGCCTCTACAAAGATATCAATTTCTTCTACAGAAGTAAAGACATTGGGTGAAATTCGGCACCCTTGCACATTGGCATAATCAATGGCAACAGTAAATATTTTAAAATCATCAAAAAGGCGTTGCGCCAATTCTGCTGGGGTCATGTTTTTTAATCCAATGTTTCCAATCCCACAGCTTTTTTCAGACTCAAAAGGGGTGTTTATTTTTATGTTGGGATGGTCTTTTAAGGCTGTAAGCCATCGCTCTTTAAGACTTCGCAATCGATTTTCTTTACGATGAATTCCGATCCATTGCAGGTATTCCATTGCATCTACAATAGTTAAATCGGTATGTACGGGGTGAGTGCCTACATGGCTTAAACGAACAATCGATTCGGGATTTTTTTCTCCATCAGCCAACAAGGGCCATAGTTTTGAGGTATGTTCTTTTTTAATGTATAGCAATCCTGCTCCTAGAGGAGTGGCGAGCCATTTGTGAAGACTGGAACCGTAATAGTCGCAATTTAAATCTTCAATTTTAAAGTCAAAATGCCCAATACAATGGGCTCCATCCACCATAACTTCAACTCCATGTCGATGAGCCATTTCACAAATCTTTTTAATCGGAAGGATGTGCCCTGTAATGTTGATCATATGGCAAACCATCATCAATTTTGTTTTGCTGGTAATTTGCGATTCGTACAAGGCCACAATTTCTTCATCGGATTTGGGGTGGTTGGGTACCGACACCTTTTTAATAATAACGCCATGACGGTTAGCAATTTGGGTAAACATCTCTTGCATTGCACCATAATCTTGAAGGGCATGAATGGCTTCGTCTCCTTTTTTCCAAGGGTACCCTCCAATAACAAGATCAAGGGATTCTGTGGTATTTCGAGTTATAATTAATTGATCGCCACTACAGCCTACAACTTTTGCTAATTGATTGGTTATCGAATATTTGTCATTAAAACGATGTTCGCGCATATATAACGAGCCTTCAAGATTTACACGTTGAATGTGTTTTACTAAAGCATTTACAGTGGGTTGCGGAATAATATTGTAATACCCACTTTCTAAATTGATAAAATCAGGATGCAATTGATAATGACTTCGGACCGTTGTCCATAATTCTTCCTCATTGTCAATGAATTCTTTGGGATTGTAAGCAATAATCGATGGGGAAGAAGGAGTGAATGGGGAAATTAAGGGTACCATACCCAATATCCCCACATTTTTTAAAAAGGTTCTTTTTTTCATACTTACTTAAACTTACGATTTTAAAAATAATAATATTGTAATCAAAACCAAATTTTGCAATTGAGCTGATAAGCCCCACACTAAAATTTATAATCACTAAATTTTAGTATGTAAAAAAAATAACCTATTTTTAACGTTTCGTTAACTAAAAAATTATTTATGAAAACAAAACCTAGTAAGCAAAAAATAAGCTACCTATTGTATGGTTTTTTATTTTCTGTCTTCGCTTTTGCACAGCAGTCGGTATCTGGTTTAATAACAGATGCGGATACTGGCGAACCTTTACTTGGAGTAACAGTATTAGTCCAAGGAACAAATAAGGGAGCCGTTTCAGATTTTGATGGAAACTATACCATTCAAAACTTGAGTACTGGCGACTACATCTTAGAAGTGTCCTACACAGGATATTCAAAATTAACACAATCTATTAGTGTTGGGATGTCTGATTTGACACAAAATCTTCAGATGCGTTTTTCTGCATCTGAACTTGATGAGATTGTTGTCACAGGAACAGGAGCTCCCGTTGCTAAAAAGCAATTAGGGAATAGTATTGGTTCAATTACTGCTGCTAGTCTTGAACAACTTCCAATAAACTCTTTTTCTGATTTACTTCAAGGTAGAGAGCCTGGTATCGTAGCATTTCCTTCCGGTGGTCTTACTGGAGAGGGAGCTCAAATCCGTATTCGTGGTAATGCCTCGCTTTCTCAGTTAAACGAACCCATTGTAATTGTAGATGGTATTCGTGTTGACCGTGGAGGAGGATTCGGTGGTGGTTTTGTTGGATCAGGTGGTGGAGGTTCCACTTCTCGTCTAGATGACATAAATCCAGAATCTATAGAACGTGTTGAGATTTTGAAAGGAGCCTCTGCTGCTACACTTTTCGGAACGGAAGCGAGTAACGGGGTAATTCAAATTTTCACTAAAAAAGGTCAATCAGGTGCGCCTCGATTTGGCTTTAAGGCGACTCAAGGATTTATAAATTATCCCATGGGTGTTGTTCCTGATAATACAGGATGGACATCAAGTGCGACTCGAGCAGCTGAATTGTCACAATTTTATGGCTATACTGTAAGGCCTTATGAGCTCATCAGTTTCAATGCAATGGAAGATTTGTATGAAACTGGAATTCAAAATACTGTAAATGCTAATATATCAGGGGGTAATGAAATCATTACATATTTTACTTCTGCCCGTTATTCTTATACTGATGGACCTTTTGGTGGTCAAGAAAGACAGGGATATCTAGAAGGCCAAAAAACTAATGCTACGGATATAGATCGATTAGCTCAATTTAATATGAACTTAAATATCAATCCATCAGATAAAGTAAATATTAGATTAACACAAGGGTACACCTCTCGATATAGTTCAACTTCGGGGAACAATAACAATATCTATGGTGTAGGATCACTTGCTCAGTTTAGTAAGCCTGAATTAGTTTCTGAAAATAATACTACGGGAACAATCGCTTTTGCTACTGTAGATGAAGTTCTTCAAGTTGCAATTGATTCGAAAGTGCAAAATTATAATGGAAGTATGGCTCTTAATTATTACCCTGCAGATTGGATCAAAATAGACGGAACTTTCGGTTTAAACTATTCAAGCCAACAGAGTAGTGATTTCTGGCCTTTTGCATGGAATATTGATGGATTTTCTGGAAGCCGTCCTTTAGGTCAGTTAAATAAAGACACAAGAAACTTTTTAGCCCAAACGGCTGAAGTAAAAATTTCTTTAAATAACACTATTGGAAGTAGTATTACTTCTAATTTAATTCTTGGGGGGCAATATGTTGCCCAAGAAGAAGTGGTAATTGGAGCTCAAGGAACTGAGTTTCCAGGGCCTGGTTTTGAGGTAACTTCAGCTGCCGGGGTACAAAGTCTTTTTGAATTTTTTACTGAAAATAAAACCGCTGGGGTGTTCGCTCAAGAACAAATTGGATTTAATGATGTCATGTTTGTAACACTTGGAGCGCGCTTAGATGCTAACTCTGCCTTTGGTAGTGAATTCCAAGCGGCATTTTATCCAAAAGTTTCGGCATCTTATATTCCTTCAGACGCTCAAAATTGGAATAATATAGGACCTATAAGTTCTTTACAGTTGAGAGGTTCTTACGGATGGTCTGGTTTACAACCTGCCGCATTTAGTGCCTTAACTACATATCTTGCGATTGCATCTGCATCAGGTTCGGGAATTGGTCCTAATAACTTAGGGAATCCAGATCTTTCTCCTGAAATTTCTAAAGAATGGGAAATTGGGTTCACTGCGGGGTTACTTGAGGACAAATTAAACCTTGAATTCACCTATTTTGATAGGGTAACTGAAGATGCATTATATGCTAGACAATTCCCTCTTTCGGGTGGTTTTAGAAATACTCAGTTAACCAATATTGGAGAGTTAGCGGCTTACGGTATGGAAATTGCTTTAAGTGGTACTGTAATTCGCACAAAAGATTTAAGTTTAAATCTATATGTTAATGGAGCTTACTACAGAGATCAAGTTGTGAGTTTAGGTGGTGCTCCACCACTTAAAGTTGGAGGTTCTTATCCTCGATATCGAAACTTCTTGATTGAAGGTTATGCACCTGGGGCCAACTTTGGTGCTCAACTTGTTGATGTAGGTGATAACCAATTGCCTGTAGATATTGCTAATAGAGATGGTATTCCTGATACAAGAGATCAATTACTTGCTTACTTTGCAGGGAAGACTCCTGGCAATATTGGTTCATTACCAACTTCAATCGGAACTGGAAGCGTTCTTTTAAAGGATGAGGATGGCGATGGCGATTACCTAGACCATTATCTTGGAAAATCTACGCCAGATTGGACAGGATCTTTTGGAGGATCACTTTCTTACAAAAACTTTACCTTAAGTACAACCTTTGAATACAAGGGAGGTAATTTTGTAATCAACAACTTAACAGATGCGTTTAGACAAGCCAATGGTGCAATCGGTAGAAATTTACCTACTTCTGCTAGAGTTGCTAGAGATTACGCTTCTGGAGGTGTAGATGCTGGATTTAATCCTCAAAATGATCCAGGCGTTCGTCTTGGTGCATTAGACGAATGGTTAAATGAAAACTTAGCTTTAGCACCCTTCTCAGGTTTAAATACTTTTCAAAAGGCAGATTTTATTAGCTGGAATGAATTGAGTTTAAATTATCAAATCCAAGGCAGTATTCTTGATTTAATAAACGTAGAGAATGCTTCAATAGGTGTTTCGGGAAGAAATATTGCTCTTTTTACAGGGTATAAAGGAGTCGATCCTAGAATCAACTTTGTAGGTCGTGGGAGTGGTAGTTCACTAGATCAAAACTTCGGACAAGGTATTGCCGCATTCGGATGGCCAGTTCCAAGACAAGCAATAATTACACTTAAAGTAGGATTTTAAATAATGGAAAAAATGAAAAAATTTAATACGATGAAAAAAACATATATTTTTATTGCTTCCATACTTGTGTTCCTAGGGTGCAGCTTGGATGCGAATAACCCGAATAACTTATTGGAAGAGCAATTAGATGTTACGGCTTTTTCACCTATGGTGAATGGGCTTGAAGCAATTACAGTGAGAGCTTATGGAAATATTCTAGCTCCTTATTCAGTTGCAAGTGACGAAATGATCTGGATTGGTTCACGTGATGCTTGGCAACAGTTGAATTTTGGTAATGTAGATAATATCAATAACGAGTTTGTCGATGCGGCCTTTTTCTTTATTACTGAGGCTCGTTTTTGGGCGGATGACGTGATTGCTAGAGGTGAGGAGTTTAGTAATACAAATGCTTTTAGTGATAAAAATAGAACAGATTTAGCTCGCGCGTATTGGTATGGTGCCACAACTTATATGGTTATTGCCGATATGTTCGATGACTTTGTTATAGGTTCTAGAAAAACAGAAGCTGCTCCTCCTGTTGGTCCAGGTAATATGGGATCTTTATATGATACGGCAATTTCATATCTAAACAAGGCTATAGCCCTGAATGCAGGTTTAACTGCAGAGCTAAAAGCCACAAAGGCAAGAGCAGAATTCTCTAAGGTTCTATGGAGTAAAACAAATCCAGTAAACACAGCATCTCCTTTGGTTGGGTCTTCTTCAGCAGCTACATTAGCTGCAGAAGCTTTATCCGTACTAGGGGATGAGTTTTCTGTTAATCTTGTCACTTCAGGTTCTGCTCCGGAAACTGTAGGAGGTTTAGATATCGCTGGTGAAGTAAATGATCGTCTTGAAATGAGACTTTCGGATACTTATGTTATTTCATCTGACCTAAAGCGTCCTGACGCAGTAGGTGATGGAGATCCAGCAACTACAATTAGTATGTTAGACCCTATTGATAACATCCCTGATCCTGCATTATATAAAAATGTTGTGAATTTCACTGCTCCAGGATTATATCCTCAATACCCCATTGTTTCAGGTCGTGAAATGCACCTTATCATTGCAGAAAATGCTTTGGCAACAGGTGATAATGCAACTTTTACGAGTCACATCAATAAATTAAGAGCACTTGACGGCTTAACTCCTTATTCTGGTCAAGTAGATGCGAAAGATTTATTACACCACTCGAGAAGAGTAAATTTATTCCTACAAGGAAGAAGAATTTCGGATCATTATCGATTTGCAAGTCCTTCAGAATATTGGATTTCAACATCTCCGGCTATTACTTCACCCGGAACGTTTCTTCCAATCACTATTTCTGAGATTCAATCGAATCCTAACATCAATTAATGTATTTTTTAATACAATTAAAACCCCCTTTTTAGGGGGTTTTTTTGTGCTTTGGTTCTACCTTTTTGGTATTCTAGTAAAGAGATATGAACCAATTAAGCAATAAAAATAAGAATAGGCAGGATGGGAGTTTCAGTTTACTGTTTTTATGGCTTATAAAAGGGGATGTCCTTACTTTCCGATACAGAAGCGCCCAAAAATAGTGCCTAATATATCTTCGTCAAGATCAATTTTACCGGTAATGGTACCAATATGAAAAATGGCCTCTTTGAGTTCAATACTGAGCAAGTCACCCGGAATTTTTCGTTCTAACCCCTCTTGAACCGTTTTAACCGCCTGAGCAGCTTCTTGAAGGGCATAAAAATGGCGGCTGTTTGTAATTATGGCAGAAGCATCTCCTTTCATGGATTGTATGGAGGCGGCAAGTTCTTTTTTTAAATTATCTAGCGAATCTTTATCCAAGGTTGAAATACCACATACTTTGGGTTGTAATGATGACATTACGCTTTTTTGTATTGCACCACTCAATTCAGTGTTGTGTTGAAATTGATGCAAATCAATTTTATTTTCAATTAAAAAAAGCAGAAGTCCGGGACGGTATAAAGAATTTAGTTCAGCTACAATTTCTTCGATAGCACAAGGCGATGTATACAAATAGAGTAAAACGGCCGCCTGGTTAACTTTTTCTCTTGTTTTTTGAATGCCTATCGCTTCAACCACGTCTTCGGTTTCACGAAGGCCAGCCGTATCAATAAGTCGAAATCCAATTCCTTCAATAACCACAACATCCTCAATGGCATCACGTGTGGTTCCGGGAATAGTAGATACAATGGCTTTTTCTTCGTCGAGTAGGGCATTTAACAGGGAAGATTTGCCTACGTTTGGTTTACCCGCAATAGCTACAGGAACCCCCTTTTTAATCGCATTTCCATAGGAAAAAGACTGTTGTAGCGATTCAATTTTTTGAGAAACTGTGCTTAGCAAGTCTCTTAATTTGTCTAAATCTGCAAAGGCAACATCTTCTTCGCTAAAGTCAAGTTCCAATTCAATAAGGGCTTTAAATTCAATCAAATCTTGACGTAAATGTTCCATTTCAGCAGAATAGCCACCACGAAGTTGTTGTATGGCCACGCGGTGTGCTGCTTCACTTTCTGAGGCTATAAGATCAGCCACAGATTCAGATTGGCTTAAATCCATTTTCTGGTTCAGATAGGCCCGAAGCGTAAATTCACCAGGTTGAGCGGGAAGCAATCCTACTTTTAAATAATTGGCAATAATTTGTTGTAATATAAAAGGTGAGCCGTGACAGGTCAATTCCACACAGTCTTCGCCTGTATAGGAATGAGGGGCAACATAACTGGTCAGAACCACTTCATCTAGAATTTCATCCCCAACTCTAAATTCGCCTAATTGCGCTTTTTTAGGCGTAAATACTACTTTTTTATTCGATTTAGGAGCAAAAAATAAAGCGGTTTTTTCAAAGGCCAGAGATCCTGAAATACGTATTACGCCCAATGCACCACTACCTTGAGGAGTAGAAAGCGCTATAATTGTTCCCTCGCTTAACATTCGACTAATCTAATTTTTTAGTAAACGTCGCTCTTTTTTTATGTAAGCGATGTTCGTAATTTTTCCAAAGCTTTTGGATCGCGCTATTTTCTTCAAGTTCAGGATTGGTCTCTACAGATTTGATGTTTCTCCGATTGAACAATCGTTGCATTTCATCAAAAATAATTGCCGTGACGCCTTTGTTTTGGTATTCTGGATCAATACCAATCAAATAAAAAGATGCCCGATCGTTAAACCATAGGGCTTTTACTAAATGTATGCTATTCCATAATGTAAGTTTCCCATTAATTTTTTGAAGGGCCTTATCAAAAGAAGGCATCGTTATTGAAAAGGCGATGAGTTTACCAGACTCATCGATTATGCATTTAATAAAATCAGGGTGAATGTATTTGATGTATTTTGTTTTGTAATGTTCAATCTGATAGGGCTGAATGGGGACAAAGGTTTGCAGCTTATTGTAGGTTTTATCGAGTAAAGCAAACATTTCATCGATATAAGGAAGAATGTCTTTTTTACTTTTAAAATTTAAAATGGTGAGTTTGTATCGATCCAATATCAATTTTGAAAATCGCTTTACTTTTTCGGGTGAAGATTCGAAATCAAATATGTTAATTTTATATTCTACCCATTTAGCAGCTACTGAAAAACCAAGGTCTTTTAAATGAGTTGCATAATAGGGGTGATTGTAAAGAGTTATCATGGTACTCACCTCCTCAAACCCTTCAGTAAGAAGCCCTGCCTTGTCAAGATTTGAAAACCCTACAGGGCCTTCAACATATTCTAGGGCGTAGGGTTTTCCAAAGGTAAATACAGCTTCGATAAGGCAGCGTGTCACTTCTATATCATCAATTACATCAAACCAACCAAATCTTAATTTTTTCTTTTTTAACTCGTTTACTTCTATCCAATTGATCATTCCACCAATTCGCCCTACGACCGTATTGTTTCTATAGGCGAGAAAAAATTGTGCCTCTGCATTTTGGTATACCGGATTTTTAGAAGGATCTAGGGTGTCAAGCTCATCTTGAATCAATGAGGGCACCCAATAGGGGTTGTCTTTATAAAGGGTAAAGGGAAAAGTAACAAAAGCGTAATAATCTTCGGGCTTTTGAACGGGGACAATATGTATAGTGTCTTCCATTTTAGTTTCTTCTTGCTTTTCGATTTCGTTTTCTTTCCCCTTTGGAGTTTTTACGGAATGATTTTTTCAAACCGCGCTCTTCCTTTTTTTGTTCTTTTTCTAGAGCCTCTGCGCCAGAAACAAAGTCTTTATGAAAATCAAGGCGATATGATACACCTGCATTAGCCAATAGGATATGCGGAGTGTTCTTAAAACTACTGCCTAAAGTGGCTTCTAATTGCAAATTATTTGAGAATAAATACGCTACTCCTAATCGCACAAGATTGTCTTTAAAAAGCGAACTGTATCTGCCTTGTTGTTCCATATAGACTGACCACAATGGGTTAAGGGTGTGGGTCAAAGTTACGATATAACTTAATTCTGGGTAATCTGAAAGTATGCGATCGTAGTTAAAGTTGGTTACAAATACCCAAGTTCCTAAAAAATGCGATTGGGTGGCTAGTGTACCTCTCAAGTCAAAAAAGGGCTCCTGATCCAGAGGAGCATAAATGTTTTGATAGAAAATTGGACGGTATAAATTAGAAAATATATTACGATAGGCAAAGGGATTGTTATTCAAGGGGTTGACATTTGTCCCAACGGTTAGGGAAACAGCAGGAATAAGATCTCTAATTTTAAACCCATTATTGGCTTTCCAACTGTACACATTAATTTCTCTTTCTTTTTTAAAAGGATCGTAGAGTAAATACTTAACCCCAATAAAATTTTGTAGAAATCCTCTTTGCTTGAGAAGGGTAGGTACAGTAACTACCTTTGATTCAAGTGTGCCCGTCATAAAACTCCCTTCATACAACAACTCAATTGTTTCGGTTAAAAACCCCCATCGTAATGACAAAAAGTGGACTCTACCTTCAAAGTTTGATTGATTGTACCCATTGTGAACATAACGTCTAAAGGCGATTCCTGTTTCCGTCTGAATCACATTTTTACCCACAGCAAAAGCCCCCATTGAAGCCCCCGGTCGATTAGAATTAATTTGATCAGTATACTGCCCAAAAAAAGGAGTGGTAAAGAGTAAAATTAGGAGCCAAAAGCACTTGAATTTCATGAGGCAAATATACAAGAACTAAAAGGTATAACATAAGGCAAGGAACTGTTAATAATTTGTCATTTTTCTGAGGAAACGAGAGGAAATGGTTACTTTTGAGTATCCTAAAATAAATTCATTGCTACTAAAAATTTTACTTTTTTTTATTGCAACCCTTATGCTGGTGAGGTATATTTTTCCGCTAGTTCTTCGCTTTGCGCTTCTAAAATGGGCAGAAAGAATTAAAACACAGCATACTTCGGAACAAAGCCAAACAACTGATGAAAAGAAAAAAAAGGGGACAGCGGATTTAGGGGAATACATTGATTATGAAGAAATTGATTAGCTTGGATTGGAAATCCCTTTTTCGTATTCATTTGCCCATTAGTGTTGGATTAGCCCTGCTTTCCCTCTTATTTTATTATCCTTTATTATCAGGCAAAGTATTGGTACAGTCAGACATTCGTCAATACGAAGGAATGTCTCGTCAATTAAAAGAACACAGAGTTGAAACTGGTCAAGAAACCTATTGGATTGATAATGCATTCGGGGGTATGCCCACATATCAGTTGGGGGCGGAATACCCAGGAGATTTTTTATCTCCGATCTATCATTTTTTTAGATTATTACCCAGGCCAGCGCATATCTTATTTCTTTACTTTATTGGTGTTTATTTACTGTTAACAGTATTGCGATATCCCTGGTATTATTCTCTATTTGGTTCTCTTGCCTATGGGTTTTCAACCTATCTATTAATAATACTGCAAGTAGGTCACAATACGAAAGCATTAGCCGTAAGTTTTTTTGCCTTTGTGCTTGCAGGGTTGATGTTGTTATTTCAAAAGCGCTATGTATGGGGTTTTATTTTAAGTACCCTTGCCCTTGGGATGCAAATAAGGGCAAATCATTATCAAATGACGTATTACTTGCTCATGCTAGTTGGGGTTTTTTGTATTGGGTATGCCTATCAAGCCTACAAAGACAAAACATTGCTTTCCTATGGAAAAGGTCTTTCTCTTTTTGTAGTAGCGGGAGTATTAGCTCTTGGACTTAATGCCACCCCTCTTTTAGCCACAGCGGAATATTCCGATTTTAGTACTCGAGGACAAAGCGAACTTAAATATTTACCCGATGGAAGTCCAAAAGAACAATCAACAGGTTTGGATTATGACTATATCACCGAATACAGTTACGGTATATTTGAAAGCTTAAATTTAATTGTTCCCAGAATTCAGGGTGGTGGTTCAAGTGAAAATTTAGGGGAAAAGCACGGCCTTTTTGATTTCTTAATCGAAAACGGTGTTTCTCGTGCTCAAGCCTCACAATTCACCCAACAGGTTCCTACCTATTGGGGAAATCAACCCATACTTGAAGCTCCTGCCTATATAGGAATTACGGTTTTCTTTTTTGCCCTTCTAGGATTTTTATATACCAAAGGAACACTTCGCAACGTATTGGCGCTAGGCGCTCTTTTTTCTTTGCTCTTGTCATGGGGTAAAAACTTTTCCTTCATCACCGATTTATTTATTTCTTTTTTCCCGCTGTACACTAAATTTAGGGCAGTTTCATCCATCCAAGTGGTTTTGGAGTTGTGTTTCCCTTTATTAGCTGTAATGGGCCTGCATTGGTCTTTTTCAAAAGAAAACAAATGGGAATACAAGCGCTTCTTCACATGGGTGTTAGGAATTGTAGTGTTTTTTGTGGCTTTGTTTTTTGCAAAGAGTATGTTTTCATTTTCTGGAGCAAACGACGCCTATTTTGAGCAGATATACGGGGAAGTCATTTTAGAAAAGATTAAGGAAGCGCGAATTTCTATTTTTGAAGCCGATCTTTTGCGGGCGATGGTATACATAACAGTATTGGCTTCTGTTGTTTGGGCTTTTCGCACTTCAAAAATCAGAAAAATTGGAGCACTAGGACTTGTTTTTATTGTACTGCTAGTTGACTTAGTAGGGATTTCTACACAATATATTGATCGAGAGGAATTTGTGCCTAAAACACAACGAATTCCCTTTGAGGCTACAGCTGCTGACCAAGCCATTTTACAAGATACCACGCGCTATCGCGTTTTGGAACCTCAACTGGGCTTAACAGGGGCTAGAACTTCCTTTTTTCACAATGCAATTGGGGGCTATCATGGGGCAAAACCCCGTCGATTTGAAGAATTGTTTGATTATTATCAATCAAATCAAATTACTGAAGTATTGGATTTTTTGAATGTAAAATACATTCTCTATTCAGATCCTGATTCACGTGAGTTAAAACCCATGCGAAATTCAAATGCCCTTGGAAGCGCATGGCCTGTGTATTCATTAAAAGAAGTGCCCTCAGCAGATGCAGTACTTCAAGCTCTAAAAAACACTGATTTTAAAGCAGAAGCACTCTTTATTTCAGGGGATATTCCTGATGAAAAACCGCTCACATTTGATGTTGATAGTTTGGCTAAGATTTCATTACGATCAGCAAAACCTGATAAATTGGTTTATGACGTAACACTTACTAAAGATCAATTTTTTGTTTTTTCTGAAATGTATTACCCTAAGGGGTGGAGCGCAAAAATTGATGGTGAAACAACCCCAATTTACAATGTGAATTACGTTTTGAGGGGGCTTTTTGTTCCGGCTCAATCCAAATCCATTGCGTTTGAATTTTCACCTCCTGTGGTAACCTTAGGGACTTCGCTTAGAGGGGTTAGTCTTGCGCTCTTTATAGGAATATCATTTAGTATGCTGTATATTCAGTACAGAAAACGCAATTCTGGACTCTAGCCTATGGGTATCATTGCCAAACAATCCATTTACAATACGCTGAGTATAGCGATTGCTTTTGTGATAGGTGCAGTAAACATGCTCTATCTTTATCCCACTTTTCCAGGAAAAGAATTTCAAGGTTTGATTGTTGCCGTACTTGCCAATTCTAATCTTATTCAACCTTTTGTTTCTTTTGGGGTGCAACACACTTTGATTAAGTTCTTTAGCGATAGTGAATCTCAAGAGGAACGCGACCGTTTGCTTTGGTTTGTATTGTTTTTCCCCTTACTCATTATTGCTTTGATTTTACCGCCCTATTATTTTTACAATTCTCAAATATTAGATTTCTTGTCAAACAATAATGACAATGTGGGTCGATTTCCACTCCTTATTATAGCAGTAGCCATTTCAACAGCGTATTTTGAAATCTTTTTCAGTTGGTTACGAGTTCATTTGCATTCGGTTTTTGGTAATTTTTTGAAAGAAGTCTACCCGCGGTTAATCACGTTTATATTACTGTTGTTAGTGGCCTTTCAACGGATTACTATTGATGATTTCATCACCTTATTGATTTGGGCTTATTACCTCAGGGTTATCCTTGTAGCAGGGTATAGTTTCTATATCTATTTTCCCACTTTTTATTTTGGATTTCCAAAGCAATGGAGGGCCATGTTAAAATACAGTGCGCTAATATTTTTATCTGGAGCGGCAGCAAGTTTTATTTTAGATATTGATAAATCAATGTTATATGCCTTAACCTCTGATGAAAATGTGGCTTTTTATGCGGTAGCTCTTTACATTGCGGCTGTAATTGAAGCCCCCGGAAGGGCCATGTTCCAAATTACGACCCCATTGGTTGCCAAAGCCTTAAGCGAACAAAATCGAGACCGATTAGAATCGCTTTTGAAGAAAAGCAGCATTAATTTAATGATTGTTGGAGGGTTTGCCTTTTTGGTAATCAACCTCAATCTTATCGATTTTTACAACCTTATCAATCAAGAAGGCTATGCCACTGCCATTAATGTGGTCATTATTGTTTCTGTCGGTAAATTATTTAGCTTGTCTTTAGGCTGCTTAAATACTATTCTTAGTAACTCTAAATACTATGCTTATATTTTTTGGTTTTCAGTAAGTTCTGCTGTACTTGCAGTTGTACTTAATTATTATTTTATACGCTGGTATGGGTTAATTGGTGCTGCCTATGCCACATTGTGGGTATTGTTTTTCATCAACTTTTGTAAAATCCTTTTGGTTCACTATCTATTTAAAATTCATCCCTACACTGTAAAAACAATTTCTCTTGTAGTGAGTTTATTCATTATTTACGGCCTAGTGTATTGGATTCCGTCTTTACTAGATCCCTTCTTTTCAATAGCGGTAAGAACACTTCTGATTACCGCCTTATTTGCGATTCCGTTTTTTATTTTCCGTTGGTCGTCCGATATGGAGTCTTTACTAGAAGGAATTAAAAAGCGATTTCTGTAAATAACGAATTGAGGTTCGTTGTTGCTCAAAGGTGTTAATTCAATTTTTTTGCTAGATATTGCCCAGTATGTGATTGCTTTATTTTGGCAATATCCTCAGGAGTACCCTGGCCTACTAAGGAACCGCCACCAGCTCCTGCTTCAGGCCCTAGATCGATAATATGATCTGCACATTTAATTAAATCCAAGTTGTGTTCAACCACTACAATGCTGTGTCCTCGTTCCAAAAGTGCCTCAAAAGAGGAGAGTAACTTTTTAATATCGTGAAAATGCAATCCCGTTGTGGGCTCATCAAAAATGAATAACAATTTTTCTTTTGTAACCCCCTGACTGATAAAAGAAGCCAATTTAATCCGTTGTGCTTCACCACCCGATAGGGTAGCAGAAGATTGCCCTAAGGTAACATAGCCCAAGCCGACATCTTTTAAAGGGTGAAGTTTTTGAGTGATTTTAGGGGCTTGGTGCGACTCAAAAAAAGCAATGGCATCATCTACAGTCATGTTTAATAATTGATCAATTGCAATACCATTAAACTGCACTTCAAGGATTTCTTTTTTAAACCGTTTCCCATCACAATGTTCACATTCAAGTACCACATCGGCCATAAATTGCATTTCAATGGTTAGCGTGCCTTCTCCTTTGCAATGATCACAACGACCTCCATCTACATTAAACGAAAAATGTTTGGGTTGGTAATTTCTGTTTTTAGCCAGAGGCAGTCGGGAATAAAGCGTTCGTATTTCATCATAAGCTTTTAGGTAAGTTACTGGATTTGAACGCGAAGACCTCCCGATAGGGTTTTGATCTACAAATTCCACCCCTTTAAGCGTATTCAGGTCACCTTCTAAAGCAGAAAAAGCTCCTGGCTTTTCAGAATAGATATCAAAATGACGAAGTAGGGCAGGGTATAATATTTTCTTGACTAAGCTTGTTTTTCCACTTCCAGAAACCCCGGTTACAAGAGTTAAGCATCCCAAAGGAATATCAATCGTAATATTTTTTAAGTTGTGTTCACGCGCCCCGATAAGTTGTATTTTCTTTTTGGATAGCCTTCTTTTTTTAGGAATTTCAATTTTCTTGGTTAGTGAAAGATAGTCGGCGGTCAACCCTTTGCTTTTTACTATTTCGGGATAAGTTCCTTGAGCTACAACTTGTCCTCCATAGGTTCCGGCTTCAGGACCAATATCAATCAAATGGTCAGCAGCGCGCATTATTTCTTCGTCGTGTTCAACAACAATTACGGTATTGCCTAAATCACGAAGGGTTTTCAATACCACTATTAATTTTTCATTGTCACGAGAATGAAGCCCTATTGAGGGTTCATCTAAAATATACATGGAGCCTACCAAGCTACTGCCTAATGATGTGGCCAGTTGAATGCGCTGTGATTCTCCACCCGAAAGTGTTGTTGAACGACGATTAAGGTTTAGGTACCCAAGTCCTACATTTTGAACAAAGGCCAATCTACTTTTAATTTCTTTTAGCAAGCGTTCGGCAACAGCGGTATCGTGGGGTGTTAGCTTTAATCTTTCAAAATATTGTGCCAGTTCGTCTATCGGAAGTTGGAGCAAATCCGCCAAACATTTTCCTTCGATTTTTACAAAATTGGTTTCTTTTTTAAGGCGTGACCCTTCACATTCTGTACAACGGGTTTTTCCTCGGTACCTGGAGAGCATTACCCGATTTTGAATCTTATAATTTTTGGCTTCAATTTTCTTGAAAAAATCATGAATTCCAGTAAAATGACTATTCCCTTTCCATACTAATTCTTTTTGTTCTTCACTCAATTCGAAATAAGGTTTGTGAATGGGGAAATCAAACAAATAGGCATTATTTACAAATTTGCTATAAAACTTTCGCATTCCGGTGCCTTTCCATGGAAGTATAGCATGGTCAAATACGGATAAACTCGTGTCTGGGATGACTAAATCAGGATCTATTCCGATAACGTCTCCAAATCCTTCGCAAGTAGGGCAGGCTCCAAAGGGGTTGTTAAAGCTAAAAAAATGAACATTGGGTTGAATAAATTGCTGCCCATCAAGTTCAAATTGATTTGAAAAATCAAAGCGTTCTTCAGTATCTATTTTAAAAACTGAACACTTGCCCTTTCCTTCAAAAAAGGCAATGTCAACGGCATCTGCTACACGGTTATAGAAATCTTCTTCATGGCGGAGTACCAATCTATCTACTACCAAATCAAAGGGGTAAGTTGGGGTAGTTTCAAGGGGATCGAGTAATTCTATTTTGCCTTGATGAAAAATTCGTGCAAAGCCTTGTTGTGTAAAAATGGAGAGTTGTTGTTCCAGAGTTCTATGCTCATTAGGTTGTATAGGCGCTAAGAGAATTATTTTTTCTCCTTCCTTCATTGTTTTTAAATACTCAATAACATCAGTAACAGAATCTTTCTTAACCTCTTTTCCAGAAAGAGGGGAGTAAGTTTTGCCTATTCGAGCGAATAATAATTTGAGGTAATCATATATTTCAGTCCTTGTTCCTACAGTAGAACGCGGATTTGAAGTGCTTACTTTTTGCTCTACAGCAATAGCAGGAGCTAGCCCTTTTATGTACTCCACTTTGGGTTTGTTTAAACGTCCCATAAATTGGCGTGCATAAGAGGAAAGGCTTTCAACATAGCGACGCTGGCCTTCGGCATATAAAGTATCAAAAGCCAGTGTAGATTTACCGGATCCTGATAAGCCCGTAATAACCGTTAATTTATGACGGGGTATAGCTAAATCAATGTGTTTTAGGTTGTGAAGGTGGGCTCCTTTGATAATAATGTGCTGTTTCGGATCCAAGTCCAAAAAGTTTTCCATAGCGCTAGAAAAACGACCAAAATACGGCTTTTCTACCGAAAATTATGACCTCCATACCCACAGAATTTGAGCATATAAAGAACAAATTCAAAAAAAACGTATATTTGAGGAACAAAAATGTGTAGCCTATAGTATAAAATTACTTTAAAACGTACCGAATCTAAATATAGACTTAGGATCTAAAGTGATTTTATTATGGAACAATTACAAACTACTCAACCCTGTGACGCTACACTTGTTAAGCATTACCTTTCCGGATCTGAAATAGCGCTCGAACGAATAATCGAGCGACATCAGCTCCGCATTTTTAATTTTATTAATTCAAAAGTCAATGATCGTGAAACAGCTGAAGATTTGTTTCAAGACACTTTCATTAAGGTAGTAAAAACTCTTAAAAATGGAAAATACAACGAAGAAGGTAAATTTTTGCCGTGGGTAATGCGTATTGCTCACAATTTGGTTATTGACTATTTCAGAAGAGAAAATCGAATTCCTACCGTTGAAAACACGGATGCCTACGATATTTTTCAATTTATTTCTAATCACGAAGTAAATGTTGAGCACGCGTTAATTCAAGAGCAAATTACGCAAGACCTACAAAAATTAATTCACGAGTTGCCTGAAGATCAAAAGAAGGTATTGATTATGCGTTTGTATCGTGACATGAGCTTTAAAGAAATAGCAGAAAATACACAGGTAAGTATCAATACTGCTTTAGGCAGAATGCGCTATGCCATAATCAATTTGAGGAAATTGATATCAGAACATCAAATTATACTCAGTTCATAATACTTTTTATTCTTTTTTGTCGTTCTAAATAGAAATCACTTAGTATGACAAAAAAGTACGCTAACCTAAAAATTGCGTATAAGAAAGAAGGGCCTTCACAAATCGTCATTGAGGCTATTTTACTTTTTTCTAAGCAGTATGAGCCGCAACACACCAAATTGTACAGTCCTGTTTTTTTTCTATCCAATTAGGGCTTTTGCATAGCGCGGAGTACAGATTTTCTTCCAATCGTACGTGTAATAATGTCTTTTTCTAAATTCCACCCTCGAGCAGGGGAGTATTGCCTACCGTACCATATTATTTGAAGATGTAAGGAATTCCATTTTTCTTTAGGGAATAAACGTTTGGCATCGCGTTCAGTTTGCACTACATTTTTTCCGTTTGAAAACCCCCAACGGTAAAGCAAACGATGTATATGCGTGTCAACAGGAAAGGTAGGTACCCCAAAAGCCTGTGCCAATACTACACTAGCTGTTTTATGACCTACAGCAGGTAAAGCTTCTAATGCCTCCATATCGTTAGGTACTTTTCCATTGTGTTTATCCAAAAGGATGTGGGACAGTTCGTAAATTCCCTTTGATTTCATTGGTGACAGACCCACAGGGCGAATAATGTCCTTAATTTCTTCAACGCTAAGTTTGCTCATTGCCAAGGGATTGTCTGCTTTTTTAAATAGTATAGGGGTGATTTGATTCACACGAACGTCCGTACTTTGTGCTGAAAGCAAAACGGCGATTAGAAGTGTATATGGATCTTTATGGTCTAGGGGTATAGGTATTTCAGGGTATAATGCTTCCAAGGTAGTAATGGTAAAAGCTACTTTTTCTTTTTTTGTCATCAATAATTTTTATCTTCGAATGTACTAAAAACGCTATGAATTATGAATCCTTTACAAGTTGGGGACAAAGTTCCTTCTTTTTCTGTTACTGATAATACCGGGAAAACCCATACCCTTGAAGATTACAAAGGGAAAAAGGTGGTTTTCTTTTTTTATCCTAAAGCCAATACCCCAGGATGTACTGCTGAGGCTTGCGATTTACGCGATCATTATGCAGAATTACAAAGTGCTGGCTTTACTCTTTTAGGAGTAAGCGCGGATACAGAAAAAGCACAACAAAATTTTGTATCAAAGTTTGATTTCCCCTTTCCGTTATTAGCCGATACAGAAAAGAAGGTTATCAATGACTTTGGAGTATGGGGCCCTAAAAAATTTATGGGAAAAGAATACGATGGGATCCACAGAATGACCTTTATTGTTGATGAGCAGGGGGTGGTTGAACGCGTAATCTCAAAAGTAGAGACTAAAAATCATGCGGCTCAGCTATTGAATAGCTAGTTAGTTTTTATAGCCAAACATTTTTTCTTTGCGAATCAATTCAGCAATACCGTTGGGTAATTGATCATCCCAGCCTTCTTTATTGTGCTTAATATTGCGTAAAATTTCTCGCGAAAAAATAGAAAGGTAATTTTGCTCGTAATCGAAAATATCAACGATTTTGCCGTTGTATTTGAAAAACTTGTAAAAGTCTTTCATTCGGGGGTGTAATTTTAGATTATTACTATTTACCACTTCACCTGATTTCTCATGAATCATAGGATAGAGGTATACCTTAAGGTTGTTGTAAAACATTTTACCAAAAGCTTCCAGTATTCCTCCACTTAGGTCTTGGTAATATTGTTCGTCAAAAATATCTACAAAATTATTGACACCCATGGTGAGTCCCACCTGTTCTTTGGTGTACTTTGAAAAATAATCAATCAAACGATAATATTCCTTAAAATTGGATATCATAACCGTATGACCAAGCGTACACAAAAGTTTTGCTCGATCCATAAAGTCTTTTTCATCAATTTCACCTTCTGCACGTAAATTGGATAATGTAATTTCAAAAATGACCTCTGTTTTTAATGTATCTACATTTTCTTCCTTTGAAAAAATTTCAAAGGATTTTTCAAACATATCAATGTTTACCTTGGTTACGGGACGAAAACTACCCCGTAAGGCAAGAATATTTTTCTTGTATAGAATACGAGCGGGTAAGATATTATTTCCACTAGCATCAAACATTACGGCATCGGTCATGCCATTTCGGATCAATTGAAGGCTCATTAATCGGTTATCTACCTCTTCAAAAATAGGACCTGAAAAGTTTATGGTATCAATTTCAACGGCATCTTGATCGATGTGATCGTAGAGATAACGCAAAAGTTTTTTTGGGTTTTCATGTTTGTAAAACGCACCATAAACTAAATTTACCCCCATAATTCCCAATACTTCTTGCTGTAATCGGGCCTCGTTTTGATGAAAACGAATGTGCAATACTATTTCGCTGTAGGCTTCATTAGGTTTTGTTTGAAAACGAATGCCCATCCAACCATGGCCTTTGAACTTTTTTGCAAAATCAATGGTGGTTACTGTATTGGCAAGGGTAAAAAACATTTTGTTGGATCGTTGTTCTTTGGGAATTCGCGTTTCCAATAAACGCATTTCATGATTTAACATTTTTCCCAACCGCGTTTCGGTTACATAACGTCCGTCTTCTTCTTCACCGTAAATGGTATCACTAAAATTTTTATCGTAGGCACTAATCGTTTTGGCTATGGTACCAGAGGCACCTCCCACACGAAAAAAATGTCGAGCCACTTCTTGGCCTGCTCCAATTTCAGCAAAAGTTCCGTAAATGTATTCGTTTAAATTGATGCGAAGTGCTTTGGCTTCGATAGAGGGTTTGTTATCAAATCCTTTGTCTCCTAATAGCGTTTCGTCCATGACATAAAAGTTAGGTAAAAATACAAACTTCCGCGGTTTATAAAAGCAAAACAATACCTTTGTTTTCTATGTTAACAATTGAATTTTTAGGTACGGGTACCTCACAAGGAGTTCCTGTTATTGGAAGTACGCATCCTGTTTGTTTAAGTAAAGATCCAAAAGACCAACGTCTTCGCGTTTCTGTTGTAGTACAATGGGAAAATACCCATTTGGTTATTGATTGTGGACCTGACTTTAGACAACAAATGATTCGTTCGAAATGCCCAAAAGTAGATGCATTATTTATTACTCATGAACATGCCGATCATACCGCGGGTTTAGATGATATCCGCCCTTTTGTATTTAATCAAGGGGCAATGCCGTTGTATGCTAGTCAACGGGTTATGAACAATTTGCAAAAGCGATTTGATTACATTTTAAACGATGAAAATAAATACCCAGGGGCGCCCTCTGTGAATACTCGCATTGTAGATCCTAAAACCCCTTTTCTTTTTCGTCAAAAAGAAATTATTCCCATTGAAGTATTACACCATAATCTGCCTGTTTTAGGATACCGAATTGATGACTTTTGTTATTTAACAGATGTAAAATTAATTCCTGAACAAGAAAAAGAAAAACTTACCCATTTAGACGTATTAGTGCTTAGTGCCCTCCGAATTGAACCCCATATTAGCCATTTAAATTTAGAGGAAGCTTTAGCCTTAATAGAGGAATTAAAGCCAAAACAATGTTATCTCACCCATTTAAGCCATTTAATAGGATTTCATGAAGAGGTAAGCAAAACACTACCTTCAAATGTTTTTTTGGCCTATGACACACTCAAAATAACCTCTTATTAGAGGAATTATCACAAGTTTGTTTTAGAAATCCACTCCAACATGTCCATAAAGTTTTGTTGTGATAACGTATGCCCTTCGGGATATTCGTTATAGGTTATGGATGGATTTGCCTTTTGCAAGGGCAAAATAGAAGTTCTAGGAAGGTCAATAGAAATCACGGGATCATTTGTGCCATGTGAGGCAAATACTTGAAATGGGGTAGTAGGGGTTACCGAAACACTTTCATGAATAAAGCCACTCAATGCAATCAATCGTCTTACTTTATTTGGATAGGTAAAAGCAAATGCCCATCCGAGAATGGCCCCCTGACTAAACCCTAAATAGGAAATGTCTTTTGGGTTTAAGGTGTGTTTTTCTATTAGCGCATCAATTGTTTTGGTGATTAATTCAACTGCTTTCCAGGCATCACTCACTTCTGTCTTTAATTTGCCCTCTGTTTCAAAGCTAATAGGATACCACGCATACCCACCAAAACCGAGCGAAATTGGAGCTTGAATTGATATAACAGTATGAGTTTCTGGAAGGTGTGGAGCAAATGAAAATAGATCGTCAGCATGACTGCCATAACCATGTACTAAAATAAAAGCAGGGGTAGCCTGCTCTGTTCTAATTCCTTCTCGTATTCGATACTCTAACATTTTGGCTTTATTGATTGAGTTGAAGGTGATTTTTTCTAACACACCCTAATACTTTTCCTTTTTGTTGATGACCAACAAACAAACAGTTGGTTGACGCGGAATAAAGGTTTTCAACTTGCAGGGTCCAATTGCCTTTGGGAGTAAAGAGACTCAAATCAGCCTCTTGACCTATAGCTATACCCTTGCTTTGAATGCCAAACCGATTCTTACCTCGGCTGAGAAAAGAAACCACTTTTTCTAAGGGGAAAATGGTTAATAAAGCACCAAAGGCAGCTTCTAACCCTATACTGCCTTCAGCGGCACTTACAAACTCTAAATTTTTGATTTCTGGATTTAAGGGTTGATGTAGCGTAGTTACCATATCAATGGTTCCGTCTAAAAGCCCTTCACGTAACGCCCTTTGGTCAGCTGACGAGCGTAGGGGGGGGCGGATTTTAAAACGGGCATCAAAATCAGTTAGTTGTTCTTCGTTAAAAAGAAGGTGGGCCAAGCCCACAGCAGCACTCACATTTAATCCCCTTTTTTTAGCATCGCGAACAAGTTGAACACTTTCAGCACATGAAATAAAAGGGATGTGCATTTTTCCTTGGGTATATTCTAAAAGTTGTAAATCTCTAGCCAGTATAGCGGTTTCCGCAATAGCAGGAATGCCTTTTAATCCTAAAGTGGTACTTACCAACCCTTCATGCATTTGGCCTTTAGAATACAGAGTAGTATCTACGGGATAAGCTTGAATCAAACCGTTGAAATTTTGAACATAGTCTAAGGCAATACGAAGCAAGTTGGGATTGTCAATTGCGGTATTAAAATCACCAAAGGCACAGGCTCCCGCTTTATTTAAATCCGCTAATGAAGCCATTTGCTTTCCATCACCACGTTCTGACAATGATGCGCTAATATGCAAAAATGTAGTGTGGTGTTGCGTTGCGTTACGAAGGTGATTTATATCAGAATAAGTGTCTAAAACAGGGTGGGTATTGGGGTTTAAGACAATATGAGTAAATCCACTTTTTGCAGCAGTTTGTAATCCGTTGTCGAGGGTTTCTCGTTCTTCATATCCAGGTTCACCAAAAGAAACACAGGGATCGAACCACCCTGAGGAAAGGTGTAAATCCTTAATTTCAACAACGGTATCAGCTGTGTCAGGTATTGAATCTTCAATTGCTGTTAAAATACCCTCTTGGATAAAAACGTCTTTCTTTTGGTTATGAAAAGGGCTCTTTTCATCTAGTAAAGTTGCGTTTTTAAGAAGTAATTTCATGTAGTAATGATCCTAGCAAAAGTAAGAAACAATTTTGAAAATGGATTTACCCTTTGACATCATTTACAGGCGTAAGAATAAATCGAATTTGGTTTGATGTTGTTTTTTGGGCCAAACAATTCATGGCTTCGTCGCTGAGTTGAAGAATACGCGGGTATCCACCCGTTACTTGAGCATCACGCATAAGAATGAGTAAGGTGCCGTCAGGAGTACATTGAACAGTTCCGGGCAATACGGGAGAGGTCCATATTGTAGAGGCAGGGGATACAATTTTTTCATTCAAGCGGTAGGCCATTCGATCGTTGTTTTTTGAAATTGTAAAAGACGATTGTGCCAAGGCTTGTTTTGCTGCTGGGGATAACTCATCATATTCGGGTCCAGGATAAACCTTTAAGTCACAAAAGGATTCGTATTGTTTTTTGAAAGCGATATGAGCAAACCGAGAGGGTTTTGTTGAGCTTGTTCCGATAGGTAGTATGTTTTTTTTGGCAAGTTTACTAGATCGAGTAATTCCTTTTGCTTGACTTTTACTTCCCAATAGCATTTCTGTCTGAATACCTCCATAGACTCCTAGGTAGGCACGGCAACCGTTTACGGCATGCGTACACTTGAGCTGATCTCCTTCTTTTACTGCAATTGCTTTGTTGTTAGGAATTTTTTTACCGTTCAATTTTGGGTCCATATCGGCCCCTGTGATACAGATTAATGTGTCTTGATGAAACTTCAAGTGTGCACCGATATAACTCATTTCAATTACCGCATCCTCTTGAGAATTATTTAGGAGCGCATTTGCTAGTTGAAAAGCTTCTTGATCCATAGCCCCGCCAATGGGAACACCCAAATGGAGTGTATTCCAACGACCTTGGTCTTGAATTGTTGAGATCCAACCGGGATGTATCACTTCAATCATGTTTTAGGGAGTATGTTCCTTTGGCGACAGCCTTTTTAATTTGAGTATATTCTTTTTGCGATATGGGTTCAAATGTTACACGATCCCCAGATTGAGCAAAACAAGGTGATTTAGCTTCTGGATTAAAGAGGTTAACAGGGGTGTTTCCAATTATATGCCACCCTCCGGGACTTTCAATTGGGTAAATCCCCGTTTGAGCACCACCAATAGCTACAGCCCCTGCTTGTACTTTAGGTGAGGGTATGGCTTTCCTTTCGGCATTTAAAGCTTCGGGTAATCCATTGAGGTATAAAAATCCAGGGAGAAATCCAATAAACTGTACTCGGTATAGACTTCCACTATGTAATTCAATAAGCTTAGTGCTATCGATTTCAAGTTGTTTCGATAGAGTGTGTAAGTCGTTGCCAAAGGCAGAATCATAACAAACGGGAAGCGTCCAGTGTTTAGATTGGGGCGATTCAAACCGGTTTATTCCTGCATAAATAGTTGTAATTTTCTTTTGTAATTTTTTTGAAGATACTAGCGGTTTTTTTAGCAATATCAATAAGGATTGATACCCTTGGGTAAGGCCATGTATTTCCTTTAAATTAGATGATAATTCTGATTTCACAGTTAATATCTCATTTAGTAAGTGATCTGAAGGTTCTTGTTTCCATTGAAGCAAAAGCGCTTTAGGGTGCAATTGAAAAAAGCTAAAGGGGAGGAGTGGTTTCATTTAAATCGTATTCGTGATGTCATGAATGGCCTTTAAAAAATCCAAAACCTTCGGATGGTCTCCATGGAGACAAAAGGTATCGGCAGTTAGATTTGCCCAATGCCCCTTTTTTGTTAGTACCCTTTGGTGTTGTGTAAGTTGTTTAAATTGATCACAAACAGACTGGGTATGGTTCAATAGAGCTTCAGAATGGGATCGATCCACCAGTTGATCTCGGGTTAGATAGTGTCGGTCTAAAAAGGCTTCTCGGCAAACTTTTACCCCTCTTGAAAGGGCTTGATTTTCAAGTTCAGAGTAGGGAAGGGTAAACAATTGTACCCCAGAAAATTCAGTGCATAGAACATCTAGTAAAATTTTTGCCTGTTCTTTTTGATGAGCGGTATTGTGATAAAGTGCCCCATGGGCTTTTACGTGATGAAGGGGCTGTTGAAGAAGGGTATTTAATTTTTCAATTTGATTAGCAATCGTGTCATAAAGGGCATTTTCTTCCATTTTCATTGGGCGTCTCCCAAAATGTTCACGGTCAGGGTAGGAGGGATGAGCGCCGATTTGAACATTATGTTCCTCAGCCAAATGCACTACGCGTTTCATTTCTTCTAAATCCCCGGCATGTGCACCACAGGCTATGTTACACGCATAAAGATAGGGAAAAAGGGCTGCTTCATTTTGAAGCCCCTCAGCCACATCAACATTAATATTATAAGGTATTTTAGTCACAAGCTATAGGTTAAAAAAGAAAAATTAGGGTACGAAAACTTAAAAACAAGGTAATTAAAACAATGCCAACTCCAATGCTATTTTGAATGCGATTGTTTTTATAGGTCCCCATAAGGGTAGAATTATTGATCATCCACAATAGAATTCCAGCTATAATGGGAAGCAATAGGCCATTAATGATTTGTGCGAACTGAATAATTAAAATCAATTTTAATCCCGTAGCGGAAATGACTACACCAAAGAGCAAAATGAATAGCCCTATAATACGGAACCGCCGTTCTGATAAGTGCGCTTTCCATTGAAAACAATCACAGGTCACATACGCAGCAGCAAGTGGAGCGGTTAATGTGCTTGTGATGCCTGCCGCAAAGAGTCCTATGGATAAAAAATATTTTGCATAAGTTCCAAAAAGAGGCTCCAATCCAAGGGCCAGATCGGCTGCGTTTTCAATTGTATTTAAATGAACTCCTGCAGCTGTAATAATGATACTGATGGAAATAAACCCGCCTAAACCAATGGCTATTCGCATATCTTGTAAGGCTACAGGAAGTTGTGATTTGGATTTCCATTTTTCACGAACTAGTGCTGAATGTAAAAAGAGATTGTAGGGGACTATGGTTGTTCCAACCAATCCAATTATACTGAGCAAGCTTCCTTGGGGACGAGAAAATGAAAAAAGTCCTTTTCCTATTTCAAGAAGTGAAGGTCCTGTAGCGATTGCTGTGATAAGAAAAGTAATGCTCATTAGGGCGACCAACCCAATGAGTGTTCTCTCAATGAGTTTGTATTTTCCTAACCATAGTAGTATTCCAGCGACACATCCCACCGCAACAGAAAACAGATTAAAAGAGGTATTTCCTAGGGTGAATGAAATTTGTCCAAATAGGGTTTCAAGGCCTAATACGGCCCCACTGATATTGCCAGCTTCATAGGCGGTATTTCCCACCAAAATGGCTCCTAAAATCAACCCGATGAGGAATATTTTTAGTCCCTTAGGGATGGGTTCCTTTTGCAGTAAGGGAACAATTCCCTTTCCGGTTATCATACCCAAGCGAACAGCCATGCCTTGGAGCGCAATGGCGGCTAAAATTGATACACCAATTGCCCACAACAAATCCAATCCAAACTTTACCCCCACTAGAGTACAAAGGGTAACAGTTCCCGGTCCAATAAAGGCTGCGGCTATCAGTGGCCCGGGTCCGATATTTTCTAAAAGTCGCTTTCGCATGGCATCTACTTTAATTAAAGGTATAATTTGATCCGTTACTGAACAAAAGAAGTGCAGATGGATTAGGAAAAATCTTCAAAAACCCCCAAACCAAACAAGGCATAATCGTATTTAACAGGATCTATAGGGTCTAGTTTACGCAAAGCAGCATCCAATTCCATAACCGCTTTTTGGTCGTTTTGTTTTCGCTTTAAAAGACCCAAGCTTCGGGCAACATTGCCACTGTGAACATCTAGAGGGCAAGACAATTGGGCTGGGGTAATCCGACTCCACAGTCCAAAATCTACCCCTTTTTTTGCCTCCCGTACCATCCAACGTAAAAACATGTTGATGCGTTTAGCAGCCGAACCCCGTAAGGGATCTGCAACGTGTTTTTCTGTTCTTTTTTCATGAGCCAATTCAAAGAAAAGAGAGCGAAAATGATGGATATTCATTTCCATACTATGCGCCTTTGGATTCTTCGTAAAGGCCTCTTCTAGCCCTCCGTGGTGTACATAAATATGTCGCAAAGCGGTTATGAAATAGCAAAAATCAATTCCGTTAAATGTTCTGTGAACAAAGGGTTTTAAGGCGGTTAGGTCTTTTTTTTGATGATGGAGAATAAAACGATAAGGATCATGTTCTAAAAGTTCGCTCATTTTTTGACCACTTTTAATAATACTTAACCGATTTCCCCAGGCTACGGATGCGGTTAAAAATCCGATGATTTCAATGTCTTCTTTAGATGAAAACTGATGGGGAATTTGAATGGGGTCGGATTCTAAGAAAAAAGGCTGCTCATAATGAGCTGCTTTTTCACTTAGAAAGGAATGCAATTCATCTGTATTCACGAGTCAATTTTTCCGTCTTTTAAACGAACAATGCGATCAGAACGCTGGGCTAATTTTTGATTGTGGGTCACAATCACAAAACTACACCCTTTCTGTTGTTGAAGTTCAAAAAACAAGTCGTGTAATTGTGCTGCATTTTCAGTATCCAAATTACCGCTGGGTTCATCAGCAAAAATAATTTTAGGGTCATTAATGAGCGCCCGGGCCACGGCAACGCGTTGCTGTTCACCCCCCGACAAAGCCGAGGGCTTGTGATTTGCTCGTTCTTCCATTCCCAAACGTACCAACAGGGCTAAGGCTTTTTTTTCAAGTGCATCCGTAGTTCGTTTTGGCGCTAACCAACCGGGAATACATACATTCTCAAGCGCTGTAAACTCTGGTAATAGCTCGTGAAACTGAAAAATAAATCCCATATTCTGGTTTCTAAATTTTGAAAGTTGGGAATCCTTCAAATCGGCTAGATTGGTGGAATTAAAATAAAGTGCGCTATTCGGTTCAAGATCGGGTCGATCTAAAGTACTTAATAGGTGAAGTAGGGTTGTTTTGCCCGCTCCGGAAGGACCAACAATAGAAACTATTTCATTTTCATAGACGTCAATATCGATTTTGTTAAGCACTTTAAGCGTGCCGTAATGTTTTGATATTTGTCGTGCTGATAAGAGCGTTTTCATACGAATTCAAAAATACATTTTTTTAGAGTCTAGCCCTTTCATTTTTAGAATTCCTTGATCTTCCTGCCTCAAATCATCAATTTAGAAAGCTTAGATTCGGATTTCATAAATTCTATACCTATATTTGTTTAATAAAAACTGTTAAAAGTTGATCAAAACTATATATTTTGCAGGAGGGTGCTTTTGGTGTACTGAAGCTGTATTTCTTCAATTACGAGGAGTTTCAAATGTTCGCCCCGGATATACGGGGGGACAAATCAAAAACCCGGCTTATCGTGAGGTATGTTCAGGAAGAACGGGTCATGCAGAAGCCATATCCTTTGACTACGATACAAGCATAGTTTCTTTGCAAGATCTTTTGCTCATTTTTTTTCAAACCCATGACCCTACTACCTTAAATAGGCAAGGAAACGATAGCGGTACCCAATACCGATCTGCCATTTACTATACTTCTGAAGATCAAAAAAGTATTATTTTGAATGTGGTTGCCGAATTAGAAGCGATGAAAATATTTGACCACCCTATTGTTACGGAAATTAATGAAGCGGGTCCATTTTATTTAGCTGAAGTTGAGCATCATAACTTTTACGAGCTTAACAAATCACATCCTTATTGTCAGGCGTTAATTGTTCCCAAACTGAAAAAGTTAACCCATTTGTTTTCTAAAAAAATTGCATAAATATGAATGAGAATTTTAACATCAATACGGTTTCCATAACGGAACAAATCAAGTCTAATTATGAAGAAATAATTGATTTATTAGGCGAAGACAAAGATAGAGAGGGGCTCTTAAAAACTCCTGAACGCGCTTCAAAAGCCATGAAATTTTTGACTGAGGGTTATGAAAAAGATCCAAAGCAAATTTTGCAGAGTGCCATGTTTGAAGAGGAATATAACGAAATGGTTATCGTCAAAGACATTGAATTGTATTCTTTGTGTGAACATCATATGTTGCCTTTTTTCGGTAAGGCTCATATTGCTTACATACCAAAAGGGCGTATTGTAGGATTAAGCAAAATCCCAAGGGTTGTAGATGTTTTCGCCCGACGACTTCAAGTTCAAGAACGCTTAACGGAGCAAATTTTAGATTGTATCAATGATACGCTACAACCCGATGGGGTAGCTGTTGTTATTGAGGCATCTCATATGTGTATGATGATGCGTGGAGTTCAAAAACAGAATTCAACAACAACAACTTCTGGTTTTCGCGGTAGCTTTAAAAATACAGATACACGGAATGAATTTTTAAATTTGATTCAATTCAGATCAAGCTAAGAATTTTCATCAAAATAACGCTTACCCATTAACCGGTTCATAATTTTCTTTTCAAAAGCCCAAAAAAAGCGAAATTGAAAGAAGATTGTACCGATTCCTAAAAGTAATACCTGGTACACAGGGAAAATAATTAGGATACGTAAAATCCAATATAAAACATTTCCAAGCGGGATTCTGTCAAAAGAGTCGGGTTCAATACTGAGGTATTGCAGAACGGGTAGCGCCAGTTTTACACTCAACGATCCTGTGATTCCAAATACCACAAAAATGATAATCAGTTGTTTGTTGGAGTGGATACCCCATTTTTCTTTGAGTCGTTTAAACAAAAAGATTAGGATTTAAGTAAGGAACAAATTTGAGCGGCTAATTCTTCTCCAATGCGGTCTTGAGCTTCTAAGGTTGCTGCTCCAATATGTGGAGAAAGTGAAATGTTATCGTGCATTAACAATTTGATTTCAGGCTTAGGTTCGTTTTCAAAAGTATCAAGTCCAGCAAAAGATAACTGTCCGCTATCTAAAGCCTCAACTAAAGCAACTTCATCAACTACACCACCCCGTGCAGCATTAATCAAAAAAGCCCCTTTTTTCATTTTAGAAAAGGCAGCTGAATCAATTACATACTCTTTTTGTGCAGGAACATGCAGACTAATAAAATCAGCGCTAGCAAGAAGAGAATCCATGTCTTGCGTTTCAATATTTACGGAAAGCGATTGACCATTGAATAACTTAACCTCAACAGTAGCACGCTCAATAAATTTATCACTGGCGATTACCTTCATTCCCACTCCTAAACCAATTCGAGCGACTTCTTGGCCAATTCTTCCAAAACCAATGACTCCTAAAGTTTTACCTCTCAATTCAATTCCCTTTGCATAGGCTTTTTTGAGCCCTTTGAAATTTGTCTCTCCTTCTAACGGCATGCTTCTGTTGGCTTGATGTAAAAACCGAACACCTCCATATAAATGTGAAAAAACAAGTTCAGCCACAGACGCAGAGGAAGAAGCAGGAGTGTTAATTACGTGTAATCCTTTTGATTTTGCGTAATCAACATCAATATTATCCATTCCTACTCCACCACGACCAATAAGTTGTAATCCTGGGCAAGCATCTATTAATTCTTTTCGAGCAGTGGTAGCGCTTCTCACAAGTAAAGCTACTATCTGATTATCGTTTATATAGGCCGCTAATTGTTCTTGAGCAACGTTAGTTGTAATTACTTCAAATCCATTTTGAGTAAGTTGATCAATTCCTGTAGCAGAAATTCCGTCGTTTGCTAAAATTTTCATTTTAAAGTTTTAGTGATTTTTTTCTAGAGTTTGCATGCAATCTACCAATAATTCTACACTCTCCATTGGTAATGCGTTGTAGATTGATGCTCTGTAGCCTCCTACAGACCGGTGTCCTTTTAATCCGCTTAAACCAGCGGCTTTACACAAATTGTCAAAAGTTTCAGTTAGTCCATCATTAGTTAAATTAAAGGTAGCATTCATATCACTTCGATCTTCTTTTGCGGCAAAACCTGTAAAAAGGGGGTTGCGATCAATTTCACCATACAGATGGGTGGCTTTCATTGCATTTTTTGCTCCTAAGGCTTCTAAACCGCCTTGAACTTCAATCCATCGTAACGTCAATAAAGAAGTATAAACGGCAAAAACTGGAGGGGTGTTGTACATGCTTTCTTTGTCAATTTGCTCTTTATAGTTAAGCATGGAAGGAATAGCTCGGCTAACCTTTCCTAAAATCGATTCTTTAATGATAACAAGAGTGGTTCCTGCTGGCCCCATATTTTTTTGTGCCCCAGCGTAAAATAAATCAAACTTGGAATAATCCAGTGGTCTTGAAAAAATATCAGAACTCATATCGGCAAGTAAAGGCACATTCGACGCCGGTATAGTTTTGTATTGGGTACCGAAAATGGTATTGTTTGTAGTTATATGTAAATAATCCAAATCAGAAGACACAGTGTATCCTTTGGGGATATAATTGAAATTTTTATCTTTTGAACTTGCGATCTCTTCTACATCTCCAAATAGTTTTGCTTCTTTTATTGCTTTTTCAGACCAGGTTCCTGTGTTAATGTACCCTGCCTTTTTTTCTAAAAGGTTGTAAGCAGCCATTAAAAATTGTGTGCTTGCCCCTCCTTGTAGAAAAACGGCTTTGTACCCTTTTCCTTCTAGACTGGTTAAGCGTAAAGCACGTTCACAGGCTTCGTCCATAATTTCAACAAAGGCTTTGCTTCGATGTGAAATTTCTATTAGGGATAAACCCGAATGATCCAATTCTAAAACAGCATCTGAAGCTTGTTTTATAACCTCATGAGGTAAAATAGAAGGACCTGCGCTAAAATTGTGAATTTTCATAAGGTATAAGGATTGTATCTTTTACTTGGAAAAAAGAAATGTTAAAATTATTTGCAAATATTGTTATTCTTGGTTTAAATGAAAACTTGTTCAACCTAATTTTTTTTTTAATTGTTAACACCTTTTATTTCATAAAATCTAGCTTCTCAGCGGGAAAGCTTCAATAAAAAATCCAAGGTATCAATTCCGTCAGCATACTCCCATAAATGGGGCTGCTGCGCAGTACCAAAAGGAATAGCCCCATCTAAAGGGAAATGACTAATTAAACACTGAATCAAATCTTGATCTGCCTTCAGTTGTGGGGATAGTTGTTCTAGTGAATCGTAATATTCATAATGTACACAAGCAATTGGGGCGCTAATTGCTTCTTCTTCTCGCAATATCATAAATCCATTTTCTAAAAAAGAAAAATCACTCATAAGGAATACGGCCTTATTGTAGTCGTAATTATTGGCGTATTTGGGATGGTTTATACAATCAGAAAGGGGATAGAGTCCTCCAAAAATACGATTCAAGTCAAACCCCTTGGGAAGGTATAGTTTAGACACATTTCTGCAACCTAAGCCAAAAAAGTCTAAAATATCATGTCCCAATCCTTCGAGTTCTTCATTTGTTTCTTTGCCTGATAAAACAGCGACCCCATTTCTGTTTTTTCGAATGATATGAGGGTATTTTGAAAAATAATGATCAAAATAACGAGCAGAATTATTTGTGCCTGTTGCAATTACAGCATCAAACCCAGTGAGCACTTCGGTTGTAAATTCTATTCGGTTTTCTCCCGTTTCTTTTTCTAAAAAATGAGCAATATAGGGAAGTAAAGCAGTGTCTTTTGAAGCACATTTAACTAAGGCATGATATCCGCAGAGCCAAACACACAAAACATCATGCAAACCAACAAGGGGTAGGTTTCCCGCTAGTATTAATGCAATTGTATGAGTGGTTTTTGCCTCGGATAAAGGGTACTGGGAAACCCATTGCGATAGTTTTTGCTCTTGAAGTGCTTCGCCCCAATTTTGAATTACCATTTCAACTGAATTTTGGGTAAACCATCCATTTAAAATTAAGGCTTTATCGATAGCTGCCTTTAGCGAGCTATAGGTGTTATCTTCACTATTGTAGTGACGAAGATGATCGCCAAGGGCAAATAAAGCTTTACTTCGTTGGAGTGAGTTGCTCATCTATTTGTGGGAAAGGGATTAAGGTCTTATTTTTGCACAAATTTAAGGAAAGAAAATTGCTATGGCTATAATTATAACTGATGAATGTATCAATTGCGGTGCTTGTGAACCCGAATGCCCAAATACAGCTATTTATGAGGGGGCAGAAGATTGGCGATATCAAGACGGCACATCGCTTCGCGGATCAGTTGTATTGCTAAGCGGTAAGGCTGTAGATGCAGACGCCTTTCAAGTTCCCGTGTCTGACGAATACTACTTTATTGTTCCCGATAAATGTACAGAATGCAAAGGATTTCATGACGAACCCCAATGTGCCGCTGTTTGTCCGGTTGATTGTTGTGTTCCTGATGAAAATCACGAAGAGTCTGAAGACACCCTTTTGGGAAAACAACGTTTTATGCACCCAGAAGACTGAGTACTTCTGGACTTTTAAAATGAACCAATTCAATATTGTTTTGTGCCATTAGTTCTTTACACTTTTGGCTGCTGAAAAATGCGGCATCTTGACTTCGCCATACTGCTCCAAAATTAGGATGATCAAGGGTAATTTGTTCTATTTCTTCATTGAGTAGGGCAGGATGAATTAAAAAGAGGGAGAGTCCCGGTTGAACTTCTTGAAGAGCCATTTCATAATAAGCGGCTAAACCCATACCTTCAAATTCGGTATAAGAAGCCATAAAGAGGGTTTCTATACAATCGTTCTCATTTACCTTAAAAGCAGCAGAATCCTCTCCTGTATAGTCTATCAATGTTTTACTTAAAATTATAGGCAATTGGTATTCTTTACCCAAGTCAATATAAAGGTCTATCAAATCTTGTCGAAGCCCAAGGGTATACATGTGCGAATCCAAATGGGAGGGCTGTAAACCCAACGAAAGCGCATAGTCAATTTGATTGCGAAGTTCTAGGCGTACTTCTTCTATTTTGGCATGGTCTCTTATAGCGGCACGTTTCATGGGTAAGTGCCCATGACGATCAACTATTGAAGGAATTTTTTCTTTCGCTGTAATTGATTTAAATGGGTAGGTTTTCCATTCTCCAGTAAGCGTGAGATGAATCCCGTAATCTAACTCGGGATGGGCTAGACAAAATTGGGCCATATCATAAAACCATGGGCAAGGAACCATAAGGCTTGTTGAAGAAATACTTCCTTGTGTCATACCCACTTGAGTGGCTTTATTTTCAGACCAGCAAAGTCCTGCATCATCTGCATGAATAATCACATATTTTTTTTGGCTCATAAAAACACATTTAATAGGATACCATAATTACTAAAAGCAAATGTAAAAGCCAAAAGAAAGTTTATTTTTGCCAAAATTTAAACAATGAAAGCAGGAATTGTAGGTCTACCTAATGTTGGAAAATCCACCTTATTCAATTGTCTCTCTAATGCCAAAGCGCAGAGCGCCAACTTTCCATTTTGTACTATTGAACCCAATGTTGGGGTAGTGAATGTGCCTGATAAACGTCTCGAAAAATTAGAAGAATTAGTAAAACCCCAACGGGTACTACCGGCTACAGTTGAAATTGTTGATATAGCGGGTTTAGTTAAAGGCGCAAGCAAAGGGGAAGGATTGGGAAATCAATTTCTGGCAAATATTCGTGAAACAGATGCCATTTTGCATGTGTTGCGCTGTTTTGAAAATGACAATATAGTGCATGTTGAAGGGTCTGTAAACCCGATTCGCGATAAAGAAATTATAGATATCGAACTCCAACTAAAAGACCTTGAAACGGTTGACAAACGATTGGAAAAAGTCAATCGAGCAGCACGTACTGGAAATAAAGAGGCTGTAAAAGAAAAAACGCTATTGGATGAAGTCAAAAAGGCTTTAGAAGCAGCTCAAAATGTGCGTTCGTTTCAATGTAAAGAAGAAGATCGTACTGCATTTATTACTCCGCTTCAGCTTATTACCGATAAACCTGTATTGTATATATGCAATGTGGACGAAACTGCTGCAAAAGTTGGGAATGCTTATGTTGATAAGGTAAAAGAAACCATTGCTAACGAACAAGCTGGACTGCTAGTTTTAGCCGTAAGTATTGAAGCTGACATCAATGAATTGGAAAGTTTTGAAGAACGGCAATTGTTTTTAGAAGACTTAGGCTTGGAGGAAGCAGGAGCTGCAAAATTGATACGGGAATCGTATTCTTTATTAAACCAACAAACCTATTTTACTGCAGGGGAGAAAGAGGTCCGCGCTTGGACTATCCCCATTGGTGCTACAGCCCCTGAGGCCGCTGGCGTAATCCACTCTGATTTTGAAAAAGGATTTATACGTGCTGAAGTTATTGCCTATGAAGATTATGTGCAATTTGGTACAGAGGCAAAGGTTAAAGAAGCGGGTAAAATGAAAGTAGAAGGGAAGGAGTATATCGTCAAAGATGGGGATGTGATGCATTTCCGATTCAATGTTTAAGGAAAACGCTTCTCTTTTTTTACCTTGGGGTTTGAAATACAAGCATCAATGAGCCGTTTACAATTTTTGCTGAGTTTACTGATTACTACTTTTTGTGCTTCTTTGTTTTTTGTGATGCAAGGCCCTTTATTGGCGTATCAGATAGCAAAACCCATAACAACAGTATTCATTTTGTTGGTTCCTTTACTTTCTCCCTATTCAAAAGAAACCTTTTCAATTTCTCAGGTATTAGTAGGATTGAGTTTTTGTTTGGTCGGTGATATGCTTATTCTTTGGGATTCCTTTTTTGTTTTTGCATTGGCCTCGTTTTTAATTGGACATCTTTTTTTTGTAGCCGTTTTGATTCAAAAAGGGGGATTGCAGCTTAATTACGGTATACTTTCGATACTTGGACTAGTGGCACTAGTGCTTTATGCCCAGATGTATCCAAATTTAGGAAGTTTGAAGTTGCCTGTATTGCTTTATGTCAGTTGTATTGTATTGATGTGTTGGCAAGCCCTTTCCTTATATGTAAAAAATAAAAATAAGGCGGCCTATTGGTTTGCCTTAGGTGCCGTCCTGTTTTTACTTTCGGATAGTGTTTTGGGGTTGACTAAGTTTACCTTTGATTTTTCAATGTCTTCGGTGGTCATCTTGACTACCTATTGGGGAGGCATATTGAGTATTGCTTATGCCACCCATTTTCGAATTTAATTTCGCAATTGGCTTTTTATAAATTCAATTTCCTCTTCAGAAAAGGGCGTTTTATCAGGTAAATACACATCGTGAAACCATGTTTGAGGAATGCTATCAAAAGATTCATTCCATGAAGACCACGGATAAATAGTATTTGATTTTCCTGCTACAAACCCCCAATTAATAGCCCCAACCTGATTTTCTTTTAAAATAGGAAGTATCTTTTCGAAAGTACTACCATTGGTTCGGGCCATGTATTCTGTACAAACTAGAGGTCGGTTGAACCGTTTCAACAGTTCAATTTTTTTACGAACGATGTCGGGATTCCCTTCATAGGCATGGAAAGAAATAATATCTGAATTTTCAATCATAAAGCGCTCAAGGGGGCGTAAGGAGTCTAAAATGCCCCAATGTCGGACTTCTCCTTTCCACAACCCTACAGTAAGGGGTTGGGACGGATTCACTTCTCTTGCCCATTTTACTGTTTTTTTAAGTAAGGCGTAAGAAAATGAATATTTGTTTTTTACTTCCAAATCCACTCGGCCCGGTTGGGTAGCGACATTGTCAGGTTCGTTATACAAATCCCAAGCAATAACTCGTGAATCGTTTGCGAAATGGGTTAGTACTCCTTTAACGTAGTTTTTAAGTTCACCATGCCGTAAACTGTCTCCTAAAATTTCGGCACCTGGGGCTTGTACCCATCCCGAATTATGAACATGAGGAATAGGATCGGGTTGTTTTCCAAGTTGAGGAACAGGATGCCAAACGTCATCTAACAAAACAAACATGGTTTTAATATTCAACTGATCTGCTTTTTGTAAATACGCTTCAAGCCGTTGAAGAAACCCCAACGAATCTTGATCCCACAACAGGTTGTGTAAGTAAACCCGATGCAATGACATACCCAATTCTGCTGACCACGTCAATTCACGTTTTATAGTTTCAATATCAAAAGTATCTTCTTGCCAAAATTCTAGCTGATTGATGGCGGTACTTGGATTAAAATTAGCCCCTGCACGCCACCCGTGTTCGTCTTGCCATTGCCATGCTTTTTCTTCTGTCCAGCGCTCTCCTATTGAAGGCTTTGAGGGGGATTCACATCGGATAAATCCAAAGAAAGCTAGGGCAATTCCTACACAATAATAAAGAGAACGAAGGGAAGGGTTTGTTTTCATTTTTGTCAATGGTTAAGGGATAACGAATCATAAACAACAACCCGTTCCCACAAATGGGAGGCCTCTTCTATAAAAAGTAAGTGAGTAGGATCCGTTTGATACGCATTTTGGGATTCTAAATCAGGAAAAAGCATGACATAACAATACGTAAAAGAATTGTCAACAACCTCCCTTTTTTCAGATTCTGCAGGGCACCCTAAGTGGTTTGACGTTGCCTGCGGATTGGTCTGGATTAATTTTCGAATGGCCGTTTCAAAGGCTTCGCGGTCACTTGTTTGTGTCGGGTTTTTAAGCCAAAAAAACACCGTATGCACAAAAGGTCCGGTTTTATTTTCTATAGATTCAGAATTCATTTAATGAAGTATTAATTGTTTTGAATAAAACTACATATTTCTTTAGTGAATCCTATTAGTAAGTATATTTTTTACTAAAAAAAGAACAATAACTTTTTAACAAAAAAACGTGAAGAATTGTTGATTTCTTGGGGCTCAAAGCGTTTTAGGTTCACTGGGCAATAAGTATATTAGCACACCAACTATGAGTAATCAATCCACCTACACCGAAGACAATATACGATCTCTTGATTGGAAGGAGCATATTCGAATGCGTCCTGGGATGTATATTGGTAAATTGGGCGACGGTTCTTCGCCTGATGACGGAATCTATATCTTACTCAAAGAAGTCATCGACAACTGTATCGATGAATTTGTAATGGGTGCTGGAAAAACCATTGAAATCACCATCAAAGACAGCAGTGTAAAAGTTCGTGATTTTGGAAGGGGAATACCCCTGGGAAAGGTAGTTGATGTGGTCTCTAAAATGAATACAGGGGGAAAATACGATTCCCGTGCATTTAAGAAATCAGTAGGGTTAAATGGGGTAGGTACAAAAGCGGTAAACGCATTATCCTCTCATTTTGAAGTAGAGTCTTGTCGCGATTCACTCCGCAAGAGCGCCTCTTTTAGCTTTGGAGAATTGCAAGAAGAAACTCCTCAGGAATCTTCTTCAAAACGCCGGGGAACCAAAGTAATTTTTGTGCCCGATCAAACCATTTTCAAAAACTATAAATACCGTTTAGAGTATGTGGAGCGCATGGTGAAAAACTATGTCTACCTGAACCCAGGGTTAACCATCGACTTAAACGGCGAAAAATTTATTTCTGAAAATGGATTAAAAGATTTGTTGACAGACCAAACAAATGAAAGCGATTTAACGTACCCTATTATCCACCTTAAAGGAGAGGATATAGAAGTAGCCATTACCCACAGTAAAACACAATACAGCGAAGAGTACTATTCTTTTGTCAACGGGCAGCATACTACCCAAGGCGGTACACATCAAGCTGCATTTAGAGAAGGTTTAGCCAAAACAATCCGTGATCATTTTGGTAAAAATTACGACGCTTCTGACATACGCAAATCTATTGTTTCTGCCATCAGCATTAAAGTTATGGAGCCCGTATTTGAATCGCAGACAAAAACAAAATTGGGGTCAACAGAAATGGGAGGCAACATGCCCTCAGTTCGAAGTTATGTGATCGACTTTTTAAGCACTCAACTTGATAATTATTTGCACAAAAACCCCACAGTTGCAGAGCAAATACAACGAAAAATACTTCAAGCCGAACGGGAAAGAAAAGAATTATCAGGCATACGAAAATTAGCACGTGAACGCGCTAAAAAAGCCAATCTGCACAATAAAAAACTAAGAGATTGTCGGGTTCATTTACCAGATTTAAAAATGGACCGTCGTTTGGAATCTACCCTTTTTATTACCGAGGGTGATTCCGCTAGTGGTTCGATTACAAAATCTAGAGATGTAAACACCCAAGCCGTATTTAGCTTACGCGGTAAGCCCTTGAACAGTTACGGGATGTCTAAAAAGATAGTGTATGAAAACGAAGAATTTAATTTGCTTCAAGCCGCTTTAAATATTGAAGAATCTCTGGAAGATTTACGGTACAATAATATTGTTATTGCCACTGATGCAGATGTAGATGGAATGCACATTCGCCTTTTATTGATCACCTTCTTTTTACAATTTTTCCCAGAATTAATTAAAGAAGGACACCTCTATATTCTACAAACCCCTTTATTTCGGGTACGTGATAAAAAACAAACGTTTTACTGTTACAGTGAACAAGAACGCAGAGATGCCATTCAGGCGTTGAAAGGAAAAGTGGAAATCACACGGTTTAAAGGTTTGGGAGAAATATCACCCGATGAATTCAAATATTTTATAGGAGAAGATATTCGTCTAGATCCGGTGATGCTAGATAAAAACACAACCATTGAGCAATTACTTGAGTTTTACATGGGAAAAAACACATTGGATCGTCAAAACTTTATTATTGACAATCTTAAAGTAGAATTGGATTTAGCCGAAGAAGCAGTGGAGTAGCAAAGCAATGAATGAAGAAAACGATATAATTGACGATCAGCAAGATGCCTTAAAGAAGGTGACAGGGATGTATAAAGATTGGTTTCTTGATTATGCATCCTATGTGATTCTTGAACGTGCTGTTCCCGCTATAGCTGACGGATTAAAACCTGTTCAGCGACGGATTCTCCATTCGATGAAAGATCTTGACGATGGTCGCTACAACAAAGTGGCCAACATCGTAGGGCATACGATGCAATATCATCCCCATGGAGATGCTAGCATTGGAGACGCTATGGTTCAGATCGGACAAAAAGAGTTGCTCATTGACATGCAAGGGAACTGGGGAAACTTACTTACGGGAGATGGTGCAGCGGCTTCGCGGTATATTGAAGCGCGTTTGTCAAAATTTGCCCTCGAGGTTATATTCAGTCCTAAAATTACAGATTGGCAACTGTCTTACGACGGACGAAAAAAAGAACCCATTCATTTACCAGTTAAATTTCCACTGCTTCTGGCGCAAGGTGCCGAGGGTATTGCTGTGGGGCTGTCTACTAAAATATTACCGCACAATTTCAATGAATTATTAGAGGCGAGTATACTGCATTTAAAAGGCAAAAAGTTTACCCTTTTCCCTGATTTTCAAACGGGAGGAATTGTTGATGTTCAAGGCTATAATGACGGTAATAGAGGAGGTAGAGTCCGTGTAAGAGCTAAAATAGCACAACGGGATAAAAACACCTTAGTAATTTCAGAAATTCCCTTTAGTACGAATACAACTTCATTAATTGAAAGTATAATTAAAGCGAATGAAAAAGGGAAAATCAAGATTAAAAAAATAGAGGATAATACCTCCTCTGAAGTTGAAATACTTGTGCACTTACCGGGGGATATTTCACCTGACAAAACGATAGATGCCCTTTATGCTTTTACGGCCTGTGAAACGTCAATATCACCCCTAGGGTGTGTTATTATTGACAATAAGCCCCATTTTATTGGGGTGAGCGAAATGCTCAAGATTTCAACTGACCATACCGTTCAGTTACTAAAAATGGAATTGGAGGTGCACTTGGGAGAATTAGAAGACCAATGGCATTACGCTTCCTTAGAGCGCATATTTATTGAGCACAAAATTTATCGTGATATTGAAACTTCAGAAACCTGGGAAGAAGTTTTAGCCGCAATTGATGAAGGATTAAAACCCCATATAGCTCACTTAAAACGTCCGGTTGTAGAAGAGGATTTGGTGCGGTTAACGGAAATTAGAATCAAGAGAATTTCAAAATTTGATCAGGATAAAGCACAACAAAAAATTGAAGCTTTAGAAGGGGATATTGAGGAAGTAAAAAATAATCTCAATCACCTTATCGATTATGCGATTCGTTATTTCACCCACCTAAAAAAGACCTATGGTGAGGGTAAAGAACGCTGTTCAGAAATCCGCTTATTTGATGATGTGGACGCTAAAAAAGTTGTTGTGCGTAATCAGAAGTTGTACATGAATCGCGAAGAAGGGTTTATTGGCACTTCATTACGAAAAGACGAAATGGTGTGCGAATGTTCCGATATAGACGATATTATTGTCTTTACCCAAGACGGAAAAATGCAAGTGGTTAAAGTAGATAGTAAAGTTTTCGTAGGCAAGCACATTATTCATGCCGCTGTATTTAAAAAGAAGGATTCACGTACGATTTACAATATGATATACCGTGACGGTAAGTCGGGAGCTTCTTTTATTAAGCGCTTTGCAGTAACTGGAATTACCCGTGAAAAAATATACGATTTAACTCAAGGGAAAGCCCAATCCGAAATTCTTTATTTTTCTGCTAATCCCAATGGTGAAGCGGAAACGGTAACCATTATATTGCGTAGTTCAGGCGCGATTAAAAAGCTTAAATGGGATCTTGATTTTGCAGATTTGCAAATTAAAGGGAGGGCCGTACGCGGAAATACGGTAACGAAATACGGAATAAAAAAAGTTGAGCTTAAAGAAAAAGGAGTCTCTACTTTAAAACCACGGAAAATTTGGTTTGACGACAGTATTCGAAGACTAAATTTGGACTCACGTGGCCAGCTATTAGGTGCGTTTAAAGGCGATGACAAATTGTTAATTGCGACACAGGGAACCCTTCGGGCGGTAACTCCTGATTTAAATCTCCATTTTGATGATCACGTGGTCTACCTTGAAAAGTGGATTCCTGAAAAGCCCATTACTGCCGTTTATTTTGATGCCGAAAAAGAGCGTTATTTTCTAAAACGGTTCTGTCTCGAAACCACAGACAAAGAGGATTCTTTTATAAAAGAGGGAGGTGAATTACTTTTTATCAGTTTTGAATGGCGCCCTATACTTGAAATTACCTTTGAAAAACCGAGAGGTAAAAACCCGCTTCCTCCGCTTGAAATTAATGCAGAAGAATTTATTGCAGTAAAAGGATTTAAAGCCTTGGGGAACCAACTGACAGATAAAAAAATAAAATCCGTTCAATTAAAAGAAGCATTGCACTATGAAATGCCCGAAGAGCTTGACTTACACGACATTGAAGTTCAAGAAGAAGAGGCCGTAACAGGAGCTGATAATTCTCAAATGAGCCTTGAGTTTTAATACAACGTATTACCGTCTTCGCAATTTCATATTGATCATTTCAACACCTAATGAAAAGGCGATGGCAAAATACAGATAACCCTTTGGTATAGACCCTATTGTACTTCCAAAAAGTGAAGTATGTGACAAATGGGCCGCCTCTGTAATCAACATAAATCCTATCAAAAGTAAAAACGACAATCCTAAGATTTGAATTGAGGGATGGATATTAATAAATTGATTTATAGGACCGGCAAACCCAATCATAATCAGTATTGATAACACTATAGCTCCAATCATAATCCACAATGCAAAAGGAATTCCATTGGTCATTCCTACAGCAGTCAGAATGGAATCAAACGAGAAAACAAGATCGATAAGCACAATTTGAATCAAGGCTTTAAAAACGGAAGATTGGGGGGGCACATCAGCCTGTAACGCCTCTACCGTTTCCACTTTTTGGTAAATTTCGTGCGTACTCTTATACAAAAGGAATAAACCGCCAACCAGTAAAATCAAAGATTGTAAAGTGATCTGGGCGTTAAACCACGAGCGATCAATGGAAATTATAACCGTTTGAATGTGAATTAACCAATTTATACCTAATAGCAATAGGATTCGCATAATCATGGCTAACGCCAATCCGGTTTGCATTAATTTTTTCCGATTCTTTTCAGGAAATTTACTTGCGAGTATTGAAATGAAAATGATATTGTCAATTCCCAAAACCACTTCTAAAAAGGTTAAGGTTAAAAAGGCAATGATTACATCTGGGGTCATTCGTCTTTAATTTTTTTTATGGTCCCACGTTGAACGTTTTTACTATCTCCAACTAAAGAATATTCAAAGGTATAGGAGCGCCCTTGGGTTTTTAGGATTTTAATTTGTATCGGTCGCTTCTCCTGATTGGAAGTAGGATTCAATTTGGTCAAAATACATTCGCAATCGTTTACCCATCTCAGTGTTGCCGTATCAATTTTGCCTTGGTACATTTCAATTTCATAAAGCGAATCACGAACAAATAGTGACGTGTTTAGCTCTCCATTGATTATTTGTTGAAATTCAAAGGTTCCCGAGTGAAAAGGAATACAGTTTCTTTCAACCGTGTAGCATGAGGAAAGGAAGAAGAATAAGAGAAATAGAACTCGATACATCGTGCGCAAAAATACTAAGTTTTAGGTTTAAAAACCGTAAAACTTCCATCCTTATACACTTGAATAATTTGTTGGATTTCTTCTGAAGGTGAGGAAATGCTTTTTTTTTCTGATGAAGCTATAGCCGTTGGATGGGGTGGACGTATTTTTTCTTCTTGATTTTTTGGTTCAAGGTCGTGAGGTAATAGGGTAGGGGCAGACTTTTTGCCAAGGAGTAAAGAATCAAGAGAGACTTCCTCAAAATGATGATGTACTTTCAATATAAAATCTAAACTTGGTTTATTCCGTTTGGATAGAATATGGGAAACTGAAGAACGCTGCACACCAATTTTCTCTGCAAAAGCAGCCGCGGATAATTGATGGTTTTCCATTAATTTTTCAATTCTCGAAATAAAATCTTCTATGTTTAACATTGTAAACTATATTCGTCAGCTAAACGAATATAGTAATAATATTTTGTTTAAAAAAGAGGTAATATTTTAAATAAACACTTCAAATACTACTCATAACTAACTGAAAAAGAGTGATATAATTATAATATAAATATCACAAGTTTACATGTGTAGCAATAGTAAGGGTAAGTAGGGGCAAAGAAGGTTTTTTTGATAACATTTGTGAACTACAATTGTAAACAAAAGGATGTTTACATTTGTATCCATATTCCTAATTATGGTATGTAAACGTTACTTCCCTCCAGAGCAATGGAGTGTATTTCAACAACAAATTGAATCTCAAATCCAATTGCAAACGATAGGTTATTCCGTTTTGGGTGTGCCTTTATCTGCAATTACTCTGGGCTTTGGTCCAAAAAGAATTTTAATGTGGTCTCAAATGCACGGTAATGAAACCACAACAACAAAAGCATTAGTGGACTTTATCACTTGGTTTTTAGCCCCTGCTCAAGGCGATTTACAACACAAACTGACGCTTTGTATAGTACCGCAGCTAAATCCAGATGGCGCAAAAGCGTATACGCGATTCAATGCAAATGGAATTGACTTAAATCGTGACGCTGTTGCCTTAAGTCAACCTGAAAGTATTGCATTGCGTGGATTGTTTGACTCCTTTGCTCCGGCCTATTGTTTAAATTTACACGATCAGCGCTCCATATATGCTGCCGGTGTGAATGGGCCTGCTGCGAGCGTTTCTTTTTTAGCACCATCCGCTGACGAAAATCGTTCAATTACTCCTGCACGAAAAATTGCCATACAGCATATTGCCGCACTTGTAAAGGAGCTAAAGCCCCAAATGCCCTATGGAATAGGGCGTTTTGATGATACTTTTAATGAAAATTGCGTTGGCGACACCTTTTCTCGATTAGGTGTTCCTACGATTTTATTTGAAGCGGGGCACGTTCCGGAAGATTATCAACGTGAAGTGACGAGAGAATACATAGTTGAAGCCTATAAGATTTTTTGTCGCAACATCCTTAAAGAGCCTTTATCGTATTCCGTTGAAGCGTATTTTGACATTCCGGAAAACACGGTTGAATTTGTAGATGTTTTGGTTTCAGGGGCTCGGATTAAAAGTGAAAATCAAATTATTGAAAATCAATTTCTTGCACTTCAATATGAAGAAAGGCTTAAAGACAATACCATTCATTTTGTTCCCACAATGCACTCATTTGGGAGCAGCCCAACACAGCGCGCCCATCGCACAATTCCCCTTGCCAGTGCTCTATCGGAATTTGTTTTTGAATTTAAAGCAGAAAAATCATTAAATCGGCAAGAATTCGATGTATTATTTCCAGAAATTCAATATTATTTTGAATAAATCGCAATAAAATAAGCTTTTTTTCACTATTTTTGCATTTCTAAATTTATAACACGAATTATGGGTAAGGTTGCATTAGATGAAATTGATCATCAAATCTTAGATATTCTCATTGACAATACACGAGTTCCTTTTACTGACATTTCAAAACGACTTTTAATCTCCGCTGGAACGGTTCACGTTCGGGTAAAAAAGATGGAAGATGCAGGAATTATTAGAGGTTCTTCATTAAACTTGGACTACGTAAAATTAGGGTATTCTTTTATCGCTTATGTCGGTATTTTTCTTGAAAAAACAAGTGCCACAGAGGCAGTTATAAATGCGCTACGGGATATCCCCTTTATCACGGTCGCCCACATTACCACTGGAAAATTTAATATTTTCTGTAAGGTAAGAGCAAAGGATACCCACCATGCAAAAGAGGTTATTTTTAAAATTGATGACGTAGCTGGAGTCTCAAGAACCGAAACCATGATATCGCTTGAAGAAAGTATTAACGATAAAAAACGCTTGATGCACAGCATATTTAATGAAATATAAATGATCCCCAAATAATGGCACGAAAACCAAAAATCGAACGGTTTAACGAAAAAATACTTTCAAAATTTCAAATTTATAACAGCTTATTTTTAACGCTACCTTTTAAGACGATTAAAAAAACCTCTTTGCTGTTGCCCCTTTTTGCAGAACATTGTAAATCGCAATACGCTGAAGCCCAAAATCCCGAACACATTGTAAAGGAATTTTTTAAATCCTATGCTCCTGATTTTGATCAAAAGCAACAACGTGACTTACTGTTCAATTTTATACAATATATTGAACGACAGGTGGTTTTATTTGATGCCATAGAAGATGCCGGGTATTCTTATGTAAACAATATGCACGGAAGAGGAACTTTGCGTAACATAAAAGAAGAAGCACAAAACAAACAGCTCTCAAAGGCCCTCACGAATTACCTAAATCGTTTTAAAGTGCGCATTGTGCTTACGGCTCACCCTACTCAATTTTATCCCGACAATGTATTGGTTATAATAAATGAGTTGTCAAGGGCGATTGCGGCTAATGAATTGGATACCATTAAAAAACTTTTAGTTCAATTAGGCAATACCCCCTTTTACAAAAAAGAAAAGCCAACCCCATATGATGAAGCGGTAAGTTTAATCTGGTTTTTAGAAAATGTTTTTTATCATTCTGCCAGTACAATTTACAATTACATCAAAGAGAATATTGTTGATACTGAAGCGGTGGATAACTCCATCTTTGATTTTGGGTTTTGGCCTGGTGGAGACCGTGATGGTAACCCCTATGTAACTCCAGAGATCACTATTAAAACGGCCAAAAGGTTACAATTTTCAATTTTGAGAAATTACTACCGTGATTTACGTAAACTAAAAGGGAAATTAACTTTTCCAGGGGTAGAACATCGAGTGGTTACTCTTGAACAACAGGTGTTTAATGCGTTGTTTTATCCGGATAAAAACCCCGACTTCAATTTAGAATTTATGGAATCGGAATTGGATGATATCTTAGAAATTATTGTGCGAGACCACCAAGGATTGTATCGAGAAGAGATTCAAGATATGATTCATAAAGTAAAATTATTTGGCTTTCATTTTGCGAGTTTAGATATTCGTCAAGATTCTCGAATCCATCACGCCGTGTTTACCGAAATTGTGAGTCATCCCGAAATTGGGGATTGGGTTAAAGCGATGCCTTCTGATTTCGCTCAACGAAGTGAACGCGAGCGCCTTCAAATTTTATCAAAAGTTACAGGTGATTTGCCATCTACTATTTTTCAGGATGAAATCACCCACCAAACCTTAGACAGCATACGGGCTATGCGAACCATTCAAGAAATGAATGGGGAAAAGGGGTGTAACCGTTACATTATTAGCAATTGTCAAACTTTAGAAAATATACTCGAACTTTTTGCCATGTGCAGAATGAGTGGTTGGGAAAATCCAACTGTTGATTTCATTCCTTTATTCGAAACAATTACGGACCTTAAAGAGGCTTCTGATGTTATGCGGGGATTGTTTAATAATGAAGTCTATAAAGCGCATTTAGAGGGAAGAGGGAATAAACAAACCATCATGCTAGGTTTTTCAGACGGTACAAAAGATGGAGGCTATTTAACAGCCAATTGGAGTATTTACAAAACCAAAGAAGCCTTAAGTGCTTTGGCACAAGAAAACGGGATTCGTATCGCCTTTTTTGATGGTCGTGGAGGACCGCCAGCTCGTGGTGGAGGGAACACACATGAGTTTTATGCTTCCATGGGCAATACAGTTCAAAGTGATGATATACAGCTTACCGTTCAGGGGCAAACAATAAGTTCAAATTTCGGAACCCTCGACTCCTCACAATACAACCTGGAGCAGTTGCTCAGTTCTGGAATTGAAAGTCAAGTTTTTAATTCCGAAATAAACAATCTTTCAGAAGAAGATCGAGGGGTTATGGAGGCATTGGCTCAACATAGCTATAAGGCCTATAGCGATTTTAAAGCACATCCTCAATTTTTACCCTATTTAGAGCGTATGTCCACCTTGCCTTTTTATGCCAAAACCAATATTGGAAGTAGGCCTTCCAAAAGAGGAAAGTCTAAAGAATTGCGATTTGAAGACCTTCGCGCCATTCCTTTTGTTGGCAGTTGGAGTATGCTAAAACAAAACGTTCCTGGTTTTTATGGTGTGGGCACCGCCATAAGTGAATTGGCAGCTCAAGGCAAGCTAGAAGACGTAAAACGATTGTATAAAAATTCTCGTTTTTTCCGAACACTAGTCTTTAACAGTATGATGAGCATGACAAAATCCTTTTTTCCACTTACCGCCTATATGAAAGAAGACAAGGAGTTTGGAGCCTTTTGGCAATTGATTCATGATGAATTTTTACGTACAAAAGAAATGTTGCTAGAGATTAGTGATTTCTCAGAATTAATGGAAAATGAACCTGCGGGAAGAGCCTCTATACTTGCAAGAGAGGAAATAGTGCAGCCCTTGCTTACTATCCAACAATATGCATTAATGCAAATTCAAAAGATGCGTGCATCAAAAACTACAGACAGTAAAGAGTTGGATGATTTGTCTACTATGGTTATGCGGTCTTTATTTGGAAATATAAATGCCAGTCGAAATTCAGCTTAAATCAGCATAAAATTGAAAAGCTTCTGATATATGTTCGGAGGTAACTTCAATGTCAATTTTTGGTTGTCCAATTTGGTGAAGTAATACAAAGCGAATCGCTTGTCCTTTGTTTTTTTTATCGTGTCGAAGCAATGCGAAGATTTCATTTTCGTCTCCAGAAGAAATTTCTATTTTCGGAAACCAGCGGTCAAATGCCTGTTTGATTTCTTGGGCTTCTTTCTTGCTCATTCCACAATAGGCAACAGACAAATAAGCCTCTGTAATCATACCTATAGCGATAGCTTCGCCGTGTAAAAGCCTTTTTTGGGTAGGATGATGTAAATAGTAGGATTCAATTGCATGCCCTAAGGTATGACCGTAATTTAAAATTTTCCGAAGATGCTTCTCCGTTGGATCTTCCAACACCACGTCTTTTTTAAGCTCTACGGAACGTTCGATATAGGGCGCTAGTGCATTGGGCGATAGGGTAGTAAGGGACTGTAAGGTGTTCCAATAAGCTTTATCTGCAATTAATCCGTGCTTTAGCATTTCTGAAAAACCACTTCGCAACTCAACATCCGGTAATGTTTGTAGCCAATGACTGTCAATAATCACTTTAACAGGCTCCTGAATTATACCGATTTGATTTTTTAACGGACCAAAATCAATTCCCGTTTTTCCGCCTACTGATGCGTCAACCATTGCCAGTAGGGAAGTGGGTACATTGTAAAAGTCGATCCCTCGTTTAAATGTGCACGCAACAAAACCACCCAAATCAGTTACCACACCCCCTCCTAAATTGATCAGTGCACTGTTACGATCTGCCCCTAGGGAGGAGAGTTCTTGCCAGAGCGTTTCACATGTTTTTAAGTTTTTGTGCTCCTCACCAGCAGTCATCGTTAATACATTGAGAGAGGTGAGACCGGTCTCATTAACAAAGCGATCGAAACAATGATGAGCCGTATGGGTGTCGGTTAACACAAAAAGACTACTATAGCCCTGCATCTTAATGTGGGAGGCTAAAGTTAAAAGGCCTTCTTTACCGTAATGTATGGAGTGTTGCGTTTTCATTAACTGAAACACAAAAATAAGGATTAAAATTGGGTGTTTGTCTTCTAGAGTGAGGATAAAATAGTCCGCAATCGGGCCAATCCCTTTTCTCGAGCATTTTGATTAGCAGGCGAAGCATTCTTTTCTTCCCCAGCTCTAAAAAACCCATGACCGGCTCCATCGTAAACAACGGGTTCAAAAAATTTACCCGCATTCTTCATAGCGGTTTCACTGGTGGGAATCGTAGCGTTTACTCTATTGTCATTACCTCCATAAAAACCATATACAGGCACTTCTACCGAATTGTACGCTTCGGGAGCTGTTGGCCCCGTGCCATAACAAACAATAGCGGTTTCAATTGCTGATGAATGTGTTGCAAACGAAAACGACTGACTTCCTCCCCAGCAAAATCCTATCACGGCAACTTTTCCGTTTCCAGAGGGGATTGCCTTAGAATAGTCAACCGCAGTGTCTAAAAGGGCTTTAATGTATTCCGGTGTTAAGTTGTAGATGCCGGTTCTGGCTTCATCTGGATTTTCATAGTCTGCAGTTCCTCCTCCGTTGGGGGCAGTACCAGAAAGAAAATCGGGCGCAATAGCTATATATCCCATTTCGGCAATTTGATCTGCCATACTGCGGGCCCAATCATTGAGTCCTCTATTTTCATGAATGACAATAACTACAGGAACATTTTCTGAAACCTCAGGATAAACCAAAAAATTTTGAACGGTTGTATTGTTTACACTAAAGTTAACCCATTCGTGGTGACGGGGAGAATTTTCAAGCCTTTCAAGTGGAGTCTGACCCCATGAAAAAGCATAAGCCAAGAAGAAAAGAAAAGTGGTGCGCATAATGTTATATTTAATTGAAAGGTACTGTAATTATTTCTTAAACCCTTTTTTAATACGATCTAAATTCCTTTGGTTGTCGCGGTCTTTAAGGGTTTCACGCTTATCGTATAATTTTTTTCCCCGAGCTAAGGCGATTCGAATTTTGGCAAGCCCTTTTTCGTTGATAAACAAATTTAAGGGCACTATGGTCAATCCACTGTTTTTAACTTCTTTATGAAGTTTTTTAAGTTCCTTTTTTTGAAGTAATAACTTTCGTTCCGCTTTAGGTCTGTGGTTAAATCGGGTGCCAAATACATATTCTTCAATTTGCATATTGATGGCAAAAAGCTCACCGCTAGGTGAAAATTCACAAAAGCTTTCGGCAATAGAAGCTTGGCTGTTCCGAAGCGATTTAATTTCGGTTCCGGTCAGTACAATTCCAGCAACGTATTGATCGAGTAATTCGAATTCAAAACGTGCCCGTTTGTTTTTTATGTCAATTTTCTTTTGCACACCGCAAAGGTAGTACTATTCCGCAAAGGCTTAGACACTCTGATTTCTAAAAATAAATCCTTCTTCAAAATAGTCTACCCGTATGGGAGTGTCCTTTTTGATTGTAGTGCCTAACAATGCTTTGCTCAGCGGATTTAGAATGTGCTGCTGTAATACTCGTTTTACAGGTCTACCACCGTACTGGGGGTCAAAACCCAATAGGGCCAATTGATCAATGGCTTCCTCTGTAGCCGTTAACTCTATGCCTTGCGATTCAAGACGTTGTGCAATTCGATCCAATTGTAAACGAACAATGTGTTTGATTTCTTTTTTAGTCAAAGGGAAAAAAAGTACAATATCGTCAATTCGATTTAAAAATTCAGGCCGAATTTGAAGGCGCAGTTGTTGCATTACAGCTGATTTAGCAACTTCTTCAGCTTCCTCAAAATGGGGGTGTGTTTCGAATGCCTTTTGTATTTCAGGACTTCCTAAATTACTTGTCATGATGATAATACTATTTTTAAAATCGGCTAATCGTCCCTTATTGTCTGTCAATCGCCCTTCGTCTAAAACTTGAAGCAATACATTAAAAGTATCGGGATGTGCTTTTTCGATTTCATCTAAAAGGATGACTGAGTAGGGTTTTCTTCGCACAGCCTCTGTCAATTGCCCTCCTTCTTCATATCCCACATAACCCGGAGGAGCGCCAACCAATCGGCTTACCGCATGGCGTTCTTGGTATTCACTCATATCAATTCGAGTGATGTTATTTTCATCATCAAATAGGGCTTCAGCTAGTGCCTTGGCAAGCTCAGTTTTTCCAACGCCTGTGGTACCTAAAAACAAGAAGCTTCCTATGGGGCGATGATTGTCTTGTAAGCCCGCCCTGCTTCGACGAATGGCATCACTCACAGCAGTAACTGCTTTTTCTTGGCCTACTAAGCGATGGTGTAATTGTGATTCTAAGTGCAGTAATTTTTCGCGATCGGATTGCAGCATTTTACTTACGGGAATACCTGTCCATTTTGCCACTACCTCTGCAATATCATCATAAGTCACCTCTTCTTTGATTAGGGCATCTCCCGATTGATTTTTATTTATTTCGGTTTGAAGCTTTTCAATTTTTGTTTGGGCATCTTGTAGTTTACCGTAACGAATTTCGGCCACCTTTCCGTAGTCGCCTTCCCGTTCAGCTCGATCAGCCTGGATTTTGAGGTCCTCAATTTCTATTTTGGTTTGCTGCACAGCGTCCACCACCTCTTTTTCTTGACTCCAACGGGCAAATAATGAATTGCGTGCTTCTTTTAAAGTGGCTAACTCTTGACTTAAAAGCGAAATTTTTTCTTCTTCCTTTTCTTGTTTGATGGCCACCAGTTCAATTTCAATTTGACGAATTTTACGGTCTAAAGAATCCAATTCTTCGGGTTTAGAGTTGATCTCCATTCGAAGTTTTGAGGCCGCTTCGTCCATAAGGTCAATAGCCTTATCAGGTAAAAATCGATTTGTAATGTACCGGTCGGATAGCATCACAGCTCCAATAATGGCCTCGTCTTTTATTCGTACTTTATGATGGGTTTCATATTTTTCTTTTATCCCACGTAAAATGGAAATAGCACTTTCCGTATCGGGTTCATTTACCATTACTTTTTGAAAACGACGTTCTAAGGCTTTGTCTTTTTCAAAATACTTTTGATATTCATCAAGGGTAGTTGCTCCAATAGCACGCAATTCCCCACGGGCAAGTGCCGGTTTTAAGATGTTTGCAGCATCCATGGCTCCTTCACCTGCTCCAGCTCCCACAAGAGTGTGTATTTCATCTATAAAGAGAACGAGGTCTCCATCGCTTTGCGTTACTTCTTTTATCACACTCTTTAAGCGCTCTTCAAATTCTCCTTTGTATTTTGCACCAGCAATTAATGCGCCCATATCAAGGGCAAATATTTTTTTATCTTTTAAATTTTCAGGAACATCACCATCAATTATTCGGTGCGCTAATCCTTCTGCAATTGCCGTTTTACCCGTTCCGGGTTCTCCAACTAATAAGGGATTGTTTTTTGTTCGGCGACTTAAAATTTGAAGTAGACGTCTTATTTCTTCGTCTCTACCAATAACAGGGTCAAGTTTATTTTCCCGAGCAAGTGCGTTTAAATTTTTTGCGTATTTCGATAGAGCATTGAAGCTGTCTTCCGCCGAAGGCGAGGTGATTTTTTCCCCTTTACGCAGTTCCTGAATCGCCGCTTCAAGGGTTTTCTTTTGCATCCCTTGATCCGCTAAAAGTTTTGCTGCCGTACTTTTAGAGTCAAGCAACGAAACGATGAGATGTTCTGTTGTTACATAATCATCGTGTTGTTTTTTGGCTAAGGCCAGAGCACCCATTAGGGTTTGAGATGTGCTTTGTGAAAATACTTGATTGCCCCCTTTTACTGTAGGTAGAGAATTCAGGTGTTTTTCATTTAATGACTTGATTAATTCAAGATTTAAGTTGAGCTTATTGAATAAGTAGGGAATTACACTTGTGTCCGTTTCAATAAGCCCATGCAATAAGTGTTCGTTTTCGATTTGAGGATGGTTTTTTTCAAAGGCGTATTGTTGGGCCGATTGAAGCGCCTCTTGAGATTTTAGGGTAAGTTGATTCATGTTCATGGCATTCATTTTTAAATCCTCTTACAAATCGTATTCCATTGACAATCAAGTGACTTAATGTCATCAAATCCCTCGAAATTACTGTCAATTTGACTATTGTTCGAGTTGGTTGAAGGCTTGCTGTAGATAATCGGGGAGCATTGAAGCGCTTAAGATTCTCGGATTATACTCTACTGTTGCCAGATCACCTGCAGCGCCGTGGAGAAACACACCTAGAAGGGCAGCTTCTTTTGAAGTGTACCCCTGTGCAAGTAAACTCCCTAAAATGCCTGTGAGTACATCGCCGCTTCCGGCTGTTGCCATTCCCGGATTTCCTGTGGTATTAAAATAAAAATCACCCTCTGGTACGGCAATAACAGAGTGAGCCCCCTTTAAGACAATAATTAACGCATAAGTTTTTGCTAAGTACTGAAGTTTTTCAAGTCTTTCTTCAAAAGTTGCTGTGGGTCCAACCAAGCGTTCAAATTCTTTTGGATGTGGAGTTAAAATACTTTGTTTCGGTATCAATTTGAGCCAATCGGAATGTAAGCTGAGGATATTCAAGGCATCCGCATCGATAACCATTGGTGAATTGGTAGTGGATAAAAGGGTTTTTAAACAAGCTTGGGTTTCTTCATGAGTTCCTATGCCCGGCCCAATAGCGTAGGTAGGGTAATTCTCTTGCGGAAGGTGTTGCAAATGTTCATCTCCACAATTGGGAGCTACCATGGCTTCCCAAAAGTGAGTTTGAATAAAAGGGATTCCGCATTCAGGAACGAAATAGGTGAGTTTGCCTACTCCGCTATGTATGGCTCCTTTTCCCGCTAAAAGAGCAGCCCCTATGCTTCCCTTTTTTCCCGCAACTAAAGCCAAATGCCCTTGATTTCCTTTGTGGGTAAATCGGTCTAACGGTTTCAATAGGGATTTTGCTAAGGTTAGCGTCATTACATTATAAGGGGTTTTACAGGCCCTACAAAAATCAGCATCAAGTCCTATGTCGAGTATGTGAATTTTACCTGCTTTTTCTCCGTTTTCGGGTAAATAAAAAGACAATTTGGGAAATTGAAAAGTTAAGGTGTGCGTAGCCGCTATTATCCCCTCTTTAGGCAATTGAGGATAAAATTCAGGAACCAAACCCGATGGAAGGTCTAGGCTAACTACAACCAGTTTACTTTGGTTAATAAATTGAATTGCGGTTTTAAGTAGGCCTGAAGTAGGACGATTAGTGCCAAATCCTAAAAGTGCATCAATACACACTCCTGAGTCAGGAAGGTGTATGTCGAAAATTTCCTTTTGATTCTTTACTAATAGGGTAGGGTTTACTTGGCTTTTGGCTTTTACGAAATCAGGAGAAGGTTGTCCACCATGATCCACAATGTACGTTTGGATCACAAACCCTTTTTCTTGTAATAATTGACTCAATACAAGTCCATCACCACCGTTATTTCCAGTTCCACAAATCACAACAAAGGGGGTAGATAGTGGATAATGAGTAACGATCCAGTGTAAAGCACTTTTTGCCGCTCGTTCCATCAGCGCATACGATGTAATGGCTTCCTTTTTTATTGAAATTGTATCTGCTTCACGCAATTGATTCGCAGTAAGTATTTTCACCCGTAAAGTTTTTATATCAATGTACTAAGAACTTGTTAATTACCATAGGATAAGTTATTTCATTTTTGATTATATGATGCTTTTTAGGTGGGCTAAATCCGTATTTTTACCACTTAAAATTGGAAAATATATGACTACCCGAGACAATGCCCTTTTTGACTTAATCAATCGTGAAGAACAACGTCAACTTAATGGAATTGAGTTAATCGCTTCTGAAAATTTCACTAGTCCAGACGTTATGGAGGCCTGTGGCTCTGTTTTGACCAATAAATACGCAGAAGGTTATCCCGGGAAACGGTATTATGGCGGTTGTGAAGTTGTGGATGAAGTAGAACAATTGGCCATTGATCGTGCGAAGGAATTATTTGGAGCAGAATACGCTAATGTTCAGCCCCATTCAGGATCTCAAGCCAATACAGCTGTTTTTCATGCCTTTTTAAAGCCTGGAGATAAAATACTCGGTTTTGATTTATCACACGGGGGGCATTTAACCCACGGTTCTCCAGTTAATTTTTCGGGCCGTTTGTACGATGCCCATTTTTATGGTGTTGAAAAAGAAACCGGCCGATTAGATTACAATCAAATTCTGGCAACTGCACAAAAAGTAAAACCTCAAATGATTATTGCAGGTGCTTCAGCCTATTCGCGTGATATAGATTTTTCTGAATTTCGAAAAATTGCCGATGCAGTAGGCGCTTTTTTACTGGCGGATATTTCCCACCCCTCAGGGTTAATAGCTACGGGTATATTAAATGATCCCATGCCGCATTGCCATGTAGTTACTACTACCACTCATAAAACCTTACGCGGGCCAAGAGGAGGATTAATTTTAATGGGAAAAGACTTTGACAATCCTTTTGGGCTTACTTTAAAAAATGGTACTCCACAAAAGATGTCCCATTTACTAAACATGGCCGTATTTCCTGGAAATCAAGGAGGACCGTTAATGCACGTTATTGCGGCCAAGGCCATAGCCTTTCAGGAAGCCTTACAACCTAGCTTTGGCAAGTATATGCGTCAAGTTCAAAAAAACGCTCAGGCATTAGCTGCCGCATTTGTTGAAAGAGGTTATCATTTAATTTCTGGAGGAACAGACAATCATATGATGTTAATTGATTTGCGCAACAAGAACATTACAGGTAAAGATGCTGAAAATGCCTTGGTAAAAGCCGAAATTACCGCCAATAAAAATATGGTACCGTTTGACGATAAATCTCCTTTTGTAACCTCAGGAATCCGAATTGGAGCCGCAGCAATTACTACAAGAGGACTTAAAGAACCTGAAATGGAAATTGTGGTGTCTCTTATAGATCGGGCTCTACAAAATCATGATAATGAGGCTGTGCTATCACAGGTAGCTAAAGAGGTTCACGCGTTAATGCAAGGACGCCCATTATTTACGGCTTAGTGGTATGAGATGAATCACCCTAGCAGACGAATAACTTCCTCTGGAACAGCTAAGGGTTTTAGCGTTTTTGAATCTAAGTAGCACCATATTGTTTCACATTGAGCAACTAAAATGGAGGTACCCTTAAAATAGATTTGTACTCTTCGCTCTGAAAGTACCCCTTCCGTTTTGGTCACATAGGTTTTGATTGTTAGCCAATCATTCAATTTTGCAGGTCGTTTGTACGTAATTGTATGTCGGCGGACAACCCAAATTCCAAAATCAAAAGTGGTGTTTTGTGTTAAAATATTCCAATGCGCTCCAGCAACATCTTGAACCCATTGAAGGTATTGTACATTATTCACATGTGCCAAGGTGTCTAAGTGTGAGGCATTGACCTGCAGGTTATATTCGAAGGAATTGTTCACTTTTTAGGCATGATTTTTACTTCAAAAAGGGTATCCCAATTTTTTCCAGTTACAAAAAGGGTCTTTCTTTCGGGATGATACGCAATTCCATTCAAAACATTTAAATCAGCGTGTTGTTTGACCTGTTTTTTCAGTCCAGAAAAATCTATTACTCCTTCAACAATACCGCTAGTTGGATCAATGATTACGGCTACTTCACGGTCAAATTGGTAGGTGTTGGCAAAGATTTTTCCTTCAACCCATTCCAATTCGTTAATGTTTTTAATTGCGGCTTTATTGGTCATTACTTGAATGTTTCCCTGCTCACTGTAGGTTTCGGAATCTAACATCCAAATTTTTTCCGTTCCGTCTGATTTATAAAGTTGTGTTCCATCGTTACACAAGCCCCAGCCTTCTTTGCTTTCCGAGTACGGGAATGATTTTAACATGGTTAAACTAGCTTTATCATACACAAACCCTTGCATAGCCTTCCACGTCAATTGAATTACTTTATCCTCAACCAGTGTAAGTCCTTCACCAAAATAAGCATCATCTAGGGGTTTATTTTCAATGGGTTCACCTGTTTTAAAATCCACAACGCGTAACGAAGATTGACCATTTAGACCCGTGCTTTCATACAAAAGATCACCGTCAAATTCGAGACCTTGAGTGTAGGCTGTAATTTCATGAGGATACGTATTAAGCACTTCGTACGAATAAAGTTGCGGAGCTTCAGGAGCAAATAGGGTAAGGGTTGAATTAATTTCAAAGGTTTTGTCCTCTAGGGTCACTTTGGCCATTAGACGATGAACCCCCATCTTCTCATCCGTTAAGGCATGGGTAGACGCTATTGGATTATCATTTAAAAAAAAGGCAACGTCTTTTACCCCTTCGGTTTTAGACAAGCTTAGGTTTAAAGTATCGCCCCATGTGGCCTTATCTCCAGGCATTCCGGTTTTAATTTTACTATTTGGGGTGTCAGCACTCCCGCATTTCAAGACGAGCAAGGCAAATAAAAAAGCTGCTGAAAATTTCATGAGAATACAATTTAGGTTTAGTTAGTACTGTTTTTCACAAGCGAAATTACACATTTAAAATGATTGTCTAAATCTCAGGAAGGCTTATATTTGCTGCGGGCAAGTCCTGCACAACCAGCTCCTGCTGAATCCCCCAGGGTGGGAACGCAGCAAGGGTAGGCGGTCGTAGCGGTGTGATGTGGGTAGCTTGCCCTTTTTTATAAAATCAATGTCTAAAGTTGTCCTCATAACAGGAGCCTCTTCAGGTTTAGGAAAAGCCACAGCAGAACACCTTAATTCTTTAGGGTATCGGGTTTACGGTACCAGTCGCGACCCAAAGCGTTATGCCGATTCATTTCCCTTTCCATTACTCGCTTTAGAGATTACAGACGAAGAATCTATTCAACATTGTGTAGCCACAATCTTAGAAAAAGAAGGGCGTATAGATGTGTTGATCAATAATGCAGGTGTAGGAATTACAGGACCTATGGAGGAAATAGATCTTAAAGCGGTTTTTGAAAATTTTTCAACCAATTGCTTTGGACCACTCCATATGGCGCAAGCCGTTCTGCCTCAAATGAGAGTTCAGAAAAAGGGACTGATCATTAACATTACTTCAATAGCTGGAGCTATGGGCTTGCCTTTTCGGGGGGTATATTCCGCTTCAAAAAGCGCCCTATCAATTATATCGGAAAGCTTGAGGATGGAAGTGAAATCTTTTGGAATTCAGGTCTGTACTTTAGCTCCGGGGGATTATGCTACTGACATTGCCTCTCGGCGTTATCATGCTCCTGTTCTTGAAAAATCCCCTTATAAGAAAGTCTATCAGCACAGTTTAGATACTATGAACACTCATGTGGATGCAGGACATGCGCCACACGAACTTGCACTCGAAATTGAAAAAATAATTATCCATACTAAGGTAAATGTACATTACCATCAAGGACCATTTATGCAGAAACTATCCGTTATTTTAAAACGGATTTTACCGGCAAATCAGTTCGAAAAACTAATTATGAATCATTACAAATTATAAACCACTTCTTATGAAATTTTTTATCGATACCGCAAACTTAGATCAAATACGCGAAGCCCAAACTCTTGGAGTTTTAGACGGTGTAACTACTAACCCTTCACTTATGGCAAAAGAAGGAATCACTGGCGAAAAGAACATCCTAAAGCATTATGTTGATATTTGTAATATTGTTGACGGTGATGTTTCTGCTGAAGTAATTGCTGTGGATTTGGAGGGAATGATTAAAGAAGGGGAGGCTTTAGCCAATTTGCATCCTCAAATTGTGGTTAAAATCCCAATGATTGAGGAAGGGGTAAAAGCCCTTAACTATTTTTCTGATGCAGGAATTAAAACCAATTGCACCTTGGTTTTTTCTGTTGGACAAGCCTTATTGGCGGCAAAAGCAGGAGCAACCTATGTTTCTCCCTTTATTGGTCGTTTAGATGATAATTCTACTGACGGGTTAACTCTTATAGAAGAAATTCGTTTGGTGTATGATAATTATGCTTTTGAAACAGAAATATTAGCAGCTTCAGTGCGACATACAATGCATATAGTAAATTGTGCTAAACTGGGAGCCGATGTGATGACTGGACCCTTATCTGCAATTAAAGGCCTTTTAAAGCATCCATTAACTGATATTGGGCTGGCTCAATTTTTAGCCGATCACAAAAAGGGAAATTAATTGAATCCTTTCAGCAGCGATTCAAAATCACTGTCCAAAAAATTGCCGAATCCTTCTACAATCTTACCGTTTTGGTCAAGAACTATAGCCTTATTGAGAAGGGTCAATACCCAAGCTTTGCCTGCTTTTTCGAAGTCAACAAGTGCAAATTGATCAGTTATTGGAATTTCTAGCATGCCATGTACCTGATCTACCATGGCGTTAAAGGGTTGAATGCAAATTCCGACAAAACGAATAGAAGGGTATCTCTCTTGCATTTGTTGAACCCGTTCAAGGGTGTCGCGGTAATGGTTCATTTGTGTTTGAGACCAAAAGTAAATTACTGTGGGGTTTCCGTTGACCAAGAGGGAACTGCTTACAATTTCTCGTTGTGTGTTTTCAAGTTCAATTTCAGGAAGCGTTTTTTTGGGCTCCATTAAACTGATGTCGGTATGCAAATCGAGAACTTCTGCCAAATAGTTGGGTGAGGTGTTTACCGTTGCATAAAATTGCAAAAAGCGTTCGTGTTGAGCGTGGTTTTCAAAAGTCAATATTTCTTCTAGGGCAATAGCGCGTGCTATATTGTTTCGCAAGAGAACGCCTTTAATATTACGGTCCAAAACTTCTAGGCGTCGGATATTATAATCAGTTGTACTCTTTTGTTGAAAATAGGGGAGGGATCGATCCTGAGCCTCAACACTTATGAAATTTAGAACGTAATTTACATAAGGATCAAAATATGCCAAATCCGTATCACCAAAACTTAAAAATTTACGATATTCAAAATAGAGACTGTCCTCCATGGCATTCCATTGCATGCCTCTCAGTAGGGCATACCGTTCGCGAATACTGGCATAAGGATATATGTATGCCGCTTGAGTCACTTTTTGCGCTATGGGCGAAAGTGTATTGAGCGAATCCATTCGAATCCATAACTTTTTTTTGTCTTCTACAAGTGAATCAATTAGACTATTAAACGTTTGGCTACTGCTGGAGTATTTAGTAGATAAAAACCGTGTTTCCTCTTCTTGTTTTAAAAACAACTCCATTATGAAATTATTTTTTGAGGCACCTACACCCGAAAAAACAATTGATTCATCAAAAGCTGCTGCATTTATTCTAACCCAAAGACTGTCCCCGGTTTCCAACAAAAGGGTTTGATATTCGGGTAAGTGCTCTAATTTGTATAAGCCGCTGACCAAAGAATCGTATTGTTTTTCAAAACGCATATTCTCATCTAATGCAACGATATCAAGGGTCTGATCTCCTTGATAAAGTGTAATCTGGCGTGAAGATGGATTCAATATTTGACCCGCAAAAAAGAGCCCTGATTTGGGCTTAGAAGGTGTACAGGCTAATAAAGCAATGCCTGCAATACAGCAAAGTAAATAAGGATATTTCACGAGCTAAAAATACAATATTCTCTTCTTAAAATTTCTTATGAGTACGTTAAATAGCTCCCTCAAAAAATGTGTAAGTTTGCAGCACCAAAAACAAGAGGTATGCTTTCGGTTTCTAATCTTTCGGTCCAATTTGGAAAACGGGTTTTGTTTGATGAAGTCAACGTCAGTTTTACCCCGGGCAACTGTTACGGAATAATTGGAGCTAATGGGGCAGGCAAATCGACTTTCTTAAAGGTGTTGTCTGGAAAACAAGATCCCAATTCAGGAAGGGTTTTTCTTGAGCCTGGAAAACGCCTTTCTGTGTTAGAGCAAAATCACAATGCTTGTGATACGTATTCGGTATTAGAGACTGTTCTCCGAGGAAATCAACCCTTGTTTAAAATAAAATCAGAAATGGACACCCTCTATGCTAAAGAGGATTTTTCGGATGCTGATGGAGAACGTGTTGGTGTACTTCAAGTCGAATTTGAGGAAATGAACGGCTGGAATGCAGAAAGTGAAGCGGCTGCATTGCTTTCAAATTTGGGCATTACAGAGGATTTACATTACCAAATGATGAGTGATTTGGATGGAAAACAAAAAGTACGGGTACTTTTGGCTCAATGTCTTTTTGGCGCTCCAGATGTTTTAATCATGGACGAACCCACAAACGATCTGGATTACGATACAATAATGTGGTTAGAAGATTTTTTAGCGCACTATGACAATACGGTAATAGTGGTATCTCATGACCGTCACTTTTTAGATGCAGTGTGTACTCATATTTCAGATATTGATTTTGGTAAAATCAATCATTTTTCTGGGAATTATACTTTTTGGTACGAGTCCAGTCAGTTAGCCGCACGTCAGCGTCAACAGCAAAACAAAAAAGCAGAAGAAAAGAAGAAAGAGTTGCAAGAATTCATTGCGCGGTTTTCTGCCAATGTGGCCAAATCAAAGCAAGCCACCTCTCGTAAAAAAATGATCGATAAATTAAATATCGAAGAAATTAAGCCTTCCAGTCGTCGATATCCTGCCCTCATTTTTGAGCAAGAACGCGAAGCAGGTGATCAAATCCTTAATATTGAAAACCTATCTGCATCAGCAGATGGACAGGTGCTGTTTAAAGATGTACACCTCAATTTAGCCAAAGGAGACAAGGTAATTGTTTATGCGAAAGACTCTCGTGCATTACCTGTATTCTATGATATTTTAATGGGGTTAGTTGCCCCAGATACGGGAACTTTTGAATGGGGTATCACAACTCATCAAGCCTATTTGCCTGCTGATCATGATCATTATTTCGACACCCCTTTATCCTTAGTGGATTGGTTACGACAGTATGCTAAAACCGAAGAAGAACGTGAAGAAGTCTTCATTCGCGGCTTCTTGGGAAAAATGCTTTTTGGTGGAGAAGAAGCCCTAAAAAAATCAAATGTTTTATCGGGAGGGGAGAAGGTACGTTGTATGTTGTCAAAAATGATGATGGAACGACCTAATGTTGTGTTGCTTAATGAACCGACTAACCACCTAGACTTAGAGTCGATTACCGCTTTTAATAATTCATTGAATAATTACAAAGGCACATTGCTATGTAGCACTAGCGATCACGCCTTTGCGCAAACATTAGGCACTCGAATTGTAGAGCTGACACCCGGCGGGCTAATTGACCGTCATTGTACTTTTGATGAATTTATGACCGATCCAAAGGTAAAAGAATTACGACTTAAATTCCACGGACTCGCCTAAGCGAAAATAAAGTAAGTGCTAATTACAATAAGGGTTATAATTATACCGTAAATTTTGACAGGCTTCCATGGCGTTATATCCACCTGATGGGTATACTGTTGAAAGTACGCTTCTGCTCTCGGTTTCCATTTTCCAATTGCAAGCATCAAAAGAATATTGAACAAGAAAAGCAGTGCCATTATATGCAAATAATGAGGGTATTCACCCCCCTGATCAATTACATAGTCTTTGAGAACAAACTGACTAATACTGTATAAAATTACTCCTGTAAGCAATGCAATTTTAGCGGCTATTGCAGGCACATATTTGGTGAGATAGCCTACCAATATTATCGTTAGAATAGGAATGGTATAACAGCCATTAATTTCTTGTAGATAGCCGAATAAACCATCAGGTGCATTGGCAATTGTAGGGGCAATGATCATAGAAAAAAGAGCGAGCCCAATACCAAAGGATTTCCCTGCACGTACTACTTGTCGTTCGGAAGCTTTCTTATTTATGTATTGTTTGTAGATATCTAAACCAAAAAGAGTAACAGAGCTATTGAGTGCTGAATTAAATGAACTTAAAATAGCACCGAATAAAACAGCCGCAAAAAAACCAAGTAAAACAGGAGGCAATACTTTATTTACAAGCATACCGTAGGATAAATCAGCTTGATCAGGAGTTAAAGTATCTCCAAAAAGTGTGTAAGCAATTATTCCCGGAAGCACTACAATAATAGGACCTAATATTTTAGCAAAGGCAGCAATAATAAGGCCTTTTTGCCCTTCAACTAAATTTTTGGCTGCCAAGGCACGTTGGATAATCGCTTGATTGGTTCCCCAATAAAACAATTGGACTAAAACCATACCGGTAAACAAGGTGCTAAAGGGAATGGCTGAAGAGGCTCCTCCCATAGCTTTAAACTTTGAGGGGTCATTGGCATATATTACCTCAACGCCCGCTGAAAAACTGCCATCACCTAAATAAATTAGACCAAAAACAGGAATAAGAAGACCCCCAACAAAAAGACCCACAGCATTTACAGTGTCAGATACAGCCACGGCTTTTAAACCGCCAAAAATGGCGTAAATAGACCCAATACATCCAATAGAAACGACTGTAATGACTAGGGTAGTGCTTTCACTCATTCCCAAGAGTGCGGGGAGTTCAAACATACCCATAAGGGCTATGGCTCCGGAATACAACACTATGGGAAGTAAAACCACCATATACCCACTCAAGAATAACCCTGAGGTAATTGATTTTGTCATAGTATCGTACCGTCGTTCTAAAAATTGGGGTATGGTTGTAAGTCCCCCCTTCAAATAACGGGGCAAAAGTAATATTGCGGTTACTACCATGGCGATTGCGGCTAAGGTTTCCCATGCCATAACAACAATTCCTTCATTAAATGCAGACCCGTTAAGCCCTACCAATTGTTCGGTAGATAAGTTGGTGAGTAATAATGATCCTGCAATTACCGGTCCTGTTAAACTTCTTCCTCCAAGAAAGTATCCGTCTTCTGAATTTTCATTTGTTTTTCTGGTGGCGAAATAGGATATGACTCCCACGAGAAGAGTAAAGGCTACAAAAATAAAAAATTGCATAGGATGTGTTTAATTCATTGGTTCGTCTAAAAATAAGAAAAGTATTTCTTAGGGAACAAGTGAATCTAATATTTGTTGCGCCATTTTCCATTCGTCGGAATGAACCCAAACCTCTTGATCGGAGGATAGAGAACCAAACCCTCCTAATCGGCCAGATTCTGCACGGTCTTTAATGACAGGAATGATGTTTTTTTCCAGTAATAGATCTTTCAGTTGGATGACTTCTATGGAAGAGCCAACAAATAGTTTTTGGTAAGAAGAGTGGGACATGCTATAGGGCTTTATTGTATTTGCTATTCCAAATGGCAGGATTAAAATTTTTCCCTAAGGCAAAACCATAAAACAATACGACGGAGGCAATGGCTTTAAACATAAAGAAAAAGAGCATCCAAAAGGCTGAAGCATCCGTTGATTTTGTGAATATAGCCATGGGAGTAATCAGTGTTACTAAATAGCTAATACCCAAAACTAAACTTAATAAATGCCATATGCCTTTAAAGGGCCACATTAATACTTTGCGAAGTGGATGGAGGTCATTTCCCCATTTATGAACCAAATAGTAATATTGATTTCCAAGGGGAACAAATAAAAGGGGATCGTCTGTTTTTTCTAAACGAAATAAAACAGAGGGGGCCATTAATTTAAAATCCCCTAACTGGGTTTGGTGTTCCTTTTCCAGTCGTTCAATTTCACGTTCCGCGGATTCGGGAAGGGTGCCTTTAAAATAGGCAAGGTCTAAAAAACGAAGGCGGTAATCGATACAAACTTTTTTAATTTGATCGATATGAAAAATATTTTCAGTTTTTAATAAATCAAGAGAAAAACGATTCTTAGAAACAATTTTATGGTCGACCAAAAGTTGGTTTAAATGGGCTTCAAATGGTTTTGAGCCAATTTCTTTCTTTCGAATTTTTTTTAATTCCAATTCAATATTGGTAGGGGGGAGTATCTTCATCTTCATCATTCCAAGTCATTAGTACTACAAAAATAGAAATAATTCTTAGGGATAAAAATCAAAGCAGGATTAACGTAATTCGGCTCCGAATTGTTTTTCGAAGTTTGCTTTTAATTTTTCCATCACTTTATCCACTTGTGGGTCTGTCAATGTTTTTTTATTGTCCTGAAAACTAAAACTAAGACCGTACGATTTTTTTCCTTTAGGTAAGTTTTTCCCTTGATATACATCAAAAAGGTGAACTTCTTTAAGGATTTTTTGTTCAGTTTGTAGGGCCGTTTTTTGGAGCTCTTCAAAAGGTGTGACTTCGTCAACTAATAGTGCAAAATCACGTCTCATAATGGGGTATTTTGAAATTTCTTCAAAAGTTACTCCCTCACTAAATGATTTTTTGAGGAGCGCTTGCCAATCTAATTCTGCGTAGTACACTTCTTGATCAATTTCAAACTGCGCAACAACTTTTTTAGAAAGTAGCCCCATAACACCGAAGGATTTTTTGCGATAGACAAGGCTGAACGCTTGGTCAAAATGGTCGTGTTTAGTTGATTCAAACTGAAGCGACGGAAGCCCTAAACCGGAAAAAATGTCGTTAAGAACACCCTTGCAATAGAAAAAGGGCTGGGGTGATTGCGCCGTATCCCAATGGGCTTCAAAGGTTGAGCCCACCATGGCTATACCTAATCGTTTTGATTCAATATACTCGGTATCTTTTTGCCCGTAAACAGATCCAAATTCAAAAAGTTTGATTTGTTTTTGTTGTCGATTACTGTTAAACGCAATATTTTCTAGCAAAGGATGCATCAAACTTTGACGCATCATTGACAGTTCTTTTCCCAGAGGATTAACTAATGTCACAGGATCGTGAAAATCGGAATGGTGCTCAGGGGAGGTTAGTGAATTATTGAGCGCTTCATAAAACCCAAAATGGGTTAATTTGTGTGCCACAGCCTCAGTCAACTTATGGGCATCTTTCCAGTTGTAAGGAGGATTTGCTATAAATTGGAGGGGTTTGCTTGACAGGTTATTGTAACCGTATACTCGTAAAATTTCTTCAATCACATCGGCCGGACGAGTCACATCAACACGATAATGAGGAATGATCATTCCAATTCCTGTTTTTGAGACAGAATTGATGTTGATTTCAAGAGCATTTATTATTGTATTTAAATCTTTTTTTGAAAGGGGTTCACCGATTGTTTTTTCTATCTGTTCATAACTTAAAAAAAGCGGTGAAGGCTCAGCAAGGGGTTTGGCATGTTCTTGGATTTCACTAGAAACAACACCTCCAGCTACTTTTTTGATCAGTAAGGCGGCTCTTTTTAAGGCGTATATTCCGATTTCAGGATCAATTCCCCGTTCAAAGCGAAAAGAAGCATCGGTTGATAATCCGTGAAGTTTAGCTGTTTTGCGAATATTAACAGGGTCAAAATAGGCACTTTCTAAAAAAACAGTTGTGGTTTGTTCTGTAACACCGGAATCCATACCTCCAAATACTCCTGCAATACAATGGGGTGTGGATGCATCACTGATCATCAAGTCTTCATCACTCAAGGTGCGCTCAACCCCATCAAGAGTGGTAAACTTTGTTCCCTTGGGAAAGGTTTGAACTTTAATTTTAGAATCGATTTTTGAAGCATCAAAAGCATGTAAGGGCTGCCCCAATTCATGAAGGACATAATTGGTAACGTCTACGACATTGTTTTTAGGACTTATGCCTATCGCTTTTAAACGATTTTGAAGCCATGAAGGTGAAGGCGCTACTTTTACATTAGTTAGTGTCACTCCATAGTATTGAGTGCATCGATCGGTGTCAACGACTTCTACTTGTACTGTTGAATTTGTGTTTTCTACATGAAAGGATGATGTTTCGGGAATGCTCCACTCAAAAGGGATTTCACGAAACATGCATAAGGCTTTTAGATCACGGGCGACACCCATATGACTCATAGCATCAGCTCTGTTAGGAGTAAGGCCAATTTCAAATACAGTATCGTTTTCAATTGAAAAGACTTCTGCCGCTGGAGTTCCGGGCAAAATGGCGTTGTCTAGGACAAGTATTCCGTCATGATCAGACCCTAACCCCAATTCATCTTCAGCACAGATCATTCCCATGCTGACTTCTCCTCGAATTTTACTTTTTCCAATTTTTAATTCCGTACCATCATGCATATAGAGTGTGGTTCCTACTGTAGCTACGGCCACTTTCTGTCCTTTTGCTACATTTGGTGCACCACAAACTATGGGAACTTTTCTGTCTTCTCCTAGATCCACTTCTGTGATTCGCAACCGATCTGCGTTGGGGTGAGGTTCACATTGTACTACTTCACCGACAACCACTCCTTCTAACCCGCCTTTTACACTTTGAAAGGGATAGGTGCCTTCTACTTCGAGGCCAAGATCGGTAAGCAGCCTTGCGATTTCGTCAATTGGCAGATTGACCTTGATAAATTGTTGCAGCCAATTATGGGAAATTTTCAATGGAAAAGAATTTTAAAAATACGGTACAAATATAGGAATCTATACGGCCATTTTAGCTAATGAAGTTCCAAATATTGGCATCTAAACGCATGGAAGATAAGGTGCGTTTGACGCACTGATGATGTGCATTGATCAATTCAGGATCATTCTTTAGCATTTGTTTTGCAGAATTTCGTGCAGCTTTGAGAAGGGTAACGTCCTTGGCCAAATCGGCAATCTTAAGTTGAAGAATACCGCTTTGTTGGGTTCCCATAACATTACCTGGCCCTCTTAATCGTAAATCGACTTCCGCAATTTCAAACCCATCGTTTGTTTTTACCATAGTTTCCAATCTAATTTTTCCGTCATCACTTAGCGCATGACTGCTCATTAAGATACAGTAACTTTGATCTGCACCGCGCCCAACACGACCCCTGAGCTGGTGCAATTGGGATAAACCGAAGCGTTCTGCACTTTCTACGATCATTACACTTGCATTGGGAACATTTACTCCCACTTCAATTACCGTTGTAGCCACCATAATGTTTGTTTCCCCTCGAACAAATCGGTCCATTTCATAGGCTTTGTCATCGGCTTTCATTTGGCCGTGTAGAATACTTATTTGATACTGGGGAGTAGGAAAACTGCGTGAAATACTTTCATAACCGTCCATCAAATCTTTGTAATCTAATTTTTCAGATTCTTGTATTAAAGGATAGACTATATAAACCTGTCGACCTAAGTCGATTTGCTCTTTGATAAAAGCAAAAACTTTCAATCGGTTTTGATCAAACCGATGTAGTGTTTTTACAGGTTTTCTACCCGGGGGGAGTTCATCAATTACGGAGTAATCTAAATCGCCATATATGCTCATCGCTAAGGTTCGGGGTATGGGTGTGGCCGTCATAACCAAAACATGAGGAGGGACTACATTTTTGTGCCAAAGTTTGGCCCGTTGGGCCACTCCAAAACGATGCTGCTCGTCTATAACCGCTAGTCCGAGGTTTTTAAATTGAACGGTTTCTTCAAAAATAGCATGAGTTCCCACTAAGAGATGAAGGGTGCCATTTTGAAGTCCCTCGTGAATAAATACACGTTCCTTTTTTGAAGAACTGCCCGTTAATAATTCACAGCGCACCTCCGTTTTAGAGAGTAATTCTGTTAAGGTTTGGTAATGCTGTTGAGCCAAAATTTCAGTAGGGGCTACAATGCAACCTTGAAATTGATTATCGATTGCAAGTAAAGAAGCAAATAGGGCTACAATAGTTTTTCCAGAACCCACATCTCCTTGAAGAAGTCGATTCATTTGTCGACCTGAACCCATATCGTTCCGTATTTCTTTTATTACTTTTTTCTGGGCTTTAGTAAGTGAAAAGGGGAGGTGCTGTTCATAAAATTCACGAAAAACGGGACCCACGGTCTTGAAGGTATGTCCTTTGATTTTTTGTTTTCTTTGTTGATTCTTCAATAGTAACTGAACCTGTAAAAAGAAAAACTCTTCAAACTTGAGACGTTGTTGTGCGCGAGTTAATTTATGTTGATTGGTAGGGAAGTGAATATGCCATAACGCTTCTTTTTTTGAGCAAAATTTATAATGATCCAAAAGATATTCGGGAAGTGTTTCGGCGAATGATGCGGCATGTTCTTGAAGCAAAAAGGCAACAAGTTTTTGGATTACACGCTGTGAAACCCCTTTTTGAGTTAATTTTTCTGTGGTAGGGTAAATGGGGTAAAAGGCGGCTTTCACTCCTTGTTCATAGTGTTCTTTCAGTTCCATTTCAGGATGAGGCATACTTGCCTTTCCTTTAAACCAATTTAATCGACCAAAGATTACATAGGGGGTGTGCAATTTTAACGATTCTCGAATCCATTTATGCCCTCTAAACCAAACCAATTCAATGCTTCCTGTATCGTCAGAAAAAGTGGCAACCATGCGTTTTCCTCTCTTTTGTTCAACATATTCAATCGACGTAATCACCCCTTTTAACTGAATTTCAGAGTTGTTTTGGGAAAGCTTACCCAGGGAGTGAAATTGAGTTCGATCAATGTAACGGTTTGGAAAAAAATGCAAAAGATCTTGATAAGTGTGAATTTGTAATTCTGTTTTCAGCAAGCGGGCTCGTTCAGGACCTACCCCTTTTAGGTATTCTATCGCCGTTTGCATAACATTCATCTATCCGTTTTTTTATCTGGTGGAAAGCATGTAAATTTAAAAAAGGAAACCCAAATTAAGAATTTATGCGTGCACTAGTTATTTCAGGTGGGGGAAGTAAAGGTGCTTTTGCCGGAGGCGTTGCCCAATATTTAATGGAAGAGGAAGGAAAATCCTATGATATGTTTTTAGGAACGTCTACGGGAAGTTTGTTAATCACCCATTTGGCAGCAAATAAAATTGAGACAATAAAACAAGCGTTTACTCATGTCACCCAATCCAGTATATTTGACAATAATCCCTTTTTGATACGGAAAAAGAAGGGAACCCACCATATAAAAATCAATCACCTTAATGTCCTTAAAAACTTTATTAAAGGACGAAAAACTTTTGGCGAAAGCTTTAACCTTCGGCGCTTATTGGCCAATGAAATTTCAGCCTCTTTTTTTGAAAAAGTAAAAGCCAGTGAAAAAGAAGTCATTGTTTGCGTGTCCAATTTATCTACAAATAGTGTAGAGTATAAAAGCATTCATGATTTTGATTATCACGATTTTTTAGACTGGATTTGGATTTCGTGTAATTATGTTCCCTTTATGAGTTTGGTTTCCAAAGAAGGTTGCGAATATGCAGACGGTGGATTGGGCTGTATCATTCCTATTGAAAAGGCCATAAGTTTAGGCGCTACCCACATTGACGCGATTATGTTAGACACTGAATTTCAGCAAACCAACCGCGTGCATTCTTCAAACCCCTTTGATGCGCTAGGCATTATTTTTGATTTTATTTCCGACAGAATCTCATCCCAAAACATTCATATAGGAAATTTACTTGCAAAAGACTACAATGTGGATTTACGGATTTTCTACACACCAAAGGTCTTGACCACACAATCGTTAGTTTTTGACCAAGAACAAATGAAAACGTGGTGGCAATTGGGTTGGGATTATGCTAAAAGCCGGTAATTATTTTTTAGCTAAATAATCTAATGTCAATTGCGTCAATGCTTTAACCCCTAATTTCATACTGGCGTCATCCACAAAAAAGGCAGGGGTGTGATGTGAAGGAGCGTCTTTTTCATCCATAGAAAGGGGTGTACCTCCCAAAAAGAAGAAAAAACCGGGGACTTCCTTTTGAAAATAGGAAAAATCTTCCGCTCCGGTGATGGCGTCAATTTCAATAACATTTTCTTTTCCAGCGACCCGTTGTAAACTCGGTAAAATTTGTGTTGTCAATGCTGTATCATTAAACGTAATGTCAGTACCGTCTTGAATTTCAACAGTGGCTTCTGCGCGATAGGCTTGCGCTATGGCAGGAACCATTTCATTCATTCTTTTTCTGATGTGCTCTTTCATGTCACGATCTAAAGTGCGAATTGTACCGATCATTTCTAAAGATTCCGGAATGATGTTAAAACGAATTCCGGAATGAATAGAGCCCACAGAAATTACAGCCGCTTCTTTGGTGAGTTGTGACTCTCTACTTACCAAGGTTTGTAATCCATTTATAATCTGAGCACTGGCAACTATCGGATCAACACTTTGCCATGGAGCTGAACCGTGAGCTTGTTTTCCTTTGACATTAATCACAAATCGTTGTGAGGCGGCCATCATGCCTCCGGGTTTATAGGTAATTTTACCTACGTGGGTTCCAGAGTTGATGTGTAGTCCAAAAATGACGTCCACTTTTGGATTTTCTAATACTCCCTCTTTAACCATGAGTTTCGCTCCTCCTTCTTCTCCAGGAGGGGCGCCTTCTTCAGCAGGTTGAAAAATAAATTTCACTGTCCCTGGAAAATTTTTGTTTTGGGCAAGAACTTCAGCTACTCCCATTAAAATAGCAACATGTGTGTCATGTCCACAAGCGTGCATAACGCCTGTTTCTTGTCCGTTAAAAGTGGCGATAACATTCGATTTGTAGGGAAGTTCATTGCGTTCCACAACAGGTAAGGCATCCATATCGGCTCTTAACGCAACAACTTTTCCGGGTTTATTCCCCTTTAATACCCCTACAACACCTGTATGTGCAACGCCCGTTTGTACTTCGATTCCCAAGCTTTGCAGATGCGCAGCAATATAAGCTGAGGTGGCAAACTCACGATTGGAGAGTTCGGGATTCTGATGTATGTGGTGCCGCCATTCAATTACTTTGGGCTCTACTTGGTTGTAAGCCTCTTCTTTGATTTGGGCTTGTAAATAGAGTATTCCAAAAAATAAAAAGGTAAAGAGGATTCGTTTTTGCATTTTAATATTTTTTTTAAATATAGATGTTTATAACTAATTCTTTTTGATTGAAGTGAAAAATAGATAATCCCTACTTTTAAGGACGTTATGGAAATACCAAATTCTTCTTTTTTAGCAACACTTAATGAGGCCCAACTAGAGCCCGTTTTACATAAAGAAGGCCCCCTAATTGTTATTGCCGGTGCAGGTTCTGGTAAAACGCGTGTATTGACTTACCGCATCGCCCATTTAATGGCTTCAGGAGTGGATAGTTTCTCCATATTAGCCCTCACGTTTACGAATAAGGCTGCACGAGAAATGAAAAGCAGAATTGCTGAGTTGGTAGGGGAGTCTGAAGCAAAAAACCTGTGGATGGGAACCTTTCACTCTATTTTTGCTCGGTTACTGCGTCAAGAAGCTGACAAACTAGGGTTTCCTCAAAACTTTACTATATACGACACCCAAGATTCGGATCGATTAATCGCTTCCATTATCAAAGAAATGGGGTTGGATAAAGACATTTACAAATACAAGCAAATTCGAAATCGAATCTCGGCCTTTAAAAACAGTTTAATCACCGTTAAAGCCTATTATAATGATCCTGATCTACAAGAAGCTGATGCCGCTGCACGTCGTCCTCAAATGGGGGCCATATACAATGAATATGTGGAGCGCTGCTTTAAGGCCGGGGCCATGGATTTTGATGATTTATTATTGCGAACAAATGAATTGCTAAATCGTTTTCCAGAGGTATTGGCAAAATATCAAGACCGATTCCGCTACCTGTTGGTTGATGAGTATCAAGATACTAATCATTCTCAATACCTTATTGTAAGGGCCTTGTCTGATCGGTATCAAAACATTTGTGTCGTAGGAGATGATGCACAAAGTATTTATGCCTTCCGCGGAGCGAACATCAACAATATTCTAAATTTTCAAAAGGATTACCAAGACGTCAGTTTGTATCGATTAGAACAAAACTACAGATCCACCAAAACAATTGTAAATGCTGCCAATTCGATTATAAACCACAACAAAAGTAAAATTGATAAGGTAGTGTGGACCGCCAATACAGAGGGGCATAAAATTCGAGTGAATCGACTTGCCACTGATGCAGAAGAAGGAAGACATGTTGCCTCTAGCATATTTGAATACAAAATGCAAGAGCAACGAAAAAATTTAGATTTTGCCATTTTGTACCGAACAAATGCTCAGTCTAGAGCCATGGAGGATGCGTTGCGTAAGCGGGATATTCCTTATCGCATTTATGGAGGACTTTCGTTTTATCAACGAAAAGAAATAAAGGACGTTTTGGCGTATCTGCGTTTAATCGTCAATCCTAAAGATGAGGAAAGCCTAAAGCGGATCATTAACTACCCCCCCCGAGGAATAGGACAAACTACAGTTGATAAACTTGTTGTCGCCTCCAAAAAGCACAACTTGCCCCTGTTTGAAACCCTTTGCAAAGCAAAAGAATTGGAGGTGGGAATTAATGCGGTAACCTTGGGTAAACTAACGGATTTCTCCCTTTTAATTCAACGTTTTCAAATTGAAAATGAAACCTTAGATGCTTTTGAAATCACTGATCTCGTGACCAAGAAAATAGGGTTAGTACAAGAATTAAAGAAGGAAGCAACCCCTGAGGGCATCGCCCGAATAGAAAATGTGGAGGAATTGTTAAACGGGTTACGTGATTTTGTTGAAGGACAACAAGAACTTGCTGACGTTTCAGGAAACTTATCCGAGTTTTTAGAAGACGTGGCCTTGGTAACAGACTTAGATAAAGAAGAGGGGTCAGACAGCGATCGGGTAGCCTTAATGACCATTCATTTGGCAAAAGGATTAGAATTCCCCTATGTCTTTATTGTAGGGATGGAAGAAGATTTATTTCCTTCGGCATTAAGTTTGAATTCGAGAACAGAGTTGGAGGAAGAACGCCGTTTGTTCTATGTCGCCTTAACGCGTGCCGAAGAACGTGTGTTCTTATCCTACACCTTATCCCGCTATCGTTGGGGAAAGTTAATTGATGCGGAACCCAGCCGATTTATTGAAGAGATTGATGAAGCCCATGTAGAATCCATACTCCCCGAAACCTCTTATTCATATAAACCTTTAATTGACAACTCTATATTTGGAACTGCTGTAACCAAAAAAACAGGTAAAACCGCTCCCAAAATTGAGGGAACAAGCATTACCAAACCTACAGCCTCACAATTGCAACGATTGAAAAAGATTGACACAGCCGCTTCACCCTCACCGCAAGGCGAAGTCCTTCTTTTACAAGAAGGGATGGAGGTTGAGCATGCCCGTTTTGGGTCGGGTAGGGTAAAGACCATAGAAGGCAAAGGAAATGATCAAAAAGCGGTAATTGATTTTAAAGGCTTTGGTGAAAAGAATTTGCTATTGCGTTTTGCTAAACTTAAAATTAAGTAAGTCATGGCAGTCTATCAAGAATGTTATTCAGATCAACCGAATCCTTCATTATTAAAACAAACAGCAACAATTTTATCAAAAGGAGGACTTGTAATTTTCCCCACCGATACAGTGTATGGACTAGGGTGCTTAAGCACTCAAAAGGAACCCTTACAACGTCTTTCCAAAATAAAAGGGGTCAAACTTGAACAAGCACCCCTGAGTTTTTTGTTTTCCGATATACGCTCAATGGCAAATTACGTGGCCCCTATGAATACGCCCATTTTCAAAATGGTAAAACGACTACTTCCCGGTCCCTATGCCTTGATAATGGAAGCGTCAGTAAAACTTCCCAAACCCTTTCAAAAGCGGAAAACTATTGGGGTAAGAATTTCTAACCATCCCTTTTTACAAAACTTACTCCCTTTATTAGAGGCGCCTTTAGTTACCACGTCACTCCACGATCCAGACAAAATCATCGACTATACCACCGATCCTGAATTGCTTTTTGAACGCTGGGAATCTCAAATTGAAATGATGATTTCAGACGGGTATGGCAGTAATGTTCCTTCCACAGTGATCGATTTAACACAACCTGAGTTTGTTGTTATACGCGAAGGCGCAGGTGAAAATCCTTTTTAATTCAGAGAGGCCCTTCAAGGGAATTGTTTCATTTTTTCAATGATTTGATGAGCTAAATCAAGTGCTTTCACACCATCCTGAAGCGATACGCGTGGGGTTTTATTTTGTAGGATACAAGTGGCAAAATGTTCCAGTTCTTTTTGAATTGCGTTTGAATCTTCAATAGTAGGATTTTCAAAATACAATTGTTTTTTAACCCCTTCAGCATTGGTCAGTAATAAGGCTGTATCATCGGTGGTGTTCGTAACCTCCTTAATTTTAACTACTTCCACCTTTTTGGTTAAATAGTCTACAGCGATGTAGGAATTTTTTTGAAAAAAGCGACTCTTCCTCATTTTTTTTAGGGAAATACGACTTGCAGTAAAATTGGCTACGCTGCCGTTTTCAAACTCAATTCTAGCGTTACTAATATCTGGAGTTTCACTGATAACAGCAACTCCCGAAGCATCTATCCGTTTTACTGGAGAATCGATCAAACTGAGTACTATGTCTAAATCGTGAATCATTAAATCGAGAACAACAGAGACATCTGTTCCTCTGGGATTGAATTCAGAAAGGCGATGGGCTTCAATAAAACGAGGCGATGTTAAGGACTTCACAACAGACTCAAAAGCAGGATTAAAACGTTCAACATGTCCTACTTGCCCAAAAACTCCATGCTTTGCGGCTAATAATTCTATTTTTTTGGCTTCATCAACAGAAGCAGCAATGGGTTTTTCAATGAATACATGTTTTTTTAAGGAAATGGCCTGCTGAGCCATATCAAAATGGGATAGCGTAGGGGTGACTATAGCGACAATATCCGAGGCTTCCATTAACGCTTGCGGCGATTCAAATGAAGTGTACTTGTATTCGCTTGTTACCTGTTCTGAAACGACTGGATTAGGGTCAAAAAAGCCAACCAACTTCAATTCTTTGGAAGCTTTTGCCATGCGAAGATGAATTTTTCCCAAGTGTCCAGCTCCTAAAATACCAATTTTTAACATGTTTTCACGCTTTATTCAAAAGTACATCTTATTATCAATTTTAATTGTAAAGTCTCTTATTTTTGTACTCCATGAATGACACGATAAAACACAAGGGATTGCGACGTCAACTTATTCAGCTTTTACGTGATAAGGGGATACAAAGCGAAACTGTTTTAATGGCCATGGAACTCATCCCTAGGCACCTATTCATGGACCCCAGCTTGGTTAATTTTGCCTATGAAGATCAAGCCTATCCCATAGCAGCAGATCAAACGATTTCCCAGCCTTTTACAGTGGCTTTTCAAACGGAATTACTGAATGTACAACCCGGTCATAAAGTGTTAGAAATCGGAACAGGATCGGGGTATCAAACCGCTCTTTTGTTAGAGCTAGGCACACAAGTTTATTCCATTGAGCGTCAACAACTTTTATTTAAAAAAACACAACGGTTATTTTCCAAAATGGGGCTGCGTCCGAAAAAAATGATTTTTGGTGATGGCTATCTAGGCATGCCTACTGAAGAGCCTTTTGACCGAATAATTGTTACTGCTGGAGCACCCGTTGTACCCAAACCCTTATTAAATCAATTGATTATTGGGGGAAAGTTGGTTATTCCTGTTGGAGTAAAAAAACAAGAAATGATTCGATTTACACGAACTGGCGCAACCACGTTTGATAAAGAAAAGTTTGGGGAATTTCGATTTGTTCCCCTTTTAGAAAATAAAACAGGCCCCATATAATTGATAAAGAAAGACATGTAAAGCTATAGAATATGGTGCAATTTGATAATACAGAAAAAGCCTACGGGCTAAAATCAAATTCAGATTTATACAAATCCTATTTGATATATCGTTTAATTGCAAATAAGTATTTGGTCGCTTTTAGTACCCAAGTGGCATGGCTGATTTTAAAATTAAGGCTGCCCTTTCTTTTTGTATTTAAAAAAACCATTTACAAACAATTTTGTGCCGGAGAACAACAAGAAGACTCATTAAAAATTGTCAATTTATTGGCCTCCCAACGTGTTAAATCCTATATGCATTTTGCTGCTGAAGCAGAGTGGACAGAAGAGGGGATGGAAGATCACCTTCAAAAATCATTGGACACACTTTCCTTTTCAAAGGGAAATACAGATGTTCCTTTTACTGTTTTTAAACCTACTGGATTAGGTTCGTTAGCATTGTTTAAAAAGAAAACTGCGTCAATTACACTTTCTGAAGAAGAAGAGCAGGCATGGGAAAGAATGTTAAAACGGATTGAGCGTTTTTGCGAAAAAGCCATTGAACTCAATGTAAAAGTGCTTATTGATGCAGAAGAGACTTGGATTCAAGGAGCCATTGATGAAGTTGCTGAGCGCCTTATGACAACTTATAATTTAAAAACGCCATACATTTTCACCACACTCCAAATGTATCGAAAAGACCGAATGGAATACTTGAAATCGCTTTATGAAAAAGCTGAACAAGGAAATTTTTATTTGGGAGTTAAGTTGGTTCGAGGGGCTTACATTGAAAAAGAAAAAGATCGGGCAGAAGCAAAAGGGTATCCTTCACCCCTTTGTGAATCCAAGGCCAAAACGGATGAGGAGTTTTCTCAAGCATTACATTTTATTTTACCCCGTGTAGATCGGTGTCATCTTTTTTTAGGAAGTCACAATGAAGCCAATGTTTTGCAGGTAGTTGATTATATGAAGAACAACACCATTTCCACTTCTGATCAACGCATTTGGTTTTCCCAATTGTACGGTATGGCTGATCACATCACTTTTAACTTGGCAGATGGTGGATATCAGGTGATTAAATATGTACCCTACGGTCCTGTTCGAAAAGTTATTCCGTATTTAATTCGCCGAGCGGAGGAAAATACATCAGTAAGTGGCCAAACGCCAAGGGAACTTGATTTATTGCGAAAAGAATTGAAAAGAAGAAAAATTAAGGCATTTTAACTTCAACCAGTTGAATTGTTTTAGCACAATTTTCAACCCGTAAATATTGATTTTTATTGTCGGAATGCTCAATTTGATAGAGTCGACATGAATCGCGTTCAGTGTCGCTTTTGGAGAAATTTATATCCCCAGAATTGATCCACTCTTTTACCATTTCAACCGTAATTTGAGGGTTGCGCTGAAGTAAGGCCGAATCAATTTGAATTGTTTTTTGCAACAAATCATTTTTTACACGTGCAGAGGGAGAATAATTGCAACTTGTTTTCTTGCCATTAAAAATAAAGGCTAAGAAAATTAGTCCCACCGAAAATCCCCCCAAATAATACCCTAATCGATGTAAGATTTTCATACAGAATTTAAATTTATTGGGTGAGCTGTTAATTTTCTCAGCTGCGCATTTAGAATTGTAATTTCATACCGATTGTATGCTAACGGTAAATGAGGAGTTATTTTCTCTGCCCATTCTAAAAAACAATAGGCTCCCGATTCAAAATATTCATCAACGCCAAAATCTAAGGCTTCGTCAGGATGATCTAAACGATAAAAATCGAAATGGTATAGAAGCTCGTGTTGGGCTTGATAGGAGTTTACCAAGGCAAATGTTGGACTGTTCACTTCTTCAGTAACCAAAAGGGCTTTGCATAATGCTGTGATTAAAGTGGTTTTTCCTGCACCCATAGGTCCATCTATGCGTATCACACGATGTGTAGCATGTTGTAAAATCGTTTTGGCAACTTCAGGAAGTTGTTCTAATGAAAAGGTAATTTCCATAGGACAAAGGTACTGTGCTCATTATCGTAAAACAACAAATGGAAGTATCATTTCTTCCATTGATATCCCTCCGTGCTGATAGGTATTTTTAAAATGTTTTACGTAGTGATTGTAGTTGTTTTTATAAACGAAATACCGGTTGCCCTTAGCGAAAATAAAAGGAGTATTAAAATAGGGTGAGGGCAATTCTAACTTTTCAGGGTCGTTACAGGCATACACGTCTTTTTTATTGTAGGTTAAACTTTTACCCGTCTTGTAGCGCAAGTTCATACTTGTTTCTCGATCTCCAATTACGCTGCTTGGAAGCTCTACATTGATCGTACCGTGATCGGTGGTTAGGATTACTTTGTAATTTAAAGATACGGCCTTCTTAATTAATTCTTTTAAACTGCTGTTTTTAAACCAGCTATGGGTTAATGATCGATAGGCTTTATTATCTGAAGCAAGTTCTTTTATTACATCCATATCCGTTTTAGCATGCGAGATCATATCCACAAAATTATAGACTACGGCGGTAAGTCCTTCATGCGAGTGATTTTGTAACGAATTTACTAACTGCTGACCCTGAGAAGAATGAATGATTTTATGGTAACTTATGGGGCGGGTATACCCTAGGCGAATGCAATTGGCTTTTAATAAATCGGCCTCATGTAGATTTTTCCCTTTTTCATCCGATTCAGCTACCCACCAATCAGGGAATTGGGTTTGAATTTGAAGTGGAGTAAGTCCAGCAAAAAAAGAATTACGGGCATATTGTGTGGCTGTAGGAAGCAAACTAAAATAGGTTTTATCTTCTTGTAGAGAAGCAATTTCTTCAATTGAAGGCATAAGGGTTTGCCATTGATCTAATCGCAAATTATCAATTACGAGCAATAGGGTGGGAGTAGAAGCGGATAGATGCGGATAAACTAAGCGCTGAAACGCATTGTGGGATAAAATGGGGCCATTGTCATTATGGAGCCAATCTTCATAATGTGATTCTATAAATTGTGAAAACTGAATATTGGCTTCTTTCCATTTACCTTCAAACATCTTATACCATTCTTGATCCTCAAGGGTTTCGAGTTCCAATTCCCAAAACACCAATTCTTTATAAAATTGAGTCCAATCGTTTGCGGTCTTTAAATCGAGCAGCCTATGCGATAAAGTGGTAAATTCTTCACGGTAATTTTGGGTTGTTTTTTCAGCGATTAAGCTTTTATGATCTAGGGTTTTTTTTAATGAAGATAGGATTTGATACGGATTAACAGGTTTGATCAAATAATCTGAAATTTTAGTGCCTATTGCCTCTTCCATAATCTGTTCTTCCTCGTTTTTAGTAACCATTATAACTGGGAGATTCGGCTTACGACTTTTTATGGCCGCTAAAGTTTCAATGCCATTTAATCCGGGCATATTTTCATCTAAAAGAACAACATCAAAAACTTCTTCAGCCACACGGTCAATAGCGTCACGACCGTTGTTGCATGGCGAAGTGTCGTAGCCTTTCGTTTCAAGGAACAAAATGTGAGATTTCAACAGGTCAATCTCATCATCTACCCATAAAATCTTGATCCGTTTCATTTGTTATATTTGTTAAAAATACTGAGTTAAGCGTGCATCAAAAGAACACTTATTTTAACGATCCAATTTATGGATTTATTGCCATTGAATCAGAATTGACGCTTAAACTTATCAATCACCCCTATTTTCAACGGTTGCGTCGAATTTCTCAAATGGGGTTATCTTCTTTTGTTTATCCAGGCGCAAATCATACTCGTTTTGGTCATGCCCTGGGGGCAATGCACATTATGCAACGTGCCATAGCCGTTCTTGTTTCTAAAGGCATATCCATAAGTTCAAAAGAACGTGAAGCCATGCAAGCAGCCATTTTACTTCATGATATTGGACATGGCCCTTTTTCCCACGCTACAGAAAGTGCCCTTTTTAGGGGAGTGCATCACGAAACGCTCTCGTTGCGTATTTTTCACCTATTAAACGAAGTCTTTACAGGCCAATTGGATTTAGCCATTCAGATTTTTACCAATACGTATTCAAGAAAATTCATGCATCAACTTATTTCAGGTCAGGTAGATGTAGATCGGCTGGATTATTTAAAACGCGACAGTTTTTATACGGGGGTTACCGAAGGAAATATTAATACAGACCGCATTCTTGCGATGATGAATGTGGAAGGGGAACAACTTGTATTTGAAAACAAGGGAGTTCATTCTCTTGAAAAATTCCTATTGGCTAGACGGTTGATGTATTGGCAAGTGTACCTTCACAAAACAAGTTTAGTGGCAGAATTATTGCTTGTTAAAACGCTTCAACGGTTTCGCTATCTGGTAGAACAGGATCAAGAGAAATTAGCAGAAACACCCCTTTTACGACCCTTACTAGTTCATAATAAAAAGGAACCGCTTTCTGAAGCCGCGTTGGCGCACTATCTTCAATTGGACGATTCGGATATTATTTGGTTGCTCAAGCAATGGTGTTCTCATCCTGACCCTGTGTTGAAACGATTGGCTCAACAACTTATCAATCGAAACCTCCCTAAAATTAAAATTCAAGAAAACCCGTTTTCATCTGAAGAAATAAAGTCAATGCGAAAGCGGATAGAAAGTCAAAATTTTTCAGAAAAGGAAGCGGATTATTTTGTGTTTCATGGATCCATTTCAAATCAAACCTATTTTACGGATCAAACACAGATTTTGATCAAAGAAAAATCAGGAAAAGTAGAACCCATGGCAAAATATGTTCCCTATTTGGATTCTAATGTGTTTTCAAGCCCACACGTAAAGCATTATTTGTGTTATCCAAAACAGAATAATTCTTAATTAATGCGTAATTTTGCAGTCATGAAATTGACTGCTCAAGAGATTGCCAAAAAATACAACGGTAGGGTAGTTGGTTCTTCTTCAGTCGAAATTAATCAACTGGCGAAAATAGAATCGGCTTCAAAAGGATCTCTTACTTTTTTAGCAAATTCTAAATACGAACTCTTTTTAAAAACCACGCAAGCCAGTATTGTTTTGGTAGGACCAAAACAAAAACACTTTTCCTCAGACACCACCTTGATCGAAGTTGATGATCCCTATGCTGTTTTTAGTCAACTTTTACTAGAATGGGCAAATGAAAAAAAGGAAAAGCAAAAGCAAATGGGAATTCATCCTACTGCTATAGTTCATGAATCCGCACAAATTGATGAGCAAGTGTATCTTGGGCCCTACGTGAGCGTTGGGAAAAACAGTATAATTCATGGGGGCGTTTCCATAGGAGCCTATTCTTACATAGGAAACAACGTCAAAATTGATACGGGAACTGTGATTTATCCTAGGGGAACTCTTTTGGACGATACTCAAATAGGAAAAGAGTGCATTCTCCACAGTGGTGTTGTGATTGGATCTGATGGATTTGGTTTTGTAGCTCAAGAAAAAGATACCGCACTAAAAATTCCTCAAGTAGGGAATGTGATTTTAAGAAATAAAGTAGAAATAGGTGCCAATTCAACAATAGATCGGGCTACCCTAGGGAGCACAATCCTTCATGAGGGGGTCAAATTAGATAATCTTGTGCAAATTGCCCATAATGTAGAAATTGGCCCACGAACGCTAATTGCAGCTCAATCGGGTGTAGCTGGCTCTACAAAAATAGGATCGGATTGTGTGATTGGAGGTCAAGTAGGTATTATTGGACATTTGCAGCTTGGAGACAACATTAAAATTCAAGGGCAAACCGGGGTTATAAATAATGTACCCTCTGGGTCAACGATTCAAGGAACTCCTGGTTTTGATTTTCGATCTTTCTATAAGTCCTATGCTGTATTTAAAAACTTACCTGAATTAAAAACTAAAGTTGAACGCGTAGAAAAAAAAGTGAAGATATGATTACAACCTCTACAGCTCAAAACACAATTAAGAATGAAATCTTATTCCAAGGTATTGGATTGCATTCGGGAAACTCAATAACCGTTAAACTTATTCCGGCACCCGAAAACACGGGAATAGTTTTTAAGCGTATGGATTTAGATCCTCCCGTTGAAATACCTGCCTTAGCTAATTTTGTTAGCCAAACCAATCGCGGCACTACTATAGCCAAAGAGGGTGTTGAAGTAAAAACTCCAGAGCATCTTTTAGCCGCTTTGAGTGGTGCACAAGTGTCCAATTGCTACATCGAATTGTCCGGTGCAGAAATTCCGATTCTTGATGGCTCAGCAATTGAATTTTTAAAAGGGATTCACAAAGCGGGAATAGAAGTCCAAGAGGCATTACAGGAACGGTTTGTTGTTCAAGAAATCATCCGACATGTTGATGAAGAAAGCGGAAGTGAGCTTATTCTGATTCCTGCTGAGGATACTTCTTACAAGGTGATGATTGATTATCATACTGAAGTGTTAGGGACACAATTTGCCAGTTTAGATCAACTTTCTGATTTTGAAACCGAAATTGCTCCAGCGCGAACGTTTAGTTTTCTTCATGAATTGAAACCTTTGCTAGACAAAGGACTGATTAAAGGGGGCGATCTTAGCAATGCCATTATTTACGTGGACAAAGCATTGGATGATGCTACTTTAGAAAAGTTAAAAGTAACTTTTGGTAAAGAATCCATAGCGGTTAAGCCCAATGGCATTTTAGACCACACCTCTCTAAACTTTCCCAATGAACCGGCACGTCATAAATTACTCGATGTCATGGGTGATTTATCCCTTGTGGGAATTCCCATTCAAGGCCAAATTATTGCTACAAAACCGGGGCATAAAGTCAATACTGACTTTGCTAAAAAAATATTGACCTTAGTAAAAAATATAAAAAAATTAAATGTTCCTGTAGTCAATTTGGAGGAGCCGCCTGTGATGGATATCAATCAAATTATGGCGATGTTGCCTCATCGTCCTCCCTTTTTGTTGGTTGACCGCATTTTAGAACTCTCGGAAACCCATGTTGTAGGATTAAAAAATGTGACAATGAATGAATCCTTTTTCCAAGGACATTTTCCAGGAGCACCCGTAATGCCAGGAGTTTTACAAATTGAGGCTATGGCTCAAGCAGGTGGGGTATTGGTGCTCAGTACAGTTCCAGATCCTGAGAACTACCTCACATTTTTTATGAAAATTGATAATGTGAAATTTAAAAAACCTGTATATCCTGGAGATACATTAATTTTTAAACTCGAATTATTAACTCCAATTCGAAGAGGAATATGCAACATGAAAGGGTATGCCTTTGTCAATGGTCAACAAGTAAGTGAAGGCGAATTAATGGCCCAGATTTCTAGGCGAAATGATACTAATGAATAATCCCCAAATTTAATCATGAACACAATTCATTCCATTCATCCGGAAGCTATTCTCGGAGATAAAGTTGAAGTTGGTCCGTTTACAACCATAGAAAAAAATGTAGAAATTGGTGAGGGTACTTGGATAGGTCCAAACGTAACTTTGATGTCAGGAACACGAATTGGAAAAAACTGTAAAATATTTCCAGGTGCAGTAATTGGTGCCATTCCACAAGATTTAAAATTTTCAGGAGAAGAAACACTAGCCCTTATTGGTGATCACACTACTATTCGTGAATGTGTTACTATAAACCGAGGTACTTCAGATACAGGAAAAACGGAAGTAGGTTCGCATAACTTAATTATGGCCTATTCACATATTGCACACGATTGTAAAATAGGGAATTACTGTGTGTTTTCAAATAACAGTACATTAGCAGGGCATATTACTGTAGGCAATCATGTTATTCTTGCAGGATTAGTAGCCATTCATCAATTTTGTTCCGTTGGTGATTATGCTTTTGTAGGGGGTGGCGCTAAGGTTAGAAAAGATATTCCTCCCTATGTGAAAGCGGCAAGGGAACCCATTTCTTATGCGGGGGTTAACTCAGTAGGATTACGTCGAAAAGGATTTACGGCTGAGAAAATACAAGAAATCCAATCCATTTACCGAATACTGTTTCAAAACAATTTAAATACTTCAAATGCCGTTCGTGTGATTGAGGCCGAACAAATTGCTTCACCTGAACGCGATTTGATTTTACAATTTATTCAACAATCCAAGCGCGGTTTAATGAAAGGATATTTTTAAAACATGTAAATTTGCACCCACTATGGCATCAACTTCTGACATTCGAAAAGGTCTTTGTATCAAATACAACAACGATATTTATAAAATAATTGAGTTTTTACACGTTAAACCGGGTAAAGGACCTGCCTTTGTTCGTACAAAACTTAAAAGTGTCACAAATGGCAAAGTGATTGACAATACCTTTTCAGCAGGACATAAAATTGAAGACATACGAGTAGAAACTCAAAAATATCAATTCTTGTACAATGAAAACAATCTGTATCACTTCATGAATTCAGACGATTACAACCAAATTAGTATTGATAAAGCCATTTTAGATGCACCTGATTTATTAAAAGAAGGAGAACTTGTATCCATTTCAATAAATACTGAAGATGGCTTACCCCTTTCTGCCGATATGCCTGCCAGTGTGGTGTTAGAAATCACCCATACAGAGCCAGGAGTTAAGGGAAATACAGCTACCAATGCAACGAAGCCTGCTACTTTAGAAACGGGAGCGAGTATTAACGTCCCCTTATTTATCAATGAAGGAGATAAAATCAAAGTAGACACCGAAAAAGGGAGCTACATCGAACGCGTAAAAGAATAAATTAAATAGACCCAATAAAATATGAGTGTACTTGTTAACAAGGATTCCAAAATAATCGTGCAAGGATTTACGGGAAGTGAAGGAACTTTTCATGCTTCACAAATGATAGAATACGGAACAAATCTTGTAGGAGGTGTTACTCCTGGAAAAGGAGGGCAAACCCACTTAGACCGCCCCGTATTTAACAGTGTAGCAGAAGCAGTGTCAAAAGCGGGAGCAGACACTTCCATTATATTTGTGCCCCCAGCCTTTGCAGCCGATGCCATAATGGAGGCAGCAGAAGCAGGAATTAAGGTTATTATTGCCATTACAGAAGGCATACCTGTAAATGACATGACCAAGGCGTTTCAATATGTAAAGCAAAAAGGAGCAACCCTAATTGGCCCTAACTGCCCAGGAGTAATCACCCCTGAGGAAGCAAAGGTTGGTATAATGCCTGGGTTTGTCTTTAAAAAAGGAAAGGTAGGTATTGTCTCCAAATCAGGAACATTAACCTATGAGGCTTCAGATCAAGTTGTCCGTGAAGGGTTGGGAATATCCACCGCAATTGGTATTGGAGGAGATCCCATCATTGGAACAACTACAAAAGACGCCATTGCTCTTTTTATGGACGATCCCGATACCGAATGTATAGTCATGATTGGTGAAATTGGAGGACAATTGGAAGCCGATGCGGCAAAATGGATCAAAGCTCATGGAAACAAAAAACCCGTTATTGGTTTTATTGCAGGAGAAACAGCGCCCAAAGGAAGAACAATGGGACATGCAGGAGCAATTGTTGGCGGTAGTGATGATACTGCAGCAGCTAAAAAGAAAATAATGCGTGAATGTGGAATTCACGTTGTAGATTCTCCCGCACAAATCGGTGCTAAAGTAGCCGAAGTACTAACTTAAACTAACATGATTAACGTGAAATTATTGTCTGGAAAAACAGCCCTTATTACAGGAGCTAGCCGTGGTATTGGTAGGGGTATAGCTGCAACTTTTGCAGCCCACGGATGCGCTGTTGCCTTTACCTATAGCAGTAATAAAGAAGCCGCTGATCAACTAGAAAAAGAGCTTGCCTCGTACGGTATTCAAATAAAAGGATACCAAAGTAATGCAGCGCATTTTGAAGCAGCTCAACAGTTAGTCGATCAAGTAATTGAGGATTTTGGCGCACTTGATATTTTAATCAATAATGCGGGCATTACCAAAGACAATCTCTTAATGCGAATGAGTGAAGAAGACTTTGATCAAGTTATTGAAGTGAACTTAAAGTCGATCTTTAATATGACCAAAGCTGTACAACGCACTTTCCTAAAACAACGACACGGATCACTCATACATATGAGTTCTGTAGTGGGAGTGAAAGGAAATGCAGGTCAAGCCAATTATGCCGCATCAAAGGCAGGCATTATTGGCTTTTCTAAATCTATTGCCCTTGAATTGGGATCACGCAATATTCGTTCGAATGTGATTGCCCCAGGGTTTATTGAAACCGAAATGACTGCCCAACTTTCAGAAGAAGTGGTACAAGGGTGGAGAGAAGGCATTCCCTTAAAAAGAGGGGGACAGCCTGAAGATGTAGCCAATGCTTGTGTATTTTTGGCTTCTGATTTATCCAGTTATATTACTGGACAAGTACTCCACGTAGATGGAGGAATGTTAACCTAAACTTTTTTATCATGCAAAAATTACCTAAAATCGGATTGCCAGTAATATTATTGGTTGTAGTACTATTAATTTTTATTTCGAAATCTTCAATAAACATCGGTTATGGTGAAGCCGGGGTTTTATTTAAAACCTTTGCGGGTGGGGTAGTTACTGATAATCCTCCCCTAGGAGAGGGATTCCACGTTATTGCACCTTGGAACAAAGTGTATGTGTACAACGTCAAGCAACAAGAGTTTTTTGAAGGGAATATGCAAGTATTGTCTTCTAATGGTCTTGAAATTTCATTAGATGTTTCTGTGCTATATCAACCCAAATACGAGGAATTGGGATTGTTACATCAAACCAAAGGGGAAAATTATGTAAACATTGTATTGATCCCCCAAATTCGTGCTGTTGCACGTTCTGTTGTTGGTCGGTATACGCCTGAACAATTGTATTCTACCAAACGAGACGCAATTCAAAATGAAATATTTGAAGAAACTCAAAAAAATGTAGATAGCCAACACATTCAATTGAATGCCGTTTTGGTTCGTGACGTTACCCTGCCTATTGCCATTAAAGAGGCTATTGAGCGTAAATTAGGTCAAGAACAAGAGTCTTTAGAATATGAGTTCCGTTTGGAAAAAGCAAAGCAAGAAGCAGAACGCCAACGCATTGATGCCGAAGGGAAAGCAACTGCTAACCGTATTTTAAGTGCATCGCTAACAGAAAAAATCCTTCAAGAAAAGGGTATCGAAGCAACACTTAAATTGTCAGAATCACCCAATGCTAAAGTAATAGTAATTGGAAGTGGTAAAGACGGGTTGCCAATAATTTTAGGAAATCAATAAAAAGATATATTTCACTAGTTTCGGAATAATACAATCGAAAATAAAATTCGTTTGTTGCTTTTCAAATTATTAAATATATTTGCACGCAATGAAATTTAAAACAACACATCTACATCATTTTTACAGCGACTCAAACGAGTTGTAATAGGATGTTTTTGTTCACTATTATACACCCGTTTGATTTTTCAAACGGGTTTTTTTTTAACCTATGATACGATTAGCAATACAAAAATCAGGACGACTCAATGAAGATTCCCTTCACCTTTTAAAAGACTGTGGAATTTCCATTGAAAATGGTAAAGATCAACTAAAAGCATCCTCGAGAAATTTTCCGATGGAAGTGTTTTTCTTGCGAAATGGAGATATTCCGCAATACTTACGCGATGGTGTGGTTGATGTAGCTATTTTAGGAGAAAATCTTTTAGTAGAAAAAGGAACAGACCTTAAAATTATTGAACCCCTTGGATTTTCTAAGTGTAGGGTTTCAATCGCTGTTCCAAAAGGATTTAAATACAATTCCCTTGCTGATTTACAAGGCAAAAAAATTGCGACTTCTTACCCCAATACGGTCAATGCATTTTTACAAGAAAACAACATTAAAGCCGATTTGCACATTATTAATGGTTCTGTTGAAATTGCTCCAAATATTGGCTTGGCAGATGCCATTTGTGATATAGTTTCTAGTGGCAGCACCTTATTTAAAAACAACCTAAAAGAAGTTGTCCGCATTACAAAATCTCAAGCCGTTTTGGTGCAATCACCAAAAATTAATAAAGAAGGCCAAGCAATATTAGAAACCTTTCAATTTCGTATTAAAGCCGTACTTAGGGCAAAAAAATCAAAATATATTTTATTGAATTGTCCAAACGATAGTATAGAGGCTATAAGCGCAATTCTGCCTGTACTAAAGAGCCCTACGGTATTGCCTTTGGCTAATCCAGGTTGGAGTTCATTACACTCAGTAATCAATGAAGGTGATTTTTGGGAGGTAATTGAACAATTGAAAGCCGCTGGAGCTGAAGATATATTGGTGTGTCCAATTGAAAAAATGGTACTGTAATGCAACGTTTTTTCCACCCTCCAGTAGATCAATGGGAACGTTTACTTAAACGTCCTACCGCCAGTTATTCAGATTTAGAACCTTTGGTTGCTGAAGTTTTTGATGCAGTTCGTAAAAAAGGGGATTCAGCCGTTATCAAGTATACTGAAAAATTTGATAAAGTTCAATTGACTTCCCTAGAAGTTAGTCCAGCCGAAATCCAACAGGCACAGCATGAAATTTCTCCCGAATTGCAACGTTCCATTCAAAATGCTAAGCGGAATATTGAAGCCTTTCACAGAGCACAAAAAACAGAAAAAGTTCAGGTGGAAACCCAACCCGGAGTTTTGTGTTGGCAAGAAAAAAGACCCATAGAAAAAGTAGGACTCTATATTCCTGGAGGTTCAGCACCTTTATTTTCAACCCTTCTTATGTTGGCTGTTCCGGCACAAATTGCAGGTTGTAATGAAATAATTTTATGTACACCCCCAAATGCTTCAGGCACAATACCCGCAGTAATTCGATATACAGCTGCACTTTGTGGAATACAGAGAATATATAAAATAGGAGGCATTCAATCCATAGCAGCAATGACCTTTGGCACAGCAACAATTCCTTCTGTTTATAAAATATTCGGCCCAGGAAATCAATACGTTACTGTAGCAAAACAATGGGCTACTCGATTCCATGTAAGTATAGACATGCCTGCAGGCCCTAGTGAGCTATTGGTAATGGCTGATAAGTCTGCAGATCCTGATTTCATTGCTGCAGATTTACTTTCTCAAGCTGAACACGGCCCAGATAGCCAAGTGATTTTTGTAACTACCGACCCCAGTTTATTAGATGCCGTTCAAAATGCAATTGAAAACCAATTAATGTCTTTACCTCGACGTTTTATTGCAGAAAAGGCTTTAGAGCATTCCAAACTAATTTGTTTGCCCACTTCAGAATTAGCACAATCCTTTATTAACGCCTATGGCCCTGAGCATTATATCTTGTGTGTGGAAGACGAAAAAGAATTCCTTTCAAACCTTCAAAATGCAGGATCGGTTTTTATCGGAAATTACACCCCTGAGAGTGCCGGTGATTATGCATCAGGAACCAATCATACCTTGCCCACCAATGGGTATGCAAAACAGTACAGTGGTGTTAATTTAGATAGTTTTACAAAATCCATTACGTTTCAAAAAATAAGTGAAAAGGGAATTAAGGGATTGGGTGAAACCATTATGCATATGGCGGCAGCTGAAGGGCTAGATGCTCATAAAAATGCCGTATCTATTCGATTAAAAAAATTAGCTGATGGACTTTAATTTAGATTCCTACGTGCGAACATCTTTACTTACTCTTCAGCCGTATCAATCGGCTCGTGAGGAATTTGTTAATCAGGGACGAAAAATGATTTTATTGGATGCTAATGAAAATCCGTTTGAAACGGAAACAAATCGCTATCCAGATCCGCTTCAAGTTGATTTAAAAGAACGCATAGCCAAATGGAAAAGGGTACCCCCTGAACAATTGTATCTAAGCAACGGCAGTGATGAATTTATTTCACAGCTTATTATGAGTTGTTGTGAGCCAAAACAAGATTCCATTTTAATTTTACCTCCTACTTTCGGAATGTATCAAGTCGCCGCAAGAACCCACGGGGTGGGCGTAGTGGAAGCTCCTTTAACAAAAGACTTTCAATTGGATCTCTCGGAAATTAACAATGTATTGACCCCTCAGGTAAAAATACTATTCATACCTACCCCCAATAACCCTACGGCGAATAGTTTTGAACGCGAAGCATTGCTTACCCTTCTCGATTCCTTTTCTGGTTTGGTTGTTATAGACGAGGCATATGTTGAGTTTTCAAAGGAAGAATCGTTTATTTCCCAATTGGAACACTATCCCAATCTTGTGGTTTGTCAAACCTTTTCAAAAGCGCAAGGCTTAGCAGGGGCACGCTTGGGAATGGCATTCGCTCACCCTATGTTAATCCAATTTTTAAATCGTATTAAGGCTCCTTATAATATAAATTCATTGACAATTGCAGCGGCTTTGAAGCGATTAGAAGAGCAAGATAGAGTTCTATCTCAAGTTGACTATATTCTTAAAGAACGTATGAAATTAGAAACGAAACTCCCCAAAATATCTTTTATTGCACACTGTTTTCCTTCAGACGCAAATTTTATTCTGGTAAAAGTAGACAATAGTGCATTGCGGTATGATCAGTTGATTGATCAGGGAATAGTAGTCCGTAATCCTTCAAAAAACAGAGGATGCGAAAACACATTGCGCATAACAGTGGGACGTGCAGAAGAAAATAACGCCCTGCTTACTGCACTTAAAAATATGGAATCATAACATGAAAAAAATACTGTTTATCGACCGAGACGGAACCTTAGCCTTGGAACCGGATGGATACCAACTTGATGCCTTTGAAAAACTGGAGTTTTACCCGAATGTATTTACTTATTTGGGTAAAATCGCAAAAGAATTAGAGTATAAACTGGTGATGGTTACCAATCAAGATGGTTTAGGGACAAACGCTTTTCCAGAAGAAACTTTTTGGCCCGTTCAGAATTTTATTGTGCAAAGCTTTAAAAATGAGGGTGTGGAGTTTGAGGAAGTTTTAATTGACAAAAGTTTTCCCCAAGATAATGCCCCAACACGTAAGCCTCGTACAGGAATGCTGACCCAGTACATGAACACAAACGATTATGATCTTAAAAATTCATATGTTATAGGGGATCGATTTACCGACATGGAATTGGCAAATAACCTAGGGTGCCAAGGAATTTTCATAGCGAATGATCCTGCTTTAGGTGCGGAAGAAAGCAGCCCTGAGGCACAAAACGCCATCGTTTTTTCTACAACAGCATGGAAAGAAATCTACACTTATTTAAAATTACAACCCCGAAAAACTTCGTATCAACGCAATACAAAGGAAACCCAAATTGAATTGGACATTACCCTTGAGGGAAGTGGAAAAGGGACAATAGATACCGGGATTCCATTTTTTGACCACATGTTAGATCAATTGGCGCGACATGGAGGTATAGACCTAAATCTACAGACTAAGGGTGATTTGCATGTTGATGAACATCACACTATTGAAGACACTGCTATAGCCCTAGGGGAAGCGTTTTATCAAGCTTTAGGAGATAAGTTGGGCATGGAGCGTTATGGATTTTGTTTGCCAATGGACGATTGCTTAGCTCAAGTTGCTATTGATTTTGGAGGACGAAATTGGATTGTGTGGGATGCTGATTTTAAACGCGAAAAAATTGGAGAAATGCCAACAGAAATGTTTTTTCATTTTTTTAAATCCTTTTCTGACGGAGCCAAAGCCAACCTTAACATCAAAGCGGAAGGAACGAATGAACACCATAAAATTGAGGCCATTTTTAAAGCGTTTGCAAAAGCAATTAAAAGGGCTATTCAACGCGACCCAGATCGAATGATCTTGCCTTCAACAAAAGGAATGTTATAACATGAATGTTGCCATAATAGATTACGGTGCCGGAAACACTAGAAGTTTACAGTTTGCCCTTGAACGGATAGGGGTTTCCAGTGTGCTTACTGCCGATTCGGATGTCATTCAGCACGCCGATAAAGTAATCTTCCCTGGCCAAGGCGCTGCACAAAGTGCAATGGAAAAACTAAAGCAAAAGAAATTGGACTTGCTTTTACCTGAATTGACTCAACCCGTATTGGGAATCTGTTTGGGAATGCAACTGCTATGTGAACAAACCGAAGAAGGAAATGTTAACGGCTTGGGGATATTGTCAACTTCAGTAAAACGATTCTCTTCTCAAGTGAAAGTACCTCAAATGGGATGGAATTCTATTCAAAATTTAGCATCACCCCTTTTTGAGCATCTTTCGCCAGGTGCTTTTATGTATTTAGTCCATTCCTATTTTGTGCCTATTGTACCCGAAACGATTGCTCAAAGCAATTATGATGGTTTGTATAGTGTTGCCGTACAAAAAAGAAACTTTTTTGGGGTTCAATTCCATCCTGAAAAAAGCAGTAAAGCAGGACAGGTGGTGTTACAAAACTTTTTAAGCTTACCCTAATGAGAATAATACCCGCAATAGACATCATCGAAGGGAAATGTGTACGGTTAACCAAAGGGGATTACCAAACACAAAAAATTTACAATGAAAACCCAATTGAAGTAGCCAAAGCATTTGCAGATCACGGAATAGAATACCTCCATCTGGTTGACTTAGATGGGGCAAAATCAAATCATATTGTTAATCATAAAGTATTAGAAAATATTGCAGGGCAAACCTCATTGGCCATTGATTTTGGGGGAGGGCTTAAAACAGATCAGGATGTAAAAATAGCCTTTGAATCTGGAGCAAATCAAGTAACTGCGGGGAGTATAGCCGTAAAACAACCCGAAGTTTTTTTACAGTGGTTAGCTACTTATGGACCTGAAAAAATTATTTTGGGTGCAGATGTAAAGGGTGAATTTATTGCTACTAATGGCTGGCTAGAAACCTCTAAACTGAAATTATTTGATTTTTTATCCCAATACCAAGCACAGGGGGTTGTGTATTCCATTTGTACAGACATTAGTAAAGACGGGATGTTAATGGGACCTTCTTTTGATTTATACCAACAAATTTTATCGAAAACCCAATTGCGTTTAATTGCTTCGGGGGGGATTTCTAAGTTTGAAGAACTACCCCAATTACGTGATTTGGGATGTGAAGGAACCATAATCGGGAAAGCCCTTTATGAAAATCGTATTTCTTTACAACAACTCTCACAATTTATTTTAAATCAAGCCTAATGGAAACCCTTTTACTTGATGAATTTAAAAGCAACGCCATCTTCCGCCTAAAAGAAGGTCAACGTATGATTCTGTTGGCTTTTAACAATATAGATGAGCAACAACTCTGGCTTTATCCTCAAAAAAATGGGTTAGCCATAGGAAATCAGATAGTACACTCTTGTGGAAACATGAGACAATACATTATTTCTTCACTAGGAGGCCAATCGGATGTGCGGAAACGTGACCTAGAGTTTTCAATTCAAGGGGGAATGAGTAAAAAAGAAGTATTGGAACATTTGGAGAAAACACTACATCAGGCTGTAGAAGTAATTCAAAAAACCGAGGCCAAAGAATATATAAAAATCAGAAAAGTACAAGGGTTTACACTTTCCGGAGTAGGAGTTGTACTTCATGCCGTAGAGCATTTTTCCTATCACGTAGGTCAAATTGCCTTTTGGGTCAAGCAACTTACAAATCAAGACCTTGGGTTTTATAAAAATGTGGATTTAAACCAATCAAATTCTTAATATGCTGACCAAAAGAATAATTCCCTGTTTGGATATAAAAGACGGTCGCACGGTAAAAGGAATCAATTTTATCAATTTACGTGACGCTGGAGACCCGGTTGAACTGGCTTCTAAGTACGCATCCGAAAATGCAGACGAATTGGTGTTTTTAGATATCTCCGCCACGGAGCAAAAACGAAAAACACTTGCAGCCTTAGTGCTTAAAGTGGCTTCAGCCATTGACATTCCGTTCACCGTTGGCGGGGGCATTGGCGCTCTTGAGGACGTAGAAATTCTTTTAAAAAATGGCGCGGATAAGGTATCCATAAATTCAGCAGCAGTGAAAACCCCAAATTTGATTGATGAAATGGCCTACCAATTTGGCAGTCAGTGTATCGTAGTTGCCATTGATGCCAAACAGATAGAGGGGAAGTGGAAAGTTCATTTGGTAGGCGGAAAGGTACCCACAACTTTAAATTTATTTGATTGGGCAAAAGAAGTAGAACAACGGGGTGCCGGTGAGCTTTTGTTTACCTCTATGGACCATGATGGAACGAAGAAGGGGTTTGCCAATGAAGCATTAGCCGAACTTTCACAAACCGTAAATATTCCGATTATTGCTTCTGGTGGCGCCGGAAACATGTCTCATTTTAGTGCTACCTTTACTGAAGGCAAAGCAGATGCCGCTTTAGCTGCAAGTGTATTTCACTTTGGTGAAATCTCAATTCCAGAACTAAAAAGCGAATTGCATAAACAAAAGATTCCTGTTAGACTTTAACATATTATGAACGTAGACTTTACTAAATCAAAAGAGGGACTTGTTCCTGCTATTATTCAAGATGCTACTACAGCTAAAGTATTAATGCTGGGCTATATGAATGCCGAAGCATTACAACAAACCCAACACACTCAGCGGGTTACTTTTTTCAGTAGAAGCAAAAAGCGACTTTGGACCAAAGGGGAGGAGAGCGGTCATTTTCTTGAACTGGTTGACATTCGTATCGATTGTGATAACGATACTCTTTTGATTCAAGCTAACCCTAAGGGTCCTACATGCCACACTGGTGCAGATACGTGTTGGAACGAAAAAAACACAGCCTCCTTTGGGTTTTTATCTGAGCTTGAAGAAACCATACACGATCGAAAACAGAACGATCAAGACGCTAGTTATATCGCATCCTTATTCAGAAAAGGAATTAATAAAATTGCCCAAAAGGTTGGGGAAGAAGCTGTAGAAACAGTAATTGAATCAAAAGACAACAACTCGGATTTGTTCTTAAACGAAAGTGCTGATTTACTTTTCCATTTATTGATTTTACTCCAAGCTAAAGGGTACCGTTTAGAGGATGTTGTGGGTATATTAGAACAGAGAAAAAAATAACCACTTTCGGGTAAACTTTATAAAAAAATGTACTTTTGAGTTTGCGCATAAAATCCATTGTAAATGAAAAAATCCCTATTGTTTTGCTTCAGTATTTTCTTGCTGGCGTGTCAGGAGAAAAATTCAACTGATTTGGTTTCCTTTGATGATTTTCTAGAAAATTATTACCAAGAAAACATCAAGCTGTACCGAATCAATGGAACATTTCAAGGAGATTCAAGGTATAATGACACTTTGCCCAATTTCCTATCCTCTTCGTTTGAAGCAAAAGAAAAAGCGTTTTTTCAATCTTACTTAAATGAAGTAGCCAACTATCCAGACACCCTTTTATCAGAAGAGCAACAGCTGAGTAAAAAAGTTTTGAAGTGGGAGTGCGAAATGTATTTACAAGGAATTAAATTTCCGAAAGACCTTATGCCCATTGATCAAATGTGGGGTTTCCAGCTCACCATGGGGCAATTGGCGAGTGGAATGGGAGCTCAGCCCTTCAAAACCCCTCAGGATTATGACAATTGGTTGATTCGTATTGAAGGGTACCTGAGCTGGCTAGAAAGTGCCAAAGAGAACATGAAGGAGGGCATGGCTGTAGGATGGGTTTTGCCTACTTCTTTGGTGCAAAAAGTAATCCCTCAATTGGAAGTAATGAGTACAACACAATGGGATGAACATTTGTTTTATTCACCCATTCGAAACCTTCCCGAAGGCTTTTCTGAAGAAGAACGAAGTCGACTCTCAGCGGCCTATGCTGCGATGGTTCAGAATAAAATTATTCCGGCATACGCTGATTTAGTTGAGTTTATGAGTGGTGAATACTTCGCAGCCTCAAGAGAATCAAGTGGATTCAACGCATTGCCCGAGGGTGATGCGTATTATCAATATGCTATTCGCCTGTACACAACTACAGATATGACAGCAGAGGAAATCCATACATTAGGCTTGAATGAAGTAGCCCGTATCCAAAGTGAAATGGAGAAAATTAAAGATCAAGTCGGATTTAAAGGAGATTTAAAAGCGTTTTTTGATCATGTAAGAACACTAAAAGAATTAATGCCCTATACTGATGCACAACAAGTAATAGATCGTTTTTACAGCATACAAGAACGTATGTTGCCCCAAGTGAATCGCTTATTTGAATTGCAGCCTAAAACGGCTTTTGAAGTGCGTCGAACAGAAGCATTTAGAGAAGCCTCAGCAAGTGCAGAATACAATCAAGGTTCGCTTGATGGTACCCGACCGGGTATTTTTTATGTTCCGATACCCAATGTGACCGAATACAATAATTTTTCAGATGAAGATCTTTTTTTACACGAGGCCATTCCAGGACATCACTTTCAAATATCCTTACAACAGGAAAATGAAAATTTACCATCCTTTCGAAAAGATTTATGGTACAGTGCTTACGGCGAAGGATGGGCCTTGTATACAGAGTCCCTAGGAAAAGAATTGGGATTGTATGAAGATCCGTATCAGTATTTTGGCATGTTGGGAGCCGAAATTCACAGAGCTATTCGTTTGGTTGTAGATACCGGATTGCATGCAAAGGGATGGACACGTGAGCAAGCCATTCAATATTCATTAGACAATGAGGCCGAATCTGAGGCTAGTATTATTTCAGAAGTTGAGCGTTATATGGCAAATCCAGGTCAAGCCTTGTCTTACAAGGTAGGACAGTTAAAAATCAGAGAACTACGTACTCTTGCAGAAACTGCATTGGGCTCAGATTTTGACATCAAGCATTTCCATCGTATAGTGCTTGAATCTGGATGTATACCTTTGTCCTATTTAGAAGACAAAATTATAAACTGGATTTCCACCGAAACAACATCATTATAATATAAAAACATGACAAGTCTACCTGTCACCATTTTTGAATTTTTAAAACAACTCAAAGCGAACAATCACCGCGAATGGTTTGAGGAGCATAAAAAAGAGTATGTTCAACATCAAAAAACCATGAAGTCATTTGGACAAGAAGTCCAACTTGCCTTAAATACAAAAGATGAAGTGGATGACGTAAAGGTGTTTAGAATTTACAGAGACGTTCGTTTTTCTAAAGACAAAACCCCGTACAAAACTCATTTTGGTCTTGCTTTGCATAGAAAAAAACCCACTTTGCGGGGTGGATATTACATTCACATTAGTCCTGGCGATACCTTTATTGCCTGTGGATTTTGGGATCCTTCTAAAGAAGATTTACTCCGAATTAGGAAAGAAATCGAACAAGATGGAAAAGAAATGGAAACTGTACTTCAACATAAATCCATCACCTCGTATTGGGGGGGATTAGAGGGCGACGAAGTAAAGACTGCCCCTAAGGGGTTTTCAAAAGAGCACCCTTACATTTCCCTCTTAAAGAAAAAACAATACATATTCACAAAATCATTTTCCGATAAAGAAGTGGTTCAGCCCTCCTTTCAGGAGTCAATAGTGAATCATTTTTTGGCCATTCGACCCTTTTTTGACTATATGTCTGAACTCTTAACCACCGATTTAAATGGTGAATCCCTAATTTAATTCAATTTATAATCATGACCTTATCCTCAGTGTACAATTCTTTTCTTGCCCTTATAGTAGCAGTTGTCTTTGCAAGCTGTTCATCGCTTAAAACAGGAACAACCCCCTCTGAAATTAAAGCCAAAATTGATTTGATTAATGTTCAGGACGATCAAGTATTTATTGAGATTACACCGCCAAAGTTGAAGCAAAATGAAATTGTTTTTTACATTCCACAAATCGTTCCTGGAACCTATGAATATTCAAACTTCGGTCGGTTTGTCAATCGACTTCAAGCCTTCGATAAAAAAGGAAATGCTATAGAAGTTACTGCATTAGATGAAAATAGTTGGCGTATTGCTCGAGCAAAAAAATTAGACAAAATTACCTATTGGGCGAACGATACTTTTGATGGTCCTGACGGATCTCAAATTTATCCTATGGGAGGGACAAATTTTGAAAAAGACAGTACGTATTTACTCAACTTACACAGTATGATTGGGTATTTTGAAGATCTGAAAGAAATACCTTACCGATTAGAGGTGCATTCCCCCGATACCTTAAAGCCTTTTACTTCATTACCAGCACTTTCTGCCAGTGATAGTAAAGATGTGTTTTTAGCTCAGCGATATTTTCATATCATCGACAACCCCATATTATACAGCGCACCAAACGCCGTTAGTTTTGATTTAGATGCCATAAAGGTTGGCTTAGCGATATATTCCCCCTCAGGGAAGCATAAGGCCGAAGCATACCAGCCTGCGATTCAAGAAATGATGGTGGCACAAAAAAATTTCCTTGGTCAAGCAAACAATACAAAGCGTTACGACATTCTTCTACATTTAATGGATATGGAGGACCTGCAATATTTTGGAGGAATGATGGGGGCGTTGGAACACCACACGTCAACCACCGTAGTTTTTGTAGACGACATGCAACCGGATGAATTAACACAAAGTTTGGTGGATGTTGTATCGCATGAATTTTTTCACACCCTAACGCCACTAAATATTCACTCTGAGGAGATACATAATTTTGAATACAACAAAGCCCTTATGTCACAACATTTGTGGATGTATGAGGGAACAACCGAGTATTTTGCCAACTTATTTCAAATCAATCAAGGTTTAATCGATACTCAAGATTTTTATGGGAGAATATTGGAAAAAGTGGACTATTCACGTCGTTATGATGATGCACTTTCTTTTACTGAAATGAGTGCAGGAATTGTAGATGAACCTTATGCCTCAAATTACGCCAATGTGTATCAGAAAGGGGCTTTAATAAACATGTGTTTAGACCTAATCATTCGGGAACAAAGTGGAGGGGAAAAAGGAATTTTATGGGTTATGCAAAATTTAGCCAAGAAATACGGAACAGAAAAACCTTTTAATGACAGTGAATTGATAGATGAAATTGTGGCTATGACTTATCCTGAAGTGGGTACTTTCTTCACTACGCATGTGATTGGTTCAACTCCAATAGATTATGCCACTTATTTCACCAAAGTTGGTTTAATGGAGGGAGAGGTCAATTCACCGCTTCCAGGTATTTTATTTCAAAACAAGCAAATGCCTTTTTTCCGTCCACAAGCCAATTCAGATGGTATTGTTCAGTATGTAGTTACGGGACTAAATTCTACTTTAGAAGCTATGGGAGTTCAATTGGGAGATATATTCCTGGGGTTGAACGATCAACGTTTTCCTGAAATTAAAGCCGAAAATGGAGATGCAATAAATGCCATTTTCTCTCCAACCTTTATGTGGGGGTCGAATAAAGAATTTAGTGTTATTCTTGAGCGTGATGGCCAAGAAATACCCCTCCAAGGAACCGTGGGTGAACCAAGTGCTGTTGTACAAGGATTAGTTGAAAACCCTAATGCTCCTCAAGCAGCTATTGATTTACGTAATGCCTGGATGTTTAATTAATGACTTAATTTTTTCCTGGATTAGAATCCCTGTTTTGAAAAGGATAAAAATATTTTTCAAGAATGTATTCGGGTTGATGCCGATCAGGCGTTTGATTTAAGAGGCGATAGTCATAATCTTTTTCTTGAATTTGGGGTGGGTTTAAATTCATAGTGTCTTTATTTTTTTGATGTTCAAGAACGAGTAAATCCATCATCTGTTCTAATCGTGCTTGATGGCTAGGGGTAGTGGCCAGATTCTCAATTTCTTGGGGATCGTTTTTTAAATGGTAAAGCTGAGTATAATCAATTTGAGGGTAACGTATCAATTTCCAATCCTTATCTCGGACCGCTCGAACGGTATTTCGATAAGCAGTATATAGCGTTTCTCTTACATCTGTTGCCTCGCCCTTTATAATAGGGAGTATGCTTTTCCCATCAATGCCATCGGGTAGGGGAATGTGCAACAAATCCGTCAGGGTTGGAAATAGGTCGTACAAATACACCAAAGCCTCTTTCACTTCATTTTTGGGAATACCTGGACCACTCAATAGTAAAGGCACTTTTGTACTGTGTTCATAAAGGTTTTGCTTTCCTAATAAACCATGACTACCTAAGGCCAAACCATTGTCAGCAGCATAAATAATAAGGGTATTGTCATAGGCTCCGGTTTGTTTTAAGGTTTCAATAAGTTCTGCTACACGATCATCAATATGCTCAATTAAGGCATAATATTCAGCTAGGGACGATTGAATAAGCTCTGGTGTTCGAGGCCAGGGGGCTAAGGTTTCATCACGCACATTAAAATCATCAAACTGGAAGGGGTGAAGGGGCATAAAGTTTTGAGGAAGGGGAATTGTCCTGTCATTGAGTGAGGCCTGATAGGCTGTGGCGGGTGAACGCGGATCGTGAGGTGCCGTAAAGGCTATGTAACAGAAAAAAGGCTGTGTATGCGTTTCTTTTAAAAAGGCATTTGCTGCCTCAGCAAATAAATCGGTTGAAAATTGCTTATAGGTAATTTCACCCAAGGTGCCATCGGCTTGAATATCTTGGCAGGGCACATTAAAATGATCACTCATACCGCCTAAAAAAACATTTTTACCTTCTTGAAAAGTAGCTTCAAAACTGGCCGCTCCATTGTGCCATTTTCCCGTTCCAAAAGTTCTGTAGCCAAATTGACTTAAGTACTGGGGCAGGGTTAACACTCTGTCAAGCCTGTCATATACATTAAATAAATTTTTTCCACTCATAAGCATTGCTCTGCTTGGAGCGCAAATTGCTCCGTGATGCCCCCCCATAACATAGCAATTGTCAAAGCGAACGCCGTTTTGGGCTAAGGCATTTAAAGCGGGTGTATTTATATTAGGATTTTCACCCAATCCCAAAGCATCAGCACGTTGATCGTCGGCAAAAACAAAAAGAATATTCGGTCGATTAAGACCTACTGTTGTCTTATTTTGACAGGAAATAAGAAGTAAAAAACAAAAGAGAATAAAGGTGATAAATCGAATAGACATACTGTAATATTTCATTTTCTGTACTTCGGTAAATAGAGCGTTTTTTATTTGATTACCTACCGAGAGAAAGGTTATTGTGAAAAGGAAATAATTTACTCAAAAAATAAGCAACATCAAAAATTATGATGTAATCATTCTTGATGCTGCTTAATTCTACTAATCTATTGTTTTTCTACTTCTTTTAATTCCATCTTACATATCGGACAAGAACCCGCTTTGTCATACATTTTCCCCTCTTCACAATCCATAGGGCATTGGTAAGAAGCGTTCATTGCCGTTTCATTAGCATCATGTTCATGATTTTGATGTGTTTCCGTTTTGTTCTCTCTTTTTGTGTCTTTACATGAAGTTAAAGACACACTCATTACTAAATTCAGACACAGTACTAAAATTACTTTTTTCATTCTTCTATAATTAATGGTTATTACTCTATTATTTGTTTTACTTCTCCACATTTAAGCATGGCTTGACCATAATATGGATTGATTACTTTTTCATCTTTACTTAACCAATAGGCTCCATTGTTGTTGTCTGCCATTGGGCAATATTGTTGATATATTTTTTCATTCACTCCAAAATATTCAATCGCACTTGATAAAGAGGAGGAAAGGAGCTTAAATTGATTTCGTTGCACTGCAATATCCGTTGAATTTGAAAGGGTAGTGGTGGCCTTTTTAATTTCCTTCTCCAAGGAGGTCCAAAGGGCAAGCGATTTTTTATCCTTCAATAATTTCATGTCAATTTCAGTCAAATAAGCCAGTACTAAGATGGCATTTCTTATGACTGCTTCCGAATCATCGTTGACTAAATCATCTTTTAAAAGGATGTAGCGATCAAATACCTTTTTCAATTGATTTTGAAAGGCTTTTGATACTTCAATTCGCTCCTTAAGAATTGTAGAATTGTCCATATCAGTCATGGTATCCATCATTCCCATATGCCCTTCGTGGCCTGTCATTGTTTTACCGCCCGCCTTATTCATCATCGACTTTTTACCTTGCAATTGTGCCGCAGCATCAACTGTATAAGTACCGTTCGTCACGATCTCATCTCCAAGAGTTAAACCCTCAAGAACTTCATATTCATTGCCGATTTGATTGCCCAAAATAATTTCATGCATTTCAAAAACGGGTTGGTCCGGATTGGTTTTTAAATAAACGACGGAACGTTCACCTGTCCATAACACTGCAGATGCTGGAATTTTCAATACTTTTTTCAATGCGGAACCTTGCGTTCGCTTAACTACGCCTTCCACAAACATGCCCGGTTTAAAAACCGGATCAATGTTGTTTAAAACGGCTCTTAATTTTACCGTTCTTGTGTTTGCATTTAGAACAGGATCTATAAAATCAACCTTTGTTTTAAACGTCTTATTTTGATTCGAATGGGTAGTTATGGAAATTTCTTGCCCTTTTTTAAAAAAATCAATTTGATTTTCAAACACATCAAAATTGGCCCAAACCGTATTGAGATTGACTATTTTTAACAGGGCTTGTCCTTGTTTAATATAGTCCCCTTGGGCCACTAATTTTTCAGAAACCGTTCCCGTAAACGTCGCGTAAATTGGCACGTTTTCTTGTACTTGTTTGGTGCGCTCTATTTGATTGATTTGAGTATCCGAAAGTTTCCATAGTTTTAGTTTATTACGTACTGCGTTATATAAGGCTGGCTGGGTTTCTTTCAATGAAACTGCCGTAATGAGTTCCTGCTGAGCAGCATACAATTCTGGGGAATATACCGTAGCTAGCAACTGCCCTTTTTTTACTTTTTCCCCCGTAAAATTTATATTCAGCTTTTCTATCCTTCCTGAGAAATAACTTACTTGTACCGCATTGGCCTCTTCATTTTCAACAATAGTTCCTGATAATTTTACCTCTGTAATTCCAGAAGCCCCTTCATCAACCAAAACGGTTTGGATGTTGGCCAAGGCCATGGCGTTTTCGGTTAACTTAAACTGATCTGCCGCTAAACCCATTGCACTAGTTTCGGCAGGAATTAAATCCATACCACAAATAGGGCAATCGCCTGGTTCCGCTTGTATAACTTGTGGATGCATTGCGCAGGTCCACATTTGATTTTCTTCAGCCATTTCAGCGTGATTGTGTGCTGTTTCTTCGTTAGTGGTATTTCCCGAAAGAACCCATCCGAATAACAATCCAACAGCTAAAATTCCTATGTAAATTATATATTTTTTCATGTCTTTAATTTGTTAAATAATTAATAACCGCAGTTTGTACGTAATACATTTTAACCGATTCCACCAAATTCAATTGAAACTTTAGTTGTAGTTCTAGAATATCCAAAACATCCTTAAAATTGATTGTTCCTGTTTCGTAGCTTTTGATTAAGATTTCCTCTGCATCTTTAGCTTGTTTTAAATTTTTAGTTTGGGTGGCGTAGCTTATTCTTGCTGAAACACGTTCCGTAATCGCTTTACTTAAAAGGTTTTCTAAAGCGTTCCATCGTTCCTGTTTTTCAACTGTTAGTTCTTGCTGTTCAAACTCATTTTGCTGGGTTTGAGATTTATGTCTTTTATTAAAAATTGGAATTGATAACGAAACCATAGGCATCACGATGTCTTTACCGTTATCCGAGAAATTCATATCTGGCCTTTCGGAAACAGAAATGTAATCTAATCCAAAACCAATCATAGGACTGCTTTCTCTTTGGTTTAGCAATTCTGAATGTTCTATAGATTGGTAGAGTTTGTCGTATTTTAATAATTCAGGATGCAACGCTAACCTTTCAGAATTAATTTCAAAGTCTTCTGAAGGCATAATTAAACTGTCTATCACAGTAACAACAACTTCATTTTCCCTATTCAAAAGAGTATTTAAATTCGTTTGTTCTGCTAAAAACTGTTGACTTAACACATCTTTTAGTTGTTGCATTTCATTTTGGCGCATTTGCAAACGCAGCACATCTACAGCCGATGCTTTACCAACTTCAACAGAATTCAATGCCAATGTTTCATAAGTTTCAAGTAATTCAATGTTTTTTAACAATAATTTTTGTTTTGCTTTGTTGGCGTATAAATTATAAAAGGATTGTGAAACAGCAGCCATCAATTTTCGCTTTGCAATAACAATGTCTTCATATTTTGCATCAGCCAAAGCAATAACATAACTTTCTCTTGATGTAATTGTGCCAAACCACGGAATCATTTGTTTTGCAGATACCTTAAAGCGTTGCGCTCCTGTTCGGGTTTCGGGTTCGCTCATAAAGTAACCCACTCCAAATTCGGTATTAGGAATGGTATTTACTTCGTTTACCTTTTCGGAAGCCCTTTTGTATTTGAACTCAAATTTTTGAATTTCCGGATTGTTATTTAGTGCTACATCAATAAGCGTTTCTAATTCTTGGCTTTGTGCAGAAAGCCCTAAACACAAAGCACAAAGCACAAATACTGTTTTTATTTTACTTTTTCTATATCTCATTTTGTTGCTCTTTTGAGTTGAACTTCGGCTTTCCAGCTGTACAATACGGGTACTACAAATAAAGTGATTAAGGCAATCAGCATCCCGCCAAAACTGGGTATTGCCATAGGAATCATTATATCGCTACCTCGCCCTGTAGATGTCAATATGGGCAACAAGGCTAAAAGGGTAGTAGCTGTTGTCATTAAACAGGGTCTAATGCGTTTTTCTCCTGCTTCTACGATGGATACCCTAATTTCCTTTACATTTTCAGGTGTGTTTCTATCAAAAGTTTGCGTTAAATAGGTTGCCATGACAACACCATCATCTGTAGCAATACCAAAGAGTGCGATAAACCCAACCCAAACGGCTACACTTAAATTAATGGAATGCATCTGGAATAAGTCTCGCATATTTTCGCCAAAGAAATTGAAGTTTAAAAACCAATCCTGACCATAGAGCCATATCATTATAAATCCACCTGCAAATGCCACTGCGATACCTGTAAATACGATCAATGAGGTGGCTACCGAACGGAATTGGAAGTAGAGTATTAAAAAGATTATTGCCAAGGCTAGTGGCACAACCACTGATAAGGTTTTTTCGGCTCGTAATTGATTTTCGTAAGTTCCTGTAAATGCATAACTGATGCCTTTGGGAACCACCAATTCACCAGAATCTATCTTTTGTTGAATCAATGCTTGTGCATTTTCTACAACGCTTACTTCGGCAAAACCGTCTAACTTGTCGAAAAGTACATAGCCCACTAAAAAAGTATCTTCACTTTTAATGACTTGTGGGCCTTGTTCGTAACGAAGGGTCGCCAATTCGCTTAATGGCACAGGATTGCCTTTTTCAACGGGCACGTAAATTTGTTGTAAGTCTGTTGGATTAGCTCTTAATTCTCGTGGGTATCGCACACGAACACCGTAACGCTCACGTCCTTCCACCGTTTCTGTTAAAACCATACCACCCACTGCAACTTGTAAAACATCTTGTACATCTTGTATAGTGATTCCATAGCGGGCGATTTTCTCTCTTTGAATATCAATCAACAAATAGGGTTTGCCAACAATGCGGTCTGCAAATACAGCTTCTTTTTTAACACCTTCAGCGGACTTGATAATCTTTTCTAATTGTACTCCAAACGCTTCAATTTGCGTTAAGTCTTGTCCTTTTACTTTAATTCCCATTGGGGCCCGCATTCCGGTCTGAAGCATCACCAATCGGGTTTCAATAGGTTGGAGCTTTGGAGCAGAGGTAACACCCGGCAATTTGGTAACGCTTACAATTTCATTCCAAATATCGTCTGGTGATTTAATTTCTGGTCGCCAATTACGATAGTATTCACCCTCGTCATCTTCGATTAGTTGAGCCCTATTTACGTTGCTATAAGTACCCTTTTCGGAATTATTAGGGTTAGAAATAAAACGACCCCCTTTTAACTCAAACCAACCGTCCTCATTGACCTTATAGCGTTGTCTTTCACCCTCTGCATTCAGCATATATTCAGGTTTGTACTGAATCACATTTTCATACATAGATAGTGGTGCCGGGTCTAAAGCTGATTCTGTTCTTCCTGCCTTACCAACTACCGTTTCAATCTCAGGAATACTGGCTACTGCCATATCTAATTGTTGTAAAACGCGTTTGTTTTCCTCTACGCCTGAATGAGGCATAGAGGTGGGCATTAGCAAAAATGAACCTTCATTTAAGGAGGGCATAAACTCTTTACCGGTATTCTTCATAATGAAAAGCCCTGCTATAACAATCACAGTAGGAATAGACAAAAACAATACTTTATTCTCTAAACACCACGTTAGAATACGGGTGTAGTATTTAATGAATAGCGAAAAAATACCTAATAAACCAAAGCAAATAACACTTACAAAAATGAGATTCCAGAAGATGCTTTTATCAACGCCTAATGGTCGCCAATATTCGGCTAAAAGAAATACAATTGCTGAGGCTGAAATAATGATATTGACCAGATTAGTTTGTTTGTCCGCTATCTTATTTTGAAGATTGAGAAGTGCTGTAATTCCAAAAGCCATCAAAATCAATCCCATCCAATACCCAAAACCTACTGCTGCAATACCTAATGCTATTAAAACCCCATTTAAAACATACGTAAACGTGTTTTTTATGCTTTTCTTTCTAAATAAAAATGCAGCAAAGGGAGGGATTAAAAATAAGGCGACAATAATTGATGCAGTCAACGCAAAGGTTTTTGTATACGCTAAGGGTCGAAATAATTTGCCCTCGGCACCAATCATCGTAAATACAGGAATAAAACTTATGATTGTTGTCAATACTGCGGTAACGATAGCCCCAGACACTTCTGTTGTGGCAGTATAAACTACGGTATTAATGGACTGTGTTCCATCATCTTCATCTAAGTGCCTAATAATGTTTTCTGAAAGAATGACACCAACATCAACCATGGTGCCAATAGCAATAGCGATACCGGATAAAGCGACAATGTTGGCATCTATTCCAAAGAACTTCATGGCTATAAAAACCATTAAAACCGCAACAGGCAATAAGCCAGAGATTATTATCGAAGCTCGCAGATTAAATACCATCATGATAATAACCAAAATGGTAATAAGAATTTCTAAAGACAATGCCTCGTTAAGCGTGTTTAAGGTTTCTTGAATTAACTCGGTTCTATCGTAAAAGGGGACGATGGTTACTTTTGAGGTTCTGCCATCTGATAGTACTTTTGAAGGTAATCCTGTACTTAATTCGTTAATTTTCTCTTTAACGTTATTGATTACTTCCATCGGATTGGCGCCATAACGTGCAACAACAACGGCCCCAACCACTTCGGCACCTTCTTTGTCTAATATGCCACGTCTTGTTTCAGGACCTAATGAGACTTTTCCAATATCCTTAATTCTTATTGATGTGTAATCTTCTGAAGTAACAACTGCATTTTCAATGTCGGCAATGGACCTAATATAACCCAAGCCCCGTACTAAATATTCCGCATTATTAATTTCAATAGTTTGTGCTCCTATGTCTTTATTGCTTTCTTTAACGGCTTTTACAACCTGATGCAATCCAATATTGTATTGACGCATCAATTCAGGATTTACATCCACTTGATATTCTTGAACATAGCCACCAATGGATGCAACTTCAGAAACGCCATTTGCTGAAGAAAGGGCATACTTTACATAATAGTCCTGTATACTCCGTAATTCTTGCAAATCCCAACCTCCGGTAACGCTTCCCTTTTCATCACGACCTTCAAGAGTGTACCAAAATATTTGTCCCAAGCCTGTCGCATCTGGACCCAATGCAGGATTAACACCATCAGGCAATAAACCACTCGGTAAAGCGTTAAGTTTTTCGAGGATACGGCTTCGACTCCAGTAAAACTCTATGTCTTCTTCAAAAATGATATAGATGCTTGAAAAACCAAACATAGACGAACTGCGAATGGTTTTTACCCCAGGAATTCCCAATAGGGAAGTGGTTAGGGGGTAGGTTATTTGGTCTTCTATGTCTTGCGGAGAATGACCGTCCCATTTCGTAAATACAATTTGTTGGTTTTCTCCAATATCCGGAATCGCATCTACAGCTACAGGATTACTTGGTAAAAAACCAGTGTTCCAATTAAATGGTGCATTTACCGTTCCCCATCCAACAAAAAGGACGAGGAGTAATACTACTACGAGTTTGTTTTCTATTAAGAATTTGATGCTTTTATTGAGCATTGGCTTTGATTATAAAACAGTTAGACATTGGTTTTTGAGAAAAAACCGAATACAACAATTTATCCTTATAACCTATAGCCATAGGATAAATCAATCTAATGCTTAAAAATCAAATTAAATAGGTCTCGTCAATCTTGTAGATGCACCTTATGACGAGTGGTGGTTTATACACTTCGTATAAAGAAACGTTTTTCTCTAAACCTTCAAAAAGGGCAATGTATATGTAATCAAATGAGGCGACAATTTTTTGTTGCTCAAAAGAAACCGTATTAAAAGACAATTGTAACTCATCTTGACCCTCAACAGCGATTTGTTGATCACTACAGCAATTGTTTTTGGTAATAGCACACTCATCAGCATTTGATGGCGCTTGCGTTTCCATTCCACAAGTTTTAACTTGGTGAAAAATAGCAGTGTCTACTAAAGTATTTCCACAATAGTGCATGTTTACAGTAAATGACATAGTAGAGAATAACACTACAAAAGCCATTGACAAAGACAATATTTTTTGGAAAATTTTCTTCATAACCAGTTACAAATTTATAAAATTTTAATTGTATGGGTATAATATTGTGTTAATATGCACTACGATAATTTATATTATGTAAAATTGTAAAAGAATTTAATATTGTAAATTTGCATTATTAATCTTACCTACTGCTCGTTATGAAAAAATTCAAAATTATTCTTCTCTCCCTTCTTGCTCTTGTTATCGTTTTAGGAGGCTATTTTATTTATGCGCTGTACATCAATCCAAAAAGTCCCTATGGGAATTCGATTTACAATACACAAAACAATACGATTGAAGTTGGTTACTACCGACCCTACAAAAAAAACAGACTCATTTTTGGCGAGAAATCGGATGGCGCGCTAGTTCCCTATGGTGAATACTGGCGTTTGGGAGCTAACTTTACTACTACGCTATCAACAAAAGAAAGCATTTCCCTAGCGGGTCGTCAAATTGAACCCGGCACCTATGGTATGTACACCTACCCTTATGCAGAAAATTGGGTGTTGGTTTTACACGAAAAAGCTTCGGGGTTAAGTGCTGCAGAACCCGATCCTTCTGGGATTTTGATGAAGATAAATGTGCCTGTTCAAACTCTTGATGCTTCTGTGGAGCAACTCACTATTGATTTTGTTGACAATTTGATTAGAATGCGCTGGGATACCACGCAAGTTGTTTTATCTATTGACTAATGCGTCGATTTTTTAAAGGTTTAGGAATTCTCCTCAAGTTCGCTTTTGCCCTTATTTTTATTGGTGGACTCACCTACTATATCATAGACAAGATTCAAGAAAAGAACAACCTCATGGATATTGAGGAATACAGCCCTAAATCAACTTTAAAAGTTAAGGAAACACAATTAACCCGATCTAAATTTCCCTTTGTTGACGTACACAATCATCAATTTGATATGCCGGTGAAAAACCTGTCCAAATTAGTGGCAGAAATGGACAGTTTGAACATGGCTTTTATGGTTAATTTAAGTGGTTTCCGAGGATTGTATCTTCAGCAATCATTGAAAAATATTCAAAAAAATGCCCCAAATCGGTTTGGTTTATTTCTCAATGTTGATTTTGAGTCAATTGACGATGAAGATTTTGCTGTAACTCAAACGGCACTGATCGATTCCGCTGTTCAGGCAGGTGTTATGGGCTTAAAAGTGTACAAATCATTAGGATTAACCGATCGGGATTCTAAGGGCCAACGCATTGCAATTAATGACCCTCGTTTAGCCCCTGTATGGGAGGCGTGTGGAAAAAACGGAATTCCAGTGCTCATACATTCCGGGGAACCTTCTTCGTTTTGGGACCCAAAAGACAAATACAATGAACGTTGGTTGGAACTGCGTCAAAAACCAGGGCGTTTTCGTGATCCAGCTACCAACCCTTCTTTTGAAGAAGTATTAGCGGAACAACACGCCATTTTTGAAAAACACCCCAATACCCTATTTATAAACGCCCACTTAGGCTGGATGGGAAATGATTTAGATCGTTTAAGCGCTCACCTTGACCGCTACCCCAACGTGTATACTGAAATTGGTGCAGTGTTAGCAGAATTAGGCCGGCAACCCCAACGTGCTCGTCAGTTTTTTATAGACTACCAAGACCGAATTCTTTTTGGTAAAGACAGTTATTCCGTTTCTGAATACTACACCTATTTTCGAGTATTGGAAACCGATGACGAGTATTTTGATTACTATAGAAAACGCCATGCCCACTGGAAAATGTATGGCTTAGCCCTCCCCGATTCAATACTTCAAAAACTGTATTACAAAAACGCCTTATCTTTATTTCCAAACCTAGACAGAACCCTTTTTGATTCGTTATGATTTTAGTAAACACCCCTACCCTTCCCGATAGAAAAATTAAAGAAACCTTAGGCATAGCGCGTGGCAGCACAGTTAGGGCACGAAATATTGGACGTGATATTTTTGCAGGTTTAAAAAATATTGTGGGAGGTGAAATTTCAGAATACACAAAGTTACAAGCAGAATCTAGGGAACAAGCCTTACAACGCATGATTGAAGACGCCGAGCGTATGGGAGCAAATGCTGTGGTTAATGTACGGCTTACTACATCTATGGTAATGCAAGGGTGCTCAGAAATTTTAGCCTACGGCACGGCCGTAATTGTTGAATAGATGGAATTCTTTATTTATATTCTGGGAGGAGGACTACTGATTTATCTCATTGTAAATCGAGCTAACGAAAAGGATAAAGAAAATTTTGAAGATCGTGACAATTAAGACTAAGGCTTAGGTCCTTGCCCAATAACACTATTGTTTTATTCCTAAAAAGACATTTACCCCTTTGGCTATCGGATTTCCCGAAGATCGGCGAAAACTCACTACCTGACCGGTATGATAAAGGGCATCAGAAAGAGGACCGTTGTATAAATTCCAAATGGGAAACCGCGTAGTTTGATCCCCTCGTAAAAATTCAATTTTCAATTCTTGTATTTCATTGTCATCAAGTTGAGTAACTGCATTGGAAGCCTTCTCAAGCAGCAATAACGTTTCTTTTCGTAAAGTTATGAAGTCTGTAGGAATTTGTTTGGGGGGACGTTCAGCCACAGCGCCTTCTAAGGTTTTTAAAATGACGTCCGATAGCCCGTAAATATGTGCAATTGTTTCGATTGTATTCTGAGCGTCTGCAGAGGGTCGATATGTCAAGTCTTCAGATCTTAGTCCCTCTGTAGCCCAATAAAAACGAAAGCCTAAACCTTGAATCATTCGGTTTAATGAAGAGGATACATTTAGTACTTCTGGAGCTGGAGGTAGCGTTGAAAAAGGAAGTTCTTGTGCCATACTGGTCAAACTGATTAGAAAAATAAGAATTCTGAAATTCATTCTACTTTTTCTCTAAAATACTATTTTAGCAGGAATAAGTCTTTTTTAATGACAAAGAAATTAACCAGTTTTGAAGCCCTAGCGAAATTACAATTTTCGAATCTTGCGCCAGATCCAAATCCCGAACCCTTGGCCGAAGTTCCCCAAAAAAAACAGTATTTAGAAGCGCATTTTAGTAATAAAGGACGGGGAGGTAAAACCGTAACCGTGATTAAAGGTTTTGAAGGATCTTCAGCCGAAGTAAAAGCATTAACCAAATCTTTACAAAAAGCCATAGGTGTAGGAGGTACCACTAAAGATGGAGAAATTATCATTCAGGGAAATTATCGGGATCAACTGATAGCGCTTTTAACCCAAATGGGACATCAGGTCAAACGTGTTGGAGGCTAAATACACTTTCTACCATTGAATTTCCTTTTTTCCTTGGCGTGCCAAATACGCATTACACTTACTAAAGTGTTTATTCCCAAACCAGTATCCCCGATTGGCACTAAGGGGTGAAGGGTGTCCACTAGTCAACACTAAGTGTTTGGAAGTGTCAATAAATTTGCTTTTCTGTTTGGCATAGCCACCCCAAAGCATAAAAACCAAATGGGTGTGTTGCACTGACAAATAACGTATTACGCTATCTGTAAATTGTTCCCAACCTTTCTTTTGGTGGCTTCCGGGCTGATGGGCTTGAACAGTTAAAGTAGCATTTAGCAACAACACCCCTTGATGGGCCCATCGAACTAAATTCCCACTTTTAGGATAAGGAAGATGCAAATCCGTTTGAATTTCTTTAAAGATATTAATCAAAGAAGGGGGATGTGTGATTCCCTCCGGGACAGAAAAACACAACCCATCCGCTTGCCCATCCCCATGATAAGGATCTTGACCAAGCAAAACCACCTTTACTTGATCCACAGGGCAACAATTAAATGCGGAAAAAATTAACGGTGCTGAGGGATAACAAAGCGTTTCTTTATATTCCGTTTTAACAAAGGCGGTAAGCTCATGAAAATAGGCTGATTCAAACTCCTTTCTTAGGGCGAATTCCCAACTGGGATGTATCTGAACCTTCATGAATTTATTACTTTTGCAGGCTAAGGTAAGAAAAACACATGGCTAAAATTCCGTTAAAAACGCTAGAAGACCTCGAATATAACGAGGTACTTCGTCAATGCGCTTCACATGCCATTACCCCCCTTGGCAAGCAGGAAATAAATGCCTTGCTTCCGGGAAATGACATAGCGGAATTAATGGAAATGCTTCAGGCTACTTCAGAGTTTAGAGCTTCTTTTGACAATGATAATCGAATTCCAAACCACGGTTTTGAAGATTGTACAACTGTCTTTTCACTACTCCGTATCGACAATAGTATTCTAGAAATTGAAACGTTTAGAAATATAGCCTCAAACACAGAAACAACGAATACCCTACTCAAGTTTTTGACCAAATTTGCCTCGTATTACCCCACCCTTTTTCGTTGTACAGAATCGATTTACGAAGAAAAAGAAATAAAACCCGCTGTTGATAATGTAATCGATCGATTTGGTGAGGTCCGCGATCGAGCGTCAGATGAATTGTTTCGCATCCGAAAAGAAATGAATCAACTGCGTTCAAAAATTGGCACGAGTTTTACTAAGGCACTACGCTTATATGCCCAAGCAGATTATTTGGATGATATACGTGAATCCGTTCAAGACAACCGACGGGTACTTGCAGTAAAAGCCATGTACCGCAGAAAAGTAAAAGGAGCTGTGCTGGGCAGTTCTAAAACGGGAAGTATCGTATTTATAGAGCCCGAAACTACTCATGCCCTATCTCGTGAATTAAACAACCTTCAATTTGAAGAGACTGAAGAAATCAATAAAATTCTTCGCAATCTCACTCATTTTCTTCGGCCTTTTGCGCCCTATTTACAAGCCCAACATGAGTTTTTACTCAAAATGGATTGTGTTTATGCAAAGGCGTGTTACGCTAGAGAAATTAACGGTGTTTTGCCTGAAATCAATACCGAAACAACTACTCTTGAGTATAAAGCCGCTTTTCATCCCCTACTCTATAGCACGCACCAAAGAGAAAATAAACCTACCTATCCTCAAGATATCGCTTTACACCCTGAACAACGTATTGTGGTAATTTCTGGCCCAAATGCAGGAGGAAAAAGCATTACCCTTAAAACTATTGGCTTGCTTCAACTTATGTTGCAAAGCGGTTTTTTACTTCCAGTACATGAACGTAGCAAAGCTTGTTTTTTTGAACGAATTCTAACCGACATTGGCGATAATCAATCCATTGAAAATCATTTGAGCACCTATTCCTACAGGCTTAAAAACATGAAATATTTTTTAAAAAAATGTTCATCGTCTACTCTTTTTTTAATTGATGAATTCGGAACAGGTTCCGATCCGGAATTAGGAGGTGCCCTTGCCGAAGCGATTTTAGAAGATTTTTATGAACGTAACGCTTTTGGACTAATAACGACTCATTACGCAAATTTAAAAGCTTTGGCTGATGAAAAACCGGGCATGGTAAATGCCAATATGCAATTTGACAACAAAACCCTTGAGCCTGTGTTTAAGCTCATAATGGGAGAAGCCGGTAGTTCATTCACCTTTGAAGTAGCCCAAAAAAATGGTTTGCCTTACAGCTTGATTAACCGTGCCAAAAAGAAAATTGAAAAAGGAAAAGTTCGGTTTGATGCTACCATTGCAAAACTTCAAAAAGAACGCTCTACGCTCCAAAAAACAGAACAATCATTAAAATCACAAGAGCAAAAAGCCGCTAAAGAAAGTGAAGAATTGGAGACTACCAACGCTAAACTAAAAGCAAAGTTATACAGTTACCAAGAGCTCTATGATCATCATCAACGCATGATTCAATTAGGAGATAAAGTAAATGGAATTGCCGAACGTTTTTTTGAAACCAATAAAAAAAGACCTTTAATTGCTTCTTTGCTTCAGCTGATTGAAACCGAAAATGCGAAGCGTAAAAGGAAATCAGCAGCAATCGCTAAAAAAGATCGAGAGGCAAAGAAAAAGCAAGAGGTGGAATTGCAAAAAACATTAGTTGAGGTCCGAAAAGAAAAGAAAATTGAAAAGCGAGTAGAAAAGCAAAAGCCTGCACAAATTCCTACTGTTGTTTTAAAAGTTGGCGATCGTGTACGTCTTGAAGACGGTCGGTCAACAGGCACTATTGAATCTTTAAAAAAGAATCAAGCAATTGTGAATTACGGTCAATTCACTACACAAGTCAATGTTGATCAGTTAGTATTTGTGTCTTCAGATAAAAAGAAACGATGACAAAAGCAGTCGTTCTCTTTGACGGCATTTGTGTACTCTGTCATTTTTGGGTTGGTGTTTTGTGCCGCTGGGACCGAAATAATCGCCTTCAGTTTGCTTCTTTAAACGGGGAATGGGCAAAACAATGGGAAAAGCAAAATAACCTTTCGCTTTTAAGCTATGATTCAATTGTGGTCATCAAAGAAAACAAAATTTATACAGAGGATAAAGCCTTATTTACACTGCTAAAAACCCTTGGTGGGGGGTGGAAAGTTTTGCTAATATTTTCATTTTTACCTTCATTTTGGACACAGAAAATCTATCGTTTTATAGCGGCAAAGCGTTATCAATGGTTTGGAAAATACACAGAATGCCCTTTACCCCAAAAAAAACACAAACACAAATTTTTGTAATTTAAAGGCAAAACCTCAAATTAGTAATTTATGAAAGAATTTAAAAAATTTATAAGTCGTGGAAGTGTAATTGACATGGCCGTAGGATTAATTATGGCCACCTACTTTGGAGCCATAGTCAAATCTTTAGTGAATGATATTATCATGCCCCCAGTGGGTATGCTTTTAGGAGGCGTAGATTTTTCTTCTTTAAAGTTTATCATTCAAGAAGCCCAAGGGGAACAGGCTGAAGTTGCGCTTCAATACGGCTTATTTATCAATACCATACTTACCTTTTTAATTGTTTCTTTTGCCATATTTATGGTTGTTAAAACCTACAATAAAATGCAAGATAAAATGCAAAAGAAGGAAGAGGAAGTAAAGAAAACGGACCCCATTCTTACAAAAGAAGAAGTGCTTTTAACGGAAATTCGAGATTTGTTAAAAAAGAAGTAAACTACGTTTTTGGCACCTCTTTTAACTTGCCGATAGATTTTCCTACCAGCATAGATACGGCTGCATCGCCAGTAACATTTACTATGGTACGACACATGTCTAATGGGCGATCAATAGCAAATATCAATGCCAACCCTGCTTCGGGGATTCCGGCTTGGGCCAATACAATGAGTAGCATTACTATTCCTGCACTGGGAACGGCTGCAGTTCCGATTGAGGCTAAAGTGGCTGTAAATACAATGCCTAATTGAGCCGTAAAACTCAAGTCAAGACCAAACGCCTGGGCTATAAATACTGCGGCAACCCCTTGGTATACTGAAGTTCCGTCCATATTTATTGTAGCACCGATGGGTAGCACAAAGCTTGCCACTTCCTCATCTACTCCTAAGTTGTCTTCTACACACTCCATTGTTGCGGGTAAGGTAGCTGCACTTGAACTTGTTGAAAAGGCCAAAAGTTGCGCAGGTGCAATTCCTCTCATAAAAAAAGAGGGGCTGCGTTTTGTAAAGATTTTTACAATAAGGATATAGACCACAATCATTAATGCTAACCCCAGGAGCAAGGTAATGGCATAAAGGGCTAATGCTTGGAAAAGCTCTAAACTCGGTGCCTCAACAACCAATGCTGCGAGTAAAGCAAAAACCCCAAAGGGTGCTGACAACATGATAAGGTCAATTAATTTTAGAATGATGGAATTTAATGAGTCGAAAAAACTTTTTACAGGTTGAACGGTACTCTCAGGAAGTAAAATCATACCTATTCCAAAAAACAAGGCAAAGAAGATAACCTGAAGCATATTGCGGTTATCTGAAGCTGCACTAATTATGTTTGAAGGCACTACATCAACCAAAGGTTGAAGGGGCCCTGCTTCTCTTTGTTTGGCTGCGGCTTCTTGTTTTTCTTGAGTATCAGAGGCATAGGCATCTACTAATTCTTGCCGGGTTTCAACACTTATTGATTTACCAGGTTGAATAATATTTACCAAAAGCAACCCAATAGAAACAGCAGTGAGGGTCGTAATCAGATAGGTGACAATTGTTCGTCCACCCATTTGAGAGAGTTTAGAAATGTCTTTGAGATCGGATATTCCCTTAATTAAGGAAGCTAAGATCAGCGGAACTGCTATAAGCTTCAATAAATTAATAAATAAAGAACCAAAGGGTTTAATGTAATCTTTGATGAATTCGGGGCCAAAAGAGAAAAAGGACAACCCTACTCCAACCAAGACTCCAAGAGCCATTCCAATTAATATTTTCCAGTGTAATGCTAATTTTTTCATGAATGATTGTGGGTAAATTAAAGTTTATCTGCTCGTTTGAGAAGGGTAAAATCAGCCAATACTAATGCTGCCATAGCTTCCACAATAGGAACTGCTCTGGGTACCACACAGGGATCGTGCCGACCTTTGCCTTGCATTTCGACTAGCTCACCTTCATGGGTTAGCGCTTCTTGTTTTTGCATAATTGTAGCTACAGGTTTAAAAGCGACATTAAAATAGATGTCCATCCCGTTTGATATTCCTCCTTGTACCCCTCCTGAGCGGTTGGTTAAAGTAGTTCCGTCTTCGTGGTAAAGATCATTATGCTCACTCCCTTTCATTTTAATACCCTCAAAACCACTTCCGTATTCAAACCCTTTTACTGCATTGATTGATAGCATGGCGTGACCTAAAACGGCATGTAGCTTATCAAAAACGGGAGCACCTAATCCCTTAGGTACATTTTTAATTACACAACTGACCACCCCACCTACCGTGTCACCTTCCTTACGCACTTGTTTAATGTATTCTTCCATTTGAACAGCAAGTTGTGGGTCAGGGCAACGAACGATGTTTTGTTCAGCTAAAGATAAATCCAGCTGATCCGGACTCTTTTCTAATTGTAAGCTACCTACAGCTGAAACATACGCTTGTATAGTAATGGGATTGAGAAATTGTTTTGCAATAGCTCCTGCCACTACTCTACTGGCAGTTTCACGGGCAGAACTTCTTCCTCCTCCTCGATAATCGCGAAATCCGTACTTTTCATCGTACACATAATCCGCATGTGAAGGTCGGTATTGTTGTTTAATATGACTGTAATCCTGTGATTTTTGATTCGTATTTCGAATGCAAAAACCGATTGGAGTTCCGGTTGTTTTTCCCTCAAAAATACCCGACAAGAATTCAACTTCATCCGGTTCTTTCCGTTGGGTTACTATAGCAGACTGTCCCGGTTTACGTCGATCTAAATCCTTCTGGATAGCCTCAAAATCAAGAGTAACTCCTGCAGGACATCCATCAATAACTCCACCTATCGCAGGACCATGAGATTCTCCGAAAGTTGTGAGTCGGTATAAGATGCCAAATGAATTTGCTGCCATTTTCAAAATTAAAATCCAAAGATAAAGGATATGTTTGGGATAGACTTTGCCCCTTAAGTTTTTTTCTGCAAAGCCCGATAGAGAATCTGCACCGGATGGAGGCTTTTGCGTCCTGTACCTTCCTGAATTTGATGTCGACAACTGGTTCCGTTTGCGGCAATGATAAGTTCTTGATTTGCTTTTCGAATTGAAGGAAAAAGACGTTCTTCACCCACCAACTGACTAATTTTATAATGTTCTTTTTCAAAACCAAACGATCCCGCCATACCGCAACATCCTGTATTCATTAAGCGAACAGTATAATTGGTGGGAAGCGACAAAATTTTAAACGTATCGGCTGGGCTCCCTAAGGCCTTTTGATAACAATGTGCGTGAATTTTAACTTCCTTTTTTTCTAAATGAAAAAGGGAGGGCTTAAGAACTCCTTTCTCAATTTCTTGGGCTAAAAAGGCCTCGATCAAATAACAATGCTGGGCTACTTCTTTAGCTTTGTTGGGATAACTTGATAATTTGATGTATTCATCGGTAAAGGTATAAATGGCCGACGGTTCAATCCCAATAAGAGGGATTTCTTCAGAAAGCAAAGGATGGTATTTGAGAATATTGGCGTCTGCACATTTCTTTGCCTCTTCTAGAAACCCTTTTGAAATATAGGTTCTTCCACTTTCTGAGGGAGGCAATACAGTTACATTATACCCTAAGGCCTTTAAAAGAAGTAGGGCTTCTTTTCCAATTTCTGTTTCATGGTAATTGGTAAACTCATCCAAATAAACATAAACCTTTTTTTGAAATGGCCGGGATTCGCTTTGGGTGATGGAAGGGTACAAAGACTTTTCTAATTTGGGCAAGGATCGTTCTTTGGCAATCCCGATTCCCTTTTTTATTAGTGATGAAAGCAAGGGTTGAGTTAACATAAAATTATGTAAACCCCGTATGGATTGATTTTTCTTGCTCAATTTTCCGGAAAAAGCAAACATCCTATCCCGTAATGAACGAGGGTTTGATTTGTGGTATTGATACAAAAATTCCGCTTTATATGTGGCTATGTCAACACTGCTCGGACATTCTGTTGCGCAGGCTTTACAACTTAAGCAGAGATCAAACACGTCTTTTAAATCGGCATCATCAAAGGCATTTGGACTTTTTTGGTTGGAAAGGACCTCTCGCAATACATTTGCTCTACCTCTTGTGTTGTGCTTTTCCTCTTTTGTTGCACGATAACTTGGACAAAGAGTGCCTTTGGGAAGTGTTGATCGGCAAGCGCCAGCACCATTACATTTTTCTGCCGCTCGATAAATTCCTTGATCTGCACTAAAATCAAACGCGGTTTCAAATTCAGGAGTGCTTGCAATTGATGTTCGCATTTGTTCATCCATGGGATAGGGATCTACAATTTTCCCTGGATTGAATATCCCATTGGGATCAAACAAGGTTTTAATTTGTTTAAATCGATTATAATTTTCCTGGCCAACTACAATGGGAATAAATTCAGAGCGTACAATGCCATCACCGTGTTCTCCACTTAATGATCCGTTGTATTTCTTCACTAATCGTGCTACAGCTTCTGTAATTGCTCTAAAATCGCGTACACCCTCTTTTGTTTTGAGATTGAGAATGGGACGCAAATGCAATTCCCCTGCTCCTGCATGAGCATAATACACCACATTCTGATCAAAAGAAAGCATGAGGTGTTCAAATTCATCTATATAATCTGCTAATTTGGGTAAGGGTACTGCTGTATCTTCTATGCAGGCAACGGCTTTTTGATCACCAATCATATTTCCCAATAAACCCAACCCTGCATGTCGAAGAGCATTCGCTTTATCAATGGCTTCATCCCAAAGGGGTACTGCCGCATAACTCCAGCCAGAAGCGGCCACTGTGGCTTCTAATTTTTGCAAATCAGAGGCAAGAATTTCTTTATCATTATTCCGTAACTCAAGTAACAATATGGCTTTAGGGTCTCCTTGAATAAAAAAGCGATGTTCTTTAAAACCCGGGTGTCCTTTCGTGCAATCTAAAATGGTTTTATCAATCAATTCACAGGTGTACAAATGATGCTCCATTACAGGGACAACCGCATTCATTGCATCATGAATACTTTTAAAATGCAAGGCAAGCATAGCACTGTGCTTAGGGGGAAGGGGTTCTAAAGCAAATGTTATGGCTGTTGTAATCGCCAGGGTACCTTCACTTCCGGCAAGTAGTTTTGAAATATTAAAAAGCGAACCATCAGACGTAAAGGGTCTTTGGTCAATTAAAACATCAAGAGCATATCCTGTATTTCTTCTGTGGATACTGGCCTCAGGGAATTCGTTTCTAATTCCTTCTTGTGTTTTAGGGTCAGATAGCATTTCTTCTAATTGGCGGTAAATTTCACCTTCTAAAGTGGGTAAGGCTGCTTTTTCTTTTATTTCAGATGCTGTACAAGGTTTAAATACCACTTCTGATCCATCACTAAGCAGTGCCTCAACTGCAATGACCTTGTCACGTGTTACCCCATAGCGAATTGAGGTTGTTCCCGAAGAATTGTTTCCCAACATTCCGCCTAGTAAACAATACTGTGAGGTGGATGTATTGGGACCGAAAAAAAGATCTAAAGGCGCTAACACCTGATTCAACGCATCTCGATTTACACCGGGCTGAACGGTCACCGTATTCTGTTTAGGATCAATTTTTAAAATTTCAGTAAAATGTTTTGAAACATCAACCACAATACCTTCACCTACACACTGACCTGCTAGAGAGGTTCCGGCGGTTCTCGGAATAAGTCCAATTTTATGTTGCTGTGCAAAGGCAATAATTTCTTGCAAATCATTTTTTCCCTTTGGAAAGGCCACAGCTAAGGGGTTTCGCTTGTATACAGAGGCATCTGTTGAGTAAAGATACTGGTGAAGTCGATCCCATTTAATTGTTCCAGCTAGCTTAGAATTTAAAGTGGTGAGTTTAGAATGTAAGGGATGAGATTGCAAAGGCTCCTAATTTCATAAGTTGCCCTAAAATTAAGATAAGTTTTTCATTTCCCTCCATTTGATTAATTTAGCATATATTTTTTATTATGATCCGATATTTTGCACTTCCCCTTTTTGTTGCATTTTCTATTATAGCCTGCCAAAACGGTTCAAATTCCTTAAAAATTAAGGGAACTTCAGATTTAGATAATGGAAGTAAAATATTCCATATCAAAGCAGACGCCAACAATCAACCCCAGGTAATGGATACCCTAACCGTTTCTGAAGGAAAATTTGAATTGACGTTTGAAGTAGAAGAGCCTAACGTACATTTTTTACAAGTTGAAGGCCTTCAAGGCACTTTTCCTTTTGTTGTTGAAGGAGGTACACTTGATGTTGAGATTTTTAAAGACAGTTTGGTAGCTTCAAAAGCGATGGGAACCATTTCAAATGATGACTTTATGCAGTATAAATCCGAAACCAAGGTTTATATTACTTCTTTAAATGCGATAGGAAATGATCTTCAACAGGCCCTGATTTTAAAAGACACTTTAGCAGCCCAAGACTTACAAGATCAATATCAAGAAGTACGGTTACAAATTCAAGAATACGAATTGGATTTTATTCGATCCTCTCCTGATTCGTTTATTTCGATTTTGATTTTAGAACGTTTTGTAGCAAATAAAACACTCCCCACAGGAGAAGCTAAAGAATTGTATGACGGTCTTTCAGAGCGTATTAAAAACACAGATTCTGGTCGCAGTATTAGCGGCATACTAAATGTGCCTGAAAAAGCAGAAGTAGGTCAAGCAGCTCCCTTATTTGAAGGTCCGGACCCTGAGGGAAATAGACTGGCTTTGAACGAATCCCTTGGAAAAGTGACCATAATCGATTTTTGGGCAAGTTGGTGTCGCCCCTGCCGTATTGAAAACCCTAATTTGGTACGGTTGTACAACGAACATAAAAACGATGGACTTCGAATTGTAGGGGTGTCTTTAGATAAAACAAAACCTAAATGGATTCAGGCAATTGCAGATGATGGATTGACTTGGGAGCATGTTTCAAATCTTGAGTTTTGGAACGATCCCATTGCCCGGCTTTATAATGTGAGCGCAATTCCCGCTACTTTTATTGTTGATGAAAACGGTATAATCGTTTCGCGTGATCTGCGAGGCATAGAATTAGAACGTAAAGTTCAAGAGCTTTTAGGAAAACTTTAATTTCTTTTCTTTTGCTGTTCTCTGTACAGCATTACTCCTGCAGCTAAGGTAGCCACACTCAAAACGGCAAGCATTAATGTAGCTTCGTCAAGAACCTCGGGCTTTAACAATAAGGTAATTACAATACCTCCTATTGCTCCTCCAAAATGGGCTGTATGTCCAATGGTGTCTTTTTGAGATTTCATCCCGTATAATGTGTACAGAATATATCCTATTCCAAACAGATATCCGGGAATCGGAATCGGAATAAAAAAGAGGAATAATTCAATTTCGGGATACAATAACAAGGCACTGAACAGGACTCCGGTAACGGCACCGCTCGCACCAACAGCGGTATAATAAGGATCATTGTAATGATAGCCGTATCCAAAAAGATTACCCGCGATCAAGCTCCCAAAATACAAGGCTAAAAAGGAAAAAGTGCCTAAAGCATACACCACAATACCAATAAAAAAATAAAGGGTTATCATGTTGAATAATAAATGAGAGGTACCCACGTGTAAAAACCCTGAGCTTAGAAGTCGTAAATAGGATCCTGAACGGATTTTATTAATTTGAAAACTGTAGGCAGTAAAAAAAGAGTCGTCCCTAAATCCTTTATAGCTTATTAAAGCCGTTATGCCGATGATGAGCAGTCCTACAAGGGGAAGATTTTGTATCATTTAATTACAAATCAAATACAATTCCCTGAGCAAGAGGAATTTCTGTTGAAAAATTAACAGTATTGGTTTGTCTTCTCATGTAGGCTTTCCAAGCATCTGAACCACTTTCTCTGCCTCCACCCGTTTCTTTTTCACCACCAAAAGCGCCTCCGATTTCAGCCCCTGAAGTTCCAATATTTACATTGGCAATTCCGCAATCACTCCCCCAATGAGACAAAAAGGTTTCGGTTTCCCTTACATTAAGTGACATGATGGAAGAAGACAGTCCTTGCTTTACGTCATTTTGAATTGTTAAAGCATCTTCTATTGTTCCTTTATAAGGCAGCACATACAATAAAGGCGCAAAGGTTTCTTCTTGTACTACTTCAGCATTTGAATCGATAAGAGCCACAGCCGGCTTTACATAGCAATGACTTCCTAAGGATTTGGAATCAAGAACAGCACCCTTAACAATCCATTTCCCCCCTTGATTTTCCACTTTTTTGCAAGCTTCTTCAAATAGGGTAACAGCTTCAGCATCAATTAGGGGACCTACGTGATTTTTTTCATCTAAGGGGTTTCCGATTCTCAACTGACCGTAGGCTTTTTTTAATGCAGTGGTAAAAGTTTCCACTATAGATTCATGTACTATTAAACGGCGTGTAGAAGTACAGCGTTGGCCGCATGTTCCTACTGCTCCGAAAACAGCAGCGCGAATAGCCAATTCAATATCAGCATGGGGAGTAATAATAATGGCATTATTGCCTCCCAATTCAAGAAGCGATTTTCCTAAACGCGCAGCAACTCGTTGTGCAACATCTTTCCCCATTCGAGTGGAACCTGTAGCTGACACTAAGGCTACCCGATGGTCTTCGGCCAACCACTTTCCTACTGCCGCATTTCCGTTAACCACTGAAGAAATTCCTTGTGGAAGGTTGTTTTCTTGCAGTACTTCGGCTACTATGTTTTGACAGGCTATACTACATAAAGGTGTTTTTTCACTGGGTTTCCATACACAAACATTACCACATACCCACGCAATCGCCGTATTCCAACTCCACACGGCAACCGGAAAGTTAAACGCAGAAATGATGCCTACGATTCCCAAGGGGTGGTATTGCTCAAAAAGACGATGAGAAGGACGTTCAGAGGTCATTGTAAATCCATGTAATTGACGAGATAATCCAACGGCAAAATCACAGATATCAATCATTTCTTGTACTTCGCCCAAGCCCTCTTGTAAGGACTTACCCATTTCCCATGACACCAATTGGCCCAGAGCACTTTTCTTTTCTCTAAGCTTATTTCCCATTTGACGCACAAGCTCTCCTCGCTTTGGGGCAGGCCATTTTCTAAAAACCTCAAAAGCTTCTGTTGCGGTTTCAATCACACTTTCATAATCTTCAGGACTAGCGCCTTGTAAACGGCCAATTTCTTTGTCGTTTACGGGACTGTAGGAGATTATTTCTGGTCCTGAACCATACCAAAGGTTACCTTGGGTACATCCTTTTTGGTTTTTTTGTATTCCTAATTCTTCAAGCAAAGTCTTGATATCCATCATCCTTTTTGATTTAGTTGTGTTGTAAATGTACTTTCAAAAATACGGTCTGCGTTTGCGGTTTCAAAACCCTCTCTTCGATGTTCTCGTTTAAGGTCCTTTTGATTTAAATGATTGAATTCAGGAAGGGGCTTGCGCTCAGCAAATTCCACATAACTTCCAGCGATTGACTTAGTGGCTCCCTCTTTAAAAGTAGCTAGCACTTGATTGGCAACAGAACTTGATTGACGTAAAAGACCATCGCCACTTGTTTTAATCTCTCCTCCAGAGGTATTCAGTTGAATCCCGATAGATGTTAAAAAGGAATTAAAGGGTTCGAGTGTATTATAAGCCTGAGGCAAATCATGAACACTAATAGTGTAATGGTTTAAATAGTATCGGTTGTAGATAACCCATGCCGCATATTCACTTTCGGTTAATAAATGTTCATAATCTTCAAGAGAAGGCAATTCCCATAAAGGAGTTTGAAAATAGGTGGCTACAGCTTTAGCATCCATTACATCCAACTGATCAACAGGATCACTTTTTACCGTATTCGTGTATTTATAAATAATCTTCTGTGTGGTTTTGGACAATTGATCTACTTTAAGTTCACTAATAAATACTCTAGGTAAATCGGGTGTGGGTGGGGCATACCAATTGGCATCTAATTTTTTCACTTCAAAATAAAAAGAGTCTCTTTTTTCATATCCATGAGCTAAAAAAATCTTTTCAAACGAGGCAATTCCCAAATTCTTGACTCCCATGGTACGAAAGGCCACATGGTCATTTATGATATCCGCTTGACTGCTTACCAATCCTTTGTCCACCATAGCTTGGGTTATTTTTTTAACATCAGGCACTCGTTGGGCATAAACAGCAAACAGAGCGTCTAAGATTTGGGTCATTACTGTATGTGTTGCAAATTTCATGGTAAACTATTTAGTGTAAAAATAAGGCTCCTGTGGGAGTTTTTAAGAGTTTTTCAAAGGGAATCTCTTCTTGTTTTAAAAAACCTTTTTGAATAAGCGCGCCTGCCGAAACCATTTCAACAACGGCTACCAAGGAAGCTGCTGTAGTCCAAGAAATGGCCCGCCATTTTTTATCTTCAATTTCTAAAGGATAAAAGGCTTTATAATATTCTTTACGCGATAGGGTTTTATTGTGCCAACCTTCTACCACAGCATAGACATAAACAACATCTTCTTCAACTGGGGGTTTTGCATTGCTCAAAATGCGCTCCAAAAGTTCTTTGTCGTCTTTTAGAATAAGTTCGTACATCAAAAAACGCATAAGTTTACCGTGCCCTGGATACCGAATCGTTTTATAGTTTAAAGTATCTACTTTTCCTTCAAATGTATCGCATAACGTTCCCAAGCCTCCAGAGGTGGTAAATGCTTCAAATTCCTGCCCTTCAATGTTTATGTATTCAAAACCTTCAAGTGAAGGAACCCATTTTTTTTGACCGTTATGTATCGCTTCAGCATCATTTAAATATTCATTTATAACCCCATGTGGTGACCACGTAAAGGAATACGCCATTTGTCCGTTGGGGTATCGTGGCAAGGCCCCTACCCTCAATTCAATATCCCTTAAATCATCAAACGATAGTGTAAGGTGTTTCCCTATGATTCCTATTAAGCCCGGTGCTAATCCACACTGAGGAGCAAAAACACTGGTGGCTTTTTCACTTAGTGTTTGTATAAATTTTGTTGTAGGCACATCTTCTGTTAAATCAAAATAATGAATGCCTAAATCAAAGGCAATTTGAGCGATGGGCTTATTTAAGAAATAAGGTAAACAAGAGACCACTGCATCCTGTTCCTTCATTTTTTTTTTGATAAAGTCAATATCTGTTACATCGCCTTGAATGCACGTAAAAGGCAATTTATAATCATAATGAGGCAGTTGATTGTCTATTGCACGAACGGTAAAATTTTTGCTCAATAACACCCCCACTAGGCTGCCTACTTTTCCCATTCCAAGAACTAAAATATTTTTCATTTTTAACAAATATTATATAAATTGTTATATATGTAACAAATTAAACTTATTTTTAGGATTCCTACTAGTGCCAATCAAAAGAAAAAAAGGAAAGTTTTCAACACCCTACAACTAGAGAAAAAGATACCTTTGCGGAGATAAATGTTCATATGAACGCCGTAATCTACTTTTTTACTTATCCTTTTTTATTTGTAGTCTCTCGATTGCCCTTTCCCCTGTTTTATTCATTATCTGATTGTATTCGGTTTTTGGTTTTTAATGTGCTGGGGTACCGCAACAAAGTAATTACCAGCAATATTAAATTGGCCTTCCCTCAACTTTCAGAAAAGGAAAGGAAAATTATTGCGCGAGGCGTTCAACGTCACTTTTGTGATTTGTTCTTAGAAATCATAAAATCTATGGGGATGTCAAAAAAGGAAATGATAAAGCGGTTTCAAATCAAAAACATTGAAACACTAACTCAATTTGAAAAGCAAAATCGATCCGCCTTTATTATGTGTGGTCATTATGCCAGTTGGGAATGGATGATGTCTTTAGGATATCATATGAATCACAAAGGATACGGTATTTACAAACCCATTGGAAATCCCTATTTTGATCGATTAATAAAGAGAATACGCAGTAAGCACGATGCCTATATGATACCTGTTCAAACGGCTGCGTCAATAATTACTGAAAAAGAGCAAAAGAACGAACGAGGAGTATACGGTTTTGCTAGCGATCAATCGCCTAGACCAAAACCCCTTACCTATTGGCGTTCTTTTATGGGTGTTGAAGTTCCCGTTTATACCGGAGCTGAACGCTTGGCTCGATCACTCAATATACCTGTAGTTTTTGGTAAAATTAACCGAGTAAAGCGCGGGTTTTATGAAGTTGAGTTTAAAGTCATTTCAGACCTATCGGCATCTACACCAGAGCATTTTATAACCGATACTTTTACAGCTTGGTTAGAAGAACAAATTAAAGAAGACCCTTCTCAGTATTTGTGGACCCATAAGCGGTTTAAACACGCTAGGAAACAATAAGTTTTTCAATTTCACTGACAAAGCGCGATGCTAAGTCTTCTGCTTCTTTTTGAGATTGTGCTTCGGTATATATGCGAATTATGGGTTCTGTATTTGATTTTCGCAAATGCACCCACTGGGTTTCAAAATCAATTTTCAGCCCATCCACAGTGGTAATTTGTTCTTTTGAGTACTTTTTTTCGAGGGTTTTTAAAATGCCGTCAACATCCAATCCTTCCGTCAGAGTGATTTTATTTTTACTCATAAAATAACTTGGATATTGTGAACGGAGCGCAGAAACGGTGCATTGTTTTTCAACCAGTAAGGAGAGAAATAAAGCCACACCAACCAAAGCATCACGGCCGTAGTGTAAGTCGGGATAAATGACCCCACCATTACCTTCTCCACCAATTACAGCTTGCTTGGCTTTCATTTGAGTTACTACATTTACTTCACCCACTGCACTTGCTGTATAATGACCTCCGTGTTGCTGGGTTACATCAGCCAAAGCACGTGTTGAGGATAGGTTTGAAACGGTATTGCCTGGGGTTTTGCTCAAAATATAATCTGCACAAGCAACAAGGGTATATTCCTCACCAAACAACACCCCTTTTTCATCCACAAAAACCAATCGATCCACATCGGGGTCAACCGCAATACCGAAGTCTGCTTGATGCTGTACTACTGCTTGGCACAAATCTGTTAAATGTTCTTTTAAGGGCTCTGGGTTGTGCGGAAAATTTCCATCAGGTGTGCAATGGATTTGAATACTTTCAATTCCCAATTGGTCTAAAAGTTTTGGAATGGCAATCCCACCTGTAGAATTGACCGCATCTACAACCACTTTAAATTTATTTTTTAGAATACCTGTTGTTTGTACCCATTTTAAATCTAGGGTTGCCTTAATATGATACTCTATTGCCGAATTCACTTTTTTCAATTTACCCAATTCGGTAACAGAAGCATAAACAAAAGCCTCCTTCTCAGCTAAATCTAAAACTTGAGCACCTGCCGCTGCATCAATAAATTCACCCAATGCGTTGAGTAGTTTTAAAGCATTCCACTCTTTAGGATTATGGCTTGCTGTAAGAATTATTCCAGCCTGTGCTTTGTAATGGGGTACCATTACGGCAACTGTGGGTGTTGTCGATAGGCCTAAATCAATAACATTAACACCCATACCTACTAATGTTTGATTCACTAATTCATGTACCATTTCTCCAGATATTCTTGCATCCCTTCCCGTAACAATCGTAACCTGTTCAGAACAGTGTTCTTTGATCATTTGAGCAAATGCGGAGGTAAATCGAACAATATCTAAAGGCGTTAAATTTGTAGAAACAGACCCCCCTATAGTCCCTCGAATCCCGGATATAGATTTTACTAAAGTCATTTCTTATAAAGATAAACGTTTAAAATAAACTTACCAGGCATAATTAAAACGGATAAGCCCCATAAGAGCATTAGAAAGTCCACTTGTACTTGATGGATTTAAAATGTATTGAATATTTGGCTGAAAAATTAACTTTCTATTTGCAATCCATTGGTAGGTAAGCTCTATTACAGTTTCTCTTTTTAATATCCCTTCAAATTGAGACCTGTAATATTTTGAAAAATTTGCATTAGCAACCGCAATCCCAAAACCATCTTCAGCTCTTTTAGAGCTAAAACCTTTAAACCAAAATCCACCACCGACAAATGAAGCAACTGGATTTTGGAAACTCAGGGAAAGACCAATTTGCGAAAAAGCGCTTATAAAAATTCCATTGCTTGTATTTTGAATAAGCTTATGGTCGCTTATAAAATAGACGCCATTTCTTGAAGAAAATAAAACTTCATCCAAAATTTGTTTTTGTAAATGGTTCCAAATTCCAAATTTGTAGACAGATTTGAGTATATTTTCTTTTTTAATTTGAAATTGAATTTCATTTATTAATAAAGCTCCTTCTTCTTTATTAAATCTCCAGTTTAGTGAATTTGGATTATCACTCTCACTACCAGGGTCTCCATCATAGATAGCATGTGAAATGAGAATTTGATCATTTAAGCTCCAGTTGACAACAATTCCAAGTGTAGCTAGTGGGAATATAGAAGCAGGAAAGTTAGAAGAAAGATCAGGTTGTATACCGAAAGAACTATTAATAAAATTTTGTCCGGTTTCTGGAATAGCAAAAACACTATTCAAATCATGCTGTCCAATTAGTAAGGACCAGGATTTAAAACGTTGTTTATACCAAACTTCATAGAGCCGTGTATGGGATTCTGCTTCAATGTTATTAGCTATTTGAAAATCTCCTATCAAATTAGATAGTGAATTACCATGATTATTGAGTAGATATACAAAAAAATGTCCTCCCTTCCATAAATCAAGTGATTCTGAGTCTATATTAAAAGCTAAATCAATGTTACCAATGAAAGCACTTCCCTTTTCTATACCTCCAGAAAAATTATTTGCCAGATCAAATGTATAACTCCCTTTAATTGAAATTACCTTAGATAGTTTTTGAGCATTTAAAAACTGAAAAACAAATACCAAGAAAATAATAGATAATGAATTTATTCTATTTGAGTATTGAGCTTTAGTAAATGGACTATATAATTTAATAATTTTAAAAATCAACTTAGAAAAATTGAATGTAAACTTAGACATTTAAAAAATTTAAGGTTTAATGTTTATTGATAATTAATCATATTTTTAATATATGAACTTTTTGGCCCATGTATATTTATCAGGAGAAGATATGGATTTGGCCATTGGAAATCTTATTGCAGATCGCGTAAAAGGAAAGGAAATTCAAGGATATCCAAAGCCAATTCAAAGGGGGATTCATCTCCATCGAAAGATTGATATATTTACTGATACACATCCCAGAGTTCGTGAATGTAGAAAATTTCTTTTCCCTCAATACCGACACTACAGCGGGGTAATTATAGACATGTATTTTGATCATTTCTTAGCCCTTCATTGGAAGCGTTACCACCCTATCCCTTTAGCTGAATTTTCGGTTTCGTTTTATTCAATATTAAAAGAAAAGTCAGTAGATTTTCCTTCCCGTTCGTTAGACTTTGTCTCTGCCTTAATCCGGTATGACTGGTTTTCCTATTATCAAACCATAACAGGATTACAAGAAATATTAATCCAAATGGATCGCCGAACCACCAATCCCTCCAAATTGTCTTCTTCTGTAGTTTCTTTAGAAGAAAATTATAATTATTTTGGCGAACATTTTTTTTCCTTTATGGAAGATGTTATTTCCTTTTCAACTTCACAACATAAAAACTTAAAGTCATAAATATGCATGCTTTTTTTTCTTTTCCCCAAGCTAAGTATTCCTCACTTCTAGGAACGTTCATCCTTTTTATTTTCTTTCACTCTTGTGCGCCTCCAAAGCCGATAAAAGCTACTGTTGTAAGTGCAAGAGAAGAGGCTTCAGCTATAGGAGTTGCAATTTTAGCAAAAGGCGGAACCGCTTTTGATGCCATGATCGCCACTGATTTAGCGCTTACCGTTTGTTATCCCAATGCCGGAAATATATCGGGAGGTGGATTTTTTGTCTATCGAACAGCACAAGGTGAAGTAGGAAGTTTGGATTATCGCGAAAAGGCCCCATTAGGTGCATCGGCTACCATGTATCTTGATGAAAAAGGAAATGTAATCCCTGATAAAAGTACTCTTGGTGGACTTGCTGTGGGTGTTCCTGGAACGGTAGCAGGACTATTCGCGATTCATCAAAAATTTGGAACCCTCCCTTGGCAAGAATTAGTTCAACCGGCAATAAACCTAGCACGTAATGGATATGTGGTAACCGAAAAACAAGCCCGAAGTTTTGAAAGTAATATTGAAAAATTTTCGGCGGTTAACGGACCCGAAACGTTTTATGCACAGGAATATAAAGCGGGGGATCGGGTGAAAAATTTAGCCCTTGCAGAAACTTTAGAACGCATAGCCAAATTTGGTAAAGCGGGTTTTTACGAGGGTGAAAATGCCGATGCTCTAGTAGCACGTGTTCAGGAAACGGGAGGAATCATAACCCATCAAGATTTAATTCAATACGAACCGGTTTGGCGTGAGCCCATTCACTTTAAATACAAAGACCTTGATCTTTACACCATGGCTCCACCATCAAGTGGAGGAATTTGTTTGGGTCAAATTATGAAAATGATTGAACCCTATGACATTGGACAATACGATCAAAATGCACAAGAAGCTGTTCAAATTATGGTAGAGGCTGAACGTCGATCCTATGCTGATAGAAGTCTATATCTAGGTGATCCTGATTTTGTTTCCATTCCTACAGCAGAATTGCTCGATGTTTCTTACTTAAAGGAAAGAATGGAGAGTTTTAGCTTTGATCAAGCTACAAAATCTACTGATATCACACCAGGAACTGTCGTTTGGGAAGAAAGTGAAGAAACGACTCATTATTCTATTCTGGATGCTTTAGGCAATGCCGTTGCAGTAACAACAACATTAAATGGCAGTTACGGCTCCAAGGTATATGTAGAGTCGGGAGGCTATTTTCTTAACAATGAAATGGATGATTTTAGCAGTAAACCAGGGGTTCCGAATATGTTTGGCCTTATTGGTGGGGAGGCAAATGCTATTGCTCCTCAAAAGCGAATGCTTAGTGCGATGACTCCCACTATAGTTGAAAAAAATGGAGCTTTATCCATGATTGTTGGAACGCCAGGGGGGTCTACTATTATCACCTCGGTATTACAAACCCTTTTGAATGTTTATGAATTTGAGATGGATATTCAAACGGCGGTTTCTGCACCTCGTTTTCATCATCAATGGCTTCCCGATGTTGTTGTCTTTGAGCCAAACCGTTTTGAGAAAGAGTTTATTTTAAAATTGCAAGAAAAAGGGTACGATATAAAGGAGGAATACACTCGTATCATTGGTCGTGTTGATGCCATTCACATTGCAGAAGACGGTACAATTCAAACCGGAGCTGATCCGAGGGGTGACGATAAAGCCGTTTCCTTGTATTAAATACCAATTTAGAACAAACTCTGCGTCAGAAATTATACTTTTGTAAGCTATGGCTATGCATAAGGGAGAAAATTACATTGTTGTTGAAGGCGCTCGGGAACACAACTTAAAAAACATCAATGTTACCATACCTAGAGAACAATTAGTTGTAATTACAGGATTATCAGGAAGTGGAAAATCTTCCTTGGCTTTTGATACGTTATATGCCGAGGGCCAACGGCGTTATATGGAAACTTTTTCTGCTTACATCCGACAATTTTTGGGTAATCTTGAGCGTCCTGATGTTGATAAAATTGACGGGTTATCTCCTGTAATAGCCATCGAACAAAAAACCACTTCCAAAAGTCCACGTTCAACCGTGGGTACCATAACAGAACTTTACGATTTTTTTCGATTGCTTTTTGCTAGAGTAGGTTCAGCTTACAGCTACCTGACTCAAGAAAAAATGGTTAGTTATACCGATGAGCAAATATTGCAATTGGTGCTCTCGCATTTTAACGAAAAAAAGATTGGCTTGTTAGCCCCTTTGATTCAAGCACGAAAAGGACATTATCGAGAGTTGTTTGAAACGCTTTCACGACAAGGATTCACAAAAGTGAGGGTTGATGGAGAAATTTTGAATATCACCCCGGGAATGAAAGTAGACCGTTATAAAATCCATGACATTGAATTGGTGATTGATCGTTTTACCATAAAAAAGGAGCCGGAAACTGAAAAGCGGTTAACCGACTCGGTTGCAACAGCAATGCACTATGGACAAGGGGTTTTACTGATCATAGATTTAGAAAGTGAGGCTACACGGTATTTTAGCCGAAATTTAATGTGTCCTAGCACAGGCATCTCCTACCCGCTTCCCGAACCAAATACATTTTCATTCAATTCACCTAAGGGCATGTGTCCAGACTGTAAGGGGTTAGGAATACAACATAAAGTAAACCTGTCTAAAGTTATTCCAGACGAACGTTTGTCTATTTCTCAGGGCGGATTAGCGCCTCTAGGTACAAATAAAAAAAGCTGGACGTATAAACAAATTGAAACCATAGCCAAATGTTATTCCTTTTCACTGCAAGATCCTATTGAGAAAATTCCAGCAAAGGGAATAGAGGTGATTTTAAAAGGCAGCACCGAAAAATTTCAAATTGAGTCAACCACACTTGGGCTAACACGAACGTATAAAATAGATTTTGAGGGACTAGAAAATTACATTGCCTCAAGTTATGAAGAGGCAGGCACCAGTGGAATTCGCCGTTGGGCATCTTCTTTTATGGATAGCACCCCTTGCGTTAGCTGTGCCGGAACCCGATTAAAAAAAGAAGCATTACACTTTAAAATTTTAGACAATACCATTGCTGATCTCGTGGCTATGGATTTAAAAGATTTACACAAATGGATTATTCAATTGCCAAAACATTTAACGGAAAATGAGAACTTAATCGCGGTTGAAATTATTAAAGAAATTGCAACTCGATTGCAGTTTTTACTTGATGTTGGCTTAGATTATTTGCAATTAAACCGTTCTTCAAAATCCTTATCAGGTGGAGAAGCACAGCGCATTCGTTTAGCTACCCAAATTGGCTCTCAGTTGGTAGGAGTTCTTTACATTTTAGACGAACCGAGCATTGGGTTGCATCAACGTGATAATAATCGGTTGATTCAATCCTTATTAACCCTTAGAGATATTGGAAATTCTGTTATTGTAGTTGAACACGATAAAGACATGATGCTCCATGCGGATCATTTAATTGACATGGGGCCCAAAGCAGGTAAGAATGGAGGTCAAATTATTTCAGAAGGGAGTCCTGCTGAAATCCTTAATGAAGGATCTACAGTAACTGCACAATACCTATCGGGAGCCATAGAAATTGGAGTTCCGTCAACACGACGTAAGGGAAATGGAAATGTGTTGCAACTCAAAGGGTGTACCGGAAATAATTTAAAAAATATTACTGTTGATTTTCCCTTGGGGATGATGATTGGTGTAACTGGAGTTTCAGGAAGTGGCAAATCTACCTTAATCAATGAAACACTCTACCCTATTTTAAACCATCACATATTTAAAGGGGTACAAGAACCCCTTCCCTATAAATCGATCAAAGGGTTAAAGTATATTGATAAAGTAATTGACATCAATCAAAGTCCAATTGGACGAACACCCAGGAGTAATCCGGCGACTTATTGTGGGGTTTTTAGTGAGATCCGAACTCTTTTTACACGGACACCTGAAGCCCAGATACGCGGCTATAAACCGGGGCGATTTAGCTTTAACGTGGTAGGAGGGCGATGCGAAACCTGTCAAGGCGGAGGAATGAAGGTAATTGAAATGAATTTTTTACCTGATGTTTACGTGGAATGTGAAGGGTGTAACGGAAAACGATTTAACAGGGAAACACTCGAAATTCGGTACAAGGGAAAATCCATTTCAGATATACTCGAAATGTCAATAAATGAAGCCTGTACTTTTTTTGAAGCAGTCCCAAAAATTTACCGAAAATTAAAAATGATCCAAGAAGTAGGTTTAGGCTATATTACTCTTGGTCAATCTTCAACCACTCTTTCTGGAGGCGAAGCACAACGCATTAAATTGGCCAGTGAATTGTCTAAAATCGATACAGGAAAAACCCTCTATATATTAGATGAACCAACTACGGGGCTTCATTTTGAAGACATTCGCGTTCTATTGGACGTTTTAAATCGATTGGTTGACAAAGGAAATACCGTCATCATTATTGAACACAATATGGATGTAATCAAACAAGTTGATCATATAATCGATATTGGACCCGATGGCGGACGCTATGGCGGTGAATTGGTTTGTAGTGGTACCCCTGAAAAAATAGTTGCCCAAGGAAAAGGCTACACCTCAGAATTTTTAAAATTAGAACTCAAATCGAATAAAAAAGCAACAGTATATTGAATGAAGTTGAAATGAAAAATTGGAATGAAATAAAAACAAATGACTCATGGGCGTTGTTCAAAATCATGAGTGAGTTTGTAGAGGGATATGAAAGAATGAGCGCTTTTGGGCCTTGTATTTCCATATTTGGATCTGCAAGAACTCCTGAAGATCATCCCGTTTACCAACAAACTATTGAAATTGCAGAAGCTGTAGCTCGATCGGGTTATGGTGTAATAAGTGGCGGTGGGCCGGGCATAATGGAAGCCGCTAACCGAGGAGCACAAAAAGCAGGGGGCGTATCTGTGGGCCTAAACATTAAACTTCCTTTTGAGCAAAAAAGCAATCCTTATATAGACCAAGATAAACTAATAGACTTTAAGTATTTTTTTGTCCGTAAGGTCATGTTTGTTAAATATGCACAAGGATTTATTGTAATGCCTGGAGGGGTAGGTACTTTAGACGAACTATTTGAAGCCTATACCCTTATTCAAACCGAAAAAACAATAAAATTCCCTATAATTTTGGTCGGACGTTCCTATTGGACCGGCCTAACCGATTGGATTAAAAACACCGTTCTTGCAGAAAAAAACATCAGTCCTGAAGACCTCGATTTATTCACTCTAGTAGATACAACGGAAGAAGTTATGGAATGTCTCAACCGTTTTTATGAAAAAGATAACTTTGTACCTAATTTCTAACCCTAATGGTCAAACGGTTTTTTAGTACTCTTTTGGTAATGGGACTATTCTTCCAACTGCCTGTTTGGGGGCAAACCCAATATACAATTGAAGCCGTACTTGAGCCCAACGCGGCTTCAATAACCGTTTCGCAAACCATTCAATTTACAAATACCACAAACCAACCCTTATCTTCAATTTATCTTTACGATTGGTCTAACGCCTATCAAGGAGCCCCTTCTCCCCTAGCCGATCATTTGGCAAATCAATTTAATCGAAGCTTTTATTTGCGTTCTAAAAGCAAATTAGGCTATACCCAAATCCGATCCTTAAGATCGAATTCAAATGAATTGTTACGCACCCGACTCGACAATCAAATTGATGTACTCAACGTCAGTTTAGAAAAACCCCTAGCTCCACAAGCCTCCATTACTATTGCCCTTGAGTATGAAATTAAAATACCCGATGATACCTTTACCGGCATAGGGATTCAATCGGATAAGAGTTTTTTATTGAGAGATACTTTTATAACCCTAGCCCCTCGCTTTGACAATGAATGGCTTTTACACAGTAATCTTGGGTTTCGTGATAATAGCACTTTACCCAGTCAGTTTACAATTCAATTTACCTTTCCTAAAGCGTATTCGCTTCAAACCAACTTAAAGGCTCAGCGTATAGAGAATAAGACTTCTGACGTAGTAAAAACAGAAACCTTTACCGCAAGTGAATTGAGTTGTCCTGAATTTGTTTTCCAACTTGAAAATACTTTCCAAGAAATTCAAACATCAGAGGCTTTTTCGATTGTTACCGATATTCTTCCAAACAAAAATTCATCAGTAGATATAGCCGCCTCAATAAACCGAATTGATGCCTTTGTAAAACAATATTTAAGTGCTATTCCAAGTGAAAAAATAATGGTTTTAAAAAAGGATTACACCCGTAATCCCATTGTGGGAATAAGTGAAGCACTTTCGTTTTTAGATCCCTTTCCTGACGAATTTATTTATGAAACCAAATTTTTAAAAGCCTATCTGGCCTCTTATTTAAATGAATTATTGGTTATTGACAAACGCAAAAACCATTGGATTCCAGGAGGATTACAAACCTATATACTCATGAAGTATGTGGATACCTACTATCCTGATTCCAAATTTTTAGGAGAATTGCAATCCTTTTCAGTATTGGGAATACGTCCATTTAAAAACTACAGTGCAGCCCAAATTGGCTATAACGAAAGCTTTTCCTTTATCTACGAATTTAGCGAACACGCAAACCGACAACAAGCCGACACCCTTGGAAAAGAAAAGTTAACCAAATCAAATGAGCTTTATGCCTCACCCTATCACGTGGGGAGTGGGCTTCATTATTTAGATGCCTATTTAGATGAAGAAACCATGAAAAAGGCTCTTCTTGATTATGCACAACATCGAGGAGAAAAAGAACTTCGAAATGCATTTGCTTCGTTTACAGAAAAAAATCTTGATTGGTTTTTTTCAACTTTCCTCTCCGACCGTGAAGCGCATGATTTGTACATTAAGAAAATAACCAAAAAATCTACCCAAATTGAAGTTACAATAAGTGAGAAAAACAATAAACCGGTTCCTTACAAACTGAATTTAATTCAAAAGGACAAGCTCATTTCAGAACAATGGATTGAATTCTCTGGAAAAGACACAATCATTACTATTCCCAACAAAGAAATTGATTTTGTAGCGATCAATTCAAATGAATATTTACCCGATAAAAACCATTTAAACAACTGGAAATACCTACAATCCTCAACCGGATTAAAACCTTTGCAATTTACTTTTTACGGAGACAGTGAAAATTTGAAACGAAATCAAATTTTTTATCATCCCATATCTGATTTTAATGCTTATGATGGTTTTACAGCCGGGATGCGCATTTACAATACCCGTGTAAAAAATCAACCTTTTGAATTGGATTTACACCCTCAATATTCCATTAAAGAAAGTGCGTGGGTGGGTTTTTTCCGAACCCGCTATCGATTCATTAATCACAAAAGCAAGAATTACCTCAATCAAGTTTTTTTAACAGGAAAAAGTTACCATTACAATACCAACCTAAGGTACACTTCAATTCAACCCTCATTCTCAATGTACTTTCGTCCCCTTGATCTTCAGTCAAACAAAAGGCAATTGTTGAATATCTCTTGGTATAATGTATTACGCGATCGTAATCCAGACATTGAAGTAAGCCCAGATTACAGCGTTTTAAGCCTATTACATCGGTATGAAAACAGTGATGCGGTAAATACCTTTTCCACAAATTCTAATGTAGAAATCGCCGGAAATTTTGGTAAAATATACTTTAGTAGTCAGTACCGTAAGCTCTTTCGAAGCGGACGTCAACTCTCGCTACGTTTTTTTGCTGGTAAGTTTTTATGGCACAATACTACAGAAACTCAATTTTTTGATTTTAACCTAAATCGATCTTCTGACTACCTCTTTCGTTATGATTATTTAGGCCGATCTGAGGATTCGGGCATATACAGTCAACAATTTATTCCTGCTGAGGGAGGGTTTAAAGCCTTTTTTGATGAATCCTCTGCGAATGATTATATGGTTTCGGTGAATGGTGCAATAGGACTTTGGAAATGGGTTGAACTCTATGGAGATGTCGGAATGTTGAAAAACCAAAACAGAAATGCAGTAGGCTACTTTGATTCAGGAGTAAAATTTAATCTTGTACCTGATTATTTTGAAATCTTTTTTCCGCTCTATTCATCAAATGGTTTTGAACCCGTTCAATCTCGCTATGCCACTAAAATTCGATTTATTTTTACTCCACGACTCAATACCATTAGCAGTTTATTTACCCGTAAATGGTTTTAAATTAATGGGTTAGAAATTCGTTTGAAACCCTATTCTAAGCTACCGTATTTTTTTTTGTATTTTCGTCCAGCCATATGAATTTTCATAACCAAGAAGAATCGATAAACATCAGCTTTGATACGTTTAAAGAACGTGTGCTTAGCGACTATAAGATTGCCGTTTTAAGTCGTGAATGCAGTATTATAGGCAGACGTGAGGTGTTGTCAGGTAAGGGAAAATTCGGAATTTTTGGCGATGGTAAAGAAGTCCCCCAATTGGTGATGAACCACTTCTTTAAAAAAGGAGATTTTAGAGCCGGATACTACCGAGACCAAACCTTATTGATGGCCCAAGGGCTTCTCACGGTCGAAAATATTTTTGCTGCGCTCTATGCGGATTTAGACAAAACCCGAGAACCCATGTCGGGTGGACGGCAAATGGGAGGGCATTTTGTTACCCCTATTAAAGATGAAAAAGGAAACTGGATTCCCCTTGTTGATCAGTACAATCACAGTGGGGACATATCCCCTACTGCAGGTCAGATGCCTAGATTGTTAGGACTTGCCCAGGCTTCGAAAATTTATCGGGAATATTCAACAAAAAATGCAACCTTATTTTCACATCAAGGCAATGAAATTGCCTGGGGTACCATTGGAAATGCAAGTACTAGCGAGGGAATGTTTTTTGAAACTATAAACGCCGCGGGGGTCATGCAAGTTCCCATGGTGGTTAGTGTATGGGACGATGGCTATGGCATTTCTGTAGCGAATGATGAACAAACTACAAAAGAAAGTATATCACTAGCCTTGGAAGGCTTTCAGCGAACAGCCACTCAAAAGGGGTTCGAAATTATAACTGTACCCGGATGGGATTATTTACGCTTAATTACTGCTTATGAAAAAGCCGCATCCTTAGCCCGTGAAGAACATATTCCTGTATTAATCCATGTTACTGAGCTTACTCAACCCCTCGGTCATTCTTCTTCGGGTTCACATGAACGCTATAAATCCAATGAGCGTTTAGCATGGGAAAAAGAATACGATTGCAATTTAAAAATGCGCGATTGGATTATAGCAGAAGGCATTTCAGATGAATCTACCTTAGCTAAAATTGAAAAAGAGGCTGCACAACAAGCACGCATAGCCAGAAGAAATGCTTGGGATTCCTATCAAAAACCTATTGAAAAACAACGAAATAATCTTCTAGATTTTTCGGAGATCTTAAAAAAACACACCCATAACGATCCTCAGGTTCAATATTTGCTTTCTCAATTACAGCAAGTACAAGAACTGGGCTATCGCGACATTATATCTACTGCGCGTCAAATTAACATACGAATAAGCCAGCAAGGGTATTCGCCTTTAAAAGAATTCAAAACTTGGTTTAACACTTTGAATGAGGAGTTAAATGAAAAAATTTCGACACAACTCTATTCTATGGAAAAAGAAGCGCTATTGCAGTTCAAAGCAATACCGCCTCATTTCGATGACAGTAGTACTTCAGTTGATGGACGGATTATACTTCGAGATAATTTTGAGGCTTTATTTAAGAAATACGATACGCTCTTTGTCTTTGGTGAAGATGTAGGTAAAATTGGAGATGTAAACCAAGGCCTGGAAGGATTACAAGCTAAATTTGGAAAACTTCGTATAGCAGATACTGGAATTCGAGAAACAACCATAATCGGACAAGGGATTGGGTTAGCCCTACGGGGGTTGCGTCCCATAGCCGAAATACAGTATTTAGATTATATTTTATATTGCATACAAACCTTAAGTGATGATTTAGCCTCGATGAACTATCGTACTAGAGGACAGCAACATGCACCTTTAATTATAAGAACAAGAGGACATCGATTAGAAGGCATTTGGCATTCTGGATCTCCTATGGGAGGAATGATTCATTTATTGCGCGGTATCCATATTCTTGTGCCCAGAAACATGACCCAAGCCGCAGGCTTTTACAATACATTAATGCAACTCGAGCAACCCGCTGTCGTAGTTGAATCTTTAAACGGATACCGCTTAAAAGAAAACGCACCTACTAATTTGGGTGAATTTACCATTTCTTTAGGAAAGGTGGAGTGCTTAAAAGAAGGAACCGACCTCACGGTTATTTCTTACGGGTCTACCTTGCGTATAGTTGAAGCTGCAGCTGAAAGCATAGCTAAGGTGGGAATTTCAGTGGAAGTAATTGACATACAAAGTCTTATTCCTTTTGATTTGGGCGAAGAAATTCAAAACAGTATTGCCAAAACAAATCGAATTATGATTGTTGATGAAGATGTGCCTGGAGGGGCTACCTCTTACATTCTACAGCAACTCATTGAAAAGCAAAACATTTTCCCGTTACTCGACACAGCCCCAGTACTGCTATCAGCAAAAGCCCACCGTCCGGCTTATGGAGGTGATGGCGACTATTATTCTAAACCTTCTGAAGATGATGTGTATGAAGCCATGTATAGCATGATGCACGAATCTGATCCTTCACGTTTCCCGCTTTAGGTCAGCGTAAATAATTTTAATAACAATTCTTCCAGAATACGTGTGTCATTTTGAGGAGCCCCCTCTATTCCTTTACTTTTCAAGTCTGCTTTTAAAATACACTGAAGGGCTTTCGAAATTTGGCGCATGCTCAAACGGTTTGCCGCAGTTTGGTATTCTTTAATAAAATAAGGGCTAATTCCCAAAACGGAAGCGGCATTCTGCTGACCGCTCATCCCCTTCAGAAGTAATAACTTTTGAAAATAACTGTGTAGAGTAGACAGAATAAGCACTAGCGGGTGCTCTTTTGCATTTCGATTTAGGTATTGAACTATCGCAAAGGCTTTCGAAAACTGACCGAGTCCAATTGCCTTTTGGAGCTCAAAACTATTGTAGGCTTTACTAATGCCAATATGCTTTTCAATATGTTCAGGAAAGACAATGGCGTCGTTTCCTAGAGCTACTTGTAGTTTTTCTAGGGCTTTTTCTACAGCCGTTAAGTCTGTTCCAATGTAAACTGAGAGCAATTCTACTGCTGTAGGATCGAGTTTCATTTTTAATGCTGAAGCACGATCTCGAATCCATTGAGACAATTGATTGTCATATATAGGTTTCGTGTCCAAAACTTCTCCCTTTTTTTGAGCGGCTTTGTACAGCTTTTTTCGTTTGTCAAACGGCTTGTGTTTATAGCAAAAAATTAAAACGGTACTGGTGGTAGGTTGCTCTACGTATAGTGCTAACTCATCTAATGTTTCCGCTTTTAGATTTTGCGCTTCTTTAACCACTATCACATTGTGTGAAGCCAGCATGGGAAATCGCTTAGCGGATTCAATAATTTCGGAACCGACAGCCTCTTTACCGTAAAAAGTAGTACAATCAAAATCCTTAGAAGTAGGTTCAACTAAATGCACTAATAAGGCATCAGTTAAAGCATCAATATAATAGGGTTCAGTACCTGAAAGCAAGTAAAAAGGAGCATATTCCCCTTTTTCAATTCGAGAAAGCAATGTAAAGAACGCTTGCATCTTAAAAATTTATTGCACTTTTACAGTATGGTTTCCTTAGGTTTTCCCAAGTATCCCGTTCGGGTTAAAAATACAGAAAATAAACCCTTAATCTTTGATCCTGTTCGGAAAAAATGGAGTGTACTCACCCCAGAAGAGTGGGTACGTATTCATTGTTTGTATTATTTAACCCAAACCAAGGGATATCCTCTGTCTTGGATCCGTGTGGAACAGAAAGTTGAAGTGTATACAACCCAGAAAAGATTCGATATTGTGATTCAAAATCCAAATAAAGGAATTGAAGTACTGGTAGAGTGTAAAGCCCCTTCCGTTGCTATTTCACAATCTACTTTTGATCAAATTGCCCGTTATAATCTTGAACTAAAAAGCAATTATTTGATGATTACCAATGGCCTCAATCATTATTTTTGTCAAATGACAAAAGAGCAAAAGAACTTCACTTTTATAGAATCCTTACCCGCCTATACTGAATAGAAATGAAAAAAGTTGCCGTTGTATTATTAAACTTTAATGGACTTTCATTATTAAAAAAATACCTTCCTTCAGTATCTGCATTTAGTCCTCAGGCAGCCCTTTATCTCATTGATAATGGATCTAGTGATGCCTCTGTAGCCTGGGTTACGGCGCAATATCCTAAAATTAAATGCATTTCTTTATCCAAAAATCAGGGTTATGCAGGAGGATACAATGAAGGATTACAGCACATAAATGAAGAAATCTACTGTCTGCTAAATACCGATGTACGCGTTAAAGAACATTGGTTGGTTCCCATTCTTAACCACTTTGACACCAACCCAAAAACGGCAATTGCACAACCCCATATTTTAGATGATAAGAATCCTAATGCCTTTGAATATGCTGGAGCCGCTGGAGGTGTATTGGATCGGTTGGGTATTCCCTTTTGCAGGGGCCGTATATTTTCTAGCATAGAAGAGGATCAGGGGCAGTATGATGCTACCCAAGCTGTGTTTTGGGCAAGTGGAGCCTGTTTTTTTATTCGGAAATCTGTGTTTTGGGAATTGGGTGGCTTCGACGCTCGTTTTTTTGCACACCAAGAAGAAATTGACCTCTGCTGGCGCGCCTTTAACAAAGGGCATGCAACTGTGGCCATAGGAGAATCAAAAGTATATCATTTGGGTGGCGGTACACTGCAGCCTTCACCAAAAAAGGTTTTTTTAAATTATCGGAATTCACTCTGCATGCTCTATAAAAACCTACCCGAAAAAGTAAAAACTAAGGTTTTATTTGAACGAATGCTTTGGGATGGACTTGCAGGACTGCATTTCCTTATTCAATTTCAGTTTTTAAATACATGGGCAATAATAAGAGCCCATATTGCGTTTTATGCCTTACTAGAGTCCTTAAAAAACGATCCGATTAAAGGAGATAAAAAGCTTGATTACTACCACAGTGTCAATGTGATAGCGGCCTTTTATTTCTTCAGAAGATTAAATTTTAGGGATATAGTAAAAAATAAAAATAAATTCAGTTAATTTGTAATGTCAAAAATTAAATCAACCAACACTATGAAAAAAGCAGCAGCTTTATTATTCACTGGAGTTTTATTAGCTTCATGTGTATCGCAAAAGAAATTTTCGGAATTAGAAGAACTTCAACAAAACACTAAAAATTTACTTGACACTGCCACAGTAAAATTGAATAGTTGTAATGAAGAAAAAGAGGCAGCAATGGCTTCTTTAGCCACATTGCAAGAGCAAAATCAATTTTTAAAGGCAAACAATCAAGACTTGATCAATAACATTGGTAATCTTACTACACTATCTCAAAAAGGAGCAGACAACTTAGAGCGTTCTTTAGAGAGCATGAAAGAAAAAGATTTACGTATCCAACGCATGCAAGATGCAGTTACTAAGAAAGATTCTGTAACCCTTGCCCTTGTTACTAGCCTAAAAGGAGTGTTAGGTAACATGAGTGATGAAGATATAGAAATCAATGTTGAAAAAGGTGTCGTTTACGTTTCAATTTCTGATAAACTTTTATTCCGTAGCGGAAGTTACACTGTAACTGCAGCGGCAAAAGAAGTTTTAGGAAAAGTTGCTAAAGTAGTTAACGATAAACCTGAATTAGAGTTTATGGTAGAAGGTCATACTGACAATGTGCCAATTAAATCAGACGGTATTGAAGACAACTGGGATTTATCAGTTAAGCGTGCAACTGCTGTAGTGCGTATCCTTCAAAATGACTTTGATGTAGCTCCTGCACGTATGACTGCTGCCGGACGTAGCTACTACATGCCTATCGCAGACAATGATACTTCTGCAAATAGAGCTAAAAACAGAAGAACTCGTATCGTTGTCCTTCCAAAATTAGATCAGTTTTACGATCTAATTGCACAAGGAATGGACGCCGCTAAATAATCTGTTTATTACTTATCTTATAAAAAGGCTTCCCGGTGGGAGGCCTTTTTTTTATCCTGTGTATCTTTACTACAATGAATATTACACAAGCACTTACTGATTTAAAACAATCATTACCCGAAGAAGTAACGTTTATTGCGGTATCAAAAACAAAACCTATTGAAGCCATAACGGAGGCTTATCAGGCAGGACAATTGGATTTTGGTGAAAATAAAATTCAAGAAATGGCCTCAAAATGGGAACAACTTCCTAAAGACATTCGCTGGCATATGATCGGGCATGTGCAAACGAATAAAGTAAAATACATGGCTCCCTTTGTGTCACTGATTCATACTATTGACAGCACAAAACTTTTGGCAGAGATTCAAAAACAGGCTGAAAAACACAACCGAATTATTGAAGGGTTACTTCAAGTACGAATTGCTCAAGAAGAAACCAAATACGGAGTGCCCGTATCTGAAGTAGAAGGGCTTCTCGATTTTGCTTCTCGTTGCAATAATGTAACTATTAAAGGATTAATGGGCATGGCTAGCTTTACAGAAGAAGAGAGCCAAATTCGTGAAGAATTTGAAACACTTTCTAAACTCTATTTTAGTTTAAAACCCCTCCACCCCTCTTTTTCGCATCTGTCCATGGGGATGAGTGGTGATTACCCTGTAGCGCTTCAACTGGGTTCAAATATGATTCGTGTGGGGAGTAAACTCTTCGGAGCGAGATAAAGGTATGTATGCAATTCTCGATATTGAAACCACGGGAGGTAAATACAATGAAGAGGGAATTACCGAAATTGCCATCTTTCAATTTGATGGCACTAAAATTACCGACCAATTTAGCAGTTTAGTGAATCCTGAACGGGAAATTCAACCCTTTGTGGTCAATCTTACCGGGATTACCCAAAAGATGGTACAAAGTGCCCCGAAATTTCATGAAATCGCAAAGCGAATTGTTGAAATAACCGAGGATTGTATTTTGGTGGCGCATAATGCAGTTTTTGATTACCGCATTCTACAAACTGAATTCCGACGCCTTGGCTATGGGTATGAACGAAAATCAATATGTACAGTGGCCCTAGCACAAGAGCTTGTTCCCAACCAACCGGCCTATAGTTTAGGTAAACTGGTTAAAAATCTTGGGATTCCCATTTCTAACCCTCACCGAGCTTTTGGAGATGCTAATGCTACCTTGAAATTATTTGAATTGCTTTTGGAAAAAGACACCCAAAAGTCGATTTTAAAAACACACATCAGCACATTAACCCCCAACAAATCGCCTTCAAAGTATCATGAAATGATCGACGCATTACCTACAGAAATGGGGGTTTATTATTTATATAACGACAAAGACGATGTTATTTATATCGGAAAAAGCAATAACATTAAAAAACGTGTTCTCTCGCATGTAACAAACAAACAAAAGAAGGCAAAATTGATTCAACGTGAACTTTCGCGGGTCAGTTATGCTTTAACTGGAGGAGAATTGGTAACCTTATTAAAAGAGCAAAACGAAATAAAATCAATAGCTCCCAAATACAATACGGCCCAACGATACAGACAGTTTCCGATGGGAATACGAATAGATACTTCAAAAGATTACCCTGTCTTGGTCTGTAATCAAGTGCGTAAAGAAGAAGAATACATAAGTGTTTTTAAAAACAGAAAAACTGCGCATAACGCACTACATCAATGGGCGGAAACCTTTCGTATTTGCTTGTATCATACAAATGTAGAAGATCAAAATGCGCCTTGTTTTCTTTATGGTTTAAAAAAATGCGACGGCGCATGTGTAGGGGAAGAATCCAAAACAAACTATTCGAATAAAATTGAATCCTTAGTCGATTCCCTTTCTTATCCCCACCCTTCTTTTTTGCTAATTGAACGAGGGCGAGAAAAAGGAGAGTATTCCTTTGTTTGGATACACAACAGCACCTTGAAAGGCTATGGCTATTTCGAGTTAAATCACCAAATCAAAACCGCAGAAAAAATAGAAAGCAGAATGACGCCCATCCAAGACAATCCTGATGCTCAAAAATTAATTCGTAGTTTCATTGCGCGTAAAAAATACATGAAGTTGATACCTTTGACAGAAGAAATCAATAAAACTCAAAGCTAAAAACGATTAAACACTAAGCTGATGAAAAAGTGGAAACACCGTTTACATGAAATCATTTATGAAGCAGATACCCCAGCAGGAAAAGCTTTTGATCTCATTTTACTCGTTTTTATATTACTCAGTGTCGTATTGGTTACCCTAGAAAGCGTACCCTCTATTGATATCGCCTACCACAGCCTATTAGATCAAGCGGAATGGTTTATTACGCTCCTGTTTACAATCGAATATGTGCTGAGAATACTGAGTGTTAGTCGACCCAAAAAATATATTTTTAGTTTTTTCGGTATCATTGATTTACTCTCAATTCTGCCTAAATACCTATCCCTTCTTTTTTTCGGCACGCATAGTTTAGTAGCAATTAAAGCTCTTCGCCTTCTCCGCGTTTTTCGGATTTTAAAATTGACCCCTTACATTAAAGAGTCTAATAATTTACTCCGTGCATTGAAATCCAGCAAAACTAAAATTTCCGTATTTATATTTGGGGTTTTAGTACTCTGCGTCATTTTTGGTACCGTGATGTATCTTGTTGAAGGCGACCAAAGCGGATTTACGAGTATACCCAGAAGTATTTATTGGTGTATTGTAACTCTAACCACAGTGGGGTATGGTGATATTGCTCCAGCAACTCCATTTGGCCAACTGATTGCCTCGTTTATTATGATTTTGGGGTATGGTATTATTGCCGTTCCTACAGGAATTGTAACAGCAGAAATGGCAAAGCCAGTTCCCGTAGACACCAATACCCAAGTCTGTCCGGATTGTTTGCAACCCAGCCACAAAGAAAATGCGATCTACTGCCATCAATGTGGAGAATTGCTAAACGATGTCAAATAATACATTGCTTTACATTGCGGGGCCAACCGCTGTGGGAAAAACAGCGTTAAGTCTTTCGCTTGCCCAACATTTTGATACTGAAATTTTATCGTGTGATTCCCGACAGTTTTATTCAGAAATGTCTATTGGAACTGCCGTTCCTACAATAAAAGAGCGGGAAAGGATCCCCCATCATTTTATTCAGCATCAATCCATTCAAAATCCCTACACTGTGGGAGATTACGAAAGAGAAGCCTTACAAAAACTAGAATCCCTCTTTTCTGATAAGAAGACAGTACTTCTTGTTGGTGGGTCAGGACTCTATGCCGATGCCCTAATGTATGGAATTGATTCCTTCCCTGAGGTACCTAAAGAAGTTCGCAAAGAAATGCGTCTTTTGTTTGAATCACAGGGCATTGAAGCCCTTCACCAATTACTTAAAGAAAAAGACCCCGTATATTATCAACAGGTTGATCTAAACAACCCAGTACGACTATTACGCGCTTTGGAGGTTTGCGTATCTTCTTCTCAACCCTATTCTAGTTTTTTAAAAAAAACACAAAAGCCAAGACCTTTTAAGATTAAAATTATCTGTATTGAAGCTCCTAGATCCCTGCTGTACGAAAGAATAAATGTACGGGTTGATACTATGGTAACCCAAGGATTAGTTGAAGAGGTGAAAAAATTATTACCCTATAAAGACGCAACTCCCTTACAAACTGTTGGCTATCAGGAACTTTTCCCTTTTATAGAAGGGAAAACCGGAATTGACGAAGCTCTAGAACTGGTAAAAAGAAACAGCAGGCGGTATGCCAAACGACAAATAACCTGGTTTAATAAATACGATGAAGCCTTGCGAATTCCCCATTCCCTTTCTCCAGAAAAAGTAATTGCTCTTCTTGAGAAAACGTGGCAACTGAAAAGAAATTAACTCTTTTTAGTGGTTAGGTTCGAAGTTTTGAAAAATAAGCCTCCACATTTTGCTGAATACGCTCCTGAATATTCTCTGTGGGAGCTTTAACAAAAGGGGTACCCGTAATATTTTCGTAAAGCTCGATATACCGTTCAGATATTGATGTAATTCGTGCGGCATCCATTTCAGGGATCACTTGACCATCTAATCCTTGAAATCCTTGGCTAATAAGCCAACGACGAACAAATTCTTTAGAGAGTTGCTTTTGAGACTCCCCTTTTTGTTGGCGCTCCAAGTACCCTTCCTCATAAAAATATCGCGAAGAATCAGGTGTGTGTATTTCATCAATTAATACGATTTTGCCTGAAGCTGTTTTCCCGAATTCATATTTTGTATCCACTAAAATCAAGCCTTGTTTTTTGGCTAATGAGGTGCCTCTTTCAAAAAGTTGTTGAGTATACTTTTCCAATTGAAGGTAGTCTGATTCACTCACAATACCCTGGGCCATAATTGCGTCACGAGAAATATCTTCATCATGCCCTTCCTCTGCTTTTGTTGCGGGTGTAATAATAGGGCTTTCAAAACGGTCATTTTCTCGCAGGCCCTCAGGCATGTTAACACCACACAGTTCACGCTTACCGCTAGCATAAGTACGGGCAGCATGACCTGAAAGGTATCCCCGAATTACCATTTCCACTTTAAAGGGAGTGCAACTTTCGCCTATTGATACATTGGGATCTGGTGTTGCGTGAAGCCAGTTGGGAACAATATCCTGAGTAGCTTCCATCATTCGTGTTGCTATTTGATTAAGAATTTGACCTTTATACGGAATCCCCTTAGGCATTACCACATCAAAAGCAGACAACCGATCTGTAGCTACCATAAGCAGTAGATCATTCGCTAAACGATATACCTCTCGTACTTTCCCGGTGTATTTTGATTGTATTCCTTCCAACTGAAGGTCAGTATGCATTATTGTGTTTGCCATTTTTAATTATCGTGTTCTATAGACTTGTATGCATCAATGACTTTTTTTACCAAAGGATGGCGAATAACATCCTTATCATCCAAATACACCATACCGATTCCTGAAGTATCTTTTAAAATCAATAGGGCCTCTTTAAGTCCCGATATCATTCGTCGGGGCAAGTCAATTTGACCGGGATCACCCGTAATCATGAATTTTGCATTTTTACCCATACGGGTTAAAAACATTTTCATTTGAGCATGAGTTGTATTTTGGGCTTCATCCAAAATTACAAAAGCATTATCCAAGGTTCGGCCCCTCATAAAAGCCAAAGGGGCAATTTGAATGGTTCCGTTTTCTATGTGAGCTTGTAGTCGTTCGTTGGGAATCATATCACGCAGGGCGTCATATAATGGTTGCATATAAGGATCTAGCTTTTCATTAAGATCCCCTGGTAAAAACCCCAAATTTTCTCCAGCTTCTACAGCCGGACGTGTTAAAATGATTCGCTTTACTTGCTTCTCTTTTAGTGCTTTTACCGCCAAAGCAACTCCTGTATAGGTTTTTCCAGTCCCTGCCGGACCAATGGCAAATAACATATCGTTTTTTTGCATGGATTCAACAAGACGTTTTTGGTTTAGCGTTTTGGCTTTTATTGCTTTCCCCCCTACTCCATGTAAAATATGTAGTTCGGTACCTTCAAAAAGGGCTTCTTTATCCTCTGCTCCGTTGGCCAAAACTATGCGTTCTATGATTTCCTCGTTGAGCACATTAAATTTCCCAAAGTGCAAAATCATTAAATCGACACGCTTTTCAAATTCTTCAAGTATAGCCTCTTCACCGTAGGCCTTAAGGGTATTGCCTCTTGCAACAATTTTTATTTGAGGGAAATAGGTTCTTAACTTTGCAATATTTGTGTTTTGATCACCAAAAAAGTCTTGCGGATTGACTTCTGTTAAATCAATTTTAATTTCATTCAAAGGTTACTCGTTTAAAATGAATTATTTTTGTTTTACCTACAAGGGCATCGTTTATAAAAGTAGTATAATTTTAATTATTAATTCAAGAAAAATCACTTTATGGCCATCGTAACATTAACGACTGATTTTGGACATAAAGATTATGCGATTGCAGTAATAAAAGCAGCTCTTTTAGAACAAATCCCATCGGTTGCCATAGTGGACATTTCTCATGAAATTACACCCTATAATTTAACGGAAACCGCCTACATCATAAAAAATGCCTATGCGGCTTTTCCAAAAGGATCCATTCATATAATTGGTGTAGAATCAGAACTAACCCCTGAAAATATTCATTTAGCGATGTCGTTCGAGGGGCATTATTTTATTGGAGCGGACAACGGTATTTTTTCATTAATAAAAGAGGAAATTAAAGCCACCCAAACCGTAGCTATAAATATTCATAATGCGGTTACTACTTCGTTTCCTGTATTAGATGTATTTGTTCATGTGGCTGCCCATATAGCCCGAAAAGGGGCCTTAGAAGTTATTGGCACTCCCGTAAAATCGATTCGAGAATTAACTGAAGTGAAACCAGTAATCAATACTGAAGAAAATCAAATTGTTGGCAGTGTTATTTACATTGATAATTACGGAAATGTAATTACTAATATCACGCAAAAGCTCTTTAAATCCGTAGGTAAATCAAGAGATTTTACCATCTTTGCTCGTACAGTGAAATTCAGAAAGATTTATCAAAGCTACAGTCAAGCTATAGATTTTACTCTTCCTAAAGAAAAGCGTGAAGAAGACGGTAAAAAATTAGCTTTATTTAATGCGGCCGGACATTTAGAACTTGCGGTATACAAAAGCAATCCCCTATCGGTAGGAAGTGCAAACACGTTGTTTGGCCTCGATTATAGGGATCCTATAACCATACATTTTGACTAGATGTGGGCATTAGTTAAAAAAGAAATTCGGCATTATTTTTCACATCCCACGGGCTACCTCCTCTTAGGGGGATACTTAATAGTAAATGGCCTTTTTTTATGGTTTTTTGATACCTCTTTTAATTTTCTCAATCAAGGGTTTTTAGATTTTTCGCCTTTTTTCGAATTGTCTCCCTTTTTATTTTTAATCCTAATCCCTGCCTTAGGGATGCGGAGTTTTTCAGAGGAAAAAACCCAAGGAACTCTAGAATTACTTTTAACCAAACCGTTAGGACATAGGAAATTGGTTGTAAGTAAGTTTCTAGGCGTTTTCAGTTTGTTTTCACTATGCCTGATCCCCATGGGGCTTCACGCACTTGCCTTAGACTTTATTATTGCTACAGAGGACTCTATAGCCTATGGACACTTGCTTTCAGGTCTTTTGGCCGTGATTTGTTTAGGAGGTGTTTTTTCTGCCATCAGTATTGTTACTTCCCTTTTGTTTCAAAATCAAGTCAGTGCTTTTTTATCCGCTCTTTTTCTTTGTTTTATTCAATTTTACGGTTGGGGTTTTTTGGCCAACCTAAGTGCTTCTTCCTTCGTTTTTTCATTCTTTTCCACCCTGGGAATTGAATCCCATTACAGTGACATGAGCCGAGGAATCATAAGCTTAGAAGATTTGATTTATTTTTTTGGTCTTCTCTTTGTCCTCCTTCATTTGGGAATTGCCATCAGTAAAAAACAACAAGGATAATGGCATACTTTAAAACCCCTTTGCTCTTGTTCCTTCTTTGGGTATTGATTTTAGGCCTTAGCGTGCAGTATCCGATTCGTTATGACAGCACTCAAGATCAGCGGTACAGTCTATCTCCCCTAGCAATTGACCAATTGGACAAACTTGATTCGACCTTGCGCATCGATGTTTTTTTAACAGGAGAGCTCCCGGCTTCCTACCGTCAGTTTGAAAAGGAGGTTCGCGTATTTTTAAATCAAATTCAACGGCACAACAAAGAGGTTATTCTATCGTTTAATGATCCCTTTGCCCTTGGCGAAGAGGAGACGGTCATTAGCGAAATGCAACGCTATGGCATGACGCCTGAACGAATCTTTGAAATGCAGGATGGAACACGTAAAGAAAGTGTTGTTTTTCCTTGGATTATTGTTAATTATGGTCAACGCTCTGAACGTATCCCCTTAATTGAGCGGCAATTAGGTGATACTGAAGAAGTAGTACTTCAAAAGGGATTACAGCAATTGGAATACCATCTTTTTGATGGAATTCACAAAGTATCGGTAGAAAATAAATCAAATATTGCCTTTCTTACTTCGCACAAAACCTCGGAAAGTTTATTGATAGCCGATTTGCTTCAGTCACTAAAGCCTTATTATAATTTAGCTTCATTTGATTTAAAAAATCCTACGCTTAGCCCACAGAACACATTAGAAAACCTGATGCGCTTCCCGCTTTTAGTGATTTCAAACCCAAAAGAGGGTTTTACATCTACTGAAAAATACATTTTAGATCAATACGAATTACAAGGAGGGCACTTGCTTTGGTTGGTGAATGGTATAGAAATTGATCGTGAGCAACTCTTTACTTCTTCGGGTACTTCATATGGGTTACCCCTGGAATTAGAACTGGACGATTATTTCTTTCAAAGAGGCGTCCGAATAAACAAAAGAATGGTAAAAGACCTGTATTGTGCCCCAATTGTTTTAGCCAATGGAGAAGAAAATCAAACACAATTCATTCCTTATCCTTGGCCCTATTTCCCCCTATCAAAACCAGAAAATACCCCTTTAGGAAATGATTTGGGTCCAGTGCTGGGACAATTTGTAAGTCCAATAGACACTCTTACTAATGCTCTTCAAAAAACGATTCTTCTTACAACCTCTGCTTTTACTCAAAGTATTGGGCCGCCCGTAATTATTGAAATTGAAGAGGCCACAAAAGACATTGTTCCGGCACAATACAACGAATCCGCCTCCATTTTAGGGGTGCGAGTTCAGGGCCCCAGTTCTTCCCTTTTTAAAAACAAAATTAAACCCTTTGAAATTGAAAATCATCGTAATGAGGGAACAGTAAATAGCGTCTATTTTAGTGATGGGAATCTAGCAGAAAATCAAACCGACAAAGGAAACTACTTACCCTTAGGGTATGATAAATGGACCTCAAATGAATATGCCAATAAAACTTTTTTAATGAATGTAATTCATAAGTTAAGCAATGCTTCACAGCGCATAGAATTACGTCAAAAAAAATGGGTTTTAATCCCTTACGACCCACTGCGGATTTCTGCAAATGCCCATTCCTTGAAATGGATTTTGCTTTTTGTCCCTACCCTACTCGGTCTATTGTTAGGCGGGCTAATTTATTGGCAAAGAAGTAAACATTTTGGGGGATAATGTTGATAAGTTTCTTTTAAGAATAGAATCAATTCAAATATCTTTGATTTAGTTATAACCTGCATAGGAAGCGGTTTGCATCACTTCCTGACAAACTAATCATACATCAAATGAAATTTATAGTTTCCAGTGCTAGCTTACTAAAAGAGCTTCAAATGCTTGGAGGAGTAATAAACAGTACGAATACACTTCCCATATTAGATAACTTTTTATTTGAAATACACGGGAATACGCTCACCCTTACCGCCTCTGATCTAGAAACTACTTTTTCATCTAAAATTACTGTTGAGTCGGAAGGTAGTAGTGCTTTGGCGCTTCCTGCCCGATTATTAATTGATACTTTGAAAACATTTCCGGAACAGCCTTTAACGTTTCTTAAAACAGAAAAGAACACGGTTGAAATCAGTGCTAACAACGGAAAATATGCAGTAGCCTATGTACCTGGGGAAGAATTCCCAAAAGCTGCACAGGTGGTTGATGCTGCTACAACGGTGGTGAGCAGTACCCTATTACAAACGGCGATTCACAGCACCCTCTTTGCTAGTGGAAACGATGATTTACGTCCCGTAATGAGTGGTGTTTTCTTTCAATTTTCACCTGAATCACTAACGTTTGTAGCCACAGATGCACATAAACTTGTAAAATATACACGTACTGACGTAAATGCAGATCAAACAGCTGAATTTATTATGCCTAAAAAACCCTTACAATTGTTAAAGGGAATTTTACAAGGAATAGACACGGAGGTTACGATCAATTACAATGAAACCAATGCAGTATTTTTGTTTGGTGATGCCGTTCTCACTTGCAGACTCATAGACGGAAAATACCCTAATTATGAAGCTGTAATTCCAAAAGAAAATCCAAATCAAATGCAAGTCAATCGCGTTGAGTTTTTGAATACAGTACGTCGGGTGAGTATCTTTTCAAACAAAACTACACATCAAATCCGTTTAAAATTAGCCGGCGCCGCATTACAGATTTCCGCCGAAGATTTTGATTATAGCAATAGTGCCGAAGAGCGTTTAGATTGTGATTTTCAAGGTGAGGATATGCAAATTGGGTTTAATTCTCGGTTTTTAATCGAAATGCTAAACAGTTTAGACTGTTCACAAATTAAACTTTCCATGTCACTACCCAATAGAGCGGGATTACTCACCCCTCTAGATGGCACAGAAGAAGGGGAAGACATTACCCTTTTGGTAATGCCCGTTATGCTAAACGATTAATACAGCTCTTGGGCTTACGTACTGGCTGCAACACCCTCAGAGAGACGTTTGTAAGTTCCGTTATTAAGTTTTTCTCGAATATCTGAAAACGCATCTAATGTTATTCTAACATCTTCAAGATTGTGGGATGCTGTAGGAATTAAACGCAACAGAATA
>Ga0255752_10000009_pt1 | contig 221707 bp, 247 predicted proteins | sample 011ome_25_FD_179952 | JGI IMG/M metagenome (GOLD analysis project Ga0255752, IMG submission 179952) | Coastal salt marsh microbial communities from the Groves Creek Marsh, Skidaway Island, Georgia - 011512CT metaG (version 2) | ecosystem: Environmental > Aquatic > Marine > Intertidal zone >...
GATTTCCAAGAACCATTCCACAAGCAAAAGCGATGATTGATGCAAAGATATCCATTGATTTTGTTATTGAAGTAGCTGTCCCAGATCATGAAATTATTCAGAGACTAACTGGAAGAAGAATCCATCCTCCTTCAGGAAGAATTTATCACATTACCAACAACCCCCCAAAAAAAGATGGGATAGATGATATTACAGGTGAGCCTCTTGTCTTACGAGACGATGACAAAGAAAGTACCATTATTAAAAGGCTCAAAACTTATCATGAACAAACAGAACCACTGGTTAATTTTTATTCAAATTTATCCAATAATGATATACATAATCATCCATCCTTTATATCAATAGATGGTGTTAATAAGCCTGATAATATAAATTCAGAGTTAGCGAACAAATTAAGATAAATATGCAAGAAGAATATCCATTTAAAGAAATAGAATCTAATTTTCAAAAGATTTGGGATAAAAATAATACATTCTCATCAAAAGAAAATTTAAACAAAGAAAAATATTATGTTTTGTCAATGTTCCCATACCCAAGTGGCAAACTTCATATGGGCCATGTCAGGAACTACACAATAGGTGATGTTATTTCAAGATTCAAACTGATGAATGGATTTAATGTTCTCCAGCCTATGGGATGGGATGCTTTTGGTCTTCCGGCAGAAAATGCAGCTATTCAAAATAAAACAGCACCTGCAGAATGGACTTATCAAAACATTAATCATATGCGTGGTCAACTCAAAGAGCTTGGTTTAGCAGTAGACTGGGAAAGAGAAATTGCCACCTGCTCAGTTGAATATTATAAATGGGAGCAATGGCTTTTCTTGCAGCTGTTTAAAAAGGATATGATTTATAAAAAAACTTCAATCGTCAATTGGGACCCAATTGATCAAACGGTATTAGCAAATGAGCAGGTAGTTGATGGAAAAGGATGGAGATCAGGAGCTGAAGTTGAAAGAAAAGAAATTCCTCAATATTTTATGCGAATTACCAAATATGCAGAAGATCTTCTTGATGGCCTTGATGAATTAGATGATTGGCCAGAACAAGTTAAAACAATGCAAAAAAATTGGATTGGCAAAAGTGAAGGCTGTGAGATTGAGTTTGAATTATCTCAAACAGATAATGATTCAAATAGTTTATCAAGCTCAAACATAAAACATATTAAGGTTTATACCACGAGACCTGATACCTTGATGGGTTCAACATTCCTAGCAATTGCACCTGAGCATGTCTTATGTAAGAGTATAAATAAAGATTCGGTACAATCTTTTATAAAATCCCTAAGCAAAAGTGTTTCAGAAGTTGATATAGCTACCGCTGAAAAAGAAGGTATTTTTACTGGCTTATATGCCATCCATCCATTATTAAATAAAAAAATTCCTATATGGATTGCAAATTATGTATTAGCTGGCTATGGAGAAGGAGCTATTATGGCAGTCCCCGCTCATGACGAACGAGACTTTGAGTTTGCAAAAAAATATGACTTACCAATTATCCCAGTTATATTAGGCAAGAAAGAGGCAGATGGGTTGGTTTATACAGGTAGAGGAAAATTGATAAATTCAGATGAATTTGATGGACTTGATAGTGCAGATGCTCAAATAACTATAACTAAAAAAATTGAAACTTTAAGAAAAGGTAAAAAGAAAATCCAATATCGATTAAGAGATTGGGGTATCTCAAGACAACGCTATTGGGGATGCCCTATTCCTATGATCCACTGCCAAACATGTGGTGATGTTCCGGTAGATGAAAAAGATCTTCCAGTTAAATTACCTGAGAATATTAAAATTGATGAACATGGGTCACCATTAAAAAAATTAAAGAATTTTAAAGAATGTTCATGTCCAAAGTGTGGCGATATTGCTGAACGAGAAACAGATACTCTCGATACTTTTTTTGAATCATCATGGTATTTTGCAAGATATGCAAGTTTTGATCAAAATAAGGCAATGCTTGATGAGCGAGCAAAAAATTGGTTGCCGGTAGACTACTATGTTGGTGGGATAGAACATGCAATTCTTCATCTTTTATACGCACGTTTTTTTAATAGAATTTTATTTGATATGAATTTAGTTAGTTCACCTGAGCCTTTTAAAAAACTATTAACTCAGGGTATGGTGCTTAAAGATGGGACTAAAATGTCAAAATCTAAAGGGAACACAGTTGACCCTGATGAATTAATTAAAAAATATGGTGCAGATACCGCAAGGCTCTTTATTATGTTTGCTGCACCAGCAGAACAAAGCTTAGAATGGTCTGATAAGGGTATCGAGGGATCTCATCGATTTCTAAAAAAACTTTGGTCATTAGTATTTATTCATCTAGTAAATAAAAAGGATTTAGGCTCTATAACTGAAAGCGAAATTAATGACTTACGATACTCACTTCACTCAACTATAAAAAAGGTCACAGATGACTTAACAAGGCGCAATAGTTTTAATACTGCTATATCCTCTATTATGGAACTCATCAATTCATACACAAAAACAAAAGATATTCGAGAGATTTCTTTTAAGCTCAGACAAGAAATGTTTGAAAATGTAATATTGATGTTGAATCCATTTGTACCGCATATTTCAAAAGCCTTATGGGATAATCTTAAACCAGAAACCCCAATTGAAAAATTACAATGGCCACAAGTTGACGAAAATGCTCTAGTCAAAAATGAGATTTCAATAGTACTTCAAGTCAACGGAAAGTTAAGAGCAAATATGCTAATATCAATTCATGACTCAGAAGATAAAATTAAAAATAAAGCTCTTTGTGAAGAAAATATAAAAAAATTTACGACTGATAAAGAGATTATAAAAATAATATATATTAAAAATAAATTGATAAATTTTGTAGTCAAAAATTAAATATGCAAATTATTTTAAAAAAAATAACTATTCTGTCGCTTATGTTTTTTGTAGGGGCATGTGGTTTTCAGCTCAGAGGTAACATACAAGCAAATTTTGACTCTATTTCGATAACTGGAGGATCAGCAAGTTTTAATAAAACACTTCAGAGAAAATTTAGGCAGGCAGGCATCACAATAGAGAGTGCAAATAAAGCTGAAAAAATAGTAGAAATAATTAAAAATAACTTTACCAAAACAATCTTGTCATTGACCGGTACAGGAGCTGTCAGTGAATTTCAACTTGATTATGAAGTTATTTATAGGTTCAAAAATCAAAATGGCTCATGGAATGAACCGATTACAATTGAAGCATCAAGATCTTATACTTATGATGATGCAGATATTCTAGCTAAGGATGAAGAAGAAAAAAGGTTAGTAGCTGGTATGGAAGATCAATTAATTAAAACAATGGCCACCCAAATCTCACTTGCAAAATAATATGTATGCAAAGTATGCACCCACCAATATTCTAGAAAATCTCGATACAAATAAAAAAAACTGTTTAGCTTTGGTTGGAACTGAGCCCGTTCAACTTCGAAGTATCAAAGATGATATCAATAATTCTTGCAAAAAAAATGAAATTGAAAAAATCAAAATTAAATTTGAAAATAGTATTGACCTTAGAGACTTAGATCATATCTTCAATAGTAAATCACTTTTTGCTTCTAAAAGATTATTTGATATTGAAATTGCCGATGGGGTAATAAAAAAAGAAATTAAAGAAGCTTTATTGAAGAACATTAAAAAATACTCAGATGATTATTTTCTCTTATATTTTAAAAAACATTTCAAAGACTATAAAAAGCAAAATTGGAATGATTTACTTAAAAATTTAAGTTTTTTAATAAATACAGAAGAGCCAGATAACGAGCAACTATTTGAAGCAATTGACCAAAGAATAATATTTCATCAAGTGGCCATGAACAATGAAGCTAAAAAACTTCTGGTAAATTACTCTATGGGGAACTTAATCCAAGCAGAGAATGATATTAGAGTATTAAAATTAATGTATCAAAATCAAGAAATTAATGAAAAAATGCTATTAGAACAAATCACAAACGGTTCTAGACATGACAGCTTTAGTTTGCTCGAATATTGCATCAATGGAGATTTAAAAAAAACTAGTGAGGCATTGATTAATCTTGCAGAGGAAGGTATCCAGCCAGTGATGATAAGTGGTATTTTTGCTTGGTTTTTCAAAGCTATAGCACGAATCAAAAATTCTTCTAATCAAATTAGCAACTCTAATATACTTATAAAATTAAAATTATTTGGAAATTCACAAAATTTAGCAACATTTGCGGTTAGAAACTTGAATAGTAACCAAGTAAAAGCCTGTCTCCAAAAAATTCAGGAGATAGATCAAATAAGCAAAGGTCTAAAAATAGGAGATCCTTGGTTAGAAATAAATAGATTCTCAATTGGAATTACAAAAATGATGAATAAGGGTAAAAATCTAAAAAATGGATAAATATATGCGCGATATTGGAGCGGATGCGAGAAAAGCTAGTCATCAACTCTCTTACGTAACAACAGAACAAAAAAATAATTTTCTTGAGTTTTTAGCAAAATCTTTACATAAAAATAAAGATCTTATTTTAAAATCAAATTCAATAGACCTAGAAAAAGCTCAGAACAATAAACTGGATGACGCCTTTATTGATAGGATGACATTGACTGATTCAAGTATTAAAAGTATGTGTGATGGAATATTGCAGGTCAAATCATTAGAGGACCTCATTGGTAAAGTCATTAACAGAAAAAAAAGGCCAAGTGGGATAGAGGTTTGCCAGATGAGGGTACCTATAGGTGTAATTGGAATGATTTATGAATCAAGACCAAATGTAACAATAGATGCAGCAGCCTTAACAATTAAAGCTGGTAATGCAATTATTCTTCGAGGTGGAAGTGAAACCATAAATTCAAACAAATACTTAGGAACACTGATTACTGAAGCCCTTATTGAATCAAAACTGCCCGAAAAGGCTGTGCAAATATTAGAGTCAACAGACCGAAAGCATGTTGGTGACCTCATCAGCATGGATGAATTTGTAGATGTAATTATTCCACGAGGAGGAAAAGGTCTTATTCAAAAAATAACTGATGGAGCAACAGTACCTGTTATTAAACATCTTGATGGGAATTGTCATATATATGTAGATGAGTTTGCAGATATTGATAAAGCAGTTTCAATTGTTGATAATTCAAAAACTCAAAGATTAGGTACTTGTAACACCCTTGAGTCACTCGTTGTATCTTCAAAAATTGCTAAGAACTTTCTACCAAAGATTTTTGAGGTATTTAATCAAAAAAAAATAGAAATACGAGGTTGCAAAAAAACTAAAGAAATTATCAGCCAAATAAAACTTGCTGAAAATCAAGACTTTTTTGAAGAATATTTGGGACCTTATATTTCATGTATTGTTGTAAATTCTCTAAAAGAAGCAATTGATCACATAAATAAGCACTCCTCAAAGCATACTGAATCAATAATCACAAATAACGAGGCTAATGGCCTTGAATTTATAAAGGCCATTGACTCATCAAGTGTAATGATAAATGCCTCAACAAGATTCGCAGATGGTTTTGAGTATGGCCTTGGTGCGGAAATTGGTATTTCAACCGATAAAATTCATGCAAGGGGTCCGGTTGGACTTGAGGGGCTGACTTCTCTGAAATATGTAGTGTTTGGTCAAGGTGAAATTAGAAAATAACTCAAAGGATTTGCCACTTATTGGACTGTTTGGTGGCGCATATGACCCAATCCATAATGGTCATTTAATGATTGCTCAAGATCTAATTACTAAATTAGATCTTGATAAATTTTTCTTTATTCCAACGGGAATATCAGTTACTAAGAAAAAACTCACGCCTTCAAATCATCGCTTGAATATGATTAATCTTGCCCTCAATAATAAAAAATTAAAAGTATCAACATATGAGTTAGAGAAAAGTATTAATCAAGAGAAATCTTTTACTATTGATACTTTAAAATATTTTTTTAAAAAAAATAATACCATCAATTTTTTTATCATGGGGAGTGATAATTTCTTAAATATTAATACATGGAAAAATTGGAAAGAATTACTACATTACTCTCATATTATATTGATTGATAGAGAGATTTCAAAGCTCTCTCTTATTGAAGATAAACAAATTAAAGAGTTATATGATCGCCATATAGAAGAAGATTTTCATAAATTAAAGTTAAAAAGAAATGGTTATATCTATAAGCATCATATAAATTTTATCAATATAACATCATCAGGTATAAGAGAAAGAGTTAGGTTTAATGAAGATGTAAGTGACATATTACCCATTGAAATTGAAACCTATATAAAGGATAACAACCTTTATAAAACGTCTGGCCATGAAATGTAATTCTTTAAATCATCAAATTTTTTATCAGGACTATAAGGAATAGTTCCGATAAGTGGCTGCTTTATTCTTTGCTTCAGTGAAGAAATATTTTCATCGGCTACCAACATATCTTTATCAACAATATTTGCAATCCAACCAAATAGCTTTTGGCCTCTGCGAAGAATTGCCTCCACAGTTAAAAGACTATGATTTATACACCCCAATTTAATTCCAACCACCAAAATAACAGGGATATTCAATGTATCAACTAAATCAGCTATAGTTTCATTCTCATTTAGTGGTACTAAATAACCGCCTGCTCCCTCAATAAAAAGGAAGTCAGTTCTTCTTTTTAGATTTTGTGCATGAATCTTTATATTATTAGAATCGATATCTATTTTATTTTTGATGGCAGCAATGTGGGGAGCTATTGGCTCAGGAAAATAATACGTATTGATTTCATCTAAATTCAATTGAAAATTACATTCTTTTTTTAGTAAAAGAACATCCTCATTAGCAACTTGCCCATTAATCTCATCAGCCCCGGCGGCAATTGGCTTCATACCTATCACTTTTTTTTGTTGTGAATTTATATAATTCATCAAAATACACGTAATAAAAGTTTTTCCAATGCCAGTATCTGTTCCTGTAACAAAAAAAGAATTATCCATTTTTAATCTCAAACGTTTTATATTTTTGATTCTTATTCATATTCCATGCATGCCCAAAAATTACTTCATAAGTGGCAGGGAATAATCCCGATTTTTTATATTTCTCATATTCAATACTTATTTTTTTTAAGTAACCTCTACCACCAAGACCTTTTTTTTCTTGATTATATGAGCTAGTCGCACCAATATTTTTAATATCTACGAATAATTTATCAATATTACTGTAAGTAAGGGTATAGATATCTGAATCTAAAACAGGGTCAGAAAAACCACTAGAAACTAACATATCACCTATCTCGTGCATATCAAGAAAATTATTGACTGTATCACTATTAAAAAGTGATTTATTTATATTTGATAATTCATTTAAAGTTTTTGGTCCGAATGTACTAAAGATGAAAAGACCTCCATGATTTAATATATCCTTTATCTCACATAGTGTTTTGTTTAAGTCAGGGCACCATTGAAGTGAGCTTGTTGACCATACAAGGTCTATCACGTTTTTGCTAAATGGTAATTTTTCCATATCACCACAAACATAAGATATTTTTTTCTTCCCAAGATATCGTCCTAATCCTAAAATATCATTCTCTTTTGCTCTAGCTAACTCAAGCATCTTTTCAGAAAAATCATAATTTATAATCTTCTTTTTTTTATAATGAGATTTAAAGATTGAGTTATTTTCACCAGTGCCTGAACCTAAATCTAAAATGATAGTTGGATCTATCTTAATCAAAGATAAACGCTCTGATAGATCTGAAGAAATTCTTTTTTGAAGGACGGCATGCTTATCATATGTAATAGCAGCTCTATTAAATGCTATTCGTTTTTTATTTTTATTAATTATCATTTATAAATTCTTTCATTGAATCAACTACTTCTTTTGTATGGGTGATAAATGGCATATGGTTTGCCCCTTGAATTGTTAACAAGGTGGATGTCCTAATATTTTTATTGAGCCATAAAGATGCATCTGGACAGGTAAGCCTATCTTTGTCACCTATGATAATCAATGATTTTTTATTGATTTTTTTTATCTCCTTTCTTAAATCCGTATTCTTTAAGACCCCTAAGGCATTCTGCATACCATGAGTTTTATGCTGCGCAGATTGAATAAAATTTCTTTTTAAAAAAATCATCGTGTCTTTAGCATTAACAATATCTTTTGTTTGAATTAAAAAAAACTTCATGAGGGTATCATCTATTTTATTTTTAGCATCTATTTCAAATTTATTAAAAAATTGTTTTTTTACACCATAAGGCCAGTCGTGCCTCTCAACAAAACATGGGGTTGTAGACATTAGTATTAATTTTTCAACAAACTGAGGATTTTTTATTGCAAGTTGTATAGCGACTTGTCCTCCCAATGACCAACCCAAAATATTGCATTTATCCACTGGAATATTTACTCTTATTTCTTTGGCTAAATTTTCTAATGTGTATGGTGAAATTATTGAGCTCTTACCCATGCCTGGTAGATCAATTATATAAATTTTAAAAAATTTTTTTAATTGATCTACTAATGAAACCCATATTCCACTATTAACTCCCCATCCATGAATTAATAAAAGTGGGTCTCCTTTATCCCCTAAAATCTTAATCTTCATCTGTAAGTAATTTATTTAAAACTTTAGTTAATTTTTTAATATCTAGTTGAGAATGAAGGGCAGAAATTGAAATTCTCAGACGTGAGCTTTCATTTGGAACCGTTGGAGGTCTTATAGCTGGGACATAAAAACCATATGAATTTAATTGTTCTGAAATTCTAATTGTTTTCTCAGCACTTTTAATGATCAATGGTTGTATGGGTGTTATTGAGTTTGTCAAAAGTTTTTTATTCTTAACCCTATCTCTAAACAAATTTATACTTTCTTCCAGCCTTGATCTAAGGAACTGGTTTTCTTTTATTATTTCAAATGAGCGCTTTACCCCTAAAATTAACGCAGGTTGCTCTGCTGTTGTGTAGATAAAAGCCCTTGATGTATTCTCAACCAATTTAATAATATTTTTATTAGCGCTTACCAATGCTCCCGACACACCCACCGCCTTGCTGAGTGTAATTGTATAAATGATCCTATCTCGAGGAATTTTCTTAATTCCACATTTATTTTCATAATACTCAAGTATGCCCTGTCCATTTTTACCAAGGATTCCGTATCCATGAGCATCGTCAATATATAAATAGGCGTCATACTTTTGGGCCAATTCTAGTAGTTCCGGAATATTTGCTAAGTCCCCATCCATACTAAAAACACCATCAGTAACAATTAATTTATTTTTTTTTGTATTATTTTTTTTAAGAAGATTTTCTAATGCCTCCATATCGCTGTGAGGGTATCTGAAAAATTTAGATCTACTTAAGATACATGCATCATTTAGTGAGGCGTGATTGAGTTTATCTGCATAGATAAAAGAATCTTTATCTGAAATTGTTGTGATTAGACCTAAGTTAGCAAGATAGCCAGATGAAAATAAAATTGATGACTCAAACCCTATATTATTTTTTGTAATATTTTCAATATTTTGATGTATTTCTGTATGACCAGATACCAGATGGGAGCTTGTACCTCCATTACCATATTTTTTAATGCCACTAATAATGGCTTTTTTTATTGATACATCCTGAGATAAACCTAAATAATCATTATTTGAAAAGTTAATTAGCCAATTTCCATTAATCTGAATTAAGTTTTTTTTTCTAGAATTAATTACTTTTCTTTTTCTAAGAAGTGACCTCTCTTTGAGTTCATTGAGAGAAGTGCTTATATCGCCCAACAAAGTCATTTAGATAGGCTTTATATCTAGTCGCTCAAATAATTGCTGATCCTTTTCAACATCTGGGTTCCCAGTTGTTAGGAGCTCCTCACCATAAAATATAGAGTTTGCTCCAGCAAAAAAAGCTAAAGCTTGAATACCATCAGTCATACTTTCTCTTCCAGCGGATAGCCTGACAAAACTTTTAGGCATGCAAATTCTAGCTACTGAAATCATTCTAATAAATTCAAAGTGATCAAGATCTGGTGACTCTATTAAGGGGGTTCCCTCAACTTTAGTTAATAAATTTATTGGGACACTTTCAGGAGGGACGCTCATGTTTGCAAGCTCATAGATAAGATTTATTCGGTCTTTTCTTGATTCACCCATACCAACTATACCACCACAGCAGACATTGATATCTGCATTTCTGACTCTATTAAGAGTGTCTAATCTATCTTGGTATGTTCTGGTTGATATAATGTCTCCATAATATTCTGGAGATGTATCTAGGTTGTGATTATAGTAATCTAGCCCAGCATCTTTAAGTCTTTCTGCTTGACCATCTTTCAACATTCCAAGTGTGGCACAAGTCTCTAGGCCAAGGGACTTAACTTCCGAAATCATATCCTCAACTAATCCTATATCCTTCTCTTTTGGGCCTCTCCATGCTGCGCCCATACAAAATCTTGTTGCGCCAGCATCTTTGGCTTTTTTTGCAGCTATAATGACATCATCGATTTGCATTAAGGGTTCATTATCAACGCCTGTATCATATCTAGCTGATTGAGGGCAGTATCCACAATCTTCAGAACAACCCCCTGTCTTAATGGATAGTAAGGTGCTTAGCTGAACCTTATTAGGATCAAAATTATTTCTGTGAACTTGGTGAGCCTTAAAAAGCAAATCGTTAAAGGGAGTTTTGAAAAGGTTTTTTATGTCAGCTTTACTCCAAACCTCTGTTTTAATTTTTTGCAGATCTTTTTTTGGATTTACAAATGAAACAATATTTTCTTTTAATGCCGATTCTGATTTTGCCATGTTAAATCCTATATACTTTAAATTTAACTAAATTATAAATGATTTGTTAAGATAATTCATATATTAGATTAACAAATGCATAAATTTTAATCATATGTTTAATGTTATTCTTTTTGAGCCAGAAATCCCACCAAACACGGGAAATATTATTCGACTTTGTGTAAATACAGGCTCGAAACTTCATTTAATAAGGCCTTATGGATTCGATTTGAGTAGTAAAAACCTAAGAAGAGCTGGTTTAGATTATTTAGATTTAGCAAATGTAATCGAACACAACTCATTTGACAGTTGTCATAAAAGCCTTGCTAAGACCAGAATATTCGCTGCAACCACAAAGGCTACGACTAATTATGCAAATTGTGACTTCAAAAAAAATGACTCTTTTATTTTTGGGCCAGAAACCAGGGGGCTGCCAGATAAAATTTTGAATTCAAAAAAAATTGAAAAAAAAATTAGGATTCCAATGGTCAAAAATAATAGGAGTTTAAATTTATCAAATAGCGTAAGTATTATTATTTACGAAGCTTGGCGTCATTTAGATTTTCAGACAGGGAGTTAAATTTCATAATTCTTGTTTAATAGGTCTCTCAATTAATTCCAAAACTGCTTCTTTTGCTGATTTTTTCTCAAAGAGAACATTATTTACCTGATTTGTGATGGGCATATCAACAGCAACTAATTTTGATCGATTAGTAACCTCTCTTGAGGTATAAACTCCCTCTGCAACATGTCCTAAGCCATCTAGAATTGACTGTAACGACTCTCCTTTTGAAAGCCTTAAACCAACCTCTCTATTGCGAGAATATTCTCCCGTACATGTTAAAACAAGATCACCCATACCTGATAATCCAGCAAATGTCTCAGGAATTGCACCTAATTTCAAACCGAAATTTTTAATTTCACTTAGGCCTCTTGTAATCAGTGCAGCTCGCGCATTATTTCCAAAACCCATACCATCAGAAATGCCAGCTGCTATGGCGATGACATTTTTAAGTGCGCCGCCAACACAAACACCAGAAATATCATTGCTAGTATAAGATCTCATATTGTTATGATGAAAGAATGGAGCAATACTTCTTGAGAATTTTTCATCGTTCGTTGCAATTGTAACCGCAGTAGGAAGGCCTCTGATGAGCTCAGCGGCAAAACTAGGACCAGACAAAACCCCCCAGCTCCTTTTTTCATTTTCTAAATCTACGTATTCATCATGCACCACCTCAAATGGAAGTTTTGCTGATGAAACTTCTAAACCCTTATTTGCCCATAAAATAGGTTTATCACAGCCAATAGCTTTTAATTGTCTTAACGCTTCTCTAAACCCAGATGTTGGAATTGCTGATAAAATGAAATCACAATTTGTAACAGCTTCTGTTAAGTTATCATTCAATGAGAGCGAGTCAGGAAATTTAAAATCACCTAAGTATTTGGGATTTGATCTAGATTTTTTCATTCCAGATAGGTGGCTAGTATTTCTTGCCCAAAGTGTTACTTGAGTTTTTTTTGATAAATGGATAGCTAGTGCAGTTCCCCATGCACCTGCACCTAAAACACAAATTTTCATCTTATAGGCCCCATACCTCTCTGGAGTGAATAAAACCAACTAGACCCTCAATTTGTGTCTTGACCTCCGCCCATTCACCTATGAGCATATTTGAATTTAACTTAAGTACAACAGATTTTTCTACATTTGCTAATTTATGACTTTTTTCATTAGCTTGGTTAAAAATAACTGCATCATTATTTAAAATTAATACAGTTCTTTCATCTTGTGTATTTTTTGCTTCTATCCAACTAATCTTACCATTGTGATCCTTAACTTTCTTCCAATCTTTCAAGCTAACAAGGACTTTTAATGGGTACCCTTCAGTAACAATAAACATTTTTTCTGTAGTATTTGACGGCCCTTCAAACAAAACAGCTTGTTTTGTTTTAACAGATATAAATTCTGCTTGCACGGTAAAGTTTGCCAAAACAAAGCCAATAAATAGAGCCCCCCTTAAAAATTTTTTCACCAAATTTAATTTGCCTTTTTAGCAGCTCCTGCTGCTTTTTCTTTTTGTTGCATATACATGGTTTCAAAATTAATTGGATTAAGCAATACAGGTGAGAAACCAGCCTTAGTTACAAGATCTGATATAGCCTCTCTGGCATAAGGAAATAAAATATTTGGGCAAGTGATGGCCAAAACCATTTCCATTCCATCTTCTGGGACATTAAGAATTTTAAAAATACCCGATTGTGTAACTTCAACTAAGAATGCTGTTTCGTCTGATTGTTTTGACGTTACTGTGACCTGTAAACTTACTTCATAGTAGCCATCTGAAAGTGGTTTTGCCGCGTTATTAAGCTCGACTGAAATTTGTGGGGCCTCTCTGTTAGTAAATATTTCTGGTGAATTTGGTATTTCAACTGAAACATCTTTGAGAAATAATTTCTCAATGCCAAATCCTGGACCTTGATTTTTTGATTCAGATGCACCTGTTTTGGTTGCTGTTTTTTTATTTGTTTTTTTATCTTCAGCCATTTGCCTTCCTAATTAAATTTGATTAAATTACTTAAGTTAACGACATTCTATCTTCTAAACTCATAATAATAAATGTTTGCTTTAAGTTAATTACTTATTAAAGATTAATTTATCAAGGCTTCCATCGTTATTGATAGACCTAAGTTGATCAAATCCACCAATATGTTTATCTCCAATAAAGATCTGAGGTACAGTCTTTTCTCCTGTAATTTTTAACATTTCTTCCATATAGCTCGGATCTTCATCAACCATAATTTTTTTTATATTTTTAACTCCTTTGTTTTGTAAAAGTTTTTCTGCATTTACGCAATAAGGACAAAATTGGGAGCTATACATAAGTACTTCATTCATAAATACAAGCCTGTTAATAGATAAATAATTGATAGTTTTAGTATTATAATTGATGTATCAAACAATAAAAAATTCATTTCCAATAAATACGATGAAAAAAAATACTTTATTACTTCTGATTCTCGATGGCTTTGGTCATAGAGATGAGAGTGAATATAATTCCATTTCTCAAGCAAACACACCAAACTGGGATAATTTACAAAAAGAATACCCAAATACCTTAATAGATGCATCAGAATCCTTTGTTGGTCTTCCAGAAGGTCAAATGGGTAATTCCGAAGTTGGTCATCTATGTATTGGTGCTGGCAGGGTAATAAATCAAGACCTAGATAGAATTAATGAATCTATCAAAGATAAAAGCTTTTTTACAAAAAAAAATTTAAATTTAGCTTTAAAGAAAATTTCAAATAGTAATAATGCGCTTCACATTATTGGGCTTTTATCTGATGGCGGAGTCCACAGCCACATAGATCATATGTTGGCATTTATAAAACTTGCCAAAATGCAGGGTATCAAAAAATTATTTATACACGCAATATTAGATGGTCGTGATACGCCACCAAAATCAGCCTCAATTTATATTAAGAAACTAGAAGATTTTTGTAAAAAAATAAATCTCGGGGAAATTAAAACAATTTCAGGGAGGTTTTATGCTATGGATAGAGATAGCAGGTGGGATAGAACTAAATTAGCATATGATGCAATTGTTACCACATGTAAAACATGTACTGAACCCTCTGCTCAGCAAGCACTAAAAAATTCTTATGCTAAAGAAGAATTTGATGAATTTGTTAAACCTACCCTAATTGATAATAACGAAAAGTATTCAGGTATAAGTAATAATGACATGGTGGTTTTCATGAATTTTAGGTCTGATAGGGCTCGTCAACTGACAAATAGTATTCTTGATAAATCATTTAATTACTTTAAACGCAAATCACAACCAAATTCCCTAAATTATTTTACATTGACAAACCACGATGAAAACCAAAAAAAAGCTCAATGCATCTTTGAGCCGATAGAGGTAAAAAATTCGTTAGGTGAATATCTATCAAGATTAAATAAAACACAACTTAGAATTGCTGAAACTGAAAAATATCCCCATGTAACTTTTTTCTTCAATGGTGGAAGTGAAGAAAGTTATAAAGGAGAGGATAGAGTCCTAATTCCTTCCCAAAAGGTCAAAACATACGACTTATTGCCAGAGATGAGTGCATATCAAATAACTGACAAATTAAATGAAGCAATATTGTCAACAAATTATGACCTCATTGTTTGTAATTTTGCAAATGGCGATATGGTAGGTCATACAGGTAATTTAGATGCTGCAATTAAAGCTATTGAAGTCCTTGATAATTGTATTGGAATGATTTTTAAATCAATAAAAAAAGTTAATGGGCAAATGATCATTACCGCGGATCATGGAAATGCTGAAGAAATGATGGACAAAAAGAATAAACAAAAACATACACAACACACAATTAATAAAGTTCCATTCTTATATGTTGGTAATAGAGCAAGTAAAATAATCGAGGGCGGTAGTCTTGCAGACATAGCGCCATCAATTCTCAAAATAATGGGTGAAGATAAACCAAAAGAAATGACTGGAAAAAATTTAATTGAATCTTAATTATCAATATAAATTTATTAAATTACTATTCATACTAATATTTACAATAGTATCTATAAATCTTATAGCAGGAGAAACCGAAGACGCAAAAGATAATCTCAATAAAATCAAAAAACAAATAAATATAATCGATAAGGAGATAAAGAAGAATTCAAAAGTAAAAAAAGGTTTAAACAAGTCTTTGAAAAAACATGAAAAGGCAATAAGTGCGACAAAAAAAGAAATTTATAAAGTAAAGAAAAAACAAAAGTTAAATAAAAAGAAATTAACAAAACTAAATAAAAAATTAAAAAATTTGGAGTCTGAGTTAAGAAAAAGAAAAAAATTACAAAATAAAATATTCTACCAATCATATATAAAACCAAAGCCAGGATACTTACAATTATTCCTAGAGGGGGTAAACCCTAACGAAGTTTCAAGGCAAATTAATTACATTGGCTTTTTAACCAGGGAGCAAAATGAAAATATTCTCAAGATAAATAAAACAAAAGAGGATATTAGTAACACAAAAAAAACAACCAAAAAAATACTAAAATCTGTCACCAAACTTAGGAAACAAAAAGAAAAAAAAACAAAAAAATTAAAAAAAAAGAGGAAAGCTAAAAAAGCAACTTTAAATAAAATTACAAAAAAACTTAAAACTCAAAAAAGTAAAAAACTTAAATTAAAACAAGATGAAAAAAAATTAAGCTCTATCATTAAGAGTCTGATGCTTAAATTAAAAGCGGAAGAGAAAAAAAGAAAGGCAGAAAAAAAGGATATAACTTCTGAGAAAAAAATTGTTGATATAAAAGCCTATAAAATCAATTTTGCAAAACTAAAAAAGAAGCTTAAGTTGCCTGTGAAGGGAAAAGTTATATATAAATATAATTCAAAAAGATCTGACACAGGTACTAGATGGAAAGGTCTATTTATTAAAGCTAAAGAAGGGTCAAATGTAAAATCAGTTGCCGCGGGTCAAATTATTTTTTCTGATTGGTTAAGAGGCTTTGGAAATATAATCATTATCGATCATGGAAAAAACTATATGAGTCTCTATGGCAATAATGACTCGCTATTAAAACAAAAAGGTGATTATATTAAAGGTGGAGAAGTTATTGCATTGTCAGGCAACAGTGGTGGAAATAAATATAATGGACTTTATTACGAACTTAGACACAATGGGAAACCCTTTAATCCACTGAAATGGACAAAATAAGCATTTCATTCCCCGATAAAATGTAGATCAACGCATCGCTCAAAATTTCCAAATCGATGCTCATATAAGAAAATACCTTGCCACGTTCCTAAGTTTATTTCTTTATTTTTAATTGAAAAAGATAAATTTGTTTGTGTAAGTGCAGTTCTTATATGTGCTGACATATCATCAGGACCCTCTAATGTATGACTATATGCTTTATCTCCGTCGGTAACTAATTTAGATAGAAAGTTTTCTAGATCATATAAAACGTCTGAATCATAATTTTCATTTACTAAAAGGCTTGCGGATGTGTGTTTAATATTTAATGTCAGCAGTCCAGTTTGGATTTTTTGATTATTTATCCACTTTAAGATTTCTGGCGTGATGTCGTAAAGTTTACGGCCCGCGGTCAATTGTAAAATTTTTCCAAAAACCTGAATCAAGCTTTCCTCTTTAGTTTTTTATAATTTAACAATGACCCAAAAATAAATAATATAACACCGATAGATATTGCACTATCAGCTATGTTAAAAGCCGGCCAATAAAACTCTGCAATATTTAGATATATAAAATCAATAACATAACCATATAAAACTCGATCATAAAGATTACCTAAAGCACCGCCAAGAATTAGAAAAAGACCCATCATAATCAGCATATTTTTTCTATTCTGATTAATTAAAAATGGAATATAAAAGACAGCAAAAATGGAAATGCCTATAAGAAAAAATCTTTGCCATCCCCCTTGGTCACTCAAAAAATTAAATGCAGCACCAGGGTTTTGGAAATATACAAAGCTAATAAAAGAATTTATCTCAATTTTTTCACCAAATTCAATTCTTTTTTGGACATAATTCTTTGTCAGAATATCAAAGATAAAAATGAATATACTTATTAGATAAAACTTAAACATACAAACGAGTTTCGCCTTCTTTGTAAAGGTTAGTAATGCATCGACCACATAATTCTGAATGATTATTATGTTTCCCAACATCTTCACAATAGTGCCAACATCTCTCGCATTTATTGTGTTGGCTTTTTTTAACATAGATTTCTAACTTTTCATTTTTCTTTATATTGACTTTTGAGACAATAAATATAAATTTCAATTCTTTTTCAAATACTTTTAGGCTTTCAAATTCTTTTGATGGCGCATTAATTTCTATCTCAGATTGAAGTGATGATCCAATATCGCCTTTTTCTCGGATCTCCTCAATTTTTTTATTCACATACCCTCTTATTTCTAAGATATTGTTCCAATCATTCAAATTTTTATCATCAATCAAATTTTTTGGGAATTCATACCATTCTTCCGTAAAGACACTTTTGGCATTTTTTTTGAATATAACCTCTGAAGCTTCATGTGCTGTGAAGCTTAATATTGGGGCCATAATTCTAATTAAAGATTGTGTAATATGAAATAATGCACTTTGTGCTGATCTTCGCCCATGAGAATCTTCTTGCATTGTGTAGAGCCTATCTTTAATAACATCCAAATAAAAACCTCCCAACTCTTCTGAACAAAAAGATACAAACTTTTGTATTCCGACATAAAAATTAAATTCATCATAATCTTTTAGAACTGATTCTTGAAGCTTCTCTGATTGATGCAAGGCAAACCTATCAATTGGCAACATTTTTTCTGGTACCAATATTTGTGTCTCTTTGTTAATATCCTCAATATTTGAGATAAGGAATCTTAATGTATTTCTTATTCTTCGATAACTATCTGCTACCCTTTTCATAATTTCATCTGAAATGTTTAGCTCACCAGTGTAATCAGTAGATGCAACCCATAATCTGAGAATATCTGCGCCATATTGGTTAATTATTTTTTGAGGTGAAATGACATTGCCTTTAGATTTGCTCATTTTAAGGCCTTCTCCATCAACAACAAATCCATGTGTGAGTAAAGCTTTGAATGGAGCTTCATTGTTAATTGCGCAACCCGTCAATAAACTTGATTGAAACCACCCTCTATGTTGATCAGATCCCTCAAGGTATAAATCAGCTGGATAAATCAAATCGCTCCTATCTTCAATTACAGTCTGGTGTGTTGTGCCAGAATCAAACCATACATCTAATGTATCAGTTGATTTATAATAAATTTCGGCTTCATGACCTAAAAAATCTTCTAAATTTAAATCAAACCACGCATCTATTCCTTGCTTTTCTATCTTTTTCGCAATTTCTTCAAAAAATACAGATGTTTTAGCATGGGGTAAGTTTGTTTTTTTATTTAAAAATATTGGTATTGGAACACCCCATGACCTTTGCCGAGAAATACACCAATCAGGTCTCTTTTCAATCATTGATTTAAGCCTACCCTCTCCCCAGTGAGGGAAAAAACTGGTTTTTTTAATCTCTCCTTCAGCCTGATTGCGAAGAGTATCATTATTTTTATTTTCAACATCCATACCTATAAACCATTGATCTGTTGCTCTAAATATTATTGGTGTCTTATGTCGCCAACAATGAGGGTAACTATGTGTGAACTTCTCAATAAAAATTAATGCGTTTTTTTCTTCTAGAAGCTCAATAATTTTTTTGTTAGCATCCCAAACATTTAAAGATCCAACAAACTCAGTTCCCTCTACAAAATTTCCAGCCTTATCTACAGGGCTTTCAACAGGAAGATCGTAACGACTGCCTACAACATAATCATCAACTCCATGGGATGGTGCAGTATGAACCAAGCCAGTTCCAGATTCAGTTGTCACATGAGAACCACATATAATTGGCACGGTTTTTTCTTTAAAAGGATGCTGGCATTTAATATTTTCAAACACCTCACCTTTACAGGTTCCCACTAAGTTCGCTTCCAGCTTGTATGATCTCAACTTTGCTTCTGCTAAATCAGTAGAAAGTATTAAAAATCTTCTATCTAATTCATATAACCCATATTCAAGCTTTGGATTCACGCATATCGCTTCATTTGCTGGAAGAGTCCATGGTGTAGTTGTCCAGATAACTGCAAAAATATCTTTTTTTATCTTGTAATCAAAAATATCTTCGATAGATTTTATATCGATACATTTAAAGGCCACATCAATTGCTATGGATTTTTTATCTTCGTACTCTACTTCAGCTTCAGCTAAAGCTGATCCACAATCGATACACCAATTAACTGGCTTGCCCCCCTGATATAGATATCCCTTATCATAAATTTTTGCAAGTGACCTTATGATATTTGCTTCAATTGAAAAATCTATCGTTAGATAAGGGTTGGTCCACTCACCAAAAACACCTAATCTCTGAAAGTCTTTTTTTTGATTCTCTACCTGCTCTTTTGCATAGGTTCTACAGAGCCTTCTAAATTCTTTTGGCTTTAAATTTTTCCCATGTTCTTTTTCAATAACTAACTCTATGGGTAAGCCATGACAATCCCATCCTGGAAGGAAAGGCACATCAAACCCAGAAAAAGTTTTTGATTTAATAATAAAATCCTTAAGTATTTTATTAACAGCATGACCAATATGAATGTTCCCATTTGCATATGGTGGCCCATCATGCAGGATATACTTCTTCCTCCCACTTCTTGAATCTCTTATAGAATCATAAATTTTCTGATCTTCTAAGCTTTTTAACCACTCAGGCTCTCTTTTTGCAAGATTGCCTCTCATCGGAAAACTTGTTTCTGGAAGATTAAGTTTGTATTTGTTTTTTTCAGTCATGAATCTAAGTTTTTAAAAAAAAGTTTGGTTTTATTAATGTCTTTTTGAATTTGTTTTTTTAAGTCCTCTAATGATGAAAATTTCATTTCATCTCTTATTTTTCTCAAAAAATTTACACTTATATGTTGTCCATAAAGGTTAGAAGAGAAATTTAAAAAATGCACTTCAAGGTGCAATTTGTTGTCTCCTTCAAATGTTGGTCGGAAGCCTATATTAGCAACCCCAAAATAATTTCCCGATTTTACAGCAAAGACGCCTTTTAATGGGGGTCTATTATGCCTCATATGAATATTTGCCGTTGGAAAACCGATTTCTCTTCCCCTTTTTTGACCATGAATAACTTTTCCAGATATCGAATAAGGTCGACCTATAAACAGATTAGCCTCCTCAAGTTTGTCATGCGTTAATAGTTCTCTTATAGAAGTACTGGAAATTCGTTGATTATTTATCATCACTTTTTTCTGAATATTAAGTCGAATTCCGCTTTCTGATAATTCCTTTAAGCTCCCCTCTCTTCTTTTCCCAAAAGAAAAATCTTCGCCAACAACTATTTCCTTAACTTTTAAATTTTCAATTAAAATTTTGATGAAATCTTTTGCTGTAAGCTGTGAAAACTGCTTATTAAATTTTATGATATGAGCTCGATCAATTTTTACTTTATCAAAAAATTCTATTTTTTCTCTCAAACTTGAAATTCTAGATTGCGTTTTGTTCTGAGAGAAAAAGTCTTTTGGGTTTGGTTCAAAGGTCATAACAACACTATTAATACTTAAATAATCGGCTCTTTTTTTTACTTCTGCCAGTAAAGCTTGATGGCCTAGATGTATTCCATCAAAATTCCCAATTGTAATTACACAAGGTGGTTGTTCTAAATTTAAGTCTCTTATTATTTTCAAAATTAATTATGAGTCTTTCTAAAAAAACTTTTAAAATCTAGGCCTAGTAATCTTAGACTAATGAAATAAACACCTCCACTCACAAAAATTACGAATAACAAATTACCCACTCTTTGTAAAAATGAATAATCAACCCATTCTCCAAGTGTGCCTCGAAGAAAAAATAAACAAATGATCATTAAAATTAATGCTGTTATTATTTTTATAAGAAATTTTCCCCAATCTTCATTTAGTTTAAAAACTTCCTCTTTTTTTAAAAAATAAAATAATAACCCTGCATTAATACATGCTGCTATACCAATGGCAAGAGCAAGTCCTACATGTTTTAAATATCCTATAAAAAGTAAATTCATTATCTGGGTACAAAGTAAAGTAAAAATTGCAATTTTTACTGGGGTTTTAATATTTTGTTGTGCATAGAAAGCTGGGGCTAAAATTTTTATTAAAATTAAACCAACTAACCCTATACTATAAGCAATTAGTGCTGTTTGTGTCATTAAAATATCAAACTCAGTAAAGGCTCCATAGAAGAAAAGGGTTGTGATTAATGGAACCCCAAGCATCCCTAAACCTACAGCAGCTGGTGCAGCTAATAATATTCCTAATTTAAGTGCCCAGTTAATGAGTTCAGAATATTCTGATTTATTTTTATTTGAAAGGCTTTTAGATAAACTTGGCAAAAGCATTGTACTTAATGCTACGCCGAGTATTCCTGCAGGAAATTCAAGCAATCTATCAGCATAATAGAGCCAGGAGATACTTCCGACCGATAAAAATGAAGCAAAAATTGTATTAATTAAAAGTGAAATTTGAGCAACAGAAACGCCTAATACAGAGGGCCCCATTAATTTTAGCACGCGCCAAACACCTGGATCTTTAAAATTAAAATCAAGTTTTGGTATACAATTTATCTGCCTCAAAAATGGAATTTGAAAGATTAATTGCAGGATTCCTCCAAAAAAAACTGCCCATGCAAGAATATAAGCTGGCTGATTAAAATACTCAGCAAAATATAACGCACCCAATATAAAGGAAATATTTAGCCAAACAGGAGTAAAGGCTGGCACGATAAATTTACCAAATGTATTCAAAATTCCCCCTGACAAAGAAACAAGTGAAATAAAAAATATATAAGGAAAAGTAATTCTAAGTAAGTCTACAGTTAAGTTATATTTTTCAGGACTCGATATAAACCCGGGTGCTGTGACATAAATTATCCATGGAGCACCAAAAACTCCAATTAGCGTAATTACAACTAGGAAGAGTCCCAATAAAGTAGAAATCTTATTTATGAAGGCTTTTAACTCTATTGTTGAATTTAGTGTCTTATACTCCGTTAAGATGGGTATAAAAGCTTGCGTAAAAGCGCCTTCAGCTGAAATTCTTCTTAGTAGATTTGGAATTTTAAATGCAACAAAAAAAGCATCGCTTGCTAAACCAGCACCAAAAATTCTTGCAATAACTGTATCCCTTATAAAACCAAGGATTCTTGATATTGTTGTCATTCCGCCAATACCAAAGAATGTTTTTAATAAGTTCATAGACAATTATTTTTTATATTTTAGATTTACATTAATTTTATCATGGTAACGAAAGCAATTTTATTAGCTTTTATCAAGTTAATTAGTGAAAACAAATTAAATAAACTTGAATCAAACCAATAAAATAGATAAAATACTCACCTTCAAATTGATGTTAGGGATTATTTTATGGCCAATACGGCACAAACGCGAAAAAGAGCAAGACAAACAGTTAAGCAAAGAGCGCACAACATCGGGCTCCGTTCGACGCTTAGAACAGCTATTAAAAAAATCAAATCGGCTATTAATAGTGGAGATAGCAAACTAGCAAAAAAAGCTTTTGATGAAAATGTTTCAGTGATAGATAGAATCGCTGATAAAAAAATTATTCATAAAAATAAAGCTGCACGTCATAAATCTAGGCTTAATACCGCGATAAAATCAATGTAATTATAAATTGTGGTTGCTTCAAATCTTCCACAATTTTGATCTTATATCCTCTGCTTTATCTATCAGTTTATCAACATTATCTCCAACAACTGTAATGTGTCCCATTTTTCTGCCCTTTCTAGGCGAATTCTTCCCATATAGATGAATGTTTATATCGATATTATCAATCTCATCAAATTTCGGTTCTTCAGCCCTTCCATTTTTAAACCATAAATCACCTAATAAATTCAACATCACAGCATTTTTTTCTAAATTTATATCCTTCAAATTTTCTCCAACGAGAGCAAACACCTGCTGGTCAAATTGACTTACATTGCAAGCATCTAAAGAAAAGTGTCCAGAGTTGTGAGGTCTTGGCGCAATTTCATTTACATATAGTTCATTGTCAGATAAGAAAAACTCGACAGCAATAGTGCCTACATAATCAAGATTTATTGCAATTTTTAAAGCATAAGCTACAGCTTGTTTTTTTATATCTTCATTTACCCTTGCTGGGACGATAGATAAATCTAAAATACCAGCTTTATGTTGATTCTCTATAACAGGGAAAATTCTTGTATTACCATCAGATGATCTCGATAAAACTACGGATACTTCTTTATCTAAGTTTAATTTCTTTTCCAAAACAAATTCATTTTCTTTTGACTGATCATATATGGCTTTAACTTCATTAAAATTATTTACATGAGATTGTCCTTTACCATCATATCCAAACTGCGATTGTTTAAGGATTGCAGGAAAAATATGCTTAGCATTAAATCCCAAAAGAGACTCATTTGATGTTATAGGCTTATATTCACCTATTGGAAGTCCAGTTTCTTTGATAAATTGTTTTTCCTTCACTCTTCTTTGAACTATTGAAATAGCATTTGAATTTGGGTGCGTTCTTACTTTTTCTTCTAAGTATTTGATGGTATCTGATGGAATATTCTCAAATTCGGTTGAAATTGCCTCACACTCTTTACTTAATAAATCTAGAGCAGTTTTGTCAGAAAATAAACTGCAAATATGACGATCTGCAATTTTTCCAGCTGGGCTTTCTTGATCAGGATCAAGGACAGTTACCTTATATCCTAGACGTTGAGCAGCTATAACAAAGAATTTTCCTAGCTGCCCCCCACCCAACATTCCAAGCCTGGCTGGTGGCTTTATTAATTGATCAGTATTCATTAGCTTTCTAATTTCATTTTCAAGACTTTTTTCTCTTGTTTTTTTGAAAATTCTCTAAGTTTATCTTTAAGTTCTTGATTTGACTCTGAGAGAAGTCTAACTACAAAAAGAGCGGCATTATAAGCCCCTGCTTCACCGATGGCAAAAGTTGCAACAGGTACACCCTTTGGCATTTGTACTATAGAAAGTAATGAGTCCTTTCCTTCCAAATATGTCGTCTTAACTGGCACACCTAACACTGGTAAATTTGTTTTAGAGGCAATCATTCCGGGTAAATGAGCAGCTCCACCGGCTCCTGCAATAATTACCTTAAATCCATTGGCTTCTGCCTTTTCTGCAAATGTATACATAAGGTCTGGAGTTCTATGTGCTGAAACCACCTCAGCTTTAAACTTTATTCCGAAATCATCAAGAATTGTTGCTGCTTGTTTCATCGTTGGCCAATCACTTTCTGATCCCATCACAATTGCAACGGTTGCCTGTTTTTTTTTCATTTTTTCTCCCTTAGAACATCAAAGAATTACAAGGTTATCTCTATGAATAAGATTAACTTCATTAATAAAACCTAAAACAGATTCAATTTCACCACTTGGAATTCCACAAATTTTTTTTGACTCCTCTGAATTATAGTTCACAAGCCCCTTTGCAATCTCTTTACCCTGGCTATCAGTACAAATAACAACCTCTCCTCTTTCAAACTTTCCCTCTACTTCCAAAACACCAACAGGAAGTAAGCTTTTTCCTTTATCTAATAATGCTACAGATGCTCCCTTATCTAAAACTAATTTTCCACAACTTCTTAGATTATCAGCAAGCCACTTTTTCTTTGCTATTTTCTTTTCAAGTCTTGCTTCTAAAAAAGTACCAACCGACTTACCATTAAATATATTTGATAATATTTCCACATTTTTTCCATTTGCTATGATTGTGTGTGTTCCGCTCAAAGATGCTCTTCGAGATGCTTCAATTTTTGTGGACATACCCCCCTTACCATATGTTGATAATGTTTTTTTTGCTATTAAATCCAGTTGCTTATCATCAGTAAAAGCATTTTTTATTAAAGTGGCATTTTTATTGATTTTCGGATCATCAGAAAATAGACCTACTTGATCAGTTAACAAAATTAAGTAGTCCGCTTCAATTAGATTTGCCACCATCGCTGCAAGATTATCATTATCTCCAAATTGAATTTCGTCAGTTGAAACAGTATCATTTTCATTAATAATTGGCACCACGCCTTTGCTCATTAAATTACTTATTGTTGAACGAGCATTTAAATATCTTTTCCTGTCACTCAAATCTTCATGAGTCAGCAAAACTTGTGCAGCAATTTTTTTATTTTGTAAAAATGCATCTTTATATACTTGCGCCAAATCCATCTGGCCTACAGCTGCAGCTGCTTGTAAATCACTTAATATGCTTGGTTTACCATCTACTTTAAGTTTTTTTAAACCTGCAAAAACTGCACCACTTGATACAACTACTACATTAATACCTTTATTCAACCATGCTGATACCTCCATAGATAAATTGGATATAAACTCTTTATCAAATCCTAAATCATCAGTAATAGTGCTAGTACCAATTTTAATTACTACTTTCTTTGAGTCTGCAAATTTAAGTTTTTTCATGTTTAGTTATTTAACAGTATCAATGTATTCCATAATTTTTCTAGTCAAATCCTTACAACCTTGTCCATCGATAGCCGATATTAAAAAGATTGGTGAATTCCAGTTTAACTCTTTAACAATTCTATCTTTAATCAAATCAATATCATCCATTAAATCAATTTTATTTAATATTAACCATCTAGGTTTTTCAAATAATGCTGAATCATATTTTTTTAATTCAGAAATAATCTTTTTTATTTCTTCTAAAGGATCTATTCTTTCATCATATGGCGCTATATCAACTAGATGCAATAATAACTTTGTTCTCGAAAGATGTCTTAAGAATTGATGACCTAGACCATGCCCATCTGAAGCACCCTCAATTAATCCAGGAATATCTGCCATGACAAAACTTTTTTGATCATAAACTTTAACCACGCCAAGATTTGGTTGTAGCGTAGTAAAAGGATAATCTGCAATCTTAGGTTTTGCAGCTGACACTTGTCGGATTAGAGATGATTTTCCAGCATTAGGCATCCCTAAAAGTCCTACATCCGCCAAAATCTTTAATTCTAAGTAAAGTTCAAATTCTTCTCCTGGTTCTCCTTCCGTAAATTGTCTAGGTGCTCTATTTGTGCTTGATTTAAAGTGCACATTTCCCAAGCCACCTTTTCCTCCCTTCGCAATAAGCATTTTGGCGCCATGTTCATCAAAATCAGCTAATATTTGTCCTGATTGCTTTTCAGTAACCAATGTTCCTACAGGCACTTTCAGAATTAAATCTGAACCCCCAGCACCATAACACTCTGAACTTTTCCCATTTTCACCCCTTTGAGCTCGATAATTTTTTACATATCGATAATCAATTAAGGTATTCACATTTTCATCTGCTTCAAAAAAAATACTTCCTCCCCTTCCCCCATCACCTCCATTAGGTCCTCCCATAGGTTCGAATTTCTCTCTTCTGAATGTCGCGATGCCATTACCACCATCACCAGCATAAATATTTATAGATGCCTCATCAATAAACTTCATTAGATTCCACCAAATAAAAAAGCCCTATCATCTGACAGGGCTTTTATTTAAATAAATTTAATTCTTAAGAAGGTGAAACGTTAACTAACCTTCTTTTCAAAGCGCCTTTCGTTGTGAAACTTACTCTACCAGCTACTTTTGCGAATAAAGTGTGATCTTTTCCAAGCCCTACATTTTCACCCGGATGCATTTTTGTTCCCCTTTGTCGAAGGATTATTCCTCCTGCTTTGACATATTGGTCGCCAAAAATCTTCAATCCAAGTCTTTTTGACTCTGAGTCCCTTCCGTTCCTGGAACTACCACCTGCTTTTTTATGTGCCATAACTAAATCCTTACTTTACGGTTATTTTGTCAATTTTAATTTCTGTAAAACTTTGTCTGTGACCTTGTGATTTCTTATAATGTTTTCTTCTGTTCATTTTAAATATATGAACTTTGTCACCTCGCCCATGCGATACCACAGTTGTATTCACAACAGCTCCTTTAACAAGAGGTGTTCCAATAGTCACCTTTTCTCCATCAATAATTGAAAGAACGTCGTCTATATTATGGGTTTTTCCCACTTCAGTACTCAGTTTTTCAACCTTGAGAAGTTGACCTTCTGTAACTTTAAACTGTTTACCGCCTGTCTTAATTAACGCATACATCAGAAGAACCTTTATATCTTTATCAGACTCGCGATTATACTGAAAAATAAATAAATTATCAATTCCAAGTAAGGCTTATTAATCATAAATGGCTCTTACAGAAAATTAATTAAAATAGGTCGATTAAATTTCCCATGTTAACATTTTAGATTAAAGACGATTAGCATAAGCGATTAGCATAAGCCTAGTGAACCTCAAAGATATTACAAAACCAATTAACCACCACCTTGATTACGTCGATAAGGTAATCAAAAGCCATCTCAGTTCAGATATTCCTGTTATCAACCAAATTTCAACATATATTTTAAATAGCGGTGGTAAAAAAATGAGGCCAATTTTTCATTTACTACTGGCTGGGCTTGATGGAAAAATAACTGAATCAAATCATGAAGTTGCAGCAATTATTGAGTTTATTCACACTGCAACGCTTCTTCACGACGATGTTGTCGACCAATCAACAAAAAGAAGGAATATTCAAACAGCTAATGCAGTTTTCGGAAATTCATCAAGTATTCTTGTAGGTGATTTTCTGTACTCTCGTTCTTTCCAAATGATGGTCAAAATAGACAATATGAAAGTAATGAATGTATTGGCTGATGCTACAAATAAAATTTCAGAGGGTGAGGTTTTACAATTAATCAATAGTCATAATCCTAAAATTAATGAGTCGCAATATTTTGAGGTTATTGAATTTAAAACAGCTAAATTATTTGAGGCTTGCGGGAAAATTGCAGCAATTTTAAACAAAGAAAATCATAATCAAATTGAGCTTTACTCAACAATTGGAAAATATTTTGGAATTATTTTCCAGTTGGCTGATGACATTCTTGATTATTCAGGAAACTCAAATGAAATTGGGAAAAATATTGGTGATGATCTAAGGGAGGGCAAGGTAACTCTCCCTCTAATATTAACGATTAAAATGTCTAACAGCAAAGACAAAGAAATTATAACTAATGCAATTAAAACAGGTGATATTAATTACTTGCCAAGCATAGTCTCTTTAATTAAAAAAAATGGTGCTATTGAGGAAACTAAAGAGATTGCTAGTAAACACCTTTCTAAGATTGAGACACTTCTTGATGGAAATCACAATAAAAATGTACAAGAAAGCCTATTTAATTTAGCAAAATTCTCATTAATAAGAACAAATTAAATGACTTAGTGAAGTGATATTTTTTCACCGTCATCAATATTAAAATAACTTAACTTAGCAATAGAGTTTCCCCTTTCAATCAAATCACCCTCGAATACTGATTTATCGTCAATTAAGACAATTGCATGGCCAGAATGATACAGTGTGACTTCTGCACTTTGATTATTGAACTTCAACTGATACAAGACGTAATGTTCATTTTCAGATTCCGACCATATCTCCCAGCCATTTCCCCCTGTAAGTTGCTCTAGCCACTTACCTAAATCAAGTTCGACTTTACACACAACAGCGTCAGATAAAATCATATCGGTGTTCTTAATCTTGTTTTTTCCATTATTGTTCATATTTATTTTTACAATTTATCATATAATCTTAAGTATTAATATGGTGATAAATTTATAATTTTAAAGGTCTGCTATGTTTATAATTGGATTAACAGGAGGCATAGGTTCTGGTAAAAGTACAGCAGCAAATATTTTGCAAGAAATGGGTTTAAAAATTATAGATCTTGATCAAATTGCACAAAAAGTCACCAGGCCTGGTGAATCTGCCTACAACAAAATTGCAGAAAATTTTGGCGCTAAATATTTTGATAGAAATGGAAATCTAAATAGAAAACAATTAAAACAAGATATCTTCTTATCAGATGATATAAAAAAAAGTGTTGAGTTTTTGCTTCATCCAATTATTTTCGATGAATGCAAATATCAATTAGATAATTTAAATAAGAAAGAATATGTTGTACTAGTAGTGCCTTTGTTATTTGAAACAAAAAATTATATTAAATTGATTACAAAATCATTATTAATTGATTGTGACGAAGAATTACAAATAAAAAGGGTAATTAAAAGGGATGATGTTACAGAAGCTTTTGCAAAAAAAATTATCTCGAGTCAAATGAGCCGAAAAAAAAAGTTACAATTAGCAGACAAAGTTATAGAGAATAATGGTAATGTTGACGACCTTAAAGATCAGTTAGAAAAATTTTATACAGCTTTAGTAAAGGAAAAAATTAGTGCATCAATTTGAATTACCCCTCAATGAAAGAATACGTAGATTAATTTCTATTGAAAATATCTTCATAAGACTAAACAATCAAGTTAGCTCACTTAAAAATTCTACTGAAATTGCTTGCTTTGAGTCATATTTTTATATGCGAGCAACTGCATCTAGAGCGGACATAAAAATAGAAATTGTACAAGAATTAGAAAAATTTATATTAAAGAAAAAACAACTTAACAAAACAAAAAAAAACTTAGATCAAATTAAAAAATTAATTACAGTAAAGAAAAACTTAGAAAAAACAAGCTATCCTCAAGGTAATTTTTTTGGGAATGACAAATTCTTACAAGAAATTAAAACCTCTTCACTTAGTCCAGCTGGTATTGTGAGCAGCGACCTTCCTCAACTGCAACTATGGTTACAAGATTTAAGTCCTCAAGCGAAACAACTTTTTTTCAAAAATAAAATAGAACCTTATATGCCTATCTTTGAGTGCATCAAAGTCTATCTGAACACGCTCAGGAATTCAATTTCATTTAAGTCAGTGATAAGCTCTGATAAAGGACTATTAAGTTATCAATTAAACCCAATTTTTAAACATGATTTAGTCCAAATTCAAACACCACAAAAATTGAATTTATACCCAAATCTAACATCAAATAAGTACACTATAAACATCCAATTTGCATCAGCGAAAAAAATTGCAAAATTTAATAAACCAATAAAATTTAAGATGGGTGTTAGTCAGCAATAAATTTATAAATGAAAATGAATTGCCCCACATGTCTTAAATTGTTTGATTCTGAGAAAATTGTTTCTTCCAAACCTTTTTGTTCAGAGAGATGTAAGCTTATAGATCTTGGTTCTTGGGCTTCTGAAAAATTTATAATTAAAGGAAAAAAAAATGTTGAATCATCTGAAGGTGAAACTTAGTTTATTGGCCATTTTGATACCATCTATCGCTTTTACTGCAGATGGCATCTCTATTTCAAAAGCTTATATAAAAAAACCTAGGCCGGGAGTTGATGTTACAGCTGGTTTTGCAACGATTGAATCAGATGTAAATTTAAAAGTAATAAGTGTTAGTAGTAAAAAATTCAAAAACATTGAGTTGCATTCCATGAAAATGAATTATGGGGTCATGGAAATGAGAAAAATGATTGAACCAAAACTAGGTCCAAACTCACCTTTAGTGCTTTCACCAGGAAATGATCACCTTATGTTGTTCGGTTTATCTAAAGATTTAAATACTGGTCAAAATTTAGACCTAATATTTTTATTTAAAGACCAAGAAGGTAATGAAATAACAAAAAACTTCGAGTTTAATGTTAGATAGTTTTTAGGAATTCCAAAAATCTCTTTGCGAAGCAATTCCCACTGAGCCTTTATCAAATGATATCGAAATATCATCCTTTTTCATGCCTCCGATTGCGTAGATTGGAAGTTTAGAGCTTTCTGCTAAAGCTCTAAACTTTTCCCAACCTAAAAAATCACTATTAGGGTGTGATGGTGTTTTTTTTACGGGTCCTAAAACTGCATAATCAGCACTTTTTTGTTCAGCCACTTTTAAATCTTTTTTTGAATGGCATGAAACACCCACCAATAAATCTTTAGGGAATTTTTCAAGCTCGTAAAGCTGTTTAGAGGTTAGATGAACGCCATCAAGGTCAAATTCGTATGCTAATTCAATACTAGAATTAATTACAATTTTTACATCTGTTTTTTTTAACACCTCTTTTATCTGACCAATAAAGGTTATTAAATTTTTTTTTGATAAATTTTTCTCCCTTATTTGAAGAAAACTTAGACCTTTATTAATTTTATTTTTTAAGATATGAAAAAAAACCTCACTTGCCATTTCATGATGATTGGTAATTGCAAAAACATCTCCAAGCTCATTTTTTAAAGCTCTATGAATCACTTGGTTTGGTGGAAGAATCTTTTTTGATTCAAATGTTTTGATATTTACCCAGCGGATCTCTTGCCCTTCTTTACCACGTATTTCTCCAGACCAAGATGTAATTAAAAAAAAGTATAGAGTTGTGATTTTATGCTTTTCACAAACTCGCCTTGTTGTCCATTGCTTATATTCATTAATATTTACACCTAATTCTTCGTAAATTTCTCTCTCAAGAGCTTTAAAAGGTGTCTCATTTTTTTCTAACTTACCTCCAGGGAACTCCCACCAGCCCGCCCAACTTTGCGAGCTTGTTCTTTTACCTAATAAATATTCTCCATTAGAATCTCTTAGAATCCCAACAGCTACATGGATATTTGTGATGTTATGTTCTGTATTCAGAATTAATTTCTATATATTTATGTGATAAGTCAGTCGTCCACATAGTAAGTTCTTCATTGCCCCTACCAAGACTAATAGAAAGATTTATTTCGTCTTTTTTCATTTCTGTTGAAATTTTATTTTCATCAAAAGAATTTGAAAGAGATCCCCCTTCAGCAAATAAAATTTTATTAATGTATACATTTATTTTATCTAAATTAAGATTTTTTACTTTGCTATTTCCTATCGCAGATAATACCCTTCCGAGATTTGCGTCTGAAGCAAAAAAAGCAGTTTTTACTAATGGAGAGTTAGCAATAGACATGCCAACCATTCTAGCTTCATTCTTACTTAAAGCTTGCTTTACATTAATTGATATAAATTTTGTTGCTCCTTCTCCATCCCTTACAATTGATTGGGCTAAGTATTCTGCAACATCAATAATTGCTGATTTTATTTCCTTATACTCATCACTATCTCTTTTCAAAATAAAGTCTCTATTAGAAGGTATGCTCATCAATACAAAAGAGTCATTTGTAGATGTATCACCATCAACTGATATGCAATTAAATGATGTCTCGCATGTTTCTTTGATTAATTCTTCCAACATCAATTTTGGAATAGATATATCGATTGCAATAAAAGCCAACATGGTTGCCATATGTGGATAAATCATTCCAGAACCCTTACATATGCCAGCTATTGTGGCATTCACACTATTAAGCTTTATTTTTCTTGAATAAACTTTTGGAACAGTATCCGTTGTCATAATTGATTTAGCTCCCTCCAACCAATTATTTTCATCTAAATTTCTTAAGGCATTTGGTATTACTTTAGTAATTTTATCAACAGGTAACTTTGACATGATCAATCCTGTAGAAAAAGGAAGTACTTGTTTTTTATTAATACCAAGATGACTTGCAAGAGTTTCACAAACCAAATTTGCGTCATCAATTCCTTGTTGTCCCATCCCAGCATTTGCACAACCACTATTTATGATTAACGCTCTAATTTGATGCCCTTGTTCTAGATGTTTTTTAGCAATAAGGACCGGTGCTGCGCAAAATTGATTCTGTGTAAAAACACCAACTACATTGCTATTTTCTGGAATTGATATGACTAGTAAATCTGGTAGATTATTTTCTTTAATGCCCGCATTAACAACGCCCATCTTTAAGTGTTTTATTATGTCGATTTTTTCCTTCGTTGTTTTTTTTAGATTTGTAGACATTATTTTTTTCTCCATACAGTTCCTGTTGGAGTATCTTCAATTAATATATTATTCTCTAGCAAATATTCTCTTAATTCATCAGCTGTCTTATAGTCCTTTGATGCTTTTGCTTCATTCCTCTTTTTTATGACTCCTTCAATATCAATATCAATATCATTATTGATATCATTTTTAAGAAACGTTTCTGCATTGTGACTCAAAATACCTAAAATATTACCTAATTTTATTAATAAATTAGCATCTTCAACATTCTTATCTTTATTTACTTTTAATGCTAATTCAAATAGTAAGGCTATGGCTTCTGGGGTATTAAAATCGTCATCAAGTGATTTTTTGAAGCTACTAGGAAATTTTAAATCCCAATTTATATCGAATGCTTTATCCTTTTTAAAATTTCTAATACTCAAATAAAGCTTTGTTAAAGCTTGCTTTGACTCCTCAAGATTTTTTTTAGAAAAGTTTAGCGGGCTTCTGTAATGTGCTTTTAAAATAAAAAACCTTATTACTTCGGGTTGATAGCTTTCGAGTACGCTCCTTATTGTGAAAAAGTTACCTAAAGACTTAGACATTTTTTCATCATCAATTTTTACAAAACCATTATGAATCCAATAATTAGCCATTTGGCAATCGTTTACTGCTTCTGATTGTGCAATTTCATTTTCATGATGTGGAAATTGGAGATCTTGGCCACCACCATGAATATCAAAATTTTTCCCTAAAATTTTATTTGACATTGTTGAACATTCAATATGCCAACCAGGCCTGCCTTTTCCCCATGGTGAATCCCATGATGGCTCGTTTGGTTTTGCTGACTTCCATAAAACAAAGTCATTATCATATTGTTTAAATTTATCTAAATCTACTCTTGAGCCCGCTATAAGATCTTCTAATGATTTACCAGACAATTTTCCATAATCATTAAATTTTGAAACTGCATAGAAAACGTCACCATTTTCAGCATAGTATGCAAAACCTTTACTAATTAATTTTTCTATCATTTTAATCATTTCTTCTATGTAATCTGTTGCCTTTGGTTCTAGCGTTGGTCTTATTACACCTAATTGATTAGCATCATAGTCCATCTCTTTAATAAATTTGTCAGTTATAGAGGAATAATCAACATTTTCATCATTTGCTTTTTTTATAATTTTGTCATCAATATCTGTAATATTTCTTACATATTTGACCTCATAACCGCTTTCTTTGAACCATCTAGTTATCATGTCAAAAACTATCAAGACCCTTGCGTGACCAATATGACAAAAATCATAAACCGTCATCCCACAGACATATATCTTAACTTTATAAGGTTCAATAGATTTAAAGATTTCTTTTTTATTGTTTAAGGTGTTGTAGATTGAAAGCATAATTAAATTTTGTTCGTGAAGCGCCTCTCTAATGGTAAACGAACCTTATTTATGATAGATTTCGTTTTGTATTGCAAAAATTATAACATGCAGACCTTAGCTAAATGTTCAACCTAAAATTCTAAATGGAGTTAAATTTTGAAATATATTCATAAGCTTTTTTTAATACTTACATTATCTTTTTCAAGTCTAAATGTCCTTGCAAAGGATAATATTGAATTTGTTATTAGTACCACAAAGGGAAATATTGTTATTGAGACATACCCAGATAAAGCCCCCATCACTGTAAAAAACTTTGAGAGTTATGTTAATAAAGGTTTTTACGACAATACGATTTTCCATCGAGTCATTGACGGTTTTATGATTCAAGGAGGTGGCTTCACAAAAGATATGTCTCAAAAACAAACAGATGCGCCAATAAAAAATGAAGCTAACAATGGTCTAAAAAATGAAAAATATTCGATTGCTATGGCGAGAACATCTATACCAGACTCTGCAACTTCACAATTCTTTATTAACGTAAATGACAATAATTTCTTAGATTATCCAGGACAAGATGGAGCAGGTTATTGTGTTTTTGGTAAAGTGATTAAAGGCCAGGATGTTGTTGATAAGATTGCAAAGTTAAAAACAAGAGTTAAAAACGGAATGGGTGATGTGCCTATCAAAACTATCAAAATAAATTCTATAAAGGTTAAATAAATTTATGAGTATCGTTACATTAAAAACAAATCATGGCTCTATACAAATAGAACTTAACAAAGAAGCGGCTCCCATAACAGTTAAAAATTTTGAAAATTATGTAAATAAAGACTTTTTTAATGGAACCATCTTCCATCGAGTCATTGACGGTTTTATGATTCAAGGAGGTGGCTTCACAAAAGATATGTCTCAAAAACAAACAGATGCGCCAATAAAAAATGAAGCTAACAATGGTCTAAAAAATGAAAAATATTCGATTGCTATGGCGAGAACATCTATACCAGACTCTGCAACTTCACAATTCTTTATTAACGTAAATGACAATAATTTCTTAGATTATCCAGGACAAGATGGAGCAGGTTATTGTGTTTTTGGTAAAGTGATTAAAGGCCAGGATGTTGTTGATAAGATTGCTAAAGTACCTACAGGTACATCAGGTATGCATCAAGATGTGCCAAATGAAATGGTAATAATTGAGGAAACTTCAGTCTGATTCACATAAAAGATAGCGCAATATTTTTTTCAGATATTCATTTGGATGATTCATCTGAGAAAGATAAAGAGTATTTTTTATATTTTCTTAATAACCACGCCAAAAAATTTCCAAATATTTTTATATTAGGTGATCTTTTTGATTGGTGGCCGGGTGATGATACCTATCAATTTAAAAAGATTATTTCTGGACTAAAAAAATTATCAAAGAAATCAAAATTATTTTTTATTTGTGGGAATAGAGACTACTTAATCGGGAAAAAATTTGCTAAAGAGACAAAAATTACTCTTCTTTCAGATCATGAATTGATCCAGTTGGGAAATGAAAGTGCCATTATTCTGCATGGCGATACCTTATGCACTGATGATAAAAATTATCAAAGATTTAGACAATTCTCAAGAGCCTGGATAAGCAAGAAAGGTTATTTATTATTTCCAAAATTCTTAAAGGATTATATATTTAAACTCGTAAGGAAAAAAAGTAATAATGACAAAAGTTTTAAGGTTGAATCTATCATGGATGTTAATGAAGATTCTGTTAAAAAATTATTTAAAAAATATAATTATCCCTCAATCATGATTCATGGTCATACTCATAGACCGAAAGTTCATCGTTATAAATTTAATGGAATAAATTCAGAGAGGTGGGTTTTAAGTGACTGGTATAAATCAGGTAGCTTTCTATCTTGGAAAAATGGGAAACTAAAAAATATAAAAATCTAATTCTTATTAAATTCTTTCGTTCTATTTTTCTTTGCTGCTTGATTCAATATTCCATTTATATATTTATATCCATCTGCACCCCCAAAAGTTTTTGCAATCTCAACAGCCTCATTAATTACGACCTTATAAGGAACAGACACTGAGTGTTTAAGTTCATACAATGAAAAATACATAATAGATAATTCTATTGGGCTTAACTCATCATAACTTCTATCTATATAAGACTCTAATTCTGCCTTAAGAGGTTTAAGGTTTTTAAAAACTCCAGATAAGATTTCTTCATACAAATTTTGATCAGCCCTTATAAAATCAGGATCCTCTTGAATATCTTTTTTTATTTGTGTCATATCAAGATCATTCACAAGACCACGATAAACACTTTTCATAACAAGTTCACGAGATTTACGTCTATTGTTAATCTTCTTTTTTCCTGTATTTTCTTTCATTTTCAACATCATAAATTTTTCATTAAAAGCGCCATCTCAATAGCACCATTTGCAGCCTCTTTACCTTTAATTTTAGTTCTAGCGAATGCTTCATCACTTGAATTTGTTGTGATAATTGCATTAATAATTGGAATATTATTGTTCATTTGTGCTTGCATTAATCCATTTGCTGATTGATCAGATACAACCTCAAAATGATATGTTTCACCTCTAATGACTGCTCCAACACCTATTAATACGTCATATTTTTTTGTTGCTGCATAAGCATTTATTAATACCGGAATTTCTAATGCGCCGGGTACTTCTTTTTGCAAAATATGATTTTTTTTGATTCCTTTAAATACTAATTGATCTACGCAAGATTTAAGTATTTCTCTTACGGCAGCCTCATTAAAACGTGAATAGACAACACCAATTTTGAGGTTTTGTATATCTTCCATGCTCATTATTAAATCCTGGTTTTATAAAAAGATAATTATACCTTTTTGTAGAGCATTGATAATTCCTAAGGAAATCGGAACGCCAACTACTATCCAAGCTAATGGTAATAGTATTTTTTGAACAGTTGTATTTGTACTTGAGGCTTTAGCATTTAAATTATTTTGATTACCCTTAAGCGCACCCTGCTCTGCTTTAAGTTGCTCTGGGGTCATACCAAATTTCTTATTTACCGGCCTTACTAGCAAATTTAAAATAAAGCCGCCTACTAAAAGTAGCGCTAAAATCTTAAAGCTTGAGTTATATGCTTGGTCTGTAGGTATGCCCATACTTAATTGATATTCTCTTAAATAAGATATAAGCATTGGCCCCACAATGCCAGCTAATGACCATGCCGTTAATAGTCTTCCATGGATTGCTCCTACATGTTGTGTTCCAAAAATATCTGCTAAATATGCAGGTATCGTAGCAAATCCACCTCCATACATTGTAAGTATAACTAGTGTAATTAGAACAAAAGTCGCTATGTATTGATTAATTCCCGCCCATGGAGCCGCTAAATATAATGCAGTCCCTAAACTAAAAAATATTGCGTAAGTTAGTTTTCTTCCTAAAAAATCAGATGATGATGCCCAAAAGATTCTCCCAATAATGTTTGCTAACGAGAGTAATGCCCCAAAACCAGTGGCTATTGCCCCGATGATAAGTGGATCAAAACTACTTGCCGCGATTTCCTGGAACATTGGTTTTGCCACAGATAGAACTCCAATTCCTGCAGAAACATTTAGACATAAAATCCCCCATAATAACCAAAATTGTGGCGTTTTATGTGCATTACTAACATGAACATGACTGGTAGAAATCATATGATTTGTTTTTTTTGCTACTGGATTCCAACCTTCTGGTTTCCAACCTTCCGCAGGAACTCGATAACCAAAGGCACCTATGGTCATTGCAATTAAATATATAAGCCCCATAATGAAAAAAGTTTGTCCTACACCATAATTACTAATTAAAAGATCACCTAGAGGCATACCGATCATTGCCCCACCACCAAAGCCCATTATAGCCATGCCAGTAGCTAGACCCCTTCTATCAGGGAACCATTTTATTAAAGTTGAGACAGGAGAAATATATCCAAGTCCAAGCCCAATTCCACCTATTAAGCCAGCTCCTAACCAAATTAACCATAGCTGATGAAGAGAAACACCCAAGGATGTCACCATCAACCCTCCACCCCAAAATATTGCTGCAGCCACCCCCGCTTTTCTTGGACCAGCTTTTTCTAGCCAGTGTCCAAATAATGCTGCCGCAAGTCCCAAGAAAACAATTGCAATTGCAAACGTCCAGACAACATCACTTCTTAACCAATCACAAGAGGTGGTAAAGATACGTTGGAAAAAACTTACATCCGCTCCACATTCAGTCCCAATTAATTTCGTAAGCTCAGGCCAAAAAATACTAAACCCATAGATCATTCCAATTGATAAATGGATCATGAGTGCTGCCGGTGGAACCATCCATCTATTAAAAGCCTTGTCTGCAACAATTTTATCTTTTGCTAGAGAGTCAAACATATCTCAATTACCTTAAAAATTTTATTTAGATAATATTACATGAAAAATAATTTTCTGGGATCTTATAATCTAAATGTCATGAAAATGACATATTAGTGTCATAATATTATTAATTATGAAAGCTAATATTTTAATTGTTGAAGATGAAGTTGCGATATTAGAATTAATAGCACTGAATTTGCATCAATCTGGGTTTAACCCACTTCGAGCAGTTAGTGCAGAAATCGCTGATAACTTAGTTAAAAATACAATACCAGATTTGATTGTACTAGATTGGATGTTACCTGGTATGGATGGAGTTTCTTTTGCTAAAAGGTTACGTTCAAATTCTGATTCGAAAAAAATTCCAATTATAATGTTGACCGCAAAAAGTGAAGAGGAAAACAAAATTTTAGGGTTAGATTCTGGTATTGATGATTATTTAACTAAACCATTCAGCCCAAAAGAACTTATCGCTCGAATCAAAGCTTTACTTCGAAGAAGTGCTCCAGAATTGACTGAGGAGCCTATCAAAATTCTTGATCTTATTTTAGATCCCCTTCAACATCAATTAACAATCAAAGAGAAATTAATAAAAATTGGACCAACTGAATTCAAGATTTTGCATTTATTTTTGAAGAACTTAAATAAAGTTTTTAGTAGAAATCAAATAATGGATAAGATATGGGGAAATAAATCAGAAATTGATGATAGAACAGTTGATGTTCATATTAAAAGATTAAGGGGATGTCTAGCTCCAAATGGCTATGATAAAATTGTGAGGACAATTCGTGGTGAAGGATATAGTGTTTCAGAAAAACATTTTATATGAATATATAAAGCTATAATGAAATCACTAATTTACAAAAAGAGATAATTCCTTTGCAAGATATTAAATTCCGCTCACTTATCTTTCTTGCTCTAATTTTATTAGTGAGCTATCTTACTTCAAAAATATTTTCTCCAACTATAGCGATTGTTTTTTTAGTTTTATCTTTGACTATTTATCTCATCTCACACCTTTTTTGGATAAATGAGTTATCTAAATGGCTTGATAAACCAAAAACTACAGAGATTCCGGATGGAAATGGTATTTGGCAAGAAATATTTTCAAAAATATATAAAAACTATAGGGTCGAAACAAAATCAAAAAAAGACCTTACCACCGCAATGGAACAATTTGTTCAGGCAGCAGATGCTCTCTTAGATGGAGTTGTTTCCTTAAATGAATCTAATGAGATAATCTGGTGTAATAAAAGAGCTCAGTTAATGTTTGGTATAAATCCGATTAAAGATATAAATAAACCCATATTGCATATCTTTAGGAATACTGAATTTAAAAAATATCTTAAAGAAGAAAATTTTGACTTACCTCTTCAAATCAATACTGAAAATTCTATAAATCATGTCGAGATAAAGATAATACCATTTGGAAAGTTTCAAAAACTACTAACAGCACGTGATATTTCAGCAATTCTTAAAAATGAAATAGTTCGGAAAGAATTTGTATCTAATTTTACTCATGAATTAAAAACACCTCTTACTGTAATTACAGGTTTTATTGAAACCCTCGATCAGCCAGAAAAAAATTTATCAAAAGATACCAAAGAAATATTTATACTCATGAGTGAGCAAGCCAACCGAATGAAAGATTTAATAAACGACTTATTGCTTCTTTCGAATATTGAGGCAAGTCTTAATAAAAATAGATCAGAAAAAGTTTCTATTTTAAAGATATCTGAAAATATTAAGGCCTCAATAAACAAACTTAATAAAAAAGAGCATCGAATTAAATTTAATATTGATAAAAAATTAAATTTGTATGGTTCCAAAAGTGAAATCCAAAGTGCATTTTCAAACTTAGTAACTAACGCAATAAGATATACGCCTGAAAAAGGAAAAATAATCATTACATGGCATCTGATAAATAATCTTCCAATCTTAGAGGTAACTGATAATGGAGTTGGAATACCAAAAAATAAAATTAATAGAATAACAGAGAGATTTTATAGGGTCGATGAAGATAGAAGTCGATCTACTGGTGGCACTGGTCTTGGTTTATCAATTGTAAAAAATATTATGTTACAGCATCAAGGTCAACTAGAAATCTCAAGCGAACTAAATCATGGCAGCACCTTTAAATTGATATTTCCAGAAGACAGAATTGTTGTATCTTCATGAAGAAAATATATAAACTTATTTTTTTATCTTTTTTTTTAGTTGGATGCAATTCAACATTAGAAAGAAAAGATTCAACTCAACACGATAAGGGGTCATTGAGCCAACTTACCAAAACAGATTTTGATAGGATGGCTGATTATGAAATTAAAGAAAACACAGAAAGCTTAAAAATTCTTGCTTTAAAATTTTATAAAAAAAATCCTGCAGAATTAAGAAAAACAACATCTGATAGCCCTGAAATTACAGTGAATTGGCTATTTTCAAGTCAGCATCAATGGAAATTTAAAGAAATAAATTATGCCCAGGGAATTGAAGCTCTTAATCAAGTGTTTGATGAAAATTTTGAAGGTGATAGAGTGCTTTCTCTAATCACTGGACTTTATACCATGCTTATTAAAGCACATGATGATAAAAAAGAATTTGATATGTTTGATTCACTCGATCCACAACTTATATACAATGCTGCTCGAAATGTGGAGGTTATTGTTTGGAGATTATCAACAAAAAGAAAAAAGAATGGAGAATTATTTCTAGTTACAAATGAAATTAATGGCGACCTTCAAAACCTCTCTTTTGAAAGAGAATTTGGTAAAATTATAGGAAGGACAGACTACTTCGCATTTGTATTATCTGAAAAAAAAGAGCGTTATATAACTAGGGCCGTACAAGGTACAACCATTAGAGTTCTATTACCATTCCTATAATAAAATCTTTTCAATACCACCCTTGGTCGCTTTATCGATATAATCTTCAAGCCAATTTTCACCAAGATTATGTTTAGCTAATTCAACAACAATATAATCAGCTGATGTATTTGTATCATCTCCATATCTCTGAAGACCCTGCAAACATGATGGGCAAGAAGTTAGTATTTTTACAGGTTTTGCATCAGCATTGGTTGAATTAGGAATTTCAGAGACGCCTTTTACGATTTCTTCTTGTTTCCTTAATTTTACTTGAGATGCTATATCAGGTCTTGTAGCTGCGAATGTGCCCGATTCTCCACAACATTTATCATTTAAAGGTACCGTTTGACTCATCAGAGAACTTGTCACTTCTGTTGGATCATATGTCTTCATTGGGCTATGGCAAGGATCATGATACATATATTGTTGACCTTCAACTCCATCCATCTTAATTTTCTTTTCCATAAGATACTCATGTATGTCTAACAATCGACATCCAGGAAATATTTTTTCAAACTCATATTTTTGTAACTGGTCCATACAGGTTCCACAAGACACAATAACTGTTTTAATGTCTAAATAATTTAAAGTATTTGCAACTCTATGAAATTGAACTTGATTATCTGAGGTTATCTCCTGCCCTTTAACTTCATCACCAGAAGAAGTTTGAGGATACCCACAGCATAAATAACCAGGGGGTAACACAGTAATAGCACCCACTTCAAATAACATCGCTTGCGTTGCAAGACCTACTTGAGAAAATAATCTTTCAGAACCGCAGCCCGGAAAATAAAAAACTGCGTCTGACTCTTCATTAGTTTGACTTAGATTTCTGATAACCGGGACAATCCTATCATCCTCAATCCCCAATAAACCTCTGGAGGTTTTTGTTGGCATATTTTTAGGCATTGGTCTATTTAAGAAATGAATTGTTTGCGTTATGACATTAGATTTTTTAACACTGGATGCAGGCGTATTCTTGGTAAAATTAGTTAACTTTAGCTTTTTTAAAACATTATGCCCCCATCTTTGGATTTTATAACCGTAGTCAACCATCACTTTTCTCATTAATTTTATAGTCAAAGGATCTTTTAAATTAAGATAAGTTATTGCAATTGAGTTACCAAGGTTAAAGTGTTTTTTGCCCTGCTCCCGCAAAAAATTTCGCATTGAAATTGAAACTTCTCCATAGTCAATATCTACTGGACATGGAGCTAAACATTTATGGCAAACCGTACAATGATCTGCAACATCATTAAACTCTTCAAAATGTTTTATTGAAATCCCTCTTCTAGTCTGCTCTTCATACAAAAAAGCCTCAACAAGTAATGATGTAGCCAAAATCTTATTTCTCGGGCTGTAAAGTAAATTAGCTCTTGGTACATGAGTGGCGCACACAGGCTTACATTTTCCACACCGAAGGCAATCACTCACAGAATCAGCAATAGATCCTATAGCAGATTGATTCATGATAATTGACTCTTGTTCGAGCAAACCAAAACTTGGTGTATAGGCATTCATCAAACCTGAGCCGGGTAATAATTTACCCTTATTAAAATTTCCATTAGGATCAACTTTATTTTTGTATTCTGCAAAAGTATTGATGGCAGAGGATTCTAAAAATTCCATCTTAGTAATGCCTATACCATGCTCTCCCGAAATAACTCCATCTAAGCTCTTAGCCAAATTCATTACACGCGCAACGATCTTTTGAGCTTCTTGCATCATCTCATAGTCATCTGAATTAACAGGAATATTTGTATGGATATTACCGTCACCTGCATGCATGTGAAGCGCTACAAATAGTCTAGATTTTAAAATTTCCTGATGCTTTTTGTAGATGAGTTCTCGAACTTCCTCATACTCTCTACCAGTGAATATATCTTCAAGAGGTTTTTTTAATTCTGCCTTCCAGGAAATTCTTAATCTATAAGACTGTATGAGATTAAAGATAGTTTCGTCTTCAAATTTCTCAGATAATTCTTGAAAATCATTAGAAGATTTTTCAAAGCCGTTCAAATAACTTTGCCATTTGTTTTTTATAAAGTTTAGGTGATTAAGCGCTGAAATTTTCTTTTTTTCTAACACATCATCGTCGTAATTATTCTTTAATTCTGAAATCAAACTAAATTTAAAAAAAGACTCCAAAATTTCGACGAGTTTAAGTTTATTTAAAATTGATTGCTCAATATTTATTTTTTCAATTTCAACAGCATACTTTCCAAGATTTGGGAGTGGGATAACAACATCTTCATTAATTTTAAATGCATTAGTATGCTTTGCTATTGCTGCAGTTCTGGCTCTATCTAACCAAAATCTTTTTCTTGCTTCAGCAGATACTGCTATAAAACCTTCTCCATTTTTAATATTTGAAATTTGTACAACTTTTGAAGCTACCGCACCAAGTTCATCTTCATCATCAGATGCAATATCAGCAATTAATACCATTTTTGGTCTTTCTGATCTGGTTGCTTTTGTTGAATAACCAACTGCTTTGATATACCTTTCATCTAAATGCTCTAGCCCGGCAAGATATACGCCATCGAACTCTTTTAAATATTCAGTAATCTGAACAATAGAGGGTACTGCATCAGTAACACTCCCAAAAAACTCTAGGCATACAGTTCTTACATGTTGCGGCATTTTATGGAGAATAAATGTAGCTGATGTAATTAGACCATCACAACCTTCTTTCTGTATGCCGGGTAAACCACTTAAAAATTTATCGGTAACATCCTTTCCTAATCCAGCCTTTCTAAAATTTTTCCCAGATATTTCAAGAATTTCAGGGTTTTGTTTTGGATTAATTCCATTTTCATCAAATCTTGTTAGCTGAAATTTAACCTTATCAGTGTCATGAACTTTACCAAGATTATGATCTAACCTAACAATCTCAACCCAATCTCCATTAGGATCTACCATTTTCCATGAAGCCAAATTATCCAATGCTGTTCCCCAAAGAACGGCTTTTTTACCTCCAGCATTCATCGCAACATTTCCACCGATACATGAAGCATCTGCAGAGGTAGGATCAGTTGCAAATTCTAAACCAGCATTTGAGGCAATTTCCATTGCTCTTCTGGTTACGACCCCAGCACCACAATGAATTGTTGGGACTGTTTGGATTAAGCCTGGTAAATTTTTATACTCTACTTGACCCAAGTTATCTAATTTCTCTGTATTAATCACAACTGAGTGGGAAACTAAAGGGATTGCCCCACCAGTATAACCAGTGCCGCCACCTCGAGGTATTATAGTCAAGCCTAACTTAATGCAAGCTTTAACAATAAATGCTATTTCTGATTCACTATCAGGATTAATAACAACAAAAGGTAATTCAACACGCCAATCAGTTGCATCTGTTACATGCGAAACTCTAGCCAAGCCATCAAATTGAATATTATGTTTTTTAGTATATTTTTTAAGGCTAGAAAAGACCCTTTTTCTGAGTTTTTTTACTTGTTGAAAATCTAATTCAAAATCATCAATAGCAGTTCTTGCAGCTTTGGTTAATTGAGCTGCTTTCATATTTCCAAAACTTCGATCTTCTATACTTTGAACTCTATGTCGCATTGCTTTGAGCAACATATTTAGTCTTTTTTTATTTTCCAGAAGATCATCTTGCAAATATGGATTTCTTTTTACGACCCACAAATCACCTAAAACCTCAAATAGCATCTTTGCAGATCGGCCAGTCTTTCTCTCAGATCTTAGTTCTAAAATAATATTCCAGATATCATGGCCAAGGAAACGAATTACAATTTCTCTATCAGAAAAAGATGTGTAATTGTATGGAATCTCTCTCAATCTATCAGATTCAGTGGGTGGAAGCTTAATTATTTCAGATGATAAAGGTGCGTTCATTTGTTACATTCGATTTTAAGTTCATAGAATACCAGCAAGGATAGTGCATATCAAATGTTATTTATTTTCAATAAACTCAATAGATGTGAGAGAATAAACTTTGATTATTCATTTTGATTAAAGTTCATGCTTTGGATTAAATCTTTTCATATTATCTTTATGGTCACGTGGTTTGCTGGTTTATTTTACCTTCCAAGGCTATTTGTTTATCACGCAATGGCAAAAGATAAAATAAGCACAGACAGGTTTATCATTATGGAAAGAAAACTTTTATATGGAATTATGACGCCTGGTGCGATACTAACGCTTGCTTTTGGTTTTTGGCTAATGTTCCAATACAACTTCTCAGGAATATGGCTCCATATAAAAATTTTATTTGTATTTTTTTTATGTATTTATCATTTATTTTGTTTTAAATATTTTTTTCAGTTACGTGATAAAAAAAATAAACATGACCACGTTTTTTTTAGGTGGTTTAACGAAATACCTGTAGCTTTTCTCATTATTATAGTTTTATTAGTTGTTTTAAAACCTATATGAAAAATATATTAATATCTGGCTCATTGGCATACGATTCCATCATGGTTTTTGAGGATTACTTTAAAAATCATATCCTCCCTGATCAAATCCACAAATTAAGTGTCTCTTTTTTTGTTCCTGAACTTAAAAGAAATTTTGGTGGAACCGCTGGAAATATTGCTTACAATTTATCATTACTTAATTCCAGCGCGATTATTATGGCAACTGTAGGTGAAGATTTTAATACTTATGAAAAAAGATTAAGTAAGTCAGAAGTGCTGCAAGATTACATCAAACTTATTCCTGAAAGTTTAACTGCGCAAGCATATATCACTACAGATTTGGATGATAACCAAATTACTGCTTTTCATCCGGGAGCAATGATGGAATCTCATCAAAACTCTATATCAAATATTGAAGAGAAAATTGATTTAGCAATCATTGCTCCAGCAGGAAAAGAAGGAATGATTAAGCATGCTAAAGAATGTTCTGAAAAAAATATACCTTTTATTTTTGACCCCGGACAAGGGCTTCCAATGTTTAACAAAAGTGAATTAAATACTTTTATTAATCAAGCTACCTACATCGCCGTTAATGATTATGAAGCAGAGCTTCTAATGAAAGTATCCGAGCTAGATTTATATGCTATTCAAAGTAAAGTTAATGCTTTTATCATTACTAAAGGTATTCATGGTTCAGAAATTTATACTAATAAAAAAATTGTAATTAAACCAATATTAGCAGATACCCCTGTAGATCCTACAGGTTGTGGGGATGCTTACCGAGCAGGTTTACTTTATGGAATTGTTAACAATCTGACTTGGGAGGATACTGGCAAGCTTGCTTCAGTGATGGGAAGCATTAAAATAAAAACTCAAGGTGGGCAAAATCATTGTCCTGATATTTCTCAAATTGAAGATTTATTTGGTAAAAAGTTAACTTAGGTCTTTTTGATTTAAAGCTACTGAATAGACTTTATTGTCACCTAGTGATAACGCTGTTAGCTTTTTACCCCATATGCATCCTGTATCAATTGAGACTCCATACTGATGCTTATAAAATCCAATTGCTGACCAATGACCGGATATAATTTTTTTTTCTCTTTTAAAGTCAGATTGATAAGCAAACCATGGCTTAAGACTGGGAATCAGATTATTTAATTCCCCCTTGTAATTAAAATCTAATTCTAACTCCTCATTCAATACACGCATCCTAGTAAAAGCATTAATTGTAAATTTTATTTTGTCTTTTGAGTCCAAATTACTATTCCATTTAAGAGGCGTGTTACCGTACATATTTTTAAAAAATTTTTCAGGTTCTAATTGCATCAATTTACAGGCCTCTTTTGCAAATTCATTGGAATTTTCAAAGGACCAATCAGGATGAATTCCTGCATGTACAAGAGTATTTTTTTTATCTGAGAAGATTAGCGGCCATGATAAAACCCAGTCGACTAATTGATTAATTTTTTTTGAATTAAGGAGATTGCCTAATGTGTCTTTTTCATTTTCTAATCTTTGCTTAAAGAAAATTGCGAGAAAATGAAGGTCATGATTACCCAAAACAATTTGAGTATTTCTTTTGTTTTCATAGCACCAAGTCAGAGTTTCTAGAGAGTATTTACCTCTATTGACTATATCGCCTACAAACCATAGTTGATCATTTGATGGATTAAAAGATATTTTTTTTAGGAGATCTTGAAGGGAGTAATAGCAACCTTGTACATCACCTATCGCATAGGTTGCCATTTAAAATTTATACTCTTTAGAGGTTTCCGCCAGATTGATTTGCCATCCAAATTACAGCTGCAGCAACTTCTTCATCTGAAAGTGAAGGATTGCCACCTTTGGCAGGCATGGTTCTGATACCCTTAATTGCATTATTTACAAGCATTTCTTTACCTTGAGCAATTCTAGGCGCCCATTGGTCTTTATCGCCAATTTTTGGGGAATTCATAATTCCTGCACCATGGCAGAGTGCACAATTCTTTTGAGCAATTTGCTCTCCAGAGATACTTCCACTATTAACAGCTGTTTCTGTTGATGCATCAGCAACCTTGACCTCTGCCACTGGTTTTACATAAGCCTCAGCAACTTTTTCTTCTACTGAAGTGTTCTCTACTACATTTGTTGTAGCCTCAGGAGACTTACTTTTTGTAGCTGCCACAATAACCACCATAGCAAAAATAAAGCTACCAATTACAACGCCGACTGTCTCTAGAACACTTCTTAAATGACTATTTTCTTTACTCATGAAATCCTCTCTAACTATAGTTAAATAAAAATAAATTTATAGTAATGATCGACTAATAAAGCCGTAAATAATAAACTCAAATATAAAATTGAATAATTGAATGTTTTTTTTGATAGTTTATCAGAATAATTACGATACAACACAACAACATAATAAAGAAATATTGCATTTAAAATAGTTGCAACAACTAAATATATTAGGCCTGTCATGCCCACACTAAAGGGCATTAAAGTGACTACTGTTAAAATAATTGTATATAAAACGATATGTAACAGAGTGAATTTTTCGCCATGTGTTACAGGCAACATAGGTATATTAACTTTCGCATATTCTTCTCTTCGGTAAAGTGCAAGAGCCCAGAAGTGAGGAGGCGTCCAACAAAATATAATTAAAAAAAGAATCCAAGCCTCTGGAGATAATTGATTATTGACTGCTGCCCATCCAAGAACTGGTGGCATCGCCCCTGAAGCTCCACCAATAACTATATTCATCGGTGTTGCGGGCTTTAAAAAAACAGTATAAATAGCTGCGTAAGCAAAAAAAGTGATTAATGTTAACCACATGGTGAGAAAATTTACAAAAAAGAAGAGTATGGCCAAACCTACTCCGCCAAGAATTGAGGCTAGTACTAATGTTTCATGTTGAGATATTTTACCAGTGCCAATAGGTCTGGCCCTTGTTCTTGCCATCTTTGCATCAATTGTCTCCTCAATCAGACAGTTGAAAGCTGCAGCTGCGCCAGCAACGAATCCAATGCCCAATATCCCCGAAAATAAAATTTCCCAAGGAACCATTCCTGGCGTACTTAAAAACATACCGATTACAGCGGTAAATACAATCAATGAATTTACCCTTACTTTGCATAAAGTTAGGAAGTTCTTAAGTTTCTTCCCATTAATTTCAAAATTTTTATTTTCAATTACTCTAGCCATACTTTGGTGTAATTCTTGAATTAATAATCACCGTTATTATAACCAATAATGCTGCCCCAAGGTTATGCATTGTTGCAAGAGCTAGTGGTAAGTGAAGCAGTAAGTTAAGTACACCAATTACAAACTGAAAGGCAATGACAAGTACTAAAATATTTCTATAAAGATTGCACGATTTAAATTTCGACATCAAGTAAATGATGTATAAAAAATATGAAACAAAAATAAATGCTCCTATTCTATGAACCCATTGAATCGCTTGAAGCGCTTGAAGTGTTAAAGCATCTCCCTCGGCAGTCATACCTAACTCTCTCCAAAGTGTAAAGCCATTACTAAAATCCATTGGCGGTATTAATTCTCCATGACAAGTTGGAAAATCCGTACAAGCCAATGCAGCATAATTTGTACTCGTCCAACCACCTAAGAATATTTGTATGAACAAAATAACCAAAGAAAATCTTATTAATTTCTTTGAAGTTGAGTTTAAACTAATTAGTGTATCGCTTATGGTCCCCCAATGGCGATGGGTTATATAAGTCAACAAACCGAGTGTGGTCATTCCACCAAGCAAATGGAGTGAAACTATGATTGGCATTAAGAGTTCTGTAACAGTCCACATTCCCAACATACCCTGAGCTATAACAAGAGCAAGCAATCCATATACCAAGGACGGCCTCACATTTAAATCATTTTTATTTTTATAAGCTAAGAAAGCTAGTGAGAGAATCATTAATCCGAGAATTGCAGCAATATATCTATGAATCATTTCTATCCAAGCCTTAGTATTATCAATTTGGCTGTTAGGATAATTTGCTTGAGCTTCTTCAATTGCAGCCACACTTTCAGGAACCGTTAGGGTACCGTAGCAACCAGGCCAATCAGGACAGCCCAGTCCAGCATCTGTCAACCTTACATAAGCGCCAAAAACGACTACACATAAAGCCAGCATAGTAGCTCCCAAAACTAGATTTTTGAACCAAACCATAAAAAAATCCTCAAAAAAAATTAAATTAATAATATATAATTCATCTCAATTAAATTTTTAATCAATAAATTGAAAAATAGCAAAACTATATATATTCTATTATTGGTAGTCATTGCAATCTTTTTGTTTGCAAGCCTTCAAACGAACCCAATAAAAAACCTCAAAATGACTACTATTAATGGCAAAGAAATTACTTCCAAGGACCTAGAAGGTAAAATCACACTTATAAATTTTTGGGCGACTGACTGTCCAGGCTGTATCAATGAAATGCCCGGACTTATCGAAACCTATGAACAATATAATGATAAAGGCTTAGAAATCATCGCTGTGGCAATGCATTATGATCCCCCTAGTAGGGTTATCAGTTACTCCAAAAACAATAAACTACCTTTTCCAGTTGTGCTTGATTCAAATAAAGAAATTATGAATAAATTTAACAACATCAAATTAACCCCAACAACTGTAATTCTTGACCAAGATGGTTATGTTAAAAACACCATTATTGGTGAAATAGACTTTACCAACTTTAATAGAACCCTTGTAAAGCTTTTAAACTAATCACTTCTGGTTTTTAATAAGTCTCTCAATGTCTTTGATAGTTCCCATAGGATTAACATCTTTTTCATATTTCATCATTAAAAAACCAAATGGATCAATAAGATAGGTGGCTTCAATATCAAATCCAGAGTAACCCTTGAACTTCTCTTTAAGTTTATTGTAACCACTGCTGGTGGGATCTATATATTTTTGACCTTTGAACTCATCAGAAAATTTTTCCCAATCATTTTTATTTTCAGAAATTAAAAGACGATCGACCTTATCTCTGTCTTTTCCTAAAGCAAGTCTAATTTGCCTCAACCGATACAATTTATCTTCACATAATTGATCGCATTCTTTTTCTACAAAAAATACTAGTGTCCATTTGTCGCTAATTGATTCAATTGACTGAGTTTTTATATTGAAGGCTTCAAGTTCACCTAATGATATGACAGGAGAAATAAGCTCACCTTTCTGAGTTCCTTGATTTCCTTTTTTAAAATCAGTAAAAAAAACTAAGTACCAACTTACTAATATAGGAATTATAAATACTAGAGCTACTCCTAATAAAATAAACCGAGCCTTTATTGTTTTATTTGTCATTGCCCTTCCTAACCATGCTTAGTCTGATAAAAATAATTAATAGGGTGATGGCAAATGCAAACCACTGAAAAGCATAACCATAATTTTTTTCTGAGTCAGGCGCAGGAAGTTTAAAATTTCCATACAATTCCTTATCGATAATTGGATCAAGATAAATCATATAAGGTAAGACATTTGCTGAGAGAAAGTAATTCAGTTCAGTTACATCAAGCCTTTGAAATCTAAAAATTTGTGAATTTAATGTCTCTATATTATTTTTACCTAATTTTATGCCGCTAACTGGAAAATCAGCCACTTGACCCTTAAGTTTCTGCTTACCTGAAATTTCATTTATATTTGGTATTGTCTCTCGATCCCTCAAATTTGGGTACCAGCCTCTATTTACTAAAACAACTAAATCTGAATCTTGGATTTTTAATGGTGTGATAATATTAAAACCTGGATTTTGATTAAAAATTTGATTATCTAGAATAATATTTTGATTATTTAAAAATATGCCCCTCACCTCAATTTTTCTCCAAAGCAGTGAAGACTTTTCATCAAGTGCATTAGATTTATTTAGAACGATTGGTACTTCTTTTTGTCTATCAGTGAAATTATTATTTAGATTATTCTTTTGGTTGGCTCTATCAATTTGCCAAAACCCCAAAACAATAAAACAACAGAAAGCAATCACAAAAATTAATGTGGGTAATAGTTTAAATTTATAATTATAATTGTTAAAAAACATTGTTATCCATGGGAGGTTTTTTTGGAGTTCGCATCAATATATAAATTTATAGTTCTTTCGCTTCTTATTATTATTTTATTATCGCTTACCAAAGGACTGCATTTTTTAATAAAAGATGATGATAAATCTTTAAATATGGTCAAATCTTTGACCGTACGTATTGTTTTATCAATTCTCTTATTCATTTTGTTATTTTTCGGATTTTATATGGGTTGGTTATCACCTAACTACCTATAAAAAAAGGTTATCTAAAGATAACCTTTTTTTAATGATTTGTTACCTATATCCAATATACAAAAATAAATAATCCAAGCCACACAACATCCACAAAATGCCAGTACCAAGCAACAGCTTCAAATGCAAAATGATCCTTTTTACTAAAATGACCTTTCAGTGATCTGTATAAGATAATTGCTAACATCAATGCTCCCATAGTTACATGGAAACCGTGAAAGCCAGTTAACATATAGAATGTAGATCCATAAATCCCACCCTTTAATGTTAGGTCTAGTGCTTGATGAGCATGAACATACTCATACGCCTGAAACCCTACAAATATTAAACCTAACAGAACAGTAGCTGCCAACCAGGTGCACAGAGATTTACGATTATTTTTTTGAAGTGCCCAATGAGCCAACGTAACTGTCACACCACTTGACAATAGTAGAGCAGTATTCAATGCTGGAATTCCAAAAGCTGGAATAACATCTGTATACTGAGTGTATCTTGATGGATCTGGCATAACATTCATAGGCCATGCTGCCTGAAATGCTGGCCATAAGAACTCATGTGTTCCATTATGACCTCCTTGACCTTCACCACTTAGCCATGGAATAGAAAATTCTCTTGCATAGTATAAAGCGCCAAAAAAAGCAGCAAAAAACATCACCTCGGATAAAATAAACCAGCCCATACCCATTCTGAAACTTACATCTACTTGCTTACTGTATTTTCCCGCTAAACTTTCTTTAATAACGTCCTTAAACCAACCGTAAAACATATACGTAACTAAAGCTAACCCTATAATAGTTATATGTTTTCCAAAGGCTCCATCATTAAACCATACTGCACCACCTAAAAAGGTTGTAAATAATGCAAGTGATGCAATTATTGGCCACTTGCTGCCTTCTGGAACATAGTAAACTTCTTGAGATGCCATAATTTTTCCTGTTTTAAATTAATTAAAAATATTTTTAGTTAGCTGCTATTTTTTTTGCTCTAAAAAAAGTATAAGACAAAGTAAGTGCAGTAACATCTTCTGGTAAATCTTTGTCAACTTCAAATCTTACTACCATTTCTTTAACTTCACCAGGTTTCAAAACCTGATTAATAAAACAAAAACACTCTGCTTTTTTAAAATATAAAGATGCAATTTGTGGTGATACACTTGGGATAGCCTGTCCCGTTACATCTCCATTATATAAATTTTCAACTACGTAGGTAGCTTCATAAAACTTTCCGGGTTGAACTTTCATAGTCTTAATGTTTGATTTGAGCTTCCAAGGCAAATCACCATTTATGTTTGAGTCAAACCTAATTTTAACGACACGATCGGTTTTGTATTCCTCCTTAATATCGCTTTCAACCACACGAATGGTTTTTCCATTCAAACCAGTAATTTTACAAAAAACGTCATATAAAGGCACCATTGCATACCCGAACCCGAACATTGCAATTGTGACCAACAACAACGTGAAAACAGTTTTTTTTGTACCTTTATTATTCATTTAGATAGCAAACATTAAAACAAATAAGCCATAAAAAGAGCAAGCCATCAGACCCAAAATGATCGCCAAACGCTTATTTTTTTTATTTAGCTTTTCTTTTGGGTCCGTCGATTTCATTAACCGTTTTCTAACATTTCTTTTCTAATTTTTGGCGGTGTTTCAAAAGTATGGAATGGAGCTGGAGAAGGAACTGTCCACTCTAATCCTTTTGCACCCTCCCAAGATACAGCCTTTGCTTTCTTACCACCTAATGCACATTTAATAACAATGTAAACAAACAAAAGTTGCGTAATGCCGTATGCAAATCCACCTATACTTGAAATCATATTGAAATCAGCAAACTGAATATTGTAATCAGGTATTCTTCTTGGCATTCCTGCTAATCCGAGGAAGTGTTGTGGGAAGAAAAGCACGTTAGCAGCTATAGTTGATAACCAGAAATGAATTTTTCCAAGTTTTTCGTCATACATGTGACCCGTCCACTTCGGTAACCAGTAATAAACTGCTGCCATTAGCGCGAAGACAGCCCCTGTTAAAAGTACGTAATGGAAATGTGCCACAACAAAGTATGTGTCATGATACTGAAAATCTACCGGTGTTATACCAAGCATTAGACCTGAGAAACCACCGATTGTGAATAAAATCACAAAACCTACAGCAAACAGCATAGGAGTTTCAAATGTCATTGATCCTCTCCACATCGTAGCTATCCAGTTAAAAACCTTAACCCCTGTAGGAACAGCAATCAGCATAGTTGCATACATAAAGAATAATTCGCCCTTAATTGGAAGGCCAACTGTAAACATGTGGTGTGCCCATACAAAGAATGACAAAATCGCAATTGAAGCTGTGGCATATACCATCGATGCATACCCAAAAAGTGGTTTTCTTGAGAAAGTTGGAATTATTGATGAAACAATACCAAATGCAGGTAGGGCTAATATATAAACCTCAGGGTGCCCAAAGAACCAGAAAATGTGTTGAAATAATACTGGGTCTCCACCACCTGCTGCACTGAAGAAACTTGTGCCAAAATATTTATCAGTCAAAAGCATTGTCACTGCCCCAGCTAAAACTGGGAGCGAAGCAATAAGTAAAAACGAAGTAATCACCCAAGTCCAAACGAATAGTGGCATTTGCATCAGTGACATGCCTGGCGCCCTCATATTAAAAACAGTTGCAATAATATTAATTGCGCCCATGATTGAAGAGATGCCTAAGAAATGAACAGCAAAAATTAAGAATGGGAATGCATCACCAGTCTGGAGAACTAATGGAGGATACATAGTCCACCCACCCGCTGGCCCACCGCCTTGCATAAATATTGTGCTCAATAGTAATGCGAAAGCAAAAGGCAGAATCCAAAAGCTCATGTTATTCATTCTTGGAAGAGCCATATCAGGTGCACCAATCATCAAAGGTATCATCCAGTTGGCTAAACCCACCCCTGCTGGCATCACAGCGCCAAAAATCATGACCAACGCGTGAATAGTTACCATTGAGTTATAAAATTGTGGATCGACAAATTGTAACCCAGGTTGAAAGAGTTCGGCACGAATAATCATTGCCATAGCGCCACCAACAAAAAACATTGTTAATGCAAATATAAGATAAAGGGTACCTATATCTTTATGGTTAGTTGAGAAAAACCAACGTTTTAATCCGGTTGGCTTGTGCTCATGATCATGATGTGTGTCTTTTGCTATTGTGCTCATAAATTTGCTTCCTAAATTAAATATTAAAAGTTACTTAGTTTGGTTCTTTCTTGCCTCAGCTACCTCTTTTGGTTGAATAAGGTCGCCCGTGTCGTTACCCCATGCATTTCTTTCATATGTTGTTACAGCAGCTATTTCTAGATCAGAGAGCTGATCTCCAAATTTAGGCATTAAGTTTTTGCCATAGATAATTCGATACAAATGCTCAAGCGTGTATTCGCTTTTTACCGCAATTTCACTTCCAGCTAAAGCAGGGAAAGCTCCTGGCACACCTTCACCATTTGCCTGGTGACACATTAAACATTGTTTTTTATAAACCTTTTCTCCCTCAGCCATCGCTTCGTCCATTGTCAATGTTTTATTTTGTGATTCTAAGGCAGCTAATTTAAGTGCCTTTTTATCATCAACCCAAGCTTCATACTCCTCCATTGAAACAGCCTTGACAACAATTGGCATATATCCATGGCCCTTGCCACAAATTTCGGTACAGTTACCTCGATATGTTCCAGGCTCTTCAATAATTGCCCAGTTATCATTAATAAAACCAGGGATCGCATCACGCTTCCAACCAAGTTCCGGAACCCACCAAGCGTGAATAACGTCCTCGGCGGTTGTCAGAATTCTGAGTTTGGTGTTAACAGGAACCACTAGAGGTTCATCAACATCTAAGAGATAGTTTTCATGTTCCATTGGGTTTTGACCCGAATCTCTTTGGCCAACCTCCTGACTCTTCGCATCCAGAGAGCTATATAAAGTGATATCTTCATCTAAGTAATCGTATTTCCACTTCCATTGAATACCTGTTGCCTTAATGGTAATTTTTGCTTCTGATGTATCATCCATTTTAATTAGTAGTTTTGTAGCAGGAATTGCTAGAGCAATAATTATTGCTGTAGGGACTATTGTCCAAATAATTTCAACGGTTGTGCTGTGAGAAAATTTAGCCGCCTTAGCACCCTTAGATTTTCGGTGATGGAATATAGACCAAAACATGACTGCAAAAACTAAAATACCAATTATAGTTACCACCCACAAAGATACCATGTGCATGTCATAAATTTCTCTACTTATTGGAGTAACTCCTTGAGTCATATTGAGACCCCAATCAGCTACAGCTGAAAGAGGAAGTATAAGCAGGGTAGCAAGGATTTTTTGATAAAATGATTTCAATGTAAATTACCTTTAAAGTTAAATTAAAATATAGATTTTAAATTGTGAAATTAAAAAACCATTAATGATCACTAAATATAAAACTTTTAAACTCCAACAAAGCACTATATTTGATTATTGTTATCTCAGATTTACTGACTTGTTAACAAATTGTAACAATATTATCAGAAAAATAAAGTATTTCAATTATCAAATTTAAGTTTTTTTATACACCTATTTTATATAACCATAATTATGTCATGGTTATATTAATCTTTTATTAAATGACTTTCAACAAATTAAACAATTTTTTTCTATTTTCTTCATTTATTTTTGTACCAATAAATGTTTTCTTACCCGATTTTGAGATATAAATTTCAGAGTGTTTTAAATTAGTCGGTGGAGTAAAATAAAATTTAGACCATTCCTTTACAAATTTTTCACTAGAAATTTTTTTTCCTTCTACAAAAGAAATTTCTATTTCTTTTGGAGTTATTATAATTTTCTCATAAAATGTGCTTTTCAAAGCAGTAATGTATAGAGCATAGCCAAGGAAAATAGTTTCAACTCCATAAAATGGAATTGCTAGATAGAGGTTGATATAGCTCAATACGATAGCAATGATTAATATTAGAACTGTAAAACATAAATATATTTTTTTTATTAACGACCATGACATAGCCGGATTGGGCCGAACGATGATTTCATGTGTATTAGGATTTATTTTCTTATGTTCAATCATGTATATCTTAATTATTTAATGGTGCCGAGAGAGAGAATCGAACTCTCACGCTGTTACCAGCGCGGGATTTTGAATCCCGTGCGTCTACCAGTTCCGCCATCCCGGCATAATGAAGCAGTTAGTATAACAACCAATGATACGTATGGAAATTAATGATTTTGATTATAAATTACCTTCTGAGTTAATTGCTCAGCAACCACCAAAAAGACGTGGGGATAGTAAATTATTGATTGTCAGTCCTGAGAAAAAAACCATTTTAGATGATCATTGCAAAAATTTTCACAAATTTTTATTACCCAATGATCTCTTAATTTTTAATGATACAAAAGTAATAAAAGCAAGATTATTTGGAGAAAAACTCACCGGAGGAAAGGTTGAAATTTTAATAGAAAAAATTATCGATTCTAAAAAAGCCATAGTTATGCTTAAAACCTCAAAAAAAATCCAAATAGGCCTCAAAATAATTATTTCGAAATCCATTTACCTAGAGATCACAGAGATTCAAGAAAGATTGTTCAAAGTTACTTTATATAATTCTAATTTTACCGATTTGCTCGATAATTTTGGTCATATCCCATTGCCTCCTTATATTAATCGAGCAGATGAAGCTAAAGATGCAGATCGTTATCAGACTACATATGCAAAAAATGCTGGAGCTGTTGCAGCACCGACGGCTGGATTACATTTTACTGAAAAAGATTTCTTAAAATTTAAAGAAAAAAAAATTAACTATAATTTTTTAACACTTCATGTTGGCTCTGGAACTTTTCAGCCTGTTAAGACTAAAAATATAAATGACCATCGAATGCATTACGAAAGTTTTAATATTTCTGAAGAATTGAAAGAACAGATTATTCATACAAAAAAAATTGGTGGCCGTATAATTGCAATTGGAACAACCTCTATGAGAGCCCTTGAAGCTTCTTTTGAGGATGAAAAAATTAAAACAGGTGATCAGAATACAAATATATTTATAACGCCTGGATATAAATTTAAGGTAGTTGATAGTTTATTTACAAATTTTCACTTACCAAAAAGTACTCTTCTTATGTTAGTGTCTGCTTTTGCTGGATTTAATTTTACAAAAAATTTTTATGGGCATGCCATAAAGAACAATTATCGTTTCTTTAGCTACGGTGATGCAATATTTATTGAACAAAAAAAGCTTAAAGAAGACTTATAAATACAATTTAATATTTGGGAAAAAAAATGAAAAAAATATTGTTTCTACTGCTTTCATCATTCATGGTTTTTGCAGAGGTTGCTCAAGCTGATATTAATGAACAAGCAGAACTAATTTTTAAGATTCCACTTAAAAAAGAACCTACCACAAGACCACAAACCATCGCCTATATTCCAGTCGAAAAAAAATATTACATTGCTGATGGTGGTCTAGCTCCAATGGGATCTAACAGCCAAGCACCGATTTCAAAATCACTCATTCATACCTATGATGAGAAGGGTAATTACATTGAATCAACACGTCCGGGTTTCGATAACCGTTCAATTTATTTTAATACTAACAAGGCTGAGTTAGAAACTATCACATACAATGTTTCGGCTGCAGCTGGGTTTGCGCCCATGACAGGAATTTATACGCTAGAACTTGATGATGATGGCTTACTAACGGGTAAATCAAACGATATTATCAATACTGTTTTTGCATTTGGAAGCTCAGGGACAATGCCTTCGTTTGACGCAAAAAATAATCTTTATTACGCTAAACAGGAAAAGTCGAACAAAGTCATTGTTGTAGATGCTAAGACATATGAAGTAAAGAAAACAATAGGACTTGATTTTAAGACTCCAAAAGTAAAACCTTATGACGTTACAAGTCATTTCATTGCATTCTCAGATGTGAAAGATTATCAATTAATTCTACTTGATGTAGAAAATAAACGATTTTTAATCTATGACACTAGCGGAAGCTTTAAAGGAGAAAGTAAATTACCTAAAGATTTAAAGTTACGCTCAAAAAATTATTTCAATGGCCTGGGCTACACTTTGAATGGTTACTACTTTGTTTATATTGACTCAGAAGGTGAGTTTGGCACTTATCATGCTTACAAAGTATTAAATTAATTCTCTCTAAGTCTTTCAAGCAATTCATTGAGACTCATGATTGACGAATCACTATCACTTCGATGTTTGTATTCGTATTTTTCTTCTGAAATAGTTTTATCCCCCACAGTTATTCTATGAGGAATGCCAATTAAATCTGCCTCACTAAACATTACTCCTGGACGAAGGCCTCTATCATCAATTAAAACGTCAAAACCTAGGCTATTTAATTTTTCATACAACTTATCAGCATAATTTTTAACTTCCATATTCTTTTCATAACCAATTGGGGTAATAATCACTTCAAAAGGTGCAATAGATGGTGGAAAAATAATACCCTTTTCATCATGACATTGTTCGATTGAGGCGGCTACAATTCTCGATACTCCAATGCCATAACAACCCATAATTACTGGCTGTGATGAGCCGTCCTCAGCGATAAAATTAGCAGACATTTTTTCAGAATATTTTGTGCCTAATTGAAATATATGCCCAACCTCAATACCCCGGCAAGTTTTAAATTTTTTAATATCTGGATGATCTTTAGCTAACTCAATATTTGCAGCAAAATCAGAGTCTTCGTCATAAACGAGCGTATCCTCACCAGAGTCCGCTAACACATGAAATTCATGTGATGCATCCCCACCAATAGCGCCATTATCAGCCGATACAGCTCTATATTTCAAACCAATTCTTTGAAAAATATTTTCATATGACTCAAACATTTTTTGGTATGTCTTCTTAAGACAATCAAAATTACTGTGAAATGAATAAGAATCCTTCATGAGAAATTCTCGTGCCCTCATGACCCCAAACCTTGGCCTTATCTCATCCCTAAACTTCATTTGAATCTGGTAAAAATTAATAGGTAATTGTTTATAGCTATTAATTTCTTTCCGTATGATATCCGTAATCACCTCTTCATGCGTGGGTCCAAAGCAAAACTCTTTCTCATGTCTATCTTTAATTTTTAACATCTGAGGACCAAACTCTTCCCAGCGCTCGGATTCCTTCCATAAATCGGAGGGTTGAATAGCTGGCATAAGTAATTCTATGCAGCCTGCTTTATTAAGCTCTTCCCTTATGATCATTTCTATTTTTTTTAAAACTCTGAGTCCTAATGGCATAATCGTATAGAGGCCTGATCCAAGCAACCTAATCATACCTGCCCTCACAAGAAGCTTATGGCTTAGAAGCTCCGCCTCTGCTGGTGACTCTTTTCTGGTTGCAATATAAAAGTTTGATGCTCGCATATCTAATTACCTTCCTTCTTTTCGCTAGATAATAATGATTGGATATCATGCCATAACTTTCTTTTTTTATCTGGATTTACCAGCATATCATTTAAGGAAGGTAAAGATTGAATGTTAATACCTAAGCCATCCAACTCAGATGAATTATCAGCTCCTAGTGAGAAAATAAAATTGCTTGAATTTTTATTAAAAATTTCAGTAATCTTTTTATCAACTATGTTTTTATATAACATAGAATTTTCTGAAATAGATTTAAAGTAAAGGTGAATATTTCTTAGCAATTCTTTTTCCTCATATGATCGCTCATCAAGACCTTTAACAAGGATAGAAAAATTTAATTCTTTATGCCTATAAAAACTAATATCAAATAAAGCTTGGGTATTTTTTTTAGACTCATTTTTTTGCAACCAAATGGGAAGTAAACCTAGTTCCTCGTAAGCAATTTTTTTATCTATCATGTTTGTTTATAAGCTTTGTGCCATTAACACCGCATCCTCTTTTCCAATTGGAGTTTTGTAATAATTAGTCCGAATCCCAACTTCATTAAAGCCTTTTTTCTCATACAAAAGGATAGCATTTTTATTGGACTTTCTAACTTCAAGAAAAAGATTCGAAGTTTTTCTTTTTAAACAGTATTTAATTAAATGATCAATAATTATACTGCCGTAACCTTGCCTTTGATAATTCTTATTTACTGTAATATTTAATAACTCACATTCATCTGCAGCAAAGCTTGCAATGTAATAACCAATAATTAAATTTTCATCGACTAGTAATTCAAATCTATTTAGAGCGTTTATCGAATCAATAAAATTTTTTTCAGTCCACGGTGTGATGTGGCAATTTGATTCAATTAGAACAATTTTTTCAATGTCACTCAATTCTGCATTTTTAAAATTGATTTTTTTTTTAAAGGTCAAATTTTCTTTCATTGATAGTTTTTGCAACTTTATTTCTGATATATATCGGAGCGGCATTCTTAAGATTAAAACTATCATCAAGTATTTTTGAGCCAATAAGCCCGATAGAGCCAGCCAATGCATACTCATTTTCATCGATAATAATATTTTGTGCTTGGTAATTTTCCTTTAACAATTGTTTGTATTCAGAAACTCCCGATCCATTAATGACTCCCTCTTCTATGTCAAGTCTAGGTAAATTACTTGGATTAAAAACACCACAATCCATAATTGAAACCATGCTACCTTCAACTTTTTTATATGCGCCCATGTATAACTCCCCCATTCTTGCGTCGATACAAGAAATAACAATTTTTTTATTTACCTTTTTTGCAATTGCCATTAAATTATTGACACCTACTACAGGCAAATTATGCGCATATGCGATCCCGTAAGCAATACCTGCAGATATTCTTACCCCAGTAAATGTTCCTGGGCCTGCGCCAAATGTAACTCCACTGAGGTCACTAAAATTTATATTGTTCTTATTTACTAAATTCTTTATGGAAGGGATAATATTATCGGAATGTTTTTTATCAGATGAATATACTTCTTCATCAAGAGAGCCATTTTTCAGCAATGCAATTGAAATAAGTTGGCTTGAAGTATCGATTGATAAAATATTCAATTTAGTTTTTCCAAAAAATTAATAATAGCACTTTCATTCGTTGTTCTTTTAAAGTTTGGGAGACTTTTCCAAATCTTTGCCCCATAGGATTTCTCAATCATTCTTTTATCGCAAATTACCATGACTCCTTTATCGTGATCATCACGTATTAGTCTCCCTACACCTTGCTTTAATCTTATAATTGCCTCCGGTAACTGCATTGAAATAAAAGCGTTTTTTCCTTCCTTGGATAATAATTTAATTTTTGATTCAAATACAGGGTCCCCAGGAGATTGGAAGGGAAGTTTATCAATAATAACCAAGCTAAGTTGTGGGCCACGAACATCAACCCCCTCCCAAAAACTTAAAGAGCCTATTAAAACTGCATTTCCATGCCTTTTAAATTGCTCGAGTAAATCACTTTTTGGTCCATCACCTTGAATAAAGATTGGATAGTTTATTTCATTTTTTTCAAATTCATCTTTTAATAATGTCCCGATCTCCTTCATTGATTTTATACTTGTTGCTAATACAAAAGCCCTTCCTTTTGATGCCCTTATAAGTGGAATAGCTTTTTTAACTAAAACTAAATTAAAAAGCTCATCCTGAGGTTCGGGCATTTCTTTTGGTACATACAAAAAAGCATTTTCAGTAAAATTGAATGGACTTTGTAAGAAATGAGTCTTGGATTCTTCCAAACCAAGCAAGCTTGTAAAATGATCAAAGTTACCATCAATTGATAGAGTTGCTGAGGTAAATATCCAAGCGCTATCAGTTTTATCTTGAAACCTTTTAAATGGTTCTGCAACACTTATAGGGGTTTCATTAAATTGAATTGTTCTAGCGAATACCTCTAGCCAGTAAATGATGTTTTTATTATTTTTTTTAATCCAAGACTTTAACTTTAGATTTAAATCAGAAGACCTATCAAATAACTTTTTTGACTCTGCACTCGCCTCTGAATGTTTGGATAAAATATCTTCAAGTAAACTTAATTTTTCCAATAAAGTTTGGTATGAGCTTTTGAATAAATCATAATCTTGCAAGTTATCAATATTTAATTTAGCACTAGTAGGACTAATTATTTTTTTTAACTCAAAAATATTATCTTGGAAATCAATAGCCAATTTATCTAATGCTTTAATTGTATCTAGATGCTTTATTAAAAACTGCTGGCAATCTTGAATTAAATTGACAATTTGGCTTGATGAAACAAATTGTCCCAAGAAAAATGATGCTACTAAAGGTATCTGATGAGCCTCATCGAAAATGACTGTATTTGCTTTTGGTAAGATTTCAGATAACTCAGCATCTTTCAGAACAAAATCAGCAAAAAATAAATGATGATTGACGATGAGAACTTCTGATTCAAGTGCCTCTTTACGAGCTTTTACTAAGAAACACTCTTTATAAAATTCACATTCCTGCCCTAAACAATTTTCTTTTGTTGATGTTACCATTGGCCAAATAGTTGAATTTTCAGGGATATGCCTAATTTCAGATGTTTCACCTGTAATGCTTGAGTCTGAGAAGGCCTTAATAGAAGATAGATATTTAGCATCTTCCTTATTAAAAAATAAACCTTCTTGTTTGGCATTTTCCATTCTTAGTTTACATATATAGTTACTTCTTCCCTTTAAAATATTTACCTTGACAGAAATTTTAAGTGCTTCTCGTAGTTTAGGGATGTCGCTAAAAAATAGTTGGTCTTGTAAATTTTTCGTAGCTGTGGATATGATGACCTTACCCCCCTTGGATAGAGCAGGATAAAGATAAGCAAATGTTTTACCAACGCCTGTTCCTGCCTCAACAATAAGAGAACCTTTTTGAGCAATTGCTTGACTCACAGATTTAGCCATTTCAATCTGTTCAACTCTTAATTGATAATCATCGAGACAATCTGTAAGTGGACCTTGGAGACTAAAAAAGTCCTCTATAACTAATTTACTTTTGACATCCATAATTTTTATGTCCTACACATTGGGAACTAAATTTGTCAGGTACATGTCTTGTTTAGATACGTTAATTAATTTATTTGTTTCTGGATTTATAGACTAAAATATTAATTAATTCATTCTAACTTAAATCATAAAAGGTTAAGCAATATGCGTTCAAAACTTGAAAAAATTTCTCTTCTTATTAGTGGTGCCGTTATTGGAATTTTATTTGCATTTAATATTCCTGTCTTTGCTGATAAAAATAATCCAAACAATTTACCTATAGACAAGTTAAGGACGTTTGCTGAAGTTTTCGGAAAAATTAAAACAGATTATGTTGACCCGATTGGGGATCCAAAATTACTTGATGAGGCCCTTAAGGGTATGTTATCTGGGCTTGACCCACACTCTGTATACCTTGATAAAGATAAATTTAAAGATTTGTCGCAAGGTACTGCAGGAGAATTTGGTGGTCTTGGTATTGAGGTTGGTATGAAAGATGGTTTTGTTGAAGTCATAACTCCCATTGAAGATACTCCTGCTTTCAATGCTGGATTAAAAAGTGGTGATTTAATTATTAAGTTAGATGACACGCTCGTTAAGGGCCTCAACTTGAATGACGCTGTAAAATTAATGAGAGGTAAACCAGGGACCTCAATTGATATTCGCGTACTCAGAGAAAATGTTGTGGACCCCATAGATCTTAAAATTACACGAGCACAAATTAAAACAAAAAGTGTAAAAGCTAAGTTAGTAGAGCCTGATTACGCCTACCTGAGAGTCACGCAGTTCCAAGATAGAACTGGTGAAGACTTAGCAAAAGCAATTAATAAATTAAGAAAAGAAAATAAACATGCTTTTAATGGCATTATTCTCGACATGAGAAATAATCCTGGTGGACTTTTAACTCAGGCTGTATCTGTATCAGCCGCTTTCTTGGAAGATGATAAATTAGTAGTTTATACAGAAGGAAGGGCTCCCGACTCAAAAATGCGTTTAACAACTGCTCCAGAGAACTTTATTAGACCAGGCGGGGATTTTGATAAAAATAATTACATAAATACATTACCTAAAGATATTAAGGACGTCCCTATGGTTGTGATTATAAATAATGGTTCTGCATCAGCAGCTGAGATTGTTACGGGTGCTTTAAAAGATCATAAAAGAGCTACTGTATTAGGTACAAGGAGTTTTGGTAAGGGGTCTGTTCAAAGCATTCTGCCAATGATGAACGGTTCAGCAATCAAGTTAACGACTGCAAGATACTATACTCCTAACGGAACATCGATTCAGGGGAAAGGTATAGAACCAGATATTACAGTATTAGATGGTACTGAATCTTTAGCTTATCGTGAGGAGGACATTCCAGACAGCCTTTCTAATCTTCAAGATAAAAGTGACAAAAAAGATAAGCCCGTTTTAAATGGCCCAACTCCAGAGCAAAAAGAAGCGCTTAAAAATTATAAGCCTATAAAGTTTGGAACTGATGAGGATATTCAATTTGTAGAGGCGCTGAAAATTTTAAAAGGAATGGGTGAGCAAGCGTTATTTACAAAAAATTAATTCAGTGATTACAGACAAAATAATTAATGAGATTGAAGCTGGTTTAAAAACTTTATTTGGATCTGCTTCATCTTCCAGACCGAGACCTGATAAAAATATTTCAAATAAAAAAAACCTAGATCCTGATACAAAAAAAAACCATGCACAATTAATGAGAGTCAATCACTCAGGTGAAATTTGCGCTCAAGCTCTTTACAGGGGACAACTTTTTTTCAATAAAGACAAAAACATTGAAAAAAAATTAAAGGAAGCTGCTCATGAAGAATTAGATCATTTAGCTTGGTGTGAGCAAAGGATTGACGAGTTGGGAGGAAAAACAAGCCTGCTCAACCCTCTTCTTTATGTTGGTTCTATAGGAATTGGAAGCATTGCAAGCATAATTGATAACAAATATAATCTTGGTTTTTTAGCTGAGACTGAAAAACAAGTCGCCTCTCACCTTGAAAAACATATTGTTAAACTATCAAAAGATGATGTTAAAACAAAAAAAATACTCGAACAAATGAAAGCCGATGAAGAACAGCATGAATTATCAGCAAAAAAACTTGGGGCGGCAGAGCTACCTCAGCCTGCAAAAAAAATTATGAATTTTACATCTAAAATAATGACTTCACTCACTTATAAAATTTAAGTTTATGTCATTAAAATTTACAGAGATTTTAAAAACCTTACCTGATGTAGCTGAATTAGATAGAATTGAACTATACGATTTGAATGATAATTTCATCGACAAAATTGAAAACCTACCTGGAACTCAAGGCTCTTTAAAAGTTTATTTTTTTCTTTTCAAAACATATAAATTTATTGACAACGAAGCAGCACAAAATGGTTTGAAATTATTCTCAGAACATACAGTCGATGCAATGAAAAAACCTGGTAGTCATCCAAATATTGATCGATTAATTCATTTAATCAACAATAATGAGGTTTTAAAGATTAAGGTTTTTCCTCGCTAATTACGAAGTCATGAGTTATTTCAACACTTTTACTGAGCATAATTGAAGCTGAACAATATTTTTTTGCGGATAGCTCAATTGCTCTTTCGACAGCTTTTTGTTGTAGGTTAATTCCTTTTAATAAAAAACGAATATGAATGCTCTTAAACACCTTAGGTATTTCATCTGCCCTGGTAGCTTCAATTTCTGCAATACATTCTGTGACATTTTGTCTTGATTTTTTTAAGATAGTTATTACGTCAAATGAAGTACATCCACCCATACCAACTAAAATCATCTCCATAGGCCTCATACCTAAATTCTTGCCACCAAGTTCTTTTGGTCCATCTAAAATCACCTCATGACCTGATTCAGATAGGCCGCTAAAACTTACATCTTGCATCCACTTTATTTTAGTTTTCAATATTACTGAATTTCCAAAAGTTCAACGTCAAAAACAAGATCAGAATTCGGTGGAATTACATTACCAGCGCCCCTTGAGCCGTATCCCATCTCAGACGGGATAATAATTGTTCGACTACCTCCAACTTGCATCCCACTCACTCCGTTATCCCAACCCTTAATCACTTGACCAACACCTAACACGAAACTGAATGGCTCTCTTCTGTCAACTGAGCTATCAAACTTACTTGTTTTCTTACCATTTTCATATAACCATCCTGTGTAATGAACGGTAACTGTTAGACCTTTCTCAGCCTCCCTCCCTTTCCCAACTTTGTTGTCTGTAATAATTAATTCCTTGATTTGTTTATCTTCCATATTTTTTTTCTCCCCGTAAACAAGCTCTATTGAATGCGATAAAGAAGAGCAAACCAACATTGCAATAAGCATAAAAAAGTTTCTTAACATTCTTTAAGTCCTCATATTTATTAATTAGAATCAAATGCCATATTAATTAAATCATTTTGAAGTTTGTAAGATTTATTTGCTTCTTTATCGTTCATTAAAAAAATGAATATTTTTTTATTTTTATTTTTATCAACAAAATATCCTGCAATTGCACTTACATTTTTTAGAGAGCCGGTCTTGAAATGGCCATTATTTTTAACCTTAGATAATGGCATTTTTTTCTCTAACGTGCCATCTTCATTTAAAATTGAGAGAGAAGATAACATCTCTGGCATATAGGGATGCTCATATATCTTTTGCATTATTCTCATCAAACTTAACGCATTAATTTTTGTATCTCTAGACAAACCAGCCCCGTTTTCAATATAAATATTATTCGTATCGATATTATGACTTTTTAGCCAATCTAAGACATATGAATTGACAGCGCTTTCAGTCGGTTGAATTTTTTTATCCTCAGCGATTACAGACAACATTAAATTACGGGACATTAAGTTCAAGCTGTATTTATTCATATCACGAATAAGGACTCCAAGTGGTTTTGAAGAGTGAGAAACAAGAAACTTACCAACAAGTCTTTCCTTATCATTCACCCAATACCCTCCATTAAACAAACCACCATTCAGAGACCATAAGTGTTTAAAAACTTCGTAAAAATATTTGCTATTATCAATAACAGATAGATCAATTTCCTTATTAACGCACTTTTTGCTTAAATGCCCCTTGAAGATGATTGTTTCAGGTAGGGTATCATTTACTTTTTGGTAACCTAATGACTGTTTCCAAGATGCACAATTTTTTTCACTAACTTTTAAGTTATTTCTTATTTTTAGGTATTTAATATCTGGTTTTACTTCAATTTTGACTTTTTTTTCCTGAGGAGTGAACTTAAAATTGACAGTATTCGATTGAATTGAAATTGCATTTGGAAGAACGTTATAAGCTCTCATTGGATCATCATCAAAATTTATTATTTGAGGTAGTTTTCCAAAATAACTTTCATCTAAAATAAGATTTCCCTCAATTTTTTTTATACCCTTTTCTTGGATTTCTCTTATTAATTTTTCCAAATCATCTACTGAAAAACTAGCATCCCCTCTTCCATAAAAAATTAAATCACCCTGAAGTGTATCGCCCACCAATTTACCTGTATAGGAGAAATCGGAGTGGTATTTAAAATTTGGTCCCATCTTATCCAACGCAATAAATCCTGTAATTATTTTCGTAAGTGAGGCCGGATTAAAACTTTTATTTCCATTATGAATGATTGGTGCTTCGCTTGAAGCTGTTAAATTTTTTACTATCAAGCTATAGCTATCCTTCTTGAATTCATATTTACTTAATAAAGATTGATATGTTTGAGTTATTTCAGCATAAATATTTATTGAAAATAAAAGCCATGCAAGACAAAAAAATTTTAATATAATTTTATTTACTGATGGCATATGAAATTGCATCGCGTGTAATTTTAATCATTTGCTTGGCTTCAAATTCACTTATGCAATAAGGTGGCATGAAATAAATTGTATGATCTATAGGTCTTATTAATAAGCCCTTATTTAGTGAAAATTCTAAAACCCTTTCAATCGAAATTTTTGAATCCAATTCAAATGCCCAAATCATGCCTATATTTCTTAAGTGATGAATAGGGAGATCCTTTAAGGATAAAAATAATCGATTAATATTTTTAGATAAAACAAGATTTTTTTTCAACACATCATCGGATTCAAAGATTGATAAGGTACCCAATGCAGCGCTACAAGCTAGTGGGTTACCTGTGTAACTATGAGAATGAAGAAAGCCTTTTTTTAAATCATCATCATAGAAGGCATTATAAATTTTATCTGAGGTCAAAGTTACGGACATGGGAAGATAACCGCCTGTTAATCCTTTTGACAAACAAACAAAGTCTGGAGTAATTTTTGCATGTTGATGAGCAAACATTTTACCTGTCCGTCCAAATCCAACCGCAATTTCATCTGCAATTAAATGAATCTGATACTTAGTACACAAATCTCTTACTGCAGAAAGAAATCTTGCATCGTAAATTCCCATACCTGATGCACATTGAACCATTGGTTCTATTATTATACTTGCAGTTACCGTGTGATACTTTTCAAATATCTTTTTTAACTTACTTAACTTCTTATCAAGAAACTCATCAACGGATTCATTTCTTTTTTTAAGTCTTAAATCTGGTGATTCTGTCTTTATATAATTTTTAATTAAAGCGCCATAGTGAGTTCTAAAAATTGGGACATCTGTGACAGAAAGTGCCCCTAATGTTTCCCCATGGTAACTATTCTCAAGATATATATATTTATTTTTTTTTGGGAATCCAGTTTGGCTCCAATAATGAGAACTCATCTTTAATGCGATCTCAACCGCATTTGCCCCATCACTTCCATAAGAACAATGGCCTAACTTAGTAAGCTTACTTAATTTTTCTGATAACTCTATTACTGGGGAATGCGTTAGGCCCGCCAACATAGAATGTTCTAATGTATTGAGTTGTTTGTTCACATACTTTTTTATTACTTTGTTGTTGTGACCAAATAAATTAACCCACCAAGAACTAGTCACATCAAGATATTTTTTACCATCAAAATCATAAAGCCAAACGCCCTTTCCTTTTTTGATTGGAATTAAAGGAATATTTTCATGATGCTTCATTTGGGTGCAAGGATGCCAAACTGACTTAACACTTCTTTTTATATATTTTTTATTTTTCATTGATTTATGGTGCTGGATTCATAACTTCAAGATGAATTTCATCAATCTCTTCGATAAGTTCATCATTGATAATATCTAATTCATAAGCCGAAATATTCTCTTTTAGTTGATTTATATTGGTTGCCCCAATGACTGTGCTGGTAACAAACCATTGTCTATAAACAAAATTTAATGCTAAATTAGTTAGACTTATTTTTCTTCTTTCTGCTAATGCCTCGTATTTTTTTATGGCCTTATTTACCCCTTTTTTATTATATCGCTGGGCATACCCCGGAAAGAGATTAACACGACCAACTGCTTTAGGGTCTTTAAGATATTTACCGCTCAAATGTCCAAAAGCTAGAGGCGAATATGAAAAAAAAGATAGATTCTCTCTAAAAAATATTTCAGTCATCCCTAGCTCAACTATTCTATTTAATAGGTTGTAACTATTTTGAATGGTACAGACTAAAGGAAGATTCTTAGTTTTTGCAAGCCTTATAAACTCCATTAAGCCCCAAGGCCATTCATTTGATAATGCAAAGTACTTTACTTTGCCTGCTTTAATTAAATTTTCTACACTCGTTAACTGTGCCTCAATTGAAACCCAGGATATTTTGCTTTTATTATCATAATCATCATCTGGATTAAATTTATAACCACCAAACATAGGCACGTTTCTCTCTGGCCAGTGAAGATATAAAAGATCAACATAGTCAGTTTTTAATCTTTTTAAGGAACCGTTTATTGCCTCAGTTATATTATTTTGATTAAGTGATTTTGGTCCGCCTCTGATCCAATCAATTGAGCGCCTAGGCCCTGCAATTTTTGTAGATATAACCAGCTCCTCTCTTTTCTTATCTTGTAACCAATTTCCAATTATCTCTTCAGTTCTATGGCATGTTTCTGATTTTGGTGGAACTGGGTACATTTCAGCAACATCAATACTATTGACTCCCTTTGATATGGCATAATCAAGTTGTTCGAATGCATCGCTTTGGGAATTCTGATCCCCAAAAGTCATAGTTCCAAGGGTAATTGGAGAAACCTTGAGATCAGTTTGCCCAACATTTCTATAGCTATCTTTTGTAAACATTTCAGTTGAATTATAAATTAAATTTAATGAACACTTGAATTTTGATGTATTCATCCCTATCATTAGCACTCTAACAAATAGAGTGCTAGTTTTAGTCTTAGACTAACTCTAAAATAAATTTAAAGAATACACTACTAGGAGAACTTATATATGAAAATTCGTCCTTTACATGATCGCTTAATCGTAAGGCGACAAGAAGAAGAACGTACAACAGCATCAGGCATTGTCATTCCAGAAAGTGCATCAGCAGAAAAACCAGATCAAGGTGTGGTTGAAGCTGTTGGTAATGGGAAATTACTTGAAGATGGCAGCACTAGGAAATTAGATGTCAATGTTGGTGATAAAGTCCTTTTTGGAAAATATGCTGGTCAAGCAGTTAAAGTTGACGGTGATGAACTTCTCGTTATGAAAGAAGAAGACGTCATGGGAATTATTGAATAAATATATAAATATAAATAAATTTGGAGAAAGCAAATGGCAGCTAAAGATGTAAGATTTGGTGATGAGGTTCGCCAAAAAATGGTAATTGGTGTAAATACACTAGCAAATGCAGTTAAGGTAACTCTTGGGCCTAAAGGTAAAAATGTTGTTCTAGAAAGATCATTTGGAGCCCCAACAATTACAAAAGATGGTGTTTCTGTAGCTAAAGAAATTGAGCTTCAAGATAAATTTGAAAATATGGGTGCGCAAATGGTAAAAGAAGTTGCATCAAAAACATCAGATAATGCTGGTGATGGAACAACAACAGCAACTGTTCTTGCTCAAGCTATAATCCGTGAAGGGATGAAGTCTGTCGCAGCAGGTATGAATCCAATGGACCTTAAAAGGGGTATTGATAAAGCAGTAGAAGCTGGCGTAGCAGAGCTTCATAAGTTAAGTAAACCATGTAATACAAGTAAAGAGATTGCTCAAGTTGGTTCTATTTCTGCGAACTCAGATGAATCTGTAGGTAAAATTATTTCAGATGCTATGGATAAAGTAGGTAAAGAGGGTGTGATTACTGTTGAAGATGGATCAGGTTTAACTAATGAACTAGATGTTGTTGAAGGTATGCAGTTTGATAGAGGTTATTTATCACCATATTTTATTAACAACAATGAAAGACAAATAGCATTACTTGAGGATCCATATATTCTTTTACATGATAAAAAAATATCAAACATCAAAGATTTACTTCCTGTTCTAGAACAAGTCGCAAAAGCGAGTAAGCCACTTTTAATTATTGCAGAGGAAATCGAGGGTGAGGCGCTTGCTACTCTGGTTGTTAACAATATAAGAGGAACAATTAAAGCTGTTGCTGTCAAAGCACCTGGTTTTGGTGACAGAAGAAAAGCTATGCTTGAAGACATAGCCATCCTTACAGGTGGTACTGTTATTTCTGATGAAGTCGGATTAACGCTTGAGGGTGTCAAAATCGAAGACCTTGGGCAAGCTAAGAAAATTGAAGTTGGCAAAGAAGATACCATCATCATTGATGGTGCTGCCTCTGTTTCAAATATCAAATCGCGAATTGATCTAATCAAAGTTCAGATGGAAGAGTCTACGAGTGATTATGATAAAGAAAAGCTTCAAGAACGTATTGCCAAACTTTCAGGTGGCGTTGCAGTCATCAAGGTTGGCGCTACAACTGAAATTGAAATGAAAGAGAAAAAAGCAAGAGTTGAAGATGCATTGCATTCAACAAGAGCGGCGGTTGAAGAAGGAATTGTAGCAGGTGGCGGTGTTGCTCTCATAAGGGCAAAAAATGCTATTAGTAAAATCAAAGGTGATAACTCTGATCAAGAAGCTGGCATTAACATTGTACTTCGAGCAATTGAAGATCCGTTGAGACAAATTGTTTCAAATGCTGGTATTGAGTCATCGATTGTTGTTAATAACGTTGTTTCTGGAAAAGGAAATTACGGTTTTAATGCTGCTAACGAGACCTATGGCGATATGGTTGAGATGGGTGTTCTTGATCCCACAAAAGTAACTAGATCTGCACTTCAAAATGCAGCCTCTGTTGCTGGCCTTATGCTTACCACAGAATGTATGATTGCTGATACACCTAAAGAAGAAGCACCTGCAGCTGCTGCACCAGATATGGGCGGCATGGGTGGAATGGGTGGAATGGGTGGTATGGGTGGTATGGGTGGTATGATGTAATTAAAAATTACCAACCTAGAAACAATAAAAAAGACCTCGTTAACGAGGTCTTTTTTTTATAAAAAATATTAAAAAATTCCTAACAAAAAATAATTACTGTAGCATGTGTTTTTATGAATTTATCTACAATATCTAATACCATCTATGCTGACTTAAACGAAAAACAAATTGAAGCTGTTATGTTACAAGATCAATCTGCACTAGTTCTTGCTGGAGCTGGAAGTGGCAAAACCAGGGTACTAACTTCAAGAATTGCTTGGTTAATTGAAAACCAAATTGCTAGTCCTGGTGCCATATTAGCAGTGACATTTACTAATAAAGCGGCAAAAGAAATGCTCACTCGAATATCTACACAACTTCCAATAAATATAAGAGGAATGTGGGTAGGTACTTTTCACGGATTATGTAACCGTTTCTTAAGAAAACATCATATAGACGCTAACTTACCAGAGACCTTTCAAATTCTTGATAGCGCCGATCAAAAATCAGCAATTAAAAGAGTTATGAAAATAATGCAAATTGATGAAGATCTAATATCTTCAAAAGAAGCAATGTATTTTATTAATACCAATAAGGAAGAAGGCTTAAGATCACAACAATTTAAGGCTTACGATGATATATCAAAAAAATTGAATAGTATTTACGGCGCCTACGATGAGCAATGTCAAAAAGAAGGTGTTGTTGATTTTGCAGAACTTATGTTGCGATGCCTTGAGCTATTCCAAAAAAATTCAACAATTCGTAATCACTATCGAGAAATCTTTAAGCATGTTCTTGTCGATGAATTTCAGGATACAAGTCGATTGCAATATCAATGGTTAAAAATGCTTACCGCTCCTGGAAGTTTTATTTTTGCTGTAGGAGATGATGATCAATCAATTTATGGATTCAGGGGCGCAAGGCCTGGAAATATGAAAGATCTTCAAAAAGACTTTAAAATTAAAAACGTAATTAAATTAGAGCAAAATTACCGTTCAAAAAATAATATTCTCAATGCAGCTAACTCAATTATTGAAAATAATAACGATAGGTTAGGTAAAAATTTATGGACTGCTTCAGGTGATGGAGATTTAATCAAACAATATACCGCATTAGACGATCGCTTAGAAACAGCATATTTATTAGATGAGATAAAAATGCGCCATCGAGCTGGCGTTGATTATAACCAAATAGCAATTCTTTACAGAAATAATGCGCAATCAAGAGTAATTGAAATGGCAATGGTTTCTAATAATATCCCCTATCGTGTTTATGGAGGATTACGCTTTTTTGAAAGAGCAGAAATAAAAAATTCTCTTGCTTATCTCAGGCTTGTTAATAACAAAAAAGATGATAACGCTTTTATGAGAATTGTAAATTTTCCAACTCGAGGAATCGGTGCAAAAGCTTTAGAACAAATTCAGGATAATGCTAAGAAAAATAATTGCTCTTTATGGGAGGGAGCAAGAACTCTTATCTCAGAAAATAAAAACTTGAAAGTATCAGCATTTATTCAGTTAATTCAGAATATTGAAGATCAAGTATATGGAACAAATATTGATGAATCGATTGATGTAATCAATTCACAATCTGGCTTAAAAGATCATTATCTGAAAGATAAAGATGGAGGCTCACGTGTAGAAAATCTAAATGAACTTGTTTCTGCAGCAAAATCTTTTCTTAATGAGGTTAAGAACGATATTTCAAATGAGGAAGCTAGTAAAAAGCAATCGCTAACGCTAGCTGAATTTCTTGATTTTACTTCATTAGAAAGTGGTGAATTGCAAGCATCCGCTAGCGAGGATGCTCTTCAATTAATGACCATTCACTCCTCAAAAGGGCTTGAGTTTGACACCGTTTTTATTACTGGACTTGAGGATGGACTTTGCCCGCATGAAAGAAGCTTGAATGAGAGCAATGGACTAGAAGAAGAACGAAGATTGATGTACGTTGCTATTACCAGAGCAAAAGAAAAATTATATTTAACACTTTCTCAATCACGAATGACTTATGGGCAACCAACTTATAATATTCCTTCAAGATTTTTAGATGAAATACCTGAAGCATTAATAAAAAAAATTAATGTCCCTAATGATGCCGCTAGAAGTAATCCTTCATTTGGCTCTGGCTCAATAAATTCATTCAATCCAAAAACCAATCCAAGTTCAAGTAACCAATATAAAATTAAAATAGGATCAATGGTCAGACATGATAAGTTTGGATCAGGCATAGTTACTGGTTACGAAGGCAATGAGAATGATCTGCGCATACAAATTAAATTTAGCGATCATGGAGTAAAATGGCTTGCTATGGAATACGCGAAACTTACTAAAATCTAATTATTTTATTATTGATTTAAATATATCTTTATAGGATATAAATTGGAAAGAAAATAAAGAGGCAATGTAAGCAGCTAAAACTATCATACAAGAAAAAATAAGCACGTAAGACATAAATATATTTTCACTTGCGCCGAGCATTGTAAAAATCATAATCATTACGAAAACTAATGAAATAAAACCCCCCAATAAAATAATCCAAGCAATTAAAATGGGGACAATTGAAACCAAGACACCCGCGAAGCTGGATTTTATTGCTTTAATCAAACCGAAATTATGATAGGAAATTAAAATAGGTGAGAACCATGTTGCCATAAGGATAGGCAAAGCTAGAATTACGAATTTTGTAATTATGCCTACTGCGTTGTTATAAATATTACCTTTCATTTCAGATTCATTAGCCAAAGCTATGATATCTTTCAAATCTGGACTTAAAATTAATGAGATAAATAAAGAGTAAAATAAACATATCAGTCCAAGGTAAGTAAGTGATCTTAAGTTTTGTTTTTTAATTTTTAATAAATCTTTAAACTCAAATTCTTTGTTATTTTGAGCCAATCTAAAGTAATTTATAAAAATCATTGTCGAAATTGGCCATACTATTATTAAAAAAGGACTTATCAGGCTGAGACCTGGAATAGTTGGAATTAGAAGATAAGCAAATATGTAAGCACTCCCCAAAAGTAAAGTAAGTTTAAAATTGACTTTGATTAAAATTAAACTTTGAGTCACCCAAAGATGTGATTTATTAAGTATGTTTTTCAAAATTTGTACTCATTTGATTGTCTATCAATTAAGATATTTTTAAACTGAGTGGGATTCTTAATGGCTAGAATCTCAGCAGAAGGATTGCTGTGTATGTGCTCAAGACGAGAAATATAAAATCTCAAAGATGCCCATCTGAGAGCTACATGCATAAAATCTTTCTCAGCACTTTCAAGCTTTCTCTCCGATTCGTATCCATCCACAAATTGGGATAATTTGTTTTGATCAATTGACCCATCATCATTAATGCACCAATCATTTATTGCGATACCAATATCAAAAACTAATACCTCCTCACAAGCATAATAGAAATCTATAAAACTAGGTCTGCTATTATCCAGAAATAAAACATTGTCTTTAAATAAATCACCATGTATTGTGCTTTTCGGCAAATCATCTATTTGTTTTGATTTTAAAAAATCAATTTCTAGTTCAATTATATTCTTTTCTGTTGAAGTTAATTTAGATTTCATATCTAAATAAGTATCCTCAATCCAGCTTAAGCCTCTGGTATTCCTTCTATTTTCTGGAAGAGATTTAGTAACTTGATGCATTTTTGCAAGTGCTTTTCCAACTGCAAAACAATTTAATTCTGTAATTTTTTCAACTTCAAATCCATTTAAATAAGTAACAATTAAAGTTGGCTTATCTTTTAAAAGTTTAATAGCTCTATTTTCATTATCCTTAATAGGTGTTGGGCAATCTATATGATGAGTTGAAAGAAATGTCATTAAGTTTATAAAAAAAGGGAGTTCTTCCATTGAATGATGCTCAAAGACAGTCAGGATATATTTATTTTTACTTGTTGTGATTAAATAATTTGTATTGGTTACACCAGAGGAGATTCCATCAAAGCTCACCAAAGTGCCAATATTAAAATCAATAAGAAATGATTCCAATTCTGCTTTTGTTATAGTTGTATAAACAGCCATTAGATTTATAAATATTAAAAAAGTTGATTTTTGTTTACCAGCTAAAGAGAACCCACTGTGGAACCACTAAGGGTTTTAAATCATCCTGACGAATCCAATCTCCACCTTCAGTTTCTCTAACTAGGTAATAGGGTGGTAAGCCCTCAGGACTGACCTTAATATAATATAGGTTTCCATTAATTCTGTGTTCTTCAATTCTTTTAGTGCCCTCTTTTCGGATTGTAATCTCAGGTTCATATTCATAACCTGATTCTAAAGTATTAGGTGGCGATGGAACTTCTTCAAGCACTTGTGTTTTTTCTGCATGGGTTATTGCAGTGAAAGTTAAGCTACTAAGCACTACGGTAAATAATATAAAATATTTCTTCATTCCTTAAGTTTATCAAAATCAGGTCCTCAACAGTAGCTTTTTATCCAAAAAAAGAGACTCAGACAAAGGTATAATAAATAAATAAACCACAAAAAAAGTTTTTAAAAAAATAATGAAAACATTGCTTTTAATTGACGGTTCATCTTATTTGTATCGCGCATTTCATGCTATGCCTGATTTTAGAAATAAAGAGGGATTTCCAACTGGAGTTATATATGGAGTTTTAAATATGCTTCAGAATACCCATAAAAAATATGAGAGTACCTATAGTGTCTGTGTTTTTGATGCTAAAGGAAAAACATTTAGAAATGATATCTATGATAAATACAAAGCAAATCGACCCAAAATGCCTGATGATTTATCAATACAGATTGATCCGCTTCATAAAGCTATAAACTCAATGGGTTGGCCAATTTATATTATGGAGGGTGTAGAAGCAGATGATGTAATTGGGACACTTGCTAGAAAAGCAAACGAAGAGAATATTTCAGTCACCATATCCACGGGGGATAAAGATCTTGCACAGTTGGTAAATGAAAAAACAACTTTAGTAAACACTATGACAAATGAGTATCTTGATATAGAGGGTGTTAAAAATAAATTTGGTGTTGGGCCAGAACTTATAATTGATTATCTGACTATCATTGGTGACAAAGCTGACAATATTCCTGGAGTTGAAAAAGTTGGTCCCAAAACAGCTCTTAAATGGCTAAATGAGTTTAATTCTTTAGATAACATCCTCAAAAACTCAGAAAAAATTGCGGGCGCAGTTGGTGAAAATTTGAAAAATGCACTTGAGTGGCTACCAACTGCAAAAGATCTCATCTCAATTCGTTCAGAGTTAGATATAGATGTTTCCTGGGAAAAATTTAAAAAATCGCCAGAAGATAAAAATGCCTTAAAAAAATTGTATCAAAAATTTAATTTTTCTAGTTGGCTTAAAAATTTAGATACAAAAGAAATGGATATTTCATCAGATGTAACTAAAAAAAATGATGTTACAAAATTTGATGATCGAAATAATTATGTACTAATTCAAAATATTTCTGACCTAAAAGAATGGATTAATAGGATAAAAAAAGAAAAACTTTTTGCCATTGATACCGAAACAACTTCACTGGAAGTAATGAACGCAAAATTAGTTGGTATTTCCATTTCTTTAAAAAAAGGTGAAGCAGCTTATATACCTGTTTGTCATGTGGGACTAAAAGAAAATGAACAGATTGAGGAAGAAAAAATAATTGAAATATTTAAACCTATATTGGAAGATAGCTCAATCATCAAAATTGGTCAAAATATTAAATATGATGCTCACATTTTTTTAAATCTTGGTATAAAAATGTATGGAATGAATGAAGACACCATGCTTATGAGTTATGTCATAAATAGTAATGAAAGTCATGGAATGAATAAACTTAGCCAAAAGTATTTAGGTCATGAATGCATCTCCTATGAATCCATAGTCGGAAGTGGAGTAAAACAGCTAAGCTTTGATCAAGTAGATATCAACGATGCTCTGAATTATGCTGCTGAGGATGCCGATGTGACATTTCAGCTTTATCACCAACTCAAAAATCGACTTAAAAAAGAAAAAAGATTATTAGATATCTATGAAAAAATTGAAATACCAAGCATGAAAGCTTTAATTGAAATTGAAAGGAATGGTGTTTTAATAGATGCGAACTTACTAAATCAACAAAGTCATAAAATTGGTGAAGAGCTAATTGATATAGAGAAAAAAGCATACGAGCTTGCGGGACAACCTTTTAATTTGGCATCACCAAAACAATTGAGAGAAATTTTATTTGAAAAATTACTAATAAAACCTCTTAAGAAAACACCAACTGGGACACCATCGACATCAGAAGAAGTGTTGCAAGAACTTGCAAAAGATTACCCTTTACCAAAAATACTTTTAGAATACAGAACACTTTCAAAATTAAAATCGACATATACTGACAAACTTCCATTAATGATCAATCAGGACTCGGGAAGAATTCATACAAGTTATAATCAAGCAGTTGCTGTGACTGGTAGATTAGCAAGTTCTGACCCAAACCTACAAAATATTCCTATTAAAAGTCCTGAGGGAAGAAAAATTAGGGAGGCATTTATTGCTAAATCAAATTTTTCAATATTATCCGCAGATTACTCTCAAATTGAATTGAGAATTCTTGCTCACCTGTCAAAGGACTCAGGACTTATTCAAGCTTTTAAAGATAATAAAGATATTCATACGATTACTGCATCAGAAATTTTTAATACACAAATTAAAAAAATAACATCAGAACAAAGAAGGTATGCAAAAGTTATAAACTTTGGATTAATCTATGGCATGGGTGCTTTTGGGTTAGCCAAAAATTTAAATATTTCAAGAAGTGATGCCCAAAACTACATTCAAGAATATTTCAAAAAATATCCAACTGTTCTCCAATATATGGAAGAATCAAAACAGTTCGCGCGAGAACATGGATATGTAGAAACTTATTTTGGAAGGAGATTATGGCTCCCAGAAATAAGTTCATCAAATGGCCTTCGAAAAGCTGGAGCTGAAAGAGCAGCTATCAACGCACCAATGCAAGGAACAGCAGCTGACTTAATTAAACTCGCTATGATTGAAGTTCAACAATGGATTGATTCAAACAATAATCTAAAAGGAAAAATAATTATGCAAGTTCATGATGAACTTGTCTTTGAGGTACCAAATAAGGAAGTTGATATATTTATTAAAGAAATACCACGGATAATGGAAAATGTTGCCAAACTAGATATTCCCCTAACGGTAGAAATTAACGCTGGCAAAAATTGGGATGAAGCTCACTAAAATGGAAATATCTAATAGTTCAAATAAAGAAATTCATGCATTAATAATTGGTGATGAAATCTTATCTGGTAAGAGGACTGACAAACACCTAACATATTTGATAAGCGTATTAAAAGATCATAACTTTCAATTATCAAGAGCTGATTATGTTCCAGATGATATAGAAAAAATACAGAAGACACTTGAGAGTAAGATAGGAAAAATTGTTTTCTGTTTTGGTGGTATTGGTGCTACTCCGGATGACTGCACAAGAAGTGCTGCCGCCTTAGCACATAAAAAATCACTCATTTGTCATCCTGAAGCTAAAGCTTTGATTGAGAATCAATTTGGCAAAAATGCATACCCCAAAAGAATTCTAATGGCAGAATTGCCAAAGGGAGCTTTACTTTTACCAAATACAATTAACAACATACCCGGTTTTTTTATAGATCAACATTATTTTATGCCTGGATTCCCTGAAATGGCATGGCCAATGATTGATTGGATTATTAAAAATAAACTCTCAAAAATTGAAAAGGCAAAAAAATTTGAAGACCACTCTATTTGGTTAGATGACGTGAGTGAAAGTAGCCTAATCGATTTAATGAACCAAACTCAATTAAAATTCAATCAAATTAAAATATATAGCTTGCCAAAAATGCATCCAAAAAAAATGCTTGAGTTAGGTGTTAAGGGCAAAGAGGGTAATGTCTTGAAGGCATTAGATTTTATCAAAAAAAATCTAAACGATATGAATATTTCATGGCGTAATCTTTAATGTTGAAAATAATCTATATGATTATTACAATTATGCATCTAAATGATTATTGGCAAACATAAACTTAAAAATAATATTATCTTAGCTCCAATGGCTGGGGTTACCGATAGACCTTTCCGAATATTATGTAAAAAATTTGGTGCAGGTATGGCTGTTAGTGAGATGGTGACATCAAACTCTCTTCTGTATGGGAGCGAAAAAACGCTAAGAAGAGCAAATCATGATGGAGAGGTTGCGCCTATATCAGTTCAAATAGCAGGGGCTGATCCAGATATGATGGCTAAAGCAGCTCGATATAATATGGATCGAGGCGCCCAGATTATTGATATCAATATGGGCTGTCCTGCAAAAAAAATATGTAATGTCATGGCAGGTTCTGCATTATTAAAGCAAGAAAAACTAGTTAAAGAAATACTTGAGTCTGTTGTAAAGTCAGTCGATATTCCAGTTACATTAAAAATAAGAACTGGATGGGATAAAGAAAATCGTAATGCAGTAACTATTGCAAAAATTGCAGAGGATTCAGGTATTCAGGCTTTAACAATGCATGGCAGAACCCGAGCCTGCCTTTATATGGGTGATGCTGAATATGACACAATAGCAACTGTTAAACAAAAAATTAAGATACCTTTAATTGCCAATGGAGATATAACTTCTCCTGAAAAAGCAAAATTTGTTCTTGAATATACTGGTGCCGATGGAGTTATGATTGGACGAGCAGCTCAAGGAAGACCATGGATATTTAGAGAAATTGAGCACTTCTTAAAAAAAGGCAGTCACCTGACTCGCCCAACCAATGATGAAATACATGAAACTACTATAGAACATGTAAAAGATCTTTATGATTTTTATGGGGATAATAAAGGCTTAAGAATCGCAAGAAAACATATATCATGGTATACAAAAGGATTAAAAAATTCTGCTTATTTTAGAGCTGCGATGAATAAAATTGAGGATAATAATGAACAGATAGATTATATTCATTCATTTTTTGAAGACCTAAGTAGAAGGAATAAATATATAACTTATGAAGACCTATCTAGTAATAAAGAACTTGCCACAAGATAATGAAGAAAAATTTGCCTGATAATATTGATACCCTTCTGGACCAATACTTTAATGATTTAGATGGGGATCAACCAACTGCTATTTACGAGATGGTAATTAATACTGTAGAAAAACCACTTTTATTATACATAATGAATAAAACAGAGGGTAACCAGAGTAAAGCTGCAAAAATGTTAGGACTCAATAGAAATACGCTTAGAAAAAAACTTAAACAATATAATCTTGATAATTAAATGATAAAAATTAAAAAAGCCTTAATCAGTGTTTCAGATAAATCTAATATTTTAGAATTATCAAAGCAGTTAAAAAAGTTTGATGTTGAAATATTATCTACAGGTGGTACTGCAAAACTTCTAAAAGAAAATAAAATTGAAGTCACTGATGTAAGTGACTATACTCAATTTCCAGAAATGCTTGATGGGCGAGTTAAAACGCTACATCCCAAAATTCATGGGGGAATTTTGGGAAGAAGAGATTTAGCTGAACATCAGGAAACAATGAAAAACCATCAAATAGACCCGATCGACCTTGTTGTCGTTAACTTATATCCTTTTGAAGAAACTATAAAACAAAAAAACTGTTCTCTAAGCCTGGCTATTGAAAATATTGATATTGGTGGCCCCGCAATGATTCGATCAGCTGCAAAAAATTGTCAACATGTTGCGGTGTTAACAAATTCAAATGACTATCAATCTTTCATAGATGAATTAAATAAAAATCAAGGATCAATAAGTGAAGATTTTAGTTTTTCAATGGCAAAAAAAGCTTTTGCTAGAACTTCATCTTATGATGATGCCATTACAAATTATTTAAACACTGATGAAAAAGATCATTTTCCAAAAGAATTATCTCATTATGTGAATAAAGTTATGGATTTACGTTATGGAGAAAATCCTCATCAAAGAGCTGCTTTTTATAAAGAACCAACAGATACTATTGGCTCTTTATCAAGTTTTGAGCAAATACAAGGCAAAGAATTATCTTTTAATAACCTAAATGATTCTGATACTGCCTGGGAATGTGTAAAAAGATTTACCCAACCAAGCTGTGTAATAGTGAAGCATGCGAATCCATGTGGCGTTGCTTCTTCAGAAAACTTAAACGATGCATATCATGCCGCATTTAAAACAGATCCCACATCTGCTTTCGGAGGGATTATTGCATTTAATGGTATTTTGGACGGAAAAATAGCATCTTCAATAATCAATCAGTTTGCTGAAGTAATTATAGCTACAGATTTTTCAGAGGAATTTAAAAAAGTTTTTGAAAAAAAACCGAATGTGAGGCTGCTAAAAATAAAAAATGAAAATAATCCTAATCAATTAGATTTCAAAAAAATAGGTGGAGGTTGGCTAATTCAAACGTCAGATAATCACTCTCTGGATATAAAAAGTTGTAAAGTTGTAACCAACTTAAAGCCTGATGATAAACAACTTGAAGATATGAAATTTGCTTGGACTGTTGCACAATATGTCAAATCAAATGCAATTGTTTTTTGTAAAAATAAACAGACATTAGGAATTGGTGCTGGACAAATGAGTCGAGTGGATAGCACTAAAATTGCTTCGCTAAAAGCAGAAAATGCAAGTATTGATTTAAGTCAATCAGTTGTTGCGTCAGATGCTTTTTTTCCTTTTAGAGATGGCCTTGATGTAATTGCGAGTCATGGAGCAAAATGTATAATTCAACCTGGTGGAAGCATTAAGGATGATGAAGTAATCAGTGCTGCGAACGAACATGGCATTATCATGCTATTTACTAATATTCGACATTTCAAACATTAAATTATGAAAGTTCTAATTATAGGAAGCGGAGGAAGAGAGCATGCGCTTGCATGGAAAATAGCGCAAAGTCCAAAAATAAAGAAAATATTTATTGCTCCCGGGAATGGTGGAACTGACTTAGAAAATAATATTGAAAATATTGATTTAACTAAAACTGAAGATCTAATAAATTTTGCCGTTAAACAAAAAATTGATTTAACTGTTGTTGGGCCAGAAGCTCCGCTTGCAATTGGCATCGTTGATTCCTTTAAAAAAAATAATTTAACCATTTTTGGACCAACAAAGGCTGCTGCACAACTTGAAAGCTCAAAAGAATTTTCAAAAGAGTTTATGGCGCGACATAATATTCCAACAGCGAAGTTTGCTACTTTTGAAGACCCACAATCTGCACATGAATATCTAAATAATAATCCCGCTCCAATTGTGATTAAAGCTGATGGACTTGCATCTGGAAAGGGTGTTGTTGTTGCGATGACTGATAAAGATGCACATGAAGCTGTTGATGCGATGCTAAATGATAAATTATTTGGTAACGCAGGAACAAAAATAATAATTGAAGAGTTCCTTACTGGAGAAGAGGCAAGTTTTATAGTGATCTGTGATAGATCAACAATATTACCTCTTGACTCTAGTCAAGATCATAAACGTTTACTTGATAACGATGAGGGCCCGAATACAGGCGGAATGGGAGCTTACTCACCAGCACCTTTAGTAACGGATGAGATAAATAAAAAAATAATGGACCAGGTTATCACACCCACAGTAGACGGAATGAAACAAGAAGGTATCGAATTTACTGGATTTTTATATGCTGGTATTATCGTTGACCAACATAATAATATCAAAACACTTGAATTTAATTGTCGTATGGGAGATCCTGAAACACAACCCATTTTATTTAGAATGCAAGGAGATTTATTTTCAGTCTTATATAATGCTGCAAAAAATAAACTTCATGAGGTTGAAATAAATTGGGACGATGAACACGCTATTACTATAGTAATGGCATGTGAAAATTATCCAGTCCAGCCAATCTTAGGCAGTGAGATAAATCTTCCTCAAACTCAAGAAAAAAATACTTACATATTCCATGCGGGAACAATTATAAAAAATCACAAATTAATTACATCAGGCGGTCGTGTTTTAGGAATTACAGCTAAAGCTAAGACACTAGAAGTTGCGAAAAATAAAGCTTATGGTGTCGTGAAAGAAATAAATTTTAATGGAGCACAGTTTCGAACAGATATTGGTAAAAAAGCATTAAGTTAATGCAATGAGAAATTTAAGGTTAAAACGTTTTGTTTCAAATGGTGGGGTTGTAGCCTATCCCACTGAATCTTGTTTTGGTTTAGGATGTGATCCACACAATTTAAGAGGAATAAAAAAATTAAATATCCTAAAAAAAAGACCTACCAACAAAAACTTTATTCTTATTTCTCCAAAACTAACTAAAATCAAAAATATTCTCGAAGTTCTTAACAACTCGAAAATCAAAAATTTAAATGCTAAGTGGCCTGGTCCGCATACATGGTTAATTAATGCTAATCACAGATGTCCGACATGGCTTAAAAAGAATAATAAAGTTGCAGTGAGAATTCCTGATTTAAATGTTTGCCAAAATCTACTTAATTCAATTGATATGCCAATTACATCTACAAGCGCGAATAAAACAAAACAGCGTCCCATAAAAAATTATAGAGAGGCATGTCGCCAATATAAAAAATCTGTTTATATTGTCAAAGGAAGAATAGGTAAAAATAGAAAACCAAGCCAAATACAAGACTTAGATTCAAAAGTTATAATAAGAAAATGACTAGAGAAAATATAAATATAGAAGCTGTCAAAGATTACTTCGTCAAATTGCAAATGGATATTTTAAATGCCATTGAAATTGTAGATGGAAATAATTTCTTAGTGGATTCTTGGCAGAGATCTGAAGGTGGAGGGGGAACAACATGTATTTTAGAAAATGGAAAGCTTTTTGAAAGAGCTGGTATTGGTTTTTCTCATGTATTAGGTTCACAGCTTCCTAAATCAGCTACAGATGCTCATCCCAAAATAACTAATAGCAAATGGGAAGCTATGGGAGTCTCATTAGTTTTTCATCCACATAATCCATATATACCGACAGTTCATATGAATGTCAGGTTTTTTAATGCTAACGCCAATAACAAAAATACTTGGTGGTTTGGAGGTGGAATGGATTTAACTCCCTATTACGGTTTTGAGGAGGATGCCAAACATTTTCATAATACAATCAAAACAACATTAAATTCCTTTGGGGAAAATCTTTATCCAGAATTTAAAAAAAATTGCGATGAATACTTTTTTTTAAAGCACCGTAACGAACCTCGTGGCATTGGAGGGATATTTTTTGATGATTTTAATAGGCAAAGTTTTGACTTTTCCTTTGATTTTACAAAAGAAGTTGGTAACGCATTCTTAAAAGCCTATTTGCCTATTCTTCAAAAAAGAAGAAATCATAAATTCTCAAAAGATGAAAAAGAATTTCAACAATATCGAAGAGGAAGATATGTTGAATTTAATCTTCTACAAGATAGAGGAACGCTTTTTGGTATTCAATCAAAGGGGCGCGTCGAGTCAATTTTAATGTCCATGCCACCATCAGTGAAATGGGGATATGATTTTACTCCAAAGAAAGGAAGTAAAGAAGAAGAGTTGTATTCAAAATTCTTAATTGCAAAAGACTGGGTATAAAGTTTAAATGTTTGAACAACTATTTAGAAAAAAAAATATTGAAGATAATAAGAATTCTCAATTAAAAAGGTGTCTTAGTGCCTTTGATCTAACTCTTCTTGGAGTTGGTTGCATCATTGGTACAGGTATCTTTGTATTAACTGGAATTGTTGCTGCTACTCACGCAGGTCCAGCAATTATTCTCTCGTTTCTCATTGCAGGTATTGCTTGTGCTTTTGTAGCCCTATCTTATGCAGAGCTTTCATCTTCTGTTGGAGGCTGTGGGAGCGCTTATGGTTACTCTTATGTTGCCTTTGGTGAATTATTTGCTTGGATAATTGGATGGATACTTTTATTAGAGTATGGAGTTGCAATAGCTGCAGTAGCAAGTGGTTGGTCGGGTTATTTCAATAACGCTTTATTAGCTATTAATTTAGGCCTTCCTGATTATCTTATTAATCCGCCAAGCTCAGGTGGCATAATAAACCTTCCAGCAACTATTATTATTCTATCCATCATGCTACTTCTGATAGCTGGAGTTAAAGAAAGTGTTAAATTAAACACTATTATGGTTTTTATTAAAATTAGCGCAATTTTAGTATTTATCTTTATTGCTATATTTAATGTAAATCCAAATAATTGGTCACCGTTTATACCTTTTGGATGGTTTGACAGATTGCCTAATGGAGAGACCATAGGAATTTTCGCTGGGGCATCTATTGTATTTTTTGCCTATGTCGGATTTGATGCTGTTTCAACCGCAGCCGAAGAAGCTATTAATCCAAAAAAAGATTTGCCTAAAGGTATCGTTTTTTCGTTAATTATTTGTACAATTTTTTATATTGCAGTTTCAGCGCTCTTAACAGGTGTTATTTATTATGAAAATTTAAACGTTTCGGATCCAGTAGCATTTGCATTATCACAACTTGGATACACATGGTCATCTGCTCTTGTTGCTACTGGAGCAATTTTTGGCTTAGCTACTGTGATGCTTGTTCTATTTTATGCTTTAACAAGAGTTATTTTTTCAATGAGTCGAGATGGATTATTACCTGATTATTTAAATAAAGTGAATAAAAAAACTCAAACGCCCGTTAAAGTAATTTTAACTACTGGAATTTTAATTTCATGTATAGCTGGCTTCGTATCCTTGGGTGAGCTCGCAGAAATTGTTAATATTGGGACATTATCAGCTTTTGTAATTGTTTGTGTTGGTGTTATAGCACTTCGATCAAAACATAAAAAAGATACATACAAAAATAAGTGGCATCCATTGGTTCCGTTGATGGGTATTTTTTGTTGTGGTGCCTTAATGTTTTTTCTTCCATCAGATACATGGATGAGATTCTTAACCTGGCTATTATTTGGATTAATTTTTTATTTCATTTATTCGAAAAGACATAGCAAGCTAAATCAAATTTAAAAAAAGTGTTTTTTTTACTTAATATTCCTGGACAGAATATTCTGTAGAAATACTATGAGAAAGTTTAGGGTAAATTACTACAGAGTTCTCTAATGTATTTGCTGATTCAATGCATATCATCCTTCTCCATTCATCTTTTTGCCCCATATCACTCATTCCGTTTGCTAAAATCTCTCCCGGGTTCCAAATAACTAAAGAGTTACTATTCGACCTTTTAATATGAATTATCCTATGGAATTTTTTATCTTCCAAATAACAATCATTACTGGAGTTTAAATATACTTTATCGATAGGAGAATCAAGGTGTATTGTTTGCTCTTCAATCCCTTTTTTAAAATTTTGGTTTTTGTCGGTAAATAATGCGTTTTCTAAACCAGAGACTTTTACATTGTTAATATCTGAAACATATAAATATGCATGGAAACCTTCACTGATAGTAAAAGGATTGTCTGACAAGTTAGTCGTTTTTAAATTTAAATTAAGTGTCTCACCAACCACAATTGTCAAAATGAGATCAAAGTTGTAAGTCAATTGCTTCTTAACAGTATCTGTTGGAATCATTTTAAGGACAACTTTTGTTGCACCATTTTTTAAGTCACTAGATTCAATTAACTCCCAAGGAATAACTCTAGCAAAACCATGCGTACAGAAACTATTATCTGTTGGATGAGATCCAAACCAAGGCCAACAAATTGGCACTCCTCCCCTGATTGATCTTCCTTCTTCGTAACGTGCATTAGAAGAAAGCCAGAGAATATCCTCTTTAGCAGAGTATGGCCTCCACCAATCTACATGAGCTCCTTGAATTGCAATTCTTGCCTCTGCTTTAGTGTTTTTTATTTCTAAAAATTCTAATCCATCTTCATTTTTAGAAGCTTTTATATTTTTACTTGTCTTCATTGCTATTTTTTTAGCTGATTGAGATCTCTTACAGCACCATTTGATGCACTCGTGGTCATCAATGCGTATGCCTTTAAAGCTTCTGTTATCTTGCGTTGCCTTGGTTTTGGTTGCCAAGCATTATTTTTTGCATTCATAACATTTCTTCTTTTTTGCAATGCCTCATCAGTTATTTTTAAATTAATTGATCTTTCGGGGATATTTATCTCAATAATATCGCCCTCCTCAACTAATGCAATTGCACCTCCTTCAGCTGCTTCAGGAGACGCGTGGCCAATACTGAGGCCTGAGGTTCCACCAGAAAATCTTCCATCTGTAAGTAATGCACAAGACTTCCCAAGACCCTTTGATTTTAAATATGATGTGGGATAAAGCATTTCTTGCATACCTGGCCCACCTTTTGGCCCCTCATAAACAATCAAGACAATATCACCTTGTTTGATCTTATCTCCTAAAATTGCTTCAACCGCATCATCTTGTGATTCAAACAGCCTTACATTTCCGGTAAATTTTAATATTTCCTCATCGACCCCTGCTGTTTTAACAATACACCCCTCCTCAGCAATGTTGCCGTAAAGAACCGCTAGCCCGCCATCTTGACTATAAGCATTAGCTTTATTTCTTATGCACCCATTCTCTCTATCTAAATCTAGTGATGGCCATACTTTTTCCTGACTAAAAGCCTGAGTTGTTCTAATTCCACCAGGTGCCGCTAAAAAGAAATTCTTTACCACTTCATCCTCAGAGATTGCAATATCCCAATGATCAATAGCTTCTCCAAGAGATTCAGAATGAACGCAATTTACATCTACATGTAGCTTATTAGCTCTTTTTAATTCACCTAAAATTCCAAATACACCACCAGCTCTATGAACGTCTTCCATATGATATTTCTGAGATGCAGGTGCTACCTTTGCTAAACATGGAACATTTCTTGAAATTTTATCGATATCTTTCATAGTGAAATCAACTTCTGCTTCTCTTGCTGCAGCAAGTAAATGAAGAACTGTATTAGTAGACCCTCCCATTGATACATCCAAGCTCATTGCATTTTCAAAAGCCTCTTTGGTTGCGATCTCTCTAGGTAAAATCCCTTTTTCATTTTTTTCATAGTATCTTTTTGTAATCTCAACTATTTTTTTACCAGCATCCAAAAATAATTTTTTCCTTGATGCATGCGTAGCAAGCGTGCTTCCATTTCCAGGTAAGCTGAGCCCAAGAGCTTCGGTTAAGCAATTCATAGAATTAGCAGTAAACATTCCTGAACAAGAGCCGCAGGTAGGACAGGCTGATTCCTCAAGCTCTTTTAATTGAATATCTGAAACCGAATCATCTCCAGACCCAATCATTGGTGATACAAGATCAACCTTAGTAACTGTCTCATCCCAATTAACTTTGCCAGCCTCCATGGGACCCCCTGATACAAAGATGACAGGTATATTAATTCTCATTGCGGCCATTAACATTCCTGGCGTGATCTTGTCACAATTTGAAATACACACCATCGCATCTGCCCAATGTGCATTTACCATATACTCAACACTGTCTGCAATTAGGTCTCTACTAGGTAAGCTATAAAGCATACCGTCATGCCCCATAGCAATGCCATCATCAACAGCTATTGTATTAAATTCTTTTGCTACACCTCCATGTTTTTCAATTTCTTTAGCTACTAATTGCCCCATATCTTTTAAGTGGACATGTCCAGGGACAAACTGAGTAAATGAGTTTACGACTGCAATTATAGGTTTTACAAAATCTTCATCTTTCATTCCAGTAGCCCGCCAAAGTGCTCTGGCTCCTGCCTGATTTCTCCCTTGTGTTGTAATCCTCGATCGATATTCTGGCATTACTAAAATTCCTAAATTTTTAATTACACCACAATTTTAACTTATAATTGCCTTTATATGCTGACTCATCCACAATTTGACCCCATCGCATTATCGTTGGGCCCAGTAAATCTTCACTGGTATGGGCTAATGTACTTTTTCGGTTTTTTATTATTCATTTATTTTGGTAAAAAACAAATAGCAAACCAACCATGGAGCTTAATCAATACGAAAATATTAGATGATATGTTTTTTTATGGAGCACTTGGAGTTATATTGGGAGGGCGACTGGGTTATGTTTTCTTTTATCAACCCCATCATTACTTAAATAATCCTGCTGAAATATTTGCATTTTGGCAAGGTGGTATGTCTTTCCATGGTGGTTTTTTAGGTGTATTAATTGGGATGATATTGATTGCAAAAAAATATAAAATTAAATGGTTAGCTTTAACTGATTTTATTGCTCCATTAGTCCCTTTAGGATTAGGATTTGGAAGGATTGGCAATTTTATTAATCAAGAATTATGGGGCAGGCCAACTGAAGTTGCGTGGGGAATGATTTTCCCGGCGGTTGACAACATAACTAGGCACCCATCACAAATATATCAATCTTTTTTTGAGGGTTTTATCCTCTTTCTAATTCTTTGGTTTTATGCAAAAAAACAAAGGGGAGTTGGAAAGATATCTGCCTTATTTTTATTTTTTTATGGATTATTTAGATTTATTATTGAATATACAAGAGAGCCCGATAGTCATCTTGGTTTACTTTACTTAGATTTTTCTATGGGCCAATGGCTCTCTTTACCCATGCTCATTCTTGGACTTTTTATGTACTTTAAAATACCCTCTATTAACAACAACGATTAATTTTATTCCATTTCCCTTCAAGCTTTAATTGAAAAAATTTTGCCCTTGATAGAGGGGTATCTTTATTATGTTTTTTACAACTTTTAAAATTTTCTAGATAAACTTCGTAGTCATTATCGCCACTCACCGTTCGGATATATTTCCAAATATTTTTTAAATTAAACATTGGATAATTTTTCTTTTTGATTGATGACTCTTGTTTTCAATGCAATTCTAATGACATCAATGACGACTATCCATAAAATAATCACTAAGAATAAAGTTATACCAGCATCAAGTTTCAAATTAAAAATAAGTTTTTCGGCAATATCAATTCCATAGTCAGGAATGAATCCTTCATTAATTTTTTCTGTCATTGAATTAGCTGCAGAAAGAAAACCTATGCGAATATCTTCACTAAATATTTTCTGGTAGGAAGCTGTTGTTGTAATAATTAATAACCAAATTAATGGGACTGCCGTAATCCAGGCAAATTTAATCTTATCAGACTTTATTAATATTGCAGTACCTACACTCAATGCAATTGCTGCCAGCATTTGATTAGCAATACCGAACAATGGCCATAGTATGTTTACTCCTCCATTAGGATCAATAACTCCTATATAAAGAAAATATCCCCAGCAAGAGACAACGATGAAGCTTGTCAGGATAATGGATGGAAGCCAAGAAGTCTGCCCTAATTTTGGATGAAAATTACCCAACATATCTTGAAGCATAAATCTCCCTACTCTTGTACCTGAATCTAGAGTAGTTAAAATAAATACAGCTTCAAACATAATGGCAAAGTGATACCAAAGAGCAAGTAAGTGTTTTCCAAATGCGTTCGCAAAAATAGTTGCCATACCGACTGCAAGCGATGGTGCACCGCCGGTTCTCGCAAATAAGGTTGACTCTCCAACATCTTTTGCTAATTGATTCATCTGTTCAACAGTTACCGAATAACCCCATGAATTAATTTTACTGATTATTTGATTTGCTTCTGTTCCAACAATTCCTGCTGGGCTATTTATTGCGAAGTATATTCCAGGCTCTAAAACACATGCTGCCACCATTGCCATAATTGCAACAAATGATTCAAAAAGCATTCCACCATACCCAATCATTGGGATATGTTTTTCATTATCAATCAGTTTTGGGGTTGTACCTGACGATATTAAAGCATGAAATCCTGATATAGCTCCGCATGCAATTGTGATAAAAACAAACGGGAACACACTCCCCCCAAATATAGGTCCAGAACCATCTGTAAATTGTGTAACCGCTGGCATTTTTATCTCAGGCTGCAAAATTGCAATTGCAATAGCAAGAAAAATCACTGTTCCAAGTTTAACAAAGGTTGATAAATAGTCTCTTGGAGCTAATAACATCCAAATTGGTAAGACAGCAGCTATAAAACCATAAATAATAAGTGCCCATGCTAAAAAAAGACCGCTATGATCAAAGTAACTCCTTAAGGATTCTGAATTATCTATGACGCTTCCTAGATAAACTGCCATCAAAAGTAAAATTACACCAATAGCGGTGGCTTCTAAAACTCTTCCTGGACGAATAAATCGCATGTAAAAACCAACAAGGATTGCTATTGGTATGGTGGCAACGACGGTTGATGTTGCCCAAGGACTATTCTTCATTGCATTGACAACAATTAAACCTAAAACAGCAATAAGAATAATCATAATTATGAAAGTGCCAATTAATGAGGCAAAGCCTGCTAGAGCCCCTAGCTCCTCTTTAGCCATTTGTCCTAAACTTTTCCCATTCCTTCTTACAGAGAAAAATAATATAACCATATCTTGAACAGCTCCGCCTACAACTGCCCCAACTAAAATCCAAATAGTACCGGGTAGATAACCGAATTGAGCTGCAAGTGTCGGTCCAACGAGTGGTCCTGGACCAGCTATCGCTGCAAAATGAATTCCAAACAATACCCACTTATTTGTAGGAACAAAGTCTCGACTATTATTTAATCTAACTGCGGGCGTTTGATTAGTCTCATCTATAACTAATGCTTTAGTTGCAATCCATGCTGCATAAAACCTATAAGCAATTGTATAAATACAAATTGCTGCGGTGATAAACCATATGGCATTAATTGATTCTTCTCTTTGAAGAGCTATTAAAGAAAATGAGAAAGCTCCTAGTAGGGCCACTAGTCCCCAAATGATTTTATTTTTAATATTTTTCATTTTAATAATAAATTTTACTTAGAGGCGTTTCTGGTTCTTTAGGGACACAGGATGCTATCTTATCAATTATTTTCTGGGTTGACCACAAGACCGCCACAGCATCCAGAATATCATCATCTGCAACGTCTTTTTTTTTAAATTTAGCTCTTATTTCTCTAAAATCAAACAAAGGAAAAAATTGTTTTAATAGCCTATATCGCAAATCAAATCCTTCAACAGTTTTTTTTCCATACTCAAGCACTTTCATATTATTCATTGCCATAAAACTTAATTCGGGATGAACTTCATATAACTTTAAATTATTTTCTTTTTTGCAAAAAAGTAATCTGGCTTCTTTTATTTTTTTAAATAAAAACCATGATTGTTTTGAAATCTTTTTCCCACAAACAGAAAAATTGACCTCGCATGCATCTGTGTAGGTTTTTGCAAGTAAAGTTTTTTTGGCTGGTGCTGAAAATATTGAAGAGGCTCTGGATTTTAACAAAGCACGCGCCTCACTGTCCGCCTTCCGAAAACCTTTATCATGAATTTGCAAAGGAATATCAATACCCACAGTTACTTCATTTTTAGCCAAAATTTCTAATTGGCTTAATGAACTAAAAAGTCTGATCTTTAATTCATTTTTATTTATTTCTTCAGCTACAATCCAACCGGCCTTGCATCCATCAATTCCAAAAACATAATTCATATTTGTTATAATTTCATTCCTATTTAACAATTTTAACTTAACTATGTTGAAAAAAAAGATTCTTCTAGGTGTAACGGGGAGTATAGCAGCCTACAAAGCGGCCGAACTTATTCGGCTACTTAGAAAAAATGATTTTTTTGTACAAGTTGTTTTAACAAAGTCAGCAAAGCAATTTGTTACGCCACTAACATTGCAAGCACTTTCTGGAAATCCTGTATTGGAAAATATGTGGGATCCATCAGAAGGCAATGGGATGGAACATATTAACCTATCAAGGACTGCTGATTTAATCTTAATTGCACCAACATCAGGAAACTTTATAGCAAAGCTTGCCAACGGGATAGCAGACGACCTTCTTACAAATCTTTGCCTAGCTAGATCATGCCCTCTTCTTGTTGCGCCTGCAATGAACGTCGAAATGTTTGAAAATAATGCGACTCAAAGAAATATAGAGACCATAAAAGAGGATGGCATCCTAATTTCTGGGCCAGATTCAGGAGAACAAGCTTGCGGAGAAATTGGCTTAGGAAGACTAATAAATTTTAAATCTTTAATGCTTGATATAAAAAAATCTTTAACTCCTCAAATATTTATGAATAAAAACATACTCATTTCCTCTGGAGCTACAGTTGAAAAAATCGATGAAGCAAGAGCAATTACAAATTTAAGTTCAGGCCTAATGGGATTAAAGCTTGCAGAAACTGCTTATGAAATGGGTGCAAATGTTACGGTTATAAGTGGTCACTCCTCTTATGAAATTCCTTCATGTATCAAAAGTATAAGTGCAAAAAATCATGAAGCTATGTATCAATCAATTGTTAAAAATATTATGGATAATGATATTTATATAAGTACTGCGGCCATTTCTGACTATAAGCCATCGTATACAAAAGGTAAGATAAAAAAGGAGAGTGATTGTATTTCAATAGATTTAAAGAAAACTGAAGATATCCTAGGTTACATTGGGGAAAATTTTAGTCATAAGTTTCTTGTTGGTTTCGCAGCCGAATCGGGAAACATCATAAAAAATTCTACAAATAAATTATTATCCAAAAAACTAGATATGGTTATTGGTAACGAGATCAAGGAGTCAATGGGAAAAACAAAAGCCTCAATGGTTATTATTGACCATGACACAAATACAATACTTCCTAAAGCTGAAAAAGATATCCAAAGTAAAATTATCTTAAAGCATATTTTTAAAATTTTATCGAAAGAAAAAGTTCATGACACTATCAATTGATTACAAAATTATAAATCCTTTAATAAAAGATCATATCCCAGCCTATGCATCGGAAGGTTCGGCTGGACTAGATCTTAGAGCATGTATTTCTAATCCTATTGATCTTGAACCTGGAAAAACAGAACTTATCCCTACAGGCATATCAATTTATATTAAAGATCCAGGATATGCTGCACTTATATTGCCCCGATCAGGCCTAGGTCATAAGCATGGCATAGTCTTAGGTAATCTTGTTGGTTTAATTGACTCAGATTATCAGGGTGAACTTTTTATCTCCACATGGAATAGAGGCTTAACTTCATTTTCAATTAAACCACTTGATAGAATTGCACAGTTAGTCATTGTTCCAGTTTCACAAGCAACTTTTAATTTAGTTTCAGAATTTACAGAAAGTGATCGTGGAACAGGAGGGTTTGGTAGTACTGGAAAGTCTTAAAAAAGACTTGATATCACAGCTAATTATATGGATAATAAACGTCTTTTTGCGAATTTGAACAAAAGAGGTTAGATATGGCAAGAGTATGCGACGTAACAGGAAAAAAAACCACTACAGGGAACAATGTTTCTCATGCAAACAATAGAACTCGTCGTAAATTTTTACCTAACTTACAAAGTCGTAAATTTTGGGTTGAAAGTGAAAATCGTTGGGTCTCAATGAAAATTTCAAGTGCTGCTCTTCGTACTATCGATAAGCTTGGTATTGATGAAGTTATCAAGAGAATGCGTGCTGACGGTAAAAAGGTTTAAGGAATAATTATGAGAGAAAAAATAAGACTAGATTCATCAGCGGGTACTGGACATTTTTACACAACAACAAAAAATAAAAGAACCATGACTGAGAAGTTCGAAATTAAAAAATTTGACCCTACTATTCGTAAACACGTAATATACAAAGAAAACAAAATAAAATAGTTTTATTGTTTTGTGATTGACACTCTATGTGGGTATGGTATCTCGATACCATTAGCTTTAAACTCTTCAAAAATAGCCCTATAAATATCTGACTTTAATGCCAAAAATCCCTTGTCAGGATCAACAACGAAACAAGCAATATGAAGATTAACCCCACTGTCGGCAAATTCCTTAACATATACATTTGGTGGTGGATCTTGTATTACTCTTTCCTCAGCGTGACAAACTTTCAAAATGACCTCCATAGCCTTATCAATGGATGACTCATAGCTAATTTGAAGATCTAAAGGTATTTTGACTGTCGTATTAGAAAAAGTAAGATTAGTAATCTCGCTAGTTAATAATTGCTCATTAGGGATAAGTACTTCTATACCATCTAGTCTTCGAATTGCAGTATAACGTGATTTTATTGCTGTTACACGTCCATACTCACCGCTCACATCAATCATATCGCCTACCCTGATTGATTCATCACTCAACAATAAAAAACCACTTATATAATTGGCAGCTACCTTTTGAAAACCAAAAGCTAAACCTAAACCAAAAGCTCCGCCAAAAATGGTTAAAAATGATAAATCAATTCCTAGACTACTCAGAACAAGCACAATCGCGAATATATAAAGCAAAATCTTGAGGACTTTTATTACTACAATTCTTTGATTTGCTCTAAAACTTCTAGATTTTATACTCATGATTCTATTTTCGATAAATCTTGCGAGCGTCATTGCAATTAAAATTGCAATAAATACACCCAAAATAGACTCAACAATTAAAAGCATTGTGATATTTTGATCTGCAATTATAAAATTTATGGATTGAAGTTGTAATTGAAACTGTTTTAAAATTCCAAGTTGATAAGCTAAATAACCGGAGACTAAAATTGCAGCAAATATATTTTCAAATGGTCGAAGCCACGGGCCTGGTTTTAATATATATCTTGCAAATATTATCGCCAATCTGACAAATATAAGGATTACTAGTATAGAATTAGCAAAATACAACAACCGCCATTGAAGGTCACCTTCCCTTAAAAAAAACATAGCGCTGAAAAGTACTGCAAGCATGAAAGATGGCCTAAAAAGCTTAAAAATGTCTTTTAAGTTATTTTGATTTTCTGCTACATATTTTTTACTTAATCTTTTCCTTATCAGATATTCAACAAGAAATGCTGAGCAAACTACCAAAAGCACTAATAGTAATTGTGAAATAAATCCCCAGCTCATTAAAGTTTCTAAAGTAAAGTTATCCCTTAAAAAAAGTATGTTGCTTTGCATTTGTGTATATTCTGAATTCATTTTTTATCTACTTTAAAAATTTATTTACATTAAAACTATAGTTGCAAGTCCCAGAAAAATAAAAAAACCACCGCTATCTGTCATCGCAGTTATTAAAACACTTGAACCAACTGCAGGATCTTTGCCTAGTCGATGCATTAAAAGTGGCATTAACACCCCCATGATCGCCGCAAGCATCAGATTTAAAACCATCGCACTTGCCATAACAAACCCTAAATCAGCATTATTATATAAATAAAATGCAAATAGACCTACTATAGAACCCCATATTAATCCATTTAAAAGTGCGACACTTATCTCTTTATATAGTAATGACCTTATACTTGATTGAGTCAATTGACCTATGGCAAGCGCCCTGACAATCATTGCTGTAGTTTGGTTTCCTGAGTTGCCACCAATACTAGCAATAATTGGCATTAATGCTGCCAAAGCAACCACTTTTTCAATAGAACCCTCAAAAATACCAATGACTCTTGATGCAATAAAAGCGGTTAATAAATTTATTGCTAACCATGCCCATCTGTTTTGAACTGATTTCCATATTGAAGAAAAAATATCTTCTTCTTCTCTTAGTCCAGCCATAGAAAATTTTTCATTTTCAGATTCTTGTCTAATAAAATCCATTACTGCTTCAACGGTTAATCTTCCAACCAACTTATTTTTTTCATCAACTACCGGTGCAGTAACCAAATCGTATCTTTCAAAAGCATTGGAAGCTTCATCAGCTAAGTCTTCTGGCTTGAATAAAACAATCTCTTTAGCCATCACTTTTTTTACTTTTGTTGTTGGTGCATTTACAAGTATTCTTTCTAAAGGTAAAACACCTAAAATTAAACCATCTTTATCTACAACAAATAATTTATCTGTGTGATTTGGTAATTTTTTTATTTTTCTCAAATAATTTAAAACAACTTCTAAAGTTAAATCCTCTCTAATAGTAGTAACTTCAAATTCCATTAAACTTCCTACAGAGTCTTCTGGATAAGATAAAGCAGATTGAAGTCTTTCTCTATTTTGAATATCTAAATTATCAAGTAAATCTTGAAGAACCTGTTCAGGTAAGTCAGGTGCAATATCTGCTATCTCATCAGTTTCAAGTTGTTCTGCAGCTGCTAATAGCTCTGTGCTATCCATATCTGCAATGAGGGTTTGTCTGACAGAGTCTGAAACTTCAATTAAGATATCCCCTTCGTTTTCACTTTTTACCAAATCCCATAAAACTAAACGTTTTTGAACTGGAAGAGATTCAAGAATATCTGCAATATCTGCTGGGTGGAGATCGTCAAGCAAAGCTTCGAGTGAGCTTATATTTTTTTTACTGACAAGATTTTTAATCAATGCATGTTTTTCATCAGATGAGTTATCTAAAGAATTTTCAGAAAACTCAGAACTCTCTAATAGTAGGTCAATTTGCTCTATTAAATCGTTTAGACTCTCTTTTCTTTCAATATTATTTTTCATAGATTCAAATTGATATTACTAATTTATTATTATAAGGACTTTAATTAAAATTAATAAAAAAAAACCAGCATGAAGCTGGTTTTATTTAAAAATATGGCTAAGGTTATTTTTCTTTCTTAGCTTCTTTTTTCTTAGCTGCTGGCTTTTTAGCTTCTGTTTTCTTAGCTACTGGCTTTTTAGCTTCTGTTTTCTTAGCTGCTGGCTTTTTAGCTTCTGTTTTCTTAGCTGCTGGCTTTTTAGCTTCTGTTTTCTTCGTTTCTGAAATTGGTGTTACATCTATTGGATCAGTAGGGTTTGATGAAGTAGGTTTTTTATCTTCTGTGTTTTCTTCTTTTTTAATAGGTCTTTCAACAAGCTCAACATAAGCCATCGGTGCGTTGTCACCTTTCCTAAAGCCACATTTAAGTATTCTTAAGTAACCTCCAGGACGCTTGCTATATCTTGGCCCTAGCTCAGTAAATAATTTACCAACAATTTCTCTATCCCTTAAACGACTAAAAGCTAACCTTTGATTGTGAACGCTAGTTTCTTTTGCAAGAGTTATCATTGGTTCTGCATATTTTCTTAACTCTTTTGCTTTTGGTAGCGTGGTCCTTATAACTTCGTGCTTAAATAATGAAACGACCATATTTTTAAACATAGCTTTTCTATGACTACTTGTTCTATTTAGTTTTCTGTGAGCCTTTCCATGTCGCATTTCTAATACTCCAAACCGTTTTTTAATTTATACTTTTTTCAACGCCTTCTTCAGGCCAATTTTCGACAGTCATGCCAAGAGTTAACCCTTTTGATGACAAAATATCTTTAATTTCATTTAATGATTTTCTCCCTAAATTAGGAGCTTTTAATAAATCACTCTCATTCCTTTGAACTAAATCACCTATGTAATAGATGCTTTCAGCTTTAAGGCAATTTGCTGACCTAACTGTTAATTCGAGATCATCAACAGGTCTTAATAAAACTGGATCTATAACAGGTGCTTCTTTTACCTCAACTTCACTTAACTCACTTTCTAAATTTGCAAAAACAGATAACTGACCTCGTAAAATAAATGCAGCGTCTCTAATTGCTTCTTCAGCGTCAACAACGCCATTAGTTTCAACATCTAAAATTAATTTATCAAGATCAGTCCTTTGCTCAACTCGAGCACTTTCAACAAAATAACTAACTTTATCAATTGGGCTGAACGAAGCATCAATACCTATAAATCCCAGTTCAGTTCCTTTATCTTGACCTTTATTTCTTACTGGTACAGCTTGATAACCTCTTCCCATTTCAACGCGAGCTTCAATATCAATTTTTCCGCCTTTGTTTAAGTGCGCAATTACCAAATCAGGATTTTTAATCTCAACATCATGGCCCACATCAAAATCTCCAGCAGTCACAACACCTTCCTCACTTTTCTTTAAAGTGATAGTAGCACTGGTATTATTATGAATTCTTAAAGCAACTTTCTTAAGATTTAATAAGATATCAACTACATCTTCTTGAACACCATCAATTGTAGAATACTCATGAACTACAGAGTCAATCTTCACCTCCGTAATTGCGTATCCGGGTATTGATGACAAAAGAACTCTTCTAAGAGCATTTCCTAACGTATGTCCAAAACCTCTCTCCATAGGCTCTAGAGTAACTTTAGCTCTATTGGGTGATTTGATATCAACATCAACAATTTTTGGTTTTAAATATTCTGTAGGGCTTATTTCCATAGTTATCCTTATTAATTTTTAAGCTAGATTATTATTTAGAGTAAAGCTCAACAACAAGAGATTCATTAATGGTAGATGGTAAATCATCTCTTTCCGGTTTATTTTTGAATGTTCCTGTTAATTTTTTTACATCAACTTCAAGCCATTCAGGAAGCCCTCTTTCGTCGGCAGCTTCTAAAGCAGATTTAATTCTTAACTGATCTTTTGATTTATCAGTAACTGAAATGCTATCTCCAGGTTGAACTTGATATGAAGGTATATTGACTCTTTTACCATTCACTAAAATACTATTGTGTCTGACAATTTGTCTGGCTTCTGATCTCGAACCACCAAGACCCATTTTATAAGTGACATTATCTAATCTAGACTCCAACATTTGTAAAAGATTTTCGCCAGTAATTCCTTTTTTTCTATCAGCTTCAGCGTAGTAACTTCTGAACTGTTTTTCCAGAACTCCGTAGATTCTTCTTAATTTTTGCTTTTCTCTTAATTGAACACCATAATCAGAAAGTCGTGATGATCTTCTTTGTCCATGTTGGCCTGGAGGGTAATTTCTTTTTTCAATCGCACATTTTTCAGTAAAGCATTTTTCAGCTTTTAAAAAAAGTTTTTCGCCTTCCCTTCTACATTGACGACATTTTGGGTCTAGATTTCTGGCCAATTTGCTCTCCTATAACTCTATAACGTTTGTCATTTATTAAATTCTTCTCTTTTTTGGAGGTCTACATCCATTGTGAGGTACTGGTGTAATATCTTGAATACTTGTAATTTTTAAACCAACAGAATTAAGAGCTCTCACAGAAGATTCTCTTCCGGGACCTGGCCCTTTGATTCTAACCTCAATGTTTTTAACACCATACTCTTGAGCTGCTTTTCCGGCTGCTTCAGCTGCAACTTGCGCTGCAAATGGAGTACTTTTTCTTGATCCTTTAAAACCTGCACCGCCTGAGGTAGCCCAAGAAAGAGCATTGCCTTGTCTATCAGTAATAGTAATTATTGTGTTATTAAAAGAGGCGTGCACATGAGCAATTCCCTCAGAAACATTTTTCTTTACTTTTTTCTTTGCTCGAACGGTTTTATCAACTGCCATAAATTATTTTCCTTTTATTTCCTGATTGCCCTTATTGGGCCTTTTCTAGTTCTTGCATTATTTTTTGTATTTTGCCCTCTGACCGGTAAACCTCTTCTATGTCTTTGTCCTCTGTAACAACCTAAATCCATCAGTCTTTTAATATTCATTGTTACTTCTCTTCGAAGGTCTCCCTCAACTTCATAACCGCCAATATGGTCTCTTAATTTTTCAAGGTCAGCATCTGATAAATCTTTTACTTTTACTGAAGGAGTAATACTTGTTGCTTCACAAATTTTCTTAGCTGTAACTCTCCCAATACCATAGATAGCAGTTAGCGCTATTTCAACATGTTTGTTATCTGATACATTTACTCCAGCAATACGGGCCATACAAAACTCCTAAAATTTAAGGGCTAATATTTTATTAAAGCCCGAAATTATAACTATTTTTTGGTTATTTAACAATGTAAAAATTATCCTTGTCTTTGTTTATGACGTTGGTCTTTCTTACAGATAACTCTTACTACACCGTTTCTTCTAATAACTTTGCAATTTATGCACATTGGCTTAACTGATGCTCTTACTTTCATAACAAATACTCCTTTAAAAACTAACTTACTTAGCCCTAAATGTAATTCTTCCCTTGCTTAAATCATATGGAGAAATTTCAACTGTTACAGTGTCTCCTGGCAAGATTCTTATATAATTCATTCTCATTTTTCCAGAAATATAGCCTAAAACAACATGATCATTTTCTAACTTAACCTTAAATGTTGCATTTGGGAGATTTTCTAAAACTTCACCTTCCATTTCAATAATATCTTCCTTACCCAATTAAAGTCTCCCTCCAGTACCGCCTTTAAAATTTGCTTTCTTTAAAAGGCCTTCGTATTGATAAGACATCATTTGTGATTGGACTTGAGTCATAAAATCCATCGTGACCACAACAATAATGAGAAGTGAGGTGCCTCCAAAATAGAATGGTGTATTAAATTTGAGGATTAATAATTCTGGTAGCAAACAAACTAGAGTGATGTAAATTGATCCAATAAGTGTCAAACGGCCCATTATGGTATCAATATATTTTGCAGTTTGTTCACCTGGTCTAATCCCAGGAACAAAAGCACCACCTTTTTTTAAATTATCTGCAGTTTCGGCTGGATTAAATGTAATAGCTGTATAAAAGTAAGAGAAAAATATAATAGCAACTGCAAACATGATAATGTAAATTGGCTGCCCTGGAGATATGGCGGCACTAATATCTTTTAACCAGTATAAGCTTTCCCCAGAACCGAACCATCCTGCTATTGTTGCAGGGAACAAAATTACACTTATGCAAAAATCGCAGGAATAACACCCGCTTGATTAATTTTTAAAGGTAAGTGAGAGGATTGCCCTCCATACATTTTGTTACCAACTTGTCTTTTCGCATAGTTGATTGTAATTCTTCGCTGCCCTCTCTCAACAAAAACCACAACCGCAGTAACCAAAACAACTGCGACTAATAAAAAGAAAACTAATGGTATTGAAAAAGCTCCAGTCCTTGTCAGCTCAAGTGTATTTCCCAAAGCACTTGGGAGTCCGGCAACAATACCTGCAAAGATAATCATTGAAATACCATTACCAATTCCTCTTTCAGTGATTTGCTCACCTAACCAAACTAGGAACATAGTTCCGCTGACAAGCGTTATTACCGAAGTTAATCTAAAAGCTAAGCCTGGATCTAATACCAAACCTGGTTGTGCTTCAAGTGCAACAGTAATCCCTAAAGCCTGGAAAGCGGCTAATACAACTGTTCCTTGGCGAGTATACTGAGTAATTATCCTCTGACCTGCTTGCCCTTCTTTTTTTAATTCTTTCAATTTTTCTGACATAGATGTCAACAATGTCATAATGATTGATGCTGAAATATAAGGCATGATGCCAAGTGCAAATACAGTAAACCTACTGAGAGCACCTCCAGAAAACATATTAAACATTCCTAGAATTCCACCACTTTGCGAATCAAATAATTTTTTTAATTCAAATGGATCTATTCCAGGAACTGGGATGTGAGAGCCTAATCTAAAAATAATCAAAGCGCCAAGCAAAAATAAGAGACGGCTTTTAAGCTCTCCCATTTTACCTAATTGACTTAATGTGGAATTTTCAGCCAAAACTTACTTCGTTTTTTTAACTGGTTTATCTTCGGCAGAATCGTTCTTTTTTACTTTTGAAGTTTTGGATGTAACATCTTCAACTTTACCACCTGCATCTTTAACAGCTTTCAATGCGCCTTTAGTAATATTAATTCCTTGGATAGTAAGTTTTTTAGTGACCTCTCCAGAGAGAAATATTTTGGCGCTGAGAGATAAATTTGGAATTAGATTTGCTGCCTTCAAAGATAATAAATCAACTACATCAGTATCTAACTTATTTAACTCACTTGTTCTTACAGTGGCATTGTAAGGTTTAGCCATTGACTTAAATCCTCTTTTTGGGAGTCTTCTTTGAATGGGCATTTGTCCACCTTCAAATCCAACCTTATGAAATCCACCTGCTCTTGATTTCTGTCCCTTATGGCCTCTTCCAGCAGTCTTTCCAAAGCCTGAACCTATGCCTCGACCAACACGTCTAGCATCTTTTTTGGCTCCTTCTGATGGCTTTATAGTATTTAATCTCATGTTGAAACCTCTTCTACTTTAAGTAAATAATTCACTGCATTTATCATACCTCTAATTGCAGGAGTATCTTCTAATTCGACGCAGTGTCGCATTCTTCGCAATCCAAGTCCTTTAACTGTTGCTTTATGTGCAATAGATTTATGGATAGGACTTTTTACAAGGGTCACCTTTATTTTTTTTCCTTTAGCCATAACTATCCTCTAATTTCTTCAATTGTTTTACCTCTTTTCGCTGCAATATCTGCAGGTGTATTCATAGAGGATAAGCCGTTCAATGTTGCTCTTACTACGTTATAAGGGTTTGCAGAACCAATACATTTAGCTAAGATATCTGTAATCCCCATAACTTCAAAGATTGCTCTCATTGCACCACCTGCAATTATTCCAGTTCCTTGTGAAGCAGGCAGAATAGTGACCTTTGCAGCCCCATGTCTTCCAGTCACTGAATGATACAAAGTCCCGTTATTTAATTTCACTTTAATCATTCCTCTCTTAGCCTCTTCCATAGCTTTCTGGACAGCGAGAGGTACCTCTCTTGCTTTTCCTTTACCCATTCCAACAGCACCGTCGCCATCACCAACTACACTCAAAGCAGCAAAGCTCATAATACGACCCCCCTTAACAACCTTAGTCACTCGATTGACATTGATCATTTTCTCTCTTAGGCCGTCAGTTTGTTCTTTGTCTTGATTTCCCATATTATTATTTTTATTTTGTGCCATTTTATGTACCGTTCCTAAATTAGAATGTTAAGCCGTTTTCACGTGCAGAGTCTGCCAAGGCTTTTACTCGGCCATGATATCGGTATCCTGATCTATCAAAAGCAACAACTTTTACACCTGCTTTAATAGCTTTATCAGCTATTCTTTTGCCAATTTCTGTAGCTGCATTTGTATCGCTCGTATTTTTTAATTTTTTCTTTACATCGGCCTCTAAAGTTGAAGCTGATGCAATAATTTTATTGGTTTGCCCATCAATAACTTGGGCATATATATTAGTATTTGATCTATGTATAGATAATCTTGTTTTTCCAAGATAAGCCATGCTAGCCCTAGCCTTAGTTGCTCTTCTGATTCTTGCATTATTTTTTTTCATTATCTACCCCTTATGCTTTTTTGGCTTCTTTCATAACAACATGTTCATCGTCGTAACGAACACCTTTACCTTTATAAGGCTCTGGTGGTCTGTAAGCTCTAATTTCTGCAGCTACCTGACCCACAACTTGTTTATTAGAGCTTTTTAAAACAATTTCAGTTTGTGAGGGCGTTTGTGCCGATACGCCCTCAGGTAAATCATGGATAATCGAATGTGAAAATCCAAGTTCTAGATTAATTTTATTGCCTTGTGCTTGAGCTTTATAGCCAACACCTATTAATTGAAGTTTTTTTTCAAAGCCAATAGACACGCCTGTGACCATATTTTGAGTTAGGGCTCTAATTGTTCCTGACATTGCTATTGAATGCTTCGTTTTTTCTTTAGCTGAGAATAAAAGATTATTATCTTCCTTTTTTATCTCTACCTGCCCTTTAAGATCTTGACTCATTTCACCAAGCGGGCCCTTAACTGTAATGTTATTCTCTGTTAGGTTCACCTCTACTTTTTCTGGGATAACTACTGGGTTGTTTGCAACTCTAGACATATCCTCTCCTTATTCAACATAGCAAAGAACTTCACCACCTACACCTTCAGCCCTTGCTTTTATATCCGTCATTACACCCTTGGATGTTGTCACAATCGCAACTCCAAGCCCATTCATAACCTTAGGTAAATTATTACTTGATTTGTAAACTCTCAACCCTGGTCGACTTGCTCTTTGAATATTTTCGATAACTGGCTCACCAGCATAGTATTTCAATTCAATATTTAATAATGGTTTTCCATTATTTTCTTCAATATTAAAATCTTCAATATATCCCTCATCTTTCAGAACATTAGCAATTGCTTTTTTTACCTTAGAGGCTGGTAAAGAAACATTTACTTTGTTTCTCATTTGTCCGTTTCTTATTCGGGTTAACATATCTGATATTGGATCTTGCATACTCATATTTTTTCCCCTTTTACCAACTTGCCTTAACAACACCTGGTACTTCACCAGCCATCATTAGGTCTCTAAGTTTTCCTCTTGCTAATCCAAACTTTTTATAAACACCTCTTGGGCGACCCGTTAAGGCACACCTTGTTCTGAGACGAACAGGACTAGAATTTCTCGGTAGAGATTGAAGTTTTAATCTCGCTTCATTTTTTTGTTCTTTCGAAGCAGATGCATCATTTATGATTTCATTTAAAGCTAATCTCTTAACTTTAAACTTTTCAACCATTTTTAAACGTTTGTTCTCTCTTTGAGTCATGCATAATTTAGCCATATTTTCATTAACTCCTAAATGGAAAGCTGAATGCAGATAGAAGCGCTTTCGCTTCTTCGTCTGTTTTTGCTGTTGTTGTAATTGTAATATTCATCCCTCTAAGTGAATCTATCTTATCGTACTGAATTTCAGGGAAAATAATTTGTTCTTTAATGCCCATATTGTAATTACCACGTCCATCGAATGATTTTGGTGATAGTCCTCTGAAATCCCTTTCTCTTGGAATAGCAATTGAAATTAAACGATCTAAAAAAGTATACATATTTGATTTTCTTAGGGTAACCTTACATCCAACTGGATAATTATCCCTAATCTTAAATCCAGCAATTGATTTCTTCGAGAGAGTAACGATTGGTTTTTGACCTGCAATTTTCTCCATATCTCCAACTGCATTTTCCATAACTTTTTTATCAGCAACAGCTTCACCAACGCCCATATTTAAGGTTATTTTCTCAATCCTTGGTACTTCCATAATTGATTTATACTTAAATTGGTCTGTTAATTCTTTAACAACTGTGCCAAGGTAATAATCTTTTAATCTAGCCATAATTTATCCTAAACGTCTATTGCCTCTTTTGTAGATTTATAAATGCGAATTCTTTTACCATCTTTTAAATCTTTAAAATTAACTTTGTCTTTTTTATTTGATTTTGAGTTGTAGATAGCGATATTTGATAGATTAACTGGCATCTCTTTGCTAACCAAACCACCCTGATCTCCTTTTGCAGGATTAGGTTTGGTATGTTTTTTTGCCATATTCAAACCTTCAACAACTACTTTATTATTCTTCAAGATACTGAGAACGATTCCCTGCTTACCTTTATCTTTTCCAGTATTCAGTATTACTTTGTCACCTTTTCTTATCTTATTCACTTTACAACTCCTAAATAACTTCTGGGGCTAATGACACAATTTTCATAAACCTCTCTGTCCTTAGTTCACGCGTTACAGGTCCAAAAATACGAGTTCCGATTGGCTCTAATTTTGCGTTTAACAGAACTGCAGCATTACCATCAAACTTAATTAAAGAACCATCAGTTCTTCTCACTCCACTTGCTGTCCTCACAACAACAGCTGAATAAACTTCACCTTTTTTTACACGTCCTCTTGGAGCAGCATCTTTAATAGCCACTTTAATGATGTCACCAATACTGGCATATCTTCTTTTTGAGCCACCTAATACCTTGATGCACATCACAGAACGCGCACCAGTATTATCAGCTACATCTAATTTAGATTGTGTTTGTATCATTTTATATTCTCCAACTTAATCCGTTTACCAATCCGGCCTCATAATCTTAGGCCAAAGCCACGGTCAGTATTGGGGCGTTAGCTTGTATTTTTATCTGAACGCCAAAAAGAGCAAAATTATATGTTATTAATGTTACTTTCTCAAGTAAAACATTAGTTAACTTATTTCTCTTGTACTGCCTTTGAAACTATTTTTGTAACAACCCACGACTTGCTTTTTGAAACAGGTTTTCCTTCGGTTATCTCAACCAAATCACCTTCATTTATTTCATTTTTTTCATCATGAGCAAGTACTTTTGTTGAGAGCTTAATAATCTTGCCTACAACTGGATGTTTGACCAGACGAGGAACTCTTACTGTCACAGTCTTTTCCATTTTATTACTTTCGACTTTGCCTAAAAGTGTTCTCATTATTTTTTTTGTTTCAGCCATAATTAATTAACTATCCCCTTTTTCAGCAAGAACAGTCATTACTCTTGCAATATCTTTCCTAATTTTTCCTAATTGATCATTCTTATTTGATTGCTGAGTAGATATCTGCATTCTTGTGGAGAATTGTGCCTTCCTGAGCTCTATCAATTCCTTATTTAAATCTTCTTTATTTTTCTTTCTTAAATCTACAGTCTTCATTACTATCTCCTAACCTCCAAGGTGTCTTGATGCAAATGTTGTAAGCAATGGTAATTTGGCCGATGCTAACCTAAACGCCTCTTTAGCGGTTGCCTCATCAACACCATCCATTTCGTATAACATTTTTCCTGGTTGTATTTCAGCAACGTAATACTCAACACTTCCTTTACCTTTACCCATTCTCACTTCAGCTGGTTTTTTTGTAATAGGCTTATCAGGGAAAATTCTTATCCAAATTCGACCACCCCTTTTAATGTGTCTTGTCATTACTCTCCTTGCAGCTTCAATTTGACGGGCAGTAATTCTTCCTCTACCAGTTGCCTTAAGTCCAAAGTCACCAAAACTAACCTTATTTCCTGTTAAAGCAAGCCCTCTATTTCTACCCTTATGCTGCTTTCTATATTTTTGTCTAGTAGGTTGTAACATTTTTAATTCTCATCTTTTTTTGTTTGAGTAGGTTTTGATTTTTCATCATCTTTTTTCTTTATGGAGACTTCAGGTTTTTTTGTTTCTGTTTCTGTTTCTGGTTTGCTTTTTTTAACGGCTGCTTTTATTGTTTTCTTTGGCTTATCTTGCTCTTCAATTTTCTCAACTTGATGTTCAGTAGCAACTTTTGGTGAAGTTGCATCTTCGAAAATTTCACCTTTAAAAACCCAAACTTTAACTCCAATGATCCCATATTGAGTCTGCGCTCGAGCTGTACCGTAATCAACGTCTGCTCTAAGAGTATGAAGTGGGACTCTTCCTTCACGATACCATTCAGATCTAGCAATTTCTATTCCATTAAGTCTTCCTGAGCTCATAATTTTTATGCCTTGGGCGCCAAGTCTCATAGCATTTTGCATAGCTCGTTTCATAGCTCTTCTGAACATTACTCTTTTTTCAAGTTGTTGTGCAATGCTTTGAGCAATCAAAGTTGCATCAATCTCAGGCTTTCTTACCTCCTCAATGTTTAATTGAACAGGGATGCCCATCAGGTTTTGAATAGAAGATCTTAGTGATTCAATATCTTCGCCTTTTTTTCCTATTACAATGCCTGGTCTTGCAGAGAAAATAGTTATTTTCGCGTTCTTAGCAGGTCTTTCAATTAAAATTCTACTTACTGCAGCATTTACTAATTTTTTATTTAAAAATTCTCTAACTTTAATGTCGTTATTAAGCAGGCCAGCAAAATTTTTGGTGTTTGAATACCAACGTGAAGACCAGTTTTTATTAGTTGCTAGGCGAAAACCTGTTGGATTAATTTTTTGTCCCATATTTTTCTCTTTTAGTTGCCCACAGTCACTGTAATATGACATGTTGGTTTTATTATTCTTTTACCGCGCCCTTTAGCACCGGCACGTTGTCTTTTTAGTACTGTACCTTTATCGACATAGATAGTTTTTATTGATAACTCATCAATATCAGCCCCATTATTATTTTCAGCATTTGCTATGGCGGATTCTACAACTTTCTTAACAATTTCAGCACCTTTTTTTGGACTAAAATTTAATATATCAAGTGCACTATCAACTTTTTTTCCTCTTATTGAATCAACCACTAATCTCGCTTTCTGTGGAGAAATCCTTACACCTTTAAGTTTTGCAGAAACTTCAATAGCCATATTTAATTATTCCTTAGTTTTCTTATCGCCGGTATGGCCTTTAAAAGTCCTTGTACCAGCAAACTCTCCAAGTTTGTGTCCAATCATATTTTCAACAATTAGCACTGGAGTATGTTGTCTTCCGTTATGAATAGCAATAGTCAAACCAATAAAATTGGGAAGAATAGTTGATCTTCGTGACCAAGTTTTAATTGGTTTACGATCTCGTGTTTCAGATGCTAACTCAACCTTTTTTGCCAAATGGGCATCCACAAATGGGCCTTTCTTTATTGATCTAGACATATTTCCTATTTACCTTTTATTTGATGGTCTACGGCTAATTCTCATATTATCCGTACGTTTATTGTTTCTTGTTCTAAATCCTTTTGCAGGGGTGCCCCATGGGCTAACTGGATGACGACCACCAGAAGTTCTTCCCTCACCACCACCATGAGGATGATCAACTGGATTCATCACAACTCCTCTAACAGTAGGTCTAATTCCTCTCCATCTTGTTGCGCCAGCTTTACCGATCGATCTTAATGAATGCTCTTCATTACCTACTGTTCCTATTGTTGCTCTGCAATCAACATGTACCTTTCTCACTTCACCAGATCTTAATCTTAATTGTGCATACATTCCTTCTCTAGCAAGTAATTGAATTGATGTTCCAGCTGAACGAGCAATTTGTGCTCCCTTTCCAGGCTTTAACTCAATACAATGCACTGTACTTCCAACTGGTATATTTTTTAAAGGGAGTGAATTTCCTATTTTGAAAGGAGCTTCATTTCCGCTTAATAATTCCTCTCCGACAGAAATTCCTTTTGGCGCAATAATATATTTTCGCTCCCCATCTGCATAACATAAAAGAGCAATATGTGATGATCGATTTGGATCGTATTCAATTGTCTCAACTTTTGCAGGAATTCCGTCTTTATTTCTTTTAAAGTCTATTAACCTTATGAACTGTTTATGTCCACCACCTTGATGTCTTACTGTAATTCTTCCAGAGCTATTCCTACCGGAACCTCTTGTCTTTTTTTGTAATAATGGACTATAAGGTTTACCTTTATGAAGACCAGGAGTTACAACTTTCTCAAGACCCCTTCTTCCTGGTGATGTTGGTTTTACTTTTATGATAGCCATTTATATTTCCTTTATACCTTTTACTCGCCGGTAAAATTTATTTCTTGTCCATCTTTAAGACTAATATAAGCTTTTTTCCAATCATTTCTTTTGCCCATTAGCCTCCCCATTCTTTTCGACTTTCCATTCATATTTAGAATATTTACTGACGTAACCTCAACTTTGAACATAAGTTCAATAGCCTCTTTAACCTCTTTTTTTGTTGCATCTTTTTTTACCTTGAAAGCAATTTGATTATGCTTATCTGCAACCATAGTTGCTTTCTCGGTTACTTGAGGTGCTAAAACAGCTTGTAATGATTTATTCACGCTCATGCGAACATCCCTTCTAATTGTTTAATTGCTGCTGAAGTTGCTATAACCTTTTGAAAATGAACCAAACTTACTGGATCAGCATACTTTGCTTCCACAACGAGTACATGAGGTATATTTCTTGAAGAAAGGTATAAATTTTCGTTAAATTCATCAATTAAAACTAAAACATTATTTTTCACCCCAAATGAATTAATTTTTTCTAAAAACTTCTTAGTTTTTGGAGTTTCAACATCAAACTTCTCAACTACTGTCAGCCTATCTTGCCTCACAATTTCCGACAAAATAGATCTCATACCAGCCTTGTAAGCCTTTTTATTAAGTTTTTGTGTGAAATTTTCATCTGGTCTATTAGGAAATGCTCGGCCTCCACCTCGCCAAATTGGGCTTGATGTCATTCCAGCTCGGGCTCTTCCTGTTCCTTTTTGTGCCCAAGGTCTTTTTGTGGTGTGTCGAACTTCAGCTCTTGTTTTTTGTGATCTAGTTCCTGTCCTTCCATTGTTCATGTATGAAGTCACAAGCTGATGAATTAAACCTTCATTGAAATCCCTAGCAAATGCATTATCAGATGCACTTACAGTCTTTTTAGTTGCCTTACCTTTATTATCAATTAATTTAAATTCCATTATTTACCTGCCTTCACTTTGATAGCTGGTTTTATCTCAATATCTGAACCTTTGGATCCAGGTACTGCACCTTTAATGAGAATAAGATTTCTTTTAGCATCAATACGAACAACCTCAAGGTTTTGAGTCGTTCTTCTTTTTGAGCCAAGTTGCCCAGACATTTTCTTACCAGGAAAAACTCTGCCTGGATCTTGACAATGTCCAGTTGATCCTAGTGAATTATGAGATACTGAAACACCGTGTGTTGCTCTTTGTGATCTGAAATGATGTCTTTTTTGCGCTCCAGAAAAACCTTTACCAATGGTAATCCCAGTAACATCAACTTTTTGTCCTTTTTCAAAGTTGTCTACTGAAAAAATTGAATCGATTGAATGATTAGATAAATCATCTGTAGATTTAAGTTTGAACTCTCTGAGACCAACGCCTGCTTCTTTAGCAGCTTTAGCATAATGACCAGTTTTTGCTTTGTTTAACTTGGATGCTTTCACACTACCATGTGCAACTTGAATAGCTTGATAGCCATCAGTTTCATTAGTTTTAATCTGGGTCACACGATTTGGAACTACTTCTAGCACCGTAACAGGAATTGATATTCCATCATCAGTGAAAACACGAGTCATTCCTACTTTGCGACCTACAAGCCCTAAGCTCATGATCATTTCCTTATAATTATTATTGTGCAAACTAATTACAATTGATTAGTTTGTTTTTTAAAAAGAGCGCTATTATAACTAACGCTAATTAATTTTACAACTTAATTTCTACATCAACTCCGGCTGGAAGATCTAGTTTCATCAAAGCATCGACAGTTTTGTCAGTAGGTTCTAAAATATCCATTAGACGCTGGTGCGTTCTAATCTCAAATTGATCCATTGCTTTTTTATTCACGTGCGGTGATCTAAGCAAATCAAAACGTTCTTTTCTTGTTGGAAGAGGTATTGGACCTTTTACAAGAGCTCCTGTTCTTTTTGCTGTGTCTACAATTTCTTGTGCAGATTGATCTATTAGTTTGTAATCAAATGCTTTTAAGCGAATACGTATTTTTTGTGAAGCCATTATTCATTTTCCTTTTAAGAGCGAATGTCCATTTCAGAACACTTTTTTTTAAATTAACTTATTCTATTACTTTAACTACAACACCTGAGCCAACTGTTCGGCCACCCTCACGAATCGCAAATCTCAATCCTTCTTCCATCGCGATTGGTGCAATTAGTGTTGCTGTAATCGATACATTATCTCCTGGCATTACCATTTCTGTTCCTTCTGGTAACTCTACCGCGCCTGTTACATCAGTTGTTCTGAAGTAAAATTGTGGGCGATACCCATTAAAGAATGGCGTATGTCGTCCACCTTCCTCTTTACTTAAGCTATAAATTTCAGCAGTAAATTTAGTATGTGGTTTAATTGAACCTGGTTTACAAAGGACTTGGCCACGTTCTACATCTTCTCTTGCTGTACCTCTTAATAAAACACCAACGTTATCACCAGCTTGTCCTTGATCTAGTAACTTACGGAACATTTCAACACCAGTACATGTTGTCTTTACTGTGTCTTTAAGTCCAACAATTTCAATTTCTTCGTTTACTTTCACAATGCCTCGTTCTACACGGCCCGTTACTACAGTTCCACGACCTGAGATTGAGAATACATCTTCAACCGGCATTAAGAAGTCACCATCAACAGCACGTTTAGGTTCTGGGATATAGCTATCAAGTGCTTCAGCAAGTTTTAAAATAGCTGGTTCACCGATATCTGACTGATCGCCTTCAAGTGCTTTTAGTGCTGAGCCCATCACAATAGGAATATCATCGCCTGGGAAATCATATTTGCTTAGTAGTTCACGAACTTCCATTTCAACTAACTCAAGAAGCTCCTTATCATCTACCATATCTGCTTTGTTTAGAAATACAACAATGTGTGGAACACCCACTTGTCTTGATAAGAGAATATGTTCACGAGTCTGAGGCATTGGGCCGTCAGCTGCAGAACATACAAGGATTGCGCCGTCCATTTGAGCAGCACCTGTAATCATGTTTTTCACATAATCCGCATGGCCTGGGCAGTCTACGTGAGCATAATGACGCTTATCTGTTTCATATTCAACATGAGATGTATTGATTGTTATGCCACGCGCTTTTTCTTCTGGCGCTGAATCAATCTCTGCAAAATCTTTTTTGTCCCCACCAAATTTTTTGGTAAGTACTGTTGATATTGCTGCTGTTAATGTTGTTTTACCATGATCCACGTGACCAATTGTGCCAACGTTCACATGGGGTTTATTTCGCTCAAATTTATCCTTAGCCATAATCTCTTATCCTTATAAAACAGTTTTATATCTTTAGTTTTTATTAATTACCGCTTCAGCTACATTTCTAGGTGCTTCTGAATAGTGTTTAAATTCCATTGAGTAAGTGGCTCTTCCCTGTGATAATGACCTTACAGTAGTCGAATATCCAAACATTTCAGCCAATGGAACTTCACATCTAATAACCTTTCCTGTTGCATTATCTTCCATACCTTGCACAATACCTCTTCTAGAAGATAAGTCTCCCATAACATCTCCCATGTACTCTTCAGGAGTTTCTACTTCAACTGCCATCATTGGCTCAAGTAAGACTGGGTCAGCTTTTTTACAGCCATCTTTAAAGGCAAATGAAGCTGCCATTTTAAACGCATTTTCATTTGAGTCAACGTCATGGAAAGAACCATCAAATAATGTAACTTTAACGTCTTCAATAGGGTATCCCGCAAGCACTCCTGCTGTAATTGTCTCTTTAAGACCTTTATCAACAGCGGGGATAAATTCTCTAGGAACTGCACCACCTTTAATCATATCGATGAACTCATATCCTTTTCCAACTTCATTTGGCTCAATTTTAAGCCAAACATGACCATACTGACCTTTACCACCAGACTGCTTAACAAACTTACCTTCTTGCTCAACTGGTTTTTTAATCGCTTCGCGATAAGCTACTTGCGGTGAACCAATATTTGCATCAACAGAAAATTCACGCTTCATTCTATCAACTAAGATTTCAAGGTGCAGTTCACCCATTCCCGAAATAATTGTTTGGTTCGTTTCCTCGTCAGTTTTAACTCTAAATGAAGGATCTTCCTGCGCTAGCCTTCCGAGTGCTATTCCCATTTTTTCTTGATCAGCTTTAGTTTTTGGTTCCACCGCAACATGAATTACAGGTTCAGGGAAAACCATACGTTCCAAAATAACTGCATTTTTTTCATCACATAATGTGTCACCGGTTGTGACATCTTTTAAACCTACTGCAGCTGCAATATCCCCAGCATAGATCTCTTTGATTTCTTCTCGGTTATTAGCATGCATCTGCAAAATTCGTCCAATTCTTTCTTTTTTTCCTTTAACAGGATTATAAATTGTGTCTCCAGCCCTAACTACCCCTGAGTAAGCTCTGAAGAAAATTAGTTGCCCAACAAATGGGTCGGTCATAATTTTAAATGCTAGCGCAGAGAAAGGCTCATCATCTTTTGCATGTCTAACAATTGGTTTATCAGATTCATCTACGCCAGGTATAGGCGGAACATCTAACGGAGCTGGCATTAGCTCAATAACAGCATCCAACATGGCCTGAACACCTTTATTTTTAAAGGCAGATCCACAAAGCATAGGGACTATTTCATTTGAAATCGTTCTTATTCTGAGCCCTTGCTTAATCTCATCTTCTGATAACTCACCTGTCTCCAGATACTTGTTCATTAATTCTTCATTTGCTTCTGCTGCAGTTTCAACCATATTGTCATGCCATTTCTGACATGTATCTTTGAGATCATCGGGAATATCTGCATATTCAAACTTAATTCCAAAATTTTCTTCTTCCCATAAAATGGCTTTCATTTTTACAAGATCAACTACACCCGTAAATGTCTCAGCAGCTCCAATTGGAACTTGAATAGGGATTGGGTTTGCTTTTAATCTTGATTTCATTTGATCGTAACATTTGAAAAAGTCAGCTCCTGCTCTATCCATCTTGTTTACAAATGCCATTCTTGGTACTTGATACTTATTCGCTTGTCTCCAAACAGTTTCAGATTGAGGTTGAACGCCACCAACTGCACAATAGACCATGCAAGCGCCATCAAGAACTCTCATTGATCTTTCAACTTCAATTGTAAAATCGACGTGGCCTGGGGTATCAATAATATTTATTCTATGCTGATCGAATTGATTAGCCATTCCACTCCAAAAACAAGTAGTTGCAGCGGATGTTATCGTAATTCCTCTCTCTTGCTCTTGCTCCATCCAATCCATAGTGGCCGCACCATCATGCACCTCACCAATCTTATGATTAACACCTGTATACAACAAAATTCTTTCGGTTGTTGTAGTCTTACCTGCATCAATATGGGCACTGATACCTATGTTTCTATAACGACTTATTTGAGTTTTACGAGCCACTTTTTTAATTACCTTGTCTAGTTAATTTAATATTTAAAACCTGAAGTGTGAGAAAGCTTTATTTGCCTCTGCCATTCGATGAACTTCATCTCTTTTTTTCATTGCAGCACCTTTGTTTTCTGACGCCTCTAAAATTTCAGCAGCGAGTCTTAAACCCATTGATTTTTCGCCTCTATTTCTAGCTGCATCACGAAGCCATCTCATTGCCAAAGCAGATCTTCTTGATGGTCTCACCTCAACTGGGACTTGATAATTTGCACCACCCACTCTCCTACTTTTTACCTCAACCACTGGCCGTATATTTTCTAATGCCAATGAAAATGTTTCCAAAGGGTCTTTTCCACTTTTATTTTTTATCTGATCAAAAGCGCCATATATAATTCTTTCAGCAACGGATTTCTTCCCGCTGTTCATTATGACATTTACAAACTTTGATACCTCTTGACTTGAAAACTTTGGGTCATCAAGTATTACTCTTTTCGGGACTTCTCTTCTTCTAGGCATAGTTTTTAATCTCTTTTAATTAGGTTGCTTTGGGGCGCTTAGCTCCATACTTAGATCTAGCTTGCTTTCTATCATTTACTCCAGCAGTGTCTAAACTACCACGAACCATATGGTAACGAACACCAGGTAAATCTTTTACTCTTCCACCTCTTAACAATACCACTGAGTGTTCTTGAAGATTGTGCCCCTCACCACCGATATAACTAATCACTTCATATCCTGTTGTGAGTTTGACCTTTGCAACTTTTCTTAAAGCTGAGTTAGGTTTTTTTGGAGTTGTTGTATAAACCCTAGTACATACTCCTCTTTTTTGAGGAGAGGCATTTAACGCTGGTACTTTACTCTTCTCTATAACTCTCTTTCGAGGTTTACGAATTAATTGATTAATTGTGGGCATCTAATTTCCTTAAAATTTAATTGCTTTATGTATATTAAAATCTTCAAAAAGACGAGAATTGTATTTTGCTTCTACCATAATGTCAATTTAATTTATTAAATTACTTAACATCATCTAACTTCTCTTCCTTATTCTCTTCTTCATTGATTTTCAATTCAGTTTCGTCAATTTTTTCATTGCTATCTGTTTGGAAAGCAGCTTCAGCTTCTGCAAGAGCAGCTGATTTCTCATCTATTTCATTTGAAGCATTTTTACTTGCTTCAAGCTTTGCCTTTCTATTCAAATGATGAGCCATCCCTGAACCAGCTGGTATCAGTCTTCCAACAATGACATTTTCTTTTAAACCTCTTAACTTATCTCGTTTACCAAGTATGGCTGCCTCAGTAATCACCCTTGTTGTCTCTTGGAATGAAGCTGCAGATATAAATGAATCGGTCGCCAACGAAGCCTTAGTTATTCCTTTAAGAACATACTCAAACTCAGCTGGTTTTTTCTTTTCAGAAATTGCTTCTTCATTCGCATTCAATAGCTCTGCTCTTTCTACCTCCTCTCCTGGTATAAAGTGTGTATCACCTTTTTTGGTAATCCTTACTCTTCTTAACATTTGCCTTACTATAACTTCAATATGCTTATCATTAATTAGAACACCTTGAAGTTTGTAAACCTCTTGAACTTCATCAATGATGTATCTAGCAAGAGCTTCAGGTCCCCTAAGCATTAAAATATCAACTGGATCAGCTGGACCATCGACAATTATTTCACCTTTATTGACTATTTGTCCATCATGAGCTGTAACATGTTTATCCTTAGGGATTAAGAATTCTTTTGATTCACCATCCTCTGCTGTAATCACAAGTCTTTGCTTTCCTTTTGTATCCTTACCAAAAGATACTGTGCCTGTCATTTCAGCTAAAACACCTGCGTCTTTAGGTGATCGTGCTTCAAATAATTCAGCTACTCTAGGAAGACCTCCAGTTATATCTCTTGTTTTAGAAGCTTCCTGAGGTATTCTTGCTAAAACATCGCCAACTGCGACATCTTGATTATCATTTACCGTAATAATGTAACCTTTTTGAAAAGTTACATTCACTGGGCTCTCTGAATTAACAAGCTTTACTTCCTCATTTTTTTCATTCATCAATCTAATTTGAGGCCTTGTTCCTTTTGATGACCCAGCTTTTTGTTTGGCATCAATTACTTCTAAAGTTGATAAACCTGTTACATCATCTATTTTCTTTTCAACAGTTACGCCTTCTTCAACGTTTTCAAATTTAACCTTACCTGCATATTCAGATATGATTGGCCTTGTGTGTGGGTCCCATGTGGAAAGTATACTTCCAGCTTCTACTTTATCTCCATCAGAACCTAGAAGAGTTGCCCCGTAAGGTACTTTGTGGCTCTCCTTTTCTCTTCCATTATCATCTTCTATATAGAATTCACTATTTCTTGAAATGATAACTTTCTCTGATTTCGCATTGGTTACATAACGCATCGTTGAGGTAAACCTTAATATTCCTGAAGATTTTATTTCAATTTGATTAGCAGATGCTGCCCTTGAAGCTGCGCCTCCAATATGGAAGGTCCGCATTGTTAGTTGTGTACCTGGTTCACCAATTGATTGAGCAGCAATAACACCAACAGCTTCACCTTGATTGATAAGTGAGCCTCTACCTAAATCACGGCCATAACAACGAGCACAAATCCCATATCTAGTGTTACAAGTTAAAGCTGTTCTAACCTTCACTTCATCGATACCAAGATTTTCAATTTGATCAACTTCACTTTCATTTAGCAAAGTTCCTGCAGCAAATAATACCTCTTGGGTTTCTGGATTTAAAATATCAACTGCAGCAGCTCTGCCTAAAATCCTATCTTTTAAAGGCTCAACTATTTCACCACCTTTAACAAGAGCTTTAGTTAAAAGACCGTCCTCAGTCCCACAATCATGCTCTGTGACAACTAAATCTTGGGTTACATCAACAAGCCTTCTTGTTAAATATCCAGAATTAGCTGTTTTTAGTGCAGTATCTGCGAGCCCCTTTCTTGCTCCATGAGTAGAAATAAAGTATTGAAGAACATTAAGTCCATCTCTAAAGTTTGTTTTAATAGGTGTTTCAATGATTGAACCATCTGGCCTAGCCATTAGCCCTCTCATTCCTGCAAGTTGTCTTACTTGTGCCGCAGATCCTCTTGCGCCTGAATCAGCCATCATATAAATCGCATTAAACGATTCTTGATTTACTTGATTTCCTTTTTCATCTTTTAATATCTTCCCAGAAATATCTTTTACAGGCTCCTCTTTGATTTTTCTCATCATCGCATCGGCAATTGTATCTCCAGTGCGAGACCAAATATCAACAACTTTGTTATATCTTTCTCCTTGAGTTAAAAGGCCTGATGAATATTGCTCCTGAATCTCTTGAACTTCAGCATCAGCTTGTTCAATAAGGTTTACCTTTTCATCAGGAACAAGCATATCGTGGACGCTGATTGACATGCCAGCTCTGGTAGCAAACTCAAAACCTTTATTTTTAAGATTATCAGATAAAATAACTGTATCTCTGATGCCAATTTTCCTGAATCCTACATTAATTAGCCTAGAAATCTCTTTCTTGTTAAGTGTTTTATTTAGTAAATCAAATGAGAGTCCCTCTGGTAAAATTTCTGACAACAATGCTCTTCCACAAGTTGTTTCGTAGCGTTTCACTTTTGCAGTTTTACTATTATCAAAATTAATTTCGCTCTCATTAATACGAACAGTTATTTTTGCATGAAGGCCAACAAATCCTTGATCATATGCTTTTCTTAATTCGTCAATATCTGCAAATTTCATACCTTCACCTAGAGCTGCAATTTTCTCTCTAGTCATATAATAAAGACCTAAAACAATATCCTGCGATGGCACGATAATTGGTTCACCATTTGCTGGAGAAAGCACATTATTTGAAGCCAACATTAGAGTTCTTGCCTCCATTTGTGCTTCAAGGGATAAAGGTACATGAACAGCCATTTGATCACCATCAAAATCAGCATTAAAAGCTGCACAAACTAATGGATGAAGTTGGATTGCTTTCCCTTCAATAAGAACTGGCTCAAAAGCTTGAATTCCAAGCCTATGAAGTGTAGGAGCTCTGTTAAGAAGAACAGGGTGTTCACGAATTACATTCTCTAGAATATCCCAAACTTCTGGTCCTTCAGCCTCAACAATTTTTTTCGCATTTTTAATTGTTGTTGCTAATCCCTGTAACTCTAATTTATTAAAAATAAATGGTTTGAATAATTCCAAAGCCATTTTTTTTGGGAGGCCACATTGATGTAATTTTAACTGAGGCCCAACTACGATTACAGACCTTCCAGAGTAATCAACCCTTTTTCCAAGTAAATTCTGTCTAAAACGACCCCCTTTGCCTTTAATCATATCAGCTAATGATTTCAAAGGTCTTTTGTTAGCGCCTGTCATTATTTTACCGCGTCGGCCGTTATCTAAAAGAGAGTCAACCGCTTCTTGTAACATCCTTTTTTCATTTTTGACAATGATTTCAGGAGCTCTTAAGTCTATGAGACGTCTTAATCTATTATTTCTATTAATGACTCTTCTATATAGATCGTTCAAATCTGATGTAGCAAACCTGCCTCCATCAAGAGGCACTAATGGCCTTAATTCCGGGGGGAGTACTGGTAGAACTTTTAGTATCATCCACTCAGGTTTGATACCTGAAGTCTGGAATGCCTCTAAAACTTTAAGTCTTTTTGCTATTTTTTTAACCTTTGCGTCAGAAGTTGTTTTCTCAAGTTCTTCTTTTAATTTTTCAATTTCTTCAGTTAATCTAATTGACCTGAGGAGCTCCTCTATTCCTTCTGCACCCATCACAGCTTTAAATTCATCGCCATGTTGTTCTGAGAATTTTAAGTAATCATCTTCGGATAAAATTTTGCCGACTTGAAGCTCTGGATCTGGAATCATATGATTCTCAGTCACTATATATGCCTCAAAATAAAGAACTCGTTCTATATCTCGCAGAGGAATATCCAAAACCATACCCAATCTACTCGGTAAACTTTTTAAGAACCATATATGTGCGACGGGACTTGCAAGTTCAATAATTCCCATACGCTCTCGTCTTACCTTCGATAAAGTAACCTCAACTCCACATTTCTCACAGATTACACCTCTATGCTTCAGTCGTTTATATTTACCACAAAGGCATTCATAATCTTTTACTGGGCCAAATATTTTTGCACAGAAAAGTCCATCTCTTTCTGGCTTGAAGGTTCTATAATTAATTGTTTCTGGTTTTTTAACCTCACCGTAAGACCATGATCTAATTTTTTCAGGAGAAGCAAGTGCAATCCTGATAGCATCAAATTCTTCTTGTTGGGTGTTAGTTCTGAACAAGTCTAATAAAGCTTTCATTTGCAATCTTCTCCTTAGTTTCTATCAAGATCAATATCAATTGCCAAAGATCGAATCTCTTTGGTCAGAACATTAAACGACTCTGGCATACCAGCATCAATTTTATGTTCACCTTTAACAATGTTTTCATACACTTTAGTTCTTCCAGAAACATCATCTGATTTCACAGTTAACATTTCTTGGAGGGTATAAGAGGCTCCATAAGCTTCAAGCGCCCAGACCTCCATCTCACCAAATCTTTGTCCACCGAATTGTGCCTTACCACCCAGAGGTTGTTGCGTTACAAGTGAATAAGGCCCAGTTGAACGGGCATGCATCTTATCATCTACAAGATGGTGAAGTTTCAGTATATGCATATAACCAACTGTCACTGGCCTATCAAAGGCATCACCTGACCTACCATCATATAAACGTACCTGAGTTTTGTTCGCAGCAAAGTTAAGTAATTTAGTATGTTCATGATCATCAGGATAGGCAATATCAAGCATGTCTTGAATATCTGATTCAGCAGCTCCATCAAAAACTGATGTTGCGAAAGGGACGCCATCAATCAAATTTTCAGCAAGCTCAGTAACTTCATTATTTTTGAGTGCCTTAATATCTTCTTTTTTGCCAGAAGATGAATTATATATTTTATCTAATAAGCCCCTTACTTCGTTAATATTTTTATTTTCATTAAGGGCTTCATCTATTCTCTTTCCTAACCCCTTGGCCGCCCAACCTAGATGCATTTCTAAAACTTGCCCAATATTCATCCTGGATGGAACTCCCAATGGGTTTAAAACAACATCAAGTGTTGTACCGTCAGACATATAGGGCATATCTTCGACCGGGACAATTTTTGATATCACACCTTTGTTCCCGTGTCTTCCAGCCATCTTATCTCCTGGCTGAATTCTTCTTTTAACTGCCATATATACTTTAACCATTTTTTGAACACCAGGAGGCAACTCATCGCCTTGAGTTAACTTTCTCTTTTTCTCCTCAAATCTTATATCAAATTCTTTCTTTGCCTTATTTAAATTCTCTTTTAAAGATTCAAGATTTTTGGAGTCTTTGTCATCTGATAATCTGATATCAAATCTATCGTATCTTTCAATATCATTTAAAATTTCTTTGGTGATTTTAGCTCCCTTTTTAAGGCCTTTTATTCCACCCGATAAAGTTTTACCTAAAACTAGTTTTTCAATTCGGCTAAAAGTATCATCCTCAACAATTCTTAACTGATCAGCTAAGTCTTTTTGAAAGGCATCTAGTTGAGCATTAATAATCTGCTCAGCTCTAGCATCTCTATCAATTCCTTCTCTTGTGAAAACTTGCACATCAATAATTGTTCCAGCTTGACCAGATGGGACTCTCAAACTGGTGTCTTTCACATCTGAGGCTTTCTCACCAAATATTGCTCTCAATAACTTTTCCTCTGGAGTTAGTTGAGTTTCACCTTTAGGTGTGACCTTGCCAACTAAAACATCACCTGCTTCAACTTCTGCACCAATATGTATTATTCCTGCTTCATCTAATCTTCCAAGCATGCTTTCAGATAAATTTGATATATCTCTTGTGATCTCTTCTGGTCCAAGCTTCGTATCTCTTGCAACAACTTGGAGCTCTTCAATATGAATTGATGTATATCTATCATCAGAAACTACTCTTTCAGAGATCAAAATAGAATCCTCAAAGTTATATCCATTCCAAGGCATAAAGCCTACTAACATGTTTTGACCAAGAGCAAGTTCGCCTACATCTGTGGATGCACCATCAGCAATGATATCGCCTCTTTCTATTTTATTTCCAATTTTTACAAGTGGTTTTTGGTTGATATTTGTATTTTGGTTTGATCTCGTATATTTGGTTAAATTGTATATATCGACACCTACCTCTCCTTGTGTCGCTTCTTTATCGTTTACCTTGATTACAATTCTTTGTGAATCAACATAGTCAACTATGCCGCCTCTTTTTGCTTGAACGGTTGTTCCAGAATCAGTTGCAACTGTTCTTTCAATACCGGTACCAACTAAAGCCTTCTCTGCACGCAAACAAGGAACCGCTTGTCTTTGCATATTAGCTCCCATCAAAGCCCTATTAGCATCGTTATGTTCAAGAAATGGTATAAGTGAGGCAGCAACAGAAACAATTTGTCCTGGAGCAACATCCATATAATTCACATTTTCATTACTTGCTAGAGTAAATTCGTTTTTGAACCTTGATGAAACAAGAGTCTCTTTAAAACTTCCTTTGTCATTCAACTCTGAATTAGCTTGAGCGATTGTGTAATCACTTTCTTCTATAGCTGAAAGATAATCAATACTTGTCTTGACTTTACCGTTTTCAACAACTCTATAAGGTGTTTCCAAAAAACCATACTTATTTGTTTTTGCATAAAGTGCCAAAGAATTAATAAGTCCAATATTAGGTCCTTCAGGCGTTTCAATAGGGCAAACTCTTCCATAATGGGTTGAATGAACGTCCCTAACCTCAAAACCAGCTCGCTCCCTTGTTAATCCCCCTGGTCCAAGAGCAGAAATTCTTCTTTTATGTGTAATCTCTGAAAGTGGATTTGTTTGATCCATAAATTGTGATAATTGAGATGAACCAAAAAATTCCCTTATCGCACTTGAAATTGGTTTTGAGTTAATAAGATCATGTGGCATAAGGTTATCTGCCTCAGCTTGCCCTAATCTCTCTTTTACTGCTCTTTCAACGCGAACTAACCCAGTTCGAAATTGATTTTCAACAAGCTCACCAACTGATCTAATTCTCCTATTTCCAAGATGATCGATATCATCAATTTCACCTCTGCCATTTCTCAACTCAATTAGGATACCTACAACAGCCAAGATATCTTCTTTCGTTAATATAGTCTCGCCTTCCTCAGAATTTTGATCTAAATGACTTTGAAGTTTTTGCATCCATGGTGCAAATTGTTCAGCATTTTTTGGATAGGCTCTTTTATTAAACTTCATACGACCCACATTAGATAAATCGTATCTTTCATGCTTAAAAAACATTCCCTCAAACAAATTTTCAACTGAATCAGCTGTTGGTGGTTCACCAGGCCTCATCATTCTATAAATTGCAACTTTAGCTTCATATTGATCTGGTATTTCATCTGTTGTTAAAGTTTGAGATATGAAGTCTCCATGATCTAAATCGTTTGAATACAAGGTTTGAAAAGAATCAATTCCATTCTCTATAATTTTGTCTAAAACAGGATATGTCTTTCCTTCTTCATCTTTTTTACTTTCAGCTAAGACGATTTCTTCATTCGCATGTAGAAGAACTTCTCCTGTCTCTTTGTCTATAATTGATTTAGCAAGCTTTTTGCCTTCAAGAAACTCATTATCAACTGTGATTGATTTAATTCCTGATTTTTCCATATCCCTGATATGTTTTACGGTAATTCTCTTATCCTTAGCAATAATTAAATTACCTTTTTTATCCTTAATATCAAATTTAGCTACCTCTCCTCTTAACCGAGACGGAACCAACTCAAATTCGATTTTCTTTCCTTTAACAAAAAATGTATCGAAGTCATAAAAGGTTTCAAGAATCTGATCAGATGTCAAACCTAAAGCCTTAAGTAAAGTTGTTACAGGCATTTTCCTTCTTCTATCAATTCTAAAGAATAAATAATCCTTAGGATCAAATTCAAAGTCTAACCATGAACCTCTATACGGAATCACTCTTGCTGAAAATAAAAATTTTCCTGAACTATGTGTTTTGCCTTTATCATGCTCAAAAAATACACCTGGACTTCTATGCAGTTGAGACACAATCACACGTTCGGTTCCATTTATCACGAAGGAACCATTTTGAGTCATGAGTGGAATTTCGCCCATATAAACTTCCGATTCTTTAACTTCTTTAATGGTAGGTTGTGAAGCCTCCTTATCCATTATTGTTAATCTTACCGAAGCTCTCAAGGGGACACCATAAGTCAAGCCACGTTGCTGACATTCTTTTACATCAAAATCTACCTTACCCAATTTGTAGCTTACGTAATCAAGTTTTGCATTTCCTGAATGACTTGAGATTGGAAAAAGTGAATTGAATGTCGACTGAAGCCCCTCATCTTTTCTTTCTTCTAAAGGTACGTCTAATTGAAGAAAATTTTTATAAGACTCAAGTTGCATCTCAAGCAAATAGGGAACTTCAAGGACCTGTTCTCTTTTAGCAAAACTTTTTCTAAGGCGTTTTTTTTCAGTAAAGGAATAGCTCATAAGGTCTCCGAAATGTTTTTATATCAAATGTACAAAAATAATTTGTAACAATTTAAATTGTTTTTTTACGACTAAATTTCAAATGAGATAAAGAGCTAAAAAAATTAGCCCTTCATCGCATTGAAAAAAAAATTACTTAAGTTCAGCGGTAGCGCCTGCGTCAGTTAATTTTTTCATTGCTTCGTCTGCAGCTGCCTTGTCTAAAGTTTCCTTCACAACTTTTGGTGCAGCGTCGACAATATCTTTTGCTTCTTTCAGACCAAGACCTGTGATTTCTCGGACCGCTTTAATAACATTAACTTTGTTATCTCCAACGCCTGTTAAATGAAGATCAAATTCACTTTTTTCTTCACCGCCAGCAGCTTCACCGCCACCTGCAGCAGCAGCAGGAGCAGCGACAGCAGCCGCAGCAGCTGAAACGCCGAATTTTTCTTCCATTTCTTTGATTAAATCCGATAAATCTAAAACAGACATGCTACTTACTGCCTCTAAAATATCTTCTTTTGAAATTGCCATTTTTTAATACTCCTAGATAAATTTAATATATACCCAAATCCAAACTATGCAGATTTTTGGTCACGAACTGCTGCAAGGCCCCTAACAAATTTTGAAGGTACTTCATTTAAAGTACTCACAAATTTAGCTATTGGTGCTTGCATAGTGCCCATAAGTTTTGCAAGAAGTTCTTCACGACTTGGTAATGAAGCAAGTGCTTTAATAGCACTCACATCTAACTTTTCATTAGAAATTGCCCCTGATTTAATAACAAATAAATCGTTTTTCTTTGCAAAATCATTTAAAACTTTTGCTGCAGCCACAGGGTCATCTGATATGCCATACAATAAGGGTCCTGTCATATCCTCAGATAATGACGAAAATGGGGTATCATTTACAGCTCTTTTTACCAAGTTATTCTTCAATACCTTAAGGTAAACACCCGATTTTCTAGCTTCAGCTCTTAATGTTGTCATCTCTCCTACCCCTACGCCTCGATACTCAGCAAGTATCATTGCTTGGGCACTTTCGATTGTTTTGCTTACTTCAGCAACAACTTCTTTTTTTTGATCAAGATTCAGACTCAAAGTCTTCTCCTTTTTTTATTAAAGTACTTATTTCTAAGTACAACAACAGCATCCACTATTCGGATAAAATCCATTTAGGGGAAACGCCATCTGCGTAGGCTTCAACTAAATTAAACTTCCGTACCTACGGTCTTTGATAACTTCATTGAAAAAATCTCAATGAACCCAAAGTTTTTTTCGTGAAAAATTTTTTTCACAAATTCTTTATTGTTCTATTCTTACTCCCACACCCATCGTACTGGAGATGGATAATTTTTTTATAAATACTCCCTTGGCGCTTTCAGGCTTTGATTTGTTAATTGCATCCATTAAAGCTGTAAGATTTTTCTCAAGCTGAGCAATTGTAAAGGAAGCTCTACCAATGGTGCAATGAATCACACCGCCCTTATCAGTTCTATATTGAACCTGGCCTGCTTTAGCATTTTCAACAGCTTTTGCTGGTTGAGGAGTGACCGTTCCAACTTTAGGGTTTGGCATTAAGCCACGTGGACCTAATACTTGACCAAGAGTGCCAACAATTTTCATCGCATCTGGCGTAGCAATTAATACATCAAAATCCATAACCCCTTTTTTAATTTGTTCAGCTAAATCATCAAAACCAACTAAATCTGCTCCTGCTTTCTTTGCATCTTCAGCTGCCTCACCTTGAGCAAAAACTGCAACCCTAGTTGTTTTACCAGTTCCACTCGGAAGCACCAGGGCGCCTCGTACAAGTTGATCAGATTTTTTTGGATCAATTCCTAGTTTAATTGCAGCATCAATAGACTCATCAAATTTAGCTTTCGATGTTTTCTTTACTAACTCCAGGCCTGCATTCACATCATAAAGCTTATCTCTGTCGACAATTTCTGTTAACGATTTCATTCTTTTACTTAATCTCATGACTATTGACCCTCCACTTCAATGCCCATGCTTCTGGCACTACCTGCAACAGTTTTTACTGCAGCATCCATATCTGAAGCTGTTAAGTCTGGCATTTTAGTTTTTGCAATTTCTTCAGCTTGCGCTCTTGTTATTTTTCCAACTTTATTTGTGTGAGGTACCGGCGATCCTTTACTTAATTTGGCCGCTTTCTTCAACAAAATTGAAGCTGGTGGTGTTTTCATAATAAAAGTAAAACTTTTATCTGAAAAAGCAGTGATCACCACTGGTATAGGTAGACCAGGTTCCGAACTCTGTGTTGCTGCATTAAAAGCTTTACAAAAATCCATTATATTTAAGCCTCTTTGACCAAGAGCTGGACCAACTGGTGGGCTTGGATTTGCCTTGCCTGCAGGAATCTGCAATTTAATATATCCTTCTATTTTTTTTGCCATAATTTATTTCTCCAAAATTTGGTACAAACGCCTATTAAGCTCCCAATAAACTAAACTTCTTTTTCTATTTGGCCAAACTCCAATTCGACAGGAGTTGCTCGACCAAAAATCACTACTGATACTCTTAATTTGCTTTTTTCGTAATTAATTTCTTCAACAGAGCCCGAGAAATCCTTAAATGGCCCATCAATAACTCTAACTGACTCACCAACTTCAAAAGTTAACTTTTGGGTTGGATTGACTTTACTATCATCCATCCTTCTAAGTATGATATCTACCTCAGTATCTTTAATAGCCGTGGGTTTTTGTCCATTACCACCGATGAATGTTGAGACCTTCGGTGTGCTCTTTACTAAATGCCAACTGTCGTCATTCATATCCATTTGAACAAGAACATAGCCTGGATATAATCTTCTTTCAGTGATAGTTTTTTTTCCTGATTTCATTTCAACAACCTCTTCAACAGGGACCAAAATATCTCCAAATAATTCACTGTGATCAGATTGGGCAACTCTGTCTAGCAAACCCTTTTGCACAATCTTTTCATACCCAGAGAAGGCTTGTACTGCGTACCATCTTTTTGACATTAGCTACCTCGCCCTAATAAAATATTTATAATGTATGAAAAGAAAATATCAACAAAAGCTAAAAATATTGCCATTATTACTACTAACACAAATACAACTAATGTCATTTGTATTGTTTCTTTTCTTGTTGGCCAAACAACTTTCTTCGCTTCTGTAACTGCTTCTTTTATAAATTTTAATAATCGATCACCTTGAGTTGTTGTCGAAAACACATAAGTTGCAACAATAAACCCAACTAAAACCGACAGGATTCTAAAAACAAGAGGGTGGTCAGACAAAATATAAAAACCACCTAAGCCTGCAATTAATAGTAAAAATGATAAAACTAGTCTTAAATTCATTACGTTCATTTTCACATTTTCCCTAATATGGCAGGCCAGGAGGGCTTCGAACCCCCAACCCTCGGTTTTGGAGACCGATACTCTACCAATTGAGCTACTGGCCTAATTTTAAATTAACTTATTCTATTACTTTAACTACAACACCTGAGCCAACTGTTCGGCCACCCTCACGAATCGCAAATCTCAATCCTTCTTCCATCGCGATTGGTGCAATTAGTGTTGCTGTAATCGATACATTATCTCCTGGCATTACCATTTCTGTTCCTTCTGGTAACTCTACCGCGCCTGTTACATCAGTTGTTCTGAAGTAAAATTGTGGGCGATACCCATTAAAGAATGGCGTATGTCGTCCACCTTCCTCTTTACTTAAGCTATAAATTTCAGCAGTAAATTTAGTATGTGGTTTAATTGAACCTGGTTTACAAAGGACTTGGCCACGTTCTACATCTTCTCTTGCTGTACCTCTTAATAAAACACCAACGTTATCACCAGCTTGTCCTTGATCTAGTAACTTACGGAACATTTCAACACCAGTACATGTTGTCTTTACTGTGTCTTTAAGTCCAACAATTTCAATTTCTTCGTTTACTTTCACAATGCCTCGTTCTACACGGCCCGTTACTACAGTTCCACGACCTGAGATTGAGAATACATCTTCAACCGGCATTAAGAAGTCACCATCAACAGCACGTTTAGGTTCTGGGATATAGCTATCAAGTGCTTCAGCAAGTTTTAAAATAGCTGGTTCACCGATATCTGACTGATCGCCTTCAAGTGCTTTTAGTGCTGAGCCCATCACAATAGGAATATCATCGCCTGGGAAATCATATTTGCTTAGTAGTTCACGAACTTCCATTTCAACTAACTCAAGAAGCTCCTTATCATCTACCATATCTGCTTTGTTTAGAAATACAACAATGTGTGGAACACCCACTTGTCTTGATAAGAGAATATGTTCACGAGTCTGAGGCATTGGGCCGTCAGCTGCAGAACATACAAGGATTGCGCCGTCCATTTGAGCAGCACCTGTAATCATGTTTTTCACATAATCCGCATGGCCTGGGCAGTCTACGTGAGCATAATGACGCTTATCTGTTTCATATTCAACATGAGATGTATTGATTGTTATGCCACGCGCTTTTTCTTCTGGCGCTGAATCAATCTCTGCAAAATCTTTTTTGTCCCCACCAAATTTTTTGGTAAGTACTGTTGATATTGCTGCTGTTAATGTTGTTTTACCATGATCCACGTGACCAATTGTGCCAACGTTCACATGGGGTTTATTTCGCTCAAATTTATCCTTAGCCATAATCTCTTATCCTTATAAAACAGTTTTTAATAAACATCAGCCCAAAATCTGGTGCCCATGGCGGGAATCGGACCCGCGACCTCTCCCTTACCAAGGGAGTGCTCTACCACTGAGCCACATGGGCAAAACATTCCCTTTTTAATACTGGAGCGGGCGACGAGGTTCGAACTCGCGACATTTAGTTTGGAAAACTAATGCTCTACCAACTGAGCTACACCCGCACACCTCTCTAAATACTCCAAACACAGCCTAAACTGTGGTGGAGGGAGTAGGATTCGAACCTACGTACTCTGAGAGAACGGATTTACAGTCCGTCGCCTTTAACCACTCGGCCATCCCTCCAAAACCGAACCCGCAATTATCCGTTCTTTTTAGAAATTTGTCAATAAAAACAACTACATCAAATTCTAAAAGAAAATAATTTAAGCCTTCAAGTTTAATTGGTGCCCGGTGCCGGAATCGAACTGGCGACAACATGATTACAAGTCAAGTGCTCTACCAACTGAGCTAACCGGGCGAAAAAAATGTAACTATATCAAGATTTTTAACATCAAACTACTAAATTTTTTATTTCACAATGGATAATCTTGGTTTAATTTTTTTTACTATCGATTTGGTACTACTTGTATTTCTATTGTTTAGAGTTAACTCTTTATGATCATTGAAAAAAATTCCATCTCCATTTTCTTTTGCATAAACACCTAAAACTGAATTTACAGGTATGAATATGTTATGAGTGTTACCGTTGAATCTTCCTTTAAAAGAAACTCCATCGTCATCAATGAACAGATTTTTTATAGACTGCGGTGACAAGTTTAGAATTATTTCTTTTGACCCTGATAATGCATCTGGCACTATTGTTTTGTTTCCTATTAAACTCAAAATGTAAGGAGTGAAACCATTATCAATACACCAGTCATAAATCGCTCTAATGAGATATGGCTTCTTGTCCAAATACTACCTCATAGCTTTTTCTGTTGGTGACATTGCTTCTTCAAATAATGGCCTCTTAAATAACTTATCCGCATATTTTAAAATAGAGGAACTTTGATTAGGTAATTTAATCTCGTAATGCTCAAGGCGCCATAAAAGTGGAGCAATTGCTACATCTAACATTGAATATTCGTCATGAAGTAAAAAGGGTTGCTTTGTCAATATAGGTGTTAATTTGATTAACGTTTCAGTTATAGTTTTCCTTGCAGCGGTCTTCTTTGATTGATCAGTAGAATCCATATCATGCATATGAACAAAAAGTTCATTCTCAAAGTCTTTCAGAAAAAGTCTGGCTCTTGCTCGCATCACAGGATCAGGTGGCATTAATTGAGGATGAGGAAATCTTTCATCTATATATTCATTAATAATATTCGCATCTGTTAACACTAAGTCTCTTTCAACCAAAACAGGAGCATTTGAATAAGGACTGAGTATTGAAAGATCTTCAGATTGGTTAGCTAAGTCTACATCAATCACTTCGAAATCCATTCCTTTTTCAAAAAGGACAATTCGACATCTATGGCTGAAAGGGTCTGTTGAGTTTGAATATAGTTTCATCATCGTATTTATTTAATATCTCTCCAAAATTCTTTTTTTAGGTTTATGGTCAAGAAAAGAAGTAATAGCAGAAAACCTATTACATAATATCCCATTTTTTTTCTTTTTAGCTGATCTGGTTCTGACATAAAAACAAGGTAATTTGTCAAATCAGCAATCAACGAATCATACTCTTTTGTATTTAATTTTCCAGCGGAAAATTTTTCTAACTGTTTCGTTTCGGGGTTTAAAATCTTTTCTCCCTCCAATTCCCAAAGGATATGCGGCATAGCTGAATTTAAAAGAACCGTGTTATTCCAGCCCATAGCTCTTGATGGGTCACTATAAAAACCCCTCATATAACTATAGATCCAATCAGCCCCCCTTGATCTTGCAACTACCGATAAATCAGGTGGTGTCACACCAAACCATTTTTTTGAATCTTTCACAGGCATATTAACAGCCATTGTGTCACCAATTTTATCTGCGTTAAACATTAAATCACGTTTAATAGTTTCTGGAGATAAGCCAATATCTATAAGATTGCTGTACCTCATATAGTTTGCACTATGGCAGTTTAAACAATAGTTGATAAAAGTACGAGCACCCCTTTGTAGTGACTGATTATCGGTCAAATCGATAGGAGCTTTGGTTAGTTCAACATTACTTGCTGAGAAGCTATTAAGGGAGAAAAATAATATAAAAATGGCAAAAACTCTCATTTCATTATCACCCTTTTAGGGACTTTTTTTGTTATGTCTTTCTTACTATAGTAAGGCATCATAATAAAAAATAGGAAGTAAATTAAAGTAAAGATTCGGGCAAAAAATGTTGCGATATCTAAGCCTCCAAGCAAAGGAATTATGCTACTAAATTGACCCCAAACATTAGAAGGAACAGTCCCTAAATATCCTAAAACAAAAAAACTGATCACAAAGGCAGCAAGCCATTTTTTGTATAGTAATCCTTTATACCTTATTGATCTGACCTTGCTTTTATCCAGCCAAGGGACAAAAAAGAATATCAAAACTGAGAGGCCCATCGCCGCAACCCCTGGAAATTGACTGCCTAATATAGGGGGTATTGCTCTTAATATTGAATAAAAAGGGGTAAAATACCAAACTGGTGCAATGTGTGATGGCGTGACCAATGGATCTGCAGGCACAAAATTATTTGCCTCTAAAAAATACCCCCCCATTTCAGGCGCAAAAAATACTATCAAAGCAAATACAATCAGAAAAACCGAAAGGCCTATCAAATCCTTCACTGTGTAGTATGGATGAAATGGAATTCCGTCAAGTGGAACGCCAGTTTTCTTATCCTTTGTTTCTTTAATCTCAACACCATCTGGATTATTAGATCCAACCTCATGTAAGGCTACCAGATGACACATTATCAAACCAGCGAGAGCCAGTGGAAGCGCAATCACATGAAAGGCAAAAAATCGGTTTAGTGTCGCATCTGAAACTAAATAATCTCCCCTAACCCACTCGGCTAAGTCCGGTCCAATCAATGGAATTGTAGCAAAAAGATTGACAATAACCTGTGCACCCCAATATGACATTTGACCCCATGGAAGTAAATACCCAAAAAAGGCTTCTGCCATAAGTAGTAAAAATATTGCAACTCCAAAGAGCCATAACAGCTCTCTTGGTTTCTGATAAGAGCCATACATTAAACCCCTAAACATGTGCAAGTAAATTACAACGAAGAAGAGAGAAGCTCCCGTTGAATGCATGTATCTTATCAACCAACCAAATGAAACGTCTCTCATGATAAATTCAACTGATGCAAAAGCTTGAGAAGCATCTGGCTTATAATACATCGTAAGAAAGATGCCTGTTAATATCTGCATTACAAACACAAATAGTGCAAGCGCCCCAAAAAAATACCAAAAATTAAAATTCTTTGGTGCATAGTATTCTGTTAAATGATTCTTAATGAATGAGGAAAGCGGAAACCTTTCATCGACCCAACCCATCAAACCATTTCCTGTTATTTTTTTATCTATATTTTTTTTCATTTATCCCTTCTTGGACTCACTTTCACCAATAATGATAGTTTTATCATCGCTATAACGATAAGGAGGAATGACAAGATTTGTAGGAGCAGGCGATCCTTTATAAACTCTCCCAGCAAGATCAAATTTTGAGCCATGGCATGGACAAAAAAATCCGCCTTCCCAGCCATTGCCCATTTCACCGCCCTTACTAAGCTTAGGTGTTGGTGAACATCCTAAGTGAGTACAAATGCCTACCATTACGAGTAGATTAGGTTTAATTGATCTGGTTGCATTTTGACAATTTTTTGGTTGTTGCGGTGATTTTGACTCTGGGTCTGTAAGTATTTCTTTATCACTCAAACTTGATAACATTTTTTCAGTTCTATTTAAAATCCAAACAGGTTGTCCGCGCCATTCAGCAGTCTTAATTTCACCCCTCGGAACTTGTGTGACATCAAACTCAACAGGCGCACCGGCTGCTTTGGCTTTTTCACTTGGGCTCATACTTGAAACAAATGGGACTCCTAATGCGCAAACACCTACTGCACCGGTTGCACAAGTTGCAGCCAACAAAAATTTTCTCCGATTTTTATCGATTTTTTTATTGTTTTTTGTCATGGACAATCCTTAAAGAAATCTGAATAAAACAGTTACCTGAAAGCCAATATTATAAGCCAATACGACCTATAAATTATATTAAAATTCAAAAAAAAAATTGATATAAATCAAAATTAATTTTTAAAAAATTTTACTGAAATTAACAAGCCAAACTCGAATAAAAAAATTACAGGGATTGCCAAAAGAATTTGCGACAATACATCAGGGGGAGTAAAAATGGCAGCAAATATAAATGAGCCAATATAAATATAAGCTCTATTTGACTTTATTTTAGCAATGGAAAGTAACTTAAATTTAACAATTGATATTAAAATAATTGGAATTTGGAAAGCAATTGCGAAGGCAAAGAATAAAGCTAAGATCATTTCGAGATATTGAGAAATATCAATCATTAAATCAACATCGCTAGGGGCGATGGTTATAAAAAATCTAAAAATATTTGGAAAAAGAACTACATAAACAAAAAATAAACCAACTAGGAATAACCCAAAACTAAAAAATGAAGCTGACAAAATAAATACTTTCTCTTTTTTGTATAAACCTGGGCCAATAAATTTCCATATTTGATAAAAAATTAAAGGTAGAGAAATTATAAAGGACACAAATAACGTAATTTTAAAAGGTGCTATAAAAGTCGCGGTCAACTTTGTTGAAATTAAACTTCCATTAACTATGGATAATTGATTTATTAAAGGTGTCGCAAAAAATTGATATATTTCATTAGAAAAAGGAAATAAAGAAATAAAAATTACAAAAAAAATTATTAAAGATTTAATTAAGACAGTTCTTAGGTCTTTAAAATGAGAGAGGATTAATGTTTGTTTTTTCAAGTTTTTTTAATATTTCTTTTCGCTTCTTTTTTTTAATATTTTAAATTCATTTTCAATTTTTTTGAGTTCCTGAAACTTATCTTCCCTTTCAATTTCTTCCCTAATATTTAATAAAGAGTTTTTTGCTTTTTTATAGAGCCTAGCCGCAGCTTTAAGTAAAGTTGGAAAATCTTTAGGTGATACAAAAATTATTGCTACCAAAATAACAATGCAAAACTCTGCAAAAGAAATATCAAGCATGATTAATTATCTTGTTTTTTTATTTGACTTAATTTTCTTTTTTTTTGGCTGGCTTTTATCACTTACTCCCTCTTTAAAACTTTTTATAGCAGCACCTAAATCACCGCCAATGTTTTTTAATTTTCCTGCTCCAAAAATTATCAAAACAATCAATAAAATAATCAATAACTCTGTGGTTCCAATCATAATTTACACTCCATTAAATTTTAGCTAATTTTTCACTTCCGCCATAAACATGAAAATGGATATGGAAAACTTCCTGCCCACCTTTTTCTCCTGTATTAATCATAGTCCTAAATCCTTCAAGACCACTTTCTTTCGCTAATTTTGGTGCAAGCAGCATCATTTTCGAGAGGAGCTCTTTGTGCTCCCCGTTACAATAAAAAAGATTTTCAATATGTTCTTTTGGAATAATTAATAAATGGACCTTATCAATGGGGTTAATATCTTTAAATGCGAGAAGCTCTGCATCTTCATATACAATACTTGCAGGTATTTCTTTTTTTACGATTTTACAAAATATACAGTTTTCCATTGCCAGATTAATTTTTACCCCTATTTATTTTTTCATCAATACCAGATATCCCCTGTCGCCTCTTTAGTTCTTTTGTTATATCATCAACAGACAGCTCTTTCTTTGCTAAAAGTATCAAGCAATGAAACCATAAATCTGCAACTTCATGAACGACATCATTTTTATTTTTTAATTTAGCAGCCTCAATAACCTCAAAGGCTTCTTCTTCAATCTTATTTAAAGTTTGATCTATATCCTCTTGCTGAAGCATTGCCGTATATGAGGTTTTGGGATCATCATTTTTTTTTGATTTGATAACTTCTAACAGATGCTCTAAGAATTCATCATTCATTTTTTATTCTCATAAATTTCTTTTGGATTTTTAATAACTTCCTCACAATCTTCTAAATTCTTTGTATCCATATTCACTTTGTAATAAAAACAACTCTGCCTACCAGTGTGGCAACTAATACCTCCTTCTTGCTTTACTTTGATCATTAAAACATCTAAATCACAATCAATCACCATATCTTGAATGTACTGAAAATGTCCTGATGATTCACCTTTTACCCATAATTTTTTTCTAGATCGTGACCAGTAGACTGCTTTTTTTTGTTCAATGGAGGTCTCAAGTGATTGCCGATTCATCCAAGCAAACATTAATACTTTATTTGAAATATAATCTTGAACTATTACGGGAATAAGTCCGTCATCAGTCCATTTAATTTTATCCATCCAATTTGTCATATTCTCATCTCAATCCCGTATTCTTGCATATATTTTTTTGCCTCTTGTATTGAATATTCGCCATAATGAAAAATACTTGCGGCCAATACTGCATCTGCTTCCCCTTCTTTGACGCCATCGACAAGATGTTTAAGGTTGCCAGCACCCCCGGATGCAATTATTGGTATATCGACGCTATCTGAAATAAGTTTCATTAAGTTATTATCAAATCCACTCTTTGTGCCGTCTCGGTCCATACTTGTGACTAGTAATTCACCTGCGCCATACTCAGCCATTTTTTTTGCCCACAAAATTGCATCAATACCTGTCGGATTTCTTCCTCCGTGAGTAAATACTTCATAATGATCATCGACTTTTTTCGCATCAATTGCAACTACAATAGCTTGAGAACCAAATCTACTTGAAGATTCTGAGACAAAATCTGGATTTATAATTGCAGATGTATTTATACCAACTTTGTCTGCTCCTGAATTTAATAAATTTCTTATATCTTCACAGTTTCTCACTCCACCACCAACGGTTAAAGGAATAAAAATTTGATTTGCCACCTTTTCAACAATATCAAATAATAAACCCCTATTATCTGAGCTGGCAGTTATATCTAAAAATGTTAACTCATCCGCACCTTGCTCATTATATGATTTGGCAATTTCAACTGGATCTCCTGCATCTTTTAACTCAATGAAATTGATTCCTTTAACAACGCGGCCATCGTTTACATCTAAACATGGAATAATCCTTTTAGAGACAGTCATATTTATCCCGTCAATTTCTCTGCTAATTCATTAGCATCTTTAAAATTTAACGTGCCTTTATAAATGGCAGTGCCTGTTATCACTCCACGTATGCCTATGTTGGCAACTTCACAAAGTGCTTTTATGTCATCTAAATTTGAAACACCTCCACTCGCAATTACAGGGATTTTAAGGGACTCTGAGAGTTTGACGGTAGCATCAATATTAACTCCGGCTAACATTCCATCCCTCCCAATATCTGTATATATGATTGACTCTACCCCATACTCCTCAAATTTTTGAGCTAAATCAATCACGTTATGACCAGTCATTTTTTCCCAACCATTTATTGCTACATCTCCATCTTTTGCATCGAGACCTACAATAATTTGTCCAGGAAATGCAAAACACGCTTCATGTAAGAATCCAGGATTGGTTACTGCTGCAGTACCGATAATAACTGAATCAACACCACTATTAAGAAAACTCTCAACGGTATCAAGATTTCTTATGCCACCGCCAAGTTGAATTGGAACTTCATTTGCAACCTCAGAAACAATTGCCTTTATAGCTTCTTCATTGACTGGCTTTCCAGAAAAGGCTCCGTTTAAGTCAACAAGATGGAGTCTTTTTGCACCTTGATCAATCCATTGTCTGGCCATCTCTGCTGGATGCTCAGAAAAAATTGTCGACTTATCCATTAAGCCCTGTTGAAGTTGAACACACTTTCCATCTTTTAGATCAATAGCTGGAATAATTAACATATTCTCAAACCTTCCACGAAATAAAATTATCTAGAAGTTGTAAGCCTAAACTTGAACTTTTTTCAGGGTGAAATTGTGCTGCAAAAATATTATCTTTGGCAATTGCACAAGAGAATTCTTCCCCATGATTTGATGTTGCAGCTACATATTCATTATTTACGTCAGCAGCAAAAAAACTATGAACAAAGTAAAAAGAACTTCCTGAGTTGATATTTTTCCACATATGATGATCTTTAGTTTGATGAATTTTATTCCACCCCATATGAGGAATTTTTATTCTTTCATGGCCGCTTTGTTTAAATTTTTTTATCTTCCCATCAAATAAACCAAACCCTTCGACACCCCCTTCTTCACTTTTATCAAATAAAAGCTGAAGACCTAAACAAATCCCTAGGAATGGTTTATTTCTTGCTGCCTCAATTACAGCCTCCTTAATTCCTCTTTTATTTAATTCTTTTAAACAATCAGGCATTGCGCCCTGACCAGGGAAAATAACTTTATCCGCTTTATGAATGAAGTCTGGATCACTGGTAACTTCTGATGGGATGTTTGGTGCAATATATCTAACAGCATTGTGAACTGATTTTAGGTTGCCGATTCCATAATCGATAATTGCAATCATAAATAGATTTTATTGAATGAGTTTACAGAGAGCCTTTTGTAGAAGGCATCTCACCTTTAATTTTTTCATCAATTTCAACCGCGTACCTCAAAGCTCGCCCAAAGGCCTTAAAAATTGTTTCAGATTGATGATGTGCATTGTCCCCTCTTAAATTATCGATATGAAGGGTTACGTTTGCATGATTAATAAAACCTTGGAAAAACTCGTGAATCAAATCAACATCAAAATCACCAATCCTTGCGCGTGTAAATTCAACATTTAGTTTAAGGCCTGGTCTTCCCGATATATCTAAAACAACTCTTGATAAAGCTTCATCTAATGGAACATAGGCATGTCCATATCTACGTATGCCTAATTTATCTCCAATTGCTTTATCAAAAGCTTGCCCTAAAGTAATACCAATGTCTTCCACAGTATGATGGGCATCAATATGTAAGTCACCTTTTGCCTTTATATCAATATCAAATAAACCATGCCTAGATATTTGCTCAAGCATATGATCAAGAAAACCGATTCCTGAATCTAAGTTAGATTTCCCATTACCATCAATATTGATAGTTACATCAATATCTGTTTCTTTTGTTTTTCTTGATACTTTTGCTGATCTTGTCATAGGTTGGATTTTAGCATGAGTTTGTTTATTTTTCTCTTCTGCATCTCTCAGAACAGTACTTTACTTCACTCCAAACTCTTTCCCATTTCTTTCTCCATGCGAAAGGTTTATTGCAAACCTTACATACTTTCGTTTCTAAATATTTTTTTTTCATCACATAAGGGCCTAGGCAAATCAACAAGAAAATTATTTCATTTTAGAGGTTTGTATGTTTGGTTTGATTTGCTCATAAAGGTTGTCCATATAAAGTTGCGTATCCTCTGGAAAATCAATCTTTTTAAAATAATTCTTCACTAAAGGACAAATAACATTTTTTTCACTGCAATCTTTATATGAACCTTCAACAGCTATCACTTTATTCTCATCATCAACAGTGAACAAATTTTGTTGTGACCAAATTTCATTGTCTAGAGTTTTAATATCGAATCCAATAAATGTTGTTTGATCCTCAAGAACATATGCAGAAGCTCTTGCGAACCCCTTGATATCATATTTATCCATTAGGTAGCTTGCTAGGTATAGCTCCAAATCATCTGTGATTCCCTTTCCATTATTGACCTCAGAGAACATTCCTGTGTAAATTAAATTTAAATTATCTTCGTCACAAAAGGCTATCGCCTTATTCACAGCTTTATGCTCTAGTACATTTTTCATATAAAGCTTTGTGAAATCATTTTTTAAAAAATCTAAAGTTTTTGACATATTAGCTAACCTTTTTGAGTTGTTTTTATTTTAAAATTTCTCTCAACACTGAGATTAATTTTTGCATTTGGTTCATTGTTCCTATGGTTATTCTAAGATAATTAGATATTCTCTCAGGTGAGTTAAAGTGTCTAACTAAAATTTGATTTTTTCTTAATTCGTCATATAAATATTTACCACTATTACTTTGATGCTTAGTAAAGACAAAGTTCGCGCCTGATGGAAGTACATCAAATCCTATTTTTTTTAGTTGTTGCTCCAAATATAATCTTGCTTCTATCACCTTTTGACAGTTTTTTTTAAAATTATTATTGTCAAATATTGAAGTAATCGCAGCAATCTGTGCCAATCTATCAATAGGATACGAATTAAAACTATTTTTAATTCGGTTTAATGCTTCGATTAGATCTGGGTTACCAAAAGCACATCCAATTCTCATTCCAGCCAGTGATCTGCCCTTCGAAAAAGATTGAGTAACAATTAAATTATCAAAATCATTGACTAATCCTACAACCGAATTGGTTCCAAAATCAACATAGGCTTCATCAATTACCACTATGCTTTGCTTATTTTTTACTAATAGATTTTCTATATCTTCAGTTGATTTGGGTATGCCTGTAGGAGCATTTGGATTGGGGAAAATTATGCCTCCATTGTCAATTAAAAAATCATCAATATTGATATTAAAATTTTGATCAAGTGGTATTTTCTTATAATCAATCTCATATAATTGACAATAAACAGGATAAAAACTGTATGTAATATCTGGAAATAAGATTGGTTTATTCTTTTTTAGAAGGGCTTGAAAAATAAATGCCAGAGACTCATCTGAACCATTACTTACAAAAATTGACTCTAGCGATAAATTATGAAGTTTAGATAATGCTTTCTTAAGTTCTATACTTTCTGGATCAGGATATAATCTCAAGTAGTCTTCGCAATTTTTTTTAATTTCACTTAGGACTATTTCACCCGGACCAAAAGGATTTTCATTGGTGTTCAGCTTTATTAAATTTAGATCTTTTGGTTGTTCGCCAGGAGTATAGGGTTCTAACTTTTTTATTAATTCACCCCAAAACTTGCTCATTTTTTCTTAATAACTCTATATTTTGCTGACTCAGCATGAGCATATAGTCCTTCGCCTAATGCAAGATTTGATGCAATATTACCAAGGCTGTCTGCTGTTTTTTCAGATAAATTTATTAAACTCGACCTTTTTTGAAAATCATAAACACCTAAAGGTGAAGAAAACCTTGCCGTACCTGAGGTAGGGAGAACATGATTTGGGCCCGCACAGTAATCGCCTACCGCTTCACACGTATTTTTGCCCATAAAAATTGCCCCGGCGTGAATAATTTCATCAAGCAGTTTTTCAGGTTGTTCCACAGATAACTCAAGATGTTCAGGTGCAATAAAATTTGAAATTTTAGCTGCCTCACTTAAATTCTCTACACAAATGAATAAGCCTCTATTTTCTAAAGATATCTTTATTATTTCTTTTCTAGGCATTTCTTCAATTAAACTATCTATACTTTCTTTTACTCTTTTAAGAAATTTTTCATCAGTTGAAATCAAGATAGATTGAGATAACTCATCATGTTCTGCTTGAGAAAAAAGATCCATCGCAATCCAATCAGGATTTGTCTTTCCATCACAAATAATTGTAATTTCAGACGGGCCAGCAATCATATCAATTCCAACAGTTCCAAATACTAATCTTTTTGCTTCTGCAACATAGGCGTTTCCTGGTCCTACAATTTTATCCACTTTTGGAATTGTTTCTGTTCCAAAAGCAAGTGATGCTATAGCCTGTGCACCACCTATTGAAAAAACTCTATCTACATCAGCCAACATTGCTGCGGCCAATACAAGATTATTTTGTTCTCCACTAGGTGTTGGGACTACCATTATTAAATTTTTTACTCCTGCAATTTTGGCTGGTATGGCGTTCATTAAAACGGATGATGGATATGCTGCTTTTCCTCCTGGAACATATAAACCTACTGAATCTATTGGTGTGATTTTTTGACCATAACTTGAGCCATCACTATCTTTATAATTCCACGATTCGCCCTTTTGTTTGTCATGATAAGCACGAATTCTCTCGGCTGCTTTTTTCAAATCATCTTTTACTTTCTTTGGGATATTTTCTAAGGCTTCCGCTAAACTTGATTTACTAATTTCTAATTCAGACACAGAATTTTTTTTAAGATTATCGAATTTTTTTGTAAATTCTATGAGCGCTTGATCGCCTCTATTTTTTATTTCATTTACAATAGATTTTGTAGTCTCTTGGACTTTACTATTGCTACTAGTATCAAATTCCAAATCTTTTTTTAAATTATTAAAAAAATTTTTTTCCGTCGAGAATTTTGTTTTGATATTCAAAATATTTATTTAACAACTTTAGTAAAGTTTTTAATTAATGGCTTTAGCTGAACTCTTTTTATCTTGAGGGCAGCTTGGTTAACAATTAACCTAGAACTTATATCAGCAATTTTTTCCAATGGAATTAGATTGTTTGCCTTGAGCGTTTTACCTGAGCTAACTAAGTCTACAATTACATCTGACATACCTACAATTGGTGCTAATTCCATTGATCCATATAATTTAATCACATCAATATGTATTCCTTTATTGGCAAAAAACTCTCTTGCCGCTTGCGGATACTTTGTAGCTACTCGTAATCTCCTTTTTTGTTTAATACATGCTTCATAGTTAAAATCTTTTTTTGCAGCTACCATTAATTGGCATTTTCCTATCCCCAAATCTAAAGGTTGAAATAGGCCTTTACCCTGGAACTCGTCTAACACATCTTTTCCAGCAATCCCCATATCAGCACCGCCCCATTCAACGTAGGTGGGAACATCAGAAGCTCTAACAATGATTAACCTAATATTTTTTTTATTTGTCTCAAATAATAATTTCCTAGATGTTTCTGGATTATCCTCACAAAAAATATCCAACTGATTAAGGATTGGCATCGTATCTAAAAATATTCTTCCTTTTGATAAAGCTATAGTAATCATTTAGTTAATTCTCTCAATATTTGCCCCAAGCGCATTAAATTTATCCTCGAGTTTTTCATAGCCTCTATCTAGGTGATAAATTCTTTCAATAATTGTTTTACCTTTGGCAACAAGCGCCGCCAATACAAGTGAAGCGGATGCTCTTAAATCTGTAGCCATAACGTTAGTCCCAGTTAAAATGCCATTGCCTTTGGTGATAGCAGTGTTTTGTTTGATATCAATTTCTGCTCCCATTCTTATGAGTTCTTGTGCATGCATAAATCTATTTTCAAAAATAGTTTCTGTAATCTCATTTACTCCAATAGCGACTGTGTTTAATGCCATAAATTGTGCTTGCATATCTGTTGGGAAAGCAGGATAAGGCGCAGTTATGATTTTAACACTTTCTAATTTTTTATTTCCAGAAACTAAAATACTATTTTTTTGTATTTCTACTTTTGCACCACATTCAATAATTTTTTGTGTGACAGATTCCATTTGTTCTGGATTAATATTTTTGCATAAAACTTTTCCACCCGTCATCGCTGCAGCTACCATAAATGTTCCAGCCTCAATCCTGTCGAACATAATTTCATAATTGGTTTCTCTCAGAGATTTAACTCCCGTTACCTTAATTTTATCCGTTCCTAGACCATCAATAATAGCTCCCATTTTATTTAGGCAATTACCTAAATCTATAATCTCTGGCTCTTTTGCAGCATTTTCTAAGATAGTTTCTCCTTCTGCTAAAACTGCTGCCATCATTAGATTTTCTGTACCACCTACAGTTACTTGGTCCATAAAAATTCTACAGCCTTGAAGTTTTTTCTTTGGAAGATGAGCTGTAGTAGCACTTATATAACCCCTATCAATTACAATTTTTGCCCCCATCAATTCAAGACCTTTTATATGAATATCTACTGGTCTTGATCCAATTGCACAACCGCCAGGGAGAGAGACTTTTGCTTCACCATGTTTGGCTAAAAGAGGTCCTAGAACTAAAATAGATGCTCTCATTGTTTTTACCAAATCATATGGCGCATCAAAATTGTTTACATTAGTTGCATCTAGCTGAATATTAGATTTTTGTTGTTTTACTTTTACACCAAGGGCACCCAATAGCTTGAGACAAGTTTGAATATCGTTAAGATTAGGAACATTTTGAAGTGATAAATTTTGATCAGATAGTAATGACGATATTAGAATCGGCAAAGCAGCATTTTTTGCTCCAGATATATTAACTTCTCCATTAAGAGGATAACCACCGTCAATTAGAAGTTTCTCCAAAATTATTCTTTTGAAATTATTTTTGCCAGTTCACCAGATTCATAAAGCTCACGAATTATGTCAGCTCCACCTATGAATTCACCACGAATATAAAGCTGTGGAATTGTCGGCCAATTTGAAAAAACTTTAATGCCTTCTCTGATGTCGGGATCTTGCAGAACATCAAAAGTTTCATACTGAGACCCGATAGCTTTCAAAACTTGGCAGGCAACACTTGAAAACCCACATTGAGGAAAAGTTGGATTTCCTTTCATAAAAAGAATAACTTCATTATCATCAATTAATTTTTTTATTTTTGCATTTGTTGTCATAGTTTTAACCTTTTATTTAATTTGATTCCAATCATCGGGAGTAAAAGTTTTAATAGAGAGTGCATGAATTTCTTTTTGCATCATGTTGCCTAATGCAGAATATACTTGTTGATGCTGTTTAATCATCGACTGATTTATAAAAGCATCGCTCACAATTACTGCGTCAAAATGTGTTCCATCATCTCCGGTGACCTTAATATAATTACACTTTAAATTTGACTCAATAATTTTTTGTATTTCGATTGCTTGTAACATTTAATTCCTTAATTTATAACCGGATTTTAACATTCTGATGGTGATAAATGACAAAATAATGAAAAATGAAGAAACAATCAGTAAGCTTAAATATGGAGACGTATCAGACTGACCAAAGAACCCATACCTAAAGCCGTCAATCATATAAAAGAAAGGATTGAAATGAGAAATTGTTTGCCATATTTCGGGTAATGAGTGGATAGAATAAAATACACCAGACAACATAGAAAGCGGCATGATTACAAAATTACCAAATGCGGCCATCTGATCAAATCTGTGTGCCCAAATACCTGCAATCATTCCAAAAGCACCCATTAAACCTCCTCCACAGAAAGCAAATATGAATACAAACCAAGGATATTTCACAGGTAGGTCTACATAAAAAATAGCAATGAGATAAATACATATGCCTACAAAAATACCGCGGACAATTGCTGCTATTAAAAAAGCAAAAAATAGCTGTAAATAACTCAAAGGTGTTAAGAGCAAAAAAACGATATTGCCCATTATTTTAGCCTGAATAAGACTTGACGAACTATTTGAAAAAGAATTTTGCAAAAGTGACATCATTATTAATCCAGGTATTAAAAATACTAAGTAATTTATACCTTCATATACCTCAAGACGATCGCCTAAAACTTGAGAAAAAATTAATAAATATAAAATTCCTGATATTACAGGTGCTGCGACTGTTTGAAAGGCAACCCTCCAAAATCTGAGAAGCTCCTTTTTTAATAATGTCCATGTACCTATTAACTGATCTCGGGTTGTATTCATTTTAAATTTAATTTTTACCTGTTAGCTTTAGAAAGATATCTTCCAAATCAGACTCAATCAACTCCATATCCAATATTTGAATTTTTGATTGATTTAATTTTTCTATAATTTTTGACGCATCAGAGACTTTTTTCAATTTAAAAATATACCAGTCATTATTTTGTTCAAAGTTTGGCATACCAATAATCTTAGATATTTTTTTAAAGTTATTCTTATGTAACCTGACTTTTAAGTTTTTTGAGGCGAATTGTTTTAAGAGATTTTTAGTTGAGTCCAACGCAACTATCTTTCCACTCCTCATCATCCCAATTCGATTGCAAAGAGTTTCTGCCTCCTCAAGATAATGAGTGGTTAATACAATCGTATGACCTTCTTTATTTAAATCATTTATAAAATTCCATAATTTTTGTCTCAGTTCAACATCAACTCCAGCAGTAGGTTCATCCAAAACAATTACAGGAGGCCGATGAACAAGAGCTTGAGCTATCAACGCCCTTCTTTTCATTCCACCAGAAAGCTTTCTCATATTAGTGGATGATTTTTCAGTTAGATCTAGTCTTTCAATTACCTCATCTACCCATTTGTCATTCGATTTATCTTTACCAAAATACCCAGCTTGAAATCTCAACATCTCCCTTACATTAAAAAAAGGATCAAACACTAATTCCTGCGGGACAATTCCTACCGAATGCCGAGCCTTCTGATACTCTTTATTAACGTCAAAACCCATCACAGAAACACTGCCATTAGATGGCCTAACTAACCCTGCCATCATATTGATCAAAGTAGACTTACCTGCACCGTTTGGCCCTAATAGAGCAAAAAATTCACCTTCTTCAATTGATAAAGAAACACCGTCAACAGCTTTTAACTGATTAAAAGTTTTTTTTACGTTGTTAAATACAATAGCTTTTTTCATTTAATTTATAGTGACGCTATACTTAAGGAAAAATTCAAAGAGAAGAATTTATAGGTTTTAAATTAAATCCTCTACCCCATATAGCTTTGCGAGTTTAAGTAAATTTTTAGGAGGGTTGATTAATGCTACATCATATTTATGGCTTTTTGCTTTCCTTTTCCACTCAAATATTAAACTTAAGGCAGAAGTATCAAGGTGCTTTACTTGAGACAAATCAACCTGAATTGAATCAGACCAATTAAAGTTTTTTGTACTTTCAATTAAACTTGGAATTTCCTTGTATGTAATGGAGCCTGAAAGGATCCATTTTTTTGAGTCTAGTTCAATGTTATGCTGCATCATTTTTTTCTTTAAGTTCTTCTAAAAGCCCATCAACACCTTTTGTTCTAACTGAACCTCCAAACTGACTGCGATAATTTGTAATCATACTAACGCCCTCAATGATCAGATCTATTACTAACCACTTACCTGTACTATTTGATAATGCGTAATTGACATTAATAGGTTGAGAGCTAGGCTGTGTAATTTCTGTTTTCACTGTGACTACACTTCCTTTTTGTTTTTTCATTGGAAGCACAGTTATCTTCTGATCAGTATATTTAGAAAGAGCAACGGCATAAGTTCTCAGTAACAACATTTTAAAGCCATCACTGAATTCTTCTCTTTGTTCCGCAGACATTTTTCTCCAATTTTTCCCCATCACAAGGCGGCAAATTTTATTAAAATCAAAACTTGGAAGGATCTTAGCCTCAACAAGTGCATATATTTTCTTCTTGTCTCCAGCTTGGATATCTTTGTCAGCTTTAATTGCACTAATGACATCGTCAGCAGTTTTCTTTACTAACTCATCTGGGCTAAGTTGAGCAAATGCAATACTTGAAAAAAATACAATTACTATTCCTAAAAACCATTTTTTGAAATTAAACATATTAATCGTCATCCTTTTCATCCTCTCCAGCACTGTTATACAAAAATTGACTGATTAACTTTTCTAATACTACTGCATCTTGTGTATGGACAATTAAGTCGCCAGCCTTTAAATTCTCATCATCTCCACCAGCTTCTAGAGCAAGATACTGCTCACCTAATAAACCGGCCGTATAGATATTTGCAAATGTATCCTTTGGGAAAGAGTAGCGATCATCAATGTTAATTTTAACGACTGCATGAAATGCTTCAGGATCAAAAACAATGCTACCTATTCTTCCAACAACAACACCAGATGCTTTAACGGCTGCTCTTGGTTTTAACCCCCCAATGTTTTCAAAATAGGCTTTTACTTCATACGTTTTTTTTACATCGTTAGAAGTTAAATTCCCAACACGTGTTGCCAAGTAAAACATTGCAATGATTCCTAATGCAACGAAAATTCCAACCCAAATATCTAATTTAACTCTTTCCATATCTATATTTTCCCATAATTTTAAACAAACATGAATGATGTTAATACAAAATCTAACCCTAAAACACTGAGTGATGATATGACCACTGTTTTTGTAGTTGCTCTACTCACACCTTCAGCAGTTGGTGGAGCTACTAAGCCTTGGTATAAGGCAATTAATGTGCATGTGAATCCAAAGACAACGCTTTTTATTGCGCCATCAACAATATCATTGTGAAAATCTACATTAGCCTGCATTTGTGACCAAAATGCTCCTTCATCAACACCAATAATTAAAACAGCTATGAAATACCCCCCCAAAATACCAACCATTGAGAATACAGTTGCTAAAATTGGCATACTTATCATACCTGCCCAAAATCTTGGCGCTACAATCCTCCCGATTGGGCTAACTGCCATCATTTCCATCGCTGATAATTGCTCAGTAGTTTTCATTAAACCTATTTCCGCCGTTATTGCTGTTCCAGCCCTACCGGCAAACAATAAAGCAGTGACTACAGGTCCCAATTCTCTTACAAGCGCTAAAGCAACTAAGACACCGATAGCTTCAGATGAACCATATCTTTCAAGTGTGTAATAACCTTGAAGCCCTAAAACCATCCCCACAAAAAAGGCAGAGACAACAATAATTACCATTGAAAGTACGCCAGTGAAATAAATTTCTTTGATGGTTAGATTAAACCTTTTAAAGCTATCCGATGAATAAATAACTGTTAAAAAGAACAATCTCGCACCAGAACCTAAACCGGAAAGAGCGCTTCTAAAGGAAGCGCCTAATTTTTCTAAAAAATTTAAAATGTTATTCATAATTTTTAAAGTGATAAGTCTGATTGATAACTTGGTGCCTCCGCATGAAAGGGAACTGGGCCATCTTTTTCAGAATGAATAAATTGTTTAACAAAGGGTAATTTAGACGCCAATAATTGTTTTGGTGAGCCTTCAGCGGCAACACCTCCATCCGCTAAAAAATAAATGTAATCAGCAAATGAAAAGGTTTCCGCCACATCATGTGTCACTATGATTGAGGTTGCTCCAAGTGCGTCATTAAGAGACCTAATCAGATCACAAATTACTGCCATCGATATGGGATCTAAACCAGCGAAAGGTTCATCGTACATGATGATATCTGGATCTAGAGAAATTGCCCTTGCTAGTGCAACACGCCTAGCCATACCTCCTGATAGTTCTGCTGGCATCTTCTTATGTGCACCTCTTAAACCTACAGCATTGAGTTTTAATAAAACAAGGTCTTTGATAACGTTTTCTGGTAAGTCAGTATGTTCTCGCATCGGGAATGCAACATTTTCATAAACGGATAAATCCGTAAATAGAGCCCCGTGCTGAAATAACATGCCCATTTTTCTTCTTAAGTTATGCAATCCGTCACGATTTTGCTCATGCACAACCTTTCCATCCACCATCACATTACCTGAATTTGGTTTTAGTTGGCCTCCAATTAGTCTCAATATGGTTGTTTTACCGCAACCACTCCCACCCATAATTGCAGAAACTTTTCCGCGATTAAATTGCATATTAATGTCTTTATGAAGAAGGTCTTTACCGTAACCAAATGATAAATTATTTATAGATATTAAATTTTCTTCCATATGGAGGTTTGAGCTTTATTGAATGAACTAAGGCAATCGTACTTTAGAATAAAGTACTTTGCAACCTTAAAGCTCGCCGTATGAATGAAGCCCTGAGAGAAAAAGATTAACCCCAAGAAATGCAAATGTTGTAATAAGAAGTCCTATGACTGACCACCATGCCAACATTGGCCCCCTGAGACCCTTTACTAGTCTTAAATGTAACCACCCGGCATAGTTTAACCAAACAATCAACGCCCAAGTTTCTTTGGGATCCCAAGACCAATATCCACCCCAAGCCTCAGCAGCCCAAACTGCCCCTAGAATAGTTGCAATCGTAAAAAATATAAATCCTATCGCGATTGCCTTGTAAGTTAAATCATCAAGTATGATTAGGCTTGGTAATCTCGACTTCAATATACCTTTATCGGCTAATAAATAAGCTATCGAGATCATTGCTGCAATAGCGAAAGCACCATAACCTATAAAATTAGCAGGAACATGTATTTTCATCCAATATGATTGCAATGCTGGGACCAGAGGTTGAATCTCATCTGCACCTTTAGAAAAGGTGTACCAAAGGATGAATCCTACTGCGATACTTATGATAATTAATATAAATGCCCCAAGTTCTTTACGATTCATTTTCTGTTCGTAATAGAGATGCAACAACGCTGTTATTAGACAAAAGAGTACAAATACTTCATACAAATTACTGACTGGTATATGGCCAACGTCAATACTTATTAAGTAAGATTCATACCATCTGACCAAAAGCCCTGTAAAGCCCATTATGGTTGCAATCCATGTGAGCTGAGAAGCAAGATTTCCTAGAAAAGAATTTTTTTTGAATAAATAGAACCAATACATTAATAAGCTTAATGGATATAAAGAACACATCCACATGATCGCGGATTGACTTGATAAAAAATATTTAAGAAAGAATTGTTTCTCATTTGTTAACAAAATCCCTTGATATAAATATATTGATATAAAGCTTAGAATCAAAGTAGAGGAGACAATATAACCAAAGGACCTCCAATACTTGTTAATGAGGATAAAAGTTAGTCCTGTTCCTGCCAGAATAAACATCTCGTATCGATCCATATACTCATGAAATTTGATAAGGCCTATGGCAGGCAGAACCAACATAGCAATAATAAACAAGTAATTAAATGCTTTATTCAAAGTCATGTAAGGTCTTCCATTAATTTAAAATTTTTCTTATTTGCTGGGTAATTTTTTTTGCAAACTGATCAAACTCATACCTGTGTCTATTAGTTGTAATTGCCAACAAAACATCCTTATTAGTTTTTTTCTTAAAGACCCAGAGTCTAACTTCTTGAATATAAATCATGCAAAATATTCCCAACACTAACAATATTGATCCTAGGTAAACCCAAAATTGTCCAGGAGATTTTGTTAATTGTAATCCACTTGATTGGACATGCACATAATCCTTTAATTCAAGAAATATCGGTAAGCCATAAAAAAAACTGTCATTGAAGCCAGTCAGTGACTCTTGGACAAATTTTTGATTATTTTCAAATAAAAATGACTCATTATTCGGATTATTAATTTTATAGCTTTCAATAAGCTCTTGGCCTAATAAAAAAATTATTTTTATGTAACTGTTTGCTATTCTTTTTTGATTATCAACAGAAACCGATGAATCAATTGACTCAGCAACCTGAGAATAACCTCCGGCAATAAATTCAGATATTACTCTTTTTACACCTTCAAAATAAATCTGACTTTTCTCACCTCCATTTGGAAACGATTTTGTTACTACCTTTTCAATTGCATCACTAACCTTATCAGGTGAATTAAGCAAAGTCTTGAATATCATAAAGCCATCTAGCTGACCATTTGCATCGGCTGGTAATTTCAAATACTGATAATCTTCTTGAGGGGTCTTTCTCATGCCACTCACAAAAAAACTTGAATCATCAATATTCATCGGGAATTGATATGTTTGGTATTCATTAGCTTGCCCAGACTCATTTCTAACTTTATATATAAAACTAGGCCCTACATTGGTAGGTCTTTTTTCATTACCAATTTCAATATCAAGAATATTAAACTTACGAAAATCATTAAATTCAAACAAATACTTTTTTTTATCTAAAAATAGCTCATTTTCTTTAAAAATAACGCTCTTCATTGGTGATGGTTTGTCAGAAGAATGCAAATTCCATAAATCTAAGGATAGCTCTGAGCCGCCGTCTTCGAATGAAGACTGATAAATAGTAACTCCATTAAAAGAAAGTGGGCTGTTAACATTAATTGTTTTTTTGACTAATTCTCCGGTCTTTTTATCTTCGACAATCAGGTCACTCTCAAAAGACTTTGGTTGACCTGTGCTGTAATGTTCGATTCTAAAATCATTTAATCCAACAACAAAAGGTAAGTCTTGAATAAAATATCCCTCTTTGGCTTTCAGGACAGCAACACTTTGTTTTTCTCCTTCTCTCAATAACATTTGTGCCCGATAAGAGAAATTTGAAGTTGTTAATTTGCCACTATCTGGAATATCTTTAAGGGCGAGATCTTCATAAATAATTTTTTTTGACCCAGTTAGTTCTTGCATTTTTAGAACAAGGTTCCCATCCATCAAACCCCCAATGCTTATAATTATTATTGCTAGATGTGTGAAGATGTATCCTAATTTCTGGAAGTCACCTTTTTTTGCAGAAATTATCACACTTCCATCGTTGTTAAATTGTTGCTTGAACCTAAATTTATTCTTGAGAAGAAATGTTTCTAATTTATTGATGTTAAATTCTTTAATAGGGATTTTATAGCTATGTTTGAATGAACTGAGCGATTTCTCCCGAGCATTTAGTTGGAATCTTTTATATTCCTTAATAATCTTAGGCGAGTTTCTCGATACGCAAAATGAAGTTGAAAGGATTAAAAAAATTAATATAGCCAGGAACCAAAATGCTTGGTACACATTGTAAAGCCCCATTGCTTCGAAGAATTCAAACCAAAATTGTCCAAATTTTATAATATAGTTTTCATAAGGCTCATTTTGCTTAAGAATAGTGCCGATAACAGAAGCAATGCCGATAAAGGAAAGCATAGTGATCGCAAATCTCATGGTGCTGAGTAAATGCAAAAAGGAGGAGAAATTTTTTCTTGTTTGAGTCAAATTTAAAATTAATCTTTTATTGAATCGAATAAACTTATTTTTACCTTGAATAGGAGCTTAATTGTTAGTCAATAGTTCACAATTTTGTCTACTGTAATCCTTGAATGTAATCGGCGACAGCCTTCATTTCCTCTTCTGTGAGCTTAATTGAGATTGCTCTCATTGGAGCATAAGAAGCGCTAGGTTTATCTTCAGATAATCTATAAACATTTAATTGACTGTATGTATATTCTGAGTGTTGGCCATTAAGTCTCGGGTATAAGTTTGGTAAACCATGTCCGGCGGGTCCATGACAGCTAGCACATGCTGGTACGCCTGAATTTTTAATACCTGCTCTAAAAATTTTTTCGCCTAGTGAACCAACTCCATTCGTCTTTGCTGCTGATAACTTTAATTTCTGTTCAGAAAAGTATATGCCTAAATTATTCATTTCCTCGGTGGATAAATTAGATGCAATCCCCTGCATTAAAGCATTTTTTCTTACCCCTTCTTTAAACTTTCTTAACTGTATAGTCAGATAATTAGCATTTTGAGCTGCAATCTTTGGCGCTATTTTTCCATTTAAACTATTACCGTCCATACCATGGCAAGCCATGCAAACATTTTTGACAATTTTTTGGGTATTTAAAAATTGTTCTTTATCAAGACTACTTTCTGCCATTAAAACAGAGTAGAAAAATGATAAAAGTGATAATAAAAAGAATTTTTTAGTTAACATACAATCCTTACTCAAATAAAGTTTTATAAAGACCTCACATTATATACAAATGTTCCAGCCGAATTGATCTAAATCAAGTTAAAATTGTTTTATGTCAATTCTACAAAATGTCTCGTTTGTGATTTCCACAAACCACTTTAATGAACTTCCTGTGGATTCTGGAAAAGAAATTGCCTTTGCTGGAAGATCTAACGCAGGAAAATCAAGTGCTATAAACACTTTGACAAACAAAACTCGTTTAGCCTATGTAAGTAAGCAGCCTGGTAGAACTCAACTAATTAATTTTTTTAAAATTAAAGATATGCAATCATTAGTTGATTTGCCTGGGTATGGTTTTGCTAAAGTGCCTAAGCCCATGAAAGATCATTGGAAAAGATTGCTGCCTAAATATCTGCAAGAAAGGAAAAGTTTAGTTGGTCTTGTCTTGGTTGTTGATATAAGAAGGCAATTGACTGAGCTTGATACTCAAATGTTAAACTGGTTTGCACCTCAGAAAAAACCGATTCATATCTTATTAACTAAAAGCGATAAAATTTCAAAAGATATGTCGATAAGAACGCTAAACAAAATTAGTAATGAGTTAAATGAAAAATGGGGGGATAAATATCAAGCTGAATGCTCGGTTCAGCTATTTTCAAGTCTCAAGAGACAAGGTATTGAAAAAGCAACAGAGAAAATAAAGGAGTGGTTATCCTAGAGTAAAGATAATATCCCAGACTTGATGTCCTAATCTCAAACCCCTATTTTCATACTTTGTAAGAGGTCTTGAAGTTGGTCTCTCGTTAAAGTCTCTATCAGTCATTTTATAATTTAAGTGTTGCTCAACTAGAGAAATAATTTCAAGCGCATATGGTTCCCAATCTGTTGCAAGGTGGACATATCCAGATAGAGAAAGTTTTGATTCCAACAAATCTAAAAATGACTTTTTTAATAATCTTCTTTTATGATGTTTTTTCTTAGGCCAAGGATCAGGGAAAAAAATATGTACCCCATCCAATGACCTCTTGGGTATCATTTCATTAATTACTTCAATTGCATCATGTTGAATTATTTTTAGATTTTCTATTTGCCCCAGATTTATTTTATTTAAAAGATTTCCAACGCCGGGTGAATGAACCTCAATGGCCAAAAAATTAAAATTATTCATTGCTTTTGCAATTTCAAATGTTGTGTCACCCATCCCAAAACCGATCTCTAAAATAATTTTATTTTTTTTTGAGAAAAATTGATCAAAATTTAAAAGTGATTTTTGAAAAGGTATCCTATATTGAGTCGAGAAATTTTTTATCCCACTCTCTTGATACTTAGTCAGTCGCCCTTGCCTGAGTATGTAACTTCTCACTGGCCTTTTATTTTCAATTGTCAAAGTTGAAATTTCCTATTATTTTTTTTAAAACTCATTGTGTTCAAGTCTATATTTTTACTTATACCTAAAACTTTAATTAAATCTCCCATTTCAGCTGGTGAGACCAATTTCTGAAATGCATTTGTTTGCATTTTAAATTCTGAAATATTATTTGGATCATATTCAGCTAATAAATCTAATGCGCCCGAATTAATTAAAAAATTTGCTTGTGATACAAAGCCATCAATATTACAGTTCTGATTTTTTGCTATTTTTGCGATTTGAGAAAAATCTATATGCCAAGTAATATCTTGAGTTCCTAAAAACTTAAATGGATCATCATGTGCATAATGTTTGTAATGGCACATCAAGGTTCCTTCCATTCTATCTTGATGAAATAATTCCCGCTCACAAAAGCCATAATCAACAAAAAAAATTTGAGCTTTATTAACCTTATAAAAAAATTCTTTTAGCCATTGAATAAGTTTTTTTGAATATTCAAAAATATACCCGCATGGCAGATTTGTAATATCGGGATAGTGTTTTGAATTTGATACAGGTTTCTTATTTAATTGCCATTCAAATTGATTATTTTTAAAACTAACTTCTCTTTCATATATATTTTTATCTATTACCTCATAAATATCTGTTGGAAATGCATCTAGAAATTCATTAGCAAAAATAATTCCATCATAACTTTCAGGTATTTCAGAAATCCATGAAATTTTTGATAGTGTTTCTTTTGTTAAATTTTTTTGAAATCTTTTTTTCTGTTTTTTTATAGAGGTTTTACTGATTTCATATATAAAATATTGAGTAATTTTTATATTACTTTTATTTGCAGCAATCAAAAAGTCCATTGCGAATTGACCATTCCCAGCACCTAATTCTAAAACTACTGACGGAAGACTTGAAAAACTTTCAAAAAAAACATTTAAAAAACATTTTGCAAATATATCGGAAATCATGGGGGCAGTTATAAAATCTCCCGAATTACCAAAATTTTCTTTTTTTGAGGTGTAATAACCAGTTTCATGATCATAGAGAACGCGTTCCATAAAAGAAGAAAAAGAAATTGTGCCGCCTGAATCATGAATATCTTTTTTTAACTTTTTTGTTAAAGCGTCATGAGTTAATTCTTCAGATTTATTAAGAGGTGGTAATTTAACCATATGCTATAGATTATAATAATTTTTTAAGTTATAAAGCACTTAAATTTATAAACAAATTAAAAATGAAAAATAAAAAAATAGCGCTTGTTACTGGTGGATCAAAAAGAATTGGGGCATGTATTAGCAGAGAATTACATTTATTAGGAATAGATGTAATGATTCACTATATGAGTTCGATAAAGGAGGCAGCGAGTCTCAAAGCTGAACTAAATGAGAAAAGGAAGGGCTCTGCTGATATTGTTCAAGGCAACCTCTGTGAAATTGATTCGTATGAGAGAATTATTTCAGAGGTAATCAAAAAATTTGGGCAACTTGACTACTTAATAAATAACGCGTCTAGTTACTTCCCCTCCCCAATTGGAAAATTAAACGAAAAAAATTGGAACGATTTGATTTCTCCAAACTTAAAAGCGCCATTATTCTTATCTCAAGCTGCTGCAAGATATTTAAGGAAACAGAAGGGATCAATTGTAAATATTACTGATGCTAATGAAATTAACCCAAAGAAAGATTATGTAATTTACAATATTGCTAAAAGTGGTTTGCTCTCACTAACAAGATCTCTAGCAAAAGATTTAGCCCCAGATGTTAGAGTAAACGCTGTTGCCCCTGGAGCAATATTATGGCCAGATAATGATCAAGAATCTGAACAAGGTTATAGGGATAATCTCATTTCACAGATATTCTTAAAAAAACAGGGAACACCAATAAATATTGCAAAGGCAGTTAGTTTCTTACTGACATCAGCTCTATATTCAACAGGTGAAGTTATTCATGTTGATGGAGGAAAATTACACAAATAAACAAGTTAATTATCTTTAATTTTAAAAAAATTTTGGAAATGATGCTTGTGAAGTTTGTTCTTTCTAACTATTATGCATAATTTTTATAACTTATATTTAATGCTCATATGTCAAAATTATTAATTGTTGAGTCGCCATCAAAAGCAAAAACTATTACTAATTACTTAGGTAAAGAATATAAAGTTCTTGCATCTTATGGGCATGTGAGAAATCTTTTGCCAAAGTCTGAAGGAATCGATACAGAAAATTTTGAAATGAATTTTCAACTGATTGATCGAAACAAGAAACATATTGATGCAATTTCTAAGGCCGTAAAAGATTCAGACGAAATTCTTCTCGCTACAGACCCTGATAGGGAAGGTGAAGCAATTGCATGGCATATAGCCGAAATCCTTAACTCAAAAAAACTCACTAAAAATAAAAAAATAGCCAGAATTATCTTTGGAGAAATTACTAAAAATGCAATTATTGAAGCACTTGAGGAGCCGAGAGCTATATCTAATCCTTTGGTCCACGCCCAACAAGCTAGGCAAGCCCTTGACTATTTAATTGGATTTAATTTATCTCCTTTATTATGGTCAAAAATTCGTTATGGTTTATCTGCTGGAAGAGTTCAAAGCCCTGCATTGAGACTAATCACTGAACGTGAGAAAGAAATTGAGAGTTTTAAAAAGAGAGAATATTGGTCCATCCATCTTGATACTCAAAAAAAAGATTCAAAATTTTCAACAAAACTGGTACTACTTGATAATAAAAAAGTTGAGCAATTTACAATTACTGATGAGGCAAAACAAAAGGAAGTTGTAGGGGAGCTTCTCCTAAAAAGTGCGGGCTCAACAAAAATTAGTAGGGTTGATAAAAAACAAAGGACCCGCAAACCACCCTCACCCTTCACAACATCTACAATGCAGCAGGAGGGCGTAAGAAAATTAGGATTTACTACTAAGCGAACAATGATAATTGCTCAACAGCTTTATGAGGGAATAAAAATTGGTGATGGGGCAGTCGGATTAATTAGTTATATGAGAACTGATTCAATGACGCTGTCAAAAGAAGCTGTTGAACAAGCAAGAGATTATTTGAAAAAAAATTATTCATCAGAATTTCTCCCGAACAAACCCATTGAATATAAAACTAAGTCCAAAAATGCTCAAGAAGCTCATGAAGCAATTAGACCCACAGATCTTTCTAGATCACCACAAGATCTCAAAAAATATTTATCAGATGAACAATTCAAACTTTATGAAATGATTTGGAAAAGAACTTTAGCATGTCAAATGACATCTGCTATTTATGACATAGTAAGTGTCGACCTTCAAATTGGATCGAGTGAAAATATTTTCAGAGCAAACGGACAAACAATAAAATTTCCTGGTTTCATGTCCGTTTATATTGAAAATCAAGAAAATGAGGACTCAACAGATAGCTCAAAAAAATTACCACCGCTTGAAGTAGGGGATCAACTTAATGTAAATAGCATTCATGGTGTTCAACATTTTACAGAGCCCCCGCCAAGATATAGTGAAGCCAGTCTAGTAAAAACATTAGAAGAATTTGGCATCGGAAGGCCATCGACTTATGCAAGTATCATCTCAACTCTTCAAGAAAGAGATTATGTATTATTAGATAAAAAACGTTTTACGCCAACTGATGTTGGCAATGTAGTTATTGATTTCTTAACAGAACATTTTGGTAATTATGTTGATTATGATTTTACAGCCCACCTTGAAACTGAACTTGATGATATCGCGGCCGACAATAAAGACTGGATAAAAGTATTAAAATCTTTCTGGCTAGACTTTAACAAAAAAGTAAAAGAAAAAAGTGAGTTAGATAGATCGAAAATTACTCAGAAATCTATTGATGAGGATTGTCCAAAATGTGGAAAGCCATTACTCTCAAAGCTTGGTAGAAGAGGAAATTTTATTGCTTGTTCTGATTATCCTGAATGTAAGTTTACTAGAAGCGCTAATGGAGACCTACCACAAGAACCAAAAGTTGTAGGAAAAGATAAGGAGACAGAAATTGATATTCTTCTTCTTGTTGGACCATATGGACCATATCTTCAACTAGGTCTTCAAGATGAGGATTCAAAAATCAAACCAAAGCGTATAACCATTCCACCAACAATACCTTTGGCTGATCTAAATGAGGAGATCGCACAACAATTAATATCCTTACCTAGAGATTTGGGTGTTCACCCTGATACTGGAAAAAAAATAATTGCAAGCATCGGTCAATTTGGTCCTTATGTAAATCATAATGGAAAATTTAAAGCAATTCCTAAAACAGATAATATTTTTGAAATTTCTCATGAAGAAGCCATAGAGTTATTAAAGCCTTTGAGAAGAATTGGTTTTGATCCAATTACAAAGTCAACTGTTGATGTCTATAAAGGTAGATTTGGTTTTTATCTTCAAAGAGACCTAGTAAAAGTCAACATAGCGAAGAATTTAAACTACGAAAATATTGAGCTTGATAAAGCAATTGCACTTTTAAACAAAAAAGAATTAGAAGAAAAGGAGAAAAAGAAGAGTAAGAAAAAAAAGGGAAAGAAATGATTTCTTAATTTTTTAACTGACTTATTTTATTCATTATTGATTCTCTTTTTATCCATTTTTTTACCCTTTGCGCATCAGCAAATCTTGTCAACGTTCCGTATGAATTTAAGAAAATCATAATTACTGGCTCGTTGCTAATTGTTGCCTGCATTACTAAACATCTCCCTGCATCTCTAGTGAAACCAGTTTTTGATAACCCAATTTCCCATGTACCTTTTCTTACTAATCTATTCGTATTAACAAAACCAATCTTATTTTTTCTTTTGCCTATTTTAAAAGCTTCTTGAGAGGTAGTGGTCATTTTCCTTATTGTTGGATACTGATATGCAGCCTCAACTAACCTCACAAGATCCCTTGCTGTAGACTTATTTTTTTTATTTAAACCAGTAGGATCTGCAAATTTACTATTATGCATGCCTAATTTAAGAGCTTTAATATTCATTGCTTTTATAAAGCCTTTTTTTCCAGAAGGATAAGCTCTACTAAGAGCTGATGCTGCTCTATTATCCGAGGACATTAAAGAAATTTTTAATAAATCATAGCCTGACATTGAAGCTCCTATCGGAATTCGTGAGCCTGTTCCTTTTAATCTATCAATATCTTGTTTTGAGATCTTAATTTTTTTACTTAGGTCTACCTTTGAATCCAGAATTACCATTGCCGTCATTAATTTTGTTAAAGATGCAATTGATGACTCTGAATATGCATTTTTTTGGTATATCACTTTGCCATTACTTTGATTTACCACCATCGCTTTAGCTGACCTTACCTTTGGGTCAGATTTGTATTTTGCAAATTTAGTACCTAAATGATTGAGTTGATTGTCAGAGAAAGAATTAAATGAAACACTTAAAAGAATTATTGCTGATGCTAAAAAACCAAAGAATTTATTCATTAATATTTTTATTCATCGTTTATAATTGAAGTAATTTATACAAATTTTTTTTATAAAGCAACCTAAAAGTACATTTTTTATTAAAGATACCAATGATATATCCAGATAAACTCATTTATACGAAAGATCATGTTTGGCTTGAGCCAAATGGAAAAAATTTTTCTCTTGGAATTACACACTTTGCACAGGATTTACTTGGGGATATCGTATATTTAGAAATAAAAGTTAATAGTGAGTTTAAAAAATTCCAAGCACTAGGTTCTATTGAATCTGTTAAAACTGCTTCGGATATTATTGCGCCTGGAGATGGGAAAATAATTTTGGTTAATCCTGATATAGAATTATCGCCAGAGAAAATAAATGAAAGTCCATTTAATAATTGGATATGCCAAGTAAGTTTTAATCAAAAAATCGATGAGTCAGAATTTCTTTCAAAAGATGAATACATAGATCTAATAAAAACTTAATTTTTATTTACATCAATGCTTTCTATACTGTATCCACGATCTTTATAATATTGAAACCTAACTCTTGCTAATTTTTTATCCTCTTCCTCAATTGATACCATCTCAAACAAACTTAAGTATCGGTTAAAACCATCAATCATAGTATTCGAAATATTTATTAAAGTGTCGTCCATCCAACATATTTCTTCATCACTTAATATAATTTTATTTAGATCATGATGGTTATTAACCTCATGAGGAAAAAAATTATATGAATCATTGCTCCATAAATAACTAGATAAATTTTTCATTTGATCATTATTTGCACAATAAATAAGTGAGTTTTTTTTCTTTATTAATCTTTCAGAAAGTATTGAAGATATCAACTCAATTTTATTTTCTACATTAAAAAAAAATTTTATCTGAGTCATTTATATAAAAAACTAATTTTTTGTCTTTGTCTTATTAATTAAAAATTGAATTAATAGATTCACAGGTCTTCCAGTAGCACCTTTATTTGCTCCAGAGTTCCAGGCGGTTCCTGCTATATCGATATGAGCCCAATCATATTTTTTTGCAAACCTTGATAAGAAACATGCTGCTGTGATACTACCCGCTGCCCTTCCACCAATATTTGCCATATCGGCAAAATTACTATTTAAAAGTGGTTGATACTCATCCCAAAGTGGCATACGCCATGCTTTGTCTATCGATTCATTACCAGCATCTAGTAAGTTATTGGCGAGCTTATCATTTTTACTAAAGACTGCTGATGCATGATGCCCAAGTGCAATAACACATGCGCCTGTCAGGGTTGCAATATCAATCACTGTGTCAGGTTTGTATCTCTCTGCATAAGTCAATGCATCACAAAGTATTAATCTTCCCTCTGCATCAGTATTTAAAATTTCGATCGTTTGACCTGACATACTTTTTACGATATCGCCTGGTTTAACCGCAAGTCCATCTGGCATATTCTCGCATGTTGGAATTAATCCAACTACATTTAGAGGAAGATTTAGCTCACCAACAGTTTTCATAACACCAAGGACTGTTGCAGCACCGCACATATCATATTTCATCTCATCCATTGCTGCTCCAGGTTTTAGAGAAATCCCTCCTGAATCAAATGTAATACCTTTTCCAACTAATACAATCGGTTTTTCTGTTTTTTTACCTTTTCTGTGTTCTATAATTATAAATTTTGGCTCTTCTCTGCTGCCCTTGGCAACTGATAAGAAAGACCCCATTTTCAATTGCTCTATCTGCTTCCGATTTAAAACGGTTGATTTCATTTTATAATCTTTAGCAATTTTTTTAGATTGATTAGCTAAATAGGTTGGCGTACAAATATTTGGTGGCAAATTACCTAAGTCTTTTGTTAAATTTGCTCCCTCTGCTGAAGCCTTACCCTCTTTAATACCAAATTTAATCGATGAATGATCGGCTTTATCACTTTGGAAAATTATTTGAGAGTTTTTATCTTTACCTTTTTTTTCTGATTTAAGAGAATTGATTTCATAAAATTTATCCAAAGCCGCTCTGGAAAATAACTTACTTGCAAACTCTTCATTAATTTTTTTATTTGTAAATTGCTTTAGTGGTAAGACTATTGAATCAGGCTTGTATGTCTTAATTGAACTAAAGATATTATTTGCTGACTTTAAAAGATCTTCACTTGTAGTGTCATCTTTATCTTGAATACGAACAAAGCAAACTCTTTTGAAATTTTCCATAATTGGAGAAACAAATGCTGATCCTATTAATTTAGGAAGATCGTCTAATTTAATAATTGCGTTTATTTCATCTTTTAATCTTTTATTTAAATTTAATGATGAACATAGTTTATTACTTTTATTAACAGCCAATATGATAATATCAGCTGATAGATTTGAAATTGAATCAGACTTTAGTTGAAATTTCATTTAACATTCCTTAATGTTGTATTTAAGAATTAAACTCTATAAATAAATGCTTTATAAAACAAAATTAAATAAAGAGCTATTTTATACAGCCGTATCGACAATCCTTATTTTAACTGGCGTAGTGGTAGCTCAAAGAATTGTTTATGTTTTTCGTCTTGCAGCAAAAGGTATTATACCTAACGATACGATTGATACGATTCTAGTTTTTAATTTACTAAAACACCTTCCACTCTTATTATCAATCACATTATTTCTGACTATTTTAATGGCACTCAGCCGATGGTACAAGGATAGCGAAATGATTATTTGGCTTAGTTCAGGATTAAGCCTTTCAAAACTTATAAAACCTATAATTTTTTTCTCAGTTCCCACCATCTTATTGATTGGTTTTCTTTCATTCCTAGTGAGCCCTTGGGCAGTTCAGAAAGTAGAAGAATACAAGAACGGGCTAAAAACGCGTGATGAATTCTCGGCAATTAGCCCTGGGATCTTTAAAGAATCAAAGTCTGATAATAGAATTTTGTATGTTGAAGGCTTCAGCGAGTTAGGCAATACAGTAAACAATATTTTTGTCCAATCATATCAAAATGGAAAGCTTGGAGTAACAGTTTCAAATAAAGGCAAAAGATACACCACTGAAAAAGGTGAAAATTATATTGTTTTATTGGATGGTAAAAGATATGAAGGTGGAAGGAAGTCAACGGAATTTACAACCGTTAAATTTGAGCAATATGGTATTTTGATTGAAAAAGACATTCCTTCATTGTCTGCCGTGAGCGCAAGAGTTTCAAAAATGGAGGCCAAAAAAACTACAGAACTGCTAAGTAACCTCAAAAATCATAAATTTCAAGCTGAGTTCCTTTGGCGACTTTCTCTTCCAATATCTACATTTATTCTAATAATAATAGCAATTCCACTAAGCTTTAATAATCCAAGGTCTGGAAGATCCATAAATATTATTGCCGCTATCTTACTCTTTGTAATCTACAATAATGCCGTTAGCATTTCAAATAGTTTGATCGCAACAGGCCAACTAAGCATTTGGATTGGTTCGTGGCTTTCTCATTTCATTTTCTTAAGTGTTGCAATTTATTTAATTTATCGAAGATCACTTAATTTAGAATTAATACCTAGATTTGCTATAAAAAAAGTTAAATGAATCAAGTTACCAAATATTTAAACAAAGAATTATTTTTAGGAATTAGCTTATTTTTATTTGGCGGAATCTGTCTATTTGGATTTTTTGAATTCATACAAGAAATCTCAGATTTAGATGACGAGAAATATGGAGTTACTCAAGCAATTGTTTATGTATTACTTACAATTCCTGGCCATATTTATAAACTGATACCAACAGCCGTATTAATTGGTGCGATGTATACTTTTGGTCAATTATCTCATCAATCAGAATTAATTATTTTAAGGACAAGTGGATTATCCATAAAAAAAATTGCAGTAGCTATAATACCAATTGCCATTTTTTTCAGCCTCCTGACTTTCGCTGTAGGAGATTTAATTACACCCAATAGCGAAAAAAATGCTCAACAACTAAAAATAAGCGCCACCAATTCATCAATCAGTATGGAATTCAAATCAGGATTTTGGATGAAAGATGGAAATAATTTCGTTAATGTCGAAAATGTTCTCCCAGATTCAACTCTTTCAAAAATTCATATATATGAGTTTGACGATCAATTCAATTTGAGAACAATTATAGATGCTAAGCAAGGAAAGTTTAAAAACGGAAACTGGGATTTAAGTGAAATATCAGTAAAGAACTTTACAGGAGATGAGGTGACCACAGAAGAGATTATTAAAGGGAATTGGAAATCTTTAATTCGGCCTGAGATGATGAATGTATTAATTATTTCGCCCGATAAAATGTCAATCTTTAATTTAGTTAAATTTATCAATTATCTTAAAACAAATGATCAAAGATCATCAAAATATGAAACTGCTTTATGGGAAAAATTAATTAACCCGTTAATGCCAATAGTGATGCTTATATTCGCACTTCCCTTTGGTTTTCTTCCACAACGAACAGGAGGGAAATTCTTAAAAATGTTTATGGGCATATCTATTGGGATTACTTACCAGATTATTAATACTTTGTTCCGACATATGGGGCTATTAAATGATTGGCCACCTTTTTTAAGTTCACTACTACCTTCTTTTTTATTTTTATCTCTGGGGGTTTATATGATCATGAGATTCGAACGTCTCTGATTTTTGAACCAATGATTAAATCATGTAAGTACTGCTTTGCCCCAAATAATATATTGGTATAAAAAATAAAAAAGAAAACTAAACCTACATTAACTAATAAGAATCTCAACAAACATAAAAAAAATTTATTTTTTTTTGGAAAATCAAGTTTAATCTTCCAAGCTCTCATTGATAAAGTTTGTCCTCCGAAATACCATGATAAGACAAAATAAATACCTGATGATATCCATAAAATAAATTGGAATATATAACGATGATCTTGTGAATTAATTTTAATTAAGAAAATCGCAATAAATGTAACCAAAAACCATATCGCAACTTGAATTAATAACTCATAAAAAAAACAACTATAGAGCCTTAAAATGTAGTTAGTCTTCATTGATTAAGTTTAAAAAATTTTTTTTATGAAACAAGTCTGTTTTTATTTTTTTAATTTATGAATTATCGGAATCATAGTCATTGCAATAAGGCAACCAAATGCTGTTCCAAATGCTAAGGCCCAATTCAAGCTAACAGCACCCCCCATGAAATCACTCACCGTATTGCCAAAACCTGCTCCTATTATTGCTCCTAACCCTACTTGAAAACGCTTTGGCAAATATTTTTCTAAACCAAGCCCAAAAAATGCCCCCGCTAACATAACACCATTATCCACAATACCGAATATAACGGCATCTTTAAAAAGCTCTAGAAATTCATCTGTAAACATACTATCCCCTAAAGAGAGTAAAAAACTTCAAAAAATAAAATCAATTACTTGATTATTAATTTGTTGATTATAATTGAATCAATGAATTCTCAAGATAAAATTTTTAAAATAGATAAAGGTGGATTTATAAGCTCTGCTAAACAAGTCAAATCTCCTAATCAAGATTCAAGGCCATTAAATCAAAATATTTCTCTCATCGTTATTCATTCGATAAGCCTGCCTCCAAATAAATTTGGAAATTCATATATAGAAGATTTCTTCTCAAATAAACTTGAGATAAAAAAGGATAGATACTTTAAAGAGATCCAAAACCTGAAAGTTTCTTCTCATTTTTTAATTAAAAGAAAAGGTGAACTTATTCAGTTTGTTTCCTGCCTCAATAGAGCATGGCATGCTGGTAAATCTAGTTGGGGGAATATGACAAACTGTAATGATTTTTCAATAGGAATTGAGTTAGAAGGTTCAGATATAATTGCATATGAGGATATTCAATATGAAGTTCTAATTAAGCTAATTAAATCTTTATATAATAACTATCCTATAGCTGATATTGTTGGTCATAAAGATATTGCGCCTGGTAGAAAAACCGACCCAGGTAAGTTTTTTGATTGGAATATAATTAATTCGGAAGATTTTAATGCTTAACAGAATTACTATTTTAATTTTATCTATTTTTGTTTTTGGCTGTAGCCAAGAAGACGTTTCAGAAAAAAAGAACCAAAGAGTAATTAATATAACAACGACAATTACCAAAATACATAATTTTAAAGAACAAGAGTCAGCTATTGGGACCATTGAAGGCTTAATTGACCCAACAATTCGAGCAGAAATTGCTGCATCTATAAAAAAAATATATACCAAAACAGGGTCGATTTTAAAAAAAGGTGATTTAATTGCTCAACTTCATGATCAAGACTATGTTTATCAACTTGAGCTTGCAAAAGCCGAATTAAGTCAGCTTAAAATTCGTCTGAATGGTCAGGAAAAAACATACCAAAGAAATTCAGAATTAGTTGATGAAAATTTTATATCTCCCAATGCTCTTGATGAAATCATTAATCAAAAAAATGAAACGGAAGAATTAATTAAAATAGCTGAAGCTAGAGCCAAAATTGCAAATTACAGATTAAGTAAAACTAAAATTTACTCCCCAATTAGTGGGAAAGTAGAAAAACAAATTGCGTCAATTGGAGATTTCCTTAAAGTGGGGGACCCGATTGTCCAAATTATGAATAATGATCGATTAAGGGCACATGTTCCTTTCCCGGAGAAATTTGCAAGAAAATTAAAGCCTGGTTTACCGATTGAATTAGAAAGTCCTATCGTTGAAGAAAAAATTGTAGTTAAAATTGCTGAGTTAAAACCACAATTAATATCTGATAGCTTAGCAATTGATGTAATTGCGGATATAGTAAATCAACCAAACTGGCAAGCAGGTGGAAGTGTTAGAGGAACAGTTATCTTTAATGAAATTAAAAATCTAAGTGTTCCAGAGCAAAGCGTTATTCTCAGGCCTGCAGGTGAAGTAGTTTATGTTATAAAAAATAATGTGGCCTCAGAAAGAATAGTTCAGACAGGGATTTCACAAAATGGGGTAACTGAAATAATTTCTGGCTTGGAGCTTAATGAAATTATTGCAGTCGATGGAGCTCCTTATCTAACTGATCAAGCTAAAGTAAATATTTCTCAGTCAAAATAATGTCACTGCCAGAAATTTCAATAAGAAGATATGTTTTAGCCTGGATGATTTCAGGCATATTTGTTCTTCTTGGTATTATTGGGTTTCAAAAAATTGGGATTGATAAATTTCCCATGGTTGAATTCCCAATCCTATCTATCACCACAACTCTCGAAGGAGCAAATCCTGAAATAATTGATTCAAGTATCACCAACATTATTGAAAATGCTGTAAATACTACTCCCGGTATTGAATCCATCAAATCAGAATCATCTCCTGGAGTTTCTGTTGTCAGTGTCACATTCAATTTAGATAAAGATATTGAGGTCGCTTTCAATGAAATCCAATCTAAAGTAAGCGAAGTTGTGCGTCGTCTGCCTAAAGATGTTGTGCCACCAGCTGTCAGGAAAGTTGAAACAAATGCAAATGCGATCATGTGGATATCCCTTACAGGCAATAGAACCATTCAGCAACTTAACTTATACGCAGCTAACATTCTTAAGAAAAAAATTGAAACTGTTGATGGTGTTGGAGAAATTCGATTAGGCGGCAAAAGAGACAGAACAGTTAGAGTAAATCTGTTACCTGAGAAAATGGCAGCGCTTAAGATTACAGCTGAAGATTTAATTTCTGCATTCAATAAAGAGCATGTTCAATTTCCTGGTGGGTTTTTAGTTAAATCTAAATCAGAGAAAATGTTTAAGCTGGATTTAGAATTTCATAAAGTTTCAGAAATAGAAGAAATGATTATCGCATACAGAAATGGAGGGGCAGTTAAGGTAAGAGATATTGCCGAAGTTAAAGATGGTCTCGATGACTACAGAGAAACTGCTAGATTTAATGGCGAATCAAGTATTGGCCTTGGAATTGTCAAAATTGCTAATACGAATACGGTCAATATTATTGAAAAGGTGAGAGAGAAAATTGAAAATGAAATCATTCCAAGCCTCCCTCCTGGACTTAAGATTCAATATTCAACTGATGACTCTATTTATATCAAGTCGATGGTTAAGTCACTTCAAGAGCACATTGTAGAGGGCACTATCCTTGCATCATTAATTGTTCTTCTTTTTTTAGGTTCAATTAGATCAACCTTAATAATAGCTGTCGCAATCCCCATTTCACTTTTAGGTGCAATCGCAGTTATGTACTTCTTTAATTTTACTTTTAATAGTATGACGTTGTTAGCGTTAATTCTTCTCATAGGCATAGTGGTAGATGATTCAATTGTTGTTCTTGAAAATGTTTTTAGGCATCATAAAAAAATAGATAAAAATATTTTTAAAGCCTCTATAAATGGGAGTAATGAGGTGGTATTCGCCGTTTTAGCCTCTTCCATTGCATTAGTATGTATTTTTGGTCCTGTCATTTTTATGGAAGGAATTGTTGGGCGATTTTTTGAATCATTTGCGATTGTTGTTACAAGTGGAGTCCTTGTCTCATTAATTGTTTCTCTCACACTAACCCCAATGCTATGCTCCAAATTTCTTACCAAAAGTGAAAAAACATCTTCTTTTTTATCAAAATTTGACAAATTATTTCATAGTCTTGAATCTGCCTATAAAAAAATATTAACTTGGTCACTAAATCATCGATGGAAAGTTATGTTATTGAGTTCATTAGTTGTTCTCTCTAGTGCATTCTTTTTTTCAAAAGTTGAAAAAACTTTTTTACCTGAACAAGATGAAAGTAGGTTTAGTGTCAGATTTAAAACACCACTCGGATCTAATATTGATTATACCTATAGAAAATTACTAGAAATTGAAAATGTACTTAGTGAATATCAAGATTTTACTAAAGGAGTTTTTTCGTCAATTGGTTTAGGAAGTAAAGGTCAAGTTAACTCTGGCTACATTAGCGTGATGCTCAAAGATAAAAGTGATAGAGAGCTATCTCAGTCAGAAATTATAAAAAAAATAAAAAAAGATTTTGACTCATTATCTGGGGTAAAAGCTTTTATTTCTGCTCCCTCAATTGCTGGTGGTAGAAGATCTGAACCTTTACAATTTTCACTTATAGGTCCAAATATTGAATCTGTTTCATCACTTGCAGATAAGTTATTGATTGAATTATCTCAATTAGATGGATTGGGTCGAATTGATTTAGATTTACAACTCAATCTGCCTCAAATGAATCTTGTTATTGATAGGGATAGAGCTGCAAGTTTTGGAATTAGTGCGTCTAATATTGCAAATGCAATATCTGTATTCAGCAATGGTTTGGATGTAGCTAGGTTTAACGATGACCCAGGTGATGGACAAAGATATGATATAAGAATGAAGGCAAAAGATGGTTTGATTGAAGATATGGCAGATCTAAAGAAAATTAATCTTAGAACTTCCTCAGGAGACCTTATTAGACTTGATTCAATAGCAAGCTTTACTGAAACACTAGGTCCAGCAGTTATGGGAAGACAGGATTTGCAATATTCAGCTAATTTTTTTGCTAACCCCAGCATTTCACTTGGTGAGGCAGTCAATGCAGTAACGGAAGTTAGCAAAGATATTCTACCGAGTGAATACTCCATAAAATTAATTGGACAAGCTAAAGAATTCGCAAAGACCACTAGTAATATTCTTTTTGCCTTTTCACTAGCAACAGTTCTACTTTACATGGTGCTATCAAGCCTTTTCAACTCTTTCTTCCAGCCTTTAATAGTTATGCTTGCTCAGCCTCTCGCAATTATTGGCGGTGTAATGCTGTTATGGGTTACTGGAAATAGTCTTAATATTTATTCAATGATTGGTATGGTTTTATTAATAGGCCTGGTTGCTAAAAATTCAATTCTTCTTGTAGATATGACGAATCAAATCAAATCTAAAGGTAAGAAAACTAACCAGGCTCTTTTAGAGGCGTGTCCTATTAGATTAAGACCAGTTTTAATGACATCATTAACACTAATTTTGGCTCTTTTACCTGCAGCATTGGGATATGGAGCAGGGTCCGAAACTAATGGACCACTTTCAGTCGCAGTTATTGGTGGTATGCTTTCATCAACTTTACTTACTTTAGTTGTAATACCTGCCGCTTACTCATTATCATTAGATTTTCTTGAAAGAAAAAAAATTAAGTCTTAACGAATTTATCAATAATTAAAGTGCCCACCAAATCACCTTCAACATTAACTGTTGTGCGGAAAGTATCTAATAATCTATCCATAGGAATTAGTATTCCTAAAGCTTCTAGTGGGAGTCCTAATACTTGAAGCACCATTGCCATGGTTACCATTCCTGCACTTGGAATTCCTGGTGCTCCAATTGATGCAATCATTGCTATGAAAAACAAAACAAATTGTTGAGATAATGAAAGTTCTAAGCCAACTAAATTAGCAATAAATAATGCTGCCGCTGCTTCATACATGGCCGTTCCATCCATATTCATTGTAGCCCCAATAGGCAAAACAAAATTGGATACATCCTTTGATACCCCAAAGTTATCTTGGGAAGCTTTAAGTGTAATAGGAAGAGTCGCGCTACTTGAGCTTGTGGCAAATGCCGAGATAAATGGTACTCTTCCACCCTTCCATAATGCAAAAATATTTATCCTATTAAATAAAAATAAAAGGGTTGGCAAGAAGATGATGCCATGAAATAAAATAATGCCAATAACAACCAGCATAAAAATTCCAAGCTGAGAAAAAATAGATAAGTTCTGACTTACAACCATATTTACAAGCAAACCAAATATACCAAAAGGAGCAATAAACATGATCCAATTTACAATCTTAGAAATTATTTCATAAAAACTCTTAAAAAAATCACGTGCTGAATTTAGTGCTTTATTTTTTTCATTTAAAGTAATCCCAATCATGATTGAAAAAATAATCAACGGTAATATTTTACCTTGGGATAATGAAGCAAAAGGATTTTCAAATAATCCCAAAATAAATTGGTAGATAAAGTCTTTAAATGAAAGTACCTCAGATGTTGTTACGTCTCCCAACTGCCATGCATCAATTGAGATACCTACACCTGGTTTAAAAAAATTCATTACTAACATTGCAATAAATACTGCAAAAAACATCGTTCCAGCGAAATAAAGTAATGTAGATTTCCAAATAGTCCCAGCTTGATTCGAAGAAGCTAAATTAGAGATACCATTCACGATGGAAAAAAATACTAATGGGACTAAAATCATTTTCAAGGCTGTTATAAAAATTTCACCTGCCAGAATTGATATATCTTTAAAAAATTGAAGCATGACTGAATCAGGAAAATTTTTTATAATGAGTCCAACCAAAATACCTAAAAATGCTGCGAGTAAAATATATTTATTTGCATTTTTCATTAATTTTTTCTCTCCATAACTGCTCCAAAAAAACCGTCAGTGTCATTTTCAAAAGGATTGAGTTTTAAATATTTTTCTTTATCAATCACTATTCCATATTTTTCAAGTATTACAGATTTTGATAAAAGTTTAAAACTTGGATTTTCTAATAAAAAACTTTTTACCTGTAATTCGTTCTCTTCATCTAATAAGCTGCATGTGGCGTATATTAATAAACCTTTTTTTTTGCATAATTTTGATGCAGATTTTAGGATAGCTTTTTGTTTTGCAACTAACTCTATCAATGATTCCTCTGAATGTTTCCATTTTAAATCAGGATTCCTTCTCAGTGTCCCAAATCCTGTGCAAGGTGCATCAACAAGCACCCGATCAAATTTTTCTTTTAATCTTTTTATTTTATTATCATTTTCACTTGAAATTCTTTGTATAGAAATATTAGATGCTCCAGATCTTTTCAATCGAATTTTTAAGTTATTAAGCCTTTTATCTGAAATATCAAAGCTATATATTCTTCCAGTATTTTTCATTAAAGACGCCATTGCAAGTGTTTTCCCTCCAGCTCCTGCACAAAAATCTGCGACCATATGTCCTCTTTTTGGGTTAACTAAATATGATAATAATTGACTGCCTTCATCTTGAACTTCAATATTACCCTCTAAAAAAAGAGGAATTTTTTGAATATAACTCCCCCTTGGTAAAGTAATACCCATAGGCGATAAATTTGTCTTAAGTATATGGCCTTTTGACTCATGAAAGGTTTTAGTCAGTTCTGAGAGTACTTTCTCTCTATTTTTTTCTTTTAAACTATTTACCCTAATACATAATTCAGCAGGTAGCAAAAGTGAATTAGCAATTTGTATGGCCAGCTTTTCCTTATATTGTCGAATTAATTTCAGCCAAAACCACTCGGGCAGACTTAACTTTTCAGAGAGACTAATGTCATTTATTTTATTTGATTTAACTTTTGATAACCACAAACGATCATCTTCATTAATGTGAGGTGATAAATCTCTTACACTCCTCCCTTGAACTTTAACTAAAAATACTAAAATTAATTTTAGGGAGTTATTTGTTGAGCCTAAAATTTCTAAATATCTTTTATTTCTTATAACATTGAAATATGTCTCAGCTATTAATGCCCTCTCTTTCTTACCAATATTTTTATTCTTCTTAAAAAAAGAGCTCAGATTTGAATCAGCTGAAAGATTATTTTCAAAACTATTATGTAAAACTTCGGCGCATAAATTTAATGAGAATTGATTCACTTAATTCTTCAATACCAAATTTGATCTTTTTATTTTTTTATCAATCATAAGCCCACCCTTCATTTTAAATCTTATCTTAATAGGGATTCTATAATTTTCCTTAGAAAGCCAAACAAAATGTTCTGAATTTTTAACAAGAGGAACAGTTCCTTCATACAATTCAGTCATATAAATATTGTTATCAATAGTTATCTTTTCATCCTTTATTTTTTGGTATATAACCTTTCTAATTTTTCTTCCATCAATAAAGTCAAACGTATATTTTGGTTTAGATTTCTCAAAGTGAAATTGAAGGATTAACGATGGAATATCAAGTAGGTTTTTAATGTTTTGTTTTTCTGTAATCTGTTTTTTATATTCAATAAGCACCCTTTCTTTTTTTTTACTATAGAGCACACGAATATTCTTTTTTGGTTTTTTTAAATCTTTGAGCACAAAAGTATCGAATGATAAACCTTTTTTATGGATTGAGCCTTGACTATCTAATACCTTATCGCCGTATAATTTTAGAAATTTTTTTGTAGTTAATTTTATATTTAAATCATAGTTTTTATTTTTTCTTTCAAAATTTAATTTTATTTCGCCAGAAGATATTTGCGTTTTTTCTATATCAACATTTCTTAATTTTATAAATTGAAAGAGTTCGTAATCAATAAAAAATTTTGGAGGTAATTTTTTATATGCAAATACGTTATGAGATAGAACAACTAAGATTATAAAAAAACTAGATAATTTGTATTTGAGAATCATTGGTGTCTTTTCTAATAATCTTACCAATCTCATAAACTTCTTCTTTTGAATTTTTAAGTGAATTTATGATTTTATCCTTCGATTGCTGCTTAATAATAAGAACCATTCCAATTCCACAATTGAATGTTTTAAACAGCTCATCTTCGCTTAGGTTTGCTTCCGATTTAATCCATTCAAATAGGTGAGGCATTTCCCAAGCATTTTTGTTGATGACTGCTTTTAAATCATTAGGGATCACTCTCGGGATATTTTCTATTAATCCACCTCCTGTAATATGAGCCATTGCATGAATTTTTTCAACTTTTAAAAGAGCAAGAAGCGACTTCGTATAAATTTTAGTGGGTTGCATTAAAACTTCACCTAATGTTTTATTATCAAAGCTAGAATTAAGATCAGCTCTTTTTTCGCTTATTATTTTTCTGATTAATGAGTAACCATTTGAATGCGCTCCAGAGGAACTAATGCCTAATAAAATATCACCATTATTAACGTTAGATCCATCTATTATTTTTTCCTTATCGACAGCACCAACGCAAAAGCCTGCTAAATCATATTCATTTCCCTTATACATCCCCGGCATTTCTGCTGTTTCACCACCAACAAGAGAACAATTTGCTAATTTACAGCCATCGCTAATGCCTTTTATTACTCTTTCTGTAATCTCAGTATTTAACTTTCCGCATGCAAAGTAATCTAAAAAGAATAAAGGTTCAGCACCCTGAACTATTATATCGTTGGCACACATTGCAACTAAATCTTGACCAATAGTGTCATGTTGATTCAATTCAAATGCTAGCTTGAGTTTTGTTCCAACCCCATCTGTGCCTGAAACTAGAACAGGATTACTTATATGTTTTGGTATTTCAAACATGGATCCAAAACCGCCTAAACCTCCTAAAACTTCATTTCTAAAGGTGGATTTGGCATGTGGTTTTATTTTATCAATCAGCTCATTGCCAGCAGCAATATCAACTCCAGAGTCTTTGTAAGTAATAGAATTTCTTTTTGATTTATTTTGGGGCAATTTGGTTAAATCCTTATTAGATTAGCGTGATTAAGTATAATAAGATTTTAACTTAATTTTTACCCATTAGGCATATGACAATTTAGATGAAAATGGATCAACTTTTACTTAATATACATCCTCCATCTGAGAAGACTCTAGAAAATTTTATAATTGGAGATAATGTTGAAGCTATCAGCACTTTAAAAAACTTTTTGAATAGTAAAAATCTACATTTTTTTTATCTATGGGGTGCTACTGGATCAGGAAAATCTCACTTATCCGAAGTGGTTAAAAAAAATAATATTGAAGTAATTGAAGATATTGAAACTTTTAATAATTTTGAACAAATTAGTGCATTTAATTTTTTTAATGATTGCAAAGAAAATAACAAAAAACTTTTTGTAACAGGTGCTAACTCACCAAAAAATATGGGGCTTAGAGAGGATTTAGCAAGTAGACTAAGTTGGGGACTTGTTTTTCAAATCAAAGCATTAACTGATGAAGAAAAAAAATTGGCTTTATTAAGTCATGCTCATCACAAAGGAATATTACTAGATAAAAAAGTAATTGAGTATTGTATGAAATATTTAAAAAGGGACTTACATTATTTAATTGCCACGTTGGATGCTTTAGATAATTGGTCCTTAAAGACAAAAAAACCAATTACTATTCCGTTGCTACAAAAACTGATTGCAAAAAGACTTTGATTTTAGTTTAATGCCTAATTAAATAATCAAAAGCCCCCAATGCAGCTTTTGAACCCTCACCCATTGCTATGATTATCTGTTTATAAGGAATAGTTGTAACATCTCCCGCAGCAAAGACGCCAGGCATCGATGTTTCGCCATGATCATTTATTTCTATTTCACCGTATTGGCTTAGCTTTATATCCTCTTTTATCCACTCACTATTTGAGATTAAACCAATTTGAATAAATACAGCTTCAACGTCTAACTGCTCTTCTTTGTTTAATTTTCTATCCTTATAAGTAAGGGAATTTACTTTATCTTCTCCATTAATTTTTTGAGTTTCTGCATCAACCACAATATTTATATTATCTAAGCTTTTTAATCTATCAATTAATATTTGGTCTCCATTTAATTCTGATGAGAACTCCAAGATAGTGACATGTTTTACAATTCCTGCTAAATCTATTGCTGCTTCAATACCTGAATTACCACCACCAATAACGGCTACATTTTTTCCTTTAAATAATGGCCCATCACAATGTGGACAATACGCTACTCCTTTACCTTTTAATTCTCTTTCACCAGGAACACCTAATTCCTTCCAACTTGCTCCAGTTGCAATTATGACTGATTTAGATTTAAGAACACCGCCACTTTCGAGGTGAACTTCAAACAATAAATCATTAATTTTTTTTATTCTTTTTGCCTTTTGAAGATTGATCACATCAACATCATATTCTTTTACGTGTTCTTCAAGTGCTCTAACTAATTTTGGGCCTTCTGTTTTTTGGACTGAAATAAAATTTTCTATTCCAAGTGTATCCATCACTTGGCCACCAAAGCGTTCTGCAATAATTCCTGTATTAATTCCCTTACGGGCAGAGTAGACAGCAGCAGATGCCCCCGCAGGACCACCTCCAACAATCAGAATATCGAATAACTCTTTTTTTGAAATTTGATCTGCTTGGATATCAACTGATTTTGAATCAATTTTATTAATAATTTCCTCTAGCTCCATTCTCCCTTGAGAAAACTCTTCACCATTTAAGAACACTGTAGGTACAGACATTATTTTTTTAGCTTTTACCTCATCTTGAAATAATGCGCCATCAACCATGCAGTGACTTATCCTTGGATTGAGTAATGATAAAATATTTAATGCCTGAACGACGTCGGGACAATTATGACAGCTCAACGAAATAAAGGTCTCAAAAACAAAATCGCCTTCAATTCTTTTTATTTGTTCAATTAAATCTTCTGATATTTTTAAAGGATGATCCCCCACTTGTAATAAAGCTAGGACTAGTGAAGAAAATTCATGGCCCAAAGGTATACCGGCGAATTGTATGCCTGTTGTTTCATTGGGCTTATTAATCGTAAATGATGGAGTTCTTTCATTTTTATCTTTATGAATATTTAAAGATATTTTTTCAGACATCTCGGCTAACTCAATCAATAAATCGCTCATATTCGTTGATACTTCATCTTCATCAATGAATGCCTCAATTACAACCTTAGATTTTAGATTTACTAAATATTGGTTTAACTGTGCTTTTATTTCGCTTGTGAGAGCCATTAAAAATCCTTTGATTTTTTTAGTTGGGCGTGCATACTAGCCCAACTAAAATCAATATTGAATAGTATTAAATTTTACCTACTAGATCTAATGATGGAGTTAACGCTTCATCACCTGGTTTCCAAGAGGCAGGGCATGCTTGATTAGGGTTTGCTGCAATATGTTGAGCTGCTTGAACTTTTCTTACAAGGTCTGCAGCTGAACGGCCGATCCCTAAATCATTAACCTCGGCAGTTTTAATAATTCCCTCTGGGTTGATTATGAAAGTTCCTCTTAAAGCAAGACCTTCCTCTTCTATCATCACATCAAAATTTCTTGAAATAACACCTGTAGGGTCACCGATCATTGGAAATTTTATTTTTTTAATTGTATCCGATGTGTCATGCCATGCCTTGTGCGTAAAATGTGTATCTGTAGATACAACGTAAACCTCTACACCCATTTTTTGTAACTCATCATAATGGTCTGCTACATCACCAAGTTCTGTAGGGCAAACAAACGTAAAATCCGCTGGATAAAAAACAACAGCAGACCACTTTCCTTTTAAATCAGCCTCAGTTACTTCGATTCCACCCTTTTCAGGATGAAACGCAGTAGCTTTAAACGGCTTAATTTCTGTATTAATTAATGAAGACATTTTAATTTCCTATTTAAGTTAAAAAACAAAATTATAGTTTAGCTAATCTACTTAGTATAATTTTATTTTAAAATGAAGTCGATAAGTAAAACTTATCACTTATTAGATGCGTAGATTTGACGTTCTCTTTGAAATTGCTTTAATCTAGATTCAACTCTTGATTTTTGATAAAAATCACCATCGTTTGCTTTTACTGCTAAATCCATTCTAATGATAGCTTCTTGGAGATTGTAGCTATAATATGCAGCTTCGGCTAGATTTTCATATTCTAATAATTTATTTCCCTCACTTGCATATATTTTAGCGAGTAAAGTATATAAGACGGGATCCCTTGAAAAATTTTGAGAATTTTTTTTCAAAAGTTTAAGTGCTTTTTTCGTTTTTTTTGTTTGTAAATATAGATCAGCAAGGCCATATATGAATGATCTATTTGATGGAAAATAATTTAAATTTTCAACATAAAGTTTTTTTGCTTCCTCAAGCTGATTAATTTTTATTAAATAATTAATATACAACTGAATTACCATAGGATTAATTTGTTGATTATCAAATAACCACTGTATTTGCTCCTGAGACTTTTCATAAGCATTTTCAATCAAATAAATATAAGCTAAAGCAAACCTTTCTCCACCTTCATTTATATATATTTTATTTTTTATATTTGCTTCTAAAATATTTTTTGTTTGATTTTTATCTCCCAATAATGCTTTTAATTTTCCTTTCACATAGTGAAAGGTTTGACTATCAATTTTCTGTTTATAAGGGTAATCTTTTAAGCGATCTTCAATATCACTTATACGGCTGCTTGTAATTGGGTGAGTTTGAAGAAAAGCTGGTGCTGCTCCTCCAGAAAACTGATTGGCCTTTTTAAGGGTTTCAAAAAAATCACGAGCACCCCTTACATCAAAACCAGCTTTATTTAATGTTTGAATTCCAACACGGTCTGCTTCTTTCTCATTTTCTCTTGTAAAATCAAGCGCTCCTTGAACAGAGCCAGCAGATGCTCCAGCCATGGTAGTACTTGCAAGTTGTGGATTTGATCTAGCAAGCAAAATTGCAATGGCCATCAAAAAAGTTGATTGATATGAAGCTCTTTCTTGTTGAGATAAGAATCTTGCTATATGTTTCTGATTAATATGAGCAATCTCATGACTTAATACACTAGCTAATTCTGATTCTGTGTTCGCTGCAAGAAATAAGCCTGTATGAACTCCAATCACCCCTCCTAACATTGCAAAAGCATTGATAGAAGAATCATCAACAATAAAAAATTCAATTTTTTTAGTTGGATCTGTACTCGCATTTATTAATCTTCTTCCTAACGAATCCAGATAATCTTTAATTTCAATGTCACGAACGATCGTATCGCTTTGATTTACCTGAAACAAAATTTGTCGTCCAATGAAAATTTCATCGTTTTCACTTATTTTTGATGAACTATAGTCTCCTAACTCAGGAAGATTATTTGCTGATACAAAAAAACTTAAGAAAATAAATATTAGTAGAATTTTTTTCATAGATTGATATTATCATTGTAAATATTATTTATATAGCGGAAGTAATCGAATGTTTACTCATATAGATTCCAAAGGTAAAGCTAACATGGTGGACGTAACGGAAAAAAATGATTCTTTCCGAGAGGCTATGGCAGAGGGAACGATAAAACTAAATGAAGAAATAATTAAAGCTATAACTGAAAATAAAAATAAAAAAGGTGACGTCTTATCAACCTCAAAAATTGCAGGAATACAGGCGGCAAAAAAAACATTCGAGCTTATCCCCCTAGCACATAACCTAAATCTTACAAAGATTGATATTGATTTTTCTATTGATGAAAAAAATAATCATATTAATTGCACAAGCAACGTTAAATGTTTAGGCAAAACAGGCGTTGAAATGGAGGCATTAACTGCAGCCTCTGTAGCACTATTAACAATTTATGATATGTGTAAATCTTTTAGTAAAAACTTAATTATTTCTAATGTAATGTTAATTAAAAAATCTGGTGGCAAATCAGGTAATTGGTCAAGATGATAATTAAACTTAATGGCGATAAATAATCAAAAGAATGATGATGAAATTTTCCAAGAATGTATAAAATTTCATCAGCTGGGAAAACTAAATGATGCTAAAAAAGGTTTTGAATACTTAATATCAAAGTATCCTAACAGTCCTGATTTATTAAATAGCCTTGGTACCCTCCATCTTCAGCTTGGTAATGAAAATAATGGTATTTCATTATTAAAAAAATCACTAGAAATTAATCCAAACCAACCTATTGTAAGTTTTAATCTTGCAAGCTCATATGAAAATCAAAAAAATTATTCGAAAGCACTTGATTTTTTTGATATGACGATATCTAAAGCACCGAAATATTTTGAAGCCTATAAAAAAAAGGGAGAGCTTTTAACAAATTTAAAAAATCATAAAGAAGCTCTAGGTTGTTTTGAAGACGCTATAAAGCTCGTACCAGAAGATAAGAGCATTCTTAATGGGATTGGAGTAAATTACTTAGAGCTTGGAGATGCAAACAATGCTTTGAAATTTTTTAGAAAATGCATAAATTTCGATAATACAATTGCAATTTTTTATAATAATGCAGGTTTAGCAGAATATAAGATAAATGCTTTTCAAAAGTCGATTGAAAGCTTTAATGAAGCGATTAGACTATCTCCAAATACAGCTTACTTCTATAGCAATCGAGGGCTGTCTTATCAAGCATTAAATAAGTTTACATTTGCTATTGAAGATTTTGATAAGTCTATTTCTATTGATCCCAACTATCCTGATGCTTATTGGAATAAGTCTCTAATCAATTTATACCTAGGAAACTATGCCGAAGGGTGGAAACTATATGAATATAGGTGGCAAAGTTTTGCAAAAAAATGGGCTAGATCTTATTCAAAAAATTTATGGCTTGGGAAAGAAAGTTTAAAAGATAAAATAATTTATATATATCCTGAACAAGGCCATGGAGATTTTATTCATTGCTATAGATACGTACAGTTATTAAAAAATCTTAAGCCAAAAAAAATTATTTTAGAGGTAACTGAACCATTTTTCGAATTAATTAGCGTTCAAGATGAAGATATAGAAGTAGTCAAACTAGATAAAAAAACACCAAAATTTGATTTTTATTGCCCGATAATGAGCCTACCATATGCATTTAAAACTGACCTATCTAATATCCCCATTAAAAATTCTTATTTATCATTAAATTCTTTAAATGAATTAAAAGATAAATTTAATGATAGTGATAAATTTAAAATAGGCATTTGCTGGGCAGGTAATCCGCAACACAAAAATGACCATAATAGAAGTATGGAAATTGATGATATGCTCTCTTTATTTTCAATGCCTTTTGAATTCCATTCCTTACAGAAACAGATAAATTTAAAAAATGAAAAAATTTTAATTGGATATAATATAGTCGACCATCATAAAAAAATTGATAATTTTTCTGACGCTGCAACCCTAGTTAACATGATGGATATTGTGATAACAGTTGATACAGTTATAGCTCATTTAGCTGGTGCGTTGGGGAAAAAAACTTTCTTATTGTTACCTGATAAGTCAAGTTTTTTGTGGATGGGGGAAAGATCAGATTCACCATGGTATCCAACCTTAAAAATTTTTAGGCAAAAAACCTTGGGTGATTGGAAAACCCCAATACAGAATATTGTAGAAGAACTAAAAACTTGATGAATCAAATAAAAAACTATTTTCCTTACCTTCTCCCCTTATTACTAATATTTTCAAGGAGCTTGGCTGACATTACTATTGTAATAGTGAGTATTTTATTTCTTTTCTACTCCTTTAAAAAATTAGGATGGGAATGGATTAAGCAAAAGTGGTTTATTTTCGCACTATTTTTTTCTATATACTGTATGACTATCAATACTATAAATAGTATTGATCCTTTGGAAACTCTATCATATTCATTTTTCTTCCTAAGGTGGCCAATTTTCTCAATGGCACTTGCATACTGGATTTTGAGTGATATGAACTCACTTAAAAAATTTCTTATTGCACTAACCATTACCTTATTTTTTATTATTTTTGACACCTGGTGGCAATTTTTTTTCGATCGTGATATTTTTGGTTTCGAGAAATACAGTGGTAACCGATTAACAGGTCCTTTTGAAAATAACCCACATGTTGGTACATGGTTGGCAAAACTTGTCCTCTTACCACCATTGTTTCTAATTTTGTATGACAGATATAAATTAAATAATCAAAATTATTTAATTTATGCATTTTTTGTAATTTCTACTATTTTGTTCCTCACAATTTTTATAACAGGAGAAAGAATGGCTCTCCTCTTAATGCTCGCGAGTATTTTTATTCTTTTAATAGGATTGACTATGGATAGAATATTTTCTATCAGTAAACTAAGCATATTTTTCCTTATTTCAATTATAACTATATTAGTTTTTGCATATTCTTTTCCTGAAGCAACACAGAGAGCCTATTTTTCAACTATTGATAAAATACTAAATTGGAAATCATCTGATTATGGTTTAGTTTGGCAAAGTGCCTATGATGTATGGATGGAAAGTCCTTTATTTGGTGTAGGACTTCATAAATATCGTGAGGCTTGTGAAAATTTAGGTATTTATGGATCTTCTTACTTAAATGCAATTGGTTCAGGCGTCTGCTTTCATCCTCACAACATTTCATTACAACTACTATCTGAAACAGGCATTTTTGGATTTTTAATATTTTATTTAATGGTATTTTCCCTTACTATCAGCTCAATTAAAATTTATTTCAAAAGAAACTTATGGCTTTCATCAGCATTAATAATTAACATCATTTTAACTTGTTTCTTACCGATTGCTTCAAGTACAAGTTTTTTCTCAAATAAATATGGTGCCATAATTTGGTTATTAATTGGAGTAATGCTAGCGGTAAATAAAATTCACTTTAATAAAAGATTAGCTTAAACGAGCCATCAATTTTTTTAAAACTTCATCAGCTGATAAGGCATCTAAACTATTAACTTCTATAGCTTCAAAATTTCCTCGCCTTAATTCTGATCTCTTTGCTGAAGTGGATGGCCCAAACAACGCAAAACCTTTTTTGTTCAAACACGATGCAATATGACAAGGCCCAGAATCATTTCCTACAATAAAACAGGAATTTTCAATAACTCCTGTTAATTCATTCCAATCTAATTTTTTCAAAATATGTCCGGCTGTTGAATATCCCATATTTAGCTCTTCTGGTCCTAAAATGGTGACTACTTCAAAACCTTTTAAAACAAGTAATTTTGCTAACTCATTAAAATAAGGCCATCTTTTTAAAGAATTACTTTTAGATGAACCTGGAAATAATAATATATATCTAGATAAAATATTATTATTTTTCAAAAGGCTTTTAACATCTTTTGATAACCACCCAACATCTGGTTTAAATATTTTATCTTTTCCAATAGAATTTTCTTTTAACATTTCCTCTAATCCACGTAATCCTGAGATTGGGTGATCTTTTCTATTTGTAGATATCCATCTAATTTCGTTAAATAAATATTTACGATAAAAAAATGTTCTTTGTGAATTCTGTAAATCGTAAATAATTTTGAAATTTTGGTGGGCTATTTTTTTATAAAGATTTATATAAGAAAGAATATTTAAGAAAGGGGGTCTGTCATCTATTAAAATATGATCAATATATGGGCAATTCGCCATTAAATTGAGAAATTTATTTGAAGTCAATAGAAATATATTTGTATTTTCATGATGACTCCTAATCGTTTTAAATATTCCATCAGCTTGAATTAAATCACCCAATGCACCATGCTTAATGAGTAAAATGTTTTCTTTTTTTTTCATATATTTTATTTTGCTTTGTAAAAAAAGTAATTTTTAAAAGGTGAATTACTTACAAAAAATTTAATACTTCTTTTTTTACATACCCAGAAGATGGTTGCCCCCCTTCATCATTAATGAGTTTAATTTTAGTTCCTAATGGATTCCATGACCTCAAGTATCGATAAGAAACTCCACCGAATCTTTTAGATCCATTTTTATCTGATGTCCATACTATATGTGGTGTCCCACATAGACTAGCTAAGTGCATCAAACCAGAGGAAGGTCCCACGCAACATCTTGAGTTGGCGAGAATTGAACAAAGTTCTTCTGTTTCTATACCTCTCAAATCATCTGTCCCTTCAGGAGCATATGAAAGTTCCTTAATACCTACAGATGCAATTTTTAAATCAGATAAAGAATTACATAGGTCATCCCATGATTCTGTAGGCCAGTTTCTTAAAGCTTTATTTCTATTGCCTTTAAGAGGAGGTATACGTCTTGCATGAATTATTAAATCATACTCTTCTCCAACTTTTTTTTCTCCAAACCGAATAAAATCTTGATGCATCATACTAGAAAGCTCCTTGCATCTATTATCGGCAATTAATATATCTTGCCCCTTAAACTGACTTGCCCATTTTGGGTAATCAAAACCATTCAATAAATAGGCATCAGTATCCCAAGATGCCAGATGCATAGCTCTAAATTCAAAAGCAAAATCTCTATATAAGTACTCTGAAGAGGGTCTGCCATAAACAATTACACGCTTATAAAATTTTGCAAGCTGTCTAAGATAGCCTTGCCATTGCATTAATTCCCAACCAAATTCACCAAGAAATGGGCCTGCTATCAAATGCTCACTATTCCCTTTTAAATTATCTAATGGTAAATAAGAATTTTTCCTAAATATTTTTTTAATATTAGGTTTTAATCTATTTTTAAAATTTATCAAAAAATTTGAATTCATCTTAATCATAAACAGTTAAATCTTTTTCATTGATTGCTTGTTTGTATACTTTCAAGGTATTTTGTAACATTTTTTCTAATGTAAAAAAATTATTACGTTTTACCTTTGGAGGATTACAAATCCATTCAGAAGTCAAATTATTTACATCATTAATTTTTCCAACATCAACTAGGCCCTCTGGTAATATTTTTTCTAGCTGTTCTTTAACTCCCCCATGAGAATATGCAATTACAGGTATCCCCATACACAAACTTTCAAGAGATACTCTTCCGAAAGCTTCAGGTTCTCTAGATAATGAGAAAACAATTTTAGAAATAGAAATAATTTCTCTTATGTCTTTTCGTTGACCAACAAATGTAATGTTTTTATTTAAATTTAAGTTATTTATTTTTTCTTTTAATTCTTCCTTAAATTTAACTTTTTTTTCGTCATCTCCTACAATCAAACCATATACATTTGGGTGCTTTTCAGTAATTTTTTTTATTAAGCTTATAAAGTCTTCTTGCCCCTTCCAGCGGGTTATTCTTGCAGGCAAGGTAAGTATTATTTTATTTTTAGTTTGGGGATAATCCTGATACCAATTCTTTGTCCAATTTTTAGATGCTTTAAAATTAAAAGGAAATTCTTTATTAGATACTCCTCGATAATTTAAAAAAAGTCTATTTTTGTCAACTTTATAATTTTCCAACACATACTTCTTAATCATTTTTGATATCACAACTACCCTTTCACCTTTAGTCATTATACTGCTGTAATAATTAACCGAGTATGGGCCATGCACCGTTGTAATAAAAATAGGTCTATTACTTTTTTTTACAAATTTTAAAGCAATATAACAAGCCCAAGCTGGAAGGCGTGATCTTACATGAAGGATATCAATCTTATTTTCTTTTAAAAAACTAATAATTTTAAAAATAGTAAAAAATATAAATATATTTTTTTTACCAACTGCTAGTTTATAGTGCTCTCCTTTGTCTTTTAAAAGTTGTTCAACCATTTGCCCACCATTAGACATTACAATTGAACGAAATCCTTTATCCGCAAGAAATTTATTTACCTCTAAAGTGCCTCGCTCTACACCACCAGAATTTAAGTCTGGCAGAACTTGTAAAATTGATAATTTTTCATTTAAAACCATTTATTTTTCTCAATATGATTTGCCACTCTTTTTGCTTCATTAGGAAGAGATATTTTTTTTCTCATATTTTGTCTTATCTTTTTAATTTCTTCTGTTAATTTAGTATGTTTTTTTATTTTAAGATCAATGGTATCTACAATAGCTCCTGAAGATAACGCCTCAGTTAACATAGAGTAAGAATCACAAGTGACCCAAATATTTTTGGCCTTCTTAATATTTTTTTCCAACCAATCGTTTTGAATTTCAGCATACTCATAACCTTTAATCTTTTTAAGATTTTGATTATTTAATTCCTTTAAAAAATTTATTGGGGTCCTTCTTGAAGTTGTAAGAAAAAATTTACTTAATTTATACTGTTGAGAAATTTTTTTAATTTGTTCAAGAACTGCTTTTGTATCCCAATAATAATGCTTAGATGGGCCTCCAATAAGGAATAACCCCAAGTTTTCTTTTTTGATCTTTTTTGATTCAATGTTAATTAATGAGGATTCTGTCACTATAACATTTGAACTCTCCATAATACCGTCATGTTTAGGTATGACGCATAAATCAAATAGCTTCAGAGGTAAGCTTGGCTTCATAATAACTAAAATTTTTGCCCCAAAACATCTTTTTATTGCTAATAAATGAAAATGAGTTTTATGTCCTGCTCCTATTACAATATCTGGTTTTTCGTAGCCTTTAACACAAGTATATTTTTTGAATAATAATCCTAAAAATGGATTACTAAGGCTTTTAACATCTACATCAAAAACTTTACATCTAGTTATATCTTTAATATTTTTTATTAGTGCTATAGATTGTTTATCATGGCCTTGCTTACCATCAGTCAATCGCCAAATTACTTTATTTTTTTTCATGCTTTGTTTGTTTCAATTAATTCAAGTAATTCACTAGCAGATTTTTCAGCCATCGTTAAACCATACCTATAATGGCCTGAATTAATGTAGACATTTTTAAAAAAACTATCTTTCTCAATAAAAGGAATATTTTCTTTTGAGCCTGGCCTCAATCCGGCCCAATGATTAGAAGGTTTTAATTTTCTCAATTCTGGAACCAAACTAATTGCTTTTTCATTTAAATCTTTTGCAGCATAGCTGGTGATGTTTTTATTAAAACCAACATTTTCAATAGTACTACCTGCAATTATAGAACCGTCTTTTCTTTGTAATAAATAGAAATCATTTGAATATAAAATATTATCAAGTTTGATCTCCGATTTTGGATAACTTATTATTTGACCCCTTATAGGATAAATTTTATTCTTGAAATTATTTTTAATTTCTGAGCTCCATGCACCTAATGTTATTATAAAAAAATCACCTTTTCTTGAACGGTTATTTCCTGTTGGCCATTCTTTAATAATATCGGAACTCTTTTCAATATTTGACATATAGGTATTCTCAGTAAGAATTACTCCTAACTCTAATAAGTATTTCCTTAAAGCTGTCATTAATTTTTTAGGATTTATTTGTGCAACTTTTGGAATTTCATAAGAGGCTCTATCATTGAATAAATTTTCATTTATTTTAAAATTATTTTTTTTTCCCCATTCCAAAATTATTTTTTTTTCTGGCGGATCAATACAAATCATTCCAGACTCAATAAATTCTGGATCTTCAAATCCATGTTTAATAAGTTTTCTTGATAAACTTTTATAAAATCTTGCTGCCCCAATACATAATTCAAACACTCTAGATTTATAATTCCATGGCATCAAAGGAAATATGATGCCTGCTCCGGCAGAAGATGATTCTTCCCCTACAATTGACCTATCAACAATATTTACATCGTAACCTTTTTCTTTAAGTTTAATTGCAGTCACACAACCAACGATACCCCCACCAATAATAACGGCCTTTAAAGCCATCAATCACTCTCCATTAATTATATATTTTTCGAATAAATTTAAATTTTCTTGGGTACCTAGAATTACTAAAATATCGTCTGTTGATAGAATAATATCTGATCTTGGTTCAATATTTTCCAACATGTTTGGTCTTCTTATATACTGAATCTCGATATCAAAATTTTTAATTAACAATGCAGATAATGAGTTATTGTTAGCATAAAAATAATCTTTTATTTCTATTGAGTGAAGTTGTAGTAAATCCTGATTGACATTTTCTGAGTCAATATCAGTCGCCCCTGCGAAATAACCTCTAAACATCTTGTATCTTTCACTTCTAAAAACTCTTATTTTTTTTATGACATTACTTAAAGGAATGCCAAGTAAAACCAAAGCATGTGAAGCTAACATTAAGCTACCTTCTTGAACTTCTGGCACAACATCTGTAGCTCCTGCATGTTGTAATTTCTCCACAGAGGACTCATCCTTTGTTCTAACAATTACAGGCAAGATAGGATATGACTCTCTAATAACATTAAGTACTTTTTCAGTTGACCTATCATCCGTGTAGGCAACAATAATAGCTTTTGCCCTTTCTATGCCTGCAGCTTTTAACACAATCCTTCTACTTGCATCTCCGTACATGACATTTTCACCTGCTATAGATGCATCACTCACCCTATTTAAATCCATATCAATGGCAATAAAATCTATATTTTCTTCTTTTAAAAATCTCCCAAGATATTGACCGCTTCTCCCATAACCGCAAAGTATCACATGATCCGAATAATCATGTCCAACACCTTCTATTTGTTTAACAAGTGTTTCTGACTTTTTGGAATAACCTTTAGCAATCCATCTTGCTATTCGGCCATTTAATGGAATTAAAATTGGGGCCACTAACATTGACAGTAAACAAACGGATAAGATAATTTGAAATATATCACCAGAAATTATTTCATTTTTTTGTCCAAGAGCAAGAATTACAAAACCAAATTCACCAGCTTGAGACAAAATAACTCCTGTTCTTATTCCGACTCCTAATTCATATTTAAAGATCATTGTTAAAGCAGTAATCAAAAAAACTTTAAAAATTGTAAAAGCCAAAAATAAAATAACAATCAGATTGAAGTTGTTTATAAATACATCTATATTAAGCATCATCCCAACGCTTATAAAAAATAAACCTAATAAAATATTTCTAAATGATGTTATGTCTGACTCTACCTGATGTCTGTATCTAGTTTCAGATATAATCATCCCGGCAAGAAAAGCCCCAAGTGCATAAGATAGATCTGCCATTTTTGTGAAGTAAGAGAAAATAAGCGTAATCATTAAAACATTTAGAACAAATAATTCTCTTGATTTATTCCTTGCAACAATATCAAACCAAAAGTTCATCACAGGTTTGCCTGCTTTAAAAACAATAAACAATAAGAATATTATTTTTAATAATGCAAATGATAGTAGATTAAACAGATCTGTTTCTAAATTATTAAAAACAGGAATTAAAATCAGAACAAAAATTACTGCAATATCTTGAAATAATAGAATACCGATGGACAATCTTCCATGTCGACTATTTAAATCTGATCTTTCAATTAGAATCTTTGAAACAATTGCTGTTGATGACATTGTAAGTGCTGCACCGATAATAAATGCTGATGGCAATTGAAGCCCAAAAAACATTCCAAATATTATTACGACTGACAAGGTAATTAATACTTGAGAACCACCTAAACCAAACAATATTTTTCTCATCGAATTTAACTTGGGCAAACTAAACTCTAAGCCAATTGTAAACATCAAAAAAACAATCCCAAATTCTACAAAATGTCGACTTGATTCCGAATCGGGAAGAATTGCTAAAGCATGAGGTCCAAGCACTAGACCGACAACGAAATATGCAGTCATCGGAGGAAGTGATAAATACTTAAATAAAGCAACTAAACAAACAGAACTAACTAGTAATAAAATAATTAATTGAAGTGACTCAAACATATAGCTATTAAAACCTTTTTTATATTCTTTATTCTACTATCAATCCACACTATACTTATGAAATTAATAATAAATTTTAAATATATATGTCATCACAAAGAATTAAGCTAGCACAAAATGTTTTAAAAATTGAAGCAGAAGAAATTTCTAAAGCTAGTCAAAAGTTATCAAATGAGTTTTCCGAAGCGATAGAATGTATTCTAAACTGTAAAGGAAGAATTATCTTAAGTGGAATAGGAAAATCAGGTCACATAGCTGGGAAGATAGCCTCAACATTTTCTAGTACTGGGACTCCATCTTTCTTCATGCATCCCGGTGAAGCAAGTCACGGTGATTTAGGAATGATTACAGAAAAAGATGTTGTAATCTTTCTTTCTAATTCGGGTGAGAGCCAAGAGTTAATGGTACTACTTCCTCTTGTAAAGAGAATAGGTGCAAAAATAATAAGTATTTCTGGTAAAGCAAATTCTACTTTATCTCTAGAAAGTAATATTCATATTAATTCCTCAGTAACCCAAGAAGCATGCCCTCTTGGCCTTGCTCCAACTGCAAGCTCCTCTCTTATGTTAGCACTAGGAGATGCAATTGCGGTATGTGTCCTAAATGAAAGAAATTTTGGTAAAGAAGATTTTGCAAGATCACACCCGGGCGGCTCTCTTGGAAAGGTTGTACGTATAGATGAGATTATGTTTGATTATGAATCCACCCCCAAAATAAATTTAGAATCAACTGTTTTAAATGCTATCGAAGAAATTACAAAACGGAATTTAGGATTTACAGCAATTATAGACAAACAAAATATACCAAAAGGAATATTCACTGATGGTGACTTGAGAAGATCGTTATTAAATCAAGTATCCTTAGATACTCCAATATCTGACGTGATGAGCAAAACACCTATTTCATTAAACAGAACTCAGATGGCTATAGAAGCACTCCAGATAATGGAAAAGCAAAAAATTACGTCCTTTTTAATTATTGAAAAAGATAAATCCTTAGTTGGTTCGATTAATTTGCAAAGTTTATTCAAAGCCAAAATTTTATGAATTTTTTGTCAACTTCATTTGCTTTAATTTTTATAGCTATTGTTGCATTAGCTTCATTTTGGCTCAAAGAAGAAGTTATTAATGAATATAAAAATTTCACTGTAAGCAATAATAGTGGGCCAACATTTTTTCTGAAGAAATTTGACTCGACTAAAACAGATAAAGATGGAAATTTACAATCTTCTCTTGAAGCTGATTACATGAAACACTTTGAAGGCGATAACAAAACTACTCTGTTAAAACCTTTTTATACAAAATATAAAAATAAAAAAAAACATTCGACAGTTTACAGTGATATTGGTGAAGTGAAGGATAAGGGAGAAGAAATAATTCTCAGAGAAAATGCTATTCTTATAAGGCTGCCTACAAAAACAAAAAAAACTTTAAAACTTTATACTCATGAACTAAATATATATTCAAAACCCGATATTGTAACTAGTCAGGAAGCTGTAAAGATGATTCAGGAGCCTAATATTGAAATTGATGGTGTAGGTATGAAGTATGATAATAGAAATGGTGTTTTAAAACTTCTTAGCAATGTAAAAGTTCGTTATGAAAAGCCAAAAGGTGATGAAAGATTTAAATATTGAAAAAAATAATTAAAAAAAGATTTGTATCTCTGTTCCTAATCGTTTTATGTCCACAATTTTCTTATGGGGAGATAGATGATAGTGATCAGCCTATAGAGATTGAAGCTGATACAATGATGGTCGAAGAAACAAAAAATACGAGCACTTATGAAGGCGATGTAATTTTGACTCAAGGGTCTCTAATAATTAATGCAGATAAACTTATTATTAGAGAAGATAGGCAAGGTTTTCAACATAGTACATCTATTGGCAAACCAACTACTTTCAAACAAAAAATGAAGGGCTCTGATGAATACATTGAGGGCAAAGCACTTCGCATTGAGTACGATGGTCATATGGATAAAATTCATTTATACGAGGAAGCCTTTGTAAAAAAAGGTGATGATGAAGTATGGGGTGATTACATCATGTATGACGCTACAAGTGAATTTGCGCAAGCACTATCAAGACAAAATACCAGTGATTCATCAAATAAAAAAGGGCGAACGAAAGCTATTATAAAACCAAAAAAATAATGACTACTTTAACAATACAAAATCTAAGGAAAAGTTATAAAAAAAATGTTGTCGTAAAAAATGTTTCTCTCGAAATTTCAAGTGGCCAAATTGTAGGGCTTCTAGGCCCAAATGGTGCGGGAAAAACTACTACATTTTATATGATAGTGGGTTTAATTGCTGCAGATCATGGCAATATACTGTTAGATAAAAAAAATCTGACAAAAACTCCTATTCACTCACGTGCAAAACAAGGGATATCATATCTGCCCCAAGAACCTTCAATTTTTAGAAAAATGGATGTGAGTGAAAATATTGTTAGTATATTAGAGCTTAAAAATTTAAGTAAAAAACAAATTCAAATTGAATTGGATCAATTATTACAAGAATTAAATATTCAACATATCAGAAAAAATTCTGCAATAAGTCTATCTGGGGGAGAAAGGCGAAGAGTTGAAATTGCAAGGTGTTTAGCAAATAAACCAAAATTTATACTTCTTGATGAGCCATTTGCAGGCATTGACCCAATTGCTGTAATTGATATTCAAAAAATTATCAAACAACTCGCTTCAAATGGAATTGGTATTTTAATTACGGATCATAGTGTAAGAGAAACACTAGGTATATGCGATCAAGCTTATATTGTAAATCAAGGAGAAATATTTGCTAAAGGAACACCTAAAGTAATTGCACAGAATCAAAATGTAAAAGATATATATCTAGGTGAAAACTTTACTCTATGAAGATGAAATTAGGTTTAAATTTCAGATTATCACAATCTATAAAATTAACCCCTCTCCTTCAACAATCAATAAAATTTCTAAATGCTTCACAATCCGAGCTAAATGACTTAGTTGAGGAATATATTGCAGATAATATTTTTCTCACAGCAAAAGATAAATCATTACTCTTAAAAAAAAAATCAGCTTCTCATGATTCTCTTGATGGTAATTACTATGATATTTTTAATTCAGAAATTAAAAATCAAACACTAAGAGAATATTTGATAGAAAATATATCCATATTTAGTTTTAGTCCAGAAGATCAATTAATATTGTCTTACCTTATCGACTCAATAGATGAGAATGGATATTTAGTAAGTTCAATCGATGAAATTGCAAGCTCATTACCACTTGATGAAAAACCTCATATTGATGAAATAGAGAAATTATTAAAGCTAATTCAAAATTCAACTCATCCTGGTATAGGTGCAAGAGATCTTGCAGAATGTTTACTTATTCAGCTAAAACTTATTGAGCCTCGAGACGAAATTTGTCTCCTAGCTATTTCGTTAGTGAAGCATTACTTAAATCTATTAGCAAATAAAAATTATGATGAATTAATGAAAAATTTAAAATGTAATAATTTGGATCTTGAAGAAGCCATCATTTTAATAAAAAAATTAAATCCGAAACCAGGCTTAATTTATCAAAAGATCAATAAAACATCTTTTGTCAATGCTGACGTATTTATAAAAAAAATTAATGGTAATTGGATTACTTCATTAAATGAAGAAAATAGTATTGAGCTTAAAATCATAGATAATGCGAATGATTATATAGAGTCGGAGCCAAATCAAGATTTAAAAGAAAAGCTTCAAGAGGCAAAGTGGCTCATTAAAAATTTAAATGAAAGATCAATTTCAATCTTGAGAGTAGTGAGAGAAATCATGAAAAATCAAATTAATTTCTTAGAAAAGGGTGAGTCGTATTTAAAGCCTCTAACTTTAAAAGAAATTGCATTTAAACTTGAACTTCATGAATCAACCATTTCGAGAATATCTTCAAACAAATTTATTGAAACTCCACATGGTATTTATGAAATTAAGTTCTTTTTTAATAATTCTTTAAATAATAATGATGATATTTCATCAAAATCAATTCTTCATAAAATAAGATCTCTTATTGACAATGAAGATTCAAAAAAGCCTTATTCAGATTCTGAAATATGTAACATTCTTAAAAAAAGCGGAATTAATATTGCAAGAAGAACAGTCGCAAAGTACCGGATAAAATTAAACATATTGCCATCTAATCAAAGAAAAGTATAAAATAATTAAATGGAAATTAATATAACAGGACATCATTTAGAAGTTACTCAAGGTCTCGAAGATCATATAAAAAAAAGAGTTAGAAAGCTAGAGAGTCATTCAGACAAAATATTAGATATTAAAATATTTTTAAGTGTTGATAATATCACTCATAACGCAGAAGGTAATATTTATTTACCTAAGATTGATTTCCATGCAAGATGTTCTAGCTCAGATATGTATCAATCTATCGATTTACTGATTAGTAAACTCGACAAACAAATAATAAAATATTATGAGAAGATTAAAGACCATAGCGCTCAATCCAATATTAAAAGAACAGACTTCCCTAGTGAAAATTAATTTTTTTGAATCTTTTGCCCTTTTCAAAGCCATATAATTTTAAATTGTATATTTAGCAATTATGAATCCTTTTTTAGTAAGAGAAAAACTTCCCAATTTTAATTTAATCAAACCGAATCATGTGATTCCTGCTATTAATTCAGTAATAATTCATAACAAAAAAATTATTACAAAAATTGAATCAATGGATGAAGAACCAAATTGGGCAAATTTTGTACTTCCATTAGAAGAATGTAGTGAAAAAATAGGTAGGGTATGGTCCTATATAAATCACATTAATGCAGTAAAAAGCTCAACTTCATATAGAAAAGTATACAACCAAGCTCTCGCTAAAATTACTGAATATTTTTCAGACCTTGGTCAAAGTGAGCGACTATACTCTGGCTACAAAAAATTACTTAAAAAAAAACTTAATCTCACATCATCTCAAAAAAAATTAATTCAAAATGAGATTACATCTTTTCAGCTCTCAGGAGTATCTCTGCCTGAAAAACAAAAAATAAAGTTTAAAGAAATTCAAAATAAGATATCTAAATTATCATCCTCATTTGATGAGAATATTCTTGATTCAATCAACAATTTTGAATTAGTTGTATCAGACAAAAATTCCTTAATGGGTATACCTGACTATGCTATTAAATCTGCTCAAGAAAAGGCTAAAGCTAAAAAAATTAAAGGATGGTTGTTTACAATTGATTTTCCTAGCTATCTCCCAGTCCTTCAATATGCAGATAATAGAGATTTGAGAAAAGATATGTACTATGCCTACAACACAAAAGCTTCTTCTCATATGAGTAAAAAACTTGATAATACAAGCAATATAAATGAAATACTTAAATTGAAATATCAATTATCAAAATTATTAGGCTTTTCAAATATTTCATCAATGTTATTAAAAACAAAGATGGCTAATTCATCAAAGGAAATTACCTCTTTTTTATCAAAGTTGACTAAAAAAGCTACAAAATCTGCCTTGAAGGATGTGAGTGATATCAAAAATATAGCGAAAGAATTTGGTATATCTAAAATCAAACCATGGGATATACCCTATTTTTCTGAAAAACTTAAAAAAAGAAAATTTGATATTACAGATAGAGAGGTCAAACAATATTTTCCAATTGAAAATGTTTTAAGCGGTCTTTTTAATATTTGTAAAAAGATTTATAACTTACATATTTGTGAAACAAAAGCTTCAACTTGGCATAAAGATGTAAAATTTTATGAAATTTATAACGATAAAAATCAATTAGTTGGAAGATTCTATTTAGATTTATTTGCTCGACAAAATAAGCGAGGTGGTGCTTGGATGGATGAAGCAATATCCAAATTCAAATTTTCAAATGAAGAAGCAAAGCCAGTCGCTTTTTTAACATGTAATTTTACTCCTCCATTAAAAAATAAAGCATTTTTAACACACGATGATTTAATTACATTATTTCATGAATTTGGTCATGGTCTTCATCACTTATTAACTGAAGTAAACGAATATTCTATTTCTGGTATAAAAGGAGTTGAATGGGATGCAGTTGAATTGCCAAGTCAATTTATGGAAAATTACTGCTGGGAATGGTCAGTTATAAAAAATATGACATTCAATAAAAAAACAAAATCTAATATGCCAAAAAAGTTATTTGATAAAATCTTAGAATCAAAAAATTTTCAGTCAGGTATGCAAACATTAAGGCAAGTAGAATTTGCATTATTTGATATTAAACTTCATAGTGAGTATTCACCTAAAAATAAAAATTTTATGAAAATTCTTAGTGAAGTTAGATCTGAAGTATCAGTTACTGAAACACCTTCTTGGAATAAATTTCCACATAGTTTTAGTCATATTTTTTCAGGCGGCTATTCATCTGCGTACTATAGCTATAAATGGGCTGAGGTTCTTTCGGCAGATGCATATAGTCTTTTTGAAGATATTGGGATTTTATCAAGAGCAGCAGGGAAAAAATTTAGAAAAGAAATTCTTTCTAAAGGTGGCTCAAGACCTGCTATGGAATCATTCATTGCATTTAGAGGAAGAAAGCCAAAAATTGAGGCTTTGCTAAAACATCATGGGCTTGCAAGTCAATGAAGATTGCATCATGGAATGTTAATTCATTAAAAGTAAGACTCCCCCAGGTTTTAGATTGGATAAATTTAAATAAAGTAGATGTCCTTTGTTTACAAGAAACAAAGCAAAATAACGATAGTTTTCCTCATAATGTCTTCGAAAAAAATGGATTATTCTCATATCATAATGGTCAGAATACATATAATGGTGTAGCAATCATTAGTAACAAAGAATTAATTGATATTAAATTTGATATACCAAATTTCCATGATGAACAAAAAAGATTAATATCTGGTATTTATATGAATGGAAATAATAGATATCGTATATTTTCAGCATATATACCAAATGGACAAAATCTAAATTCAGAAAAATTTGAATATAAAGTAAATTGGCTTGATTCTTTCCTCAGCTACATTAAAAAAAAAGAAAAAAATGTTGAAAATATTATTACCGGTGATTTTAATATTGCACCTACAAGATTAGATTGTTATGAATCAAAAACCTGGGGTGAAAAAATTTTAACATCACCATTAGAAAGAGAATATTTCAACAAATTCTTAAAACTCGGTTATATCGATACCTATAGAAATTTTAATCCAAAAAATATTGAATTTTCCTGGTGGGATTATAGAATTCCATTAGAAAGAAATTTAGGCATGCGCATCGATCACATTCTTTTGTCAAAAAACCTTTTACCTTTATTGAAAAAAACTTACATTGATAAATCTACTCGTTCTCTAGAAAGGCCATCAGACCATGTGCCAGTAGTTTCTGAATTAGACCTTAATTCCTAACTGTTTTAGTTTTCGATAAAGATGGGTTCTTTCAATTCCTGTTTTTTTTGATAGCTCTGTAATTGATTTAATATTACTTAGATGATATTTTAAATACATGGTTTCAAATATATCTCTTGATTCTTTAAGAGGTTTTTCATATAAGTGATCAATATTAGTATTATTATTTTGATTTTTATCGACATTAGATTTATGAAGATTTAAAATGTTTTCGATATCTTCTTTATTTAAAAGCTCATTAGTTGAATTTTGAATTAATGAAATAATGATGCTGTCTAGTTGGTCTATACTTGAAATATCAAAATGATTTCTTAATGAATTAAGTGCAGAACTATCAAAAAATTTAAAGGATAGATTGGGGTTTTTATTCAAATGATAAGTAAGTAACGCGTTTGATAAATCAGGAATTATATCTCTATAATTAGACAGACTTGAGGGCTCATAAATAAAGATATTTTTTTCATTTTTAAAAAAAGTATCAGTGGTATCCTTTTCTTTTTCAATGAAGAGTATCTTTATTTTACTTGCAACTAAATCATAAAATATTTTTTCATAATCTTCATATTTTGATAATGAACCAATACAGTTCTCAATTAATAAAAATCTCAAACCTGACATCTGAATTAAATTTAATAAGTTATCATTTATATCTGAAGGTTTTTTAACGTGATAAAAATTAGTATTAAATAGAAAAGATATAAAAATATCCATAAGATCTGATTTTTTACCAACAATTACAGATAGATCAGAATTTTTCATCTTCTCAATTTCACTTTTTATATCAATGATGTACGGTAAGTTACATTCATCAAAAAAAGTTTTATCTATTTTTTTTATATCAGATGAATTTTTTAAAGAGCTTGAAATAGTTTTTAAAAGCTTTTGGAGTGATATTGGTTTTTCTAGAAAATCAGTGGCTCCAATTTTTGTTGCTTCTATTGCTGTATCTATTGTTCCATGGCCAGACATCATAATAACAGGGCAAACAATTTCATTTAAAGCTGACCATTCACGCAATAATGAAAGTCCATCAATATCTGGCATCCAAATGTCTAGTAAAATTAAGTCTATTTTTCCTGATGCCTTTATTTTCTTTGCCTCTGTTGCGTTACTAGCAAGTAAAATTTCGTATCCTTCATCAATAAGTATATCTTTTAACGAATCTCTGATATCTTTTTCATCATCGATTATTAGAATTTTAATTTTTTTTCTATCCAATTTAACTTTCCTCAGTAGGAAGAGTTATTAATATAGATACGCCTGATGGTTTTTTATTAATTATTTCAATTACTCCATTATGTTCTTCAATTATCTTATAAACAATTGCCAAACCTAATCCAGTCCCATTTTTTTTGGATGTAACGTATGGCTCAAATATTTTTTCAATTATTTCTTTAGGTATTCCAATCCCATTATCTTCAAATTTAATTCTAATAGATTTTTTTTCAAATTTAATTGCTATATTAATTTTTGGTTTATTAATATTTTGAAGTGCTGCTTTTGAATTATCAAAAATATTTATAAAAACTTGTCTCAATTTATTTTCATCTACTTTTAAAGTTTTGATTTTTTTTGGATATTTTTTAATAATTTGAAAGTTCTGATCAGAATATAGATAAGAAATTTCATCAATAAGCTCAATAATATTGATTGTTTTTTTAACTACTTTTGGTGATCGAGCATATTCAGAAAATTCGTTTACCATTAATTTTAATGCATCTACTTGCTTAATTATTGTGTTAGTGGATTTATTAAGTAAATTTCTATCATTCACATTTAATTTGTCTTTTATTTTATTATGTAATCTTTCTGCTGATAATTGAATTGGGGTAAGTGGATTTTTAATTTCATGAGCCAGTCTTCTAGCAATTTCACCCCAAGCAATTTGTCTCTGAGCCTTTGCTATAGTTGTAATATCTTCCAAAACAAGTATATAAGATACCCCGGAGCTTTCTAATAATGCTGATAATTTTAAAATTATAGTTTTTTCTTCATTTTCAGAGCCAAAATTAATTTCTTGTGATACTGCTAGGGGTTTATTTTTTCTTACTTGTGCTTCATCTATAAATTTTATTACCCTATCAAATTTCTTTATATTTTTAATCGCAAACATTAAATTTTCACCAATCATATTTGATTTTTTAAAACTTAATAATTTTTCCGCAGATTTGTTATAAAACTTAATTCTTTTTTTTCTATCAATTACCACAATTGATGATGCTAAATTAGTAAGAGTAGCATCTAAAAATGCTCTTGCATCTTCCAATCTTTTTCTATTTTTTCTTGAATTTTTTGTTGCACTATCTAGTTGATATGTCATCGAATTAAATGACTTCACTAAGGTACCAAGTTCATCTTTACCTATTTCAGGTATGATTTTTTTATAGTTTCCTTTTGCAATTAAATTTGTTGCTTCTGACAATAGTGAAAGAGGTCTAGTAAAGCGCCTGCTTATCACAAATGAAATCGCTACTGATGTTAAGATAGCAAGCATTAAAACAATTGTAAGTGTTAATGTGTAAATAATTTTTAATGAGTTTCTGCTATATCTAAGTTGCTGGTATTCCTCGAATACTGATTCAACTGAAATGGCAATATTAGCTATTGATTCAGGTATTGGTTGAGATAGCATTAAAATTTCATTAGATCTAATTAATTCTGTCTTTTGATTTTTATCATTATAAAAAATTGGTATATATGCTTTAAGCACAAGACTATTATTTTCAGATTCTTCTATTCTTCCAAAATATCCATTTTGAGATCTCTCAATATCTTCAAGAGTAATTGTAGATGAGCTAATTGTCAGGTTATTCTCTGATATCGCCGAAATAGTCCCATCAATTTTATATAAAACAGCACGAGAAATACTAAATTTTTCTCTTAAATCAATTAAGATATCTTCTCTTTTTTCATAGGGTTGATTGGCAATTGCATAGGCAATACTCTTACCTTTGAGTTCTATATCATCAATTAAGATATCTATAGTTTTTTGTCCTAAAGTTAGGCCTCCCTCCAATGCAGACTCAACTCGAACATCAAACCATGACTCAATAGATTTTGTTAGAAAATTTACGGACACTAAATATACAATTAAAACTGGAATTAAAACCATCATTCCAAATGAAATTACTAATCGTAGTGTTAATTTACTTCCTGTAATTTCTTTTTTTACACTTTGAAGTAATTTAAATACTTGAAAAGTAATCAGCAAGAAAAGGCTTATAACAAAAGCTATAGAAATACCTAGTAAAATTACAAAAGTGTCGTTTGATACTAGACTAGTGTTCGATAATGATTGAGCTAGAAGAATTAAGAAGCCTAATCCAACAACAGCAAATGAGGTAATAACGTACTTCATAATTTATTCATATCGTAAAACATTGTATTTGATTGCAAATCCCAGGTTTTATTAAATACATCTGCCCGAATTGCCTTAGGTAATGAATCTTTATCTAGTTCAACCCATATTTTAAGCTTCGAATTAACTAATTGATTATAATCATTTATGACAATTTCTTTTTTTTCGAGTAAAAATTGAATTGCCTCTGTTTCATTTTTAAAATTCTTTTTATTACCGTTAATATCAACAACCTCAAAAACTCTTATAAGTGAATGATATTTAATTTTGTAAAAGATTTTTTCTTGCTTTATAACTTTATCAAACCAGAATTTATTTTCTTTAATAAATTTGATTTGAATATTAAATGAAATAGGAATTCCTCTTTCTAGAAGCTCAATTATGTTTGGAGATAAAGAAGAATTCTGTCGAATATTAATTATAATTTTGTCTTGATCTTTATCTAATATGATTTTTTCAATATCAATATTTAAATTTGCTACAGCTATTCCCAAATATGAAACAAGTACAAGAAAAAGATATAAATTTAAATTATTTTTTTTGAAGAAGAACATAAAATAACCCATCATGAAATAATGAAGGAAGTAATTGGTTATTAACTTCTTTTATATTTTTTGGAAATTTAATTCCAACTTCAAAAGCAGTTTTTTCTGCTTTAAGAAACCTATTAATTACCATCCTATTTTCCATATTAAATACTGAACAAGTCACATATAACAGCTTACCCTGAAGTTTTAGTAATTGCCATGAAGCTTTTAGCAACTCAAACTGCTTTTCATGAAAGTAATTTAAATCATCTTTTCTTCTTAACCACTTTATATCAATATGCCTTCGGACAATACCTGATGCAGAACAAGGAACATCTAACAAAATTCTATCGAAAGAATTTTTGTTACACCAAGAATTTTGAATATTTATTTCCTTATTAATGACTGTAAACGAGTGATCTAATCTAACTAAATTTTCATTTATCATTTCAATTCTTTTTTTATCGGCTTCGACAGCAGTAAGATTTATATCCTCAATCTCCACCATATGACATGCTTTACCCCCTGGGGCGGCGCAAGCATCTAATACATTTAAGTTTTTCTTCAAATCTAAAAAATGTGCTGCAAGTTGAGCTCCATAATCTTGAATTGAAATTTCACCCTCCTTAAAGCCAGGAATAGTATCTACTGGTACTGGTTTTTTTATTAAAATTGCCTCATAACCTAAATACGAATGTTGAATTTTTTTCTCATCAAGCTTTTTAATATACTTACTCTTACAAATTTTTTTAATATTTACCCTTATTATTAATGCTGGATGAGAATTACCATTATCAAGAATACTTTCCCATTTTTTTGGGTATTCTTTTCTTATTTGATCAATCCACCAGATTGGATAACTATATTTAGCTTCATCATTATTTTTTGTTTCTTTAAGGATTAATTCTTTGTTTCTCAAGAAGTTTCTAAGAACTCCATTAATAAAACCTGTATGTCTTTTACTAACCATATTTGATGCTGAAACAATTTGATCAACAACCGTATATGAGTTTGATCTATTTGAGATAAGCTGAAATAAACCTACATGCAATAAGTTTAAAATTAAATGATTTGATGGTTTTCTTTTAACTAATTTATCTATAATAAATTTTGTTTTTCCATAAGATCGAAGGGTTCCAAATACTAAATCTTTAATTTGAGATAAATTTTTTTTATTAGAATAATTAAGAAAAACTTTGTTTAAATTATTTCCTTCAAAAACATTTTTTATTATCTCTGCAGCTGTAAGTTGAGATTCTCTCACAGATTATTTAAGCTTATTTTTTAAAATTTGATTACCTTTTACAAAATCTGAGGACTTCATTGTCCTTTTTCCCTCCAGCCTTACTTCATTTATTTTCAAAAAGCCTGAGTTAAGCTTTAATAATAAATCTTCATTAAATAAGAACAATTCGCCAAGTTTCAAATTTAGATTAATTTCTTTTTGATAAATCTCTGCATTAATAATTTTTAAAATCTTTTCTCCAAATTTCATATTTATCATCGGATATGGATTAAATGCTCTAATTTTCCTACAAAGTAACTCTGGATTATCAAAAAAATTAATAGAAGATTCTATTTTTTTTATTTTTTCTGCATAAGTCACTTCTTTTTCATTTTGTTCTTCAAACTCAATAGTATTTCCACTTTCTATTTTTTTTAATAAATTAACCATCATTCTGCCACCACAATTTGAAAGTTTACTTGATAAAGATTTGGTTGTATCTCCAGGTTCGATTATGACTTTCTTTTTCATTGCCATCGGACCTGCATCAAGTTTTTGAGCAATCTTCATGATTGTAATTCCTGTCTCCTTATCTCCAGCTTCTATTGCTCTATGGATTGGCGCAGCTCCTCTCCATCTTGGCAAGATTGATGCATGGATATTGTATGCATGTCCATCATAAAGATCTAAGATTTCATTTGGTATCATTAATCCATAGGCTACAACAACTAAAATATCAGCTTTTATTGAAGTGAGTTTATCAAAAACCTCTTTATTATTTTTTAATGAATTTGGCTGACTAACAGGAATGCCTAGTTCGTTTGATTTTTGCTTAATTGGGCTTTTTTTAGTCTTCATGCCCCTTCCTGATTTTCTATCAGGTTGGGTTAAAACAAGCTTTATGTCATAACCAGATGTAGATATTTCATTCAATGCTGGCACAGCAAAATCAGGGGTTCCAGCAAAAATTATACTTAATTTTTTTAAGCTCATTTATTCATCTTAATTAATTTCTTCTTGATTCTATTTTTCTTTAAATTAGATAAGTAATCAACAAAAACCTTCCCTTCTAAGTGATCCATTTCGTGTTGAATACAAACTGCAAGTAAGCCATCAGCTTGCAATTCAAATTTTTTTCCATTTTTATCTAAAGCTGAAATTTTAATCCACTCAGCTCTTTTTACTTTCTCGAAAACTTCTGGAACAGACAAACAACCTTCTTGATTTAATTCTTCACCTCTTTGTTCAAGTATAGTTGGATTTATCATGACTAATAAATTGTCTTTGTCTTCTGAGATATCAATCACTATAATTCTTTGGTGAACATCTACCTGTGTGGCAGCCAATCCGATACCTGGCGCACCATACATGGTCTCAGCCATATCAGAGATTAAGTCTTTAATTTTGCTATCAATGACCTTAACTTCATCTGCAACCTTATAAAGCCTTGGGTCTGGATATTTTAAAATATTCAATATCGTCATTAAAAAAAACCAAAAAAATTTGAATTAATTGTACTTATTATTTATCTGATATTATAACAATAGGTCAAATTTTTTAATCTTAACTAGGCTATAAATAATGCTAGATCTCATAATCTATTTATTCGAAAATTATTTAAGTACTAAACCTAAATTAAACATGAGTGATATCACGCTTGAACTTGAGCAAGCAGGTTTTAACAATCAGGATATCTCTTCAGCATTTGATTGGTTTAATCATTTAGAAAAAATAAGTGAAAAAACTACGTTAGAAGATGACAAAAGCTTACGTGTATTGTCACAAAAAGAGTATGAGAAAATTTCAAAGGAGGCATTTACTTTTCTTAAATTTTTAATTGATGCAAAAATACTAAATTCAACTGAATTTGAGATAATCTTAGATCAAATTATGATTTTAAATCAAAACTCAATTAACATTGACGAGATGAGATGGATAGTCATGATGACACTATGGAAGAGCGGTAAAGAAAATAGCTACTTATTTGTTGAGGATGCAATTTATCAAAATAAAAGCTTAAAATTACATTAAATCACGAGATATTTTTTATAATTTTAGATAGTGTCTTAGAGTAATTTAAAGAGTAAAAATGTATACTCGGTACACCAAATTGATTCAATGTTTCACATAATTCACTGATAAAATCTATACCAAACTCTCTCAATGAATCTAAATCATCAGCATAATCTTCTAATTTAAATTTTAACCATCTAGGAATTTCAGCTCCACAGTTGTTGGCAAAACGAATGAGCTGCTTGCTATTATAAATTGGCATAATTCCTGGAACAATTGGTATATTTATTTGTTGTTTTTGACATTCATCTACAAATTTAAAATAAGCATCCACATTATAAAAAAACTGAGTGATGGCTCCATCAGCCCCAGCCTCAACTTTGTTTTTGAAATTTAAAAAGTCTTGCTTTGCACTTTCTGACTCAGGATGAACTTCTGGGTAAGCACCAACATCAATTTTAAAAGTATCGCCCATTTCAGATTTAATAAAATTTACAAGTTCGTTGGCATAATTTAAATCACCAAAACTTACTGCCCCAGAAGGGTTATCTCCTCTGAGCGCTACTATATGGTTAATTTTTTGTGACTGATATTTTTCTAATAACTCTTTGATTTCTTCTTTTGATGATGAAATGCATGACATGTGAGGTGTAGCATTAAAACCTGACTTACCTAATGCTAAAACTGTATCTAAAGTTTTTTCTTTTGTTGAACCACCTGCACCAAAAGTAACGGAAAAAAATTCAGGATTAAATTTGTTAAGTTCTGAGGCAGTATTCTTCAAGTTTTTTACCCCCTCTTCTGTTTGAGGGGGATAAAACTCAAAGCTTAATTTTAGGTCACTGGCCATTGAAAAATCTTAATAACGATATGTATCTGGCTTAAATGGACCTGAAACATCAACATCAATATATTTAGCCTGTTCAGGAGTTAACTTTGTTAACTCAGCATTTAAATTCTTTAATTGAAGAATTGCTACTTTCTCATCTAAGTGTTTGGGTAAAGTATAAACACCTAAAGGATACTTTTCAGGCTGAGTAAAGAGTTCAATCTGCGCTATAGTCTGATTAGCAAATGAAGAGCCCATAACATAACTTGGGTGACCTGTCCCACAACCTAAGTTTACCAATCGACCTTGAGCTAAAAGTATAATTCTTTTCTTATCAGGAAAAATAACATGGTCAACTTGAGGCTTAATTTCCTCCCACTCATAGTTTGATAATGATTCAACATCAATTTCATTATCAAAATGTCCAATATTACAAACGATGGCTTGGTCTTTCATTTTTTTCATATGATCATGAGTAATAACATGATAGTTTCCAGTTGCACTCACAAAAATATCAGCATGTTCTGCCGCATAATCCATAGTGACAACTCGATAGCCTTCCATTGCTGCTTGAAGAGCACATATGGGATCAATTTCTGTTACCCATACTTGAGCTGATAAAGCTCTTAGAGCCTGAGCAGATCCTTTACCAACATCACCGTAACCAGCAACAACGGCAATTTTTCCTGCAACCATAACATCGGTGGCTCTTTTAATTGCATCAACTAAAGACTCCCGGCAGCCATAAAGGTTATCAAATTTAGATTTTGTAACTGAATCATTCACATTGATTGCTGGGAAACTTAATTCTTTATTTTGAAACATTTGATAAAGTCTCATAACTCCAGTTGTAGTTTCTTCTGTGACTCCTTTAATATGAACTATTCTTTCTGAATACCATGTTGGATTATTCTTTAATTTTCCTTTGATTGCTGAAAATAAACAAATTTCTTCCTCAGAAGTTGGATTACTTAAAACAGAGATATCTTTTTCAGCTTTAACGCCTAGATGAAGTAAAAGCGTAGCATCTCCTCCATCATCTAAAATCATATTAGAAAATTTTCCTTCTTCCCATTCAAAAATACGATGAGTAAATTCCCAATATTCATCAAGACTTTCACCTTTAAAAGCAAAAACTGGGGTTCCACCTTCAGCAATTGCAGCTGCAGCATGGTCTTGGGTTGAATAGATATTGCATGATGCCCATCGAACTTCAGCACCTAAAGCTTTCAAAGTTTCAATAAGAACAGCAGTTTGAATAGTCATATGAAGAGAGCCGCTTATAAGCGCTCCTTTTAGCGGTTTGCTTGAAGCATACTCATCCCTGATTGCTGTTAAACCTGGCATTTCCGTTTCGGCAATAGCAATTTCTTGCCTACCAAATTTGGCTAGCTTTATATCAGACACAACATAATCTTTTACTTGTTTTTTGACGTCAGTCACTGTATTCATTTTTTATTTTCCTTAAATAAATAATAATTGTGACCAGCTGGGGAATTGTTCACCTAGTATCCCGATCTGGTACGGTATATGGTGAACGTCGTTACAAATTTTAATATTTGTAATCCAAGCCTGGGATTGATTAATCTCGCAACGTTCCTTGGAGTGGAGATGTTAATTTATTTTTAAAATAAAATCAAGAACTTAAGAAATATTTTTATCAACTTTTTCCCATGAGAATTCAGAGCCTTCTCTACCAAAATGTCCATAAGCTGCAGTCTTCATATAAATTGGCCTTAGCAAATCTAGCATCCTTACAATGCCTTTTGGACGAAGATCAAAGTTTTCCGTTACAATTTTTGCAAGCTCCTCGTCAGGAAACTTCGATGTTCCAAAACTATCAACCATAATTGATGTTGGTTTTGCTACACCAATTGCATATGAAATCTGAACTAGACACTTTTCTGCCAACCCTGATGAAACGATATTTTTTGCAACATATCTAGCTGCATATGCTGCCGATCTATCCACCTTTGTGGGGTCTTTTCCTGAAAAAGCACCCCCTCCATGAGGAGCCGCTCCTCCATAAGTATCAACGATAATTTTTCTCCCCGTTAAGCCACAATCACCCTGTGGTCCGCCTATGACAAATCTACCAGTAGGATTTATTAAAAAATTAATTTTTCCTTTTACAAGAGATTTTGGAAGTTCTGGTTTTATGATTTCCTCAATAACTGCTTCTCTGAGATCTTTAAGTGATATCTCTGGTGAATGTTGGGTAGATAGCACAATCGTATCTATTCTCTCTGGTTTTCCGTCTTTATATTCTAAAGTCACTTGTGATTTAGCATCTGGTCTTAACCAACTCAAAGTATCTTGTTTCCTGAGAATAGATTGTTTCTCTACCAAGCGATGAGCAAGATGAATTGGAAGCGGCATAAGCTCTTCTGACTCACTGCATGCAAAACCAAACATAAGACCTTGATCTCCAGCCCCCTGATCCAATGGATCATCAAATGCGCCATCAACTCCTTGTGCTATATCTGGAGATTGGACTCCATACTTTATTTGAACCTCACAAGATTTACAGTCAATACCATAATCAATATTATCGTAACCTATGAATTTTAGGGTATCTCTTACAACTTTCTCATAATCTACATTGGCTGTTGTAGTTATTTCACCACCAAGTACGACCAAATTTGTACTTGTCATCGTTTCAGCAGCTACTCTTGCTATTGGATCTTGCTTTAAAATTTCATCTAGGATTGCATCAGAAATTAAATCTGCAACCTTATCAGGATGACCTTCAGAAACTGATTCTGATGTGAATAGATAATTTTTCATTGTACTTGTTTATGTTCTATAAGATTAAAAAAAGGCTAGAATATCAAAATAATACTTAAAAAGATACTTATGAAATTTACTAAAATGCAAGGCATAGGAAATGACTTTATAGTCATCGATCAAAGAGAACATCACTATGGCCTAACAAAAGTGGTAATTCAAAAATTATCAGATAGAAATTTTGGCATCGGGTTTGATCAATTACTTATTGTTGAAAAAAGTAGTTTGAAAAATGCTGATTTTAAATACCGTATTTTTAACGCAGATGGTGGGGAAGTTGAACAGTGTGGTAATGGTGCGCGATGTTTTTATAAGTATATAAAAAATTATCAATTATCAAAAAAAACCATTATTAGCGTCGAAACTAAATCAGGCATCATTCATTTATCAGAAAATAGCAATGGAATGGTTTCTGTTGATATGGGGCGACCAAAATTAAAATCCTCAAAAAATATAAATGATATTTCCTATCATGAAGTTTCAATAGGCAATCCACATGCAGTTATAAATCTATCAGATAATAAGATTCCTGAAAAAAAATATCATGATGTTGCACTCGATATACAAAACACCTATAAAAATGGAATAAATGTAGGCTTCATGTCAATTATTGACAAAAATTCTTTAAAGCTCAAGGTGTTTGAAAGAGGAAGTGGTTTCACATTGGCTTGTGGATCAGGGGCATGTGCTGCTGCTGCCATTGCTATTTCAAAATATAACCTAGAAACATCTTTGAACGTTCGTATGGATGGGGGACTACTTCAAATTGATTGGGATATGAAAAACAATATAAATTTAAGTGGCTTAGCTGAAATAAGTTTTGAAGGAGAAGTAAATCTTGATAAATATGCTTAACTTTTTAAATTATGATTAATGCCAATTATCTTGAAAATTACAAAAATTTTATATCATTCGAGAGAAGATTAAGTGAACATACGGTCAAAAACTATTTCAGAGATATTGATATGTTAATTCAGCTTAATAAAAATTTATCTCTTGAAGATTTAAAATCAAATGATGTAAGAAGAAGTATCTCATCCCTGCATGCGAAAGGACTGAGCAGTAGTTCTTTATCAAGAATTCTCTCAGCTTGGAAAGGGCTCTTTGTTTTTCTTATGGACCAACATAACTTTAGGCATAACCCCGTGTTAGAAATTAAAGCCCCTAAAAAAACAAAAAAATTACCTCAAACCCTTTCTGTCGACCAAACAATAAAATTAGTCAATATTAAAGATGATGATTTTATTTCAATTCGAGACCGGGCTATTTTAGAACTATTTTATTCTTCTGGTTTAAGATTATCTGAACTAGTTAATTTAAAGTTAGAAGATATTAATTTTCCAGACGAAATTATCTCTGTTTTGGGGAAAGGGAAAAAAATGCGTATAGTTCCTTTGGGGACTGAAGCTATTCTATCTTTAAAAAAATGGATAAAAACTCGCTCAGAATTAAAAAATGTAGATGGTAATTTATATGTCTTTTTAACTAAGCAAGCAAAAAATCTTTCACAGAGGGCCATCCAATATCGTTTGAAATTTTGGGCAAAGAAACAAGGTCTATCAGAAAATATCCATCCACATCTTCTTCGACACAGCTTTGCTTCGCACCTATTACAATCAAGCCAAGACTTAAGGGCTGTTCAAGAATTATTAGGTCATGAAAACATTAGTTCAACCCAAATTTATACACACTTAGATTTTCAACATTTATCCAAGACTTATGATCAAGCTCACCCTCGTGCAAAAAAACAAAAAAAGTAATAGAAGTTTTCATTGATAGCCATAAAAAATTAAATTATAGTTGAATCATGGATGAAGAAATCAAAATGCTTGAAGACAAACTGACTATGTTAGTCAATGCTGTCAATTCACTTAAACAAGAGAATAATGAAATAAAACCCTCCATTGAAATATTACAAGAGGAAAATAGAGCATTAAAAACTAAGATAAACGAAGCTACAGTAAAGATCGAAAATCTGCTGGGGCAACTACCCAATTAACTATGAAACAAGTCGAAATAAATCTACTTGGTCGTGATTTTACGATCGCATGCCCTGAAGAAGAGGAAGCAAATCTACAAAAATCGATAACTTATTTAGCAAATAAAATAGAAGAAGTTCAAAAATCAGGAAATATTATTGGTGTGGATAAGACAATTATTATGGCTGCTCTTAATATTACGCATGAATTTTTGAACCATGATGTTACTTCAAGCGTCCATATAGTTGATTATAAAAAAAAGATAACGAATCTGACTTCTTTGGTAGATAAAGCTCTAGAGAGTTAAATTTTTTTTGATGTTGCTTAGATTATTAATTCCTTGAACTAGTCTATAGCATAGGTTTTAGTCAATCAGAATGTGGTGTGATCACACACGATTGGGTTACCTTATAAGGGCTCTTGGCGTGTGAACCTAAAACTTCTTAGTCTATTACCACCTGAACCCTTGGTTCTGGATGCTAATCTAGGCAGCATCAAAAAATCATAATTTCGCGTGATATTTTAGATCGCTTAAGTCAACAATATCTAAAGCTCTTTCGTGAGTTGCCTCCAGAATTACTGCTGGCGCATTTCCCTCTTCGGCAGACTCAAGCCATCGACTTGCACATAAGCACCAACGATCTCCTGCCTTAAGCCCCGAGAAATTAAATTCAGGTCGAGGAGTTGTTAAATCATTACCTTTCTTTTTTGAAAACTCTAAAAATTCATCAGTCATTTCTGCACATAAAGTATGTTGGCCACTATCAGATTCACAATGAGAGCAATTACCATCTCTAAAATAACCCGTAAGTGGTTCTAAGCTACAAACCTCTAACTTTTTACCTAAAACATTTTTTACCATCATTTTATCTCTTGTATTAAAATCTAAATAACCATAACAAGAAATTAATGATTAAGGAATAACTAAGTATGCGCCACTGGCTTATGAAATCAGAACCCTCGGTTTTCACGATAGAAGAATTAGAAAAAAGCCCGCAACAAACGGTTAAGTGGATACCAGAAAAAGGCATAAGAAATTATCAAGCTAGAAATTTTATGCGAGATGATATGTCACTAGGTGATCTAGCATTTTTTTATCAATCAAATTGCGATAAACCAGGGATTATTGGGATAATGAAAATTTCTAAATTAGCATATCCAGATCCATTGCAATTTATTGAAGGTCATAAATATTTTGATAAATCATCATCTCCCTTGAATCCAAGGTGGTTGAGTGTAGATGTAACTTTAGTCAAAAGAATACCTCTTGTTGAACTTAAACAATTAAGAAGTTTTCCAGAATTAGAAAATATGATGATTCTAAGAAAGGGTAATCGTTTATCAATCACCCCTGTCTTAGAAAAAGAGTGGAATTTTATAACTCAAGAAATTTAATTAACTTGATCTAAACTTCCAATTGATTTTGGATAAGTTACTATTCCCCATGGAATTCCAGCGACTGGAATTCTTTTCTTAATTTCCAAGCTTTCTGCATCAATAACTAATACTTCATCTGATCTTCCACAAGCGAGCAATATGTCTTTATTGTCAGGTGTAAAAGTAAAATGCCAACATCTTCTACCTTCAGTTCTAATCCTATCAATTTTCTCAAAAGATTTTCCGTCATAAACTTCTAACGTACTTCTTTTCTTATACCCTCCACTTGCAGCAACGAAAAGTCTATCGCCACTTTGGTTAAAGCTCACTCCATATGGTGATTTACCAGTATGCTTATCGCCTTCATCCACTTCATGTTTAGTATTAACTGTTTTAACATGATTAAAATCTTTATCAAGCACAATAAAATTATCACTATGCTCTAATGTGGCGATGTAATATTGGCCATCTGGTGAGATTTTGATTCCCCTTGGTCTCAGACCATAAGGAGTTACATCAACCGTTTTTATAATTTCACCAGAATTAAAGTCATGGATTGTGACTGTATTATCAGCTTCATTAGTAACAATTACTTTTGAGCCATCATTACTAAACTCAATACCCTCTGTTTCTGGGCCGGCCGTGATTTCTCTTACTTTTTTGTTTTCATTAAGATCAACAACCGCTACTTTGGCCGGTGTTCTATCATCGTCATCGTCATCGTCATGTTTCATCTCACCTTTTGCAGGTGGTTTCCCAGTCGAAGATGGTTCGGTAGAGACGAATGCTTGATTATTAAAAATCCTAACAAACTCAGGGTTTATTCCAACATCAATAGTTTCTACTTCTCTTGTTTCATAATTAATTTTAGATAAATTTGCATCTGCTTTATTGGCAGTAATTAAATATTTACCATCATCAGAAACGCCAATACCTCTTGGGTAACCAGCTCCAACATCTATTTGATCTGTGACTTCCATAGAATTTAAATCTATAACAGTGATGCCACCTTCTTGCGAAGTAACAAATACTTTCCCTCTATCAGCATCTCCGCAACCAACCAGTAAAACTGACAAGAAGACTAATTTAATATAATTCATAATTTCCTCAATTTTTCAAAATGTTAATAATATATATTCTTATCAATGTATCAACATGAATATCATTAAAAATGACTTTTTCCTAAAAACATTTTATAAGCTTCATTTTCTGTTTCATTAATATAGGTATATCCTAGCTCATCTAAAAAGCTATGGAATTCCTCTTTACTTTCTTTATCAACTTGCATCCCCACTAAAACTCTTCCAATATCCGACCCGTGATTACGATAATGAAATAAACTAATATTCCAATGTCCCATATGATTTAAAAAATTTAATAATGCGCCTGGTTTTTCAGGAAATTCAAACCTATATATAACTTCATTTTTAGCTGCAGGTGCATGCCCTCCTACTAAATGTCTCAAATGAAGCTTTGCAACTTCATTATGAGTTAAATCAATTGGCTCAAGGGAGGCATTTTTAAGCTTTTTCATCAATGCTTCAGATTCATCGAAGTTTTGCACCCCAATACCAACAAATATATTCGCGCTAGAATCACTGGAATATCTATAGTTAAATTCAGTAATATTTCTTTTTCCAACTAAACTACAAAAATTCTTAAAAGCGCCTGGTTTTTCAGGAATAGTTACAGCGAAAATTGCCTCTCTCTCTTCACCAATTTCTGCTCTTTCAGAAACAAATCCAAGGCGATCAAAATTCATATTTGCCCCTGAAGCAGTTGCTACAAAAGTTTTTGAATTCAAATTATTTTTTTTAATATATGATTTCACTCCCGCAACAGCTAAAGCTCCTGCTGGTTCTAAAATAGTTCTTGTATCCTCAAAAACGTCTTTTATAGCTGCACATATTTCATCATTATCAACGATCACCATATCATCGACATACTGTTGACATAATTTAAATGGGATTTCCCCGACTTGCTTTAAAGCAGCTCCCTCAGCAAATAGGCTTACTGAATCCAAAACAACTCTTTCGTTTGCTTTGAGTGAAAGGGTCATTGCATCAGCTCCTTGAGCTTCAACGCCAATAATTTTTATCTCAGGTTTTATAGCTTTAACATATGCAGCTATTCCAGAAATCAATCCTCCTCCTCCCACACAACAAAAAATAGCGTCTATTGGACGAGAATAATCCTCTAGTATTTCTTTAGCAATCGTACCTTGTCCAGCAATAATTTCTGGGTCATCATATGGATGGACAAATATTGATCCATCTTTTTTTTGAATGCCGGATGCGTGATCAAAACACTCATGAAGAGTTTCGCCATGCAAAACAACTCTAGCGCCATGTGACTCAACTGCTTTAATCTTGATAAAAGGGGTAGTTTTTGGCATAACTATTGTAGCCTTACATTCTAAAATTTTTGCAGCTAGTGCAACTCCTTGCGCATGATTTCCAGCAGAACAAGCAATGACGCCATTCTTAAGATTCTCATCACTTAAGTTTTTCATTTTATTGTAAGCTCCACGTATCTTAAAAGAAAAAACTGGTTGCAAGTCTTCTCTTTTAAGCAAAATATTATTATCAAACCTCTTTGATAAATTTATCTGCTTTTCAAGTGGTGTCCTGAGTGCTGCATCATATACGTTGGCATTATCAATTTTGTCTTTAAACTCATTCTTCATAACTTAAATAATTCTCAATAAACATTTCTGTGTGTATCATATAACCATAATTTTTGTTTAAAACAAAGGATTAAAGAAAATGGGTTTATCACAGGATCAATTAAAAAAACAAGTCGCCGAGGCTGCCATTGAATATGTCAAATCAGGAATAATAGGAGTCGGAACAGGTTCAACAGCAAATTTCTTTATTGACGCACTTGGTGAAATAAAAAATAAAATAGAAGGCGCAGTTGCTAGCAGCAAATCAACTGCTGAGAGACTTGAGTCTCACGGTATTGAAGTTTTTGACCTAAATAGTGTAAATAATATTGAAATTTATGTTGATGGTGCTGATGAAATCACTGAACATATGCATATGCTAAAAGGTGGTGGTGGCGCATTAACCAGAGAAAAGATTGTTGCTGCGAATGCAAAAACATTTATTTGTATTTGTGATGAAAGTAAGTATGTCCCGACATTAGGAAAGTTTCCTTTGCCTGTAGAGGTATTGCCAATGGCAAGGAGTTATGTTGCTCGTGAATTGGCTAAATTAGGAGGACAGCCTGAATTAAGGGACTTTACTACGGATAATGGCAATGTGATTTTAGACGTTCATGGATTAAACATTGAGGATCCTATAAAAATGGAAGATAAGATAAACCAAATAGTTGGAGTTGTGACTAATGGTTTGTTCGCAAGTAGGCCTGCAAATATATTGCTTTTAGGAACAAGTAATGGCGTTAAAACATATTCAAAAGATTAGGTAATATTCATAGAAGTGTCATAAAATATAAATAAAATTAAAGTTTCGGAAAAAATCATGGCATCAGAACACATATATAAACAGTTTGATTCAGATCTTGGGGATGTTAGAACCAAACTATTAGAAATGGGCACAATTGTTGAAGAACAAATTAGCAATAGTGTTCAATCAATGGTCGAGTCAGACACAAAATTGGCGAATGAAGTCATCGCTCGAGACAGTGAAGTCAATTCACTTGAATCAGTCATTAACGAAGATATTTCATTAATTATTGCAAAAAGATCACCGACAGCTGGTGATCTAAGAAATGTATTAATGATGTTTAGAATTATCACGGACCTTGAAAGAATTGGTGACGAGGCAGCAAAAATTGCTAAAGCCACTATTAGAATTTTTGAAAGTGACCGTATGAGTAAGCCAAGATTTAAAGAAATTAAAAATATCGCAGCTAATGTTCAGAGCATGCTTAAATCCTCATTGAATGCTTTTGCTCGCCTTGATACAGAAGATACTATCAATGTATTAAAGAAAGATGAAGAAGTTGATGACGATTATCGATCTTTTATGCGACAACTTGTGACTTTTATGCTCGAAGACCCCAGAACGATTTCAATGTCTCTTGAAATGATATTTGTTACAAAGTCTCTTGAAAGAATTGGAGACCATGCAAAGAATATTTCAGAAGCTGTAATTTATACAGTGAGTGGTGAAGATGTTCGACATGAGCCTATTGAGAAAATCATAAAGACTTTAAATTCGTAAAATTTTACTTTGGTGGAACATATCCAGAAGCTTCTTCGGCTCCGTCACCAAAAAAATAGGCTTCAGTTTGTTCCGTTAAATACTTTCTAGCCTGAGGATCAACCAAGCTAAGTCTATTTTCATTTACTAACATCGTTTGATGTTTGAGCCATCCCGCCCAAGCTTCTTTTGAAACATTTTTGAATATTTTTTCACCTAAAGGCCCAGGATATGGAGGAAAATCTAAACCTTCAGATTCTTTTTTGAGTTTTACGCATTGTACTTTTCTTGTCATTTTAAGAAATTCCTTTCAAGAGAATATTAAATTAATTATAAATTAATTTCTTTGTGGTAGTATGAAAATTGATTAAGGTGATAACTAATTTTTCTATATTAGTTATTTAAACGGGAAGTTAAGTGAAATGCTTGCACTGCCCCCGCAACAGTAATTGAGGATGGATATTCAATTCAACCACTGGGAAAGTTTCCTGGGAAGGTTCAATATTTAGTCTCATAAGTCTGGAGACCGGCCTTATCAAACTAGTTTGAAAGTATTGCGGGGAGGCAATATCATTGATAACTTTTTTGTATTCCAAAAATTTTACAATCTTTAGTTAACACTCTCTTCGTACATTCATAAGATAAATTGTTTTATCCGGGGATGGATAAATAAGGGAGAGAGAAATTGTTAAAGTTTAAAAAAGTATTGCCATTGTTAATAGCCGTACCTCAAATTACATTAGCTGAAATTACACTAGAAGATATTCAAGTTACTACGCCTTTAAGAGTTCCAGAAAAAGAAGAAAATATAATTGCTGATACAACAGTTATTAACTCAGATGAAATTGAAAGAGCAGGATTATCAACGCTTCCGCAACTTCTTCAACAACAACCAGGCATAGAAATTACAAACTCAGGGGGGCCAGGGAAATTATCAACAGTAAGTATTCGAGGTACAAAATCAACACATACACTGATATTGCTTGATGGAATGAGAATTGGTTCTGCAACAACAGGCTTAGCGCCCATTCAAGATATGCCTCTCTCCCAAATCGAGAAGATAGAAATTGTTAGAGGTCCAGCCTCTAGCTTATATGGTCAAGACGCTATTGGAGGTGTGATACAAATTTTTACTAAAAAAGGTAAAGAAGGTTTTCATCCTTATATATCTGTAGGATATGGGCGTTATAAAACAAAGGAGGTGGCTACTGGTTTAAGTGCTGGCAATGATTCCACTACATTTGCTCTTAACCTTGCTGGCTTGAATACTGATGCTTTTTCAGCATTTGTTCCAGATGAATCTAATGATTCAAATACAAGAAATATAGACAAGGACAACTATAAGAATAGAAGTGTTTCATCAAATTTTTCACATCAATTTAATGAGCAAATAAAAATTGAATTACAGTATTTTTTAACTACCGGTAAGAATATGTATGATCAACGTTATGCTAATTTTGACCCAACTTTTATTTATTATAATGATAAGACAAAACAAGAGGCTTATGCTGCTAAAGTAACTGGGGAAATAAGTGATCATTGGGAATCATCTTTAAAAATTGGTAAAAGCACTGATCTATATTCAGCTCAAGAGAAATGGGATAATGTTAACTATCTTTGGATTGATGATGAAGTAGATTTATATAAAACAACAGAGTATCAACTTTCATGGCAAAACAATGTAGAACTTGATCATGGGTCAATCGTGTTACTGTATGAATTTTTGAAAGAAGAAATAGATACGACAGATAAATATGATAAAGATCAACGAACAAATAATGGGTTTGTAATTGGATATAATTTACAACATGAAAAACATACATTTCAAACAAGTCTCAGAGAGGATCTAAATAGCCAATATGATAATGAAACTACAGGGTCAATTGGCTATGCATATCAAATCAATCCTCAATGGCGAATTAGTTCTTCATATGGAACAGCTTTTGTAGCTCCATCTTTCAACTATCTCTATCAAACATTTGATAGAGCTGCATTAGGAAATCCTGACTTAAAACCAGAAAAGTCAAAAAATATTGAAGCAAGTTTAAAATATGAGGATAACTCTTCTTCAATATCTCTAACTGCATACCAAAATACTATTAAAGATTATATTATTTATGATTATATTAGTTACGATAATAGAGAAAATACACGCAATATTGATGAAGCAAAAATTCAAGGTCTCACTTTAGCTGTAGATCATTTTTTTGATAGCATTCAAATTAAAGGAAGTGTAACAACTGAATCTGCAAAAAATGAAGTATCAGATAATTATCTTCCTCGCTCAGCAAATCTTTATGGTAGCGTAAATTTTAATTATTATTTAAATGACTGGATATTTGGTATTGAAAACATTGGATCAGGAAGTCGTTATAATGATGCTGCAAATAAGAGTGTAAACAAGATTGAAGGCTACATAATTACAAACCTAGTAACAAATTATGCGTTTAACGAAAAATTTTCAATAAACCTCAGACTAGATAATGCTCTTAATAAAGACTATGCACTAGCTTATGAAGGAAGCCAAGATGGGGGTAATTCATATGTTTATCAAACACCAGGGCGTGGTCTTTATACAAACTTGCGCTATAATTTCTAAAATTAAACTACACAAAAACTATGAAAAAAATTAACCATATACCCACAAATTTAGAAAAAATTCTTTTAATCAGTATACTTACTTTTTTTATTTTTTTAACAAGAGGCTCTCACCTTTTAACCTCTTTTAGTTTACCGGATGCATCCTTTGTTTTATTTTTTGTAGGGGGTATGTTCTTAAAAGAATATAAGTGGTTATGTTATTTTCTAGTAATTTCATTTGGAATAGATTTATTATCACCACCGCCTGAACTAGACAACTTATATTTATTGAATTTAGGCTATTTTGGGTTAATTATTTCTTATTTCTTGTCATGGATTTTAGGAGAATATTTAAATCGAACTTCTATTTTTTCAACAAAAAAATTCTTTGCTATAAGTTTACTTTTAATTGTTTCGTCTTATCTAATATCAACATTAACTTTTTATTATTTTTCCGCATCACAAATACAGCAAAACGTTTATGATTTTGTATTATTATATTTTAGAGAATTTTTTATAGTGAACACAGTTTATATATTAATTTTATTAGTTTTTATAAAAACTTATTTATATGTGTTTCGCAATGATAAAGTAAGCAAAATTGAATCAATTTAATTGAATAGTGCTGTAATATTTTTGTTATAATTCAGCGTGTTTTTTAAAGGTACGGCCAGATAGCTCAGTCGGTAGAGCAGTGGACTGAAAATCCTCGTGTCGACAGTTCGATTCTGTCTCTGGCCACCATCTTCTTATGTAAATAATACTTATTATTTTTTAGATTTTAATTCGATATTTTTAAACTCTAGATAGGTCATTACCACACCAACGATTGCTAAAACAAAGCAAAAGAGTCCTACAAAAAATATTAATGAATCTTCCATTATTTTATTTCCTAGTAATTAATTTAAAATAAATAGCAAATGTCAAAATAGATGGAATCCAAGTCGCAGTAAATAATCCCTCTTGTTTTTGTCCATTGAACCATAAATACGCAGTAGTTATAAAAGCTACGCCAACTGCTACTAAAATACAAAGATCAGATGTTTTCATGTTAAGTATCCTTTTAAAGTTAATTAATCTTCATTCCAAAAAGCCCATGAAGCAATTAATAAAAATATAACAGCAAAAGTCGCATGTGACCTAACTAATGTTATTCCAGGTATTGATAGAACCAAAGGTATAAGGTTAAGCATTCCTAAGATAAGCCAAACAACGGCAAGAAATGAAATTATTAACGATAATTTCCCAATTATTTTTTTCAAGAAATCTCCCTTTTTTTTAGATATGTCACAAACGGTACTTACAATTACTGATTTCAGACAAATAAAATAGTAAAATGTTCAATCATAATCACATGAAGATATTTAAAGGATAAAAATGTTATTAATCACTGGTTTTTTCGCATCCATACTTGCTCTTATCTTTTATAAACTATCACTTAATGTTATAAAATTAAGGCGGAAATATAAAATTTCTCTAGGGTCATCAAGAAAACACAAAGATCTTGAACAAGCCATTCGTGCTCATGGAAATATGAGTGAATTTCTTCCAATAGGGTTGATTTTATTGGGTTGTTTGGAAGTAAACTTCATTCCGAAGTTTATTGTTTTCACATGTGGTCTTTTATTTTTAGCTGGAAGATATTTTCATGCCACTTCTTTTTTAAAAGATGAGATTAATTCTTCTCAACGAGTAATGGGGATGAAATTAACTTTTTGGAGCATCCTTATTATGGCGATTTTAAATTTGATTACTGTCTTCGTAAGAATATTTTTATAATAGGTAATCTAAATATAAATAACAATAATTCGTATTAACTTAACCATTTTAAATCTGTGTTCTAATTACGATGTTAAATTTAATTAAGGAAAATTATGAATAAAGAAAAAATAATTGCTTCATTAAACCAAATTCTTGAAATGGAGCTCGCAGGTGTTGTGAGATATACACATTACGCATTAATGGTTTGTGGGTACAGTAGAATTCCAATAATAGGTTGGCTAAGAGGGCAAGCATCAGAATCACTTGATCATGCCAATCAAGCAGGTGAATTAATTACTACCCTCGGTGGTCATCCATCACTTGGTATTGGTCCTTTATTGGAATCTCACAATCATGATATCGGTAATATTTTAAGAGAATCGCTCGAACATGAACTTGCATCCCTTGAATGCTATAAAAAACTTCTGAAACTCGTTGAGGGAGATTCAGTTATGCTTGAAGAATATGCACGAACAATGATTCATACGGAAGAAATGCATTTAGGTGAAGTAGATAAAATGTTAAGAAACCCAGGTGATGTAGAGCCGTTCAATAAATGAAGTTTGACTTAGAAGTAGATGCTATAGGTTTGAAATGTCCTCTCCCAATACTTTATTGTAAGAGAGGACTCAATAGCATTAAGGATAATCAAATTATTAAAATCAAAACTACTGACAAAAGTGCTCACAAGGATTTTAAATCATTCTGTGAAAAAACTGGCCATCAATTATTGAGTCACTTTGTAGAAAACAAAGTGACGATTTTTTATATAAAAAGATCAAGCTTGTAGTTTCTTAAGTTGTTGCAAAAATTTATCT